>WLWH01000007.1_pt1 | contig 252291 bp, 294 predicted proteins | sample 6712741 | NCBI WGS metagenome assembly WLWH01 (sample SAMN12718694, study PRJNA515312) | sponge metagenome | isolation source: marine sponge | host: Mycale hentscheli | place: New Zealand: South Island, Marlborough, Capsize Point | collected 2003-05-01 | reverse complement strand
TATCCAGAACAACCAAAATAATCGTCATTAAAGGCAACTAATGTTCCATTACCATCTCTTAATGTTAATTGTGTATCATAACTTGCTAATACGTTACCATAATTATCACATGTTGATATCTGGTAGGTGTCTCCATCTACTACGTTTATCCTAATAACTTCACCAGCCCAATTGCATGTGGATGCATAACCCCAACTATCGGGTGATGGTGTGTATATTGAGGACGGGTAGTAATTCGTACCATTATTACATTGACTTAAAACATTAGGTGTTGTTAATAACACACACACTAATACCAATAGGGAGTATATACTTTTTTTCATAACTTACATTTTTTAACTTTGTTTACGCAGAGTAAACATTTACAAAAAATACGTAAAGAAATATACGTATTTTCACTTATATATTAATAAATATATGTTTTTTATTTAAAAATGTAAACTTTTGGGGAATAATGGTACAATTAGTCGGTTCTAATTATGATGTAAAGTTTACCATCCGTATTTATTTCATCATAGTTCCCATCATAACTGGCTAAGACTTCCCAACCTTCATCGTTTTTAATTGCTTCCCTAAGACTCTCTTCATCCAACCAGAAATAACCATCTATAACACTTTCTCTATCCATACCAAAATTACTAACAAAATAATCAACACCATTATTTCTGATTTCCTCCACATAATTTTCGGTATAACTTTCCCTTAACTCATCTTTGGCTTCTTCTACTTCTTCTCCTTCTGAAATTTCTTGTAGTTTTTCCATTTCAGTTTCTAAGTCATTTAACTCAATTTCTAAATCATTAATCTCGTCTTGTTTCAGATCTATCTCCTCTTCTAATCTATTGTACTCATCTTCATCTTCTTCATAGTCTAAGTCTGCTTGTTCTGATTCTAACTCATCTTTTTCCATCGATAAATCATTCATACGTTCTTCGATATCATCTTTTTCACTGTCTTTTTCTTCCCATTGCTCTTTGGCCTCATCCATACTATCATAACCCGCTTCTTCTAATATCTCTTCATCTGTCATATCAGATAATCTATAATCCGCTTCTTCTTCTGCAAATTGTTCAATAGCAGAATCGTTTGGTTCTAAATGATCTTCCAAATACCAATCTTCAAAATACTCAATACCATCGTCTACTCTATTTTGTGCATATTCATTCATTGCATCATCCATCTCATCTTCATCACCTATTGCGTATGTTCCACCATCATCTTCATTTTCATACTGTTCTAAACCATAGTGACTATAACCAGACTCTTCAATTAAAAATGGTGGTAAGTCAAAATGTTCGGCTAGTGCCAATTGTTTATCATCAAAGTTAGACATAATATTTTCCATATCTAAACTAACCTTTTCTAAATCATCATAGGTTTCATCCTCATCTTCGTCCACAAGTTGTTCCATATAAAGATATGCTAACCTCATTTTGAGATCCATATCACTAATGAATAAAGTGTCAGTTAAGAACTTCCATATTTCACTTCCATCAGACCAATCTACTTCTTTTCTTTGCATAAGTTTAAGGAACTTCTTATCTATAGGTGTAAGAGTAATTAAATTAGGTTCTTTACTTTCTTCTTCTACTTGTTCGTATAGTTTAAATAATTTCATTTTAATAATCTATCTGTATTATATAATAAGTATCACCATCTATTGTTTCCGTATCATAATAGTCATCTATATTACTTAATTCACCTGCCTTATCAATGGTTGCTATATCATCAATAAACTCATCTCTATCGAAATTTAACCATTTTGGTAGTTTACTACCATCTACTTCATTCCACTTATTTAAATAAGGTTTAGTGAATTCATAATCACCATACTTTGCTTCTTGTGTTAAATAACCGTGTTCCATTAACCAATCAACGATGTTGTTATCCATTTTTTCGTATTCATCATCATACACTATTTCTCTAAATCTTTCTCTAATAGATTTTTCTATATCCTCCATTTCTACTGTTGAGGGGATATCGTTACCCATCTTTAACTTACCACTTACATATCGATATGCAGTTGGGTCGTAACCTTCTTTTTCTCTTAGTTGGATATACTTTTGAAGTAATAACCTATCTTCTTCAGTATACTCAAAATCTATAAACATACGAATTATTTTATTAATATTATTAGATGAGTCTACGGATTCTGCATATTCACTAGCAACTATTCTTTTATCTGCATCATCTATAAATAAATAATTTACTAACCCATTCACAGTACCTTCGAATTGGGCTGCCTCATTAAAGTTATAATATCTATCTTGCATTGAATCATTTATTGCCCTCAATGTTTCTTCTTCAGTACCCACTTCATAATGATCCTCATTTACTATATCATAGAAAACTGACATGTCTCTATCCCAAGTTTCTTTCATATCTATAACGAGTATAGGTGGTAGATTTAAATTATTTGCAACTGACAGATGTTTATCATTGGGTTTAGGTATTATATTTTCTCCTTGTGTTGTTAACTTTTCATAGTTTCCATCTTCTTGAAAATTATTAATAAATGATTTTATTAAATATTCAATTTTTTTTGGGTCATCATAACCCATTATATTTTTTATAAATTGATATAAACTAAGTATTACAGTATCATCTAAATTTCTTAATTCTTCTACTATATCATATTTTATCCTATCATCGTTAGCATGATCTTCCCATACTTTATTATGTATAAGTTTTAACAATTTTTTTTCGTATGAAGTTATTTCTTTTGGTTCTACAAAATTTTCAACTAAAGATAATAATTTTTTCATTAATGTTATTTATCTATAAATAGTGCCTCATCTGGGATTGTTAATGTAACTTTAGTTTCTGAACCTGTTTTTTGTACTATTACCCAAACAACATTTGGTTTTCCCCCATAAGTTATAATATTAACTACACTATACGTTTCCTCCTCAGTAAAATAAATTTGTTCACCAATTAAAGGTATTCGTTTAAGATTTATATTTTCTTTTAAATAAGAAAAATCACCAAATACAATATGTACTATCGGTTTTTTTCTAAAGATATTAAAAATTTTAGTCATTTTTTTTGATATTTATTTAAATATACTTTATTTTTATAAAAAAATGAATAAAATTGTAGAAGAATGTTAAAAGTGAATGTAAAAAAAGGTAACATCGAAAGAGCCTTAAAAGAATTAAAAAGTAAATTTATCAAAACTAAAGTGGCTAGACACTGTAGAGATAAACAAGACTTTACTAAACCTTCCGTAACAAGAAGAGACGAAATAAATAAAGCGAAATATGTACAACAAAAAAAAGATGAAGAGGGTGAATAGTCTACTAAATAAAGAAGTAGTTAATTTAATCAACGAACAAATATGGTTAGAAAATAATGCTTCTTTTTATTATTTATTTTTATCCAACCAATTTAGTGAAAATGGATATAATGGTATATCTAAATTTTTTCTAGAACAATCTAATGAAGAAAGAGAGCATATGTTAAAACTAATGCATTATTTATTAGATCAAGATGAAAAACCAATTATACCTAATTATAATTTTATGGAAGATTTAGATGAAGAATTTAATATCTTAACTCACTTTCAAAATTCACTATATAATGAACGTAAAGTAACTGAATCTATAAATACTGTAATAAACAAATGTAAGGATGTCGGTGACATACAAACAGAAAACTTTATGCAGTGGTTTGTTATAGAACAAATGGAAGAAGAGAGTAAATTTAAAGAAATTATTGATGATTTAAAAATTATTGGTAACAGTGGTAGTGGGTTGTTTGAGCTAAATAAACAATTAGGTGTAATACCTACAACAGAAGAAGAGTAGTTAATCTATCATAACGTATATCCATACTACATCATAAGATATAACAAATTTTATTTCTCCGAAAAATCCTCTTTTATTAGAAATGTCCCTATACTTATCGTAATAGAAATCAAACCTTTCTTCGAATTCCTTAACACCGTGTTTACCTAAAAAAAGTAAACTACTCTCTTTCCCGTATTCATCACTAAAAATTGGCATATTCTTTTATTTATAAATATCAATAATAAAAGTATTAGTCACAAAAATGTTATCCAATCTTTAGTTTGTTCAGAATTAATATTTTTTATAAATTGGATGTAACTAGGTTTATATGGTAGTTGTTTTAATTTTAAAGGTGTTTCATGTGGTAATTTATCATCTTTTTTAATATTACAAGATTGACAACATGTAACTAAATTTTGCCACGTATTTTTACCTCCCTTAGATTTTGGGATTACGTGGTCAATTGTTAGTTTATTTTTATTGGTCTCACCACAATATAGACACTTATATCTATCTCTTCTAAATATATTTCCCCTATTTAGTGTAACTTTTCTAAAGGGTATTGAGACGTATTTTAGTAGTCTTATAATTGTAGGTCTCTTATACTTCTTTAGTTCAGTAATTATAGGTGAAATGATATTGTGTTTAATTATTTCTGCCTTACCTTTATAAATTAGGTTAAAAGCTCTTTTTATATCCGTTATGTTGATGGGTGTGTAATCCGCATTTAACACTAAAATACTTTCCATATTTATAAATATTACTACATATCCCAAACATCTTCAGGATTTCGATCTAACGGATTCCTAATAATTGTGGTATCGACAGTATAATCCACCGGTTGTGGGTTTATCGTTCTACTAACCCAATGTCTAATGTGTCTTGTTTCCCCATCTCTATTTGTAGTATCTATACCTTCAATTCTTGTTGGTTCATTATTAATTATATTAGCGTCTAAAAAGTCAAATTGGAAGTCGTCATTGTATTCTCCCTCATCTTCAATTGCCTCATCCTCAACATCAGGATTCCCAAACATATCCCCTAAATCACCTAACCCAAACACTTCTTCATTGTTATCTGTAGTATCATCAGATGTAGTTGCCAATAAACCGGTGTGTAAAGTTAGTAAATCACCATATAGTTTTTTTCTATTACTATATTTACTCTCTAATAATTCTATATTAATATAATTTATCAACATATCAGAAATTATTCTATGAAACCTACTAGGTTTTCTATTACAAGATGATAACAACTGTCTTTCCTTAATTTCTATTGAATCTTTATTATCTAAATGGAGTTCTAACGCTGAGGTACTACCTTTAGTCATAATCATAAATATCCTCACTAAACCACTTTCTATTTTTTCTCTATATCCTTGATTTGGGTTATTTATACAGTTCTTAAGTTTATTTCCTGCCCACTGCATTTCTGTTTCACTCAGTATTTCTTTAACTACAATACCTGATGGTAAAGATATCTTATTAGAATCTATGAGTGGGTTAGTAAGTGGTTTAGACATTAATTCTTTATAATTTTTAATGTCTTTTAAAATACTATCATAAGTTGGTTTAATATTTTTGTTATTCTTTTTTAATGAGTCTACAATAATATATCTTAACCATTCACCTTCTTTATTTTGTATTCTTTTAATATCTTTGAATAACACTAAAGACTCTTGTAAATTTAATCCGTATTTTTGTATTGCAAATATAAAATCAATTTCTCTTTTACAGTACTCATCTAATTCTTTTATTTGTGTTACACTAAAATCACAATTAGCAAACTCTAAATTTATCATTACAATCTTTTGTAGATACTTTGAGTTACCAATAATTAAATCACATTTTTTATGTAATGTTTTTTTTATCTTACCACTTACATAGTGATACGCATTAACAAATGCAATAGGTGAACTATACCCTAAATACGCTTTATCCATTATTTTCATATTAGGTTCAGTGTACTTTATTGGTTTTAGTGCCCACAATCTATCATTATATTCTGCCCAATTATTTAACTCACCTTCAGGAATACTAATATTAGGATTTAACCAATTAGAAACATGTTTACTATCCTCTGATTTTTTAGTACCGTTAATTTCTTCATGACGTTTATACCATATTTCTTTTTTATCATCGAAAAATTTTACCATTTTAAAGTATGGTTTAATTTTAGGAAAATACTCCATAAACATATCTTTATATTTATGACTGAAATAAAACCCCCATTGTCTTGGCATCAATTTCCACCTAATAGAATGTATTAATGGTTGTGAAAGTATTTCCATACACTTATCTACATCACAATAACAGTTTAATTCTTTCATCTTTTTGAATAGTCTGATTGCGGTATGTCCCGGTGTATACATTGCAGAAATATCTAACTGGTTTGTCTTAAAAAATTCTGCGAACTGAGGTGTATAAAAAAGATTACCCGTTGCTAAATCAATACCTATCTGACAACAATTAAAATCGAATCCATTTAAGATATAGGTAAAATCTCTGTTATTTTGTAAATCTATTATTTGAGAGATGACTATAGTATTTAGTAACCCATCTCTCAATACCTCTAATATTCTATAATTAGATGCGTCATCATATCCTACATCACCTGCATAATAACCTTCCTGTATAACTAATTCTTTTGTTCTTAATGGTGTGCCACCTTGAATATTTTCATGATCCGCCTCTACAAATATATCTAAATCATTTATAGGGTAAAGATTATCATCATGTATACCTTTACCGTTTTTCATCCTCAGTAATGTGTTAGCAACTGCACCACCAGCCAAAAACCCCCTATCGGGAATTGTAACTAACTTATTTAATTCTTTTAATATTTTTATGGAAATATCTTTGTCTTCTAATAGGTTCTTCATTCTTCGTAATAGTTTAAATATAAAAGATAGCTAGGTATTACTATCCCTAAAATTATTAAAATATACCCAACAATGGGTAGTATAGTTAACACACCAATAAAGGTGGATATGGCAATAATACACCATAATATAATTTTTTGTAATTCTGACTTATCCATAACTTTCAATTTCTAAAAGATCTGATATATACATTTTTATTTCTTCACTATCAAACCCATCATTATACATATCAATAACTGAATCGACTATTTTATCCGAAACTAAATCATAATCGTTCTCTATATATTTAAACCAAGAAGAATCATCGATTTTTTTACTTTCTATTTCTTCTTTATCTTTTCTTAAATAATCTGCAACCCCTAAGTGATCTATTAGTTTAATTCCCATATGTAGAGATTTCTTTACTTCATCTACTACAACATATTCACTATCTCTGTGTTGTTCATAATATCCACAACCTAAGTTTAAACAATTAAAATCAAATTTCTGAGATAGTTGGTTAACATCTGTGAATGGATCATTACTAAAATTAGTATATCCACCCTCACTTAAAACCGTTTTTATTTTATCCTTAAATTCTGAATCAAAAATCTTGACACCGCTACATACTTCAGTTATCCAATTAGCGGATGGGGCATCGAATTGAATCGCATACCCTACGTTTTCAAAGAATTCACTACAAGCTTCTTTAGATCCTAACATACCGATTTCTTCTTCAACGAAAAATGCGCCTTTTAATATATCCATTTCTAAGAAAAGTGATAAACAAACAAATACCCCACACTTATCATCACCACCAATACCTGTTTGTTGATTAGTTAATGGGTTATATGCAATTAAATTACCTTTAACATCCTCTACAATGTCTAACCTTCTCTTATCATTAATTAAATCTATATGTGACCTATGTACGGTGTCGATATGTGAAACTACACAAGGATAATATTCACCTAAAGTTACTCTATCCTTACCTTTAGTTAGGTATACGTTACCTTTCTTATCTAATACATAATCAATTTTATTGTCTATAGCAAACTCTATAATATAATCTCTCACCATAGATTCGTTACCCGATATTGAGGGTATTGATAGTACTTCTTTTAAAAAATCTGTATCCATAACATTTTATTTAAAACAAATATAGGTATTATTTTTTTAAAAACCAAATAAAATAGTGTAAATTTTATTAGTATTCGTATTTACATTTACTGGTTTTGAAAGTATTTATTATTAAAGTTAATAAAAAAAATTAAAAAAAACAAATATTATGGGATGCGGATGTAAAAAAAGAAAACCAACACCACCACCACCTAAACCTAAAAGTAGTACAACAACTACTAAACCAAAATCTAAGTAATTAATTTAGGGTGTTTGCGGGTCCTCTTGTAGGACTAATTGACCAAGGACTATTATCTAATGTATTGGCAGGTCCTCTTGTAGGACTTATAGACCACGGACTATTATCTAATGTATTAGCGGGACCTCTTGTGGGTGAAACATCCCACACTGAACCTGATCCACCACCACCTCCTGAATCGGAAGTACCTCCTTCTTCTTGTTCATCAATCAATTCATCATCATCTAGTGTATCTATATTGTATTCATTAACTACAAAACCAAAATTTTGTTCTTTATCATAGTAACCTAAATACACACCATCTTGATCGAAAACAACAACTTCATGTTCACCACTTCTAAATGTTAAATCGTTAGGAGAATCTACCCAAGATAATATATTAAGATACCATTCTTTAGGGTCAGTAACTGTTTCACCAAACTCTCTTAGGACAATCTTCTTATATTGTGATTCTGTAAGTTTAATCTTCATTACTAACCTATATTTCTTAATAAATTATTTAATTTTTTTCTTGATAAGTCGTGTTGGAGTGATCGTATACCCATACTAACATCGTCTTTTATATACGGTAGAACCTCAAATTTACCGGTATAATCATCATCATAGAAGTCATTTTGTACCATTCCTTTTTGTGGGAATATCTCATCTACTATATCTATATCAAACTCATCCAGTACCGTATCCAAATCCAAATCATTCATAACACCTATTTCAAAATCGTTTTCTGCACCATCTCTAATAGTTCTTATTGCTTCTTCTGGTGTCCTACCCATTGCATATACTCTACCATCAGGATAACCTCTACCTGTCAATTCAACAACTGTAGGTACGTGAGTAGGTATTTGCCATACACCCATAAACTCCATAGGTTTACCCAATAACTCATTTAAATCATCTTGTGAGTGAAAATCTACCATAACTTTAAAATTATGTGCCAAAATAATTGCTTCTTCTTGTGTAAGTACCAAATTATTTACTATGTAATCAACAATATCAGAATTCATTTTTAAACCACCGTTTTGAATTTTGTCTCTAATTTGTTTAAATACCTTTATTGTGAAAGCATCAACAGTTTTACTAACTCTACCCCATTCATCATTGGTATTCTCAGTTAGTAATCTATTATATTGTTCCTCTGTTAATTTTACTTTCATTTTATTGATCTACTAAGTTTACGTTATCTATTGCTTCATCTCGGTTATCACCTACCCTATGAGAAAGGTAATCATCTACATATCCCTCATCTATCTCCCAGTCAATACTCATCCCATCATATTCTACACCATAACCATCATCTACATCCATATCATAATATTCTCCATTTACTAATTGATCTAAAAAATCTTCTTCATTAGATGCATATCCAGTATATGACCCCATTTGGTATCCACTTATATACCCTCTTAATGGAACTTCTTCTCTAATTTCATACTCCCCATAAAATTCTAATGGTTCACCTAACATTTCACTAAGATCTCCCTCATAATTTTGAGGATTTAATTTATTCCAAAGTAAATAATAGTTATAACAAATAATTAAAGATACAGGATCTGGTATTACTAAATCTTTTGACAACTTTTTTGAGTACATAGGTACATCCCTTAATTGTATAAAATTAGGGTATTGTCTTCTTATAAAATTATAACATCTTATAATAAACTTATCAACCTTATTTCCTATCTCTTTAAAGTTAACATTACCATTAAGAAAATCTTTATCATTTTCTTTTAATAATCTACTATATTGGCTCTCCCGTAATTTGATCTTCATAATCTTCGTTTTCGTCTTGAATTTCTTTACTTATCGTTTCACCTATAATATAGGACCCAACAAAAGGTGTTAATGCCGCAAAATATGCACTCATACCTACTAAGTCACCTTCTTTAATTATAGTATAAACTCCAATTGTTAACCATAATAATACTGTTACATATATGACTATTTCCCTTTTACTAGATTTACCAGCTTTAAATACTGAGGTATCATCGCTTTGTCTTACAGTTTCCCCATACATATATGCACCTACAAAACCAGTTAAAGAAACAAAGTATGCGGCTAATTGGGTAAAGTCGGTAGTATAAATTGTTCCCAATATTCCCAAACCAACCCACATTAATATAATAACGTATGTTAAACATTCCCTTTTGGTGTCACAACATCTTCTTAAAAATTTCATAATTGTGTTTATTTATAAATATAGTATAAGCATAAAAAAACCCATCCTAAGATGGGTTAGTTATTATTGTTTTAGTATTTAACTACTTTTTGAATGAGAGAAGGAATTCCCTAACTCCGAAACCAGCAGCAAAAAACGCGTAATTGATGCTACCATTAATAAATAATGCTACTGAGATTCCTCCACAACAAGCGGCTTTAAACCAAGATTTGTTTACTATTTCTATTACTTTATTCATAATATTATTTTTAGTTTATGTTATTATTATCTACCCTTCGGTAGTTTCTACCTCACCATTATTTTGTAAATTTTGACGAGCTAAATTTTTCATTTCATTTTTGGCGTTTGATACTTTGTCATAATATTCTTCCATTGCAGTATCATATTCTTCACTATGATATTCACCTTCAGGAATTTCATAATCATCCTCATCAGGATAGTCTATTTCTTCTTCGTTTTCTTCTTCTCTAAAACCTTTCTTATTAACTACGAATCCACCAACAGGATATGAAGGAGATTCGTTTTCGTAATCCCCATCTACCTCACAGTCAGGATCAATTTCAGAACATATTTTAAATATATGGTTTACTAGACCTAATGGTGGATACCATGCAGATGTAGTTCTAATTTCTGCAAACTCACTATCTATATCTACAAAAAATTCGTCATGATAACACCACTTTGCACCTACATTATCTCCAAACCAACCATATTCATTTTTTACATCATCGAAAAACCCTTTTACTAATGCCAAATAATTATCATTATTATTTTCTTCTACTTTAATTTTTATTTCTTCCAACTTATCCATTACTCTTTTATTACCAGTAATGTTAATTGTTGTATATACGTGATTTGCCATATCTCTTAAAATTAAAAAAGGGGACTAAATGTCCCCTTTAATTACAATTTGGTTATTAAACTGATTCTCCTACCCATTTAACTACTGACTCTAAACCATAGATTTCGGTAATTTTATTAATAAACCTTTTAGGGTTTTTTCTAATATATGTTAGTGATTCAGTTGGAACTCCATTTCCTGCAGGTCCAAAAAGAGTTACTAAAGACTCTTCTCTTGTTTTTTTCAATGTTTTACTCATTTTTTTGTTTTTTTTATTATATTATTAATTTATATAAACCAATATTAGTTATTATTTTTTTAATAGTCAAATAATTTTTTATAAAATTATACTACTTCTAATACTTCCACATCAAAAATTAATTTTTTACCGGCTAATGGATGGTTTGCATCAATTTTTACACCTTGTTCAGTGATTTCTTTAACCGTTACATTGATAGTACCTCTTTCACCTGACGACTGTAATACATCCCCAACTTTTACACCTTCAGGCATTTGTGTTGGTGGTACGACATTTACTAACCCATCTAAATATTCACCATACGCTTCAGTAGGCTCGATTTCAATAGTTTTATTTTCTCCTTCATTCATACCTAATAAACCCTTTTCGAATCCCGGTATTAAATTACCTTGACCTAATACTGTTTCTAAAGGGTCTCTACCTTCAGTTAATGAGGTATCAAATACTGTTCCGTCTTCAAACTTACCAGTATAATTAACTTTAATTGTGTTTCCTGTTTTTACTTCTGACATAATTTATTATTTTTTTTATATTATATGACAATAATAGATATAATAAAAGACTTAGTAAAGGTATTTTAGGTAAATAAAATTTAATAATAAGTTAACATTATATTACACCATATCTCAACATAGTGATGTATTTATAGTCGATGAAAAAATTAATTATATTGATCGTTTGTTTACTAAGTATCCAATGTTCACCAACAACATATCAGACTCACTGTTTTTCTGACTTAAAGTATGATGATTACGAAAGTAGTATAGATAGTACTTTTAACTACGCAGAAGACATTAAAGAGTTTTTTATTATTGAATAAAGATAGGTTTTGGTGGAGATGGGGGGATTCGAACCCCCGTCTTGCCCGTCATCCATATGAGATCTTTTTACAGGTTTAGGATAAGTTTTTCTAAACTTCCAAAAATTGATAGGTTTTCGTTAACTGTAAGGTCGTTACTCCCGGATCACTATCATTACCAAACATCACCATCTACTTCCTTTAACATCTTAATAACCTACAAGTATACTCAGTTACATGATGTGCTTAGCATCTAATCTAATTAGGCTGCCATAGCATACTCAGCGTTTCCAGCTAAGGTTTTTGATGTTGGTCATCACCCATACCTGAATCTTCACACTTCTTTACGTCAATCAATTCCGTGTCATCCCCATATTTTTCACTATATAGTTTTTCTTCCATATATAGTTGTTCGTAATGTTTTTCCATTTCCTCAACGTACACTTCTTCGTAAAGTTGTTTAATTCTTCCCATTATATTACAAATATAATATTATTTTTTATAATTTTCAAATATTTATATAAAAAAAAGATATTATGATTAATAAAGACAGTATTATTGAGTTTACCTATTCTATAGAAGCAGAGGGTAAAATTGTAAATGAAAACAGAACTGAAAAAATAAAAGTAGGTGAATCACATCTTTTACCTGGTATTCAAGAATACCTTAGTGAGTTATATGAGAAAGATGAAGAATCAGTGGTTGGTGAGACTAAAACATTAAACATTAAACCCACTGAAGGTTTTGGTCAAAGAAAAAAAGAATTAATTGTTGCAATACCTAAAACAATGATGGAAAATAATAAAGTTGATGATAATGTAACTTTAAACTTAAAAGATGGTAAATCAGTTAATGGTGTCGTAAAAGAAGAAAATAAAGATACTTTTATTGTAGATTGTAATCACCCACTTTGTGATAAAGAATTAACCATAACTTTAGAAATAAAAGGCGTAAAATAAAAAAACCCTCTGTTGAGGGTTTTATGTTATAATCTATTTTGTTATTTTAATCAGTTAATAACTGTTTTTTATTTTTCTTTTTGCTGGTTAGTCCATCGATTGTACCTTCCAGACTATGTATTTTATCGTATAATTTATCAGTCCTACTGTCTATCATACGTCTTATTTCATCAAACTCTCTTTCTGTTCTTTCAGAGTTCATTTCATATTCACCCCATAAAGCTCTCTCCACCTCATGTGATTTTTTATTAATATCCTCCTCAATCGAAGATATTTCGTTATAGATTCTCTCTATTTCTTTTTCATTATCATATTGATACATTTTATATTTTTCTACATCAACCTTACCCTTAAATTTGTTAAAAACGATCACAACCGCTAATACGATCCCAACCACCAATAACGTAGATAAAACTGATACTGTTACTAAAATTGTTTCCATAATTTCTATTTTTTTATTTTATTTTGTTATTATAGATTATAACAACTTCAAATATAATTAAACACTCTGAGAAAGTCAAAGTCTTTTAAACTAATTCTTCTACAATACCAATTATTTCACTAAACACTAATACTGATGCCGCAATTACTAAATCAAAAGGAATTAATATATAACCTACTATTCTTATCCCACTTTTAATAAAAGAAACTATTTGATGCCATTTTTGGTTGGGCATTTTATCTATATCTTTATTCTCAGTTGAATCAGGCATATAACCCCACACTTTAAGTTTTATTTTATCCTGTTCAGTTAACTCTAATGGGTTTTTTTTACCTGTAATTTCCTCATAATAAGGATTTAATTCTCCCGTATGGGGATCATGTGTCGGAACTTCAAATTCTATTTTACTCATAATTTTTATTTTAATATTCGTCTATTTTAACTTCTATAGTTTCTACAAATGTTTTATAAAGTGTTACGTCATTATCTTTACACCATTTAATAAATTTATCTTTATCAACTTTTGATACTGTACTACCAAACGATTCTCTAAACAGTGGTAAATAACTTACCGGTAAGTTATAACTTCTTCTGTTGCAACTACCATTATGACTAGTGGTTTGAATTGGGATATATTTTTCCATAATTTTTATTTTAATTTTTCCAAAAAACTTGTATACATATTAATATTAAACATAACATTAATGAAATTATTGTTTTAATACCAATACTTTCATTATAAAAATGACTTACACATATAGTATATACTACAATACCTATCCCAAAACCTACAAACCTAACAGGCCAGAAGTAACCACCAAAACCTTCTACAGTATATTTAGTTGCATATATGTAAGCAAATGATAATGGTATACCTATTAGTGCCATTGCCCATTCATTATCTCTCGACCACTTCCAAATAAACTGTGAATTTAATTGAAACCATGTGATTATTTGTGCAATTAAAAACATAAATGCACCCGCTAAAAGAAATTTATAATTCATACTTTGTTTTTTGTCTAACTAACATTTCTTTGGTTACTTGTTCCCTACTTAAATATGTGAAAGGATTATCCATACCGTCTGCAAATACTTCAAATGTAGATACCCCATCACCATATAATCCACTTCCACCGGTTCTTCCACCCCCAACTACAGAGAACCACCCATTATCATCTATCTCTCCAAAAGGGAAGTACTCCACTGCTGCAACTCCGTTAGGTACAACATGATGTGGGTTAAATTTTAAATCTTTAAATGTTTTAACTCCTAAGATATTTGATGCTTCTTCTTCAGTAAAACCCATTAAGTCTACCAACTCAGTGTAGGCTTGTACTGCATCTTTACCTTTGATATAATTAATTATTTTTTCATTCATAATACAAATATATGTTATTTTTTTTTAAATAACAAATTATTTTATAAATAATCATTTTCTTTAAGTTCTTCATTAGTTGGATAACCAATAATTTTTCCACAGTCATCACAAACTTTTAAAACACTTTTAGTATCTTCATAGTATTTGAGTGAGGTATTCTCATGTGGACACTTATTTTGTATTTCGACTAATTCATCAGTTAATAATTTAATGTTATTTTTAATATCATTAACCTTAGCTCTAATATTTTCCATTGAATAAGTTTTAGGTGATTAACCCTTCTTCTTTATATATTTTAGATATCCTATTTCTAGCATAGTCACAAAACTTTTCGACTAAATCAATACCAATATATTGTCTATTCATCTTAGAAGAAGCGTATGGTGTAGTACCAGTACCTGAAAAATTATCTAACACAATTTCATTTTCTTTAGAATATAAATCTATGAAGAAGGATGCAAGGTCTGTAGAGAAGGTGGCTTCATGCCCCTCAACCTTACCATCGTTATTTCGTGCCTCAATAAAATTATAATAATTATTGTAGTACTTTTGACCTGTTCTTGACACAGAAGACACTGTTTTGTTCGCCTTAAAATAAGGAGTCTTAGCAAATATATAAACCATTTCCACAATTCTTGTTACTCTGTTTGGGTGTCCTGATACGGGCATTGCAGATTTCTTTTTCCAAGAAAATGTATCATATATTCTAAAATCAGTATTTTTAAATACCTCATTAATAAGAAAATATGGTAAGGAAGGATTAAATGTTGTATAACTAAAATTAAATACTACAACACCATCCTTTTTTAAAATTCTTTCATATTGTTTAAAATTTTCGATTATCCACTCTAGATAATCGTCTACTGATTGGTTATCTTTAACTTGATCTTTAGCTCCCGGATATTTGTGATTGTCTGCCCTAATAGATGCTAAGTATGGAGGTGATGTCAATATCATATCGATGGACTCACCATTAATTTTTTTCATAGTATCTACTGTATCACCACAATATATTCTATTTGTCATTAACCCTACGTTATTATCCTCTAATAACCTAACAGGTTTAGTATATAAATAACACTCTTCTTCTTTTTTAGTTGGGGTTGTTTCTACTGAAGTAATCATGTCTTCGAATAATAGGTACTGACTATTAGTAACTTTGCGCTTTGGCCTTTTCATAATTTATTAATTTATTTAACAATTTTTTCTACTTGTACACTTTTAACTTTTTTCTCAATAAGTGGGGATGGTTTCATAGTGAACCAACTATCTTCATAGTCATTTCTGGAATCTTCTATAATATTAAACATAGGATCAACATCTAACAAATATAAAGATTTAATTGTCGATGTGTTTAAAACATCGTTATTATCATCAATATAATCTTTTATATTTTCTATATCATTAGTTATATAATCCATAAAATCTTTGTGTGTATCACCAATAAATGCTGGAGTGCAATGTCTAAACTCATTCATATCAAACTCAAATTCTTCAGTTGAGTGAGTTATAGTATAGGTTTCTATTTTTTGAATTTTAATTTTCATTTTCTTTCATTCATTTATAAATATAATATTTTTATACATATCTGTTTCATTGTCTAAATTGTGACAAAAGTGTGACATTTAACATACCCCTTTTAGTTTGATTTTTATGTTGTGTGGTGCTCTTTCATCTCCACCAAAATAAGGAAATAAGTAATATCTTTTAAAGTCTTGATTACAAGGTCTATCTACTTCTACTACTACACCATTAACACCTAAAATATATTTATCATTTTTTAACTCTAAACTTAAATATATTATTTCATTGATTTCTACAGAAGTTATTTTTTCAAATTCAAAATCACCATTTAAGTGTCTAAACCACAATATTTCTAAACTATCGTTTAACCATCTCCACCCAAATCTTATTGAGTTATCCATATGATTATTACTACAATCGGATACTCCCCATAACTTATTTACATCCCACTGATTAACAGGATCTTCAGTAGTATATATAGCACTACTGTCGAAAATACATTCAATATTAAATTTATTTTCTCTAGAAGTTTTATATCGATAACCTGATCTATGTTTACCTTCTTTTATTGTAAATGTTTTAAAACCATTTTCGTCTATCTTAGTACAAGACAAAAGAGAAATCATACATATTAAAAACTTTTTCATAAATAATCGTGTTTAAATAAATCTAATTGCATCCCATAACAAGGTGCTTCTAATACATTATCACCATAATTCATAATTAGTAACTCCTCTCCCATATTTTGTTTAACACCACTTTTTGCGGCAGCTGCTTTAGCAAACTCTTTTTTCTCCCAAACATATTCATGTTTTGGAAACCATTTTCTTAATAATTCAAAATCATAGTAACTTAATGAAAACATCCCTTTCATTTCTTTCATACAATCTGCTAGTCTTTCATGATCGTTTCTATCAAAATCATGATTAGAATAATAATTCTCTGTTTTCCAATATGGTGGATCGATATAAAAATAGGTTTTTTCTGAATCGTATTTCTCAATAACCTCTTGAAAGTCCATATTCTCTACAAAAGTAATTTTATCGTAATGTTCTCTATATTTAGGGTTTTTTAGTTTATCCATAAATATCAATACCTTACACCTATACTTACCTTTGTAATCTGTATAACTAGATGTTTCTGGTTTAGAACCTGAAAATATTTGGGTTAGAACATAAACATATTTTGCAGCAATCTCAAATTTATTATCTTCTGTTATTGTAAATTCAGTATGAAACACTTCTTGTTGGTATTCATTAAACATGTCAACATACTCTTTTGGTGTGTCTTCTACACCTAATTGTTGACATGGGTATTTATTTAACTCATCCCATAATCTATCATACTCTAAACTACAATCAAATAAGTTTGCATTTAAACCATTAAAATCATTATATACCACTGTTTTAAGGTTTGGGAAATTTTTTAAGTCCATATTAAAGAACACCCAAAACATACCACCAAACGTTTCTACGTATGTTTCTATATCTTTAGGTATGTATGGTACAATCCACTTCCCTATTCGTGCTTTACCGCCAATATAACTTATCATCTATATTAATATTAAATTAAAACTGTGTAAATGTCAAGTATAAAACTAACATTTTTTTTAAATATACAACTATTTTTCGAATTTTTCAATTATTTCATCGATAATTCCATATTTTAATGCTTCGGTAGAGTCTAACCAGTTATCTCTATTACAATCTGCCAAAACTCTTTTTTTAGTTTTACCACAAAAATCTGCCAATAGTTGGAATAGTTTATCATTGTACTTTTCTGCTTCTGCGATACTAATTTTCATATCTTCTACATGACCTTGTGCACCTGCAGATACTTGATGTAACATTACTTTAGAGTTAGGTAGTGAAAATCTTTTACCTTTAGTACCATTCCCTAGTAGTATTGATCCCATAGATGCAGCCATTCCTGTATTAATGGTAATTATATCAGACTTAACATAATTCATTACATCCACCATTGACAGTCCACTCTTTACACTACCACCCGGACTATCCACATGTATCGTTATATCTCCATTACTTAATTGATCTAAAAACATTAATTGTGCTTGTACGACTGTACTCATTTGATCATTTACTGGTCCCGCAATCCATAATATTCTATCCATCATTAATCTAGAGAAGATATCCATTTGGGTGACTCTCAGTTCCCTTTCTTCTAAAATGTATGGGGTAAGGCTAGAGGATACCATACTGTTACTATAAACACTATCCTGTAGTTTTTCCCAATAATGAAACTGAATTCCACTAATACCTAAATGCTTCATTGCATAATTCTTAAATTCACTGTAATAATCTAAATTTACCATTTGTTTTTATTTTTTTTTATTTTTTTTGATAAGAGGAATGATAATCCGTAAATATTTCCTCACCTTTTTTTATGTCATTAACTGCAAAAAAAGTAAAACAGTTTAAATAATTTTTTTCTAACTTTAATGATGTAGGTTCAAATAATACTTTTTTACCCATGTTTGGTGTTGCCCAAATAGCGTTTCTTTTTAATGGATTACTATTATATAAACTTGCATACCCCAATACTACCGCAAAAGAATCTTTATCCTTACCCATATAAAATCTATAATCTCTTATAATATTTTTAGTACAATCGTTGTTAGGGAACATAACGTATTGACATTCTTCTAATATCTCACCCTTTTCTATGTCTTCAGTAGCAAATACACCAAAACCACTATCAGGTATCGTTGATGTTTTTACCTCTAACTTCCCACAATTATATAAGCTTTCCATTTTACCTTAATAATCCTTTTAAAAACTCAATTATTCTATTTTTAGGTTTTATTTTTACTACGGTATTGTTTTCTTTTATAAATTCTAATACTGATTTTTTAGGTTTTTTAAATTCGATAATTTCCTCACTAACATTGTCTTTTAATTTAAAAACTATACACAGTCTATAATAACCATCAAAAATAGGTGAATACCTACCCATATTTAGTACCCATTTAAAATCTAAATGAGTATGAGGTACAAACCCATCTTTGCAGTATATACCCCTATTAGAATGTGTAATACTATCTAAAATTATAGAATTATATTTTTTCCACCAATTAGTTTCCATCAAACTTTCGATAAATGTATTATATTCCTCTGACGACTCAAAAGAATCGAAAAAAGGATTTCCCTTTCCCCAATTATCTTTTTTAGGTGAAACCTTAAGTATTGGTTCAGAATATAACCTATATTTTTTTAGTTGGCTTATACTTAATTTTTTTATTTCATAAAGATTGCCTTCATCATCCATTGCATCTGATTTCACAAATTTAGATAACTCCAATATAGGTTTAAATTTTTTAGGACATTTATCTAAACTACATAGTTTATCTATATTGTTTTTACCTTCACCAGACCAAAACAATCTAGGTCTATTGGTATGTCTACTTAATCCATAAGATCGATATATATACTCTTTAAAATCTTTATTAGTTTCCATATTCTACTTTTTTATTATCAACTATTATTTCTTTACTTACCGGTTCATCAAATTCAACAAACATATTATGTTTTTCACATATCCTAGTTAAAAAATATTTAGATAACCATAAATCATTTTCGTTAACAGAATTACCTTCACTCATTAAGTTGTATTCCCACTGTCCTAATGATTCTTCAGCGTTTACATCAGTAATTTTTAAACCTGCAGATAAACACGTATCTAAATGTTCTTCCATTATTTCTCTACCTAAAACGTTACCGTAGCCGACACCACAATATTCTCCCAATGATGTCCCAAATTTATGGGTACGCATAATCTTTGGGAAGTAATATGTTTGACGAAAACCAAACAAAACTTTTTCTTCTTCATTACTATTTAATCTTTCATCAGTCATTGATGTATCACACATGACTAAGAACGCTTGTTTTCTTTTAGGGTCTACTACTACTCTATTAGGAATTAAAAGAGATTTTTCACTTTTATCACCCCATATAGGTAATTCTTCAGGACAAGGACCGTTTTTTCTTAATGTATTGTACTTAGGGTATGTATGTGGATCGAAATCCCATATTTTAGTTTTACCTCTTAAGGTATCTTCTGAATCTACCCAAATGTATTCTAATTTTATTAACATTTATTTTTATTTATTTTTATTGTTCCACCAACCTAACCGTTCAAGTCTTTTATATATACCATATGGTTGTAGGGTGATACCTATTAAAAATCCCCATATTGCAATATACGTTAATACTACCGGTAGTAATGGAATCCATCCACCATAATACTCATCTAAAATTAATGGTGGTACATATATTACTTGAAATATCCCATATAACATACCAATAAATTTACCTACCCCCTTTCCGTTTTTAAAATAGTGATCAGTAAAAACCCAGTGTATATAATTTTTTGGTTTGTTATCTTTTTTCATTATTATTTTTTTTATCTTTTTATATTATAGTGGAGGATATCGGAGTCGAACCGATGACCTCCTGCGTGCAAGGCAGGCGCTCTAGCCAGCTGAGCTAATCCCCCATATAATATAAATATAATAACTGCACATTAATTATGCAGTTACTTTAGTTTTTTTTGCGGCTTGCTTTGCTGCATCCTCTTGTATTTTTTTCTGTTCCTGTAAAGTTTTAATACTTTCACAAATCCCTATATAGTCATCTATACTATATTGTCTCAATACACCACTAAATGTAGTAATATCAGGTTTATTAATAGATAATTTATCCGAATCTAAATTGTAAACTATTTGCGCTAATAAATCCTTTACCACATAATCTTTTTGGTTTGACTCTAACTGATCAAATATTGGTTCATTTATCTGTATTATAACATCATAATCTGTCATAAATTTAACAATATCTTGTGATTTAGTTACTTGTCCAAAACAATCTTTTAAGGATTCGTTGGATAGTATTTTAATGTTAACGAAACCAGGAATACCACTATTGTTAATATGAGTGTTAAATACCTCTTTAGTTTCTTCGTATACTTCTTGAAATTTTGCCATATGATTTTATTTTTTTATTAAACTTAATAATATTTGTTTAAATAATCAAATTTATAATGAATTTATTTTATTTTTTTCTTCCTCAGTTAAATTAGATGGAATATCTACCCATATTTCTAACATAAGATCACCTCTATTATCCATTCTTTTTAATCCCTTTTGTGGTACTCTTAATATGTGACCTACTTCTGTACCCTCTTTGATGTTTAACCTAATTTTACCATCAATAGTCTTTATCTCTTTACTAACACCCAACACTAATTCCTTATATGTTAGGTTTAATCTTTGATGTAAGTCAATATTTTTACGTTTAAAAATTTCATGTGGTAATTCTATAATATTAATTATTAATTTACCGCAGATACCGTCTTTAACTGCACTACCTTTATCTTTAATAACTAATTGTTCTCCTTCCATAATACCAGATGGTATCTCAAAGTCTAATAATTCCTCTACCCTTTGTAGTCCCTCACCACCACATTTATCACATTTTTTTATGATGATTTTACCATTTCCCTTACATACCCCACATTGTACTGTAGATTGCATTTTACCAAAAGGTGTGTTCTGCACTCTATTAACCTGACCCATCCCCCTACAAGTAGTACAGATTTCATTATCACCACCAGTACCATTACAAGTATCACACGATGCATTTCTCTTATATTTTATTTTTTTCTGTACACCGCTGAATATGTCTTCTAATGTTAGTTTTATATTTACTCTTATATCCCCACCTCTTTTGACTCTATTACTCCGACTATTATTACCAAAGAATTGCTCAAATATGTCGTTCATATCAAATCCACCACCAAAAGGATTACCTTGTCTACCGTTAGGTGTTCCATACGTATCATAATTTTGTCTCTTTTCAGGATCAGATAAAACATCATAAGCTTCCGCCACCTCTTTGAATTTTTCTTCTGCCTGTGGGTTATCTGTATTAACATCAGGATGATATTTTTTAGATAATTTTCTATAAGTTTTTTTAAGTGTTTTATCGTCAACACCCTTTTCAACTCCTAATATATTATAATAATCTTTAACCATTGGTTGGTATTTATTTTTTTATAAAGTATAGTTATTATTTATAAATAAATAAAGGGATGGAGTATAGAATAATTATAACACAAAATAATAAAAAGAAAAAAGTCTTATCGATTGGGTATGATTTACGCAACATCAAAAAAAAATATTTTAAAATAAAAGATAAAAATAAAGTACTGTTCCCTAAAAAAAATTCTACCTATAAAAAACTCCACTCTATAAATCATGAAATACTTTTATTAAAAGAATGGGAAAAAGATGATTTACCGTATAGTGGTAGAGATAATATGGGTAAAAACATCTCAATTAGTGATAAACAAAATAACTGGACAATACTACATAAAGACTTATATGAAATAGAAGAGAAGTTTACGGTATATAATTATAAAAAAAGACTTTCAGTAATAGAAATTATTAAATATATCCTACTTAAACCACATCAAAATATAATTGTTAAACAAATAAACTACATCAACAATAAATTATTAATACATCAGAATAATGATTTTGATGTTATATTATGTAAATGTAGTAATGATTGTAAACGTTTATACGACACACTAAAAGACTTTATTGATAATAACTCCACACCTAATATTTTATTTACTGGTAAAATTATAAAAAATAAAAATTCTATTTATAAAATGATTATGGATAAAACCAAATGGGGTAAAGATAAAATATATAGAACAGTAACTAGACCGTAATTACTCTACAACACTAAGTTGTTCACTTAGTTCTTCAATTAAAGACTCTATTTTTTCATATTCATCCTCATCTTCAATATAAAGTGGATTAATACACACTATTTTTTCATCTCTATCTGTAGGCATAAAAAATAATCTAACATTATCTCCTTTTTCATCTAAGTATTTTTTTACATTTTCACCATAAGATGCAACTAATTCTGAATTTGCAAATAAATCTCTACTTAAATAAAATACTAAAAATAAGGGTTTGACTGATGTATCTTCATCCTCTTTGAATTTTTCTAATGAAATGTAACTTATGTCTTCATCACCAATATTATGTTTTTCACTTATTTCTTCTTCTTTACGAAGTCTTTCATCCTCACCATAAACATCATAACACTCTAAAGAATTATCGTTATTGTCTTTTAAATACACTAAATACGATCTATTTCCGTTTTTAAGTGAATAATTTTTAGTTACTATTTTCATTACATTTTATTATATTTTTTTATTATTGTAATATAATATTAGTGATTTTTTACTATACAGTAAATGTTTATATGAATTTTTTAACTGATTCAGTAATTAAACTTTTAGGTGGTAAACCACTTTGTCTCCAAACTACCTCACCTTCCTTAAACAATAATAATGTAGGGACACTTCTAATCCCATATTGGGTTGCAGTATCTCTATTCTTATCTATATCTACTTTAATAATTTTAGTACCATCACCTAATTCTTTTGATACTTGTTCTAATAATGGTGACATCATTTTACAAGGTCCACACCAAGTTGCATAAAAATCTACTAATGTAGGTGTAGTAGAATTAATCAATTCATCAAATTTTCCCATAATATTTTTATTATTAAATATACTAAAGTTTTAATAAAAAAAAAGAGGATACTAATTAAAATATCCTCTTTTCAATAATGTGGTGTCGGAATGATGATTCAGATTTCATTAACGGAGGGTCTGTCCCTACGGTAGATTTGGTAACTCAGCCCCACTGAGTGTCTTTGTTTAACTTGAGACAAATTCAAGAGGTATGTTTTACAACCTAAAGTGTGAGATTATCTCACGTTTAAACTTCCCTATGGTTGATCCCTTTATAAGTTTGGGTAAAGGGATAATAAAACCTCTCTATTCTACGTTCTAGTTTTAAGTTAGAGTTTGCAGAAACCATTCGTTTTACACCAATATAAAAAACGGTAGCGGAATTGTATGTGTTTGTTTTTTTCTCCCCCTCATTACTGAAAGGTTGTGGGTCAAACTCCCACTTTCGATCTTGGTTTTAGTTTTTTAAATTTGCCGAAACCATTCCTCTATACCATTTTTATGTCAAAGAACTATACCGTTATATTCTCATATCTAGTATTATCAACAGTTTTCATCATTACAGAATAAGGAGTTAAATTCTCCCCATTTAATACTGACTTTAGTATTGATGGACTAAATCCTGAGATTAAAGCGGTGTTCATCTCATCCTGTTTAACAGGAAAATTATCATTACCTCTGGAATGAAGATTCCAAAATACTATTGCCGGCATTTCATATCCAGCATTTTCATATTTTGTTTTAATCATCTCCATTGCAGTAGGATTCCAATCAGAAGACCCTTCCCAACGATTTCCTGTCGCCACATCGAATTCCATATCTGATAGTATTAATATTTTTGTCGGCATTTCCTCTAAAGGAATATTATGAGTTACTGCCTGATCCAACAACAAATCAAATGTTGCCGTTAAATTTGTACTCATACCCCAATGTGCACTTCTTAACTGTTCTAATTTACCTTTTAGTGAATCACCAGTTAGGTACTGTAAACTCGGTGTTGAAGAAAAAGTTAAAAAACTATCTTTAAATGTTCCTTCATTCCTTTCTGAAATATAGATACCTAATGAAATTGCTACATCCATACAGGTAAGTGAATCATTACTACCTGCGGCACAACTCATTGAACCTGAAACATCAACCATTGGTAAAACTCTATCCTCATTACCATCCATAAAGTTAGGTAAGTTATCCCATTGATTTTGAGAAACTGTCTCATCAACACCAGTAAACAAAGTCTTTAAAATGTCGTAAGGGTATAATGCCCCACTATTAACCGTAGTCTTACCTTCCTTAAGGTCTTCTACAAATTGATTATATCCTTTTTCATCTCTTCTCCAAAACGCTTTTTGGTATCTTGCCGATGCCAATGAAGGTATTTTAGAGTAGTCAATATCTTTCCATCGATCTGAACACATCTTAGTTTCTACTACATCTGTCAAACCAACTAATCTTTTTCTTAATTCTTTTGGGGATACCTTTAATGATCTTCTTACTTTATTGAATACCTCACCTTTACGTGGCATCCACTTAGCACATAAACCGTCTTCGTTACCTAACGCAGTTACGATTAAATCTATAACCATACCTTCTAATTCAGTACCAATTAATGTAAATACATCGTCCCATCTTCCGTATTCAGAAATAAGGTGAACATTCTTTTTAACAACATCTGGTGAAAGTTTTACTAAGTGAGAAATAACATCTCTGAATATTTGTCTCTCACCCGCACCTTCTCTAACATCTCTCACCCAAAAAAGAATACGAGTTGCAACTAATGGATTTTCACTATATGCGTTAGAAAATTTCTCAATTAACTTCACTTTATTTTTTCCTCTCATTGCCCCAATAGAGAAAAATAAATCTACACAGTTATTTAGTGTAGTATTATTAGTAGACATACCATTTTCGGTTAAAGGCGTTTGTTGTTCCTCCATCTCTCTATATTCAGTCATTGAATTTCCCATTTTTTGGTTGTTATTTTAATTGTTTCTTTAAAAGTGTGATACAAATATATAGCGAATATTTTAAAAAGTCAAATTTTTTTTTAATTTTTTTTTAGAAAGTTGTCGGGGAAGGACTCGAACCTCCGTTTTATGGACCAAAACCATACGTCCTGCCAACTAGACGACCCGACACTTAATTTTTGCGGACTGGACGAGACTCGAACTCGCGACCCCCTGCGTGACAGGCAGGTATTCTAACCAACTGAACTACCAGTCCTTTGTAGCCCGTAAGAGAATCGAACTCTTGTTACCAGGATGAAAACCTGGCGTCCTAACCACTAGACGAACGGGCCAACTTTAATATAAATATAAACAACAACTATTAAATTGTCAACTTATATCCCACACCTCTTACAGATTTAAAATATGTATTAGGTGTTTTATCTTTTTCAAAAATCTTTCTTAATGAAAGAATAACATTATCAATAGTACGTGTTTTAATAAAAACATCGTAACCCCAAATCTTTTCTAATATTTCTTGTCGAGACACTACTTCATTATTTTTATCAATCAATAATTTTAGTAACTTAACTTGTCTTTTAGTCAGTCTTTGAGTGTTATTTTCACCATCACTTACTTCGAAAGAACTAAAATCAATAATATAATCACCAATAACTTTTTTGTCTGTAGTGATATTATTAGTAGATTTCCCTATTAACCTTATTAGGTTATTAACCTTATAATATATTTCTTTATAACTTAAAGGTTTAACCATATAATCGGTAGCACCAGATTTTAACGCACTTATCTTTTTCTCTTCGTTTTGGTGGTAACTAATGTATATAATAGGTGTTTTTTTATCTTCTAACCTAATTGTTTGACAAAGATCATTACCTTCACTGTCTACTAACTTTTCATCTAAAATGATGCAATTGAACCGGCTCTCTCTTATTTTTTTTAAACCTTCTTTTCCATATACCACACAAATACACTCAGAATTTTGGGTATTAAACTGTTCCATAATTGATGTGTGAATTTCTGTATCTACACCAATTATTAATATTCTATTTTTTTCTCCCATAATTAATTATCAAACCAATATACTATTCTTATATCATCGGGATCACCAAATTTCTGTAAATCAGGAACCATAGTTTTAAAGAAATATGGGTCTATACCCATTTCGCTTAATTCTAAATCATTCATTTGATAGTACTTACTATCCATTAACTCTCTTAATGTTAAGTAGTTATGTGAATGAGCATCATAACCATAATCATCGGACATATGTTTTAGTTCGTCACTCACATCGTCAGGCAACTGAAATTGCCTATCTGGTACTATCATATCTAGTGATGTGTCTCTTACCCCTGCCAATACACCAAATAGTCTATAACATCTACCACCATAAGGTTGATCACTAAAAGGGTATGGTAATAATCCTTTTTCATTTGCTTCGTACCAATCTAAATGTTTATCTCCCATATTTTTTGGTATGTAGTTACCAATAATATACTCTTCTAATTTATTAGAGGGTTCTTCACCATCTCTCCATTTTTGTAATATAGTCCATCCTTCATCTTCAGTTATACCCATATTTTTCATTAAATTCTTAACAATAAGTGATGCACCATAAGATTCGAAAAATACTTTTCCCATCTTATCCCAATTATATGTAACTGGATTTTTCTTCTCTACCCATATATGTATATCACATCCCATACCTATAAATATTTAATTTTTTGTAAATATAGTAATTTATAATTAAAATTCAAAATTACCTGTGTCGAAAAAGCTGGTTACTGATTCTTCTAAGGGATTAGGTTCATCGATATTACAATTACCATCTTCCCATTTATAAACTGGTTTACCTTCAATATAATCTACTCTTATTGTAAGTCTAGGTTCTCTTTGTCTAGCCCCTTTTAATGACCAGCTTAATTCGTAACTATCTTTAGGCACAAAGATATAATCTTCAAAAAATATACCTTTTGTCACATCATTAATACTTTTAATTATCTCCCAACCCTTACCACTTTTAGTTTCTAATTGACTTTGTAATTTTTTTCTTAATCCTTCTAAAACCTCAGTAAATTTATCCATGTGTGGGTATGTTTCCACTTCAGATTTTTTTTCTTTTTTAAATGCACCATAAAACTCAATTAAATGAAATCCATTTTCATAAGATGATTTTTTAACTTCTATTGGGTCACCAACGTTTAAATTAAAAGTTTGATCGGTATTCCAACCCTTTAGTGTGACTGGTGCTAGTGTTTTAATATCATATTTTAGTGTTCCATTAGTTATAATTTCACTATATGTATCAGCCGTAATAGAGGCAACACTCATATTAGAATCATCAACTAACCTCAGTAATTTTTTGTTGTAACTCTTAGTTGCAGAAATTATAGAACTATTACCCTCCCCTGTAGTTACTTGAAAATATTTAATCCCGTCACATATAGTACCAAAACTTTGTTCGTAATCATTCGAAGGTGAATGTTTTTTTGTAGAAACATACTGTATAGGTAAACTATCTAGACTATCAAAACCTAAACTATTTAAAAACTGATCCACAGTAATTGGTGTAGGGACAAGGGTGGATTTTGAAGCATTAGATACTTTGTTTATTTTATTTTTTATATCCCAATCTCTATCCCCTTTATTTATTAGTCTTATTTGACCTTTATTAATTAACTTTGCAGATTCTAATCTATACAAAATACCTCCCATATTAGTTAAACCATAATCCTCGAATATGGTATTTCGCATTATTATGACCTTACCTTCTTGAGAAAAAATTACCTTCATAATACTTTCTTTAAGATCATCAATAGTGTAAGTAGTATATATTTGATTTTCTCCCGTTGGTGATGTGTAAATTCTCTCTAAATTATTTAAAGTATTATTATATATAGAACCTATTAACCATTTACCATACCTATGTGTTTTATCTTCTTCTATTTGTTGTTTTAATAAATCATTAAATTTTGTAACATCTTCTTTAGTAACCTCCTCAACATCTTTTTTGTTTTTAAAATTATATTTTTTAAACAAATCAGGATTTTCTTCCTTAAATTTCTGTAATTTACTTAGAAACTCCTCACTTACTTTAGGATCAGTGTGTATCCTTTGTCTACTAATATCGTCTATTAGTTTATTATTATTCTTAATCCACAATTGTAATTGTGTTATGTTTACACCCAACGATTCTCTGACTTTAATCGGAATATCATTGTAAGTATTAATAACCTCCTCATATTTTTGAGTGGATTCTTTGTATTCACCTGCTCTAAAAAGTTCTACACCCTCTTTTATATTTTTTTTAAGGTATTCTTCTATTTTTTTAGTTGCTTCAGAAATATAGGTATTTAAATTATCTATAATACCTTCTCTACCTTTTTTACCATATAAAATCTCATTATTTATATGAGTATTTTCATTAAAAATATTTAATGCAGTAATAAAATATTTTATAGATTTAGTAGGTATGTCTTTGTTTATTTGCCCATTTTGGAGATTATTAAAAAAACTCATTATAAGGTTGTTTTTATCTTTTAATTCCTTACTAACACCTATTAATTTATCTTTTTGATTATCAGGTATATCTAACTCATTTAATACCAATTTACCAGTATCAAAGAATTCTTCTACTATTATGTCTAATGATTTTTTATCCATATATTAATAAATATCCCTTTAATTGGAATACTTATTAATCAGATAGTCTAAATTATCTTGTAGGATATCTTTGGCAACGAACTTACCTTCTTTCATTGTATCTCTGTCGTATAACATTATACCATTATTATCTGATGATTCACCAGCGAATAAATCAATATATCTGTAATTTTCAAAGTCCATAGAAAGTCTTGCTGCCTCCGCTTTACTCTTAACTTGTATAAAAAATACATCACCATCTAACTCCATAATCATATCGATACCATATACCATATCAATAAAATCACCATTAGAACCGTGATATAATAACTTAAACCCTTGTTTTTCCAATAACTTAATGGTTAGATCTTCTACTTCATCACCAATAACCGTATTCTTACGTGTATTATTGGTGAAATCTCTATACTCTTTAATGTCGAAATATTTTTCTAACAGTCTATAAAGGTGAGATGTTTGGGGTTTACTTCTTGTTGGTTTACCTGCCTCCCTTAATTCTAATAGATATATCTTTAACTCAGTAAAATTCATACCTTTTACCTCTTCTATTTTATCACCTCTCTTTAGTAGTTCTGTAAGTAGTTCTGCAAGATCACTCCAACTAGTGTTTAACTTATTTACAAATATCCAATCTCCGTTCTCATCTCTTACCAATTCTTTACCTATTAGTCTTTGAGATGTATACACACCATTTTTAAAAGTTATATCACTAAACTTTTTAGAGTCATAAAGATATTTTAATGGTTTTTGAAACTTTGGGTTTACGTCTTCTTTTGTTTTATCTGGTTTTAAAAGAGTATCTATAATAGGTTGCATATCCAAACCATCTTTCTCTTTTAACCATCTACCCATACGATGGAGTTTATCACATACACCCCTATCATCACCACTAAACCTATTACAGGCAAAATAAGACATTTTTTCAATCTCCTTTTCCTCTAATATTTTATTTGCAACTTCTCTTTCTTTTTGTTCATAATCAACGCTAGGATGTGACAAACCTAATTCTTTTTCATTTTTCTTAACTTCATCATTTAAGATAAAATCAATAAAATTTTCCATATTATCTTCTTGCATAAAATAAGTTTTATATAAGTTTAAATAAAAAAAATGAGAATGTAAAATTATTTTTGATTGAATATAAAAGTAATACCTGCAATGGTTACTTCAATAACTTCATTGTGAGAGAAAGAGGAATTATTATTATTTGTTTTATAAAACAATTCTTCGTCTAAATGTCTATGAGATTTTTTATCTAATACATATGTTAAAGTTAAACCTTCCACAGGTATAATTTCATTATCAACACATTCATTTGCAATATCTAAAACTTTTTCTAAGTCCATCTTAAAATATTTGTTTTATTTTCGTCCAGAATCTTTTCCATCTAGATCTTTCAATTTTTTTTATCTTATTACCGTTTTTCTTAATATGTTCCCCTAACCCATTACGTATCTGTTTGATAAACTGTTCTTTTTTTAATTCAGTTTTTTCTCTATCGAACGCCATTAAGTTTTCTTCTCTTTTAATTTCATCCATATTTCAAATATAGTTATAATATTCTTAGTAGTGAAGAATATAATGTAGGAAATAGGGGTTTAGGTAGATTTTCAATATCAAACCATCCCCAATCAATATTTTCATTATCTAAGGTACATTTATATTCTTTATCACAGTAACCTATATAGAAATCAAAATAAGGGATTAGGTTGTTTTGATGCTCAAAAAATTCGAACCTTATACCATCACTTTTTATTTGGGTTTCTTCCCATAATTCTCTTTTGATACCTTCTAATACATCTTCTCCTTTTTCTATACCCCCTGAAACTATTGCCCAAGATTTGGCATACGTTGATTTAGGTGATCTTTTTAAGAGTAAAAACTTATTACTCTTTTTACATATTAATAAAACTCCTCCGTACTTATTCATTTTTTTATTACTATTTAAATCTTATATAGTCATCTTCTATCTCTTTAGGGTTACTACTATTATTTCTATTAGTAAACTGTGATAATTTTTTTGTTTTATGACTTTTTTTTATTACTTTTTTAGTTGAGTATGTCGCATCAGGCGCCATATATTCAAAATGTAAATGCGGCCCAGTACCAGCACCTTCATTACCAACAGTACCTATTAATGTACCAGGTTTTATTTTGTCACCCACATCTACAAAATATTTCTTACAATGCACATACCTAGTTTTAGATTTATCAGTATGTTCTATAGTTAATATGTGACCATCCTTTTCTTTAACTTTACCTGGCTTAAGAACATATATTTCAGTTCCCACTGAATATGGGTAATCTTCTCCATTATGCCAATGCCAATCGCAATACCTATCTTTACCTTTCCTACATAAAGAACTGATTTTATCTCTCCAACCATAATCTCTACCACCCCCAAAATAATCAGAAGGTTTTATAAAAGTATTATCCATATCATTTGGGTCAATAACAACTATTTCATCATCACCATTTTCATCATCACCAGTTTCTTCATCATCAGTTTCTTCATCGTGATCGTGATTATGATCCTCAGGTTCTACTAAAATAGTATCAGTATAATAACCACCCACTTCGGTACTACCATATGATTCACCATAAGGTCTTATTTTTATTTCTATATCCCCACCATCATTTAATCTCATATCCCAATAATCTGTCATCACACCATCTATATTGAGTAATAAAGAAATTTGTTCTTCCGTAAAATTAGGGTTTTGGATAATTATAGTATTATTGGACTTATTAACATCTTTTACCACCATAGATTTACCCGTAAAATCGTAAATGTCCATATCTATTCTATGTAAACTATCAATTAACTCCTCCTTTTCTAGTGTATTATATATTTCACCATTATTTAATTTATCCCATACATTATCAGGTATAACTAACCTATTTTGTTCGTTTAATAAAATCTTATTATTTAATTTAATGAATTCTTGTAAAAAATTGTCCGCTCTTTTATTTACATCACTTACATATACATCTAACTCCAAATCCTTCACTACTCTACCTTCATTGTATACCTCACCTAAATAAACCTTATCTTTATTTCCCTTTAATAAATTAACATTAATATTTTCTATCTGTAATTCTTTAAAAAAATTAGTTTTACCTATTTTGTTTCTAAGATTTTTAATTGTAAAAGTATCTTCTTCAGTAACCTCATTTAAATATGGATACAACATATCTTCAACATAGTTAACCCATTCACTAATATACTTTTTAGTGTTATGTTGATTCTTTAATAATCTTTTATATTGTTTTTCATTGACAATTATTCTCATGTTGCGTATCTTTCTAATTATAAATATCATAAATAAATTAATAAAATAAAGAAAATGGAACTAATTTTAACAATTTTAGTAGGATATGGAATCTCAAATATAATAGTATTCGGAGCCATATTTGAAAGTTTAAGAACATTTGCAGATAAAGTTTCACCTAATTTTTTTGGTAAACTTCTTTCTTGTATGATGTGCACCCCTTTTTGGGTGGGTTTTGGACTGTCTTTAGGTTCTTACCTATCTGGTTTTACTCAGTTTTCTCCTTTTTATAATTATGGAGTAGAATGGGTTTATTTATCAGTATTTTTAGATTCGTGTTTAATTGCAGGTACAACTTGGTTAATACACACATTTCAAGAACACTTTGAGGGATAAAAAAAAAGAGGAATTAATTTTCCTCTTTTTCTAATTTACCATTTAATGAATTCTCTTTAGGTGGTAGTTCTACTTTATTAATAGTAGGTTGTAAACTTCCGTCTACGTGTCTACCCTTATTAGTGACATTTTTAGAAATGTCTTCTAATGTCGGTTCAGTTAAATCTTGAAAAATAAATTTTAACTTTTCTAATTCATTTAAAGATTTATTCGTAAATAACTGTTTTAATTCTTCAATTCTTGCTTTTAGTAGGATTAGTTTGTTTTCTTTTTCGATATTTACATTAATTACATGTTCCACATGTGTTAATACTACATCCATAGAATCTTCAGGATTCTTAGGGAAAACCATAAAATAATTAGGATTTGTATTACTAGGTTTATAACTTACGTTGTCGGATTCAAATATATTCCAACCCTCCTTCATTATAACATCTACTACTGATAAATTTTTAACAAACCTTATACCAGTAACATAGGGTCTTAATGAGTTTAATTTTTCTTGTACCATTTTATTAATTTATTCCTTCTATTATTACTGTTACTATATATGCAATAGACACCCCTAAAGTAATTAAAGGTACTCTACTCAGTGTAAATCTTTGTTTATCCCTATAACTTCTTACTATAAAAAAACAATTTCTAATGACATTTAACATAGATAAGATAAATAAAAATACAAATACTTTATTTGAGATGTCTACTATCATATAATATTTTTAAACTGTTGCAGTTTCACTCTTTTTTAATTCAGATACCTCTACCCTAATTGTCTGACAAAGATTTTTAATTTCTTGACACCCTTTTCTTACACGAGTACCTGCAGCTTTATTATTTTTGTCATAAAATTTTGTTGCATCTTCTTCTAAATTAGCAACTAACGTTTTTAAATTTTCAAAATTTTCCATTTGTTTTTATTTATTTTATTTTATTATTCACCTGATTCTGTCAAATCCGTTTGTGGTGTACTTATTTGTGTTAAGTATTCACTTAACGTTTTTATTTTATTATTAACATTAACTATTTTTTCCAATACTAATGAAAACTTTTCTTTTTGTTTATGTGTGGATTTATAAGTACCGTTTAAAGTATTATTTAAATCCATTTCTAGTGTATCTCTTTCTGATACTAACTCACTTAACAGAATTTCTAAAAGTCTAATTTTTTTATTCATATATTAACAATAAAACATTTTAGTAGGAAAATAAACCTTATTTGGTTTTTTTTGTTTTGAAATCTAAACTTTTTTCAAAATATCTATATAATTCTAATAAAACATCCATATCCGATCGAGTCTTTATTCTATTATAGTCAAAAGATAAATTTGCAAGTTTATCTAATTTATCTAACATGTCTTTTTTATTTGATTCATTATAAAATATTTCTATATAAAAATAATAAAAATACTCCTCTATACTTTGAGTTTCATTAAAAATAATATTTTCATATTTAAAATTTTTAATTACTTCGTTAATACACCAATTAAAATGATTTTTTATATCTGATTCAGTACTAATTACATCATCACCTAAAAAAGTAGATGTTACAATTCTATTTAAACTTAAAATAAAATCATAAAACAAATCACATTTATCGTAATTTATATTATGTGCTTTATATAATAACCCCATCTCCTCTTTACTTAGAGGTGTTGATATATACTTAATAAATTCTGCACTATTCATATAACACTAATATAACCCAACTGTAAACCGTAATAAAGTCTTACTGTTAATTATTTTTCCTATAAGGATAATAACATATCTAATAACTCTTGTTGTGGGAACATATCAAATTTAGTAGTCCTACAATTAGTGTGTGACCACAATCCTTTAGTACTATTACACATTGAAACGCTACACTCATCGAATGCTTTTGCACCTTTTTCCCTAACTAATTCAGGTAACCCTTTTCTAATATCAATACCATCTCTATCACCAATATACCTCAATAGTTTTTCTAATTCGGAAATTTGTTTGTCACTGTACTTATGCCAGTGTTTAAACCCTCTAAATTTCTCATCTAACTCCACTACTTGACTTGGGTGAGCCTCAGTTCCAACGTATGTATAGAACTTACCAGGTGTCTTCTTTATCCATGTTCTATTACCACTAATCCTTTTGTAGTAACCACCTTCAGTTAAAAACCCAAAATTGTTAACCTCAATACCAACAGAAGCTCTATGCATTATATTATTTCCAATACCTAAATGCCAACCATAACCACCTTCAGGAAATGCTTGTACTGTTACACCATCGAATTCATTATCGTTATTTGTTATTTTCTGTCCACCTAATACAAATTCAGTTGCAACTCTACCTCTACTATCTCTTGCCCAATGTTTGATTGTATTATATGGGTTATTCCATCCTGCGGTGTGATGGATAAAAATCCATTCTTTTTCCTCATTTGTGGTATAATATTCATTTTTTGGCATATGAGATTTATTAATGGTTATATTAAAATCTTCTGGTACAACCGGTTCTTCCATTTCATCAGTTGTTATTATTCCTAATTCATATGCTTTATCCCAAGTATTTTTACCAACAATACCATCCGCAACTAACCCATTGATTTTTTGAAACTCTACTGTTGCCTTATGTGTTAGATTACCAAAATCTTCGTCCACTTTGTAATTGTATAATTGTAAGTTTTTTAAAAACTCTTGCCAGTAAGATACTATCAAACCCTTACTTCCTTTTTTTAATGTTTCCATAATCTTTTTATTTTTTTGTTCTATTATTGGTTTGTCCGAATTAACCTTCTCTTTCAGGGTGGTTGTTGTGGAAGTAGAGGATATCTTCATCCCATTGTTCAATTTCATCCCGTACCTGTTCAATAATGAAATCAAAATATTTTTCCAAACTTTCATCACTTAAATTATTTAATAATTCTCTTATTGGGTTTGGTACACCAAAATTGGATATCAAATCCTGATGTTTACTTATTTTTAATTCATCACTAAAATACTTACCTAGAGTTTCTTCATTGTGTGTCAGCAAATCTCCCCTTAATTCCTTACCTGTTAAGTCAAAAAGATGTAAAAATATGTGTTCACCCCTACCATTAGTAACAAAAAGAGTCATTAAATCCTCTTCAACCATACTAATAGGATCTTCCATCAATTCTATTGTCCATCCAGGATAAATCTCTCTCCCCACAATATTATCGACATAATATTTTGCAACAATAAATTTAGTTACATCATCATAATCTTCCTTACTATATGAAAAGTCATCAAATACCTCTTCATCGAATAACACACTACCAAACTTTTTATAAAAATTCCACATTTTAAAAACATAATCATAATCCTTTAACCCAAAAGTCTCAATTAAATCATAAATCCTAAGTCCATCACTTGCATCCATTTCATAAGTACTTCTACCAACTCTATGGTTAAAAGTTTTTTTACTCATAGATTTATGGATAAATTGTAGAATCGCTTTATCCAATTTAGATAAAGTTTCTAATTCGTCAATAATAGATTCTAATAATATGTTTTTAAAATTAAGTTCCATTACATATAAATATAGTTAATGCATAAAAAAACCCCCACTTTGTGGAGGTTTAATATTTAGAGTTTAACGTTTTAGTCAGATAATAAATTTTTATTTTTAACTGATTCCATCAAATTTTTAAATGTTTTTGTTTCTTCAGTATAATTGTTAGTTTTTTTATTAACGTCACCATATTCAAAATCATATAGTTGTTTCATTTTTCTTACGTTTTCATTAATTAATGAACTACTTTTAAAATTTAAAACAGTAGCCTCATTTAATGACTCATCCCATCTCATTTTATATGTCTGATTACCGTCTGTCATTAAAAAGGTGTGATCGTCAACCTTATAATTTTCCGGTATTAATTCTTTTACTTCCTCTACTGAAGTAAACTCATTCTTAAAATTTAATCTTTTCATTTTAATTTCTTTTGATTCGTTTGTTACTCTTACCCTACGTGTTGCAATTTCTGGATTAGGATCATCATATTTATTTTTCTTATATTCATCGGATGCTTTTTGTAATTTTTCGTAAGTGTCATCTTTTTCATCTGTTGCACCAAAACCATCTTTAGTACCGAATTCTTTATCATAATCAGAAGTATCATTTAAATCTTCCATCCTTTTCATAAATGTTTTAAATGTTTCACTACCTTCATCATCATATTTTAACGCTTGCATTCCCGTACCTAAAGCTTCTACATCATACACATCAACATCTCCAGTTGAGTTTTGACCTCTATCTACTTTTAATATTGGATCTAATTCTTTTAATTCGTCACCATAGTAATCTTCTAATTTTTTCCCAATTGCTTTTAATGCATCATTATTAATTGTTGCATCTTCCTTATGAATTTTTTCATAGGTTTTTAACCCATTAGGAGATTCTTCTTTAATGGTTACTTTAGTATTTTTAGTTAAAAATTTCTTTTCCATTTTATCGTTTGTTTATATATAAATATACATTAATTGGATAATGTGTTATTATTTAAGTTTTAAATTACTTTTTTTCACTATTTTATTTTCATTGAAGACATTATCAATTTTCATATCTGATGTTTTACTTGTGTAAACACTACCAGCGCCTTGATTACAATAGGGGAAAGTTTTACATTTTTTCTTTATATTGACAAATTCACCTCCTTTATATGTTGGTACATGTGCACCTCTCCATTGACTCTTATTTTTTGCCCACATCGCTGGTGTCACATATGACCCTACTGCACCTGCATAATCAACCGCTTCACCTAATTCTTCTTCCTCTTCTAACATACCCGCTGACATTATTTTACCTATTGGTTTTGTCATACCATTTTTAGAAACCGGTATTATGTTTTTTGAAATAGTTCTTGTGATAAAATCATCATTGTCAAAATTTATAGGGGCTTCATACGCACCTGATGAACCAGCAGCACCTGTAGCTTCATCAATTTCTTCATCAAGTAAAGGTGGCCAACCTTCTGTACCTCTCCTTTTCTTTATTTCCTTATATATGTCAGTCTTACTAAATCTTTTACTATTTTTTCTTTTTAATTTATTTTTTTTAGTTTTCCTAATGTTATTCATATCTAACATTTCATGAAAAATTTCCATATCTGCCAATAGTAATTGTTCTTTACCCTTTTTACTTTTTTCATATAAATCTTTTTCTACCCTAACAGTTTTCTTTTCACCATTTTTACTTTCTACCGCAATAATACAAAAGTTAGGGTTAGTATAATAATCTGACATGTTTTCTACGTTGGATGTGGCTAATTTTGTTGCATCACCTAAAGGTAAATGGTTTTGTTCTATCTGTGTCCCTATATTAATTTCATTCTGATGATTTTCATCTTCTTGTATAAAAGCAATCTGATTTAATGGGGGACCAGCATTTGCTGCCGCAATTTCAAAATCTTTTGTTATGGGACTTTTTTCATTAATTAATGTTTCTTCCTCAGTTCGATTACCACCCTTACACTTTATTTCCATTAACCTTAATAATTGCTTTAACAAGTTTAATTGTTTTTCACCTAAGTTATCTTTATGTTTTTTTATTAAATGATTAACTGTCTTTTCTGCAACTCTTAATTGATCTTTATTGTTACATGAAGTTATGATGTTTTTAACTTTAGTAAAATCTTTTTTTAATTGTGTATTTTCCATTACTTTATTGCGTTTTTCCAAAACATACGCCTCATCCATAATTCTCTATACAGTTGTTCTAAAACATCTTTACTAATTTTGACTACTTGTTTTTCAAACTTAGTACCTTTAATTTCTTTATTAACGATATCTTTTACTTTATTTTCTAAATTAGAACCAAATGCATTTCGTATTTCTTTGCGAATCATCACCCCAATATTATTTTCATCGGTTTTGGTTAATGCTTCTTTAATAATATATTTTAATTCATTGTCATTCATGATAGTGCATGTTTATTTATAAATATTTCAATTTACTAAAAAAATCACACTAAAATCAATATTGCAATTATTGGTAATATAACTGACCCCCCAAAACCTAAAAACTTTAAGAATTTTTGTTTTCGTATTTCTTTTTTCTGTTGTTTAATGGTATCTTCCTTTAAACCTATCTCTTTATTTTTATTATCTAATATCTGTTGGAAATTGTCTATTTGTAAATCTTGATTATCTGACTTTTCCATTAATTTAAAAATAACCTCTTTTTGTAGTGTAATTGTTTTAGAGTTTAAACTATCTTTCTCTTTATATACCGTTAAAATGCTATCAGCAATCTCATATTCTAACAGATCGTTAAGTATTAACTTAGCGTCCTCTAAATTCATAATGACTAACGTGTCACCACTATCATCAATTATTGTCCTTACCTCTCCTTTTGAGATAGTCTGAGATAGTGTTGGTAACGTCATCGCTATCCATATTATCAACGATATCAGATACTTCATTTCTTTTTCTTTCTAATTCTTTTAATTTACTTTCTGTCTTTCTAAGCACAACTTTAGTACTGTCTATTGTATATAAAATTACATCTATTTCTTTTTGTAATCTAATATTCGCTTTAACAATACTATCATTAGATATTAGTAATTTTTTATTTTGTTTTTGTAAAATACTAATCTCTTCTTCATATTCTTCTATGGGAACACTAGGTCGAAAAATAAAACTCAATACTAATGCAACCCCTAATAATAATATTAGGATAGATTTTATATCTATATTAATTATAAGTTTATCCTTCCACATCTTCTTCGGTTGGGTTTGGCATCGATTCTCCCTCACCTTCTTCACCGAATCCAGGAGATTCCATACTTTCAGGTCCTTCCTCTTCGTTCTCTTCGTCTGACTCTAAATTTTCATATTCTTCGGCAATTCTGTTTGCCCACTCTTCTGCCCATGTTTTATAATACCCAACTAATTTTTGTATTTGTTTAAGTGTATCATCCCTTAGTTGTAGTAAATCTGTGGTTATGTATACCCCTTGTGTATCATCTAATGAATAATACCACTCAATTCTACTATCGGTGAACTCACCACTAAACTCAACATTTTGAGCTTCAGGATATAACTTAAATTTATTAAATTTAACTCTAGGTGTTACTGTATCTCTAAACTTTTTTTCCTCTTCTTTTAGTTCGGTTGGATCAAGTTCTCCCTTTTCTTCTTGTACAGTAATATCTTGTTCTACTAACATACGTCTACTATTACTTAAAACAGATTTTTTATTTTCTCTTATAAGATCTAAAATCTTTCTAGTTTCATCGTGTTGGTTCATCATTTTTATTTTTTTTCTATTTTATTTTTAAATTTTTTAAAATCCCATGACGGATTTAAATCAGTTTTTTCTTTATAATAATTACTCCTATAAGTAATACCTTGAAAACCTTCTATCCCATCAATATAGGTATTATGCCCTACACATTTTGGTGATATAGAATATATTTCACAAAGATACTCTATTAAAGAAGTAATAGATTTATATTGTTTAGGTGTATATGGATCCCAATACATAAACCCTCTCCACCTTTTTTCAAATACCTTTACTCTTCTTTTATAAATATTACCAACCCAGTCAATATACCTATCTTTCAATAAATCTTTTTTTAACCACCCTTGATTTTCAACTATTATGGATATGATTTTTTTATCATTTCTTTTATTGTTTAAAAAATCAGAATAATATTTAGGGTCAAAGTGTTGATATATATTACCTTTTCTATCGATACTAAACATAGCGGTTTTTTTATAGTCACCATTATATCTTTTTTCCCAACCCTTTACATGATTTAAATTGGTGGAAAAGGAATTACCTAAAACTATCTGTGTTTTATCAAACTCCTTAGAGTAAAAATTTGACTCATTTAATTTATATGTGTCTTTATCAATTACCACTAATCAATTCTTTGAATATTTTTAGATCCTCCCTCAACATCTTTTTTAATACCTTTATTTACCTTACCAAAGGTAGTATCAATCTTTTTAGATTTTTTTTTAATTAACTCATCTTGTTTTTTTTGGAATTTCATAAAGTCACCTTCTTTATCATTAGTCATAGAAGCCACTAAATGAACTTTATCTTCCTCTGAATCATAAACGTCTGAATTATCTTCGTTTTCTAAAAATTCTTCTACTTCAGGATCTTCTTCCCAAGGAACTTCTTCCTCACTAACTGAATCGTTCTCTTCTTTTCTTTTTTCGTAATTAACAAAAAAGTGTAATGAAGTTAATGATATTATCGGTAACAATCCACCCTCTAAAAGGGCTAACCATCTTTTCATACCCACAGTGTCTGTAACATCAGTACCCAATGAGTCCCAAATGGGTAATGTCAACTCAACCCACGATTTAAATAACTCACCATTTTCATCTATTTCTTTAAAACAAAAAAATACATTACCTATTATTTGGATTAGAGTTACAATACTAAACATAAACCAAACGCCACCCTTCACTCTAGTACTTACCGCAACTAATGCAGTCATTGCGGCAATTTCAATTGCAACTGATAAATAAATTGCCCAATTTAATGGGTTAGCAATATCATACCAAGTAACAACATGTGATATAGATATCACTGCAACCAATATTATAGGGACTAAGAACATAGCCCTATTTGGGTTATTTTTAATCCATTCTAAAACTTTTTTCATTTCTGATTTTCTGAGTTATTCTTTAGTTGGTTTATAGGAATTCTGTTTTTATCAGACAATTCTTCTAACTCTAAAGACTTCCAAAAAGGGGTTTCTTTAATTAAGACTACCATTTCTTCTTGACTTATTACTTTATTATTTATAGTATTAACGGTACTATCCATAACATTTAATTTATTTGATACTTTTTCTTCGGTTTTAAGAATTTTATTGTTAGTATTACATGTTTTAAAAAATACTAAAATAATTAACACAAAAGAAATTCTACCACCCCATTTATCAATAAAACTTACTACATTTTTCATAATTACTATTTTTTTTATATTATATAAATATCTTTTTTTAAAAAATAATACTAAATGGTTAAAAAGTGTATAAAAAAAGGGGATAAAATTATCCCCCTCTTAAATTAAAATTATTGTTCTTAATTAAAATAAGAAAATATATCACCAACATTATGTCTAATTTTTCTAATCGCAGATTCTTTTATCTGACGTATTCTTTCTTTAGTTAAATCAAACTCTTCACCTATCGCCTCTAATGTCATAGGTTCACCATATATACCAAAATAACAATTTACTATGTCTTTTTCTCTATTACTTAAATTATCCATTGCTTTATCTAATTGATCTTTCAGATTAGTATTTTTGTCTTTTATTTTATCTGGACTTCTAAATGTTGTGTCAGGTATAAGACACATTAGTTCTTCTCCGTCTTCATTAATTGTCGCATTTAATGATGTACATGTAGGTACAGAAACCTGTTCTACCTCATCTGTTGTTGGTTTTCTTTGGAATTCTTTTTCAAAAGAATCTATTTCTTTTTTAATTTTAGATAATTTGTTTATCATATTTGCAGGTAATCTTACCATACGTGAATTATCATTTAATGATTGTAAAATAGATTGTTTTATCCACCATACCGCATAAGAGATAAATCTAAACCCTTTTGTGTGATCAAACCTTTTAGCTGCAGTTATTAACCCATAATTACCTTCAGAAATTAAATCTGCCAAAGGTAATCCTTGATTTTGATAGTCCTTTGCTACTGATATTACAAACCTCAAATTTGCTTTGACTAAATCTTCAATTGCGGAGTCATCACCACTTTCTATTCTTTTAGCTATCTCCACCTCCTCTTGTGGGTTAACTGTTTGACTTTTTCTCACATCTTTTAAATAGATAGACATGCTATCTTCTTTTGTATTAATATACCTATTTACATTCATATTATTTATTTTTTTGAGTAATTATCTAAATATTCTTTTTCTTCTAAACTTAAATTTTCTACACCTACATCACCTATTTTATCTAAAATATCATCAACACTAAATTCTTTATTATTTTTGACTGGTGTATATATTGCGTCTTCTACTAAATCTTCGTTGAGTGTTTTCATAAAATCTTTTAAACCGTCAGAGATGTCATATATATCACTATACATAGTATTATCAATCTCCCCACCAAATAATGCCTCTTGAAACTTAGAATTTGTTAAGTTTGCAGAGAAAACTCCGGGCAACATTTCGAAAATTATGTAACTTCTCTCGTTCATCTTTAAAAAGTCTTCTACTTCTTTTAGATTAAATGCCGAATAAAAAGTACAAATAATTAAACCCTCTCCACTTACAAACTGTGTATTATTTTCTGAAATATGACTTAAATCCTCTTTAATGTTTTCTATATCACCTAAACCTATCAGACAATATGACTTTAAAAAAACTTTTTCTTTCATTTTAATTTCTGTTATTTATATGTTAACAAAATAAGTACCATTACTTAATTTCTACAAATATAGGCATTTTTATTGGATTTGCAATGACGAAATGTCATTATTTTTTTCAATTGTTATAATTTTGTCTGCCCAATCTTGCGTAATTGGGTTATGCGTTATCAATAATATAATCTCATACATCTTTTTTATTTTATCAAAAAATACTTTAACATAGTCTAAATTTATATTAGCAACTTTACCTAACACCTCATCAAAGACGATAATATTTGGTTTTGGTAGTGTCGATATCCTACCTAATACACATCTTAACGCCAAAGATGCTAATGTGGTTTCTAAACCTGATCCAGATTTTAACTTTTTAGTTACATTATTTTTAATTATATTAAAGTCTACTTCGTTCTTATTGTTCATCTCTAATTCTATTTCAAAATCACATACTTCGTCTAATAGTCTAGACAATTCATAGTTTATAACTGGTATCACAGAAGACAAAACTAATTTAGAAATACCATTTTTACCTATCATTCTATTATATACCTCAAATATTTTTAAAACTTCTTCTTCTCTAAATATCTGTTCTATAATATTTTGGTTATCAATATTATTTTGTTTTTTAACTTTATTATCATTTTTGAAATCTTGTATTTCATTTCTGATTATGTCCCTCTTTTTATTTAATTTTTCTAATAGTTGGTTATATCCTAATATTTTACTCTCTAAATTTCTATTTTTTTCAATATACTCAACGTTACGATTATAGCTCTTTTGTAGGTTCATCTTTTCTTTTAAATCTACCCGTAAACTATCTATTTCGACTTCTAATCTATCTCTACTTAACTCTAACTTATCTTTTTCGTCAGAAATATTTTTTAATTTAATTTGTCTATCTAAAGATTTAATTGTTATCCCTAAATCTTTTTGTATGTCCCTTATTAAGTCTTTTATATCTTTTAAATTTTTCTTTTCAGATTTTATCTCTTCACTATGATCAACGTCTTCTAACGCTCTTTTACATGTGTGACAGATTTCCCCTTCCTCCAAATTCTTTATTAATAATTCTTTTCTTTCTTTATTACTTTCTTCTTTACTTTCTTTTAATAATAATTCTTTTTCTTCTTCTCTAACATCTTCATGTTTATCTTCATCATATTCTACATCCCCAATCTTATTAATACTTTTTATAATACCATCTAGCGATTTTTTCTTAGTAACACCTTCATTAGTTAAAGTATTTATTTCTTCTTTTAATGTTTTAGGATTTACACTACTTACTTCATCATCAACCACATATTTTTCAGATAATAATATTTCTTTTTTAGAATTGGCTTCAATTATTTCACCATCAATTTTCATCAATTTATTATTATTTTCTTTTATTGATTCTTTATTCTCTTTTATTTTTAAAATGTTATCATCGATTTCAAACTCTAATTCTTTAGTATTGTGCACATTAGATTTCATTTTACTTTTAAAATCTGACATTAACCCTTTATTTATCTCTTCTTTTTTCTCAATTATTTCTAAACCAATAAATTTAGTTAACAACCTGCCTCTTTGAGTTGGTTTTGTTTCTAATAAGTCTTCTAAGTTTTTTGCAGTTGACACTATGGTTATCATGAAATCATCAAAAGAACCTATAGTATCGGTTATTAATTTATCTGTTTCCCTACGTTGTTCACCTTCTAAATTTTCTTGTGTACCATCACTTAATAATTTATAAAAATTTAATTCAGATGATGTCTTATACGAACCAGTTTTAGTTTGTTTCCTATTTAACTTTCTCTCAATAATAAATTCATCACCATCTATATTAATTTGTCCACCAACAGTAACTTCATTCTTATCTGTAAAAGTATTAAATATTTCAATTGCAGTATCGGTTTTAGTTGTTTTACCAAAAAATAAAAATAAAAGTGAATCAATACTAAATATAGTTTTACCCCCTTGATTGGCGGGTAATGAATTAACTACAGTAAGACCTTTTAGACTATTATATTCAATAATGTTATCACCACCAAAGGAAAGAAAATTATCTATCCAAAGTTTACTAATACTCCATCTCCTATATCTTATATCCTCTTCACCTAAATTTACTAAAACATCATTTACCTTCTCATCTAACCTACACAATCTATCAAAGTTTACGTCTATGTCGTTTAGTTTAACCCACTCACTAAATAAATTTCTCTGATAAGCAGTATCCATTATGTTATCTATCAAACCATCAGTGATGTCTACTACTTTACCCGCACTATTCTTAACTATAGGTACGAAATTTATTTTAATCGATGTTTTAGATATACCATATTTTTCTGAAAAATATGTTTTTACTCTACTAATTGTTTCCAATGTTCTATTTTCAGGATAGTCCTGCCAGTCAACCCTTATATTACCGTTAGGTGGAATATTAATTATTTTCTCTGTTTTTGCCACTTGATTAATTTTTTCCATAATTATTTTTTATCACTTAAATTAGAACCCCAATGTCCTCCTTTATTTTCGTCCTCATCATAAATGTCACGAATTGGTCTAGCGTTGGTGTGAACATTACTTTGGTTATTTAATGTGGTTTTTTCTTTTTCTAAATCTATTATTTTTTTATTTAACTCTTTTATTTTTTTATCTTTTTTATTGATTAAAATTTCTTTCTTTTTTATTATTAATTCTTGATCTAAAGACTCAGTTATTTTAATGTTATTTTCTTTTTCTTTCTTTTTTAAGTTAAACTCTAAATCTATTATTTTTTGATTTTTATTCTTTATTTTTACTTCTAATTCATTATTTGTGTTAGATAATTCGTTTACTTTTTTATCATCACTAACATAAACCTCTTTTTCTACAATTACTTCTTCAATCACCTTTTTTTCTATAGGGATTTCTTTTACCACTTCTTTTATTACTTCTACCGGTACTTCTTTCTCTACAATAACTTCTTTTATTACTTCTACCGGTACTTCTTTCTCTACAATAACCTCTTTTATATAAGGTGCATTACCATACTTCTCAATATTAAAACCGGTTTCTATAGTTTTTAAAATAAATTTATCCACACCCTCAATATCATTAAGGGCACAAAACTCCACTATCTCTTTTTTTATTTTTTTAGGTATATACATTAAGAATTAGTTAAATATTCTTTACCGTTATCTATATCCTCTAAAGAATTAATTTTAAATACATAATAACCATAATCGGTATCTATATCATGTTCTGTATAATCTAAATGTTCTACATCCCATATTAAATAACCGTGTTCCGAAACTCTTTCTCCGAAATCTTGTTGGATGAAACTACCACAATAAGTAATATTAATTCCTTTATGTACAAAATTTTGTCTATGATGGATATCCCCCATTATAACCGCATCACAACCCTCAAACTGTTTTAACTCAACCGATTCATCAAATTCAAAACCAATAGATGTTATTGCCCCATTAACTGGTGCGTGAAATAAACCAATATATTTCTTATCGTCACCATATTCTTTTCGACAGGACTCAATATCTGGCCTAGCGTTTTCTTCAAATATGGAATAACAACACCAAACTATATTTTCATCTAAATAACACTTACTTTCAGTTAAATAATTAACATAAGGATTATTCATTATTTCTATTATTGGTGTTAGGGAATCTATTCTATCTTTATTGTTTTCTAATAAGTCGTGATTTCCCGCAATTAATACCACAGGACATAACTCACTACACCTATTAAGAAACCATGAAACTAACATTGTCAATTCATTTGATATAGTAATTTTCTGATGAACTATATCTCCTGCAATTACTATTCTACATTCTTCAAAAGACAATTTATTATCTTCAATGTATTTTTTAACTTCGCTTAGGAATTTACTACAGACTTCTTTACACTCACTATGTCTATTATAAGTCCTAAAATGTAAATCTGCAATGTGAAATAATTTTTTTATCATACCTTAAATATAATGATTTTTTATCAAAAAGACAACGCGATTACGCAGGAATAAGAGTGGACAACATATTATCAACATGTTCACTATAATCTGCACACTTAATAATTTTATAGTTTGGGTTGTCTTCATTAAACCAAACTAAGTTACACCTACCAACTTTTAAGTTAGTATTTTTCTCTATAATTTTTTTGTAAATATTGAGTTGTAATGAGTATGTGTTAAATTCACACTTATCCAACATCCATAAACACTCTTTCATTTTATTACCATAATCGTCTTTCATATTTAAACGAGTATTAGTCTTCCAATCCCATATTTCTAATGTACCATATCTTTCATTCCAAAATAATTGATCCACCATACCACATAACATTAAGTCTTTATCTCCAACTACTAATTCAGATTTAATTGGTACTAATTTACCTTTAGCTACTGTATCATTATAGAAATTGTGAAAATATCCTTCCATAATCTCATACGTTTCCGATATCTCACTAAAATCTAACCCTTCGGGACTTTTAGTGGGGTAAGGCATTATTTTATTATTTAGATAATTCTCAATATAATCATGTAAAGTAGTACCTTCAAATGTTGCATGATTGTTTTTATACTTCCATAACTTTTTGATATCTTCTTCACTTGTACATTCTTCTGATGGTTTTGGTTTAGAGTAATCAGGTCTATCATACGGATCACCTTCCATAGGATAAAAGTTTTGTTTATGTGCAAACTTATCTGCCATACTTTTAGCCTTATATATATGTCCTTGTTTTTCTGCCCATTTATCTGGTTTATCTACATTAGACTCAAAGTCTTCTTCAAACTTATGAATGAAACCTGTACAAGATATTGTTTTTTCTCCATCAATGTAATACGTATGAGGTTCGTCATAGTATTTTATATTGTTAAAGACTGATAATTCTTTAATAATCTCCATTTTTTGCATATTTATTACTACAAAGATAAGCATTTATTTTTAAAAAAACAAATGGAGTTAAAAGACATTATAAGAAATACTACCAATACCCAACCGTTCAATAATTTTGAGGTTGCAGTATTAAGAGAAATATATAGAACTTTAGGTGGTAAAATAAAAGATAGTAAAAGAACTGATTTTTACACTTTAATGAATTCTAATATAATAGGTAACCTAGCATTAGATAAGAATATATTGATGTATTTTTATTCTTTATATAAAAACAACTTAGATAAGGTTAGTGATGGTGACTTTTCAACTATAGAAGAAGTAGTTGTACCTCATATGAAAGAGTATGAAATTAAAATATACCAAAATGTTGACTCTTGGAGAGAAGTGACAAATAGTGTGGTGGCAGATAATTCGGATGATGCAAGTGATGCAACGGATTGGGAATACGATTATGGAGACTTATTAAATCCAGAATTAACAACTCACTTAGATGATTCTATAGAACAAGGTGATATTGGAGGTATTGTTGATTTGGATGTAGATGTAATACGAACTTTAAATGAGAATATTAAGAAAAGAAAAATAATTATTAATGAAAGTCAATTATCTAAAATAGAAGAGGATTTAAGGTACTGGAGTGTTAGTGATGCAAACCCAAACAAAAACAAATATGAAATGGGTGTGGAGTTAGAAGAAGAAGTTACTAGCATTCCCATATATAAAGACAACAACCCACATAAAAAAATATATGAAAAAATGAGGAGGGAATTTCCTAACACACCAGAATATATTTTACAAGATTACTTTAGAAATGTAATACTAATGAGAGCACCTCACAGTGTACCACCAATAAAAGAGATAATGAATACATATAATGGTGATCCCATACCGTACATTAAAGGTGATGGTAATGGGTGGTGGTATAACTACCTTAATGGTCCGTGGAGGTTAGAAGTATTAAATGTTAACCCAATGGACTTTGCAGATAAAACTATTAGAGCGTTTCAACAAAGAGATTTTGGTAAGGTAAACGCTTATAATGTACCTAAAGATGAAGAGAGAATGGACACTCAAATGAGTATGAGAAGAGATGATGGTATGAATGAACCCGTAATTGTACTTATTAATCCTGATGGTAAATATGAACTTATGGAAGGGTGGCACAGAACTATGTCAACATTAAAAATGGGTGATAAACCAATGGATAATTATTATGACGAAGATGATAATGATGACTTATGGGATGAAGAAATATCTACTGAAATTAAAGACTGGGACAAAGTTAAACTAAAAGCATTTATAGTTCCAAATCCAGACTATATTAAAAAACAATAACCTTAACTATATTTTTGAGATATGTTATATATCTCTTCTTCTAATTCTTTAGCGGATATTACACCATCAGTAAAATCCTCATTAAATCCTTCACATCTAATTGAATCTTCTAAAGAGATACCTCTTAGTATTTTTTTCCACTTTTTATGTATTTCTTCTTCACTCATCTTATTGATATTACATCTAAAAATAAATCTGTATAAGAGTCTACTTTATTAGGATAACTACGTTTCATACGTTTAGCCCAATCTTGTGCCCACTCATATACATGTTCTTTTTGTTTTTCAGTTTTACAACTATTAACAACTTTATTAACATAATTAAATTGTTCTCTTAAATTTAACATATCTTTTTATTTAAAAATTATTGTATATAATATTGGGTGTATACCCTTTAAGTGTATTGGGTCCATTAATGATCTAATTTTTTTCATTAGTGTATACCTTTTTATTAGTCTAAACTTATTGGTTGCGTGATATTCCTCTATTATGTTTTGTAATTTCATATTGTAAATATATAAAAAATATTTTAAACCACCAAATGTTTTTTAAAGTTTTCTAAATATCTTTTTATATTTTCTCCACCGACAGGATTTGCGGAGTGTACTAAATAAAGTGGTATGTCTTTACCTTTATCTAAACAATACTCACACAACCATCTACATGCATCATATCCAGTTTTTTCTTTTAGGTTATCATATTCTATATCTCCCTCTTGATTTTCTGGTAGATAAGCATCATAAGATAAATCATGATCGAAAGAAATATGTGAAGGTAAACCAAACTTACTAATAGCATCGATAAATTGATAGTAATCTCGCACTATCACCCAATCTTTGTCACTTTCATATAATGGATTAACTGTTAATTTGAATACATCGTAGGGGTTTCTAATATCGTCTAAAAATAATTTCATACTGTAAATATATAAAAAAATTTTGACTATAACAAACTTTCTTTAATTCTTTTTGCCGTAGACAATAACTTAACCACCCCTTTACTCCCTAATTTTTGGTAAACGTCTGATAAATCAAACTTTTTAGGCATATATACCATTAATACTCTACCATTTAATTTAGTACTATCTAACTTTTTATATATATTGATTGCATCTTTCTCCGCATCTGCGTCTAAAACAATAATCACTTTAGCGGTAACATCATCTACTAACCTTTTAAATAATATATCATTCAATACTTTTCCCAACATAGGTATACTATTTGGTATTGTTATATGATCAAATACCCCCTCTACTAAATAAATGTTAGAATCCCAATTTATCTTACCTTCATTAAATATAATATCCATTTTAGATACTTCAGGATTTTTATATTTTAATTTAGTAAATTTACTATAACTTCTACCTAAGAAATAATTTATTTCTCCGTCACACCCATAAGAGGGGAATATGATTCTACCTTTATAATCTCCTGTGACGGCATACCCTAAATTATACTTTTCTATTAAATCTTTTTTTATATTTCTTTTTGATAAATATTTAAGTGCTTCTTTATGATCGAAACTTCCCCTTTCTAATATTAATGGCGTAAACTCTTTAGGTAAACCATTTATCGTTACTTCGTTTGGTTTAACTATATGTTTTTTACTATCTGGTATTACTAATTGATATTGTTTGAAGTGATTTCGATTACCATATTTTCTTACTAATTTATTTATTGTACCGTGTGTACCATACGTTTCTGAACATGCCCAACATTTATAAACATGATGATGATAGTTAACCTCTAAATTTCCTTTACCGTCTCCACAATCTAAACCTTTTAAATCTGAACATACTGGACAATCAAAAGATATCTGAGATTTATCTTTATAATGTTTATGGGAACTACCTAAAAAATCTTCTAATATTTCAACTACTAATTCTGACATAGTTACAAATATAGTGATCTTTTTTTAAAAAACCAACTATATCCAATCACCACATTTTCTCATACCACCCATAACACATGCATATGCGTCAGTCATATCAAAGTTTTCCTTTTTTAGTTTTTGGTGTCTATCGTACATCCACACAACTTGTGGTTCTAATTCACTAACTTTCTGATGTACTACTACCTTTTTATCTATATCATAAGGTAAACCACCAAACAACACTGGATTTTTTTTAGAAATTTCTTTATCACTATATTTTTCACCACTTTTCTTAAACATCCTAATAGACATTAAATCAGGAAATGCAAATTTTCTAGCATCATAAGAAGATATAAATTCTGGCACTATATTTAAAACTTCATATACTGACCTACAAATCATACCATTAAACCTTAATAGTGTTGCAACTGTATTAACGTTATTAGATCTCAACAACGGTTCTTCTATAAAAACCCTACTAATATCGATATCACTATATTTTTCTAGTACCTCATTTTCAAAAACTTGAACTTTCTTAATTAGTAACTCTATGTTATCAGTTGGTTTGGGTTTAATTTTAGGTGTGATATGGGTTAATAATTGCAACTTACCATTTTCTCCGGAATCTTCAAATATTGCAATCCCTATTGTTTTCGTGGACACATCTAGCCCTAGAATTCTACTCATAATAAAACATTTTTTTTCAATTAAAACCCGTAGGTTTTATTTATATAACAATTTGTACATCAAATATGACAAAATCATTCTTTTTCTTAATTACTTGTCTATCTATTTTACCGATAGCTAACACATCGTTAGGATCCCTATTAGATACTATAGCAATTTCACTTATTCTTACATCATCAAATCCATTATCTATTGTTTGATTTTCCGATCTATAAAATTCCCCTCTACCCGCAATACAAACAATATTCTGTACTAAATTATTAAGAATACTATCTACGGTAGTATTAAAAGTACCACCACTATAATAATAGAATCCCATATCATCAGTGATTGTACCAGTACTACTGTCACCAGTAAAGTTAGTTACTATATTATCTACGATTGTTGGATTAGTAAAGACTAACACACCTTTATCTAAACTAGTATATCCCACTGCATCATCTTTAATTATACCGCTAGTCGTAACACTATTAATATTAATCAATTCTTTTCTGTTAATAGTAAATGGTTTAAAAGTGTCGTATCCTGTTGACCAACTTAAATTTATATCGTTATTCGGTCTTTTTATATCATCTGAAACTAAATAAGTTACATTTGGTTGTGAACCAAATAACCCACTTGCAATTGTAGATAAATCTTCGTATTGATTATTTAGATCCATTCTACTATATTGACTAGTTTTAGGGAAAGTACTATATATGTCAAACGTAGTAATACCACTAACTTCTCCCGTAGGAGTAAATGCCGTACCTATTGGTAGTGTACACTTAATAGATTTTCCGTCAATTAATTCACCGTATGAATCATTATTAATTACCCCAATTAAAACTTTGTCCGCACCAAACCCACTAAATGCGGTGTTTAACCAACCACCATCAGCACTATCTAATGAAGTAAATCTATTAACCTCATTAGTTGTGATAGGTAAATTTAAACTTTTAAATAAGTTAGTATAACTACTATTATTATCTGTTCTATCAATAACATAATAAGTCAGATTTTCACCACTTACTACTGTCTCACCTAAGTTAACTATAGTATCAGATATTACATTAGATTTTGATTCTACACTCTTAGTGAAAACTACTCCACTATCTTTATATAATTTACTATCAATATCAATACCTGTAGCAATATTATCATTTACACCACCATTTTCTCCTAAATTTCCACTATTAGATAATATACTACCAGTTCTTAAAACACCTTTAGTGTTATAATTTGCATCAGAATCACCTAAAATAAAATCAGAAAAAATAATATTAGATTGTTTAAGTAGTTTTTCTCTACCATTTCTAGTTAATTTAGCGGTAACTGTAATCGTATTTGCACTTGCTAAAAATCCCATTTCTTTTTAATTTTAAAAATCTATTGTTAGTTCAATTGCGGCAGTACTACTATCCGCAATTCTTATTGGTCTAGACAATTTACCCACTAACACTAAATTTTGGTTGTTATCTAATATACCTACCTCACTTATAAATCTATCTTCTCCCATTTCAAATGTTGTATTACTACTACTACCAAAAGTAGCACCATCAATATTTACTGTAAATAAGGATTTATAAATAGTTGCACCTATATGTGTACGTAAATTACCATAAAATAATCTTTCATCACCAAAATTCATTTTACTGAAATCAGAACCCGAAGGTAAATCTAATTCAATACCTAAATCAAAATTAGATGCTCCACTATATGTCGCACCATCTAATAAAAATCCTGTTACATTAGGATTTTGATCTTGTAATAAAAATGGTGATATAGTTTCAGACGCACCACTAGTGATGTTTGTAGAAGTAAAATCTATTTGTCTCCAATCTTTTGGTAGTGGTCTAGAATTCACATTAGGATCAACTACTTGAGCTAATAAATAAAATTTATTTGCACTAAATCCATAACCATCGTAGGATGGAGATTCTAACTTTCTCATATATGGAAGTTCATCTAAGTTATTTATTCTAAATTGTATATCTTTAGGACTATTAGTAGTATTTTCTAAAACCACATATCTTTGTGCTGGTAATGTTGCATTTAATGTTGACCCAGTACTACCTGATGTAGTTAACCAATAAGTCAAATAAGCTTTCTCACCTGGATTAATTGTACCATCACATGGTCCGTTAACACAGTTAACTAAAGATGCTGATAAATCAGGTAATGTATAATTTCTATTAGATTTATACGACATTGCCGCAACTAATTCTTCATTATCTATAGTAACTATTTTAAGGTTAGGAAAGACTTTCCCTACTTTTAATGGAACATCAGGATCAATAGTCATCCCACTAGCTTCAATTAAATCATAATACTGTACATCTGGTAATGAAGGGTCTTTATCGGAAATAGTTTTCAATACTGTATCTGACACAAATGTCATACCTATTGTTGTACCACTTCCTGTACCTTCATTTCTTCTGTGCCACATTATTGGTAAATCTACACTCAATAACTTATCAGTGTCTTCATCAATGTGAAACATTTCACCATAAAAATTAGATATACAACTATTAGTATAATGTATAATAGAAAGTGATTTTTGAAAGGTATCTATATAACTTAGGGATTGTAGGTTAGTAGGTTGTGTATTACTTAATACAGTATTATAACCTAAAAATTGTTTTGTTCCCGTATATTGTTCTGAACCAAAATAATTATGTGATCTATAATTTATTAATCCGTCATTATTTTGACCCGCCATATTTTCTGTCCACACATTATTCATATTCCATACCGGTATATCTTCAACACAAACATCGCAACTACTATCAAAAGATAATGTGCCCGTATTCCAATATGCAGATAAAGAAGGTAATCCATAATAATTATTTATAGGATCGTCTCCACCAGGTAATGTGTAATAACTAATACTAACACCACTAAAACTATTAAGTGTTGGTAGTGCTCTATCTACTTTAATCTCATTACCATTAATTTCTGTTATATTATAAGTTAAATTAACTGTCGCTGCAGTCATAGTATCACCAACATTATTACCTAATGTTGAGTTTGAGTATTTAAAAATAATATAGTCGTTAACATTAGTTGCACTTAATGGTGTGTCTAATGTAAGTACACCTTGTATAAAAGGTATTGTATCTGTACCCCCACTAAAATTACCTAAATCTACAACACCACTCTCTTTAATAAATCTAGATGTTGTTAGTGCAGTCAATCCTTCTTCCACTGTAGAACCTGAAAAGAACCCTCTAGGTGCTGCCTCATTACTAACAATACCTTTAAGTAATTGTACACTACTAGCACTGTTTAGTGGGTGAATAAATTGACTATTTTGATCCAACAAAAATGACGTTGGGAAGGGTTGGTTATCTTTTGGTCTTAAAACCTTAGAAAATATATTTCTCTCTATGTTACCATCTGCATTGTAAAAAGGGAATTCTCCCGTAGCTAAAGTAGGTGTAAGTTGTGGAGGGGTTGGAAAAGATGTCCATCCTTTTACGTAATTATAATCCACTTCAGAATCACCTGCCAACCAACTAGTAAAGTTTAATTGCCCTTTTGCAAGTTGTTCTCTACCAATATCGGTTAATTTTACTCTAACCAGTGCAGTATTATGTTTATCTATATAACTCATTACTAACTATTATTTTATTATAAATATGCAAAATGTAAATATTATTAATAATTAATTCCATTATTAGTTGCTATTTTTACATTAATTACATCGCTATAACTCTCACTAACTATGGTTTGACCCATAATGGGGTTATAAAACTTTTTATTTATTATTCTATAAAGGAATTCATCCCCTACAGTCGCATCATATAAGTTCATTACTAAACTATAATTTTGGGTTGCCACCCTATAATTTGTCACACCACTATACAATACATTTTCAAAATCAGTATCTTTTTTATCGGTGAACTCTACAACAAAAATACCATCCAAATTAATAGGTGGATTATTTATTGACCAAGTGATTGTTGGTTGGTTGGTTTGAATATTACCCACTACAGACACCGCTGGAGTATAAAATGCAGTAATAACATCCGTAACTTTTAATTCTTTAGTTATAATAACTCTTTTATTATTACTTGCTGAAAGTAAATATTCATCATTAATCTTTAAAACTGACCCATTTACTGCAATACCAACATCTGTTTGTGGTGGAGAATCTAAATAATATTCATATGTTTGATATGTTTCATTAAAGAATACTTTATCTGTTAATGTTTGTGTGTTATTTGCACCACTGATTATTGGGTCATTTATAATGTAAGAGTCTACATAAAGTGAATTAGGTGGACTATTTTCTACATATGCCATAGTCAGTACCTGATTAGGTAACGGCATTTTAGTTAAATATATCATAGGAATACCAAAATCAGTAGTAAACGTATACTCTACTTCTTTCATTAATACTGACCCATTTAAACATACTATAGGATCAGTATTCGTGTTAACAGTATAACCACTAACACCTTCTTCAGTATAATTAGAAGTCACTACTAATCCTTTAACAGGAATTACTTCTCCTGCTTCAGAAGTAGTGAAATATGGTCTATCTGCAACATACATATTTAAGAAATACCAATCCGTTTCTGGATTATATAATCCGTAAATTTTACCTTTCTCATATGAATTTCTATTACTAATAGTAGTACCTAATTGTTTATTCATTAAGGTTTGTAATGGATACTCCCAATATCCTTTAACTATAAATTCTGTTTCACCAATGTCTAATAGTGGTATCGTTATCGTACTTGCACTGCTAACATTAATATCTTCATAATTAACCGTAAATTCGTGTACTGGTGTAATAAACTCTTTGGTGGTTGTATCGTACCTATAAATTACCCCCCTAAAATCTAATTGTTTTTCTTCTACAATATTATTATAATTATTAACCGCCAATTTAAATTCCAAACTTTGTTGTGAACGTGAAGTTATGTATATATCTCTATCACATGAAATGTCATAATTAGGTACTGAGTTAGGTAATCCCCATTGAGAGGTGATACCACTAGTTGTTGCAGTTAAATTTACTTCCTCTATTTGTAAGTTACAAAATAATCCTTCCCCATTGGGGTGATTAATTCTATGTAAATAAGGTTTATTAAGATCGGCAATGTAAATATTTTCATCAGGACCCATTTGTAATGCACCTAAACTCGCACCACTTATAATTGGTAAGGTAATACTATAATCTATAATCTCTGTTGTAGATGTATATGATAAATTATATTGGGTTATTGAATCTGATGCCCCATCACTCACATAAAATTTACTGGAGTCAGAAGAAAATTCTAAACCATATGGTCCATTATCATAGGATATACCACTAATAATTAAATGATTCGATGGTTTACCTTCGGTATTATTAAAATCAAATACGTCTATTATTTGTTGATCATATAATAATGAGACTAATTTTGTACCATCAGGCGAAATTTTCATATACCCTCTGGCAGTATCATTAATAGTACCTATAGACGTAACAACAGGTGGTTGTAATCCACTCGATGTAAGTTTATAAGAATAGAAGTTAGTATCTCCACTAGTATGTGTAACCACCCAATAATTTTCATTATCATTATCTAATGTCGCAGTTACTTTTTCTGTTAGTGGTGATTTTATTAATTTAATATTTTTTGTTGTTACCTCACCCATACCATCACTTAGACTCATATCCACAATAGAATACTCAAACCCATTAGGGTTACCATTAAAATCTGTAGTAAATAAATAATATTGGTTACTATCATTAGGTAATGGTACAATAATACTAGACTGTGTAGAGGTTCCTGAACTTTCTAAACCATCACCATTTAGCATTACATCACCATTTTTATTATAAACGTTTTCACCATTAGTATAAAATAAAAGTTTACCATTACTATCTGAAACAGATGAACAACCCTCTTGTGATATTAGAGAGCCACTTAGAATTACTTCAGTACCTCCACTTCTGGTGGGGTTGAAATTTATTCTCACATTATCCCCAAAAAACCAATTATAATTACTTCTATTAAAAGTTTCACCTGTGAAAAATATAGGACCACATAATGTATCTGCACTTGTGGTGGGTATTTTTCGGGTATTGGTTAAAGTAAATTGTGGATAGTCAAATCCATCTAAATCACTTCTTTCCACATAGGTAAAAATTTCCTCATTACTAACAGGTTGCCACCCATAATTTCTACTTTCATTTCTTATACCACCATATTCATAACCCTTACCCTCATCAATATAGATCATTTTATTTTCCGAATTAGTAGGTATTGGTTGAGTTTCGTCACTTTTATTACCATCTAATTCTAAACATATTGTTCTTACGTTTAATACATTACTGAATATTGTATTACCATAATTTTCAGGTATATCTAACTGTAAAATAGGATCAGTATTTACTAAATTATCCATAAAGTAACTACTATCACCAACACTAATATATGGAGTTAAAGAAGTTGCATTATAATTACCTAAAATTACTGCATCTACACTTAATCTTACTTCATTTTCAGTAAAGATTAAACTTTTTATCCCCATTGGGTTCTCTATTTTTCCTTTAGTCTTCATTCTTTATATAATTATATGTCACATTCATGTATTAATTCAGTATTATAAAAACTACCGTTTACTTCATCCCACTCATCATCCCCATATACTATAACGTTACCTTCATATTCATTTGTTTGGTATATCTGTGTGATAAATGCTTTATCATAGTAACTAACGTTCATAGATGCTCCTGCCATACATTTCTTATATTCACTCTTTAGTATGGAGATATAATTTTTTTGTTTTTCATATTGTACCGTATTGGGTGTCATCTCAACAGTTAATTTTTCCTCCGCAACTGCAATTCTTCTTGCTAAGTCACTACACGATTGTTGTGTCTGCAAATAAAGTTGTTGTGCATCGTTAATTTGTATTTGTATAGTGTTACAGTCTTGCGTTTTAGTACCTAATTGTGATGATATATCACTAGATGTTATTTGCAATGCCGCCAATTCCGTCTGTAAATCTTGTATCTGTGATTGGGTATACTGACAGTTTATAGTTGGGGTACTAGGTGGATTTTGTCCAAGTGCTAATGCTATTTGATCTTCTAAAAAGAATATTCTATCTTGAACAATCTTTAATTGTTTTTGTAATAATGATTTTTGTCTAATACATAAGTTATATTCATCCCCTAAACATTCTCCCCCTTGACAATTTTCAATTACCGTTACATCAACATCTACCTCACCAATACTTTCATTTGTAATACCCGCAACACTAGGACACTGATTACTACTATTAGTAGAACCATTTCCAGTATCTAAGAAATTTAGATTATATTTTCTATAAACATATTTATTCTGATCAAAAATAGTATTTCTATATATTTTACCAGAACTTTCACATCCTTCCCATATGGTAGTTGCTGGTACAACTTGTTCAATTAAGTCTAACCAATAATCACCAACTTTATCCATATAATCAAATAGATTGTTGTATGTTAATTTTCCACTTAATTCCTCACCACAATTACTAGCATTTAGATATAACTGATAGAATAACTGTAATAATGGATATCCACTAATTGTTTGTCTATCTTTAGCATCAATTAAATTTCTTAATATCATTTCATCGAAATTTTGTTTTACTTTAATTTCTGATGGTGATTTTTCTAAATAATCTAAAGGATTAATACAAACATCTACTGTTGTTACACCACTACTAGGTGTGGGTGAAGTTCCACCACATTCAGTAATAGTTAATGCAGTAAATGGTGTTATATTAACAAATGCATTAATAGGTGTCCAGTCATTTAACGGTACAGTTGGGCAATTTACATTATCCCAAGCATACATCATCTGAGAAGGTGAAGTTGCCCATATTGACCATCGTGCTGGTGCACCTCCTTGTGCTTGTTGAAACTGTAATGTATATGGTTCATTAGGTGAAGTACCACCAGAAATTATCCAAGCATATCTTCCATTTTCTAAGTATGGTTGTCCTGTGGATGGATCAATATACGGATATGTATTTAAAGATTCTTGACTAGTACCTCCCGATATTGTCCATCTAATATCTAAACATTCACACGAAGTGGATGCACTACTCGCACCAGATAAACAATAATCTCTACTATAAACCTTTTTTGTACCACTATACTCACAATCACCTTTACAGTTATCAATCGTTGTCCACGTACAAGCATTTATAGTATTATTCCACACATATTCATTACCAACACCTAATCCATATTTTCCTTTTTGATTGATTAATTTATTTAAACTACTACAACATTCTTGTGTCATACCAGTAGTTTGATTAAATGTTTGTGCGGTATACCCACTTAAAATTTCTGTATGTTCTCCACCTACATAAGGTGTGGTATCATCATAAATATAGTTTTGGAAGATAGAAAGTGTTCCATCTTCAGATTCAACAACTACGTTAAATAATTCATTAACATCTTTATAATTACCAATAATTATACTATTACTATTACAATTGTTAGTTTCCATATTAAATTGTGATAGTGTACCACCTTTATTTAGGTAATCCATATAAGTGGAATTAAATGCCTCATTAGAATTAGCGGTTGCATTATAATATTCAGTTTTTAATTCGGTTACTTGATTAGTTAAAATATTAGTTAAAGTATCACAACTAAATACTACCCCACTTGTATTTGCACTTAATGTAAGGGTATAACCAGATAATGTACCACTACTACTATCTCTAACACTCCCCTCATAAGTTACCGTACTACCACTTTCACAACTAGTAGGACATTCCTCACAATTAATATTTTTCCAAAAATTATAAACATCACACTCAATAGATTTTGCGGGATCCACACTAATTGTTGTAGACTTAGTATTAATAATTAATTTAGAATGATTAACATCATATTCTGTATATCTATATTCTAAATCTTCCCATAATCTATTTTCTGGTGTACTTAATTTAACATAACTTTCAGTAGTCCCTATAGTACAAGGACCATCAGGGAATACAGTTACTTCTTTTATTCCCTTAGTTGTGGGTAACCAAGATCTTTTATTATCTATCACACAACTTAATTCTGGTATCATACAATCATTACCAGTAAGTAAATTTTCTACAATATATTTATTAGTGTTTATTTGAATATTATCTAATAATATACAGAAACCACAATCCACATTTTCCAACTCTAATGATATGAAAAACTCTTTACCTGGATAACAAGTATTAAGGAAGTCACATGCCGCATTATCTAATGTGTATGTGAAAGTTTGCCATTGTGGTGTAAATAAGTTTTGTGATATAGGTGGTGATGTAATTACTTGTGAAATTTCTTGATTTAATGAACTTATAACGTCATTAGTTTTACTACCCTCTATCATCACACCACTATAATTACTATTATAATCAAAATCCCATATATTATCTACACCATAAGGTGTTGTTATAATATTTTGGGTGGTATTATTAATAGTAACCTGACTATTATTAGTATTGTTAACCTCTATGTTGAAATTTAAATTTAAATCATCTAACAATGAAAGATATGTATCATTATTGTTATTACTATTATTATTAGAGGTTTGTAAACTATTATTCCAATCTTGATATGCAGTTAATAATAATCCTTCTACAACACCTAATTGACTTTTTACTGACTGTTGTAGTGGTTGATATAACCCTAATAGGGTAAGACAACATTTATCTTTTTGCGATTCTAATTTACCTTTTATTGATATTGCATCATCTAATACTTCTTTTATTTCTTTTTGTTCTTTTTGTCCTTCACTAATTATCTTAGTATTTTCACTTTCTTTTACCGTTTTTTGTTTTTCTAATTCTTCTTTTTCTAACTTTAATTTACTTATTGTAGAATCATTTTTAGTTCTAATTATAGAAAGTTTTAAATTTTGTTCACTACTCAATTCTATTGTATTATTTCTTAAAATTGTAGTAGGTTCTACATTTAAAAGTGAAGATACTGTTTTCGCAGTTTCAGGTGGTAATGAAGCAATTTGTTTTCTAATTATTAAAGCTTCATTAGTTTGCCCTACACCACCACAAGTTTCAACAAACCTATCGATATTATTTTCAGTAGTAGTGATACTTTTTTCAATATTTTTAGTTAAATTAACGTCATTTCTTTCTTTAGATTCTACTAATTTAACATTTAACTCATTTAAGTTTTGAGTTTCTTGTTTTAATTTTTCATATGAAAATTTCTCAGTATTTAAGTCTTTTTGTTTTTTCTCAACACACTGATTATAAACTGTTAGTTTTTGACTTTCTTTTTCTACCTTAGTAGAATTAGTTTCTTTATTACAATATGATTTTACATCAAAGTCATCAATCTTTCTTATCTGTGCATCATATACTGTTACGTCTTGATTGGTGTTTTTCCTTAGTTGACTATTAAGAATTGCACTATTTTCTTCACTTCGTTTAGTAATTTCCGCATTTCTTTTTTGTATGTTATTATTAATTACTGTTACTTCATTATTAACACTTTCTGTAGATTCCTTTATTTCTTTCCCAATATTACTATTATGAATATTAATTTCAACTATTTCTGTGTTTACTTCATTAATAATAGAACCTATTTGTGTTTGTTCTTCTACACAATCTTCTATAACTTCCATAATTGCCTCTAATTGGAAATCAATACTCTTATATTCGTAATATAATTGTGTAAGTAAACTACATTCTTCAGGTGGGTTTAACGCACATACATTATTTGTACTTATGAGACTTTGATATAAGTCGTTTTCACATTCATTTTTATACTCTACTTTAGGTATTATAATACATGTTTCATTTTTTTCTAAATTCGATAATTCAGTATTATATGTTTGTAGATTTTGTATTGAAGAAATTACTATATCTTTATTCTTAATATTTAAATTTGAATTAATTAGTGTTGGTGTTTGTAGTACTTTTTGGAATCTTTGGGAGTGAATAGTATTCCACTCTGTAACAGTTTCTCTCCAGTTATCAACTGTCGTTACTGCTCCGTTTATTCTACTACAACATTCCAAATCAAATTCTTGTTGCACTCCCGCATCTTGAAACTGATGGATTACTGTTTCATTTCCTGATGTATTATCTTCTAATACATTAATTAAATTATTAGCTTGTGTTGTGTCCCTAACAAACACCGCAAAATTCCAACAACTCATATTAAATTGTGAATTATAGGGGAATATTGCTGGAACACCACATCCAATACCACCATCAACATTTACACAATCATATAAGAGTTGTGAATCATATTTAATCATATAGTCAAAACTAATATCCACACTTTGTAGTTGATTAGTAGTTTCAGGTAAATTAAATCCATTATATAGGTTACTACCTAAAATAATTTTTACATCATTTATATCACAACAACTAATTTTACTAGGATCTACTGCCGCAGTAGTTTCAGTATTAGGGTTATTAGGTTTATTGGAATTGTTAGGTGTAGGTTTAATTTTTATTATTTTATTATTAACTCTATCTACTTTAAATTTATCAAATACTAATTCTTTTTCCTTCGCAACCTCAACATATAAACTACCACCCTCTTCTTTAGGTGTTGACCAATCAATTTCATGTTTAACACCTTTACCGTCTATCGCAGAAAAAGTTACCCTACCTAATTTATCAACCTTTTCTATATCCCAATTTGTACTCCTCATTAAATCAGGATCATCAAATGAAGATTTAAATTCTGTATTAACTTGACTAACCGGTGCTTTTGGGTTAGTTTTTACTATTGTTGCTTCACTTCTAGTTCTATTATAAACTTCTATTGTTTCATATTGTTCTGGTTGTGCATCAGGATTTTGTCCTCTTTGGTATTTAGGTACTTTAATATCAGTTTTAGGTGATATTAAATCATTTTTTTCTTTTCTAATTTCTTCTTTTAATTGTCTTTTTAAATTAACAACTTCCTCTTTTTTGAGTATTATTTCGTTTTTCTTTTCTTTTTTACCTTTAAAGGTATCAATACCTTTAATTTCAATTTCTTTATTATCAATCTCTTTTATTGTATCATTTAATTTATCTTTTATTGAAATTGCGTTTCCTGGTTTTGTTTGGTTTATTACTCTCTGTACACAATAAACTTGTTGTGTTACAGGATTTATTTGGAAATCTAAGTTATGCCACGCACAACACTCAGGAGATGACACTATAGTACTTGTACCACCACATGGAACAGAAACCCAATAAGTTAAAAAGTTTTGAGGTAATGTTTGTGTATTTTGTATATCCTGAACATAAGTATTAATATCAGGTTGTTTACTAATATTACTTTTATTTCTTTTTGTTGGTGCTAGTGAAGGGTTACTCTCATTGGTTTGATTAAAATAATTTTGTCCCGCTTTAGTTAGTTGATAACAACCCATTCCACTACCAAAATTATAAATATTATTAGGGACATAATTACCTTTTTCCATTTCAAAAATCGCAACACCATCAACTCTAATTCTATCTAAAGTACCCGGACAAGGTGCTTCGGTTGCACAATATTCTCCTTGATTACCTCTAGGTGTTAAGTATGTTACAAAAGTTCCTCCTTCGGCTTCACAACATTGACTAAACCCAGGAAAATCTACCTTAACATTGGTTATAGGGTCGTTAAATACTATAAATGGTGTTAAACTATCATCCACAACATATGATTGACATGGATTCAAATCTCCCGTACCATCATCAATAGTAGTGTCACAGTCTTCATTTTCTGTAGTAACACATACTTCTATACTTTGATTTATATCTACACCTTGTGTATTAATTTCATTTTGATATGCGTTTAATGCAATATTATAATTATTTTTTACTATTTCCCACTCTGGTGAAAATTTTAGATAAGGTTCGTTTTGTATATCTAAAACCCATTGATCGTAGGGTGTTTTTGCATCTAAATATTGTTGTTCTAATGTAGTAATTCCCGTAGGTTCTGGTGGGGTTTCTATAATTGAGTAATTTACATCTAAACAATCATTTATGTTTTGATTATTTAAATCTAAATAAGTCATATAAACCGTACTACCACTATCTATACCATTAACAATACCATAGTTATAATTTAAGAAATTGTTTTCATATAGAGTTGTAGAACTAAAAGTAATAGATGTTGCCGCTGAGTAATTAGGTATGTAACATTTACTGAATATAGATAAATATTCTGAACCACCATCGTATTGTCCAACATGTGGGTTATTACCCTCTAATGTTAATACATTTGTATTACTACCCGCAGTTTCTCTATACCACCCACCTGCTTTTTGATACCACATTTCGGTTGGTTGTGAAACAACTATAGGTAAGTTATTTGTTCCTCCAGATATAACTTCCGGTCCTTGAATAAAATCTACAACCATTATTTCACCATCTTTAGGTGGTAATGGGAATCCTTCATCATCATATGGAATGTTTTCTAATTCTTCTTCAACACCCTCAATACTTCCCGTATATAAAAACAACATTTGTTTTAATTTATCCATATTTAACGGTTTATCAACCATTACAATATATTCGTTGAAATTAATTAGTGACTCAGGTGCACCAATAAACCTAAGTAGGAATTCTACTGCCTTTCTAGCTCCCTTACTTTTCCATAACCACGCAATGTTTAAAATTAACCTTCTATAAATTTCAATGTCTACCTCTTCGTTTGTTAATGTTTTAGATATACCACTATAGGTTACATTACCATAACTTGGTAGTACATTTTCTTTTATTTTAAAATTATTAAGAAAGTCAAAACCTTCTAAACCTAACATATTAGATAAATCTTTTACTAAATTATCTGGAACGTTATTTTTCTTATTATAAGTCACCACATGTGCAAACTTAATACCATCCATATATTTTTTAGATTCATCAAAAGACCTACCATAAATTCTAAATAGTTTTCTAGGTTTAGTACTATCTAATGTTAAATCATTACCATCACCTCTAGGTATTTTCATAAATGAACTAACCGCTTCAGTAACATATTTTCGTATTATAGTATCGGTATTAGTTAAATCTAAATTATGTGAGTATTCTATTAATTTATCCAAATAAGATAAATAAAAACTATCAAATAAATTTAAATTATATCCATCCGATAAAACAGGAAACTTTAAAGTATCAGTAGTAAACACTAAAACACCTTCATCAGTAAATACTGGTTTAGATATTGTCATAGTGTATTTAGGTGAAATGTCTCTATTTAATATATTTTTTTGTAAGTCATTTAAATTACTATAAAAATTCTCTTCTTCAATTTCATTAGGTTTAATAAAAAATGGTATAGAATCATTATGTGTTGGGTTTAAAAATGATATATTAGACAAATATAATCCAGTAATTTCCGGAAATGGATTTCCCTCTACTTTTAATTGTAGTGTAGAGTTAGTTTGTTGTGAGGGTGTACCTGCGCTTAATATAGGTTTATCAATACCGTTATGAGAAATAATGTACTTATTAAAATTTAAAGTAAAATTACGTAAAGTATTTTCATTCTCAAACACCTCATCGTAGACTTCGTTTTCATACGTTAGAGGTTGATTGTTCTTCTGGTTATTCTTTTTATATTTCTCATCAGTAGTGTACTTAATGTCGAACGGGTTAGTAAAATAATTAGTACTAATATTAAACGTAGTAGTATCACTCTCTATGTCGTAAAAATAATTAGTTATATTATTACCACTTATAGACCCCACTTTGTTATCAACGTAAATTGCACCAGGAAAATATTTCCCAATATTTTCCAACGATACTCTTACCATTTCTTCTGCAGAACCGTACCAAATATAACTTAACGGATTACTTAAATCTAAGTTTAATCCCGCAGTTATATTATTTTGTATATCAACTAATATACTTTCACCCTCATCAATATCATCTAATGTATACTTTTTAGAATATGTACCTAACTTAAAAACTGTATGTTCGGAAGGGTCAGTATTTGTTGTGATGGAAAAATTACCCATAGTAAATAAGGGTGTACCAAAATTAGTGGCAAACTGTTGACCCACTAAATCAGGACTAAAGTTTCTATATTCAATATTATTGTTATAGACTACTTTTTTTGCGTATCCCGCAACTTTTATTATTCTATCTTTTTTATTCCCCGCCATTATAAATTTTTAATTAAACATCAAAATTGGAAACAGTATTAAAATCTTTACCGAAATCAATTTCATTACGTTTTTCTCTTACCTCAAATAATGGTACACCCGTAAATTTATCTTTAATTTCAAATAAATTATATTGTTTATATATGTCATTATCAAAATTATACTGTGTATATATTCCATCCTCTAATGATTTACTTTGATTTCCATATAGTGCATATGCCAATACTTCATCATCGTATTCTACCATTTCTACTTCTAACATAATTGGGTTAAAAAAGGTATTTGTAATAATAATATCTTGTGTCGCCACACCAATATTAGGGACCGCATTAGGTTTAATAGAGGGTGCAGAAGACGGAGTTACAGTACAGAACACTAAATTTGATGAGTCATTAAATGTGTAAGATAATGCCTGATCACTAGTGTTTGCTAAATTTTCAGTAACTGGTATAACTTTATTATTAGAAGTGATAATAGTAAACTTATTTTGTTCTTTGGGTTGTACCGCACTAGGGTTAGTATTTAAATATTCTACTCTATAACCTACTAATTCACCATTTTGTGCTTTATTTCTTTCGGAAACAGATAAATTATTAAGATTTAATATTATACCTAAAACATCTGGAGAACCAGCCAATACACCACAGTCATAGATATTAGTTCTAATTTGTTTTGGTCTAATGATTATATTATAAAACCCTTTAGTACCAAACTCTGTAACTGGTAATGTTAAAGTATACATACCACCTAAAATTTCATTCCCTTGTTGGGGTGTTGTTGCAGGTACTAATACCTGCTGGGGATCTAATGATTGTAAATTAGTAGGAGATGTATTTTCTCTTTTATCTTTAAAATCATATAATATTTCTATGTCGTCTAGTCCTACATCTGCCGGTCTAACTGTTCCATAATTTCCTGTTGCCATTTTATATTTTTTTAATTTAATTATTAACTACTAATAAATCCCCCTCTATTAGTATCTATGTCATTAGTTGTTTTAATTTCTGATAATAATGCATGTCTCTCAAAAATATCTACAATACCTCTATTAATAAATATATCACTATTAACTTCTGGTTTAAAAACTACACCCAAATATTCCTCTCTCTTAACTATGGGTGATAAACTAGTATTTTGTACTGTTCTTCCACCTTGATTAGTGGTGAATGTTGTTTTAAAATATGTAACTGGTCGCCCTAAACCATTACTCCCATTTATTATCACATTTTTAAATGTAGTAAAATGGACACCAGTATTCATTATATCACTTGGATCACCTCCTAATACATACGTTACTTTTTCTGGGTCATCATAAACTACACCGTCAAAAACTTCGCTCGAATTATTGACGTTGGTGTTGATAAATGGACTATATTGTGGTGTCCCATCAGGTAAAAATAAACCTGTTGTAACATTTATTAAATTATCCGAATTAGTTTCACCAGTTACTACTACATTATATAGGTAATCATTTAAAGTAGTGCCACTACTTAAAACCGGTATAAAGTATCCACAATTATTCATATCTATCCTTTTACTGTATTATTAGTGTTTGGGCTCACAGGTTCGGTATTACCAATATTACCACCACTATTATTACCAATTCTACAATATTGTCCATCCCAATAAACATTAGATTGGGTAGTTATTTGACTAGTACAACATTGAGATGTCATTGGTTGATTATTTGCAGGAGTAACATATATACCATTCTTATTATCATTTACTACCTGATATGCGGTAGGACATCTACTACTATTATTATTGTTATTAGTATTAACCCTACAATATTCTCCATCCCAAAAAACGCCTTGGATTTGTACAACTTCAAAATTACAACACTCAAAAGATAGTGGTATACCTTGCGATGAAATATATGGATTACCGACCTTATCTATTGACATATCTAATAATGTGGGACAATATCTTACTTCATCATCGTCATCATTGTTATCTACATAAGTAGTCCTCAACTCCTCTAAAAATGTATCATTAAAAATACCTATATCATCAAACTTCTGAGTTAAAAAAATATCAATATTAATAGTATTAGGTATTGGTTGTCCTAATGTATCCAATATCAAATTACCTTCATCGTCAATTAAATTTTGGGGTATTCTACCGTAGTAGTATCTAGGATTGTTTACGTCAACTTGTTTTTTACCATCTTGATCAGTAAAATATAAATCAGATGGGATATGACGAACCACATAATTTTCTAAACATCTTTTTCTTTTAACATACTCCATACTATATAAATACTTAAGGTTGGATTTGCCAAAACGTTAATGATGGTATTCCTACTGTTGGGTTTAAATTAAATCCGTCAGTATAATTAGGGTTATTAGGTTCAAATCTATATTTATAAACTCCATTATCATTTTTAAACACAATTTTCATCCAAAAAGGACCAGTAGAGTTATTGATATTATTTATTTGTATGTCTGTTGGGGTTAAATTAGGTGTAGTATATATACCCATTGAAACTCCATTTTTTGCGTTATTAAAAGACGTACTAGCATATACTGTATATTCACCGTTTGGTGATTCGTCTACCACATCTTTAAACCAATACATCTGGTATCCCTCATGAATTGTTTCGGGCTTTAAAACCGGGTCACCTACCGTCATACTAGCGGGACACTGATTTAGTGGTAATACAAAACCATATACATCCCTTTGATTTTTACCTGTTTGGGTATAAACATCTACAAAACCTAATACATTATTGTTTGAGGTGTTGGGTGTATCATGTAAAGTTATTCTTAAAAAACTATTAACAAATCTTTCCGTATTACAAAATATATCATCAAACAAAAATCCTAAAGGAGAATAATTGTTAACGTATTGTGGTAAACTTTGTGATGGTACAGTACCTAATGAAGGTAACGTAGGTTCAAAAAAGTTAAAAATATACTCAAACTCATTTATTATATTCCAATCATTATCTGCCGGTTTAAAAATAATTTTTTTATAGTCTACTATTGGGTTTATTGCTTTCTCAATCTCATCCTCAACAAACTTAGTCTCTACCAACTCTGAATTATCTATAGGGGTAAAATCCATGCGGATTGGTATATTAATAGTATTACCACTAATATTATCATCTTTAATTAATATTTTAGTCCTATTAACAGTCATCTTCTAATGGTTCTCCATCACCAAAATTAAATTCTATACATTCGCCAGGTGTATCTACCTGACCTAATTCATATTCCCCATAATAATCTACATTTCTTACATCTACCTCTAAATATCTTAAACAAGTTGCACTTGTATCTTTAGTCTTTTTTAGTGAAATGTCCCCTAATCCCGATGCAGCTAAACAAAAGTTACTAATTTTACCATTACCAAAACCAACGTTTTGACTACTAGGTATTATTGTATCACAAAAATCAAAGAAGTCTGTAACACTATTAGATACTTCATCCCAAGCCCCATCTGCATCACAATACCAACCAGACTCGTCAACAAAATCTTGATTTGTACCACCATTATTTCTAATAAATTTATTACTTAATGCTGGACATATTCTAGTTTCTGCAACCCCACTAGGTTTATAAAGTGTTTCACTACTTGTTGTTCTATTTATTTCAGTTTTAAAATTAACTTGTATAAATGTATTAAAACAAGCGTTTCTAGGGGGCCTTTCATATGCATATTTAACTTCATCGGAAAATCCATAACCACCTAAGTCCGTAACATCATCAGTATTTAAATTATCAAATAATTCTTGATTTAGAATACTATAATCTAAAAATGTTGGTTCTGTTACTAACTGATACATTATATCTTGTTCGGGTGGTAATTCCAATTCAGTACTTATAATATTATAATTACATGCAGTGTCTTGTCTTTCAAAATAAAATCTAGTATTTAAATAAAGATAATGTGCACCACTTTCAAAAGGGTAATCTACATTTTTACCTCCAACATCTTGAAACCCTATATCTAATAAATCTCTCCACCTTTTAGTGTTTTTGATATTTTTATCAGTATCTATTGTCCCACCAGTTAATGTAGGTGATGTAGTATAAACGTCTACTGCATAATCAGGAATATTAATCATTTCATCTTCAATCCCCATTTCAACATAAGAAGAATACTCTCTTATAACGATTCTATTATGTGGTTTATATAAAAACCCCTCAAACTTATTCTGTGGCACAATTAATTGGGGTTCGTTACTATTTAATTCTTTACCAAAAGGAATAGGATCTGCAAATTGATCGTAATTTTGTCTATATGTTGTGTTTATCCAATGATAACTATTCTCTAAAATATTCTCTAATAGACTATATTCATTATATTCTACAATATCCCCTATAAAAGTATTATCACTTTCATCTATATTATCAAAATAAATTTGTTGTGGACATGTGGTTTTATCATTCACTGAATTAATATTATAATTTACATTACCATAATTTCTACTACCTATTTTATACCCACCCTTAATTGGTGTCCAAAACTCTGGAGATAAATTTTTAGAAATTTGTTTATTAATCCAATATTGTGTTCTTATATCATTTAATGACGCATCACTATTATTTTTTACGATAGTTAAAAATAATTCACTTAATGGTCTACCTAAATTGTCTCTTAAATTTTCTACATCAACATCCACTTTAAAATTATATGCAACCGTTTTATCCTCATACATATTAGTACCAAATGCTGCAGGATACATGTCGTAATCAACATATGACTCAGTAATCGCAGAAAAAACTCTTACATAGTAATCTGACACATAACCCTTAGTAATTTTTTTGAATGACGTAGTAGGTGATAAAATAATATTATCTGGATTTTCATCTATGACGAAAACTCTTTCTTTATCCTTTTTATCTAACGTACCTAATCTATAGATTGAAAATATTTTCTTACTAATATTATTTGTTGTTATAGAAGAAAAAATAACAGAATCTTTAGGTGAGAGTCCATGATTTAACGGTGTTCTTAAACCCGTTAATGTTCTACCATTTATCTCCATAGGTATTTTTTCAATAACAGGAATACCATTAGAAAGTGGTACACCATTTACTATCTGAATATCGTTTATTGTTGTTGATGGATAAGTAATTTTCATTAAATAATTAGGTATATTATCTATATCTAAAAATGATAATCTATCCGGTCCCGGATCGAATGGGTTGAAGTCACATAAGTCACTTTCGTTGTCGTTAAATGTATTACTACTTGCAGTTGAGGTAGTATTAAAACTTATAGGTGCATTTATATTGTTTTGCATCGCAGTATATAATACATTATTCCAATCATTTACCACAACAGTATTTGTATTAATATCTATTGAGTCTATAAACAATGTTACAGATTGTTGTGGTGGTATTTGAAAGGAGGGTAATTTTGCGTTATTAATTGGTGCCCAATTATAATATAGAACTACAATTGGTTGTCCGACAAATAATGCCGTTAAATCTTGTCCTGTATTTAAAATTAACTTATTTTTAAATGGTATATTATTACTTACAAATCCACCGTATTGTCCGTCATAACTTCCCGTTACTACATCTTCATCTTTTTTTTCTTCCTCAAAATAACCTAACCAACCATTATCTTCAAAAATTTCATCTGCAATAATTTTTTTAGATGTAATATTCCCACTTTCATCTCTATAAATCTTAATATTATCATTATATAGACAATTAGAAATAATAGGTGATATTACACCATAAAATCTATATATATTACTTTCTATTCTTTCTTTTTGGTATTGTTCAAACGCATTAACCGTAGTGTCAATATCATTAAGTGGTAAAGGACGTGCAATATTTTCCATATTAAGGTTAATATTTACATCTTTATTGATATAAGTTTCAGACCTAGCCTTATTTAATAATATTTTCAATCTCTCATCCATCTAAATTATTGTGTGTTTGGGTTTTGAGGTGTTAGTTCTAACCTAGTGTCACCTAAACATGTTCTATACACCTGATTTGTAGTTTTGGGTGTATCCGCCGCTGGTGGTTGGTTATTTCTGTTAGAGGATGGGTTACTACCCCCAACTCCTTTGAGTGTCACTTTATTAATTTTATCTGCGAAGAAATTTGCAACTACTTTATGTAATGCTGATTTTCCAGGAATCAAACCAAAGTAAAAGTAATATGGTGTTTGACTCCTATAATGTCTTATACCTTTTTGTATACCATTATCTCCTTCATTGTCAATTGCGTCTTGTACGTTAGCATTTGCATTAGTAATAGTACTTGGGTTATTTGGGAAGTTAATTAATTGACTAACTTGTCCTGGTGCCACACCATAAAAATTGTCCACATTAATTGTAACACCTTGTGCGTTTCTAGTTGTTACACCACATCTATCTCCCGGTATAAAGGAATCCCCATCATTATATTCTGATCTTATATATTCATCTTCTGTTGTTACATAGAACCATGGATATTGTGCACTATCTACTACTTTAATTTCAGGATACGTCTTATATGTATTATCAAACTGAGTTGATCCTGGTCTCATATAATTAACATTTAAATCATTATCTTTAAAACCACTAAATCTTTTACAAAAATACTCCCTAACCTCTTCATCATGATCAAATCTTAAGAAACATGATTTAGTTTGTAAGTCTAAGTTGTTGCTATCTATTATATCAACTCCAACTTGTGATTGTATAAGTCCACCGTTAATGTTAATACATTTAGCAGCAAAACAACTAAACTCCACATATGCTCTTAAATTTATCTTACTATTTCTTAATTCTTTATACGCTTTAATTTCAATCTTTTCATAGTCTAATCCTGTGTCATTACTATCTATCGTATTATCATCATTAAAATCACCTTGATTAGGTTGGGATACTGCCAATTCTTTTGGTTTTGTACGTACTCTTATTGTATCCTCACTTACTTGAAAAGTTGTAGGTGATAATTTATCCATTATAAATGGTGCTTCGTCAATATCACAAAAAGTAGAACTACCTAATTCCGTAATGTTCGTTGGGAATAGTAAATTCGCTTTATATTCTACGTTATTAAAGTTAGGATCTTGTTTATTCATTAATGATGCATAATATAAAACACCATCATATAAATCCACCACCCCATGACGAATATCTTTTTTATTATAATCATCATTTTGACATTGTGATTGTGGTCCTCTACAAAATGTGGTACAACCCGCAACACCGTCATTTCCACACGCAGTATCACAGAAATCTTCTCTAGGACATTGTGAATTATTTATTATATTATCTAAGTCTGCATCATTATCATCTTCATCATCCTCATCTCCCTCAAAATTAACTGGTCCTGACGTAAATGTAGGTGTAAACCCAGTAGGTGGTGCGGAATTATCATTCATTGCACCACAATCTAATAATGGTTTAAAATATTCTTCTTTTTCGTGTAAAAATACGGTGTTACATTTATTTTGGTGGTGACCATGACCACCAATATTCTCCCAAGTTTCTAATCCAGTAACTGGGTCAGTAGTCTGAACATACTTAGGTTTTCTATGTTCAGTTTGTACTCTTCTATTTCTTACTTTATGTTTTAAATCTCCGTAATTAGATGACCACGTAATATAGTCTTGCCAATTTTCAAATGATATCTGACAACCAACTTGTTCATCGGATTTTAATGTACCATTAAATACTATTTCTTTAGTTGCCAAATCTAAGGCTTGATCTTCTGTTAGATAAGTACCTAATGTTTCACTAAATCCCCCATACCAATTGGTAGTGTACTTAAAACTTCTTTTTAAATCTTTTACCACACAAAACTCTCCAGCTTGTCCAGTAACTTCTTTTTCCATATCAAATCTAGGTCCACTATTTTTTATTTTTACCCTATATCTATTTTCATATTTATTACCTTGAAAGTCATCACATCTAAAATCACAAAATTTATCCTTTTTTATATTACCAAATTTTCTTTTACTAGATTTTACTTTATATTTTCTTTTTATTAATGGAAAATATAACGCACCGTTTACCCAATCGTTATAAAAATCAAATTTTAACATATTAAGTGCGGACGCTAAGCCTTCTAATTTACATGCTACCCAATCTTTAACAAATGCAGTTTCTAATCCACCACAACTAGCACAACCATACGGCATAATTAATGTCTGATTACAAACTAACCCACCAAATATTGTAGGTATTAATATTATTGGTTGTATTGGATCGAAACTAGTATCCTCATCACAACCTAATCTAATAAGTGGTACTTTCCCACAACAATTCTCACAACATTTACCAGTTCTACCACACCCTAATTTTCTTGGATCACATTTACCAAATACTGGTCCATTTCCAGAAACTCTATCATCTTTATCTATCCTACACCAAGTTCTTTTTTCTAATCCTGTTTGGTTTTCAGGACAATCGTTACTTCTACATTTTTTTATTTTATTATCGTTGTCTCTTCTTACATTATCACTATTATTGTCGCAGGAACAAGTAATACCTGGACCAGTCCAATTGGGGTCACTACAACTAAATTGATCACCTACACCAGTTGGACATAATGAGTTACATTTTCTACAAAATAAATTTGCAAAAATACACTTATATTTAAATTGCCAACATCTCCCCAAAATATAAGCCTTATCAGGATCATCTTTACAATCTTGTTTTAATTGAGGATCGGTTGATTTTTTAGCATCAGAAATAGCATCCCCCATATTACCTCCGTCTTTAAATTTCCATTTTCTACAAGCACCACCTAACGTACTTGAATTCCCTAAATCAAACTGATAACAACTTCCAAAATTATAACACCAGTTACCATTTAAAGGGGCACCTTTAGGACAGATACAATTTTGAGATGGATCATTACAGTTTGGTCCGTCTCCGGAAGTAGGCCATCTTCCCGCTATTGCACCTTCTACCTGACCAGCACCACTATAATCACCAACACCACCAGGTGCATTTAGTGCTGCCCAACCATTATAGCTAGTAAAACTACCATATGGTCCAGAAACTGGATTAGGCTGGATGTAGGGTGAATTAAAAAACCCATCTAAATCAGAAGGTGTAAGGTCTATACCTGTTGCGGTTATATCAAAATCACCATCAGCAACATAGTCCATATCTAATCTACCAGACCATCCTGATTTTTTGTTTTGACTATTTGCATTAACCCACCCATTATTGTTATTATTAGGTTTTTTAATCTTATATTTTATTCTTATTTTTGCCTTTTTTGCACTAGTACTGGTAATCCCACAAGGTATTCTTACTTGACATATTGCAGTAATTAAACCGTTTATTTGGTTTATAACAGAATTTATAATACCAACTAAAATACCAAATATACTAAGTAAAAAACATATTATAGAGTATAGTGGATTAACATTTGTATCCATTCTATTAGTTGGGAATTTGTTTACCCCTAAACCGCTCATAATGTCTTTTATTCCAGTAAATGCTCTAGTTTCGTCTTGTCTTGCAGATTGGTATCTACCAATATACTGTTTTACGGTATAAACTTTCTTCCACCTAAAAGTGTAAAATTCTTCTAAATAATTATATTGGTTAAATAATTCATCTTGATACGGTGTTCCTACAGTAATAGTTGATAATTGTTCGTTTATTTTAAAATCATCTGTTGTCTTTAAATCACTTTTGGTGTACTCACCAAATGCAAAGTTATTAGTCATGTTTGGTACTAAGAAACTTGCTCTTTGTCTTAATCTTTTATCATTTGTGGTCGCATCCATACTAACCCTAAACCTAATATCACTCTCTGTTGCAACACCTATATTAGGATCATTACTAGGTACTAATTTACCAAATTCATTGGTAACTACCTTTCTCATATTCATTGGTATTAGGACAGACCAGTTACCATTATCATCTATTTCAGAATTTTTAAGGTTATACTTTTCTATTTTACCATCAATTGTACGTCTAATCGCCTCTAATTTACCACCACCTGTGGTAACATCGTCCATTTTACCTAAATTTCTTCTAGGTCTACAATTTTTATTTATAGAATCTTTTTCATCATCAGATAAAACACTACCAAAAAATATAGCGTTTGGTGTTATTTCTACACTTTCTATTGATATATCTTGTCTATTTATACCTATAATTCTACCAGTTGCTAAATCATCACACCAATAAGGTTCAATATCGACACCAATATTTCCACTAACAATTTGTGGTAAATCATCTATATCAGAACTTGCTTTAAATGTGAACTTATCTTGAAAATCTTCTGGTTTATAACCATTTTCAATTAACTCATACGGTCTTGTAGATAAAAATCCAATATCACTCAAATCCATATCATAATGAAGAGTGTGTCTACCTACGGGTACACCAAATAATATAAAATCTCCCGATTCATTAGTTGTTGTTGTGTATTTATAATATTTTTCATATATCTCATAACTAACATTATTATCTAAAACTTCCCTTTTAGTGGGGAAAGTACCCACAGGTGTATGATCTAAAGTCTGTTGAGTATTAGGTAATATGTTATATCTTACACCACCAGCATTTTTTTCATCATTATTTGGTGTCTCATACGGATATATTTTTTTTATTAATTCATTGTCTACATCATTTGAGTCTATTGGTACGAATATTGAAACTTTGGTGTTTGGTACACCAAAACCTCCATTAATTATTACCCTACCAGCAATTACACCATAATCAGAACAAAAGGATTTATATTCATCTGTTTGTTCTAATTTTAAACTTAAAATTTCAAGAAAATCATAGTCTTGTTTAAGTTTTACTTTAATATATTTTTCACTATCATCTCCTGGTGTGGTTCGTACCCTTATTGATTTAGACATATCATTTATGTTTCACTATCTTTTTGGTTATTATCTTCTACATCATTTATGTCAAAAACCTCAATTTCTGGCTCATCATAATAACTAGTAGTCTTATCAAACTTACGTTGTTTTCTGAGTATTTTTCTTTCTTTAATATTCAATATTACCCTAAAAACTCCTGTAACAATTTTCTTAAATCCTTTGTTAAATTTCTTTTTAATTTCATTTACTTTACTAGGAACAAAAAAGGTTAAAAATACTTGACATAATAATACTACTATTACTAATGGCACTGCTACTAATAATGCAATAAAAGTTACAACCTTTAAGAAAAAGTGTCCGTTATAAATTTCGCCGCCTGGCATTTCTATCGACATTGCTTTGTCGATACTTGATTGATTCTGTTTACATGTACTACATCCCATAATTTCTATTTTTTATTTAAAACTAATATCAACTTAATAAAAAGTAATTATTATTACTAAGCAATTTGTACTTCAATATCCTGAGATGGGAATTTAATTTCAAACATTGAGTTTGGTTGTCCAAATAAAGTATAATCACTAACATTTAAATCAACCATATAAATTCCATCATTGGTGTTATTAACTGCCAATGCTTGAGTTATTGAATTCAATGAATATTCACCACCTACTTTATTATAAACTTGTAAATCAGTAACGTTAAAAACTCCAGGTACATTATTAATGTTTTCCACTAATTGAGATAAGTAAACATTTTCACCCATATCCCAATCGTTAATATCAAAATAATCACTAATCGCACCCACTACTCCCGCAATAACTTTAGCGGATGGTGTAACTTTGTCTTTGAAAATTTTAACGCTGAATCCTAAGTTTATTATTCTTCCGTCTATAACATTTATAAAATCGTTTATCATTCTATAATCTGCTAGATACTCTGCAATGTTTTGTTTTAATGTTGATGTTGATGTATTATTTAGTTTTGCATCTTCATCTAATCCTAATACACTGACATTTATCTTATTTCTTTCCTCCCATACTCCATTCCTAAAAGGTATTCCGAATTCACCTGGCATTAATGCTATACGTGAATAGTAATCTTTTATTGTAACACATCTATTTTGAGAAGAAAAATTATATCTAACTAAGTTTCTTATTTCGTTTATACTAGGTTGACTTTTACCTCCCAATGCAGGTAAAGGATTATTAGTACTTAAACTTTTAATTGTGTCTTGATTTGTCCAACCATCTGCCCTTGTTTTACCATTAACTAATATATCGGTTTTACCAACACTAGTTAAAACTCCCTGACCAATGTTACTATCTTCACCACCACCACATCTATATTTAACGAACATAGTAGTGTTAGGTTTAGGTATTGAACCTAATGAAAGATTATTAACAAAATTACCTATTTGATCTATTTGTCCCCTACATCCAATAAAATCATTCAGTTGGTTTGTGTTTACTACACCAGATCCAAATATAATTTTACAAAAACCTTTATCTGTAAATTCTCTTATAAATCTTTGTGGTATATTTTTCCATTTACCTCCAACAATTGAATCGTTATCTGTTGCAACATTTGGATCTTCCATAAATATTTCTGGTTGTGCTAATGCACTAACCTCATACCAATTGTTCTCAAATAAACTCCATTCTGTATTATTAGGTGCTTCTACGAAATTATTTCCCGGTAATGTTATGATATTTTCTACCGATAAAACATTATTTTCTGGTAAAACAACTTCTAAAAAAGGTTTAGAATCGTTTGAATTTATAACTTTTTTAAATATCTTTGTGTATCCGTTTACCATTAACTCTCTTTTAGTAAGTACATAATGAGTTAAAGTTTCTCCTACGTATTTAGGTTCAATAGTTCTATTTGGGATTCCACCAAAAGAAAAAGGTGACGCAAAATCACAATCTTCTAATAATTCAAATATTTTACCCGATCCCACTGCCTGTGAACCTTTATAAAGTTTAGGTGCATATGAGATATCAAAACCATCAGGATCTACCGGTACTTCAACTTTCCAATCTACTATAGTAATACTAGGTCGATTACCAGGTATATTTAACCCAAACGTTCTAGCTAACTCCAATAAAGATGCTCTTTCTTGTGCGTAATTTATTTGGGTTTCGTTAAACGCTCTATCGGTATTAAATGATAACATATCACCAACCGCAGCATTGAGTTCTAATAACATCATACCTACAGATGCATCATTAAAATCCGAAAATACATCAGGATAATACTCCCTCACAAAATTTATTAATTCTGTCCTAACTTGATCGAAATTTCTAGCGTTATAATTTATCTTTTTTTCTAAATTTGCCATTTTATTATAATATTAATTCTATAGTATCAGTAGAAACAAATGTTGAGTCTGTAACTGTATACGTTAATTCTGCAATAATCAATTCCTCTAAATCACTTTTTTTCATTTTAATAGAATTAATCACTAAATTCGGTATATACCTTTTTATTGTTTGATTTAAATTTTCCTTTATTTGATCATGTGTTACATTATCATTAGGTTCAAAAATATACTTTTTTAAGTCACTACCAAAATCAGGCATATATAGTCTCTCACCTTTATTAGTTAATAACAAATGAAGTAAATCTGACTTAATTGCTGCCTTATCTTCTGCGTTAAGTTTGAAGTAAAATCCTTGTTCACTATCTTGAAAAGGGAAGTCTATATTTATATATTGTCTTTTTGCCATTTATATATAAATATTGTACAATAAATTTTTTAAAAGAAAAGTCTATATAAAAAAAAAGGTGTCAAAAAGACACCTTAATTATTTATATGTTATTTGGTTTTATGTAATTTCACATGCACCACCGGCACAAGCTAATTCACCACTTAGATTAGTTTCATCGTCTTCCTCTATAACGTTAGACAAATCTATCTCATTAAGTGTTTTCATCATTCTTTCATAATCTTCTTTAGTACAGTCCTCAAAAGGTGCTTGTACGTAAGTACCACCGTTATATGGTAATACAGATAATCCATTATAATGATCTCTATTTTTCCACATCCATTCACCCGCTAATTCCCAATCTTCTTCTTTTAAAGAAATAGTTGCAGATACATTATGTGTATTAGAACCACTATTATGTCCATTTTTAACCCATTCAGTAGCCACTTTTTTAACTCTCTCTAATAAATCAAAAGGAGATTCATTTCTTAAAATTGATCCTTTTGGTGCTTTTTGTGGTATAGAAATAACTGCAGTGTCATGACCTCTAAAATAATCATCTTCAACCAATTCAGGATGGTTATCATTTAAATAAGTATACATTGACTCATTTTTACCAACCCTTACCCTTCTTATATAATAGTCATTATGCCACGCATGAATACCAGAACTAGTCCCTAATGCGAGTGATGTTGTACCTGCAGGTTTAACTGTAGTAGTTCTAGCAGATTTATTTATATCTATTAATTTAGCAACTCTTCTATTTTCTTTTTTAACTAATTTTGCTGCCTCTTCCATATCATACCCTAAAACTCTACCAGAACCTATACCAGTCATCGACACACCTATTAGTGCTTCTTTTTCTGTTGTTTCTCTCCAAATGTCTCTTAGATAGTGAAAGTGAGTATATCCAGCTTGTAGTGTCCCAATAAAGGCTGCAGCTTTGACTCTTTCATTTAAATCTTCTTGTGATTCAATATTTGAGACATTAACCTCACAAAGGTTACAGAATTGATAAGGTCTTAATGCAATTTCACAACATGGGTTAGTTCCCCAATCTTTGTCATTATTTAGATAAATTCCTGGTTCTCCACACCCACTTAATTCAACTCTTTTCCATAAATCTAAGAAAAATTCTTTTGTGATTTTATGTCTCATTAAACATGCTGAGTTATTAGATCTACCTCTTTGTGGGTTAGTTTCCCACCAATTACCTGATTTACAACCAATCATTTCTTGATCGTCTGCAGAAAATAAAGAAATAAGTGCTGCCCTACGAATACCACCCGCTAAAACTGCATCTGCAATATGACATACAATATCGTGAACCTCTAAAGTAGTTAATTGTTCACCATCTTCTTTTTCACTTAATATACCAGTTATTTTTACAATACATTCTTTTAGTGGTTGAGGACCAGGTGCCTTACCACCAGACGTTACTAATCTCGCCCCTTTAGCTCTAATATCTGAAAAATCAAAGTCTATTTTAGAACTTTTACCATTAAGATAAGACTTCATTAAAACTTTAATTGCGTCTGCCCATCCTTCAATAGAATCACTAATCAAATATCTTTTTGTTCTTTTTGAATACGGTTTATTAACCGGAGGTAATTTTTCAACGTGATGTTTTTGTACTGAATAACCCACACCAGTTCCACCTAATAAAAGAAACATACATTCACTAAATGAATCTGTATGATCAATTGGCATATATGCACAATTATAAATTCTGTTTGGTGATATTTCTATCGGTTTACCACCGAACTGCATAGACCTCATAGAAGGTAATACCTTTTTCTCATAAACCAACTTATATGCTTCATCTATTTTATCCGCAATAAAAGGATATTTTTTCTGATGCATTTCCTTATTTCTTGTAACTAACTCTTCCCATGTTTCTCTTCTGTTTAATTCTGGTAGATATTTAGCATATTTCATATAAACTGTAATATCTGACAAAATTTTGTTTGATAACTCCATTTTTTAACTTTTTTTAATTATTATTATTATTATTATTTACCCCCTACAATCCCTCTTTTTTTGTTTAACGCTTCTGTAACAAATTGGGATTTTTTTCTTTCTGTTCCTTTTTCAAAGTCTAAGAATGAAACATCTGTTGACATTGTAGTATCTATTTTAAGTGATCCATTATCAAATAAAATATCTTCGAATATTACACCGTCTTTACCAAATCTAGATTTTAATATTGCTAATGTTGCAGTACCTTCTTCTTTTTGTTCTAAAGTTTTTGCTACTGATAAAATAAAATGACCTATTTGTCCTTTCTTTATAGAACCACCTATCATATCCGCTTCTACCACATTTGCACCAATAGAACTACGATTACCCTGCACTGCAGTCCAACCAGCGATATCTAATTCAGATATCATAGTTTCAAATTGTCTCATCACATTACCTTCACCTGCATACTCATCTTTGAATTGTTTGGTTGGTACAACACAATCAATATAGTCTACGAATACTATATCAGGTTTAGTACCATTAGAAGTTAACTTTCTAAGATATTGTTTAATGTGGTTAATGGTTGTTCCATCACTAGCCATTTTTTTAAGGATTAAATTACCTTGTTTTTCTTTAAATTGTGGTAATAATTTTTTAACCTCTTCTCTTTTTTCAGTTAAATTATTCAATGGTATTTCAGTCCAACATGTAATGTGTTTTCTTTGGATTACTTTAGGATTGTCCTCAAAAAATATTTGTACTACATTATACCCTAAATTATATGCAGTGTTAGCCATTTTAGTCACTAAAGTAGTTTTCCCAACACCAAACGGTGCTAAAATAACTCCTAACTCACCTTTAGATAATCCACCATCCATTAAATTATCAATACCTATTAAACCGGTAGGTATTGGGTTTCTGAAGTCGTCATCTAAAACATCATCAATGGCATGAAAAACATCAATTCCATTATCTTTTTCACCACCAACTGCCAATGCTTCTTTTAGAATATCTTCACATTCATCATACCTATCAAAATCACCCGAATCTAATATGTTCTGAATCTTACTAGTTGCCTTTTTTAACTCTTGTTGTTTACAAAATTTAATAGATACTTCTTGTGTGTGTAGACAATCTTTATTATCACTGTTTTTTACTTCTTTAACCATTTCAATTGCCGATTCTCTCGCAATATCTCTTTTAATGTCTACCCTAATTAACTCAAATAAAGTTTCATATGTTGGTATAGTTTCGTACTTATCATAATAATCTTTTAAACAAGCAATTAAAAGTCTAAGATATTCATTATCGAAATATTTTGGTTCGATAATATCCATAATTTCTTCTGAGAACTTAGTATCTTCTATTAACTGTTTGACTAATCTTATTTGGAAACTCCACCCTAAATAACCTAAATCACTACTTTTTTCTTTAGTCATATTTTTTTTTAAATTGGTTTATTAATAAATATCTATTAAAGCTCGTAACCACAATATTCTTGTGTATAATTTTTCATAGTCAAGCCATTCTGTATTGTAGAGATGATTTCTGAAATAATTGATCTTATATCTACATCATATCTCACTTTTGGTGGGTATACATTCCCACTAAACATCTTCTCTGCAACTACCCTACCTTTTACTTTAATTTGTAATGTAAAGATATCTTCATTTTCATAAATATCCTTTTTAACATTTTCTTCCTCATTAATTATTGGTGGTTGGTACGGGTTATAATATCTCCACAAATAACCTCTACTTTTTAATAAAAATTGTCTCTGTATAATATTTACGACATCATCTATTGTATCTTTCATCTCAACAGATCTTAGACTTTTAGGGTTATACCCTTTTATTTGAAAGTTTCTACCAACAATTGGCTTACCATTGATACGTAAAAGAAATTCATACGGTAAATTTTCATAATTTTTTTTCATAATAATTAATTTTGTTCTTTTAAAAAATTGTTCTTTTCTTTTTTTATTATTCTTAAAAATGGTTGTAAAAAATTTATATAACCATCTCTACCCCCAGGTATAGCCATTGTTAAACCATCATCTAACATCATTTTAATGACATTTTTTGTAGTTCTATCTTCCGGATCGATAGTACTATTAAATAAATGATTTAATTCTTCTTTTGAACTGTCTGTTAACAATGGTTTTTTTAAGTCAATGATTTTATCATTAACCTCAAAAATATTCTCCCCCTGCAAACCTACAGTCACTTTATTGATAATGTTATCTAATGTTTTCAATCTATTCTTTCTTTCTTTTTGTATATCCTCAATTTTACTTAAAATATCTGTCAATGTCAAAGATTTTTGTGTTATTTCTGGAAAATGTTTTATTAAAGTTTTTTCACTAACACCTTTAATACCTTTTATATTGTCACTATTGTCTCCTGATAAAATTTTAATTAATTTTACATTACTATAATGATGATTAAAATGTTCATAAAAATTATTAATAGTTATAATTTTACGTAGATTTATTACGTATATACCTACTCTTTCACCTATTAATTGTAACATATCTCTATCGTTAGTCACAATAACTATTTTTTCGTTTTCTTTTATTTTTTGACAATAATATGCAATCCCATCATCCGCTTCTATAACACTATCTTGATATTGTCTAATAAATAACTCTTCACAATACTGAAATACTCTCTCTTTTTGAATATATAACTCTGGTTCTGAAGGTGGGGTTTCATTATAAAAATCTTTGTCTCTATTGGACTTATAATCTTTATATATATCATACCTCAACCTACCACTGAATTGACCGTCCCAAAAAACTAAAACCCTATCATAACGATGCTCATTTAAACACTTCCTTAACATTGTAAGAAACTGAAAAATACCACCTATATGGTTTTCTTTATAATAAAGATTTTTAGCACCGTGATAGGCAGTTTTTAATAATGAATCACCATCAATTAAAAGAGTATTGGTAAATTTTTGTTTTTTAGAGGGCCTTAACACTAAACATATCTTATCGGTTAATAAATAAATTATTGATCTGAGTAATCAACAGGTGCTTCAATATAGTTTTCATCATCTACAATTGCAAAGTCCATTACATCGTCACCTACAGATTCAAATACTTCTGCCCAATAATCTTTATGTTCAGTTTTATAATTATCGATATATTTCTTATCATCTTCAATAAATCCGTGTGTTGTTGCGAGTATTCTACAATCAGCATAACCTAAACCATTCATATGGTTTTTATGGATACCAACTTTAGTCCTAATTGCAAAATTAACTTTACGTCCCTTATTGGTGGCAGATAATTTAGAAATACCTGCATTTTTTTGATTTCCAAATAAGAATACTAACGCGCAAGATAAATATATCGATTGTCCTCCTTTTGGTTGAATTTTAGGTTGCCCAAAGGCATTGTCAGGTAACTCTACCCAAGGTTGATTTACAAATATCATAGAGTTAGTGTATGGAGAAGATTCTTTTCTAGAGGATGTTATCCTTTGAGCCATACCCATACCCCACTTTTCTGATATAATTCTAGCAGTATGTTGATTACCACCCTTACCATCAAAACTCATCTTACAAGGTATAGTACCTATTGAGTCCCAACAAAATAATATATCATGTGGGATTTCTCCACTTTTTTGTCCATCTAATACTTCAGTCACATATTCAAATGCTTGTTCAATGTAATCGAAACCTAATTTATATAATAAGAACCCATCCCAAAAACCAGTTACTTCACCAGTCTCCTCATCTATTTCTTCAACATACTCAGTTTTTAATCCCATTTGTTTTGCATGTTCAAAACTAAACTTTTGTTCAGTAATAATAAAAATTGGTAATATACCTTTTTTCTGTGCATCAACTGCAGCTTGTATTAATGCAGTTGTTTTACCAGTATCTGAATGTCCTAACAACATATTAATTTGTCCCATTGCTGGACCGGGTAATCCTGTTGCTTTTTGAAAAGATTCACCTAAATCAAAATATTTTTGTTCTTTATATTTTTCTTTTGAAGAGAATTTCTTTCTTATAGACGAAAAGTCTGACGTTTTTTTCTTTAATGGTGTTTTTGACATATTTTTTTATTTTGTGAAAAAAATAGGTTACCAATTAAGATAACCTATCTCTAACATTTATTTATACTTTAATTAAAATGGTAAATCATCTCCATCATCCTCTAAAGAAGTTGTCTCTACTTCATCATTAGTTGTTGTGTTAACATTGGTTGGGGTAGTAGTATTACTTTCTTCCCTCATAAATGTAATTTCTTGTTCTAATGACGCAGTTTCATTCTCTTCTTTTTCTTCTTCAGCAACATATTTACTTTGTTCTGAATCCCAAATAGGTGTCATATTCTTAGCCACTATTTCCAAATACTCTTTTGATTTTTTAGAATAAACATTTTTATATGTTTCTTCGTTATTAAACCATTCATTGGCTTTAGTACTATCTTCCGTTAAGATAGTTGCATCATCACACATAATAGAAGTAACAACACTCCAACCTTTATCATTACGGTTAGTAGTGATAATGATATCTCTACCTTCTCTTGCGTCAGTAATATCACCTTTTAATTTGAACAATGGCATTAACTTATCCATTACACCGTCACCAGTATACTTGTGTTTGAATCTCCAAAACTTAACACCATGATCCTCATTATCTCTATCGATACCTTTTACAACATAATATTTTCTAGCAGTGTACTCACTAGCCATTTGTTTCGCTTTCTTACTACCTTCCATAAGAAGTGCTTCTTTTGCTTCATTTAGTGGGCAATGTTCCCCATCATTTAAATGATTACAGTAAATTTTTTCATACTTACCGTTAACCAATCTTTCGTAGAAATACGCTTCAGTAAATGGGGAAGTCCCATCTTTACCAGGTAAAATTCTAAATCTTCTTGTGGCGTTTTTCACACCCTTTTGTAATTTTTCTGTGAAGTACTTTTTTAATCTATCTTCATTAGAAATTTTATTACTTTTTGTGTTTTCTGTGTTTTTCTCATATTGAGATAAAATTGCATCTAAACTTGTCATACTTTTCTTTTTTTTATAATTAATTAATGTTTAAATATACTAAGGATTTTTAAAAAAGTCAATAATAAAAAACCTATAATGAAACAAATTTAGTCATTATAGGTCAATTAGTCAAATAAAATTTAAAATATTTTTTTCTAAGAGTTTTGGTCGTTTTTATCGTAACCAAAAGAGTCTTCTATTTCGTTAGCACTGTAGCTATCTACATCTCCTTTAGTTATTCTAAATTCTTCTTTTTCTTCAGAACCGGTTGCGTCATAACCTTCTTTATCACTCCAATAATCTGTAAGTGTTACACTATATGGAAACGAATCCATTGATCTCATTTCTAATCTTTCTACTGGTGTTGGGTTTCTTTCTTCTATTTCTTTTTCTAAGTTTTCTATCTTACCGATTACTTGATCCATTCCAGATACTTGTGATTCTAATTCACCTAACTTACCTAATAGTTCATCCATTTTAGATGTCATACCCTCAATTTCTGTTCTGGTTTGTTCTGCCTTATCTACAATGTCAGTTACATCTACTTCTACTGTATCATCACCACCTTCTACTGCAACTTCATCTTCTACCTCTGTAGCATCTTCTCCACCAAATGGGTCTGTTTCCCCACCTTCTTCTTCACCACCCAAATCAGCGAAAGGATCTTCACCCATATTACTTTCTTGTTCTTCACCTGCAGGTTCTTCTTCGTTGGCATCGCTACCACCACCTTCTTCAGTTTCGGGTTCTTGTTCATTTATACTATCTAATGCACCTAAAAGTAAATCTTCTTCACCATCTTTAGGTTCTTCTTCCATATAAAAAGTATATTCCAACAATTGCATATGTCGTTTTACTTCTTCCTTTAATAAATTTTCTTTACCCATAGTTCCTACATTAATAATTGTCTTCCATCAGTAGTTTTGTAAACTTTATTTACTCTTTCTACAATTTCTTTTCCGTCATTGATTAAACATTCTTCACCAACACATTCTTTCTCATTTTTATCATTTAAGAATTCATCTAGATTAGTCTCTAAATCTTTTTGTTTTGTATTTTCTTTTTTATTATCCATATCAATGTCTTTATATTATAAATATACCAATATTAAGAAAAATTACGTTTTATATCCATTATTGTTAATTCATCATTTTTAACAATTAACATTTTATCTTGATATTTATCCCAATCAATTTGGTAATCTTTATAATTAATATTTCCCTTATCGTCACCTACTTCCAAATCAATTAATTTATTTAATGCATTAATCGTATAAAAACATTCACCTTTTTTATGGGTTATAATCGTTGTGGGAAAAAATGTTTTAGTATTTATTTTTTTACCGTCTCTTATATATACCCTAAACGTTAATATCTTTTTCTCTTTCTCTTCTGGTGAAGTATATATAAATATTTTTTCGGAGGATAAATTAAATCTTTTATTTAAATATTTTACAAAACTTTCTACCTTATCTTCATTCACAAATGACGCTAATGTCATTATCTTTACACTGTTTTCCATTTCTATATATGTAAGGTATCATTTTGTCTCCATTATTAATTTTTCCTACTATTTCCTTACATTTATTAAATATTTCATTTTCAGATAAAGTTACCTCTTCTATTGGGTTTATTTTAGAAATAATTTTTTCTTTTTTAACCCCAATATATTCGACAATATTTAAATCTACACCAAATATTAAATTATCTCCATATATGTACAACATATTGTTGTTGGTTAAATAAGAAATAGGTGTGTTTAGGGATTTTATTTTTTTAATTATTTTTTTAATTTTGGATTTTTTATCGTGTATTACATCCACATAGATATATGGAATATCATTACCTATTCTATTGTAACAATAATCTACAAATTCTTTAATGTCATTCTCATATTCTACTTTTTTTTCTGTTTGATTGAATGTCCAAAAGATGTCCTTATCAATTTTTTTATGTAGTATAGATACCTTATCTCCATAAATCTCTTTAGTAGTACTCCACCCTATAATTAGTATAGGTAAGTCGTTTTTAACTTCGTTAATACTATTAAAAGTATTGAAATTTTCTTCTTCTACTTTGTCTTTGGATATAATATTTCCTACTATCATCTTACAAAGATAAGAATATTTTTTCAAAAAGAAAAATTAGTTACATTTTTTTATTTCTTTGGTAGAATAAATATTTGTATATGAAAGTAAATTTGTTTGTCTTAATACCTTTTTAAATGATTTATATTTTTTATTGGTGTCGGATATCGGTCTATTCATAATCATATTAATAATATGTCCATAATCTTTACTACTACCACCTTGTTGAGAGTAGAAGTTAGGACTGTAACACTCATAATCCTCTGTAACATACGGTTTAAGGTCTTTACTGTCAAATTTAAATCCAGACGAATATTCTCCTTCTGAAATAAACGATGCTAATGCAAATATAAAACAAATTTTTGGTCCTGTGGTTTCATTTGTTATATAATTTGGGTTTTTCTCTATATATTCTTTTGTTGCTTGAGTATCTATATTTTTACTTATATAATCATAAAATACATCATTCACACCATCCGACTTTCCTATCACACGTGTTCCTGATACTGGTAAATAACCTCTTCTTCTAAATAAATAATCCTTTACATATAAACCCTCATTAAATACTTCAATATTTTTACTAATTAGTGTTAAACTTGCAGTAGGAAATTCTTCTATAGTTGACTGCATAGTAACGACATCTATTATTTCATCATTACCTTTAGGTCTATTTTCTACTATGGGTAATTGTAATATTTGATTATCAAAATATTCTTGTGGTTTACCATCTATATAATTTTGTATATTGGTGGTTATTAAATTAGTTATATCTATATTATTTTTAGGTTTAATTAATGTATAATCATACAGACTTGGGTAGTCCGCACCCCTATATAATTCCTCAAATACCTTCTTTAATTCTGGGTTTGTAGCAACTTTAGGTATATCATTACCAGAAGCATCTTTTAGTGTTTGTGCGATTGTCCAATCTTTAACATTATTATTATATGCCGATGATGACATTCTAGTCATATTATTAGAATAAAATAACATAGACGACAAAAACATTGTTACTTGACTATTCGTTACTGTATCACCTAATACTGATTTAATACCACTTTCAAATATGGTTTTACCCTTTTCTTTACCTGAAGTGTCTAATGGTTCTTCTAACAACTTAGTAACTACATTTTGTGGAACACCTAACTGAATTAAGTTTTCTCCATCATTGGCTAAAAACGCTTCAAAGTTAAACGGTTGTTTCTCTAATTCTTCAATTAAACCTATTTCGTTAATTCTTAAATCTTCTTGTGTTAAATTATCTAAAGGTAATATTTCATCCTCCACCTCTTCAAAATTCATATTTAAGAATGTAGTATATTTGTCCACTATAGGTATTACATTACTACTTTGTCTTAACCCTTCGAAATTAGTAGTCATATCATTACCATTTATACTATGTGTCACATTAGTTATTAAATAAGTTCCATTAAAAAATGGTACGTTATCTAACTGAAAATACATTAGTGGTTGAATTGGCATACAACCTAACGCTTCTACACCACATTTATACGATCTAGTTCTATAAACTTTTAAAAGATTAGGTCCAGAAAAAACTTTAGAATTACCACCTCTTTTATCTATTAATTGAGATAACGTACTAAAATATTCACCGGTTTCCCTATATTCATTCTGATTTAAACTAACGTCTTTAAATATACTTTGGTTTTCTGCACCAAACGCAACTCTAAATGCAACCATTGTATTTTCATCTCCGTCCACCGCCTGAGATACTGAAGTAGTGTCTGACATAATATCAAAACCATCATTCGGGTATGCATATGTTCTAACCATTTCATCTATAGCCAATGATTTAGATTGTCCACCAGCGTAAATACAAACATAAATCGGACCACTACTACTCCACTCATCTAAATTAGTCATCGGTTGAAACATCTCTTGAACATCCTCTTCTTTTTTAAAGTTTACATAGTTTGGTAATATTTGAAATAGGAACTGGTTGTCTCTTAGTATTTTAGATATTAATAGGTATATGTTAGTGTCCATATCATTACTGATACTAGTTAAACTTTTTAAGTTTATAACCGCCTTATCACCAATATCATTCCAAGTTCTATCAATAAATCTAAAATAATCTATTAAGTTACCACCAGAACTACCACAAGCATTATAACATAAATCTTCTGCAGTACTACCCGCAACCCATTTATCATAAATTCCTTTTAAGTAATTATATAAAGACAATTTTATTTTATTATCTTTAACTATATCTTTTGATTTATCTTCTTCCGTTTCTGGATCTTCTGTTTTTTCTTGATTAAATTTATTTTTAAAGTTAGTAATGAATTCTGTGAATACGGAAGTTTTTATTCTCATAAAGTTTTTATTTTTACCGTAATCCTCATCAAAAAGTTTAGGTACTAATATTGCCAAATAAGTAGTTTCATTTAAAATAGTTCTTACTTTAAGTGATGTATTTTTAATGTCTTTATCATTAGATGCATCTGTATATTTTTCTATCTGAATAATATCACTGTTGTAACCTCCCGAACCTTCTACCCAATCTATAAAATATTGAATTAATTGTTGTTTAGTATGTGTAGGTAAGTTTAGAATATTTCCTAAATTCCAATTCATATTAAAATCATCTTCTTTGGTTAATAAATCTACATATGTAGTTTTAAAAGATTCATTTTTTTTCTTAAGTGTATCATATCCAGTCCAATCAATAATATCTGTTGGTTTACTACTCCTATATAAAGAACCACCAATCCACAATAAATACCTTTTTGGTAATTTTAAAATGGTAGAAGTACTATCAATAATCTTATCACCTATAACGGTATTCCAATCACTAAATGGTAATGTACTTAAGTATAATAATGCATTACTATATGTATCTGGTTGTTGAGTCCATAAACTACTTTTAGTTAAAACAATACCATTAGTATTAAATTTATTTATGTAAAGTCTGTCTTTAATTTCTTCTTCAGTAACCGGTAAACTTGCTTCAGTTTTTGTTTTTATATTTACACCACCATCTATATTTGATATATCAACTATATCAAATGAGTCTTTTAATTTAGAAAAGTCTCCATCTCCACCTATAATTTTATTTTCTATCCCTTTACCCCAAGATTTATAACATATATTAGTTATAGTTTGATAATTTGTGGGGGAGTGGAATATATAAGGTGATTTCTGATTTTCTTTAGGTTTAGTGTTAATTTTTTTAAATGATTCTTTTTTCTTTAAACTTTCTTCTAAAGTTACTTTTTCATTAATCATCTTGTTAGTGTCATCACCGATCACCAAGTAATTTATATTATCATTACTTCTTATACCACTTATATTGGTTTCACTTACCCTATATCTATTTTGTCCACCGTCTTCATTTAATACTAACTCATCTCCGTCTGTAATTACAACACCTTGACTCAATAAACTATCTACTACGTTGTCTATATCTGTTTGAGACTGAGCGGTGGCTTGTAGATATTTTAAAAACGTTTTTTTAGAACCTTCAAATAAAAACAATAATTTTTCTACATTGTGTGCCTCTAATTCCGCAAAAAAGTTTAGATAATTAGGATCTTTTTCAGGGTAGTTACTATATCTTAAAATAGTTAGTGCACGTAATACTAATATTTCATTTAATTTTTTATTAAAGTCTTCTTTATTGTTTACACTTAATAATTTATAATAAGGATTATCTGTCACATCAATTGGGTTAATAGGATACCAATCATTAGTATCTGCACCCGAATTTTGTGTTTTAGTTGCAATTCTTTTTGCTTTATTTATTGAGGACTTACCTTCCAAATATTTTGTTAAAAATTCACTAACAAATGTCACTTCAGGAAAAAATGTTTCCTCAGTAGTTTTTAATTCTTCACCTATATAAAATTCTTGTGGATCTGTATTATCATTTTCTTGTTTAAAAACAGTTGCCCAAGGATATGGTGTTTCCACCTTTTCTTTATCTTTGGGTAAATCATTTAATGAAAATTTACTATTAAATAACTTATTACGTTGTTTTTTTAAACTTTCACTTTGTGAGTCTACGGAAACCTCATATAATGTCTTTATCATTGCCTGTGTATTATTACAAATAACTGAAAAGACATATTTTAATGTTGGGTTGAATTTTAATTCTTCCCTTAGAGACTTATTTAATCTTTTTTCAATTTCCTTTTTTTCTTTATCTCTTACAGTTTGAATATAATTAATTATGTTTTGAGTTAATTGTCTCATATCTGCAAAATTATAAACAAACATAGGGTTTTGTAAACTACCTAAACCTCTAGTAATCGCAATTTTCTTTTCTTCGGTTATTAAATCATCGGGTTTAAATGATGAGTTAATACCATATGTAAGTAACTTATATAGTGGAGTATTTTCAGTAACCATATTATTTAAAATAATATCTAATCTCTCTGAATTACCATTTAGTTTAAAACTAATATCTACATTTCCATCACTTATTGTTTTACTTTCTGTCCCTACTTCATCTTCTCTCCATTTATAACCACTTTTATTACTAGCGGGGTCTACCCTAAAATCTCTAAAAGGATTATCTCCTTGATTAATTTTGATATTATCAATATCTAGACTTAGATCTTTTAAAAAAGGAGTACTTTCCGTTAAATATTCTTCATAACTACTAATTAACTTATTAAGTTGTTGTGTATATTGACTAAAATATAAACTTTCAGAAGCATTTTTTTTCATTATAATTATATCTCTAACAGATATATAATCTCTATCTAATTGTAAATCATCCTCTTTAATTCCTTCCGTTTGGATTGTATCAGAATCATTAGATTTCTTCATAAACTCTTCACTATTGTTGGTAGTATCATCTTCTTTAGGCATTGGGCTACCTATTAGTGTAAGAATATTTTCCATTTTTTTCTGTAAAGTAGTCAGTTTTATGAATGCATCATATGACGTATCTTCATCTTTTAGGTTTTGAAAAGTAACTGGAAGTTTACTCATTTGTATTAAAAAATCATCCAATGGAGGTGTATCTAACGTTATTGTTTCCCCTTGTTCGTTTTTTTGTTCAATCTTAAGTTTATTAAGTTCATCCAAACCTTTTTTTGTATTAACTGTACCAATAATATTACCTAAATTCATATCCGCTAAAAATGCCTGTTGAAATCCAACGAAATTAGCTTGTATATTAAAGTTTCCTTTAGCGGAATCAAAACTAGAATCCCATTTTAATAAATGTAAACAATAAGTAACTGGTGGACCATAATAACCTTTAATAGTTAATTGGAATACAGGATACGGTAATGTAAAAAATACACCATACCTTAATCTACTGTTATAAATTTCTTCATCTTCTGGTAAAACATCAAAAAGACTGGCACCCCTTAAATCCGTAAATGAAATATTTACTTTAGGAACTAAACTAGCCCCATATTCTACATTAATAGAGTTGATACCGAACCCTTCTAACATACCTTCTGAATCTTGTTGTGCAGAAGTACCACCCATATTGGTGTAGTTTGTTGTTGCGTAAGATTTATAGGTAGTTCTTTTAGTATTATTACTATCCTCACTTACATCATATATTTCTTCTGTTGATTGTGTAGCAATAAAACTTATTTCACCGGTATCTGAATTTGCACTATCACCCACACCTCTATGTGTAGATTGGGCAAAAAGAGAAATATATAAAAATAAGTCTTCTTCAGGAATTTTATCTCTACCAGGTGGGTTAGGATCTACTAAAAATATTTTGTTTTTAGTGGCTACATTTACATTAGAATTTGGATCTTGCATAAAACTTTAATTTAAATACCATATAAATCTTCATAATTTTTAACTGCTTGAATATATTGTTGTATAGTATCTGTTAACGGAAATGGTATCCTTATTATTTCCCCATTTGGTATATTTTCTTCTACCCCTCCATATCTAGGATTACATAGTAATATTAACCATCCATAGTATGGTGAGTTATAATATTGTTGACTAAATTTATCTAACCTATCTCTATCACTATTATAAACTACTGTTTTATCGGTTGATTTTGGGTCAATAGTTAAAAATGGAAGTGGTTTTGTTACCTCGTTAATTACAAATCTCGTATATCTATTATAATAATTTCTTGACATAATTTATTTATATTTTACTAATTGTTCCAGTTACCTTTTTATTATCTATTTTACATTCAACTTTAAATTCTACTGTTTTTGTACTTGATGATTTAGCTTCGTTATAATATCCTGTCACTCTTAGTAATAGTAAAGATTTACTTTTAAGTTTCTTTAGTTTTTTATCTGCTTTTTCTAAATCTTTTTGCGCCACTCTTAAATTAGTAAGTGTAGTTTGATCGGTTGTACCTGATAATATTTGATTTTTAAAATCATCTATTTCATTTTTTAACTTATCTACTATATTTTGTGTTGGTTTGATGTCTTTTGTTGCAGATACGATTTCGGATTTTATACCTGAAGCAACAAAGACGTTTTCTAAATCACCTAAGTATTCGGTTAATTTTACTGTTGAGTCATCTTTTTGTATTTCATTTGTATCATCTCCAGCTTCATCTTGACCAATATTTTTTAATGTTCTATATATTGTATCTCCAGAGAATTTATAATCTACTTCCATCACAAGTAAATTTTGTTCTAATTCATAACCTTTATTAGTACCATCTAACGCAATAACATCACTAGATTTTAGTGGTTCATTTACTGTTGACCCAGTAGTGGCAGCATCAACTGCAGTTAAAGATTTAACTAAAATATCGGTAGCAGAATTATCTATCACAATATTATAATAAGGTTCAAATGATGATGTAGGTGTCCCTCCTCCACCTTTTTCCGCCGCTTCTTGTTCTGGAAATCCTTCAGTTTTTAATGATTCTGTTAATCTATCTAAATCTACACCTTCTTTCGCCTTTTCTTCACCTAATTTTATTCCTGGTATTATTTTACCACCATTGGCAGTTAATTCTAAACTATCTGAACGAACATCATACATTTCAGTATTCGCATAATAGTTAAAGGATAATGCATTTTGTAATCTATCAATAGGTCCTTGCAATGATTGTCCACCTAATATATTAATTGACATAGTAATATTTGCCATCATTGGTTGTACTCCTATACCTGATGGATTTAAATCCCATTGTATTCCACTTCCCGCCTCATAAGTTATATTTAATGATGTTATACAAACTTTAGTGTGTATAAAATCACCAATTCTTAAAATACATATTGGAGGTCTACCGAAATTCAAATTTTGTGGTTTGAATTTAGTGTCCTTTGTAGATATACTCGGTCCTTGTCTTAAACATTGGTTTAAGAATGTTAATCTAGTATTTAACCCTTCTGGTGTAGTACTATGAAATCCAGGATGGAAATATTTAATTTTTTCAGAAATAGTTCCGAAATAGTTTGGGTAAAATTCATCTATATAATCAAAATAAGTAGTTTCGTCAATAATTAGATTATCAATTATTTGTGCAAATTCAGGATAATAAACCAAATCACCTAGTCCTTCATTTTTTACTTCTGGTGTTTTTTCAGTATCTTGTGAATTAACTTGATCGTATTCTATAGAAACCTCAACTCTTTGGTTGGATTCATTTACCATATTAGTTGATAGTGTACTACCTTTTGCAATGATTTTCTTTTTAACTTTTCTTTTTAATTTAGAATCTAAATTATTTTTTATTTCTTTAAAAACTAATTCTGCCCTTTCTTTACTTATTTTTTTTGCTTCTCTATCAGTTAGTTTATCTTCAGAATCACATGGAAATATAGGTTGATCATCTTCGTCTCTACATCCAGCTTGTTCTACCTTACCAGCGAAACCCACACACGTAATTAAAATATTTCCCGATTCTAAATCAATATTTTCAAATAATGTTAATACTTCATTAGTTAAATTAGTTGTATCTGGATTGAATACTTCACTACCAGAAACTTCATCATCACATGTCACCATTCGTAATTCTTCTTCAAAACAAACAACAAAATCTTCTTTAATTCTATCTGTATTATTTACTGTTTCTGATTCTTGTTTCGACAATTTTTTCTCAATTTCTTTTTTAGTATTGGTATCAATATTTGTATCTCTATCTAATAAATTTAAAAATTCTTGTGGTGTGTCACATCCTGCAATAAATCTTTCAATTGCGTTAGTTCTTTTACCTCTATATCCATTAACTACTCTAGGATGATCAACTAATACCTTAAATCTTAATTGTCCTGACCTACTTGCATTATTATATGTATATAATGGTTCTCCCCTTCCTATAAATTGGTTATCATTCCAATTGGCACTTGAATTTTCATCAAATGCTAAGTCATAAGGTGGAAACCACATTATTCTTCCTTTATTTCCTGTTAACATATCACCAGGTCCAATTTCACTTAAAGGTAAATCTGGTAAATTATCTGTCCAAGCTAAATTTTCAATAGACAACATAAATTTCTTAAATGTTGTACTACCATCTTCTTTTAGTGGGTGATATTTTGGTATACCATTATCTTGTAATACACTAAATGCAGCCTTTTCTTTAGTTGCAGAAAATCCTACCGCCCCACCGGGAGTTTCATCAGTAAATAAACCACTCTTTCTAATTGCATTTGCATAAGAATAATTATTAACTACTGTCCATACCCTACAATAATTACCATCAAAATCCGCATCTATTAGTCCTGATTTACTAATTGCGTTACCTCTACTAATTAATCTACCTTTTTGTTTATCTTTAAAAAATCTATCAGTCTGATCGATAAATGCATTTTCAGATTGTTCAGTTATTAAATTTTGAGTTTTATATAATAATGTTTTTTCGTTGAAGTTATTAGGTGTTTCTTTTTCCCATTTAAATGTTTCATCAACGGTTGTTTCTTTTTGTCCTTCTGATTGACTTCCATCTACATCATTAAAATCAGATGAAGGAAATGGTGATGCAATAATTGCACCTCTATTAGTACTCGCAGGGCTACCAATATAATATCTACTATTAGTACCTTCATCAGAAGTTCCAATTAACCTACTATCAGTATATTTAGGTCTAAATAAATTATTCTCAAAAGAAGATAATAAATACTGAATTTGTTCATTACTAGTTCTAGTTAAGAAATTATCCATTCTTTGTTCTGTTGATAAAGAAGGATTTGCAGCACCTAAATCCATATTTAATCTATTCGCTAAATCAATATTTTGATTATTCTTTGGTGAATTATTATATTCTTGCCACCCTATAGCATCATCTGAAATACCAGTTTGTTCATTACTGAATACACCCCTTAATTTACTTATATAGTTTGGTATAACTATATCCTCATTAATAGGTGGTGTTATACTACCTGTTTTTGTTAATGGTTGTAATTCCTCTTCTATTTGAGCAATTTTATTTTGAATTGTAGTTGTTAAATATTTTGCACTAGTTAATCCCAATAATGATTCATCGTTTAAATCATAAGCATTTGCCATTTCAATTACATTATATGGAAATTGAACTCCTACATTTTTCCCTCTACTTAATAGATTAAATTTTGCAGGTAAAGAACCATTTGGGTATTCACTTCTATCTACATCTTCGTTACCTCTACCAATTAAATTCAATGATGCACTTATTGCATCAATATAAGGTGTATAAATAACTTCGTAATTTGGATATCCATTTAAAGGTTTAAATCTGTTTAAAAGTAAATCATTCTCTCTTTCAGTCTGACTACTCTCTTCTAATAATCTACCCTCAATCTTATTAGTATTATAATTGGTTTTTATATTCTCACCAGTTTCATCATCAACATTGACTATAGTACCAGCACCATATGCCATATTGGCAAATTGACTTTCTTTTATTCCATCAGAAATTGGTGGTGGTAAATTCCTCGCTAATAACGAGTTTCTAAATTCTTGTGTACTATATACTCCTAATTTATCTAGGTCTAATATTCCTGGCATTATTTATCTTTATATATAAATATTTAGACCAGTATTTTTTTATTAAATAATTTACAAGAACTATATTAAATAATATATTATTAGTATATTTATTCTTGTTTTAATTATTTATAATTATTTTATTATTTATTTAAAGATCTTGGACCTCCAGGTTAAGAAATTTTAATTTAAAAGTAAAGGTCAAAATGAAATTTTTTTTAATTAAGTTGCATTTGTTGGAAATCCGTCTTTTTCTTTTCCTCCCTTAACAAATATTTGATCACCCATTTTCTCTAATATTTTCGCTTTCAATATAGGCATTAATGATTTCCCTAAATCATTTGCATTCAAACCATCTGCACCGTTTAAGTTAACATTTATATTGAAGTCAGGTATTTTAACTTCACCACTAACATTAGAAACACTATTATTAGAATTATCACCACCAAACAAATTAGTTCCTGCAATTACCGAATCCATTTTATCTAACTGATATTCTCCTTTTTGCCCTTTAACAATTAAACCACCATCAGGTGCAATTGCACCATCAGGAATTGGTATTGGATCTGGTGTATTTTTATTTTCTTTAATTATTTTTGCCATTAATTCACTAAGTTTCCCTTGAGAAGTCACTAAATTTTCAATTTCACCAAATATGTCCTTAAAATTAGTACCACCCTCAAAAACTCCTGTAATAGTATCACCAACCATCGTTATTGCACGACTTAATGATGTATCAAACTTTGATAAAGAATCGTCTGATATTACTGTTTGAATAATTTCACTATTAGACATTGCATCACCTATTTTTACTACCATGTCTTGAAGAACTGTATCCATAGCTTCTCTAGTTTTAACCGTTCCTTGTTCAAGTTTTTGATAAAAGTCCATTTGAACTGCAGCTTGTGCTTTCATTGACTGTAACATATTACTTAATATTTCAGTAGATGTAAATGAATTTTTAGCAGTTTGTGCAATTGCTTCTTTTTCTGATTCAGCATCTGGTGTGGAGTCTAATAAACCATCAGTAATCGCTTGTTTTAATGCTGAAGTATCCCCAACACTTATTTCTTCACCAGTTTTAGTTTCAACAACAAACTCACCACCATCACCCATTTTAGCCATACCGGCAATTGCGTCCATTTGATTATCATCAAATATATCACCACCACCCATTGCTTCTTTAATATCTTTTAGTTTAGATGTTTGAAATGCCATATCGATAACTCTATCTTTATTAAGATTAAGTTTATCTGCCATAAAATCTAATTGTTGGATTGCTTCTGGTGGTAATTCATATTCACCAGTTTTTTCATTGAACTGAACCATATTTTCAGTCATAGACTGAACCTTCTTCGCTAATTCTTCTGGTTTGTTTCTCGCAAGATACATAACCTCAAAAGGATCACCAAAGGCTTCTGCAATATCACCACCCATTAATTGTAACTCTGCTACTGCCTCTATTGCTTGTTCTGGATTATAAAATTGTTTTGCCATTCCCAACATCTCTCCAACATCTGCCCTCATAGACACCGCTAATTTAGCCATTTCTGTCATTGCCTTAGTACCACCAGCAAAAGACATTCTCTGCATTCCTGCAAAATTGTTTTCTAAAACCTTAACAACTTTTGTTGCATTTAACCCCATTTTCTGAGCATCTGAGAAAACATCATTAAGAGATTTACCCATAGTTTTAATATTGATACCCATTAAGTCAAATCTTTCACTCATTGCACCAACCTCACCGTTAGATAAACCAATACCCCTCCTTAATTCAGAAAGTATTTTAATTTCATCTCCAGATAATAATTTTATTCGACCTGTCTCCTCAACAAAAGATGTCATCATTTCTTTTAAATCTCCTGCATCTAAACCCATTTTTTCCATGTAAACCATTCCGTCCTTAAAGTTTTTGGACATTTGTTTACTTAGGTTAGCACCAAGACCTAAATCTCTTGACACCATTTTATATTCTTTGGCTAATCCTTCTGCGTATAGAAATTGTTCTTTAGTATTAGATAGGTAGGAACCAGTTGCTTTTAAGATATTTTTATGTTGTTTCGTAACATACGAAAGAACATTATGTTCCTCACTTAAACCCTTATTAATAATTGTCTGTAAAGATGATGATGAAGCTTTTTGTCTATTGATATCTTTATAATTCTCAATAATTTCATCTTGTTTCTTAATAAGTTCTTCTGCTTCTTCTAATGTTCTATCACTCATTATTTTATTTTAATTACTTTAATGATGTTATGGTAATCACACTATTTTCTTTTGAACTATTATATTTACCTACTTCATAAGTTAATTGTGCCATTACGTCTTGTGCAGAATCCATTTTAAAGTTTTTAATATATAATAAAAGGTTTGTATTTCTATCCATACCATTATTCCATAAACTTAAAATATTACCTCTACTAGTTTCTTTAATAGTAACAATATCAAACTGATCCATACCATTGAATCTTGCTTTTATTTTTTTACCAGTATCAATTTGCATTTCTAAACTTACTGGTTTATCAAACCTTAAAGTTATTGAATTGTATTTTTTACTTAACTCAGTATATGGTGATGAATCACTCTGTGATTTTCTAAGTTTTTCTTCTGACGCATAGTAATCATCTATAGTTTTTTGATATTTACGTAAATCAAAAGGTTTATCTTTATCTTGTGGTTGAGTTAAACCTTTAATTTTTTGAGTTAATTTGTCTTCAATATTTTGTATATATTGACCAGGTTTTTTTGCTAGGTTTTTAATCTTCCTATCAATTAAATCTTCACCACCCATATCTAATATACTTTTTACTATTGAAGGCCCGTATACTTTAATTAGTGGACCAATAATTTCATTAATTAATTTTTTTTCACCTGTTTGTTCCATAATTTCTAAATTAATAGAATTTATCAAATCGTTATGTTCGTTAAGTTTCTTATTTAAATCCATAATATCTTTCTTTTTATATAAATATTGGTTTTTAATAAAAAAATCACTCTTCTTTAGGTGTTAATAAATTTAAAAAGTATCTGCGAGAATAAGTAGGCATAGATAATAAGTCACCATACGTAAAATTACCGTTTTTTACTAGTATAAATAATTCTTTATGTAAATAAGAAAGATAATCAGAGTTCAGGCCAGAAAAAAGATGTTGTGATTGTAAGAAAGGTAGTTACGGATTCTCCCCCCTGAATCCTTGCAGTTGTTTTAAAATCGATACCTGGCTCTGCATCATTAACATATTTTATTAATTTTCTTACATCCATTATACCTAGATTTTTAATTATATTTCTATGGTGTATTTTATCTCTATTACCGTCAATTTCAGTAATCATTTTTTCTAACCTTAATGTTACTGTAAAATCATCTTCAGTTTGTACTCTCTCTTTAAGTAAGTCATTTTCTTCCTTAATTAATTTTTCATCTTTACCTGTTAAGAATTTAAATTTAACATTTTTTTTACTATTAGGTAGAACAAAGTCAAACTCCCCATTTTTATCAGGATTTATAGTTAATTTAAATTGATTTAATTTTGTTAAGTCTATTTCTCCCTCAACAACCTTACCATCTTTATTTGCTACTAATTGACTATACATCTCCCCAAAAGCAGTAGTTCTTAAAAATAATAAAATAGCCATTCTATCACCCTCTAATAAATCTTCAGTAGGAAACCCCAATTCCTTAACTTTTCGTTCTAATAAAATATCAATTGTTTTTCCTGACCTAATTAAATTAGGTGAAGATAAAATATTTTCATCTAACGCAGTAAGATATTCTACTTTAACAGTACTTTTTTTATTAGGGTATAATAATCCTTGTGATGGTAAATCTATTACATCATAAGGTACTTTATATTCTTCAGGTACGTAACCTGGATCGGTGAATTGTTCATTTAGTTGACTCATAATTTTATTTTTTTATTAAAAAATAATGTATAAAACAATTAAAGTAAACATTAGTAATGTATTAACTATACATAATTACCTTATTATTTGTTTTTTTATACACCCAATTGACTTTTAATTTTTTTAGCTTCTTCTGTACTTACCTCCGCTTCTGTTCCAAAACTATTAATTTCGTCCAACATAGTTTTTAGTTCAGCACAAGCTTTTTCATCCTGATCTACATAACATTTTTGAGTTAAATCGGAAATTGTTTTTCTTAATTCTTTATCCAATACAACTTTTTTAGCATTTTTCCCAAAAGAAGTAACTTTTTCAGTGGCATTATTAATAGAAACACCAGTACTATCGGCAAAATCTCTAGCATCTCCCTGTATTTCATTATATGCATCTTTAGTCTTATTAATTGTATTATCAATATATATCATTAAGTCTTCTTTTTCTGATTGCATTTCTCTATAAGTATATGATCTTTCTTGTTTAGCGAAATTACTGAGTGAAAATCCATTTTCATCACAACCGGCAACATATATTGCCCAATCTGGAACCTCACCATAAGGTTTAGTACCATTAGGATAAATAAAATCATTCCATTTTTTCTTATCTGCAATTTTACCCGTTCTCATCAAACCTAAAAAACCATATTCTATACCTTTTTCCTCTCCCACATCTGCAATTGCTTTTGCAAATTTGGGGTAATCAAATTTAAAATTACCATTAGCATCTCCTTTACCTAAGACAACATCCTCCATTTGACCTAAAACAGTTTTTTGTCCTGCTTCTACATTTTGTACTGGAATATCTTCAAACCCTAGTTCTACTGCTTCATCCGTTGCTTTTATTAAACAAATATCTAAATAAGGTGCATTAAATAACAATTTCGCAACGTATCTTAAGGTGTCGAGAACATGGAAAAGTGATCCCATATAATAAGCACCACCAATATAAAAAGTTAGTTTACCAAACTTACTAGTCATTTCCTCAATTGATTTTATATCTATTGTTTTTCCCCCTTTCATCATAAACTCAAGTGCGTATTTTGTTACTCTACCAGGTAAATGTAAAATATCTCCGAAAACTTTTAAATTCAAAATAGGTAACAAATCGTCAGATCCTGTACCAGCTAAATTAATTATTTTTTGTAGATTTGTATCTTTTATCATTGTACCCGCAATTTGCCAGTACTCTAAATAAGCTTTAAATTTTCCTAAAACATTTGCTGCAATATCTATAAATTTAGCAAATTTAGGTGAACGTTTAACAAAATAGGAAAAAATCCTCACCAATCTATCTCTTATTGCATCAGCATATTTTGCTCCCGCACCAGCTCTCGCAGCAAGTCTTTTATTAGCTTTAGCTAATGAATCCTCTAATCCTTTAGTCAAATATTCCATCTCTTTAACGGTTCTCTCATAACCATTTTGAAGTAATAATACTTCGTCTTCCATTTGTTTTATAATTTTACCATCTGGATCAACGAGTTTAAGTACATCACCGTAATTATCTTCCATTAGTTTTATTATTTCTTTTGGATCACCTTCTAAAATTAATTGTTTATCTAAAAGAGTATCCTCAATCATTTCAGTTGCAGACACAAATCTATCCTTAACTCCTCCAGGAACATTTACAATATCATCAAGATGATCCGACATACTTTTAGTTACACCACCATATGTTACGTCTACATCATTTAAAGTTTTACCTTTTAACCTCTTATTCTTTCTAAACCCTTTTTCTACTTCATTTTTAAGTGACGACATCCAATCATCAAACAACTTCGTTCCTTCCGCAGCTGCTTCACCGCCTTTATAAATATCGACAATTAATTTCTCCAACTGTTTAGGGTTAAGGTTACGTAATGATGTTCCCCTAGCAACTGCCTCAATTAACTCATCTGCACTTTTTACTGGTACACCTTTTATACCTCTAGTCAAGTTAATAATCTCATCTATAAATTTACCACCACCCGTACTTTCAAACAACAAAGATTTATTCTTTGTATGAGTTTCTTTACTTACACCTACTTCGTGTAACATAATTTGTTTCATTCTATTTACTTCTTCTCTTAATACGACTTTCATATCTTTATTTTTATTTTTATTTATTATATTTTTTAACTAGTTCCTCAAACTTATTATAAGTGGCATTAACTGCACCTATTATAGGTTTCGATTTTTGATATTTATTGGACTTAGTTTTATCTACATCACCAGTGGTTGGGTTTTTCTCTACTAATTTCATTTTTGTTACTTTACCTTTAAATTCTATATGATCTGACTGCCATTCCCATTTACCTTCAATCAAAAATTTCAACATCTTAATAGGATTGCCACTCGTATTTGTACCGTCTTTAGGTGAATAGTAAGTTTTAGTTAAAACAAAATCCTTATCCTCCCATAATTGTAAATTAACATAATAAGGATCTGTAGTTGCTTTGGATTTAAAACCAACAGAGATAGAACACCCATATCTTGAATCTTTAAAAATTTCTACAGTACCTAATCCCTCAGAGTCTGCAACGGTTTTCATATTATCCCACACCTTATTATAAAAATCCCCATTTTTACACCCCTCATCATCTATAGTTGTGTTAGTATCAACCTTTTTTACATAATAACCATTATCATCTAAATAATCTGCCATATCACTCTTAGTACAGTCTGCACAATCTGAACAATCCTCATTAACTAAATTACCATAAAGCCTTTCTTCAGTAAATAATGATTTTATTCTTTCTATTTCTTTTTCTATCTTCATTTTTATTATATATTTACCAGTCACCGAAGTCATAAAAACCATGTTCATTAGCGGTTTTAATAATATCCTCCTCCACATTTTGTCTAAATTCTTTATTATTTTTAACTATGTCCTTAACATCATTTATTTTTTCTGTTGCAAATAACCATTTTGATGCTTGTTGTTCAATTGAATCTCCTCCGTCAAATAATCTTACACAGGCACTATAATAATCTACTTCTGATCTCCTATCTGGGTTGTTTACTTTACACCATTTTCTTAACATTATATATGAAGTATCACAATTTCCTGCTTTCCATGGGTTTTCTGTTCCCTCACTAAATGTTTCTTTTTGGACATATACTCCAGATTCGTCAAATGGAACTTCATCGTTCATAACTACCACATATTTCCAATCTCCACCACCAGGAATTTCCTCACCGTTTTCTACTATATTATCCCAACTTTCACTACCTGGTTCTATAACTTTCCATTTGAATTTATTTGTTTCAGAAGAACAATTTTTACCTAATTTATTACCTAGTGTAACTGCAAATGGGTTTTTCTTTGCCATTACTTTATGTTTTAAGTTATATTGACTTATTTTATATTGTTTCTTTTGTTCCTCAGAACTAAGTCCACCGTTTATAGTAGCAAACGTATCCAATAAAGCTTTACATTGTTTTTCATTTAAACCTAATTCTCTCAGATAACCCATAAATTCCACTGATTTTGCTCCACCATATACAACCATAAATATTCTTCTCTCAAACTTAGAAACCGGTGCAGTATGGTTAATAATTCTGTTTATCCAAGTACCCTTACCAACCACACTCTCAGTTGCATTTTGTATTATTTTCTGTTCAGTCCATCCTGCATATTTCTGTACACCCCTAGATTGTGCATCTAAAATCCTTTCTACTTCCTTTTGTATTTTTGCCATATTATCCGCTACGGACTGAGGAACGGCTTTAGATGACTGATATGCCGTTAATTTTCTAAAAAATGCTTCGGTTTCTCCATCTGCCGCTTTTATTGCATCATTTATGTATTTGGTATAAGCTTTTTGTGCTCCCGGACCACCTTTTCCATAAATTTTAGTAGCATTTGTAGTTATTTTACTTACTTCATCTATTGTCTTTTGGGATACCTTATAACTACCACCGATAGCTTTAGATAATAAAGCACCACCTATTAATCCTAATGCTCTCCATCCTGCATCTGATAATTCTCCCTTAATTAATGAATCACCAATATTAACAACTTCAAGACCGGTTGCAATTGCCCAAGTTAATGGTGTAGGTATACAATATAATATAATTGCTGCTAGATCTACCCAGTCTTTCCAAGTCCATGTAGCAAACCAATCATATAAATCTCCAACTGTTTCAACCCAAAATTCACCCAATTTTCCAAAACCATCTAAAACATCTGAATAACTTTTTGGATCACTTAAAATCTTCCACATTTCTTTAAAACCATCACCTATAGAGGAAAAATCTGCCGTTTCCGTTACATAATCCCAAAACATACCAAAACCTTCACCAATATCTTCACCAAAAGCAATATCTAATTCTCGTTTAATATAGGGAATATCATATTTAACAACATCATCCGCCCAATGTGAAATAGGTCTTCCAACATTTTTATCTAAAAAACCTAAAAATCTCTCTACTTCCGTTGGTACATGAATTTTTTGCACTTTTTTCCACCAATCTGAAATATCTTGTGTGGTTAATGCATTTGGATTTGCCGGTCCACTGTAGGTATACTTACCTGGTGACATAGATTGTCCACCCATACTTTGCTCAACTAACTTATTACTTAAAAGTCTTTCATATTGAGATTCACTAATACGAATAGTTTTCTTATTGTTAAGAAGTAAATTTTTAAATTGAAATTCTGTAATAATAACTTTCATATCTACATTTTATTTTTTTCCGTTTATTTGAAATTCGACACTCTCTGGTTTACCTTTAAGGATTGTGGGTTTAGTAATTGAACTTAGACCTCTAATTTCTTTTATTTTACTAAGTGCCTTTTTTTCTAAACTAGGTGAAATAATCCATTTACCATTTTGTTCGTATGCCACCTCTGCTCCACGTTCACCGTATAAGGTAAATACTCTTTTAGACTTTTTTGATGGTTTTAGTATAGTACGATTATTTAGACGATATTTTTTAGGGGTTTTAACCTTATTATTTTTATCTTTATCATCACTACTAGGTATTTCTGGTTCGACATAACCATTTGGATACACTTCTTGAAACGAAGATACAAGATTCTTAAATTTAGGAAACTTTTTTAATTTTTTTCCATTATATTTAATACAATATTGTAACTGTTTAATTCTATTATCGTCAATATCTTTATTATCTTCTGTAGATATATTTTTCATAAACTCAGTTTCACTTCCAAAACCAAGTTTTAAAAAGTCCTTATTTAAATCTCTTAAAACTTTTTTACACTGATTAAATCTTTTCTCTTTTTTAACTAAATCACCTTTTTCTTGTGGTTTATAAAATTCTATACCAGTAGCCTTATGTGTCTTATACTCATAATTCTCAGTATCTTTTTCGTGATTACCATCGTGTGTTGCATCTTTCCACCCTTCTTCTTCGGGTGCATTTTCTTTTCGCCATTTTTTAAGCGCTTCTTTGGCTTGTTGTTTTTTTAACTTTGCAGCTTCTTTCTTTTGTTTTTCACGTTTTAGTTTTACCTCTTCTTTTTCTTTATACCACTTTTTTCCTTCACTATCTACTTTTACGTCAAAGTCCTCCTCTTTTCTACCTTCTGGTAATTTGTCTCCATAGCCTTGATCTTTCAAATTCTTTCCTTCATCTTTAGGGTTAATAGATTTATTGGTATTATCTCCTCCTTCTTCAGGATCTTGTTCTTTTATTAAGTTACCATATAGTCTTTCTTCACTAAATAAAGACTTCATTCTTAACATTTGTTCGTTTAGTGTATTAAAATTTTTTTTCATAATAAAAAAGTTTTTATTTATAAATATTAAAAGGCAAAGAAAAAGCCGCATATAGCGGCTTATTTATAAATTTTTATGTGTTAAAATAAAATTAGAATACGTTTATCGCTCTATCAAACCTAAATCCTACACTTATAGTTGCTAATTCGTTATCACTATAACCTAAAGAACCAAAGTCTGCATCGTTAATTTGTGTACCCTGTAAAATCCATTTTTGTACTACTACACCTGTTGGATCTAACATTTCTAATTCTACATCTTTTTTGTAACCTGCCGCATAACCTTGTCTACCAGTTACTGATTCAGAATGTAGTCTTACCCATTCCATTAATGCCTGAGTCGCTGAAGGACCGATTGGATCTCTAAATTCTACTGTTATAGAATCCCATGTAAATCTACCCGCAACAAACGTTGAGGTGTTTAAAAAAGGTATTTCTACTTCGGAACTAGTGTATTTTGGTCTAGAACCAGTAGATACCCACCATTCTTGAATACCTAATTCATCAGGAAATCTAAAGATAAACCTATTCTTTCTTAATGGTTCGTAAGGAACCGGCATTCTCATTAATAAATCTGCCATAATTTTATTTTTTTATATTGTTGTTTTATTCTTTAATTATAAATATTCAGTTTTTGAAAAAAACATTATTTTTTGATGATAATTCTTTTTTTCTTTGGATTTTTTGGGTCAGAAGTGTCATAAACCAAAAAATTAACCTCCGGATAAAGTAATTTTAACTCCTTCTCAATATATAATTCAGCACTTTCTATATTACCTAAATCGTCATCACTAAACCCAATACTTATACCTTTATAAGTTGGATCATCCTTTATTTTTTCAACCGCATTAACCACCCTATCAACAAAATTCTTCAATGCAATCATTTTACCTACTTCAGGATTAGTTGCACTAGCATCTGCATCAAAGTTTTTTATAAACTCTGTAGAAGTAACAGGGTAGTAGTCTTGTAAATTCAAATACTCCTCTATTGTAACTCCATGTAGATTAGATAACATAGTTTCTTTTTGTTCCTCAGTAAACACAGTATCTATTATTACCTTTATACCCTCTTTAATTGCATTAGGTGGGTTTCCACGTGCGGTTATGATAGAGAAGTCATTTCCATACATTAAAGCTTCTATAAACTTATTAAAACTAGGTCCAAAAGACTTTTTTCGTAATGATTCTTTAGTGTCTCTTATAAATGCGTTATAATCCCTAAAATCTTCGAAAGACTTTATAATGCTATTATCAACATATCTATATTTACTACCAATATCTTTTCTAACATCTCTAAATTCTTCAGTAGATATAGAAACAGGAACCCATTTACTACCCACTTTTTTTTCTAAGTGTATTTGAGTAGGCATAAATAAAATATTATCATCCCAATCAAAAGAGTATGCTCGTTTTTTAAACTCAATTAATAAACTCTTTTGTCTTTGATTTAATTTTAATCTCATATTAATAAATATTTAACGGCATAAAAAAACCCACATAAAGTGGGTCATAATATTAATAAACTCTTTTATATACCAAAAGGGTTTTCACCTTGAAATAAACCGTCCATCTCTGTTTTTTCTATAACACATTTAGAAATTGGTTCTAATTTAGATAAAATGATTTGTAAGTCTTCATAATCCATTGCCATACCACACTCTAATGCTTTTGTAGGATCTTGTTTCATAACCATTTCAACACATGCTGGTGGAATACTTGATATATCACTAAGAGTAGTATTATCCATAATACAACCCATAACTATCTCTTGCATTTCATCTACACTTTGTTCATTTAAAACTCTTTTATTGGCTTCATTAATTGCTTGTCTTTTTAATTTCCCTAATCTACTCATATCATTTGTTTTATTTTATAAGGGAGGTTTTATCCCCCCCCCTTTAATTTATTATTTTTTAAATATCGTCAAAGTTAGCACCAGTGTTAGTGATATTAAATTCAATATTAATATATTCTAACGTTCTAGTTGGTTTGATAAATATTCTACCATTTAATTCATTTCTATCAATAGATTCAGGTGTATCATCTAATACAACTCTAAAGTCAGTTAAACCTCTTTCTTTTCTAATGTTATCTAAGATTGGGTTTACTAATGATAAGAATTGATTTCTTACTACTTCGTCATTTTGTTCGAATAATAATCTAATAGAAACTGCAGATATAAGTTTTCTCGCTTGAAGTAATAATCTTCTAACATTAATTCTATTTAATGCCGTTTCTTTTTCTTGTAATGTTTTATTACCCCATATAACAACTCCTACATCTGAGAATGTTGCCATTGGATTAATTCTACCTTCATAAAGAGTATCTCTTTGATCTAATGTTAGTTTAACTCTCGCTTTAATAGCGTTTGTTGTACCTCTGTTTAAACCGGCAGATGCAAACCAAGGGAATGCAACGTTATCAGTTAAGGCAATGTTTCTAACAACCTCTAATGTTGGTGGTAACCAAACATATTGATTATTTTCAGTATCATTCATTTGTAACCATGGCCAGTATGTGGCGGAATAGTTACTATCAATCGCAGAATCTTCAACAAATGCAACCGCATCGTCTGCAGACATAGGTTCACCACCACTATCAACATCTGGTGTTGTAATAATGTAAAGTGAATCCGCTCTATCAGTTTCAATCATATCAATTGCATTTTCAACTAAAGAAGTTTGATCGATAATGTCTAACCCTGGAGATGCGAATACGTTAACGTTAACTGATTCTGGATTATTATAGGTATAAATACCGTTAAGGAATGAATAGTAATCAGAAGTGTTACCTATATCACCTTCACTTGTTGTTGAAGGGTAGAAGGTATTTACAATTTCTCCTTGTTTACCGTCTGTTCCGTTAATAGTGTAAGAATCACCATTAGTTCTACTTTCTCTGTATATATCCCATCCATCAAATCCACCATAAGATGTAAAAGTGAATTTTCTTGCGGATAATCTTTCATATGGTCCGTTTTCTAAACTATTGTCAGTAGTAAATGCCGATACCCCAACCTGAAGTTCCGGTACATATACTGTACTATCAGGTAAATCAATTTCTGCACCATTTGCATTTACATCTAAATGGAAACCATCTGTCTTACCTGTCCAATTATCACCATTATAATTAGGAATTGTTTGAGAACTACCTTTAAATGTAAAGAAATCTTGATCTACACCGATTCTAGAACTTAAACCTAAATATGTTCTTCTTAGTTTACCATTTGATATTCCTGTTTGATATTCGGTATTATATTCTATTTGTGGTGGTAATGCCGTTCTATTCTCACCAACGTAGTCTCTAGTGGTTACACCTTCAAAACCTGCAGGAAATGACGTTTCAGTATTTTCATCTCCCATAACAACCATTACATATTTACTTTTTAATGGAAACTCACCATCTAACGTACCAATTCTTCTAGCAATATACCCATTACTAGTAGGGTCCATACTTAATCTAGAGAATTTTTCTACTATTGAAGGATTTTCATCAGTATCGTAGAAATTTCTTACTAATAAATCAAAAGTACCAGAATCTGGTTTTATGTTTATGATTGAGAATTTAACATCTTTATTGGCGTTATCACCATCAGAAATAGTTCTAAACTTAAATAATCTTTTTAAATTAGTACCTTGAAGTTGTGATAAAACCCATGGTGTCTCTGCCCAATACCATTTACTTTGATAATTTTCTAAGTTTGTAGGGATTCTAACAAATGTTGTTTTTAAACCTCTTACTTTACCAGCGACATTTAAATCATTTAGACAGTTAGTATATAAGTCACCAACAAATAACTCACTGTTACCGTCTTCAGGACTTAAACCTAATACACTTTCAATGTAATTCTTTTTAGTGTTATCTAATGACACACTATATGAGAATGAGTTACCCGCACTACTTGTACCAGTGATACTGAAAGTTGCTAGTGGGTCAGTCATAATTGCCGTAGTATCAGACATTTCTGTATCCGTACTACCGGTTACATCAAAAATAAGTTGTTCATCACCATCATACTCTCCACGAGACCTAATGGTTGCGATTACACTATCCTCAATTTCTGTGTAGGTATTTGCAGTATAAGTAACAACTGTACCTGTAGTTGTACCAGTAACAAAACCAGTACCCCCACTTCCAATCGCAGTTACTGTTAAATCAAATGTTGCACCTGAAAAGATAGAACCAGTTTTAATATATTGAGGACTAGTAATTGAAATTGTTTGTCCTGTAGATAATAAACCGATACCAGTAAATTGATTTGATATTAATCCATTATCATATAATGATTGTAATAATGCATTATCAAAAGTCATTGTGACTGGTGTACCTGCGGTACTTGCAGAAAATAATAGTCCACCAGTTGATCCAGTAGATATTGGTGATTCAGTAGAACTGTCTGCCGCAGAATCTAAAGTTATTGACCATGCTGGTCCTGCATCATATCCTGAATGTCCTAACACTCTACTAACATATAATTGGTTAGTTTGAGTAAGGAATGATTTAGCGATATAATTTAATTCGTATTTGTGATATCCAGTATCTTTAAATTTTGATGGATTTAGAGAACCGAAATAAGATGTAAAGTCGTCATAGTTTGAAATGAAGACTGGCTCAAATGCTGGTCCTTTTGGTGTTTCACCTAATAAACCTAAAGTAGTTACCCCTACTTGTCTAGTTACAAAGGTTAAATCTTTTTCTGATGTGTATACACCAGGACTTACAAAAATTTTACTTGTCGATGCCATTTAAATTGTGTTTTAATTTCTTTTATTATTAAATTGTTTTTTATTATAAATATGCTTGTTTTTCTGAAAGTATTTGTTTTCTATTATATATTAGAAAAATAGTGTGACAAAAATCTTACTTTTATCATACTTATATAAAAACACCTATGAAAAGGACTAAAAATCTTAAGATTACACCGACAACACACACCATATTAAAAAAATATTGTGAGGAAAATGGATTAAAGATGTTCGCATTTGTAGAGAAATTAATTAAAGAACAATGTACACCCAAAAAAGATATATATGGTGATGTATAAAAAAAAGAGGGAGATTTCTCCCCCTCTTTTAATGTGTTTATAAAACTTATAAAAAAGTTTAAGTTATAATATTAAAAAATATTACTTCTTACCATCTTTTTCATTGTATTTAGACATTAATTCTTGTGCCATAAGAACTGCACCTCCGTAATGTTCTGCCATTTTTTCGTCAGCAATAATTCTAGTTTGACTAGTTAATGCTAACTCTGGATATCCTTCATCATTAGTTGAAGAAACTCCGTCAAACGACAATGCTTTAACTACTGGACCTGCTTTATCCTCAATCACATAAACAAATTCTGAATAACCATTAAGGAATTTAACCATACTTGTTGGTATTACAAAATTACCTCCGTTGATTAAATCAGTTAATATTGAATATGTTGGATCTATGTCATATGGGAATGGGTCTATCTCATCAGGCACACCATCACCATCATAATCGTAAGAATATGACGGATCGTTTGGCCAACCATCTATTTGATCGTAAACACCATCTCCATCAGTATCTAAACATAACTCTTGTTCATAGTTAAATTTACCATTAACATCAGTAGTGATACCGAACATACCTAAACCTCTTGCATAACCAGATGTTACCATTTTAAAGGACAATACTTTATTTTCGAAATCTACATTAGTTTCCCATAAGTATCTTCCCCATGCGCTCTGATTACTAGACAGATATTGTATAACCTTTTGACCTAACTGATGATCCACACCGTCTTTTCTGAACACATCAAAATAAGAATCATAATCATCTAAACTAACTGTTATTTTCTCACCAGTTAAGTTTTCCATTGATAATGACCATCCTTTGAATTCTGGACCAAATTCTGCAGTATAGAATTGATTGGTGAAATATGAATTATTTGCCAACATCACCTTACTTCTTTCTAAACCATCACAATCTTTCCAACCTTGGATATTTCTTAAACCAAAATCTGAATAATTTCGGTTATTATTAAACAACTGTCCACCTATACATATGTAATACATTACATAGTATCTGTCTCTCCATAACTCTTCTGATGTTGTAGCAATCTCATTATTCTCTTGTTTGTGATATACGTAACCACTATAAAGATTGTAAGATTCACCATCAAAAGTATAAATTTTTGGGTACGAACCGTCTTTATCTGATTTTGCATATAAATCACCAGATAATTCTTCAGTCATTACCCCTAAACTTTCTCTTGTTGAGTAGTAATCAGATAATCTATAATATTCATTCATTGCCTGAACGTACTTACCGTTATCACTTAAAGAATTTAATCCATTAACTGAGTAGATATTTCTTAATCCGTGTTCTTCACTATGGTTATGTGAATACTTGTATTTACCGTATAATCGATAATCTGCAAACATTTCATCACCAATTCCTTGTGAAGTGAATGAACTTAATTGTGATTTATACCAATTAGGATATGTTTCGGTTGTATTACCTAACTTATGTAAATACCAGTAAGTACCTACACCAGTATCTCTACGGGATGCACCATTTTTATATTGTACTATGAAACCTTCTCCAAATACATTTGACCATACATCTTCTGTTAACATTTCACCGCCTATTTTATAATCCCACTGTATTCGTCCATTACTTAAACTAACTTGTGTAGGAACTAAATCAATTTCACCATTTGGTCTTGCAACCATATATGTAATGTATTGACCTTTATTGCCGTTAAATAAAACTTCTGATAATAAACCACTATATCCTTTTGATGTATTATGAGTGAAACTATATTGTGTGATATATGAACCTTCTTCATTTTTATCAAAATCAGAAAGTTTAACAGTTACACCACTCATTTCATTTTTAGATGCATAAGATCCATCTTCATATGATACTTTTTTTGTAGAATCTTTAAAATCAATTTTTGCAAATTCTTTATCAATAAGAGTAATCTTTAAATCATCTATACTAACCCATTGTTTTTCATCATATTTTGACTCGTTAGCTTTTGCTATTTTTTCGTCAATATAATTAAGTAATGAATAGCTACCATATTCTAAATAAAATAATGCATCCAAATAACTTCTAATTTCGTTGTGATCTGTTAAAGTACCACTCGAAAATTTAGATTCATAAGTGTTTTTCTGACTTATTCTCCAATTATTATTGGCCGTTATATGAGATTTTATACTACCTAATAATGTAAGGTTATATGTCTTATCTATTTGTTGTTTCCATTGAGATCTTTCAATTAATGCACTTATAAGTGAATTCATAGGTGCGTAATAAGTATATTGAACACCTAATCCATTCATATGTTCCTGAATTGCGTTTTGTAAAGAATTAACACTTGAATTCCCACCATCATTATAATCTGTAAATACAGAATGTGATGCAATTTCTTCTGCCTCGTCCAACCAAAAAGATTTAACACCATTTGCGTCAGTTGTTGACATATCTATGTACGTTTCTTTGTATGTATCAAAGAAACTGTCATATCTAACTTTCATATGATCATAGTATTCTTGTTCACCAATTTTAGCATTTACTACTGGTTCACCTGGTTCACCTGGTTCACCTGGTTTACCTGGTTCTTTTGGTTCTTTACTCAATACATCAACTAGTTCAGTTGCAATTGCATAAACAGTAAATACAACATCTTTAGCGACATCACCTAATTCGGTAGCACTAGCAGCCGCAGCTATTGGTGCAGCCGTAGCTATTGGTGCGTCTTCCATAGTTTCCGCACTTAGTTTAGAATAACCTTTAATAGGTAAACTATAATCATTACAGAAATCTAAAGAATATACTTTATATCCATCAAATTCACCTTCAATTAACTTAAAGTCTCCTTCAGATACAAATTGTTGTCTTTTTTGAGTAGTCATATAATTATTTGCAAAGTCTACTTGTTGGTTTTCACCCTCAACTAATTGCGTTACGGCTTTAGCTTCAAAACTTGCAGATTGTGCAATACTCATAGCATACCACTTATTCAATTTATCATCAAACCTTAATTCTACATTTTCGTTACCAATTAAACCATTTCTAATTTCTAAACTCTTACTAGCACTAAAAAGTGGTGCAAGTGTTTTTATATTAGTAGGTGCACTTAAAATCAAGCTATTAGATGAAAGTGATAGATCTCCATTAGTATCGTCTACAGATACTAAACCAGCTTCTTTAGCCGTTAGTTCTAAATTAACTTTTGCCTCATTCATATCCACAACTTCGGATGTAGATTTTGCCTCATCCATTGTATTATACATAACATATGTATAATTTTTCATTGGGTGATTAGTTTTAGCAACACCATTTTGTTTAAGATCGATAAATTCAACTACTTGAACTTCAGGTAATCTTGTCAGTCCTTCACTTACTCTCACTTTCTCTTCATCACGTTTTGCAATTAATGAAAGTTCAAAATCACCTTTAGAAACTTCAGGTTCTTTTTCCAACAGAACTAATGAATTAATAACTTCTTGATTAGATCTATCATAAGATTCTGTCTCAATAGCAATAATTCTTTCTTGAAGTGTAGGTACTTTACCATCAACCTCTTTAGTATTAGCATTTACTATCTTATTAGATTTCTCAACTATTTCAGAAGTAATTATATTTTTCTTTGCAGTTTCAATAGAGTTACCTACGAAGTGTGTAGAAGCTTCTAATGCCTCACCAATTACTTCATCAATACTCATTTCTTCACCTTTAGATTTAATAGATATAACTAATTTCTCCATAGTTTTTTCTCTAATAGATTTTAAATCTTCTTCTAACCCTTCTCTTTTAATTTCCGCTCTAACTGTTTCAACTAAAGTTCTCTGAAGGTTATTTACTGCATTAAATGCGGCAAATATAGTTGCAGATTTATCATCATCTAATAATAAACGATTAGATGCAGAATCACCAAAAAGATCTTCTTTATCTAATTCAATACCCATAGATTTAACTAATTTAAGTGTAGATGACTTAGCAGTCTCTACATCATCACCTTGATCAACGAATTTTTTCGCTAAGGTAGTTGCTGGTGAAACATTTTTAGATATTGAAGTGTGACCTTCAAATTCCTCATCTATTTCAGCACCCGTCCAAGCGTTCTGTCCACCGACACTTTTAAATGAACCTTCATACCCAAATGGTATAGTAAATTCACCTAGTGAATTAGTAATAGTTGTAGAACCATCATCAAACGTTATAGCCGCACCACTTATCGGTGCATCTTCTAACGTTCCTGTTTCTCCGTCTCCGCTATCGTCAGAGCCGGAACCGGATCCGTCACCGGACCCGGAATCTTCTTCTCCGGCATCAATTATTCCGTCCCAAAAGACTTAACTCCAAATACAGTCATTGGAGAGTAAGCAGGTTGGTCTGAGTATAATACAACAGTTACAGTTGTAGCATTGGCATCTGAATCATAAGATACTTCAGCTCCGTGTTGGAATAAACCACCTACGAATGTTACCACCATAGAATCTGTGATTTTTCCAGCTATTACCATCTGTCCTTTTTCACCAGCAGCTTTACCACCAACATCAACAGTTTGTTTAGTAAAGTCAGCATCTTGTACACCTTCATTTTCTATTTCAGAAATCTGAGTTGTTAAATTTTCATTTAATTCAACTAATGCAGCATCGTTAGATACTTCATATTCAGATAAATCACTAGCAACTTTAGCAATTGCAGTGTTTTGTTCCTCTTGTTCAACATCTAATAATTCTTTAGCAGTAACGATTGCAGCGTCAGCAGCAGCTTTAGCGGTAGCGATTTCATTATCTCTATCCGTTTCGTTAGCAGCCATTTCAGTTCTGATTAACGCTCTATCACTATCAGCAGCAACCTTTTCAGATTCTTGTTTAGATTCTTGTGCGTCTAATTCGTCAGCGATTACATCTCTAGCATCTTCAGCAGAATCAAAACCAGAATTCATTTCAGTTCTGATTAATTCTCTATCAGTATCAGCAGCAGCTTTATCACCAGCTTGTTTAGCCTCTTGTATATCTAATTCGTCAGCGATTACCTCTCTAGCAACTTTAGCAGAAGTGAAATCAGCATCAGTAGATGCAATTTCAGCAGCTAATGCAGCATCGTTAGAAGATTTATACACATTTAATGCATTTTCAATCTCCGTATCTTTAGCATCTAATTCAGATCTGTGATTTGCAATTGTGTTAGTTACAGTTGCAGCGAAATCAGCATCATCACCAAGTGAAGCAGCTAATTCATTAAGTGTATCTAATGCAGCAGGTGCAGCATCAATAACTTGTGCGATATGCCAGTCGATAGATCCTTCTACAGAATCATTACCTTCTATTACATCTAATCTATCATCTTGTGCTTTTTGTTCAGCATCTAATAACGCTTTAGCGTCAGCGATTGCTCGATCAGCAGCATCTTTAGCGATAGCTATTTCTTCATCTCTGTTAGATTCATTTTCAGACATTTCAGTTCTGATTAACGCTCTATCAGTATCAGCAGCAGACTTTTCAGAGTCTTGTTTAGTTTTCTGAGCATCTAATGCAGCATCGTTAGAAGCTTCATATTCAGCTAAGTCAGAAGCAACATTAGCAGTAGCCTCATCTTGTGCAGCTTGTTCAGCATCTAATAACGCTTTAGCGTCAGCGATTGCTTGGTCAGCAGCATCTTTAGCGATAGCTATTTCTTCATCTCTGTTAGATTCATTTTCAGACATTTCAGTTCTGATTAACGCTCTATCATCCTTAGCAGAATCGAAATCATCATCAGTAGCAGCAATTTCAGCAGCTAATGCAGCATCGTTAGAAGATTTATATGTATTTAATGCATTTTCAATCTCCGTATCTTTAGCATCTAATTCACTTTTCATAGTTGCTCTAGCACTTGCATCATCAAGTTTATGTTGTGCAACTAAGTCAGTAATTGTACTAGCGAAATCAGCGTCATCACCAAGTGCTTCAGCTAATTCATTAAGTGTATCTAATGCAGCAGGAGAACCATCGATAACATTTTTAATGTGGTTATCAATAGAACCTTCAACATTCTCATCACCTTCTAATACATCTAATCTATCATCTTGTGCTTTTTGTTCAGCATCTAATAACGCTTTAGCGTCAACGATTGCTTGATCTGCAGCAGCTTTAGCAGTAGCTATTTCACTATCTCTATCAGATTCGTTAGTAGCCATTTCAGTTCTGATTAATGCTCTATCAGTAGTTGCAGAAGCGAAATCAGCATCAGTAGATGCAATTTCAGCAGCTAATGCAGCATCGTTAGAAGCTTCATAGTCGGATAAATCACTAGCGATTAATTCTCTAGCTTCTTTAGCAGAAGCAAAGTCATCATCAGTAGCAGCAATCTCAGCATCTAAAGCATCTTGAATAGTTTTTCTGTCTCTTCTGTTATCAGATTGAGCAGAGTCTAATTGATTCATTGCAACTGCTTCTTGTTCTCCTTCACCGTTAGGTATAACTGGAGAAACTTCAAATGCGATTGCTTCAGAAAAAACTAAACCTACACCGAAATTATATCCGGCATTGTCATTAGGTACTACACCAACCACCTGGGCAAGATCTAGTCCTAAAAAATTCCCCTCTAGGGGTTCTTCCATCATCATCATAATATTTGTTTTTTATGTTTGATTGTTATTAGTATGAATTGTTTTTTTTATGCGCAATATATTATACAATTCACATAATAAATACTACATAATTTTGGAAAAATAAGAGAGTAATGTTAAATAATTGTCACTTTTTTCAGGAACGTTTTTTAACTACTTAAAAATGAAATAAAAAGAGATATTTACCTATAAGTAAAAATTATTTTATCTGTAGTTTTTAAACCATATGGGTTCAACCATTTAATGGTAACCCCATTAATTATTTTATAATCATTGTTACCAATATATCTAATACCGTTAACAAATAATTCTGTTTTTTCTATTTGTGTTACGACTTCCGGAATTATAGATTCAAATAAAACTTGATCGTTAGTTCGTGGACTAAAATTTACGGTTTCGTATTTACCTGTACCCTCAACTAGTTCTGAAGAGTCTCTAATTATAAAGTTTTTAATAATTCTTTTCATAATAATTGTCCTTTTAATTGTATATATGCGGGAGAAGTAACATTATCTTTTACTATATTGATTTTCAATGTGTCCCCACTATCAACCGTAAAAGGTATGTTTTTAACTACACCATTTACAGTAATGATATTTGAATTGACATTATTTCCTGGAGTAAGTAAACTATTGAATTCTATATTATTTTCCACCGTAACCTCAAATAGGTTAACTCCAGGTAAGTAAGTAATGTTATATTCAACAATAAAACTTTCATCATCTTGTTGTATTTGATATGGTGCATTATTAGTATTTTCGGTTAATTCATAAAACTGAATTCCTCTACTTATTGCAGGGGTAACCTCAAATGCCCTTTCATCTAATAGGTAACCCATCATTTTAATAGTATATAATTGAACATAATATCTTTTTTCATCCAAATTATTTATTACACTTTCATCGCCAATAGAATCTAACATTAATGGAATAGGGTGTCCATTAATTCTTATATATTTTTGTCCTGCAGAAAAAGATTCTAATATGTCTCTATTAAATAAATTTAAATCTCTCATTCTAGTACAAAATAATCTGACTTCATAATTTAAATCTACTGATACGGGTTGTGGTATCTTATAAACGTCAAAACTTTTAATATTACCATCCCAAGTTGGAATTTTCATATAGGTAAATGTAGGTTTACCAGGTATATTATATGTACCTGCATAATTTGTCCCTACTTGTGCATCAGGTTTTCTAACAATAGTTATAAATGGCATTGTAATATTTTTATATTCATCTGAAAATGTCCATGTTTTTGCAAACTCTGCCCATCTCTGTATACTTAAGAATATAACTGGAACTTTTTCACCACCTAAAACTAAGTTTAATTCATTTTCTACATATTCGATAAAATCCCTATCCATATCTTCATGTAAAATACCTTTAGGTAAATACGTACCAGGATTAGCAATATCGTTTAATATATTTTGTCTAGCCTCAAACCCTATAGGTGTAGGTGTGATTTTTAAATTTTTTCTATAATTTTTAGGTAGTCCCATAATTATTAAATACCATTAAATTCGTTAGGATCTACCGGTACACATGTCACAGTTCTGTAAAATCCTTTATAACCCACAATAGTGTGAGCATTATCTGAAGTTATTATACCATTATTAGATACTGTCCAATAAGTCATTTTATCTTCAGTTTCAGAATATCCAATATAATCACCATAGTTAATTTCTGCACCCAATTCATTTAAATGTGACTGATAAACACCTAAAATTAGGTTACCATGTTCTAAATGTCTTAACGAACCATTAGGGTTATAAGCCTCATTTTTAGGTGCCTCCATTTGAAAGTTAACAGTTAACTCTACAGGTGTCTTAAATCTAATCTCATTCCTCCCTGCTTCACCATATATGTCATCTGTTAATGATTCTCCTTGATTAACTTGAAATAAAACCACCTTAATATTAATATCACCTTCTAACCATTCGCGACCAAAATCCACTTCTAGATTAAAGTCTTCATCAGAAAAAAACTTATTTATTCTATTAATTGGAACTTTTCTGTTATATTTCATCTATCTTTTCTCTATAAATATTTATACTTTGTAAAAAAATGTGTATTATTATAATTATGTTAGATATAAAAGATATAAAAGGATTGGGTGGTGAAGAAATGTTAAAACAATATATTGGTAAAAATCCTTATATAAATTATATGAAAAAAAAATATGAAAATGAAAAATCATATTTTTTAACACCCAATCAATGTAAATATGTTAAAAAGTTTTTTAAAACTGAACCAAAAAAAATTGACAGAGTAATTTCAATTACTCAATACTTTGGTGAACAGTTAGTGGAGGAATATAAATTAACAGTACCAATTAAAAAAATATTTGTAGAGACTTTATTGGCGGAATCAGATAAAGCGATTCATGTTATATGTAAATTTTATAAAAATCAGAAAGAGGTTAAACTAATATGGATACCTAAAACACAACTAATAGATGATATACATTATGAAGAGTTAGAAATTGAAGTGGATTATGAAAAATTTAAGGACTTAGATAAGAGAGGTTGGAGGGCGTTTAAACATCAAGAAGAAGGTATTGAGTTCTTATTGAAAACTCCAAAATGTGTATTAGCAGATGATATGGGATTAGGTAAAACCTATCAGTCGATAGTTGCAGCATTAGAGTGTGAATCAGAAAGAGTATTAATAGTTTGTCCAGCGTCTTTAAAAATTAATTGGATGAGGGAAGTACAAAATTTTTGTGAAGATGTATCAATCATAAGTGGTAAACATTGGGATCCTTCTAGGTTTACTATTATCAACTATGACATATTGAAAAATTTTCACACTATTGAAGAAAGAGGAAAAACCTATGAGGATTGGGAATTAAGAAGGGAGATTGTAGATTTTAATCCCGATTTAATAATTTTAGATGAGGCACATTTTATTAAAAACCATAAAAGTATTAGAGGTAAAATTTTAAAAGACTTATCTAAAAGATTTACACCTGATAGAATATGGTTATTAACTGGTACACCAATAGCAAATAGACCTATGGATTATTATAATCTATTATCAATAATTGATTCTCCAGTTGCTCGTAATTGGGTTCATTATGCCCGTACTTACTGTGAAGGTATGAGATTCAAAAAAGGAGGTAGATACATATGGGTAACTAAGGGTGCATCTAATTTACAAGAATTAAATGATAAAACAAAAAGAACAATTTTACGAAGAAAAAAAGAAGATGTTTTAGACTTACCAGATAAACTAATTACACCTGTTTATTTAGAGTTACAAAATGTAGATGGTTATAAGAACGTATGGGGAGAGTATTTGAAACAACGTAAAATAGATGGTAAAAAAGGTAATCCCGCTAGAGATTTAGTGGAAATGACACTATTACGTACTTTCATTGCAATGGAAACATTACCATATACTATTGAAAAAACAGAAGAAGCAATAGAATTAAATAAAAAAACTATTATATTTTGTAATTTTAATGATGAAATGGATGTATTAATAAGACATTTTGGTGAAAAGTGTGTGTGTGTTAGAGGAGGTATGAACGACAACCAAAAACAATTTGCGGTAGATAGATTTCAAGAAGACGATAAGTGTATGGTTTTTATTGGGCAAATTAAAGCAGCCGGTGTAGGTTTAACTTTAACTGCAGCGGAGATTGTGATAATGAATTCTTTAGATTGGGTTCCTGGAAATCATGAACAAGCAGAGGATAGAGCATATAGAATAGGACAAAACAAAACTGTTAATATTTATTATATGTTAATTGATGATACTATTGATACTTTAGTATGGGATATATTAAATGAAAAAAAGAAAGTTATTGGAACTATTATGGGTGAAGATGATATAATAAACGAGTTTATAAAAAAAATAGAAAATGGAAGTAATATTATTTAGTATGAAAGGATGTCCTTATTGTGAGGATTTAAAAAATAAATTAATAGAAAGAGAAATTAAATTTACCGAGAAAGACGTAGATGAAAATGAGATATTGTACGAATCATTCTCTAAAAAAGTAGATAGTGAGTACTTACCCGCAATTATGATTGGTAAGAAAGCTTTTATTCCTGAAAGATCTTTTAAAACGATAGAACAAGCGGTAGGTATTATTGAAAATTACCTGTCGGAGCTGGTTGATCGTGGTCACCATTTAGGTTAAAATTGTCAGTATCTTCACTATATTTATCGATTAGTTGACCTAATTGGTTTATTATATTATCATGTCCTTCATTTCCACCCCATCCTGCACCTTGACCGCTACTATGTAACAAAGATTTTCTAATACCCTCCAACGCCTCTGTTAATTCTTCATTATTAGTATCTGCTTCATACGAATATTGTATTGCAGATTCTATATCTCTTAACGCAGATGCTAAATGATTCATCGCTTTATGCATTAAACCTATAGCAATATCTGTAGTGGTATGAGTTTCAGTCTTACTATAAGGAAATAAATTTTTTTCTACTTCATATGTAGTTTCTTCCCTTAAAATTTTTTTTATTAGGTTTCTTTTCATCATTTAATAAATATCTTAATATTTATAAATAAATATATTAATTATGACAAATGCATTAAATGATCAATTAAAAGAAGAATTATTTACTTTAATTAAACATAGATTAGGTGCACCTATAAGAAAAATAGAGTTAGATTGGGATCAAATGTGTTCTTTATTAGAAACTTCTATTGAAGACTACGCTCAAAGAGTACAGGATTGGTTGATTGAAAATCAATGGTCTTCATTGTTAGGAAATGAAGCGGAGAATATGGATATTGCATTTGCGTTGACAACTCGTTCTTTAGATTTCGAAAGTAGGTTTTCTTATGCTTATTCTAAACAAGTGGGGTTACAAGATAGGGGTCCTTGGGAAATGAAAAAAGATTATGTAACTGTTGTTGCGGGACAACAAGTATATCAAATACCTGGAGGTAGAGAAATAAATGAAGTTTTATGGATAACACCTAATAGTACTGATCACGCACTTTATTCCTTTGCTGGTTTCGGTGATTATGGATTTGGTGGTGGATTCGGACAAGTACCATACGCTGGTTGGGGACAAGGTGGTGGATTAGGTAATGGTGGTTTTTATGTTGCACCTGCGTTTGACGTTTTACTTAGAGCATCGGATTTTAGTTTAAAATCTAAATTATTAAGAAGTGAATTAACACATAAAGTAACTGCAGGGCCAAACGGTACTAGATTATTACATTTAATGCCAATTCCCGGTAGTAGATTATCTTTTGCTGGTGGTGGATTAATAGGTAGTCAAATTGGTATTGCAGGAACTAAGGTTTGGTATTATTATTATGATACTAATGGTATGAGTGAAGATGAAATTAATAACTGTAAAAACGAAAATAAAGACATTGTAAAATTACCTAACGAAGTACCATTGTCTAAATTAATGTATTCTGATTTAAATGAACCTACACGTGTATGGGTTAGGAGATATTTAACTGCACTATTTAAAGAAGCTCTAGGTAGGGTTAGAGGAAAGTTTAGTGGTTCTTTAAAAGTTCCTGATGCAGAATTAACTATGGATTATGATAGTTTATTAAGTGAAGGAAAAGAAGAACAGACTAAACTATTAGAAGATTTAGATGCTAGGTTAGAAAGATTAAGTAATGCTAAACAGTTAGAATTAAAAGCTGGTGAGGCAGAAAATCTTAATAAATCGTTAAGTTATAGACCTCTCGGATTGTTTGTTATCTAAAGAATATTCATCTAATATATCATATTCTTCGAACATATACGTAGATGAGAGATTAATACTATCCCAAAACATATTTTCTTCATCTGTAACAGTTAATAAATTATCTATAGTATCTTGGTCACCTTCATTGTAAGGTTGTCCTGAAGTTAATTCTAATTGTTTACGAGTAAAATATTGTCTATCTAATGGTGAAGTAATTAAAATATCATCTCTTACTTCTGGTGAAAAACATACAAGTAATGGTTTAATTCTTTTATTAAATGCGTCAATATACCTTTCTATATTATACTCACCTGTAGCGTCAGGATCATTTTCTATTACATCATTAGGTATTAGTCTACAATTAAGTTTAACTACAGAGTCACCTACAATCATACGATATGCCATATCTGTAGATATTCCTGTATTTGCTTCTTTATTTTTTGCATCACTACGAACCCAATTATCATCACCCCACGACATTTCCCATCCATTCTTTAATAAAGTATTCTTCTTTTCTTCATAATCTTTACCTTTAGTAAAAAACATTTCCATTTGATTATCATTCCACCCATTCTTAGGTTTATTAACTTTTTGTACGTCACCGTGTGACTTTTTAGTTCCAGTATTAACATAATAGATAGTGTCACCTAAATCTACATTTAAACCTTCTTTTATGATAAGTTCCATATGTGCTTGTTTAGGTAATGGGTTACCTGCCTTATTAAGTTGTTCTGATCTCTTATTATAATCTTTTAAAGACATTCTAACTCTAGATTTATTCGCAATCTTAGAAAGTGGTATTTCTTGATTATATATTCTTTCTAATGTGTCATAATATTCATTAACAAACTCATAACCTTTACCTGTTAATAACATATGAATACCGTCATCTATAAATTCTGCAATATAGGTTGGTAACTTTTTAGATTTAATTGTATTACCCACTAACTTAACTTTACCATCTATTAAATCTGCATAATTTTTTCTTGCAATATTAATAGTTGCCTCACATATTTCATCTACATCTAACCCCATCACACCTTTCATATAAACATCGTTATATTCTGCGACTACTGCATCCATACCATTATATTCTTTTCCCTCCTCATTAAATCTATGTTTTCCAGTAGAGACATAAGTAAATTTATCTACATCAGATGGAATAGAGAAGTTAAACCCATCCGTATCACCTACTAATGGTTTAAAACCCTTTTCGTTAAAATATCTTATCATATGTCTAAGGTATTGTCTACCTGTACAAGTAATCTTTTCACCCATATTTGTATCTCCCCATGGAAATACGTTAGGTGCAGATATAGAACCGAACATACCATTATTTAATATTTTTAATGGTAATTGTTTTTTATCATAATACTCTGATTTTTCTTTTTCACCTAACTTAGCGTGTTTAGATTTTAATTCTTTATATAGGTTACGATAGTCATAGTTATACTGTAATAACCCTCTCATTGCGCCCGTAATATCTGAATTAGTAAATACGTTATGTGTTAATTGTATGGATGGATATAGTGATGCAAAGTCAAACTTAACTACGTTTTGACTATATCCCACTTCTAACAGTCGAGACAAACCACCAGTAAATCCTTTGGTGGGCATCGTATGAGGTACTGCAATCCCATTTTTATAAGACCAACCTAACATAAGTAATTTCCAAGTAGCAGCAGTACCCATAGTAGAGGATCTCATAAAAGATGTCGGTAAAACTTTAGACAATAAAAAAGTTGCTTGATTAAATATATTATCTACTTTTTCAGTTTCCCATAAATCATCTATTAAATATCTCTCTACAATATATTTACCATCGACTACTTGACAATCTTTAGGTATTTCTTCTTTTAATATACCCCATTCACCGTTTTCATCATTAAACCAGTATTTATTTTCTAAATCCTCCCACAACTTACTAATTTTATCTCCGGGAATATAAACCCTATTTTCTTTTGCTGCATTAGAATATTTTGTAATATATTTAAGACTTGCTTGTTTGATAGAAGAATTTATTGCTTGCGCTCTTCTAACTGCATGATAAACATCCATAATATTATAACCCCACATAATAGTTTGTTCATAATATTCCATTTCAGGACCCATTTTTAATGTCTGTTTTTTCCTATAAAAAGGTATAGGACCCAAAGTTTTTGCATATTTAGCCATATCCACATCTAATATCTTAGCTCTCTCTACGATATAATGCCAGTCAAAATTTTCTGAGTTATATCCTGCAATAATTGCCGGTTTTAAATGGTGTATAATTTTAAAAAATGTTATTATTGCCTCAGATTCTCTACTTCTTAATTCTCTTCTAGTTTCACCATCTATTGATAGTACGTGTTGAAATCCTCTATTGTCTTTTATTCCTATTTGAAATATTCTTCCGTGTTTGGGATCTAAACTAGTTGTTTCTATATCAAATGATAGTCTATGAACATCGTCATATTCGTCCATACCTTTAAATAATCTTTTTCCTGATTGAATAAGAAACTGTTCGGTGGGACTGATTGCAATAAAATTGTCTCTATGTTCTTCATCATAAACACCCATACCCCCTTCACTAAAAAATTTTAATAATTGACCGTAACTACCTTTTGCGGTTACTAAAAACTTATATCCTTCATTTAGTCTAATGACTTCTTCACCATTTTCGTCTAAAGTGTTTAAATTATTAAATTTAACACCATATTCCCTCATTTTAGATTTGATAGTTTTTCTATTACCCTTATATAGTTTACTTACGTTTGGAGTTTTCATCCATAAAAAGGGTTTTAATTTATGTCTCTCAATACGCTTACCTTTTTCTGGATCGTGAATAATGAGACTTATCTTATTATCCCTATAGGAAGACTCAACACCAACTATATATTTTTGTTCATCGTATCCCTCTAAATAATCTTTAATTTCTTCTACGGTTGCAGGCATATTTATAATCTTTAATTACAAATATAGTAAAAATAAAGGAATAATTCAAACTTCTAAGACATTAATAAATAATTTGTCTCTAATTGGTGCAATTAATGTACCAGTACCATCTAAAAATTCAATGACAAACTCACCGTTGAATTTACCCACTTTTTTAGTGTCTCTATCACTCCATTTGTATACAATGTAATATTCTGGTTCATCACCACCTATACCACAAGACTCACATTTTAATTCAATAGAGGCGGGAGAATTAGCAATACGTTTAACTTTATTATCCACATCGTACATATTAAATTTTATAGTTGCGTTTTGAATTTTTTCAAAAAACTTACGGAAGTCATTTCTTCCGTCATTAACTAACTCCATTTTTAATGGTGGTAAATTACTATTTTGGTTTATAAAAAATTCCATATCTTTTTTTTTTTAAGTTATATAATAAGTAGATCTAGTAGATTCCCAGTTAGATTCTACTCTAGAATCTGGAATAACACTACTATATATTCCTAACATACCTAAATTACAAAGTGCCCCTTCACTACCACCTGCAGAGTTACCATAATAAAATCTATCAAACGTAGTCTCATCAATAGTTACTGATGTAGTTTCTTTATATAAACCTGCTGAATCAATTGAAACTGTATCACCTAAACCACTATAATCCCAGTTAGTCGCCCCACTAGCTGCTCTAGCGGCATCTAATGAACTTTGACATCCCACATATAAAGTTAATTCATTACTGGTTTCATCTATAGAATAAGTGATAAATAACCATTCAGATGTTAAATCCGCACCACCATTAGCAGAATAATCTAATAATTCGGGGTAACTAAAGGTAAATGATGGATCATAACTCTTAAACTCACTATTGTAGAGGTATAAAGTCTCTTCAAAAATACCACTACCATCATAAAAATCTATTAAACCACAATATCCAATTTGGTAAGGTCCTTTCATATAAAAACTGACAGTATTATTTGTATCAATGGTCGCACCTAATGTTGATGGTGTAATAATTTCATTCTCATCATCACCCAACGTCCAAAAGGCTGGTTGACTAATAGAATCATCTCTAACCGTAAAATCGAAATCAGTAACATCTGTACCTATTGCTAAATCACCAATTAAAATACTTGATGATATATTAGGGACTGCGAAACCTGCACTCACAACACCACTAATTGCTTGATTAAAACTTTCTGGATGATAAAATGCAATTAAATCAGTAGTGTCAAACTCAACCGATGGTGGATAAATAGGTTCTATCATATTAGTAAACTTATCAAACCAAAAATTAGTACCATCATATGTGTATTGAAGCCTTACTGGATTAGAACCGCCTAAGGCTGCACTTGCATCAGATAAATAACTTTTTATTCCACTATCACTACCATAATCTTCATCAGGTAGCTTATAATCTGTTGATAAGGAAGGATCAATAATTATAAATCCTGAAGTACCGTTAGGGAATTCACTTACACTGTCTACGGTTATTATGTTAGATGCATCACCAGATAATGATACTTTAATATTTGGACCGTCTGTTAAGTAATCCCAATTGATTACATTACCACCAGATTTAATAGTATAAGGATTATTACTTACTGTTCCACCAGTTAATGAACTTAAATCCACACTAACACCTACCCCATCATTTCTTTCTATGTCTAATGTAGCGTTAGTTAATGTCGCACCTGTCACAAAAGTATTTGTATCACTATCACCAGTTAACGAACTTAAATCTACATTTACAACACTTAATCCATTATTTCTTTCTAATTCTAGTGTTGTACCCACTAAAGTGGCGCCAGTAACTACATTATCTGTAGTATTTGCCGTATAAGAATCAAATGTAGTGACATTTAATTTATTATTAATTTCTGTTTGTGTATCTGCAGTGTATGAATCAAATAATGTTGTACCTACTTTACCACTAACTATTGGTGATAAGTTAGTTATTATTCCTACATCATCATTTCTTTTTAATGTGAATAAATCCCCTACTAATGTAGTTCCTGATACAAATGTGTTAGTATCTGTTGATCCAGTTAAAGAACTTAAATTCACAGATACATTAGATAAACCATTATTTCTTTCTAATTCTAATGTAGTACCTACTAATGTTGCACCAGTAACTACATTATCTGTAGTATTTGCCGTATAAGAATCAAATGTAGTGACATTTAATTTATTATTAATTTCTGTTTGTGTTAATCCACTATAGGTATTGAAAACTGTAGTATCTAATTTACCACTAACAATAGATGAAAAGTCTGTTGTTATATTAACACCATCAGTTCTTTCTAAAGTGTAATTAGTACCAACTAATGTAGTACCACTAATAAATGTATCGGTTAATCCTGTGACAAATCCACATACGTCAAAAGTAGTTCCACTATTCGTTACGAATCCTACACAACCAGTATTAGGATTATATGTTCCTCCAGTTACATTAATATCGTTATCACTAAATAGTGATGTCGCATTGGTAACATTAAAAGTACCACCACTCGTATTTGTAAATGTTAATTGTTGAGTTCCAACATTTGCATTACCACTATTTACAAAAACATTAGTGTCTATTGAACTTAAATCTACAGTTACATCTAATAAACCATTATTTCTTTCTAATTCTAGTGTTGTACCTACTAAAGTTGCTCCTGTTACTACATTATCCGTAGTATTTGCAGTATAAGAATCAAATGTAGTTATATTTAATTTGTTATTAATTTCTGTTTGTGTTAATCCACTATAGGTGTCAAATAACGTTGTATCTACTTTACCACTAACAATAGGGTTTAAATTAGTTATAATATTAAAATTATCATTTCTTCTTATAATTAAGGTATCCCCAACTAATGTACTACCAGTTACAAAAGTATTAGTGTCAGTATCACCAGTTAACGAACTTAAATTCACAGATACATTAGATAAACCATTATTTCTTTCTAATTCTAATGTAGTACCTACTAATGTTGCACCAGTAACTACATTATCTGTAGTATTTGCGGTATAAGTATTAAATACGGAAATATTTAATTTACTATTAATTTCCGTTTGAGTTAATCCACTATAGGTATTGAAAACAGTAGTATCTAATTTACCACTAATTAAGGGATTAAAATCAGTTGTTATATCTACATCATCATTTCTTTTTAATGTGAATAAATCCCCTACTAATGTTGATCCACTAACAAAAGTATTAGTGTCAGTATCACCAGTTAATGGACTTAAATCGACAGTAATTTGAGGATCTCCGTTATTCCTATCAATCTCTAAGGTAAAACCATTTAAGGTTGCACCTGTTACAAATGTATCAGTTGTACTTATACCAGATAAACTAACACTAAATGAAGGAAAACCACTATTTCCATCAAAATCAATATTTTTAGTTATATCATTATATGTACCACCAGTAACATATGTGTTAGTACTACCCGTAATAAAACTAAAAACTTGACCTAATCTAATCTTAGTAGTTACATCATTTTCATTTACAGTAATCAATAAATCCTCTGGTTGTAAGTTTGAGTTTAAAGGTAATTGACTTATTTTTTTTGGAAATCCCATTTTATAATTCTTTTTTTTATATAAATATATTAATATTCTTTATTATTCATTTTACACTATTAAGAAATCTTCACCGTCCTCACTTGCAATTATTGATTCGTCTTCTGTTTCTAAATAACCGTTAAGTGGTATAGGACAAATTCCATAATTACCACAAAACAAATTAAACCTATATCTTATTGTGGTAATATCTAAACAACACTCGTACAGTCTAAATTTAGAAATATCACCTAAGAAACTTCCAGCAAAGTTTTTTTGTATTATTAAATTCTCATCTAAAGGATCTGGACCACCAATAGTGTTAGTTTCTATTAAACCTTGACTACCACCACCTAAACTATAATTAAATGGAACACCTTCTTGTTTTTCCCTATACTCAAATAAGTCTTTAAATAAAAACTCATCGAAATTCTCTACACTATATTTTAAAAGTCCATTAACATAGAAATTTAACCTACCTTTACGTCTTGGGATATTATCCATTTCCTCAAAAGGATATGATTCATAAGCACAAAATCTAATCGCTAATTGAAACCATTCATTGTCTGGTATAATTTTAGGTTCAGAATATTCCTCATTAATTGTAACACCAGTAATATATTTTTCTTGTACTGTAGTTCCTGTTTTTACACACATAGGTTTATCACAATCTTTACACCAAGATCCACAACCACCAACATACTCTTTTTCATAGACAGTCCCACACAATTGACAGTTACAATTAGTTTTACAACTATCACAACAACTGGTAACGGTTGTAGATGTCACTGCAGAACAAACTCCACTTACACCTAAATAACGGTATCCTATTGAACCATCGTCTTTTATTCTAAAACCTAATGCGTTATTTACTATATCTGCGTTTTTATCTCTCTCATGTGTAGTCACAGTTGTTATACCAGTAAAATTACATCCACCTGTGGGTTGATAAACTAAAAACGGATTATTTAATAATTCTTCTTTATTTATTTTAGGTGGAGGTAAAGGATAACCTGATGTTGTAGTATATCCCGTTTCACCACTAAACACATCCCAAAATTTATTTTCTGATCTAGTACCCATATAATAAAATAAACCTTTATTGTCTGGATAAATTGTATTTAATGTTGTACCAGTTTGTCCAGTACAACTAATAGTGTTTTTTCTCATCCAAAATTCTGCAGTCCACCCTTGTTCATATCTAGTGGGTAATATTTGATAATTCCACGGTTTTGGTTTTTTATTATTATAACACTTATATGCCTTTTTAGGATCTGGACAACCTTTACAATCACTTCCATTTTTACACCAAGGACCACAACCACCAACATAGTCTTCTTCATAAACAGTACCACATAATTGACAATTATTGTCACCACACGTACCATCATTACAACCGCCAGGGGAGCCAGGTATAAAAATAGGGTTACTATTATTACATTCACATTGAGTGGTTCCTGTACATCCACTACCACAAGGGGGTGGGCAATTAAACCATTCCATAGGCCAAACAAACATGTTATTGGAAATGTCTTTAAAGAAGGTTCTATTAGATAATTTAAAAAACCCTTGATAAAATCCACCACATAACTCCACATACCTACCAACGGTATTGGCAGAACTAATAAATTGTGTAGGATAATCATAGGTACAACCACTTACTTTTGTAAAACAAAAATTAGTATCTGCAGATGTTATGGTTAATGAAGAGCCAGTATAGGTGTCAATAAAAGTTGATCCTGTGGTTGATCCTGTACAATCATAAGATATGAAACCATTATCAACACCGGTTAAACCAATATCGTTAAGGGTTAACGCGGAAGTAGGTAGAGATAATTTTTCAAAACATGTGTCACCAGTCCAACCCACTAAACTACATAAAGAATCACCACTAATACACTTATCAACATCTATATCGATATCGACAATAACACAAGAATCTAATATAAATTCATGATCTAACCCACAACCACAATCGTTGCAAATAAATAAATCCCAGTAATCGGAATTACTTAATCGCAAATTCATGCAATTGTTGAAGTTATTTTGGTTAATATTACTCATTAATATGGTTTATTAATAAATATTAAGTTTTCCCAATTAATTATTTTAATATTAAATTATCCTACGAATTTAACTATATATGTACCTGCAGATTCAAAAGTTATGTCAATAGTGTCTAACGTATGTGGTCCAGTAACGTTATTTGCTGGTATTGCACCTGTGGAATTAGGTACTCCAACACCAAATGGTAATACTACCTCACCTCTAGTTACTTCATAAATAATAAATAATGGGTAAAATTCACCTAAATCATGTCTAACAGTAATTGTTTGTCTAGTTCCGGTTACTATTATTGGTGATTGGTTAGTTGCATCATTAACACCTAATTTTCTATGTGCGGTGTTTGAATCATTCCTGAAACCGCTCATATCAACAGAGTGTTGTGTACCATCATTCATTTCCAACGTTAGTTGGTTTACATTAGGGTGGTTACTATCTAAAGGTAATGATGTAGAATCTAAATATTTATCGTCACCCCCTAAATTTGAAATGTCTATAGTTGCACTATCTACACCGTTATTATCAGTTAAAATTAAATCATCACCATCTATTCTACCACTAGTAATAAAATTATTATTATCTGTTGGTGTAAATGGGATTGAAACTACGTCACCATTATTTAATGTTAAAATAATGTCCCTATCTCTACTATTATATTGTCCTGAAATTACATACGTATCAGTTCCACTACCATTTGTGCCAGGATCTCCTTTATCTCCTTTAGCACCTTGTTTTCCTTGTATACCTTGTAACCCATCATTACCATTCTTCCCATCTGCACCTTTAGCTCCTTGAATACCTTGTAATCCATCTGCACCGTTTTCGCCAGATTCCCCTTTTAAATTTGAAGTAGTAAAAGAAGTACCGTTACTATAGTTAAATGTAAAAGTACCATCTTCATTGTCTATAGTGGTAGTAATACCAACACCATCGTTACCACCATCGGTATTGATGTTATCTATATTAGTGTCTAATTTTTTAATACTTTCCACCATAAATGGTATTAGGTCCACATAGTTCATCGCATCCACTGATTCTAACTTATCTTTACCTATGTTGTATTTGGTTTTACATGTCTTTACTAATGTTTTACCGATGTCATTAATGATTTGTTCATCAGGATTTATTTTCTCGTCTAATGTGGTTTTTAATCCCTCTCTAAAATCATCTACTTTAAAACCATAATGTTTAGTTCCTGGTTTACTAATTCTAGTTCTTGGATCGTACTCAAATTGGTAACCTTTTATTGATTTCATAAACTCTAGTGGGTTTACCACCTCGTCTATTTCTTGTATATTTACTTTAACCCTACTATCTGAAGGTAAATCTATTAATTTACCATCTACATCTGTCCCTAAATTAGCACCACTAACATCAGGAATATCCTCAATAACTAAAGTTTTACTATTACCAGACTTAATAATTATATTACCTGATTCTGCTTCTAAGTCCCCTTGATTAATTTTAGTAGTGGTTTTAGAAACCTCAAAAGTGTCCACACCCTCCACTTCAATTTTAACCTTACCACCACCTTCCGGTTCACCAATAATTAATTCTTTTTGAGATTTTTTATATTTCATAAAACTTTCCTCATCAAAGGTTATTGATGATTCATTAGGTGTAGTAATATCTAAAGTTACTTTTGGTAATCCTCCGTCATTACCTACATAAACATTACCTTGATTTTGTGTATTAATATTTAAGGGTGAACATGATTCTAAATTTGTAACCCATAAATCTGTAATACAATTTCCTGAATCTCCTCCAGTTGCACCAGTAACTACCACATATCCACCGGATCCTGTCTCCCTTACTTGTAAATTAAATGTAGGAGTACCAGTACCAAACTCCCTTAATTCTAATGGTTTATAATTTATAATAGTACTTGAATCTAACGTAAGTAGTGTAGTATTATCCGCTTTAAGTGTAAGTTGATCGGTAGCATTTTCATATGTTATCGACCCTTTTAGATCATTTTCATCACCTAAAGAAATTGATACACTTCTACTACTATCTCCAATAATTGCAATATCTGTAATATTATCAGACTCAAATAATGCAACATTATCTGCCGATAAAGTTGGGGTAGTAGGTAGATTGTTTTTGTTAACATGTAATCTAGTTTCTGGTCTAATATTACCAATTCCTAAATTACCTGCAGTAGTTAATCCCATTTTAGCATCTGTACCTAAAGTACTACCCGTTGTCCAAACAAATTGGTCGTTTCCGTTATATGACCCCACTAACCATCTAGTACCACTAGCCTCCTCAAATTGAATATATGAATCTTTACTATCACTGCTTTTTAATTTTAAAACAGAGTTGTTAGAACGAGAATCAATACTAATTTGTTGTAGGGTATTACCACTTATATGTATAGAAGCGTCTGGTACTGCAGCACCAATACCTAATCTACCTCTTGAGGTTAATACCATATGTTCAGTTAATATTCCTGTTGTTGGTGTGGTAAGAAATTGTAATGATCCTGAACTACCATTACTTACACTTTTAATTGCACCATCATAATCAATAGAACCAGCACTCCTAAAATATAAGTTATTACCATAGTTTCCACCACCCCCAGTAGTTGTAGAACTAAGAGTTAAACTACCATTTTCATTACTTACTAATATATTACCATTATTTACGTGTAATTTAGAAAGTGGTGAATTAGTACCAACACCTATATTTACATCACTACTTAATTCAACAGTAAGACCGCTAAGACTACCAAAATAAACATTACCCTCATCATCTGGGTTTATATGTAGAGGTGAACAAGAATGTAAATTACTTACATATAAATCACTTATACAATCACTGTTGTTGTTACCACTAGTAACCACTGGATCTGACCAACTAAAGCTAGTCCCACTTCCTGTTGTCCCTGTTACTACAAACCCATCAGAATCTAAACCTAAATTTATTAATGGAGTACCATTTCCAATATCTCTAACATTTAATTTAGGTACATAAACCGTATCACTTGTGGTGGTTGCCGTCATGTTTGCACCCCCTAATACAACTGATCGAGATGATTTAACTTCGTTATTATTACCACCAATAATACTACTATCATCTACACTATTGAGTATTGAATTACCAGTACCCCCTATAAGAGTTGTCCTTCTAGCTCTCCCATCTATTGTATTATCTGTACCACCTAAAATAGAATTGTGTTCGGCATAACCTAAAGTTGTACCTATAATATTACTATTACCACCTATAATTACATTATTAGTTTCATTAAATAAGGTAGAACCTGTTATTTTATTTTCTGACCCAGCAAAAATACCTGAATAATCATGTTCAGTTATTAAATTAGTTTCACCCCCTGCAATTATTGAGTTTATTGCTGACCCACTAATTGTTTGACCACCTTTAGTATCGAAAATTGAATCGTTAGACGATCCACCTTCTACCCAATATCCTGTAGTTGCACCACTCGCAGGTGCCCATCTACTATTACCACTAGCGTCGGAAGTTAGAACATAACCATCCGTTGCACCACTAGTCATAGTAAAGTTTTCTGTAGTGGTTCTTTTCTTAACATTTAAGTTACCAAAATTATCTAAAGTTAATATATTATTAGATGTTGCAGTATACGGAGCAACATTTTCTAAACCATCTACCCTAAGTGTATAATCATTATTATGAGTACCTTTCCATTCATCACCCACTTTTACGTGTAGTTTAGCATTTATACTAGCCGCAGTAGTTGTACCTACCCCTATTTTACTATATTGTATACCACCATAAGCTAAAGATGCTGCACCATTATTATAAAAACTGTGTAGGGTATTAGTTTGACCATCCGATAAAGACATTACTAACCCTAAAGCACTAGGTGAACTAGATGTATCACCATAAACACTAAATACCGAATCATCTCCAACTAATGGTCCACTAAAATTACCATTAACACAAACTCTACCACTATTAGAACCCGCAACCCCATTATTACCATTTTTAACTAATAGTATATTTTCATTAAGACTATTCTGTATTAGTAAAGAAAAATTATTCGTATCCGTTGGTCCAGTACTTGTACTACTATCTCCTTGAATAAACAATTGTGCCGTTGGAGTTTCAGTATTTATACCAACGTAACCTTTAGTTGAACCAGTACCGGCAATAAACATATTTGCGGTTGTACCATCAGCGTCATCACCAGCAAAAAATCTAATATAATCTTCTGTTCCTGTTCCTGGAGAAGAAATTATATTTAATCCATTTTGTGCATTAGAAGAATATAAAAAACCATCTTTTACTTTACCGTATCCGGGAAATCCTGCTTCTGCGGATCCTCTACTACCTATACCCACACCTAAAGAACCTTCTGTTGTTGCCAAAATTTGTGCTAAATCATTAGTATCACCACTTATTCTAACATATGGTATATTAGTATTTAGATTACTATCAAAAATAGCGTCATTTTGAATGAGAATATCCCCACTATCTACATGTAATTTTTGTGTTGGATTGATTGTTCCGATACCTAAATTACCGTTATTACTTAAAGTCATTTTAGTATCTGCAGTGGTACTAAAAGTAGTACCATCATTTCTTGTTGCAAACTTAATACTAGGATTAGTAGTTGAGTTAACACCTATTACTAAATCGTTTATCGAATCAGGAGAAATACCAATATTAGAGGTTGAAATACCCCCATCTTGTGATAGTAAAATATCTGCAGTGTCAGTGTCATCTACGTCATTTATGTCTGCCTCTATTTTAATTTTAGCATCTGTAGTAGATTTTATATGTAATTTTTCTGTTGGTGTATCAGTTCCTATTCCTGTACTACCACTAACTATTAAGTCATTAGTTACTGTTAAACCACTCACTTCTAAAATTTGTGAACCAAAAGAAGTTCCACCACTTAAACCTATAGTGAAAGTATTACTATCAGAATTATAAGAATATCCGGTTATAGTAGAAGAAGATCCGCCACCCCCACTAGTAGTGCCAGTAACTACATTACCACTAGAATCTAAACCTAAATTTATTAAAGGTGTACCACTACCAACATTACCAATATTTAAATTAGGTACGTAAACCGTATTATCTGTAGTTCCTACAATATTTTGACCACCTAAAATTACGGAGCGATTAGCATCTAATATATTTCCCGTACCCCCTACTATTGCTGACCTACTACCTCCTGAAATAACTGACTCCCTTGAAGTATATATACCGGAACCAATTTGTGTTATAGTATTGTTAGATCCACCTATAATTGAACTATCTAAACCCCCATCAATAATATTGGTACTACCCCCCAATAGAGTTGCTCTTTCTGAGGGTTGTAAGGTAGTATCTTCTATAGTATTACTTAACCCACCAACAATCACTGCATGTGAAATATCACCAATTGCTGAAGGGTTACTATTAATTGAACTGTTTTGTGTTGATAATAATGCTGAAACTGTAGAACCACTAATTATGTTATTACCACCATTTAGTATCGTAGAGTTACCACCTGAAAAAATTTCATTAGTACTATTACCACCAGCAATTAATGAACCTATTGATGTTCCATTAATTGACCCTGTAACACCAGATCTATTACTTTTTAATCCACTATTTTCTTCTACCCAATATACAGTACCCCCACTTATAGATGATATATCAACATCATAAGTAGAGTTGTCTGTTTTAGTAAAGGTGATTTCACCTGTAGTATTATTGTAAGTACCACCTGTGGTAAATGTATCTGTTAATCCAGTTACAAACCCGCAAATATCAAAAGTAGTACCACTATTTGTCCCAAAGGTAACACATCCAGTGTTTGCATCATAAGTACCACCAGTTACATTAATATCGTTATCACTAAACAATGAGGTTGAGTTAGTTACATTAAATGTACCACCGGTTGTATTTGTAAATGTTAATTGTTGTGTGGCAACATCTGCGTTACCACTATTAACAAAAACATTAGTTGTAGATGAACCACCACTTAAAGTAGAAGAATTTCTATATTCTACGTTACCTGTGGTAGAATTTCTTACTAATATTTCTGTTGCTGAGTTATTATTAACAGGTGTGTTAATAATGTTAAATGTTTGTCCTGAAAGATCACCTAATATAATAGAATCACCTTTAGAGACAAATCCGTTTTTTATTATAAATTCGTTTGCCATAATTTAATACTTTCCCTTTCCAGTTATTAAATGTTATTATTTTTTAATAAATATCTGAAAAATGAATTAATATTAACCCCTTTCTTTTTTTTCTTTAGGTGTTACCCAGTTAGGTGTGGATAATATGTCTAACATTTCCTCATAATGATAGGGTCCGTCTTTGGTTGTTAGTGAATTTACACTACTAGGTATATTATCACCTTCCCATTTTACAAAAGTTTTAGTTTCATTTAAAGATTTTCTAACGGTGTTTTTGGATTCTTCTAATACTTGACTAAAATCTATTAAATCTAATTCTGATACATTAAATACCATAAAGTTTCTATGTGCGTATTTATGTGACATATTTTATAAATTAAATCTTTTTTTAAGTGAATTATAATTTCTTTGAACCTCTTTATGTGTTATTGCTCTTTCATATATCATACAAGTACCAATCTCACCGTTTAATGTGTTAGAGAATGTCGTACCACCTCTCCCAACATATAAAATTCCAGTATTTGGGTTATCCATCCAACTACCATTTAAAAATGTTGTATCACCCGAAGTACTACTTTTTATTAATTCACCATTTACATAGAATTTTCTATTTCCTTCTGTTAGTAATTGACCTTCATCTGTATATGTTATTAAATTCCATTCGTTAGGTTCGTTACCCACACGTGGTATATTAAAAGAAGTTCTTGACTCTGAATTAGAAATATATGCAGAATAATTGGATCCTTGTGAAACACCCCACCTTCCATCAGAAGAACTAGCCACTCTAAAAGTAAAATATGCGTCATCTGCAGGAGATGAACCCCCAATATCACTACCAAGTATTTTCATAATTTCACCATTATCTGAGTTTGTACCCACATCCTCAGCCAAAGCATCTGATATAACACCTAATCCGTTTACTGTTATAGTAAAATTTAATGTAACATCTAAAGGGTCAGTAATATTTTCTGTTGGTACGTTGGTATAAACACCGGGAGTATAAGTTGTTGCGGTAAGTGCGGGTAATTCTAATTTATAATCTTGTATCCCCACAAAAAACATAACCCCACCACCTGTAGAACCAGATTTTACCCAATAAGAAAATGTATATGTAGATGGTTTATATCTTTGAAAGGGTTGAAAGGGTTGATTACTAGTAGTATTACCATTAGGAAATATAATATAATCATCAGTCCCATCCACATCTATGGATTTATAATCATCAGAAATAGTAATACCATTTGTTAATGTACCACTCATTCTATTATCTTTAGAAATATCGTTAATTGTTCCACCAGTAGGACTAAAACTTTTATTTCTAGATTTGTTATTATATGGGTCAATATAAAATACTAACCCATCAGTAACAATACTAGGTGATACATGTGTACTTGATCCGCTAACAATTAAATTTTTTGTTTCAACACTCATAATTAAATACTTCTTACTATTGTCTTAATTTCCCAACCAGTAGTTGTTGCAGACACCTGTAAAATACTATTAATACTATCTGCAGACATAGAGAAACTTACATCTGAAGTGGATCCTATATCAGTAGTGGTAGTTTCTGTGAAATTAACTGTATTACCACTAAATATAGACATTATTTGTCCTGCCCTTGCACCACCAGTGTTTTTTACAGTATACTCAAACCATGCACCTGTATATGCACTCATAGGTAATGAATATATAGTACTTAATCCCGTTCCTGGATTTATTTTAGTGGTAGTATTCAATGAGGGAGATAAATTATTACCCATTAGAATAGTGTCATCATCAAAAACTTGTAATGTAGGTAATCCAGAAACATCATTAACTGCGAACAATAACCCACTTAAACTATCATTTACAGTTAAAAGTTCACCTACAGAACCCTCAACACTAAATAATGGTGATGTATCTCCCGATCCGAATATTTTTACTACATCTGTACTATTACCACTAAAAATAGATTCTCCATTAACATTAAAACCACCGTTAACAGTTAGTCCAGTTACTACACTAATATTTGCAGTTAAGTCGGGTTCTCCTCCACTTTGTTTAATTGTGAAATTATTATTACTATAGGTATAGGCGGTAACTGTTGTGCCTGTACCACCTCCACCAGTTGTACCTGTAACAACATTACCATTAATATCCACACCTAAATTAGTAATAGAAGTACCACTACCAATATTCAAGACTCTTAAATTACCCCCAATAAATGTATCACCACTTATTGTGGTATGTCCATCGGGTTGAATTTCAAAACGTTTAAATAATGTTTCTCCTGAAGCATTCCAAATTTCTAACGTAGTACTTTTTTCCCCACTATCCCACACAGGTAATCTTCTAGATGTTATTAAACCACCGGGATCTTCACCACTTCCATGATCGAATCTAAATGCTGCACTATTTGGCCCTGTTGATCCACTAAACCCATTACTTGTATTATTAATTACTATATTAGTTTCATCAGGATATTTAGTTTGGTTAGCAATTGAACCTGCTTTAGCAACTTGAAATGTACCATCTGGTACAGTAGTTCCTACTCCGACTCTCGAAGAAGAGGATGAAGTATTAAAAGTTATTAGATTAGTACCACTACTACCTTTTATATGTACTGGATTAGAAGTATTGGCAAAATCAGTCTCAAAGTAAAATCTTCTCGTCCCTAATTCAGTAAAGGCTAATGGTATCTGATCATTAATACTATCATTATGTACTTCTATACCTGTACCATCATTAGTCGCCCAACTAAAAGGATCATTAGTGCCAACACCTATTTGACCTTTAGAATTTATAAATAATGAAGGTGAAGTAGTAGAACCAGTAGAATCAAAATATATATCTTGTCCTGATTGAACCCCAATGTGTAAATCTTCTCCTGTACAACCACTTATATTTTTAACCCATAATTCTGTAATACAATCTCCTGATGTGTTTCCAGTAAAAATATTATCTGAAGAAAAACCGGTAACTGTTACTGTACCCCCACTTCCATTAATTAATGTTAGTGTTCCTGCACTATATGTACCACCAGTAATTGCAGAACCTGATCCACCACCACTAAAATCTAATTCTTCCCAGTCAGTTAAATCAAAATCCCAAGGATCTTTATCTTTTAATTTAAAATATCTATCACCACCTTCAACCCCAACAATCATACCTGCTCTCCTTCTTTGAAGTGGTATAGTTGTACCAGTAACACCACTTAAAAAAACTTCTGTGGTAGTGCCACTATAATTTCTTAAACCGTCAATACCTAATTGAGTGTCAATTACTGCGTAGGTATCCTCTGTCGCTCCTGGCGATATAAATCCTGTAATTTTAACTCCTCCTAATGGTCCGTAATCTGGCATATTTTATATTTTTTTTTCATTTTTTTATTATTAACTACATAACCATGTATCAAATGATGCACTAGTAGGGTTAACTGACCTATATATTTTATAATTTACCGCTACACCATATGCATTTGTTATTGGTATGTCAGATAATGTAATATATGGTATATTCGTACCAAAACATCCAGCAACAGAATCTCTAAAATCTGTAGGTTGTCCTAAGATATCAGGAATACACCAATACATATATCCGGGAGTTGCCGGTTGATTTACATACCCATTTACCACACTAGTTACTAAATCTGTACCTGCTAATGCCGTCATTTGTCCTGAAGTAATAGAAGTGTTAGTGTTTTTACCATAGTACCAACTTACTTTCCAAGTTTTAGATATACTTGTAGTAAAAGTACCACCTATTGTATTTTCACCATGAATCGTATATAATAATTTAGAACCTATAGTACTTTGCCCCATTGCATTAGTTAATACAATTGTTTCTGCACCATCATTAGTTAATGAGTTACCTATTGTAGTTACAGGATCCGCTTCTTTTATTTCAATACTACCTGGAATCCCATCATCTACATTACTACTATTACTTGTCCCCCATCCAAAATCTTCCGATCCAATGGATACTGTTTGTCCTAATTCGTATTCTGATAGTAATCCTGTTCGATTAAAACTTGTAAATGCCGGTGGTTGGTATGGATATAATAATAAGTCCCACATTTCTTGCATTGTTTTACCTGGTGTAGGAAACGTACTACCTGCCGTAATACCTCCCACAGTAGAAGTAGTTGAAGCACTATTTACATAATTAGGTACTGCACCACCAGATAATCCACTTAAATCTATATCGATATCTACATCATCATTTCTTGTTAATGTTAATTCATCACCAGTTAACGTACCACCAGTTACAAAAACATTGGTGAATCCTGTAGTACCAGAAGATGGTGACCATATTCCCGTACCGTCCTTATCAGATTGCATCAATACATAACCGACAGTACCTAATGACGCACCTTCAGTTATTTTTATTTGTTTAGTTGTTAGTTTATTATCTATCGTAGCATCCTCTAAACTGTGTAAATAATCTAATGGTCCTTTATAATCTAATGTTCCCGCAGAAAAATTTTGTTGTAATGCAGTTGTAAAACCAGTGACTGCACTATACGTAACACCCGTACTAATTTCACCCTCAACCCCAAAGGGTGCGTATGTAACAGTATAACCAGTATATTTTAAACCAATAATATGTGTGCCAGTCATACCAGTTTCCGTTAATGTCCAAATAGGTCCAACAACTTGCGTACCTGCAGATAAAGGAGTGATAGGTAAAGTTAGACTTACGGTATTTGCAGAGAATAATGGGTTAGTCCATACACTCCCACTATAACTACTGAAAATTGGGTTAAAATAAGTACTACCACTATTAGCTAAATCAAATAAAGTAGTTATATTATTACCACTAAATACTGCATCCTCTTGACTTATGATTCCTAAACTAGTAATAGTTTCTGGATCCACACCTGTTGGGTATCCACTAAAAGGAATACCTACACTTATTCTACCATCAAAACATGCAGTATTACCTGAAATAATTTTTGCTTGTCTAGATAAGTCTAATAATGTGGTATATTTGTTTTCGCATGACTCCATATTTTTTACTTTAATAATAAATATTTAGTTTTCTGTTATATTTATATAAAAAACTTTAAACATGAATAAAACATATAAAAAGTCCGATATTCATAAATATCATAAAGATCATAAAAAGGAAATTAATGAACTTATTGATTCGGATGGTACTATGATTGATAGAAACGATAATTATAGGGCAACCACATCTATTATTAAATCTAAAAAAACTACGGATGATTTTGTTCGTGGTGCAACTCAAGGACCTGAGGCATATTTTATTTATGGTGGTCCGTATTATGGCATTAATTACAATTATGTTGTTAATGAAGATAATGATATGTTAGATGAAGAAATTTCACCAGAAACAATACAAGATTTAGATGCATTTCATTCTACACCTAAAAAATATAGTAGAGATCCAAGAAAAAAAGCATTTAAAAAAGCTAAAGATGATATTAGTAAACATTACTATAAACCTAAAGCACCTGGTTATGATTTAGATCCTGTAGAAGATTGGGCATCACATTCATTACCATACGATACTAAATTTGATATGGATTTTATTGGTGAAAATAAAATGAAGTCTTTAGTAGATGAGATGTTCTTATCAAAAAAAGATAATAAAGGTATTGTAAAAAGGGCTAACGAGCAAGACTTATTAGGTGACGCAATAGTTATACCAGATATTGTAGAATTAAAAAGAACATTTGAGAAACCTATGGTTGGTAGAAAATTAAATCATTTATTAGATTTAATCGGTAAAGAACAACTTAATGGTGAAGAATTAGCAATTGTATTAAATCATTTATTAAATAATGTAGAAATCACAATGATGAGTGATAAACATAGAGAAATTTTAGGAGATAAAATTAAATATGGCGAAGAGGAAGGATAATATAGGGGGAAATAGCGAATTAAGAGGTAAGTACTGGAATTGTCCAGATTATGTACTTAATGCAATTAGTAATGCGGTTAAAACTTATGAATCTTTAAATAAAAATGGTGAAATCACAGAAGGATATAAAAGAGCTAAAGGTATTTTAGAAAGTAAAAAAATAGAATATGCTCAAATGAAACGAATAAAAAATTGGTTTGATTCTTTCGATGGTAACCATAATGATATGGAATATAGATTAAATGGTGGTAAAACTATGAATAACTGGATAGAATCAACACTTAATAAAGAAAGAGAAGCGATTAAAAAACCAAAAGAAATAAAAAGTAAAACAGGTTTATCTAATCAGTTTATTAAATCGCATAATAAAAATGTAAATAAAATAAATAAACATACAATAAAACAAAAATTACCTAAACTCCATAAAGATATAAGTGGACAAATAGAAAGAGGTAAACCAGTTTATGAAGAAGTAATAAGAATGAAATCTTTAATAACATATAAATCAAAAATATAAAAATTATGTCAACTAAATTAGAAGAATTAGGGGAAGAATATAGAAAACAAAATATAGTTAAGAACCCTTATCAAGAAGAAAATCAATACGGTGATACACACCCAAATGCATTAAGTGATGGTGATGATAAAGGAAGAGGTACTAATGGTACTAGTGATGCTTTAAATAGTATTGCAGGTGGTACAGATATCGATATTAACGGTAACCCATCTGTTCCTGGTAGTGGTAGAAACGCATTGATTGCAAAAAATGAAGGGAAATACCCACAAAACGGAAATAATAATCCTGTAGGTCCTAATGGATATGGTCCAGACAAACCTTATTATCCTGGTTATATTACAAGTCAAGGACAATAAAATATAATTTATGAAACTTTACAATCTAGCAGAAAGTCTTATATTAGAAATTGCCAGTAAGAGCGATATTATGGATGGTATGGCCCAAAGAAGATTTATGGAGTTAAACTATGATGATGAAGAAGATCCGGGAGGTAAAGGTAAAAGATGGATACAAATGTATTGTTATGGAACGTCATTAGCTGGTAATGATGTTGTTAGAGTTTACCAAGTAGGTGGTGACACTAAAACCATACAACCGGGATGGAAACTTTTTAGGGTGGATAGAATGAAAAATTTAAGAAAATTAGGTGGTTCATTTAATGAAGCAAAACCATTATTTAACCCTACTGGTGATAAAGATATGATAAAAATATATAATATAACACAATTTGATTAATTATGAGTAACGCAAATAAATTAGCAGACATATTAAGTAGATCGAGAGCAGTAATGCAAAAAACAGAAGAGAGTCACGGTACAACTACCACTAACGGTGTATCTAATACAAACACATATGGTGAAAAAGAAGTACCTAATCTTACAGAAAATTTTATTAGTAAACATAGTAAAACTAATACAAGATCAGTTGCCCCACAAGGTGGACAATACAGAAATTTAAAAACATCTAAAATGCCTAAAGAAGTTTTAGATGCAATGATTAATAACCCAATAGATATTCCTGAATCCCCTAATCATACTTTTGAATTGGCAGATGTACAGGATTTAGTAAACGAAAGTGTACCTACACAACAACCATTATCAACATCCACACCTAATTATGAAACTAATGATATTAGACAAATAGTTAGAGAAGAGATAAGTGATGTTGTTAGAGAAGTTGTAGAAGAATATTTAGATAAGTCTTTAGTAACTGAAGATATTAAAATCAAAATAGGTGACACAGTATTCGGTGGTAAACTAAAACCGATACCAACTAAAAAGAAAAAAAGAGTATAAAAAAACCCTCCGAAGAGGGTTTAAAAGTATCACTAGGATTCTTACAGTATGGTAGCACGCCTAGGTTATTCTACTTTTTTATTTTAAACTATTTTCTAAATCTTCTCTACCCTCTTTAATCTGAGATTTCGCTAACCAAAAAGTTAAATCACCAATTTTCTCAATCTTCATTTTAAGTAGTTTCTTATATACTGCAACATCTAATTCACTTTTTACATAAGGTATACCTAATGATTTAGAACAAACTGGTCCCACACCTGTTGCTTGTGATCTCCAATCAGTTAAGTCTCTCCCACACACTCTACAATCAGAAACATCTGATACAGTCAATTTACCGACTACTTGATAAGCTTTAGTAGTTTCTTTTAAAACTTTACTGATAGTCATTAGGAATGGTTTGAATTTTAAGTTGTTATCTTCTGCAACTCTCTTAGCGATAAAGTTAGTGATTTTGATGTCCACATTAACCTCTTTAGGTTGTTGTGTAGGTGCAGGTGTGTTAAGTTTAGTAAAAAACTTACCTGCTGCAAAAAGTTGTCTTTCCGTTAAAGAACCATATTTTTTATGTCCTCTTTGTAATGAATTAATGAAGTCGTTATTACCTTTGTAATTTTGAACGTTAGTTATAATTTCTGAATTTCCCATAGTTGTTTGTTTTTGTTATTGTAAAGATACAAAAAAAAATCTAACTACCAAACTTTTTATTAAAAAACTTTTATTTTTTAGATTTAGTGATTAAAGAATAAACTCTTTGTATATTAGGTGTACTATAACTTTTTCCTGTTATTGTTTTAATACCTTTTTTATCTAATTCTTCTTTTATCTCACTAAACTTTAAACCTTTATTTCGTAATCTCTTAATTAAATTTGTCACTTTTTTATACTCAAAACAACCACCTTTATATCTATCCCCTACATTGGAATATTTTTTATATCCTTGTTGACTAGCGATTTTATAAACATCATTAACACTTTTTATCTTATATGGTGTACTTAATGCACTCACAGGAATATTAATAGTCTCCTTAGCAGTCATAGTTTTATAAAGGTTAAGTATTTCTTTATTTCTTTTTCCTAAAAATACTCTATGTAAACTCATATTAATTACGGATGTTAATGGAGTATTTTTGTATGAATATTTAGATATTATCTCTTCATAACTTAATCCTTTAATGATATCTATTTGTATATCATTTTTTAACTTTAGTTTTACTTCTCTATCATTTTTCCATCGAGAAATATTATTTTGTTTAGCGAATTGGAATACTCTTTGTTTAGTAACACCATATATTTCACCTATCTCTCTATAAGATAGTTCACCTTCAATAATGTCTTTTACTAACCTATCGTTTCTTAAATTTAGTTTTTTACTCATCATATTTATTTTATTGTTTATTAATGTACTGTTACGTCTTGATTGTGTTTAGGGTAGGTATCAATATCCTCACAGATATTTAAAATCTTTTTATATAAATCTTTTTTTTGTTCTTTAATGGGTTTCATATCTTTATGTGAACGAATTTTATCTGAGTAGTCAAAACCATCATACAATCCGTATAACATGTTACCTACACCCCCAAAAGGACTAACACCATCCACCCCAAATAGTTCTGTTGTTGCCTCCCCAATACTTCTTAAGGTTTCTTTACTCATACATTCGTGTCTGTTAAAATATTTCATAGTTATTTGATTTTGTTGACACTAAATTACAAAAAATAATTGATACCACCAAATTTTATTAAAAAAAAACTTTAGTTTATATATAAAATAACTTATATTTTAATAAAATTAAAAATTATGTCTAAAATTAAAGTATTAGTTGTACCCAGTGATAGAACAGGAGTTTCTTATTACCGATCAACCATTCCTCATATAAAATTAGAGGAATATTTCCCAAAAGAGTTTCATGTCGATATAGATTATGAACCAGAACTTAATAATAAAAATTTTTTAAGTCAATATGATATTATTCATTACCATAGAACTTTAGGGGAATATGGGAACATTGAAGAGGTTTTAAAAACTTGTGATGAGTTAGGTATTGTTACTATCATGGATTTAGATGATCATTGGTCGCCAGGTTCTGATCATCCAGCATGGCACATAATCAAACAAAGTAATTTAGATAAAAAGATTTTGAATAATATACGTGTTTCTCGTAACGTCTGTACTACAACATCTATTTTTGCAAAGGAATTAAGTAGATTTAATAAGAATATTCATGTTTTACCTAACGCAATTAATCCTGAAGAAAAACAATATAAAAATAATAATGTTAAAAGTGATAGAGTAAGGATTGGGTGGTTAGGTGGATCTTCACATTTAAAAGATTTAGAGATTTTAAATGGGATGGTTTCACATATTAAATCCGCAGGATTAATAGATAAAGTACAATTTGTTTTATGTGGTTATGATTTAAGAGGTACTATGACAATGATTGATAAAACAACGGGTAAGCAAAAACAAAGACCTATCACACCTAAAGAAAGTGTTTGGTATAAGTATGAAAAAATATTTACTGACAATTACAGTATAGTATCTCCCGAATATAAAGAATTTTTATTGAAGTTTGAAAATAAAGAATATGATAATGTAGATAATGAACCATATAGAAGAATATGGACTAAACCAATTACTTCCTACGCTAATAACTATAATTTATTTGATATATCTTTAGCACCACTTAAAGAAAGCGACTTCAATAGAGTTAAGTCACAGTTAAAGGTTATTGAAGCTGGATTTCACAAAAAAGCAATAATTGCGCAAGATTTCGGACCATACCAAATAGACATAAATAACTCATATACTAAAGGTGGGGAATATGATGTAGAAAATAGTAACGGTATATTAATTCCTACACATAAAAATCATAAGTTCTGGGGTAAACATATTAAAAAACTAATAGAGAATCCAGAAATGATTACACAATTAGGTAACAATCTATATGAAAGTGTTAATGGTAAATATGATATGTTATCTGTTTGTACTGAAAGATCAAATTTATATAAAAAACTAATTAAAGAAAAAAAGGTTAAACTAGTTGACGTTGTGAATTAATTTTACTATTTTTAATAAAAACATTATATTATGGTAGAATTAAAAGAAAAAATCAATAAAAATAACCAAACATTTATAGAAAAAAATGAATTGTATGGGATTTTATCAAAAGAGTTATTAGAATATTTAGGTGAGGATTTGTTAACTGCACCGGCTTCAACAATGAAATCTTTACATAATGCATTTCCTGGTGGATTAATTGATCACATATTGAAAACTACTAAATATGCAATAGGTATAAACAAGCTACTACCCACAGGTATGGATGTAGAAGCCCAATCGATTGTGAAAGTATGTTTTCTTCACCAAATAGGTAAGACATTTCTTTATAAATGGTGTGAATCAGAATGGCATCGAAATAATCAAGGAAAGATGTATGAATTTAATGAGGAATTAACTTCAATGAAGATAGGTGAAAGGTCAGTTTACTATGCGATGAAATATGGGGTTAATTTAAGTGAAGAAGAATATCAGGCAATTGTGAATTACGATAAACCAGAAGATGATAAACAATCTAAATGGTATGGTAGTACACTATCAACCATTTTAAAACAAGCTAATGAATTAGCAATAATAGAAGAAAAAAATAATTATAATGAAAAATAATATGAACATAAATGATATGCCCGAATTTAAAGAATTAAGTGACTTAAAAAGTATGGTAGATAGTTTAAACAATGTTTTTGGTGAAAATGTTTTAGATCCAGGAACATCAGATGAACTTAATTCATTGTTTGAAAGTATTGATAATTTATCTCCAGTTCAGGATGTTAAATTTACTAATAAAAGTGATAACAGTGATCCAGAATATATCCATAATGGTGATAGTGGTTTTGATTTAAGGGCATATATAGAAGAATCTATAACCTTAAAACCATTAGAAAGAAAACTAATACCAACAGGGTTAAGTTTTGAATTATTACCTAATACTGAATTACAAATTAGACCTAGAAGTGGTATGGCACTTAAACACGGTATAACAGTTTTAAATACACCTGGTACTGTAGATGAAGGATATAGAGGAGACGTTGGTGTTATATTAGTAAACATCAGTAATGATGACTATACTATTAATAATGGTGATAGAATTGCACAAGGAGTGATTATGGAAGTTAAAAATAAAACTACCATTAAATTAGTAAAAAGTGACGATTTAAAGGAAAGTAGTAGAGGTACAGATGGATTTGGTTCTACAGGTGAAAAGTAAAACTATGATAAAAAGAACAAAAAAAGAGTTATTAAAAGAAATACAAAGAGTTAAGATAGAAATAGTTATGGGTGATCGTAATGGACATATGATGACTAAAGACTATGAAAATAAACTAATAAAATTAGAAAAAGAGTTATTAGAGTTTAAAGATGATTAGCGTAATATATTGTACAAAAGAGAGTAAGCCCCACCATAGGGAACACATTATTAAATCTTCTGGGTTACATAAACATATAGATGTAATTGAAATTATTAATAATGGTGAGTCATTAACTAAGTGTTATAATGAAGGTATTAAACAAGCAAAATTTAACACTATTGTTATTTGTCATGATGACATAATTATTGAGACTAAACAGTGGGGAAAAAAACTATTAAAGATTTATGAAAATAATCCCGATTATTCTATTATTGGTGTTGCAGGAACTAAAGAATTAAGTAAGAGTGGTAGATGGTGGGATAACAAACAAAAAATGTATGGTAGGGTAAAACATACTCATAACAATAAAAGTTGGTTGAGTACTTATAGTGATGATTTAGGTAATAATGTAGAAGAGGTAGTGTTAGTAGATGGTTTATGGTTCTCTTTTCAAAAAGATAAAATTAAAACCGTATTCAACGAAGAAGTAAAAGGGTTTCATTTTTATGATGTAACTTTTTGTGTGGAAAATAAACTACTCAATTGTAAGATTGGTGTTATCACTAAAATAAGAATTAACCATATGTCTATGGGTGAGACAAATGTAGAATGGGAAGAAAATAGAAAACTTTTTGTAAAAAATAATGAAGAAAGTTTACCATTATTAGTAAATGAGACTTTTGAAAATAGAAAATTAAAAGTATTGTTAGGATGTATGAACTATAATGGACTAACTGGATCGGAAATATCTACTTTTGAACTTTCTAAATCTTTAAAAGAAAATGGTTGTGATGTTCATGTTTATTCTAATATTGGGGGTATTTTAGAAAAAAAAGCAAAGAAATTAGGTATTAAATTACACCCTTTAGATACTCCTCCGGGATACAAAAAAGGTGATGGTAATTGGTTGTTAAATGTGAATGGTAAATCAGTACCATCAGATAAAAATAAGTTATATAAAATTAAAGATATTAATTTCGATATCATACAGATAAACCACCAACCAATAGGTAAAGCACTTTTAAACTTATTCCCTAATAATAAATTTGTTAATATTGTTAGATCTAGAACTTTACCTGTTGAATACCCAATAATTGATAGTAAGATTAAAAAATATATTGCAATAAGTGAACCCGTAAAAGATTGTATTATTGAAAAATTTAAAGACATTAAAGAAGAAGATATTGAGACGATATATAATATAACTGAAGATAAAAAAAATAATAGTAAAGATTTATGTGATATTGAAAATTTTATTTTACTACCTGGAACAATGAATTATCTTAGAAAAAATATGGTGTACGATATTACTGAAAAAACTAAATTGAGTAAACAGAATTTAATTTTAGTGGGTAATGATAGTGACTTTGGTTATGCAAAAAAAATAAGTGAAGAGAATGACCATGTAACATATTACGAAGAAATGGAAGATTTAAGTGAGTTATATGAAAAATGTGAAAAGGTATGTGGTTCATATTTAGGTAGAACATTAATAGAGGGATTTAAATACAATAAAAAGGGTATTGGTTATTTAGTTAACCCAGAAGGTGATATAGAAGACATATTAGAAGACGTATTCCCTAAAGACGTTAATTTATTTAAGACAGAGTACATCACCCAACAGTATATTAATTTATATAAAGATGTAATTAATAGTGGGGAAGAAAAAATTAATAACCCTGTTACTATAGAACAGATGAGAGTTGCTCCTGGATTAAATTTTTTTAAAGAAAAATTATTAAAAAAATATAAATTAAAAGAGTACAAAGACATAAATAAACCTTGTATATTTAATGGGTTGTATACAATACAAGATTATCACGCTTTAATTAATCATAAATCACATAAAACAATTGTATGGTGTGGATCAGATGCACAATTTTTAAATAAAGAATTAATTAGTAGGGCGGGTAAAATAAGACATATCGCTAAGTCTAAATTTATTTCCGAAACATTAGATAAACAAGGTATACCCCACATATTATTACCAATCACACCAACAATTGCAAATAAGAATTATAAAGAAAAAAAAGGAAAAAATATTTATTTTTATAGTGGTGAAGATAGAGTTAAATACGGTGGTGATTTAGTGGATACCATAAAGGAAAGAACTAACTACAATATTATAGAAGCTAATGCAAAAACATTTAATGAAAAAGAATTAGAAAAAATATATGAAGATTGTTTTATGGGGTTGAGGTTAACTAAACACGATGGATTACCCAACACCGTATTAGAATTGGGGTTAATGGGTAGACATTGTGTACATAACGGTAATACACCCAACTCTTTAAATTATACTACGGTAGAGGATATTATTACACATATTGATAATGAATATGATAAAAGAAACGTAAATAGTGAAAATATTGTTAATGATGTATATGATTTTTTAAATATAAATAACGATTGGTTAGATGTGTATGATGGATATTAAAAATAAAACTGTTTTAGTACTTTCACCACATACTGATGATTTAGAATTTGGTTGTGGTGGTACTGTCAATAAATTAATAGAAAATGGTAATAACGTTTACTGTGCTGCATTTTCTGCGTGTAAACAATCTGTGAGAAAAGAATTCCCTGCAGATATACTGATTACTGAAATTAAGAGGGCCAGTAAGGTTTTAGGTATTAAAAAAGATAATTTAATATTATTAGATTATGATGTTAGAACATTTAACTACCAAAGACAAGAAATTTTAGATGATATTTTAAAACTTAAAAAAGATATAAAACCAGACATTGTTTTTATACCCTCTTTAGGTGATGTACATCAAGATCATTATACTATTGCACAAGAAGGTTTTAGAGCATTCAAATTTAGTAGTTTACTTTCATATGAATTACCTTGGAATAATTTAACTTTTAATACCACTTCTTTTATGAAATTAGAAGAAAAACATATTAACAAAAAAATTGAGGCAATTAAAGAATATACCTCACAATCCCATAGACCTTATGCAAATGAAGAGTTTGTTAAATCACTGGCAAGAACTAGAGGTGTACAAATAAATACTTTATATGCGGAATGTTTTGAGGTAATAAGATGGATACTATAAAAAAAAACAGTAATATTATGAATAAAATATCAGAAAAGGCAACCATTGGTAAAAACGTACAAATAGGTAATTTTTGTGTAATAGAGGAAGACGTTACAATTGGTGATAACACTATAATAAAAAATTATGTAGAACTTAGAAAAAATACTATTGTGGGAGAAGATTGTTATATCGATTCGAGAGTTTCTACTTCGGGTAATTGTAAAATTGGTAATCGGGTAACATTAAGGTATGACTCTATAATTGCTAGAGGTGTAGAGATAGGTGATGACACGTATGTTTGTCCGAGAGTTATGACTAATAACCTAGACTCAGGAAAAACCCAAATCGGTGGGGCTAAGATAGGTAAAAAATGCTTTATTGGGACCAATAGCGTCATCCAACACGGAATTTCTATTACGGAAAATACTACAGTAGGTTCATTATCTTTTGTTAATAAAAGTATTGATGAGTCTGGAATCTATTTTGGTAACCCAGCAAAAAAATATCAAAAATGATAATAAGAGTCAAAGATATATTAGACATTGGTAACGTAAAATTTAAAGATAAATGCGAATTAGAAAATCTTAAAATAGGTAAAAAAGACGATACATCTAATCACTGTCTATATTGGGTTAAAAATATTTCTTATTATGACAACTTTACAAATGGTGTTTTAATAATTAGTGATAATGATTATGATAAATTAAAAAAAAATAAAAAATTAAACCCAAAAATAATTCATTTAGTGTGTGAAGGAACAACGGCTAGATTGACTTATATTTTAATATTAAATTTAGTTAATAAAAAAAATAATAATATAAATTATAGTGATTACCATAGAAATAATTCACCTAATGTGGTGATAATGGATAATGTATATATATCTAATAACGTGATTTTAAGTGAGGGTACAGTATTATACCCTAATGTAGTTATTCATAGTAATGTCACTATTGGTAAAAATTGTATAATAAGAGAAAACTCTTGTTTAGGTACTAATGGTATGGGGTTCGAAAAGACTGAAAATGACGAATGGATTAGATTCCCTCAGATAGGGGGGTTAATTATTGAAGACAATGTAGAAATTGGTTCTCACAGTGATATAAAAAGAGCTGCATTAGAAAATACTATTATTAAAAAAGGTTGTAAACTAGGTTCTTATACTAATATTGGACATAATTGTATTATAGGTGAAAATTCATTATTCACTTCTCATTGTGTGGTAGCTGGTTCTAACAACATAGGTAATAATTTTTATTGTGGGATAAACGCATCAATAAAAAATGGTATGGATGTTGGGTCAAATGTAACTTTAGGTGCAAATTCTTTTTTAAATATAAATGCGGAGTCTTATAACACATATGTGGGAACACCGGCTAAAGTAATGAAAAAATAAATTATGTCAGTAGAAACTATTTTATTTTCAAACGACTCATCCTATGGGGGTATAAGTTTTATTGCTAATACAATAGAAAATAGTGCTACTATATTGGTAAATTCGGTAAGAAAAGATTTTGACTCTATGATAAAAAATAAATTTTTTTTTAAAAAAAATCCTAGATTGTGTGTTAACCTTATACAAAAATGTAAAAGACTAATTATTTTTGGTGTTATCTCATTAGATAATATTAAATTGAAAAAATATAGGGATAAAGAAATAATATTAATAATAAGTGATGGTAGATTTTTTAAGGAAAATAAAAAAATTAATAATTTTTTAAAAAATAATCCTTATATTAAAGTATTAATAATGCCGGATAAAATACCGTTTTTAGATAAGAGCATAGAATACAAACCTTATTTCCAACATATTAATATACCACCATATGAGGAGTTAAATAAATTTGATGAGTTGACTTTTTCTCATTCTCCAGGTTTAAAATACCATAGTAATTTAAAAGGTAGTAAATTTATAAAAAAAACCTTACATGATCAAAAACTAATAATTATAAGAGATAAAAAGTGGGAAGATTGTATTAAAATTAAAGAAAAAACTCACATTTTTATTGATCAGATGGTGTTAAAATCACATGGATACTCTAAATATGGTTTTAAAGGTGGTATTGGTAAATCTGGTTTAGAGTCAATGTTACTTAAAAATGTATTAATTACTAGTTCACCACAATTAATTACTGAACCTTTTTTTGAAAACCCCCCCAGTATTAGTATTAAACCTAATGAACTACGTAAAACTATTGAAGGGTTTATTGATGATCCCAATAAAATAAAAACAATTTCTAATAAGCAATATGAATGGGCAAGAGTACATACTTCTGAAGAATTTGTTAAAAATAATATATTAAATTAAAAAAAATATGGCACTAATAGATAATGGTAGAAATTTTATTTTCATACATGTACGTAAAACTGGCGGTACAAGTATAGTAAATTGTCTTAAAAATCAAAAAAAATTTAAGATAGGTGAGTTTAAAAATAACGAAAGCTATGGTTTAAGTTTAGCTCACCACACATCAAAACAGATAGAAAAAAAATATCCTACAGAATGGGAAAAATATTTTACATTTGCATTCGTAAGAAATCCTTGGGACAGGTTAGTTTCTAGATATTTTTGGTCAAAAGACTCACAGAAAGTACTTTTACCCAAAGAATGCTCGACATTTAAAAAGTTTGTAGAAAGAGTATATAATAATCAAAAAATTTATATACCAAAATATAATAATAGGAATGTGGGACTTTATAAAGGTGTTGGTGAATTAGTCCCCCAATATGATATTTTATATAGTGATTTAAAAGGTTCAAAATTAGACTATATAGGTAAGTATGAAAATCTACAAGACGATTTTGATATTATCTGTGATAAACTAAATATAGATAAAAAAATATTACCTCACGATAATAAAACTAATCATACACCGTATTGGGAATATTATGATGAGGATAGTAAATTAATGGTTGAAGAAAAATATAAGTTAGATATTGACAATTTTGGGTATAGATTTAAATAGGTTAAATATTTTTTCTTTTAAATTGAAACCATTCTATATTTTTATTTCCGTATATTGATAAAGTTTTTTCTTTTTTAACTAAAGATAAGTTATATTTACTAAAATTTTCTGGTGCCGCAAATGTCGTTATCAATGTACCATTCTCTTTTAATGTTTCATTAATAAACTCTAAAGCTGACTTATGTTTTTTCATATGGTTAAATACACTAAACGCTATAATTAAATCAAACCCACCAGTAGGGGTACTTTCACCTATATTAATATTTTTTGTTAAATCTCTATGTAAAAGAGGAACATCCCACTCTATATGATTCATAGGTAATTCATAGTTTTTAAAAATATCTAAAGATGTTTTACTACCGTCAATACCGACATAGTTTCCACGATCTAACTCACTTAATAAATGAATACCCAGTCTACCTACACCACACCCTAAGTCACATACTTTTTGTTTGGGGTTTAAACCTATTTTTTCTAAATATTTATATTGTGTTAGTCCCATACTCCATTCTGCACCGTAGATTCTATGGTGTTCTTCTTTTATGATATTTACATTTTCTGCATATTTCCAAGTCATAATATTATTTTTTTATATAAATATATAAATTAAGTAAAAAAATAACATACACTTTATTTAGATTTACCCATATATTAATATAAAATAAAGATATATGGGAAGAAGAAAAAACAAACAACTCTCACAAGAAGAAATAGAAGAAATGGAATTATTCCTTAATAGGAATAACGTAGAAGAAGAAAAAGTATTTCAAACTATATCGGTACAGATTAAGTGTAAAACGGAAAATCAAAAGAAATTAGTCAATTCAATTAAACAAAATGAAATCACTATTTGTAGTGGTTTACCCGGATCCGGTAAAACATTTTTATCTTGTGCTGAAGCACTTAAATTAATTAAAGCTAGACCTAAATATAAAAGAATTGTTTTAGTTAAATCTATTACTGCATTAAAAGGTGAAGAAATTGGACATCTACCTGGTGAGTTAAAAGATAAAATGGCACCAATTATGGAATCATTTACTGATAATATTAGAAAACTAATAGGTAGAAGTAGAATGGAAAAGTTAATAGAGTTAGGTGTTATTGAAATAGTCCCTATTGCGTTTGCTAGGGGTAGGAGTATAGACAACTCAATTATATTAATTGACGAGGCACAAAATATATCTATGGATAATATTAGAACTTTAATGACTAGGATAGGTGATAATTCTAAAATGGTTATTATGGGTGATGTTAGACAAAAAGATATTAGGAATAAAAAAGATTCCTCATTAGGTATAGTACTGGAAAAATTTAAAAACGTAGAGGGTTTTGGTTGTGTAGAACTAAGAAACCCTGAAGATGTAGTTAGAAACCCAATAATAAAAAAGATAGAAGATGTATTTGAAAATTTAGAAAGATGAAAATAGGTATAACAATAGATGGTGTTGTAAGAGACTTTATAACAAAATTTGAATTAGTGTATGATAAATACTTTCCTGTAATTGATGAGGAAACAGGTGAGAATATAGAAATAGAAAGGGATATTAAAGATTTAGAACTTTATAAATACTTTAAATTTAGTGGTGATACTTCGAGTCAAGAAGAAACTGAATTAAATAAATTTATGTATGTGGATGCATCATTAGAAATATTCGGCCACGCTGGGGAAATCAAATTAAATTCTGTGGAACACTTAAACCAATTACACAATATGATAGAAGATATGGGTCACACCCCAATCATAATTAGTAAGGAGTTAAATAATAGTAAACCAGCAACTTTATTCTTTTTATCTAAATTATCTTGTAAAGTTAATACTATTAAATTTGTAAGAGACTACAAAGATAAATGGGAACATGTAGATGTACTAATAACTGCCTCACCAAAGACACTTTCATCTAAACCAGTGGGGAAAGTTTCAATTAAAGTAATTAATACATATAATAAAAATAGTAATTCGGATTACACAATAGTTGACTTAAAAGAGTTATTGGAGGATAAAAATACATTGACTAAAATATTAAATACTGAAACAGTAGAATATGAAGATATAAATGGGTGATAATATTTACTTAATTTATATCATATAATAAATTTAAAAAAAAAAAGATATGGATAATATATTATTAGAGGTTGGTGGAAAAGAATTTTACTTTGACATAGATAAATTGGCAAGTGAGGTTCAATATGACACTGAAAATAAAACTGAGGAGAAAGAAATTTGTGATGACCCAACAGATTTAGCAACATTAAAAATAGATGTGACTAAATATGAAATGTATAGGGACTTAATGGGTACGTTATTAACCCCTACAGACTCAATTATTGATAATAAAATGGGAATGATGGCATTAAATGAATTACCAATACCATTTAAATTATCATTTAATACCTTATTGATGAAGGGAATAATTAAAGAATTATAAAAATAAAAAAATAAACATTATGAGTGAAACAATTAATCAAATAAAAGAAACAGTAAATAAAATAGTAAAAAAAGATTTTGGTATGTACTTTTTTACTATCGATACTAAAGGAAATCCCACCGCAGGTGTGGCTAATATATATGAACACGTTAAGATTTTAAGAGAATTAGGGTTTAATGCACAAATTCTACACGATAAAAACGACTACAAATTAAGAGCCGATGCTGAGGGTATGGGTATTGCTGAGTGGTTAGGTGAAGAATATGCAGAATTACCACACATATCGATAGAGTCACAAACATTACAAGTAGGACCACAAGATTTTGTTGTAATACCCGAAGCATTTGCGAGTATTATGAAACAAACAGTGAATTTCCCTTGTAAAAGATTAGTATTCTTACAATCATATGAGTATATTTTTGAAATGTTAGAGATAGGTGAAAGTTGGGCTAACTTTGGTATTAACGATGTCATTACTACCAACGATAATTTAAAAACTTATGTAGAATCATTATTTAGAAATGTCACTACTGAAGTTATACCTGTAGGTATTCCTAACTATTTTAAAGATAATGATAAACCAAAAATACCAACAGTTTCAATATCTGCAAGAGATAAAAGAGAAATATTAAAAATTGTTAAATCATTTTTTCTTAAGTATCCACAATATCAATTTGTATCTTTTAGAGATATGTCAGGATTACCTAGAACAGAATTTGCGAAAGAGTTATCTAAATCATTTTTAGGTGTGTGGGTTGATGAGTTATCTAGTTTTGGTACTTTCCCAATAGAATGTATGAAAACTAATACTCCGGTTATTGGTAAAATACCTAGAATGGTTCCGGAATGGATGGGTAAAATCGATGAATCTGGTACATTACAATTAAATGATAATGGTGTGTGGACTGCAGACATAAATTCTATTCCAGATATGATAGCAACTTTCATTGGATTATTCTTAGAAGACTCTTTACCACCTAATATTTTAGAAAATATGAAGGAATATGAAGATAAATTTACTGAAGAAAATATGAAGGAAAAAATTAAAGAAGTTTATAATAGAATTTTTAGTAGACGTATTGAAGAGTTAGGTGCAAAGATTGTCGAACCTTCTAAGGAAAATGAAGAAGTCTCTAAAGAGGAAACTATTGAAAATAGCACTAATAAATAATAAAAAAATAAAAAAGAAATTATGAGTAATAATATAACAGTAATTTTACCAATTCATGAGGTACAAGAAAATCTAGATAAATATTTAAAAACCGCCTTAGTTAGTGTTAAACAACAAACACTAAAACCTTCACAAATTTTAATTGTGAGGTCAAAAAATAAAGAATTAGCGAAATTTTTAGAAGAGTTTGACTTTGGTGAGATTTTTAATCCCAACCCAAATAATGAAATAACAATAAAAATTATTGAAAATACAACTGAAAAGTATGATTTTCAGTCACAAGTAAACTTTGGTGTTGCAAATTGTGAAACAGAATATTTTACATTACTAGAATTTGATGATGAAATGAGTAAAATATGGATTAAAAATGGTGTGGAGTATATCGAAGCATATCCTGAAGTTGCAATATTTCTACCAATCATTTTTGAATGTGATACAGATGGTAATTTCCTTTCCTTTTCAAACGAAAATATATGGGGTAAAAATGTGTCTGAAGAAATGGGTATTTTAGATAATAACACATTACAAAAGGTACAAAACTTTAATTTTTGTGGTATGATTATGAAAAAAGATGTTTTTGAAGAGTTCGGTGGTTTAAAATCTAATATGAAATTGACTTTTACATATGAGTTTTTATTAAGAATGTCTTATTCTTCACATAAAATAATGGTAATCCCTAAATTAGGTTATAAACACATTAATAATAGGGAAAATTCATTGTTTGATCATTATAAGAACACAGTGAATATATTAGAAAGTAAATTTTGGGTAAATAAAGCCAAAAAAGAATATTTTTTTAACGAAGATAGAGAAATAACATATGATGTAGAAACTGTATAAATGTCCGAAGAACCAAAAAAAAGAGGTAGAAAAAGGACAACAAATTTATATTTTGGGCCTGAGGAGGAACAAGCCGTCCTAGAATTTTTAACGACTGAAGATTATAATACTAGAAATAGGATTTATAATAAACATTTAAGAGCACCGTTAGATAAGATGATAGAATCTATTATTCGTAGATATAAATTATATAGAAAAGATTATACTTTTGAAGATGTACATTCAGATACATTATCTTTTTTGGCAATGAAAATGAGTAAATTCAAACCCGAAAAAGGTAAAAAAGCATATTCTTACTTTGGTACTATTTGTAAAAATTATTTATTAGGTCAATTACTGAAAGCAGATAAAAAAATGAAGACTGATTTATCTTATGATGATGTATATAAATCAGTGGAAGAGATGGATGACTATCAGTATAATTTAGATGATTCAGAAAAAACTCCGTTAGATAAGTTCATACAGGAGATAACCGCCAACATTAAAGCGGAAATAGAGCATGGTAAAATAAATGAAAATGAAAAAAGGGTAGGTGAAGCTCTAATACAAGTTCTAGAAAATTGGGAGACTATATTTGAACAAGTAGAAAGTGGTAATAAATATAATAAAAACTTAATTTTATCATATATAAGAGAGTTGTCAGGTTTAACTACAAAAGACATTAGAGTTTCTATGAGGAGGTATAAAAAAATATACACCGCACTGAAAAATTTTAAAATTGATAAGGGATTGTTGTAAAATTTACTGTTTTTAATATTTATAGATAAAGATATTAATTATGGGTAGACCAAAAAAAACTAAAATAAATCTAAACAAGAATAGTTTACAAGATTTTATGCAAGAAATTTATAATGATTGTGTAAATGTAATGAACAGTGCTCGTAAAGAATTAAATGAGCGTAAGAGTAGAGCTGAGATAGAAGACATCAACGATGAATCAATGATAGGTAAAGTTAATAATGACACATTAAAGATTATTGAAGGTACTATTGATAGAAAATTAGCGTTAGCCAAATTACAGAGTCAAATTGTGGAAACGGATAGTAAAGATACGGAAACTACAACAAATGATGGGGGATCATTAAGTGATGATGATAAATCATTATTAAGAGATTTATTTAAAGAACAAAAAGAAAAAAATAATATAGATTACGATTTAGAGTAAGAAATGGCAAACGGAGATAGTAGAAATAAAATATGTGATAAATTAGATGAGATAAAGAAAATCAAAGAAGAAGTATTTAATTTAGTAGAAATGATTAAGACTTTTTGTAATAATTATCCTCAAATTGAGATACCAACATCTTTACCATCAGTTATTAACCCCAAACAAGCAGTTATTGAGTTTTTAAGAGACTTATTAGCGGTTTTAAATGGTGTAGATTTCGAAAAAATTAAAAATGCATTAGTTAATTGGTTAACTATTGAGGTAGTTCCTTTTGAGTCAGATTTAAAAGTAAATTTATCTGTTTCATTAAAAGAATGTTTTGCCTGTAAAATTAACCCTAAAATTCCGGGTTGGTTATTTCAAACCACTAGTGGGACAACTTATGAAACAACATTAATTGATCCTATTACAAATCAACCATCTACAAATGGTGAAGGTTTAGGTATTAATATACCAATAAACATATTAACTTTAGGTACATGTTTTCTAAGAGTTCATCCAGAATCTAATGGGGGTAAGTTGTTATATGGTGATGATAAAGATATGAATAGATTTTTACATCAAGTTATACAAGAAAACGGTACAACAATTCCTTGGATTAATCCTGAAACTAATCAAACAATATGTCATATGACATATTATGAAGATAATCCTTATGCGTTTACTAATTCTAGTACTGGTGAAGGATATCAAGATGAAAATCAAAAACAAATGGTAATCAATATGAAAATTGATGATTATTATAAAGATAAAACTTTTTTTACGTTTATAAATGATTATATTAATAGTCAAATTCCTCTTTACGATCAGGCAAAAGTTATACCAACGGCAATGGATTTTATATTTGGTACAATAACCAAAGAAATAACGTTACCACCAGATTGTATAGAGAATTCACTAAAGATTAATCAAATGTTTAAAAATATATATGATAGTGATGATGAAGAAGAAGAAGCAATTACTGACTCTACTTATTTTGATTTTTCTGATTTAGAAATTAAAAACATTAAAGAAGAAGTTGTGGAGAAACAACAAGGTGTAAGTTATTATACTAATTGTTGTCAAAGAGCTAGTTCATCCGTACCATTTTCTTTAGTTTCTAAAATAAATGAAGACTTAATCTTAGAAAAGGGTAATGTAGAAAAAACTGCAGAAATATTACAAAAATCATTAGATGATTTATCTGAAGCATCTATAAGAGGAATTAATCCTGGTGACAGAATGCAGGGCTTAAAAGAATTTTTTCATAAATTAATAGAGGCAATATCTATTTCGTTGGCTAGATTAACTTTTTCACCTAAAATTATGTATATCGTTATGACTATGTTTTATATGACTAATGCTCAGTTAAATTTTAAAAGTGTAAATGATATTATACGTTCATTAAAATGTGTCATTAAAGATATTATTAAGGAATTATTAAGAAAATTAATTTTTGAGTTTTTATTACCATTGATTTTAGACGCATTAAAAAGATTCATTAAGTGTTACATATCACTTAAAATTAAAGAAAAATGGGATGATTTTAAACTAACCCAACTAAGTTTAATCAAACCGCCATGGTTAGATAAGGCAGTAGATTTAGCCGAACAAGCCTTAGGAAAAGGTGATCAGATTGTAGAGAGAGCGGGTGGTATAGTAAATAACGTAAATGACTTCAACATAGGAAGTGGAAATCTTACTGTTGATTTAAGTAAAAAAGAAGGAAAAAATGGCAAGTTCTGCGGATAGACAAAATAATAGTGGTTTATTAACATCAATTAAAACAATTGCGGGAGTTATAAAAGGGTTATTTATGCCTTCTACACCACCCTTACCTATAGATAAAGTTACATTAAGAACCGGTGTGGTTTGGAGAGAAGGTTTAAGTAAGTCAGATTTATGGGCAGATATACAAACTACTAAAAGTAAAATGGGTATACCGATAGGTCCATTACCTAGTGGTGCTAGAAATATAGATAATATTGTAGAAAAAATTCGTGTTGATAAAACAATCGAAGCATTAATGACTAAAGCAAAAGTAGAAGTAGTAATACCAGAAGGTGCAATATTTGTAAGAATTAAAGGTATAACATCTGGTGGTATGGCAGTAGAGGGAGTTGGTTCAAATACAACACCAATTGCTGGAATTGCACAAGGGCAAGGTATAATAAGATAATATGTTAGAAAATAAAAAAATAGACTGGGAAAATAAATCTAATTCTACTATTAAACACGAATTAGTTGCGTTGGATTTTGAACATAAGTCAGTGGTTCGTAAAATAGAAGAATTGAGTAATAAACTAGAATTTATTGAAAAAGAGTATGTTATAGGGACAAAAATAATTAATAAAAGATTAAAAGGTGAATGATGAGTAATTTTTATAATGATAGTATCAGTAATAATTCAGTTGAGTTTATTAGTGTGGGTGTGGTTACTAAGATAGAAGATAAATTTAAATCGGGGAATATCGTAGTAAGATTAAAAAGAGACTCTACTCAAACTGATGAACAAGTAGATGAATTAAAATGTGCACCTCTTTTACCGAGATTCTACGGACAATTACCAAAAATAGGTGACGCAGTATTAATATTATTAAAATCTTTTACACCTGAATCACCACAAGGTCAGGCAAATGTACAAAGGTTTTGGGTTGGTCCTATCATAAGTCAAGACAATTATTTATCTGATGATCCAGCATTACATGCACAAGGGGGACTATCAGAAGGTAAAATTAAATTAGAAGTACCAAACGATGAACCAGGAGTATATGCAAATTTAGGTGAAGTAGACGGTACTTATGCTGGTGACGTAGTTTTTCAAGGAAGAAACAATACCGATTTAATACATAAAAATAATGAAATATGGTTAAGGGCGGGTAAATTTATACAGGGTGATGTAGAAAAACTCAATCAAAAAGACGTAGGTTATTTACAGTTAAAATACGGTTCTAATACAATTAAAAACACTGTAGTAGAAAAAGAAATAATAACCTATAAATATGAAAAAGTAGACACCTTAATAATATGTAGTATTGAGTCATATACTGTAACTGATGATCTGATTACAGAAAATTTACCCTCAATTAACGCATTTTCTCCTAACCCATTTAATGAAATAGAAAAATCAAAAGTAACTATTACGGTAACAGAAAACGACACAGAAAAAACAGAAAAAGAAACTCCATTCGTAGAAGAATATGATAGTATAACATATGATGATCCTAAGTCTGCAGCATTAGCAGGTGCCATTGCATATATTGATGGAGTTAAGGGTGACAAGTGGAAAATAACTAGTAATGACAATGAATTATTACAAAATTATAATACCAACCCAAATGGTAGTTTAAAAAACAACTTTGTACTTGCAGATATTCAACCTACCGAAGTTAAACAAACCGTAAGTGAAAATGTTGTAACAAAAGATCCAAACAATAAAACAAGTAGTGTTTTAAATATTGTTGCAAATAAAATTAATTTTTTAAGTCACGATGGTGAACATAAGTTTGATTTAACTAACCCACAAAATTTAATAACAGATGAAACTCAAGTAGATATTAATAGTACTGCACATCCGTTAGTATACGGTGACACATTAGTTGAATTTTTAATATTAGTTAGAAATTATATTGAGAATCATATTCATGGTTATCATATGTTACCTGCGGATAAGTCCACAGTAGTAACCAACATAACAAATTTTGATTTAGAATCTATATTAAATAAAAACATTAATAGTAATTAAGATATTTATTAATAAAAAGAAATGGTAATAAGAACATACATAGAAAAAAACAACACTATAATTAAAGATAGTGAAGTTAATACCGGTAGAAACCCTATCGCAGAAATATATTATGGTGGGTTTGATACAAGAAGTGATTTTACAAGACATTTATTATATTTCGGTGTAGAGGATTTACAAGATAGGTATAGTAAGGGACAATTAGGGGATTTAAGTAAAGTTACTCACACTCTAAAATTATGTAATAGTTCTTATTTTGATCAAAATTTACAAGCACAAAAATTATTAGATGGTAAACAAAGAACTTCATCTTTTGATTTAATTCTATTCAAAGTTAATCAAGATTGGGACGAAGGTACTGGATATGATTATGGGAGACAAATACTAACAGTAGAAAGTGATAATAATATTACTTTTGTTCAAGGTGCAAGTAATTGGTTTTACGCTCAGACAAATAGTGATTGGACATTCGATGGTGTTTACACTGGAACCGCATCTTCTGCAATCACAATCGCAACACAACATTTTGATAAAGGTAATGAAAATGTTGAAATGGATATAACTGATGAGGTTAATAAGTTAATAACTGGTGGTACAGATAACTTTGGTTATGGTATTGCATTCCCTAATGACTTAGAAGAAATTGTTACCGTACCATCGCAGTATGTTGGTTTTTTTACTAGACATACACAAACATACTATGAACCTTTTTTAGAAACTATTTATGATAACCCAATAAATGATAGTAGAAAGAATTTTTATAAAAATAAATTAAATAAACTTTATCTATATAGTAATGTTAATGGTGAACCTAAAAATTTAGATAACAATCCGAATGTAACTATATATGATGAAAATGGTAATGTATTTTCCGCCATTACCTCAGCACAAACAATCCAATCAACGACAGGAATATATTACGCAGAAGTTTTTGTACCACAAAGTGCTAGTGATGGTGTATTATATTATGATGTATGGGGAGACATTAATGTTGATGGTGTGTCATTATCAGATGTAGAATTAGATTTTGAGATAAAGGATGATACGGAATACTATCAAATAGGGAATAATGAATCATTACCTGTAAATTACGCAATGTCTTTAAGTGGTGTAAAAAGGGATGAAAAAATTAAAAGAGGTGATGTTAGAAAAATTATGGTTTCTGCAAGATTACCTTTTACTGTAAATGAAAGTAAAGTTATTGATAATTTACAATATAGATTGTGGGTTAGAGAAGGTAACACACAAGTTAATGTAATAGACTGGCAAGATGTTAATATGGCATACTTAAAGAATTATTTCTTATTAGACACATCTTGGATGATACCAAATAGATATTATATTGATATAAAATTAACCTCTAATCAAGAAGTTAAACACTATACTGACACAATGCAGTTTGAAATAGTAAATCAAGTAGACGATTTACACTAATTTTAATCGATTTAAGGGGTTTTTAGTTAGTCTTATATGTATATACATATAAGACAGGTTTTGTACCGTTTAATTCTTTTTCTCGCCTTTACCGTAAATAAACGTCATTTCGTTGACTGAGGAACGAGATTTTTCTATTAACATTTCAATAAAATTAATAATATTTTCTTTAGTTAATGTGCTAGGTAATTTTAAATCTTCCGTAGATATAATCTCACTATATTTATATTCATCACCAAAAGTAAATGATATTTCACTTTTTACAAATTCTTTTGATTTTGGGTTATCCTCATTATATGTAGATAATTTAAGATGTACCATAAGACCCATATTCCTTATTGTAGTCCAATCGGCATCAATAATGTCTTTTGGTTCTATAATATCAGTTTGAGTTGCTTGAATATATAAAGTAATTCCATTATAACTAGACCACACTATAGGTTCATTTTTTATTTTAACTTCATTAACTTCGGTTCGTGACTCCTCAACCTCATAATGAGTTCTAGGTTGGAAAGTTTGGGCTACAATACCCGGAAGAGTTTCATCTTCATTTTGTGTTTTTACTGTGTAGTTTATTGGGTTAACCCTATAATTTCCATTCTCACCTTGTCTACCTTCAACATATGGATCTAAAATTTGTCTAAAAGCGTGGTTCATAAATAAATCACTTCTATTATCATGTCTTCTAATAGGTTCATATTCTTTAAACAATTTTTCCCCACTCCAATAATATGTGGACGCTAAACTATGTGCTACATCATAAGGAACTTCAAAAAATTCAATTAAATAAGCCGCCGCACCCCATTTATCAAAATCCCAAGATTTTTCTAATTTACCGGAACCCATACCAAACTTTTTATGTATTACGTTTAATAATCTTTTTTCTTGTGGAGTAAACTCATCAAGCCTATCGATTAAAAGGGCTTCTAAAATTAAATTTTTTTTCTTTATTCTCATTGTTGCTAATATACTAATAAATATCTTCTAAAACAAAAAAAAGGGTAGAAAAAATTCCACCCTTTTAATTATTGATTATGTTACTAATTATTATCTTAATAAGTTAGTATCAAAAGTTACAACTCCATCAATTGTTACTGTACCATAGAAACGGTTATTAACCATTTTCTTAGCGTATCTAGTCATGATACCCTTAGTTGGTGCAAAGTTGAATGGATTCTGTAAAGTTGGAGTCAATTGTAATGGAACGTAAGGTGCATAAATGTACCCAGTGTCCAATAAAGACTTCCCTTTATGTCCAACAATGATTGAGTTAGCTGGTGCATAAGGATCTCTATATACAGTATATCTTCCACCTAATGAACCTACTTTCTCAATACCCATATTGTACTGATCTTGCTCTGGAGAAGCGTTAGATACGTGGAAGTATTCTAAGTCATCAAAAATAGCTGATGCTTCAGAAGATACTACTACGAAGTTTGCTCCACCTCTTAGAGTTGATTTATGAATCTGTGCAGATAATTGGTTAATTTTAGTGATTAACGTCTGATTCCACTCTTTTTGAGTATATGCGTTAAATCCACCACCATTATTAGCTCTTTTCCATCCGTTGTAATCCCATCTTAATGACCAAGCTGCGCCAGATCTTAAATCTCTAAGGATTTCCCTGTCGATTTCAGCTGCTACCTGCTCAGATAATAAAGCCGTTAATTCAGCTTCTGCATCAATGTTATGGAATGCACTAACGTCTTGTGCTAATTCTGGAGACCAAGTTGCTCTTAGTTTTCTTTCTGTAACCGATACAACTACCTCATCAAGTTCAAAAGAAACTTCACCCATTTCTGTAGCGAATTCTAAAGAAGCATATTGCATCCAAGATGCTGAGAATGTAGCACCTGTTGTACCACCTGAAGCACAAGCTCCAATGTATCCATCGAAAGAACCTGATGAACAATCAACACACGCTGGGTGAGTTAAGTCAACAGTTACTAATAAACATCCGTCTGCGTTACAAATATCGTTATAGTCAACGATACCTCTACCGTACTTCTGTGCGGTTACGTTAAATGGTACTGAAGCACCTGCAGCGATAATAGTATTACCGTCACAATCTTCAATAGCAGTACTAGAAACAATTCTTAATGAAGCTAAGAAAGATTCTGTATCCATTTCGTTTCCGTCAGGTCCAGTTAATCTTCCAGCTCCAGCAGATGTGAATCCAGATACACACATAGAAAGACTTCTAAGTGATCCGTCAGCAGCAACTGGTTGATTTGCGTATGAAGTAGCAACAGTATCACCGTTTGCACTTACAATAGCACCAGTAGCAACAGAAGTCCAAGAAGTTGCAGTACCTTTAGATGCATCAAACAATCCATCATTATAGAAAATATCATATAATGATTTTTGTAAGAATTGTGAAACTTGAGTTCCAGCACATGCACTAAATACACATTCTTGACCTGGAAGTGCTGGTCCGTTAAGAGGAGCATGATTTCTTCCAGAAGTTTTAGGTACAAAGTAGAATAATTTTCCAATTGGCATGTTCATCGCTTGTACCGATACGATATCATTCGCCAATAATTTTGAGAATACCCTTCTTACGATAGGGAATACTACAGTTTCGAAAGAACCTGATGAATTAGCATCAGTAGCCTCATTCAATAATGAAGAAGCTTGGTTTTCGTATAACTGAGCAATATTCTCTTTTACGTGACCTTTTAAACCATCTAAGAATCCTAAAGAATCCCATTTACCGATAGTTTTAGATCTGATTTGTTTCAAGTGTTCAAGTCCGATATTTCCGACTTCACCTGAGTTTAATAAATGTCCCATTTTTTGGTTTTTTATTTTTTTGTTATTTTATTATTTTATTACGAAATTTTTCTCATTAAATCTTTGATCGCTGTAATTTGAGGGTCCACATAAGTGGTTGACTCGTTCAACTCAGATTTAGACGACTTAACAGTTTTATTAACTCTATTCTCTACAGATTCCGTAATAGGTTTCTTAGTTTCTAATTCACCTTTTACTGATTTATAAATAGATTTAGACTCTTTGATACTTTCCGCACCATCAAATCGTTTTAAGATTTCCATCTTTTCTGATTTGGTAGTAGAATGTTCAGTGAATAATCTATTTACATATGCTAAATTTGTATTGAATAAAGCAACTTCGTTTAATTTATTTTTGAATACTTTAAGTGCTCCTTTATACTGTTCGTTTTTGGATTTTAACTCTTTGTATTCTTTCATAATTTTTGATTCCGATACTCTTTGTGCATTTTTAGATGTACGAGGTTTTCTAGATTCGTTAGTTGGATAGTTAGATGGTTTTAAATCCCTTCTTCTTCTATCCGCTAATGTTCTTCTTGTTGACTCGTCAACTTCCTCCTCATCTAAATCAACATCTACTTCTACATCACCTTCTTGTTCCATATATGCTCCGTACTTTCCGGCTTCTTTTTCGTGACCATCAACATCATGTCTATGATATTCATCACCTTTGTTCATTCCGTAGTGTCCTTCATCCATGTCATAACCTTCTTCCATGTCATCACCTTCTTCCATATATGCTCCGTACTTTCCGGCTTCTTTTTCGTGACCATCAACATCATGTCTATGATATTCGTCACCTTTGTTCATTCCGTAGTGTCCTTCTTCAAGTTCTATTTCATACATTACTGCATCTTCACCTTCATGTTTGTGTTTTCCACATCCTGCGGCTTCATGCATACAAGGTGAATCTTCACCTTCTTCCATATATGCTCCGTACTTTCCGGCTTCTTTTTCGTGACCATCAACATCATGTCTATGATATTCGTCACCTTTGTTCATTCCGTAATGTCCTTCATCTATGTCGTAATCTTCTTTGATATAGTATTCTGCACCGGTTTCGTTATCTGTTAAGTGAATTCCATCTTCATCTTTAACTACTTCAACTTCGTCTTCATCGCTCATTTTCTTAAATACTGCGATTACTTCGTCATCAGAAGCACCAGTTAAATCAATTTCTTCATCACCCATCTTTGCAGGTAAATCCACAACTTCAATATCTGTTTCCTCTTCATCAGAAGCACCTGTTAAAGTGTCTAGATTAAGATCTAATTCCAATTCATCCAAATCAATATCTGCATCTGCATCTATTTCTTCTTCTGAACTATCTCCAACTTCTAAAGCTGGCACGTCTGTTTCTTCATCGGACCCTAGTTGTACATCGATAAGTTCTTCAACTTCTTCTTCATCTTCTTTTAAAGACGACTCTACGATACTCTCAATTTCTTTCTTCATATGAGCGGAAAGCATTTCTTTCGTGTTGGCTTTTAAGGCATCCTCTAAAGTCTTTGCTTCTAACAAAGCCTCTTCGATGATTGATTTTCTTTTTGTAGCCATTGTAAATTTTTGTTTTTTTTACATTTTGTTATTATAATAAAAAATGTTGCACTATAATGTGCCATTTTTTTATAAATATGCAAAAAATGATAAAAGTGTTACTTTACTGTGAAATTAATCAGACAAAAAATTGTTTAAATTATCAATTAATAAATCTTTATCTTTATTTTCTTTAGATTCTGACATTTGTTGTTCCCTACTAGGTTCCTGATTATATATCCAAGAACCTGGTGTTGAGGGTGAAGTTACCACATCCCAACAGATTAATTCAAAGTCATCTTGAACGATATTTTTACCATCTTCTTTTTGTAGTGATCCTACACCTCTAGATGAAACACCGATTTTTAAACCCTTTCTTAATAAGTTAGCAACTTGATCCCCTTCACAAGAAATAATTCCTTGATTAATAAATCCTGGAGACATAATGATTTCTAATTTACCCATCATTACATTTCCTTCCCACCATAATTCAGTTACGTTATGTGAGATTCTACTTATTGCTACTATAGAAGATTCTGGATGATCTGCCTCACCCATAGCTCTTTTTTCATTAATTAATTTAGTGTAGTTTTCACCTTCCCTCTTAAGAATTTTTTCCGGGTATACTCTACCGTTTTTATTTTCTACACCATACTTTTGTAGTACCGCATAAACCACTAATGGTTCTTCTACTATTGTACCACCTTTAGTTAGTTTATTTATTTCATTAATGAAATGTCTATTATCGTTAGGGGATATATATCCTGCATCATACTCAATTAAGATGCCTTTTTTATTAACCTCATTATTTTTTAATATTTCCATAATAGTAATATAGTTTACATATAAATATATCTATACTACAAAAACTATTATTTTTTAGTTTTATAAAAATTAAAATATGGTTGTTTATTAAGGCATTCTTTAATTAAATTGTTAATAAGTACTGTTGCACCATCGATAACCTTTGGTTTATGTACTGGTATTATATTTTTTTGGAATAATGTGATTTCGCATGACATAAAACTTCTCTTTTTATAACTTATCCCAGAAGATCTCATATCTAAGTCTACAATGTATTTATCGTTATGGAAATCTTCTTTATTTAAATTAACGTTTAATGTACGTTTAATGTCTTTTCTTATTTTATTTATGATTCTATCGTAGTCTATTTCGTTTTCTTCTTTTAACAGTTGTCCCCACGCAGACAAACTAATATATATACTTTTTGGATTTTTATTATCTACTGTACCTACACTAATTTTATAGTTTGGGTTTATATCTAACTTTACTTCTTTTCCTCTTTTCATTCATATTGTTTTATTTTAATGTTATTTTCATTAAAGATACCCATTTATAATGGTTATGTCAAATAAAAAATAAAACGCATAAAAAAACCCACATTGTGGGTTTTAGTTATTTTATTCTGAAACTGAAGTTTTAAGATTATAAATATTGTTTATATCTGTAGGGAAACTTTCATCATTGTATGACATTCTTAAAAGTTTATCTTTAACTTTTAATAATTTATCTTTTAAATCTAAATCAGAGTTTTCATCTAACCTTTTATCTATTATGTCAATACATTCATTTTTTAAGTCATTGTGAATATTTTTCTTTTCTTCACCATTACCATTTAAAACTGTCTTAATTATTTCTTTTTCACTTTCAGAAATATCTTCATATCTTAAATTAAATCTACTAACTGCCATTTTAGTTAATACACTAGGTGGTACATCCACACTCTCAAACTCACTTTTAACCTCTACTTCTTCCTTTAACATATTATTTTTAATAAAATTAATGGATTTTTGAGTTTTCTCAATTGTGGTAGGAGATGTTTTAGTATTTCTTAAAATATCTATGTGGTTATATATTTCTCTGTTTTCTGTAGTAATCTTTCTTTCACCTAAAATAGTGATTAATTTTTTAATCCCTTTAGATGGATTATTAAGTTTTAATAACTTAATGTTTTCTTTAATATAGTCTTTAGCATCGATTTCATTATTAAATTTTTTATGTGTTAAATTTTTAAAAATTAAATATTCTTGTTTAAGACTTTCATTTTCTTTTAATATTTGTAAATATTTACTAAATAATTTTTTACCTTCTTCATTTTTAGTTAATACAGATTCTGATAAAATATTATTAAAAGTATCTTTAATGTTTCCGAAATTGTTCATAGTGTTTTTCTTTTATTATAAATATTATGATTTAATAAAAAGTTTATTTTTCTTCGTTATCTATGATGTTATCTATTTCTTTAGACATCTGTTCTATTTTAATGTTAAGTGTATCTACTTCATCATCAATACCATCTACATTATAAACCTTACTATCATTATCTATACTCTCTATTAATCTTTTTAAGTAAGTATTTCTATACTTCTTAGTTTTTTCTAATAATTTTTCTTGTTGTTCTACTAATAGATTATCTACTTTATTAGTTGTAGATTCTACTGCTGCACCTGCTTCTGCTTCTGTAGCTTCACCACCTGCTTCACTATCGGCTGCACTATCCATTGCACCACCGAAGTCTCCACCACCACCGAAGTCGTCCATACCACCACCACCAGCATCATCACCACCAGCATCACCACCAGCATCACCACCACCAGCATCACCACCAGCAACAGTACTAAAATCACCATAAAGTGTATCTACTCTATCGAATATACCTGTCTTTTTAATAACTGTAGATGTTTGTTCCATTTCAGCGGATGCCGCTTTTTCCATACGTTGTTGTTCTAAATCAGTCCGTATTTCTTCTTCTGACATACCTAAAATGTCTTTTTTCGCCCTAGTCATAGAATACGCACCAAAACCATTTCCGGCATCAGATACTGCATCTTTATATAGTGTTACTTTAAGTTGTTTTTGTTCTATTTTTAACATTTCAGCTTGTGTAGATGGATTATTAAGTGAAAGTGTAAAGTTTTCTAAGTCATCCTCTAAACCTAATACATAAAGATGTATTATTGCAATTTTATTTAATTCTTGTACTATAGCTTGTTGTACTCTGTTAATTGTACGAGCAAAACGTATATCTTGTAGTGCTAAATTCTTACCTTCACCCGTTACTTCCTCAAAACCTAAAAATGGTTTAGGTACTCTTAATGCGGTAAATAGTTTCTTTTGTAAAAATTGTATATCAGCAATTTCAGAAAGATTTGTTGCCCCTGGAAGAGTATCTATTGGGCTAGGTGCGTTAGGATCCCTAACGGGTACGAAATAATCTTGATCCTGAGCCATTTGATTGTAACGTGTGTCTATCTGACCCGTCTGTTGATCAATTACAGGACTTCTTTTAAAATTATCTGCAATTTTGTTAACATACGCTGGTACGTCCTTCTCATCAATATTCCCAACGAAGATTTTAAATATTCTTCTTTCAGGTGCCCTAGTAACTCTATATATTAACATTGCATCTTCAGAAAGAAGTAATTGTTTCCATATTCTTCTTGCTTTTTCTAAAATAGATGTTCCGTAAGGTAATCTTCTATCATCCCCTAACAATCTAAAATGTGCAACTTGCCAAGCATTAAATTCCATATCTTTTTGTCCCCATACAAATTTAACTGGGTTAAATTTATCATTTTCTTTAGTTGATGCATTCTCACCAAAACCGTCATTCTCTTTTCTACTCACTTCAATGTTAGGTAATTGTTTTACACCCTGTATACCTTCATCACTATCGATAGTAAGATATAAAAAATTATCACCATATTTACAGGTATTTCTAACCCACATTGGTAAATTAGTATGAATATCTAATCTATTAAAAAATAAATCCTGTAATATTCTTCTTACTCTTTTACTTTCCGAAAATATATTTAATATCCTACCTTCATCATTAGGTGTGGTAGATTCCTCCATAAAAATATCTAGTGCTGCCGCAATTTCAGGAAAAAATTCCATCCCCTCAAAATCAGCATATGATGCTAATCTAGTAGTTTCATAATATATTGAGTGTTGGTATATTTCATTATCTACCTTTTTCCACTGATTTGATAAATAAGCGTCTTGTTGTCTTTGTAATAACTCATAGTCATATTCTTCTTTTGATTGCGTTTTTAATAACTCTTTATCATTTAAAGAATATCTAGATTTGTTACTTCTTTGTGCTCTTTCTGGACCAAATAAGTCGGAAAGTTGCTGGAATACTGTTTTTCTTGCCATTTTAATTAATATCTTTTTACTATTATAATAAATATCTAGTAAAAACTAAATATTACTTTATACCAAATAACCAATTATATTCGCCACTATCATCTTTTTTATGGTTTGGGTTTGGGTGATAGGTGGGTGTGTTACTATAAAATGGATTTGTGTGTATTTGTTTAGGGTTGATTTTATTACTACCGTTAGTAACAGTTGTCCAACTATCTAACATTGCCCTAGTTTGGGTTTCTGCCTGTTTTAATTTTTTAAATGTGGTTTGCACAACAAAAAGTGGCATTGCTAATGCCATAATAATATCATCATGATATCCATCCATATGATCTGGTCTACCGTTTCTATAAACAAAAGTTTTTAATTCAGAAATTAATCTAACTGATCTAACTATTGTTTTATTCTCTCTTATATGTTCTTCTAAGTCACTAACCATTTGTAACCTACTACTACCCACATTAAAACCTGGTACTTTATCTCCTTGTTTATATAATGTTTTTGCGTATTTTTCACTTAACTTTCTACTTTTAGGGTCGTCATAATGTAAATGTTCATACCCCATTTCTAATAATTTCATAACAGTAGAAACACCCATACCTCCTGTAATATCTACAACCGTATATGCGTTATATAAATTACCATATTTATATACTATTTCTGCTAATAAATCTGGTGGTAATTTATATTTAAATTCTGCAACTTGTTCTAAGTTTTCAAAATCTAATATAACTATAGTTGAACTGTCTTTACCATCTCCTCTAGAAACGTCTACACCCATAATATATTTATGTCCTTCCTCTGGTTCTTTCCATATCCACATAGACTTTTCCATTTCTGCCTTATATTTTGGTTCTCGTACATTATTTTTTTCTTGAAATTCAATGTACTCATCGTCTATGACATTACCACCTGAAGATACAAACGACACATCTAATTCTTGTGCTATTTGTTTTTTATCCCCATTCATATCTCTACACATTTCTTCATACCACGGAGAAGAACCTTTCCACCCATCTTTAACCATTATATTATAATCATCAATATCGACACTATTAGTTTCATAAGTTTTACCACTATATTCCCACCTTAATGTTTCTCTACCAATAGTTTCACATTCAATAACTTCATCTTCACCCCTCAACCATTTTAAACCTCTATTATATCTAATGTCTTCATGCCACCTCATTTCAATTATGTTGAAGTTGTTGTCACCTTGTTTAGCACCATCATATGTCTTGTAATATAATGCATCTTGACCATTAGGTGTAGATATCAATGTTACTTTACCACCAGTACCCAAAGATGTTAATGCAGCACCGAATACTTCTGCCCCTCTATCAATAAACGCTGCTTCATCCATTACTAAGAATGTTGGTGTGTAACCCCTAAGTGCATCTTTAGAAGTTGCTAACGCTTTTACTTCACACTGAGTATCTTTAGTTTTAATGTGACCTTTAGATTCGATGGATAGATAAGAATCCTCTTCACCTATACCCCATACCCACGGTGGTATCTGATCTAAAAAGTCTTTTATTTTTTTAAGAAACTCTTGTGCTAATGTTTGTTTATTAGCTAACACCAGTACTTTCCAAGGATTATTAGGATCACCAAACGCAATTTTTACTGCAATATATGCTGCAGTTGTAGTAGATACCCCTGCCTGTCTAGGTTTAGTTACGATGTTACGATTATGTTTTTCATATGATTTAATTATTTCTTTTTGTTTATGAAATAAATTAAATGGGACAAATCCTTTCTGTGTTAAATCGTATGTCTTAAGAAATGTTTCTATAGAGTATATAGGGTCACCTAAACATCGAGCGTATATTTTTATTTGATCTCCTCTATCCATAAGATAAGTTTACTAATAAATATCAAAATGTAAATAAATCGTTAAAATGCAACTAAATTACCGTTTTTCCACATCTCATAATTAGGTCCTAATTCGTAAGTGATTGTTCTACCATCTCTAACTTTCTTAATGATGCCTGCGTGTACTGCAGCCCTAAAAAATGTTGAGTGTTGTCCCGGTGTTCTACCTCTAGAATTAATATATCTTAAAAATCCTTCTTTAGTTTTCTTAGGTTTATCTTGAATGTAATTTATTAACGACTGTATCATACCATCTTTTTTCTCAAAAGTTAGTCCCGCAGTTTTAGGGAATAGTTTTAACCCTTGTCTTTCCGCAAAATCATTAATTTTATTCATAATTTCCCCATCAAAACCCCTACCTCTTACTTTATTATATAAAATAGATGCTAATTGTATTGCTTTTTTAGGTGGGTTATTTTTAAAAAGGTATTCTAGTGCGGGTTCTATTGACAATAGAATTCTTTCTACGGTTTCATTTCCTGCCACCGAATCATCAAATAAAAAAAGTATTTGTTTTAGTTCTATTGCCTTTTGTGATGGTGGAATGTTAGAAACCCAAACATCATCACTAAGTTTTTCTGCAATTGTATTCATATATCTCCTATAAGGTCTAGGGTTAAAACCTAAGTAACCCCAACTTTTTACTGAGTCTAACATTTTATAACCTAATAAGTGATATAACATTTCATCCTCAATAACTTCATCTACAGTAAACCCATATACATTTACTATTAAATCCCAAACATCTCTAATATCTTTATTCTCAATCTCTTTATAGACTTTATTCATAAAGTTAGTGCGGTTAGTATCTTCTAACACAAATTTACGATATTGTCCCTCTGTTAACCTTATTTTCATCACTTTAAAATGGTTTTAATGTTATAAATTCTTTATTAACCCCTAAGTCTATCACTACACCATCTATAATCATATTGGCTAAATTTGGTTTAGCACAACTACCTTTTTTATTTAAATCAACCTCGATTCTAACGTCATCACAATCGAAATTAAAAGTAGTACAATCTTTAGTACCATCACTTATAAAAATAACGCTTAAATAATTAGGTAATGAAAATTCAGTAATCATATTTCGAATTATTCCCCCAAACCCATGTGGTATTGTAAATTTCATACTCAAAATATTATTTTTAATATATCCATTTTTATATGGGAAGTATATACCTAATTTTCCACTATATAATTTCCACCCTCTATTTAGGTTATGTTGTTTTGGGTAGTTAGATGGTGGTTTAAATATAAATCCCTTACCTATTCTTTTAATTTGCGTATCACTGATTATTTCATCTATTTCTTTTTCTATAACAGATTTTTCTTCAGTGTCATTTTTGGTATCAGTAGATGGTGTTTCTAACCCCTGAAATTTTTTTAAAAATTTGGAATTAGTTAAACTTGCCAAAGGTCTTGACATGCAAGGGTAGGAAATAGGTGGTTGTCCCTCATTTAATATAATTTTTTTTAATTGTCTCTCTGTTAATTTAATCTTCATAATATTACGCACTCATTTCTAAATAATTATGTAAACTTTCTTCAAACCACTCTTTCGCCTTTGTAGTATCAGGATAGTAGTGATCTAAATTAGGTAAGGATAATTTTTCATATTCCTCATCTAACATCCTTACAACCGCATCTAAAAAATATGATTCTTGTTCTTCAACAAATGCAGTTTCATGATCAATATAATGTTCCATTACCCTATCTATTAATTCAGTGGGTATTGGTACTTTTAAATCATACTTTCTACTATCCCCACTTTTAGTATTTTCTACCCAATCTGGTTTACCACCAAATAACTCAGTAATTTCTTCTATTCCTCTATTTGATATATCTGATTCTATCACATCATTCATTGTTCTTTCGTATGCACTTCTTATATCCCTTTCTAATTCACTCAGTTCACTATGTTCTAATAAAACTATTAAAATTTCTTCTCCATCTACTTCATTATTTTTTATTTGTGCCCTTAATCTATCAATAAAACCTTTATTGATTAAAATATCCTCATCCGCATCATTATCCAATTCTACACCCATTTCATATAAATCATCTCCGGTGTTATGAAGTATTTTAGTATACGCAGGAATAGATTCTATCACACTATCCATTGCTTTTCCTGTCATATCTGAGACTATCTCATCCATTGGGGTATCGAAATAAGAAAAGAAATCACTATGATCTTCACTAAATGCCTCTTCTGCCAAATCCCTATTACTAAATAACTCTGAGAAATCATCCCACCCATCAACAGACAATACCATATTAGGATATAATCCTTCGGTGTCATTAAATGACATAGTATCATAGTAATTAGTCTCGATTACTTTTTCATCTTTATACGATGCACCAGTAACAAACTTTTTATTAAACCAATCTAACTTTTTCAATATTTTAAATATGTTCACACTATCTTTCCACCCCCTTAACTCATCTAACTCAAACTCACTAAATATATTGCCCGCATTTTCCTCATTCCATTTAGAATTAGGGTCTATTGTCCATTTTATGAAAAAATATAAAACGACTCCATAGTCTAATCCAAGAATTTCCGCAAATTTATCTAATACCTGTGCAACATTATCAAACCTAAAACCGGTTTTAAATGGGCTATTATCTTCATCTCTCCATATATTAAAAAACTCCCTATTAAACAGACGATACATCATGTTTTCTATTTTAGGGTTATCCTCAATACTTTCGTTAATTATATGTTGAAAGTTTAAATTCATAGTTTTTTAATTCTTACTTTTAAATCTCCATCTCCTTTAATTACTCTATGATATACCTCTTTAGGTATAAATGTTCTTTCAGTTAAAGGTTTAGGTATTTCGTTGTCTAATTGAATCATCCAGTTAGTATCACCTATAGATTCTACGATTCTATCTTCCTTATCTCTATGCCACACTAATTCACCACTATCAGTCTCATTAGAGAATGTCCTAATGTGATACCCATTATCTAATTTTTCTTTAAATGGTAAACTCATTACTCTTCTTTTTTATTCATAAAGAAATCAAATACACTATCAATATTTGTTTTAGACTCACTTATCTTATCGTCTGCCCAATCATGTCCATCACATAATAATGAATCAACCCAATGGGGATTAAAATTTTCTAACATCATATCGATTTGTCTCCTCATTTGTTTAAGATTACTAAAGAACATATAGTTTTCAGTTTTCCTATCTTCCTTAATAGTTTCCTTAACTATCCTCATCAAATCTTTTTCGGTTAATTTTATCTTTTTCATATCTTTTTTTTTACCACCATGTTCCACCACCAGATAAACCTAATTTCTTAGCGTATCTTGGTAATCTACAGGACCAATATCCTGCCATACATTTATCGTTATGTCTACCCTTAGAACAACCATGTCTAGCGTTGTAGGATTTCTTAGCATCTTTATTACTTAACTTAGCCTTTAATCCACCAGACCCAAACCTAATTTGTTTTACCCCAGATGGGTTGGATTTAGTTTTTTTATTACAACCACTTACATATACTCTATACGCTTTACCACCAGAAGAACTTCTTTGTGGGGAACTAGTCTTTACAGTCTTACCTCTAAATTTAGCTTCAGTTAAAATTTCATTATCTTCCATAGGGATATCCAACCAAACCACCTTACCTTCGAACATTACTTTTTTACCAATATCTGTTTTAAGTAATTCTTCATCCTTAAAAGATAAATTAACTTTATTATTACTATGTAATTTTCTTACTTCATTAATTAAATTAAAAAAAGATTCACTACCGTATCTATAAATGTTTTCTGATAAGGATATTTGATTATCTAAATGATATCTTAATCCTTCACTTATAATTGTTCTGTTTTCAGTAATCATCATTCTATTGATGTTTACTGATTCATTCTTTTTAGATTTTTTTCTTTTTTTAGGTTTGTAGTTTTTCACCTTAATTGGGCTAGGGGATTGTCCTTTACCTGACTTACCATCATTCTTTTCTTTTTCTCTTTTACGTCTACACGCTGAATCTTTAGCGTCTTGTGACATATTAGATGCAACACTTTTTGCTCTACAAACTGGATAACCACCTTTATCAGAATCATCTCTCCCACATGCAGGGTGTCCACCACCTTTCTTTTTTCTACATATGTTTACCCAAGGTCCTTGTGGTTGTTTAGATCCTTTTTTCTTTTTTTTTGTACCGAACCAAGTTGCTAAATCCTCATCTAACCTTTCTACAACTTCTAACTCACCTATTTCGTAAGATTCATTTTTTTTTCCACTACAGTAACTTCCACTACATTTTTTAGTACCATCTAAACCTTTAATAGTACCTTTACAGACTTGAACTGCATATCCGTTAGCATAGGCAGATGGATAAACGTCAAACTTTGCTTTTGCAGCACTCTTACCTCTTGCACATAATGTATTCTTCTTTTTCTTAGATTTACTTTTAGTAGATTTACGTTTTTTTCTTTTTTTCTTTCTACCTTCATCTATTGGTTCTTCTTCAGAAAATAAACCAGTAGATTTACCATCAAAACGCATTTCATTTAAAACTCTCTTTAATTGTTCTTCGGTTAACTTAATTTTCATTGTAATAGTTTCTTAATAAATATTACAAAAGAGCAAAAAAAATCCCACCTAAGTGGGATATATTATTTTTTATAATTTTATAAATACTTAGATAACATACCTACGGTATCAAAATCACCCACATCTAATGCATCATCTATAAGATCTTGTATTTCTCTAGGTGACATTTCTGAATAATCAACCTCAACGTCTACCTCTTCAGTTGGTTCATCCTGTGGTGGTGCAACACCCGCATCAATCATTAAATCATCTAAACCATCTTCAAAGTTACCTTCATCACCAATAATTAAATCATCTAACTCTTCATCTTCATCTGCCATATGTAATTCTTTTAAGTGAGCAATTACTTCTTTACATTTAGCACTGTTAGATAATATTTCTTTCATAAAGGTATGAAATTGTTGTGCTGGTAATTTAGTAAGTTCATGAAAGAACCATTGTTTTAATTTGTAATCGTCATCATCTATACAAGCTACAAATTTTTCCCACATACCAGGACCTAATCTCATTCCCCATATTTCATTTTGTGGGGTATCTGCTCTATCGATAACATGTTTCTGTTCTTCAAAATCTAAATGACCTTGACCCCAATTAGATCCTGCTAATTCCATAGTACCTTTAATAAGTTCGTGTACTAATAATGGGAATATCCACGCTTTAGCTTCTATTCTTGGTTCTAATTCTTTTTTCTTGTTTTCTACTTCATCACCCTCTTCTTCTCCTTCTTCCTCATCATCATCAGAATCTGCCTCTACCCATTTAATTTTTTCTGTTCCACCAATTTGTCCCCCCATTGATTGATCAGGTATTACCCAATATTGGAAATCTGCTAAAGACATTAGTTTACCATATAAACCCATTAATCTAGGATCAATACCATCTAACTCATCCGCAACCATATGGAATATATAGTGTCCTTTTTTGGCTGCACCCTGCATCAATGCGTTGATGACGTTTCTTTTATCGACCTCAATTTCTAATTCCTCCATTCTTTCTGCACTTTTTGATTGAAAATCTACTTCTTCATCTTCTTCTTCTTCATCTTGATCTAAATCTAAAGGTGAACCTGGAGGTAGTAATTCTGCATCTAACATATCATCTGGTATATCAAACTCCTCACTTACTATGTCTATTGCTAATTGTTCTAATGCATCTTTATGTTGTGACTCTATTTGTGAGACTTGTTGCATAATACGCATCATCTCCATCATCATCTGTGGGCTAATATTTTCTATTCCGTGATACCTTTTAACTTTATTAATTATATCTTTGAATCGAGAACTAGCTAATTTTTCTGAGTAGTTTTGGTTAGTTCCAGTTGCAGGTAAACCTTTATTTCTACCAAATGGGTGTTCCCCACTCCTTAATCTACCCTCTAAGTCGGGATTCATCCTTTCTGGGTGGTTAGGATCATACTCAATACCCTCATTAAGTTTTTCCATTCTTCTTAACTCATTTTTTAATAAAATGTGTTCATTAATTACTTTCTTAGTAATTCTATTTAAATCTATTTTTATTTTCTTTTTCATTACTTTTAATTTTAAATACTTAATAGAGATGCCCAGTGGTCCCAAGCTTCTTTTGCCATTTTTTCAAACACCCTTTGTACGTTATGGGTTTCGTGATTATTATCCGTAGCACTAATTCTCCCTAATGCTGCCCGTATCAATACGTCTCTAACGTCTCTTTTATTGTCTAATAGATACTCAATGATTTGTTTTTTTTCTCTTACATTATCTATCTCACCTTCATATATACCACTATCCTCACCTTCATATTCTAAATCATATTCTAAATCTTCTATTCTTTGTTCTAATGATTCTAAGTCCATTCTTTGACCATACAACCATCTCTCTAAATCAGATTTAGCCCAATTAAGAATAGGATACGCACCAAACATATTTATTAAACCACTTTGTCTTATTGCTTCTAAATAATTTCTTAAAAGTTTTTTTTCTTTAGCACTTATTTCCCTTAGTCTAGGGAAATCATATTTATCTTTTTTTGCTTCACCTATTAAATCAGATTTTTTATATTTTTTATACCCACCATTTTCTTTGAATTTAATATATTCTACTAAATCCTTTTTTTTCATTTTCGGTGCACTATCCTCTTCTTCATATATTTCTTCCCATTTCTTAGCGATTTCAGGTTCGTTTATATGCATCCATCTACGTTGTTTTTCTGATTTAAATGGCATAATGTTTATCTTAATTTTCTTACTATTCTATTTTTTAAACTTTCAGTAGTCACTTCCATTCCACCGTCATCAGTTAATGTAACTGTACCATCTACTTTAAGTCCGCCTCCCTTTTTTTTTGCGTCTGCCACTTCTTGTGGACTATATACGGTTTTTTTTACATTTGTTTCTACCTTTTCATCTATCATCATTTCATCTTCTACTTCCATATCTAACTCAGGTGTAGATAAATTTTTAGAAATATAGTCAAACATTTGTTGTCCATAAACATCAAATAATCTTTTAATTATTTTCTGTGGATTTTTTCTCATATATCTTAATACTGATGGTGGAATTTCTTCACCATACTGACCGAATATACCCTCAATATCACCTTCTCTTGGAGACTGTTTATAGTTTGCTCTACTGTAAGTGTCTCTCATTTCGTTTTCTTCATTTAGAACATTTTCCATTAGTTTTCTCCTAACCGATCTTTTAATTTCTGATTCAAATATTTTTACTTTTTTCATTTTATCCGTTTATTAATTCTTTATTATAAGTTAATACCATATCTTTTTCATATAGTTTAGATTCTACTGAGTCTATTTCTTCACCGAACTCAAAGAATAGTCTTTTTTCTGGATACTCATCATACCCTTCTAAGTTTTCCCAAGCCATTGCTATTACACCATCTACTGCATCCCACATCGCGAATGAATCAGATTCTTGTATTACATCTAGTTTTAAATCACCTGTAAGTGATCCTGTTTTTTTTATAAATTTTTCTTCTGGTGACTCAGGATTTCCTGAGGCAGGATATGCATCCCATCCTTCACCATCTATATCCGTTAATATATCAGAAAAGAGAAATTCATATATGAAGTTCCCTTTCCAATTTTGTCCCACTTTATTTATATATACTAATTTCATTTTATCTATACATTCCTCTTCTTCCTAAATGAGATTTTCTTTTATCAGACAACGCTTTTGGTTTTGGATCTGCATCTGGTCTAGGTATCTTTTTCCATCTTGGTTTCTTTTTACCTGGTCTAGTTGATGGTGGTGCAATTCCTGGTTCTTTAGTTGGTGCCGGTGAATTACCCATTAAAGAATCAAAATCTATTTCTATAAATTCCTCATCATCAAAAGTTGGGTGATCTAAGTCACCATCCATATTACTATCCATATCTAATCTATTTGGTATTTGATCACCATCTCTATCTAAGTCTCCAGACGCTTGTAGGTAATTTTGTCCTGTTGCAATTGCATCAACTACAGACATATTTTCTTCATGTACTACACCTACATCGTCTCCAACCACTGCAGATAAATCATTAGTATAATCTAAATCCTCATCTAACGGTGCCCATCCTTTTTCTCTCGCTACCTGTGCAGTTTCTTCTTCATCCCACGGAGATTTTTCTCCTCTATCGTGTGACGATTTAATATTTTGTTTAATTATTTCTAAAAATTCTGGATTATCATCGAAAGACATTTCTAAATCTTCATCAATATGTGTTGAACAATCTCCTTCATGAATTTCACCACATTGTTCACAAATTAACTCATTTTCTCTAAGAACTTTGTTTAAAGACTCATTAATGTTTTTTTTTAAAAAGTTTTCCATTAAACTCTTTTTGGAAAAGGTTTTAGATTCTTTTTGTACTTTATATGTTTTATCCCCTACTTTGAATTCATCTTTTCCGTCTTTTTTTGCTTGTGCTAAAGCCCCACTAAACTCATTTCCTTCATCTACAAGTTCGTCAGATTCGTCTATTTGAGAACCTTTACATTCATTTTCTATTTTAGTTAACATCTTTTTATGGTCAGCAATCATTTGTTTAACCCAAGTTTTCACTGAGTTATCACTACTATCACCCAACATACCATCAAATTTTTCTATTGCCGATTTAAGAGTTTTAATTAATTCTACACAACCATTTTTACTTTCCTTTTCCTCAGATTCCGATAATTCTTCTTCGGCAAATGGATCTTCGTCTTCCCCTTCTTCACCAAATGGATCTTCATCTTCACCACCTTCTTCTACATCCACATCCATAGACATATCTTCATCTCCACCTTCTAATTCACCATCTTCTTCATCCTCACCTTCAATCTTTGCAATGATGTCCTCAACATCCTCATCAGGAATTTCTTCCCAATCAATTGCAGATACTATAGAATTAATAACGTATTTGTCTAATTCCGCATCTGGTTCATCTTTATCTCTTAATAATTGTCCGATTTTACCTGTTAGTTTTTGAATCTTTTTAGTGTATCCATCACCTTCCTCTTCATCACCTTCTTCTTCTACATCCATATCCATAGACATATCCTCCTCTTCACCACCTTCTTCACCAAATGGGTCTTCATCACCACCTTCTTCTACGTCTAACTCTTCTACTTCGTCCTCTACAGGTGCTTCTGAAGCTGGAACATCTACCTTAATAACTGATTTCTGATCCTCAATTAATTCAGGTTCTTCCTCTTTCATTATAACACCACTAGCATTTGCCACTTTTACTTCAGTTGCATCCGACTCAAATAAATTAATATTACCTTTAACACCGTAAGACTCATTTAACATATCAAATTTCAAATTTAATTGTTTTAATGCTTCAGCGTAAGAATTATATCTTTCTAAATTTTTATTTTGTAAACCACCAATATACTGGAAATCTTCTGACATTAACGTACCAGAAGTTTTTTCAGTGGTTTTAATAAAATAATTTTGGTTTTCTCTTATAATCGCATAAGTTACACCATTAGCACCTTTTTTTACATTCTCAATTTCTGACAATGAAGTACTTTCATTTAAGGTACTCATTTTACCCATTAGATCTTTAATTCTATCTAATTTATCTTGTCCTTTAATTTTTTTTGGATTTACAAAATTTCTCATTTTATTTTTTTTTAATTTTTTTTTAGCTCTGTATTGGATTACCTGTGTTGATGTCCACATATTGGTACGTATCAACCGTACCTGTGTTATTTTGAAACGTTTCAGTAGTGGCAGATATTAAACCAGTTTTTATTTTTGTTTGTGAGGCAATAGGATTACCCATTAATAAAAAGTCAGTACCACTTAATGTAGTAGTATCGCCATTAACAACAACATCCACCGTTTGTCCTGCAACTAAAACAACAGTTGCACCATTTATTGTATATGAACCACCAACATTACATAATATGGCACTATACGCATAATTTTCAAAATCCGCAGTAGTTGCGTTATGTATTACTGATACTTCTCCTGTTAAATAAGTTCCCATAATTATGTTTTATTATATAAATATTGCGAATTTAATAAAAAACACAAAACAAATTACATAAACATATATTATTATGTTATGGTGCATCTTTTATTCGACTATCATATGTCATGGGTGAGAAATCACCAGCCCCTGCAGTACTAGATAATCCGATAATGTTATTTACTTCATCTATTATTCTCCATTGATTAGAACCATTCCATTTAGAGTTATCCCCAACCTTAGACCAAAAGACTATATTATTAGAATGTGGTGCATTTACTAATACATTATACGGGTTACCATCATTATAATGATTTAATACTTCTTCATCATTTAAAGCAGTATCCCAAATAACTATATTATTAACGGCTCCTTTCATTTCACCAGTACTGGTAGATGCCCCACCTATTCTCAGATCCTCTACAGTTGCCACTAAAATATTAGCAGGATAGTTATTGGTGTTTTCTAAAATTCCATTAACATATATTTGTAAATCTTTAGTATCATCGTTCCACGTTCCTGTAATATTAATCCATTCACCTGCACCTGTAGTTTTAGGAGAGAGAGTGGGGGTCTGAATGTCTTCTAAACCTGCCACCGATAAACCAACCCTAAATCTCCACTGATCTGGATTATTATCATATCCAATACCTATACCGCTACCACCGGCATAATTTTCTAACGCATAACCATCTACAGTATGATCACCATCTACTTTCATATAGGTACTAACAGTAATACTTCCTGTTAAATCATTTACACTAGTGGGTTTACCAAAATTAAAAAACTGTCTTTTATCATTACCTTCAAACATAAAAGAATATATGCTTTTATACTCGTTTATCACTCCGTTAAAGTTAGGTGGAAACGAATTTTTATGATTACCTAATAAAATTAAGTCCTCATCAATGGTGGTATTATTCTCATTTATAACACACTTTATAGTCTTCCCTATTATTTTATTTATTGTAGAACCATTAATTACCGTTGTTGCACCCGCAGTTGTACCATTAAAACGAAATGCACTATAAGCAAACTTAGTAAAATCTATTTCTGCCCAATTATGTACTACTGCAACTTCACCTTTTAAATAAGTCATAACAATTAATTTTTTAAAAATCTTATGGATTCATCTAAAGTTAAAGATTTATCATACGCTAAAGTTTCTAGTTCACTTAACTTATCTAAAAACTCCATTCTCCTTAAGACTTTAAATGTTATATTTTCGTATGCATACTCACCATCCCTATCTAAACCAGATTGTCGCATTTTTTTAATTTTTTGTTTAATATTTTTTATTGACCTAATTACTTTGTCGTAATCACCCCCTTTATATAGTTCGAAAAAATATTTTATAGAATCGATAAGGCTATTGGCTTTTTGTTTTACTTTCTTTGAGTCTATTTTAAAATCTTGTTTTTCTGGTTTTATATTCCACTTATCCCACATAACAGAATAAACCCCACTAGCAATATGTGGTTCTTCAGTGTCTTGAAGGTAAAGTTCTACATCGTACCCTTTAACTGTAATATTGTGCTTTTCGTTCCAAAGATTCTTTTTAGAATTAAAATAAGACCTAACTAACTCTACATTTTCATCAACCTCATCAAAATCTACTAAGATATGTAAGTCTACATCTGAAAATTTAGACCAATTATAATTGGCTAAACTACCAGTAAGAATAATGTCATCTATTTCTACCCATCCTATATCTAAAGTCTCAAAAAAATCATCCGCAATCATTAATAACCTAGTTCTTACGTCTTTATACATTTGTTGCTCTCTATCAAAAATTTTAGGATTTAAAGTATCTTTTATTTGAAATGATGATAAATCAATAGATTCCTTTTCTATGATATCATTAACTTCCTGTTCTTCTAAATTATTAATTTTCATAAGTACTTTTATTATAAATACTCAAATTTTTTATAAATCACCTAACATTTTTTAATTATTTTTCAATAATTCTATTTGTTCTAAAATAGGTGTTGTGTCAACGACATCTTCTATTTTATCAGATTTATAATTTTTTATTTTAGAATTTAATACTTTACCTTGACTTACTGCACTTTCAAACTCATTATAGTCAGTTCTTTTGACATCATGATAAAGATATTGTCTACCCCCTTTAAATATAATTGCTAACTTTTGACTTATAGTATTATATCTAGAAGCTAAAATATTGCTAGATTCATACAAATTTTCTATAGATTCTTTATCTATGTGTTTATTTAATAACATAATTTTAATTTTTAAAAAGTTTATAACTATCTACTTCACTAAGAGAATAAATCTTACCTATTACAGAGTGTTCTTCATCTATTGTGTTGTGACCCATATCTTCAGTAATGATTAAATAATCTCCAGTTATTACCAACCCACAATCCTCATATGACACTTTAAGTGTATTATTTATTATTGTGTCGGTTTGGTTTTCCACTTTTAAAAGTAGGGTAATTTTTTTAAATTTGGGTGCGGTGTGTATCATAATAACAAATATAAAACATTTTATTTAAAAAATCAAATAAAAAAACCCTCCTAAGAGGGTTTTAATTCATATTCAGTAGTTAATTAATTAAGAAATATCAATTTTCCTATTAGTTGACTTAGTTTTGGTTGGTGAAACTTTAGGTAAAAATAGTGTTGTAATACCATTTTTTACTTTTGCGTGTATTTCATCATATACTACATTTTCAGGTAATGAAAACGCTCTGTAAAATTTAGTAGAATGGTATTCTTTAGAAATATATTCTCCCGTATCTTTTTTATTTTCTGTTTTTCTTTCACCTTTAACTATTAAATTGGTATCTTCTAAATCTATAGTTAAATCAGTTTTAGTAAAACCTGGCGTGGATAATTCATATCTAAATGACCACTCATCTTCATACACATTTGTGGTTGGTACATTTTGAGAATACTCTCTAGATGGTAAATCGGATTTCTTACCAATTGTTGGTAGGGATAATGGACTATTAAATCTACCTAAAAAATCATCGTTCATAAATTCTTTTAAGAATTCTTGAAAATTTTTATCATTATACATCATAATTTTTATTTTTTTTATTTTTATTATTTGTAAACTACACAATCAAACCTAATGCCATTAGTGTACCTATGTCATTTTGTCATTATGGGTTATTTAAGTGTTTACCTTTGACTTTATAATAGTTTACATCTATCCCATAATCTTCTAATTTATTTTTTGGAATATAACATTCACCCGTAGAAAGTAAATGTTCTAACCTACTTTTACCAAAATTAACATTAAATTCTACTAAATCAATACCGATAAATTTTCTTTTATGTCTTAGCGACGCAACTCCGGTAGTTGATGATCCTGCAAATGGATCTAATACTATATCACCTTCGTCAGAACCTATCTTTACAAACCATTCCGCCAAATCAACACTGAAAGGTGCTGGATGTAGAATACCTGGATTAGTTTCTGATGCTGCAACTACTACATTATGCGGTAAAGAACCTTTTTCATTTAATTCTTTCATTTCTGAATTATAAACACCATCTCTAGAATTAATAGTAGTAACGGGTTTTTTAAATCTTTTTTTAGTTACTTCACTGTGTTCTACCCTACAGTTGTCTGCCCTAAATTTAGGCTTTGTTGAGTTTGAAAAATGATATACATATTCATACCTATCAATAGCCCTATATTTACAGTTGGTTGGCATAGAATTTTTTTTAAACCAAATATATGGTTTAGCCACTAAGTACCACCCTTGTTTTCTCATTTTATATTTTAATTCGTCTAAAACAGGATGGATTACCCCTTTATCTATTTTTTCGTTTATATTAAGAAAGAAACTACCGTTAGGTTTAAGGACTTGTAGAAATTTTTCTGTAAATTCTAAAAACCAATCGGCATAATCATCTACATGAATTGACCCTATCTCACCATCTTCATTACCACTATAATTTTTTCTAAATGCAAAATAAGGAGGAGAGGTAAATATCATATCAACTGACTCACCATTATCTATCATATTAGTAAGAATTTTTTTTGTGTCACCTAAATGTAATTTATATTGACTTTCCATTATTATTTTTTTATATTTGTTTTAATTAATAACACAAAACTAAGGATATTTATTTAAAAAGACAAATCTAACATGAAGAAAGTACAACCCAAAGTAAAAAAAATCATAAATAAGTCGATAGAAGAAGCTCGTTTATATAATGAAGTAGAAATTAAAATCGAACATATAATGATTGCACTAATAAATGATTATGATAATGACGCAATAAAATATTTGGTTGAGTTGGGTGTGGAGGTAGATGATTTACACACAAAATTAGAACAAAAATTATTTAATGAGGAGACTGGAGAGGAGGACGTTAAAATATCTTTACTACCTATGTCCGAATATACAAAAAAATTAATTAAAGAAGCGGAGTTTGAGTGTGATAAATTAAAAGAAACATATTTAGCAACACCACACATAATGTTGTCGATACTTAAAGAAAAAAATAACATATCTAATATATTAAAAAAAATGGGAGTAGATTATAAAAAATACGATAAAGAGGTTAAAAAACACATAATTAAAGATAGTTTTGAACCGGCAGATGGAGATGAAGAAGGAGACTTATTTAGTAGAAGAAACCAAAGTAAGAAAAATAAAAATAGTAATACACCGATATTAGATAATTTTTCTGTAGATATTACGAAGAAAGCTTCGGAAGGTAAAATTGACCCAGTAATTGGTAGAGAAGACGTAATACAAAGAGTTGCACAAATATTATCCAGAAAAAAGAAAAATAATCCAGTTTTAATCGGTGACCCCGGTGTTGGTAAAACAACTGTTATTGAGGGGTTAGCACTTAAAATTAATGAGGGTGATGCTCCTCGTACATTATTAGATAAAAGAATTATTTCTTTAGATTTAACATCATTAGTTGCCGGTACAAAGTATAGAGGTCAGTTTGAAGAAAGAATGAAGGGGGTGGTAGATGAATTAATGGATAGTGAGGGAATTATTTTATTCATTGACGAATTACATACCTTAGTAGGTGCTGGAAACGCTTCGGGTTCTATGGATGCTGCAAATGTCTTCAAACCTGCATTAGCTAGAGGAGACATACAGATTATTGGGGCAACCACATTAGATGAGTTTAGAGAACATATAGAAAAAGATGGTGCATTAACGAGAAGATTCCAACAAGTAGTAATTGAACCACCTTCAATCGAAGATACGATTGAGATTCTAAATAAAATTAAAGGTTCATATGAATTCTATCATAAAGTGAGTTATCCAGAAGATACTGTTGAGCAATGTGTTAAATTGGCAGATAGGTATGTTACTGATAGAGAATTTCCTGATAAAGCTATTGATATTTTAGACGAAGTAGGTGCTAGGTCACAGGTTAATGCTAAACCACCTCAAGTTATTTATGATTTAGAAGAAGAGATAGTTAAAATAAAAGATGAAAAAAATAATGTGGTTAGGAGTCAAAAATATGAAGAAGCTGCGAAGTTACGAGATAAAGAAAGACAAATTACTGATAAATTAGAACATGAAAAAGAGTTGTGGAAATCTCGTTTAGACAAAAAAAGAATTGTAATTGTCCCTGAAGATGTAAGTGAAGTAGTTGCCACTATGACTGGTATACCACTTAAAAGATTATCTAACGATGAGGGTAAGAGGTTATTAGGTATGGAAAAGGTAATGAAAGGTACTGTTATTGGACAAGACGATGCAGTAGTTAAAATCGCTAAGTCTCTTAGAAGAAACAGAGTAGGAATTAGAAACCCTAAAAAACCCATTGGGTCGTTTATGTTTTTAGGTCCAACAGGAACTGGTAAGACACATTTAGCAAAAAGATTGGCTAAGTATATGTTTGGTGATGAGGACTCCCTTATAAGAATAGATATGTCTGAATATCAAGAGAAACATGCGGTGTCTAGACTAATCGGTGCACCTCCAGGATATGTCGGACATGAAGAAGGTGGACAATTAACGGAAAAAATTAGAAGGAAACCATATTCAATAATTCTTTTTGATGAAATTGAAAAGGCAGACAAAGATGTTTATAATATTTTATTACAATTGTTAGATGATGGTCAATTAACTGATAGTTTAGGTAGAAAAGTTAATTTTAAAAATTGTATGGTTATTATGACATCTAACGTTGGGGTTAAAAAATTATTAGAGTTTGGTGACGGTGTTGGTTTTAGTACTAAAAGTTTAGCGGAGAATAAACAAGCTAAGAAGAGTGAGTTTTTAAATAAGGAGTTAAAGAAACATTTCCCACCAGAATTTTTAAATAGGTTAGATGATGTAGTTATTTTTAATTCTTTAGAAATTCCTGAGATTAAAAAGATTGTTGAGTTAGAGGTAAGTAAACTAAAAGAACGAATAGTTGAGTTGGGTTATAACTTAAAAGTTTTAAAATCTGCAAAGGATTTCTTAGCAGAGGCAGGATATGACGAAGAGTATGGTGCTAGACCACTAAATAGAGCAATACAAAAGTTCATAGAGGATCCAGTATCTGAAGAAATCTTAAAAGATAATATTAAAGAGGGACAAACTATTATGGTATCATATAGTAAAGTCAAAGAAAAGGTAGATGTTAAAGTAATTTAACTCTTTTTCTCTATTAATTTCTTATATTTCTTTACACAGGCAGGTATTTTATACACCTCTTTTTGATCTCCGGGTCCGTAAGGTGGTGTAAATTCTGCATTCTGTAGTTTATCGTCAATCATATAACTTATTCCTGCAACATCTTTGTGACAACCACCAGTACTACCATGTGCTGGCCACCTTCCAGTTCCTGAAATACATTTTAATTCAATGACTAAATTACCCTTATACTCTTTTAAACTTTCTTCGTTAGAAAATTTATCTATGTCTATATCTGATATTTTAACTATATTTGTCCTAACCCCACCGTATTTACCATCAGTTTGTGTTGCATCGTCTGCCAATCTATTAGTATTATTCAAACTGACATACTCAACAACTTTTCCTTTATTAGTTTTTCTTTTTAACTTTATACCGTTTGCAAATACTTCCCATACTGCCTTAGTACAGTGGTGATCCATTCTTTGTTGTTTTTTACCGTATTCGATAGTGAAGACACTATTTCTTTTAAAACACTCCTCTATTTCTTCTTTTAGTGGTTCTGGTTCTTCTTCCTCACATTCTTCACATTCACCTTTTTCATTTCTTTCAGGTATTGTTCCATCAGGACATTCTTTACATGGTTCTTTTTCGTTTCCTCCTCCAGGACATTCTGGACATTCACCATTTTCAAGCCTTTCCATTTCTGTTTTTTCCCCTGTTTCCTTATTTGTACATATACATTTTTCTGGTTCTGGATCTGGTGTATCATCATCAGATGAAACTCCCGCAGTTATGGTAACATATTGATTTTTAACATTTTCACTTTTCCACTTTTTATACGCGGCAACGATAATTGGGTTTAATGCAGTACCACTTTTTCCTTCACCTTTTGCTTTATCAATCGCTTTCTGTCTAACATCTCCCCAATACTCACCGATGTTTGCTTTATATACTGGACTTATTATAATATTTGGCCAATCAGCTTCAGGAAAATGTTCCCTAATTGCTGCCACACCAGCATCACCCCTTGCTTTAGTTAAATTTTCATTTTTTGTTTTATCATCAGACTTCTTCAACGTATGATTATATTTTAAATACGATCTCCAGTAGTTAGAACTACCAGCATTAACATTAATTTGTATTTTTCTATTTTTTAAATTTGGGTTTTCGTTTAGCCATTTTTTTAATTTATCTGCTTGCTCTTTAATCTTAGGTGTACCACCCGCAGCTGCAATATCTGATTCACCACCTTTAAATTTAATATTTAAATTACCTGAGTTATAAGTAGGTCCTTTCTTTATACCCTCATCTTCCATTAGGGGGTTTTTATTATCTCCGTTGGTGTATACCATCAGATTTTGCATTTTACGTATCTCTTCTTTTAATGTTAATCTTTTTCTCATTGTCGAATAATTTAATTATAAATATCTATTTTCCCTTAAAAATAATATTGTATATTGATAAATATAGTATAAAAACAAAAAAAAAACATTGTTTTATTTGTTTATTCGACTAATTTGCCTTATTTTTGTATAAAATCAAACACTATGAAAAAGTTAATCACACTATTATTAGTACTAATATCCTTAAATGGGTACACACAGTCTAAAGAAGTTATAGAGTATCACGAAGAAATTGCCAATAATTCAGAATTTTCAAACAGTAAAGGGTTATATTTTTATCAAAAAGATGTAAAAATATATTTAGACGGAAACATGCCGGACTACTTAAAAGAAGAACTCGATACCATAATTAACGAATTGAATGATTTAATTATACCTATAGAAATTTATTATGTTGATAATAAAGAAGAATCTAATATGGAATTATTTCTTGGTGGTATGGATAAATTTATTGTGGAGTATAAAAAGGAACATGAAAGGAGTTTTTTAAATAGTAATTGGGGTCTGTTTTGGATATATAGAGAAGGTACAGAAATCACTAATACTACAGTTTTTATTGATACTAAAAGATGTACTCACCCTAATGATCAAAAACACCTGTTAAGGGAAGAAGTGACACAAGCCTTCGGTCTTAGAAATGATTCTTACAAATATCCTGAAAGTATGTTCTACTCCAAATGGCCACCGGGAAGAAGTACCACCGAATACTCTGACTTAGATAAAGAAATAATTAAGTATCATTACAACATTCTATACAATTAATTTGGAAATGTCAAATATTTGTTGTATATTTGTAATAACAAAAAAATAAAACTATGAAAAATTTAATCACATTATTACTATTAATACTTACAATAAATGTAAGTTATGGACAAAACGAATCAACATTAACTGCAGAAGACAGATTAGAGATGTTAGATTCTATGCAATACGCATCTAATAGAAAAGTTATATCATCAGTAGATATGGATAGTCTGGAAAACGAATTAACTATATTGATAAATAATTTAAGGGTTAAGAATAATCTTAATACTTTAAAAACAAATGAATCTCTGAAGTTATATTCTTCTAATTGGTCAGATCACATTTTAAAAACTCGTAGGTTAAGTCACTCTAATATAAAAGAAGGTGGTGTTACTGCCGAAAATGTGTGGGCATATTTTATGTGGGGAAAGATATGGGTAAAGAGAGAATATATCACATCATTAGCCAACGATATTTATAATGATTGGTTAACCTCACCATTACACAAAAAAAATATGTTATTATCTGATATAAAAGAAATAGGTATATCTATATCTATAGACAAAAGAGGATATAACAAACAAGTAGGTGCTACTATGGTAGTAAATTAGAAATAACTTCTATGCAAACATTTCGACACTTCTTTGAGTTGTTTAATCTTCTCTGAAGGGTCGAAGTTTTGTTTTAATACTTCCCATTCATCCTTACCTTCTTCTTTCTCTTTTTGCACTAACGAATCTAATTTTTTGAAGTAATCTCTTTTAAATACATAATCTTTTCTAGAGGTATCCGATAATGATCTAATTGCTTTAGGACTCACAGTTTTGTATTTAACTATCTTTTCCAGTTCAGGTATTACTTTTGCAATAGTACGCATACAATATTGAACTGATTTTTTTAGATTTTTATCTTTCATACCTTTATCAGAAATTTTAGATAAAAAACCTGCATTAATATCGTCACTTTGTAATAGTTGGCTACAGGTGTGAAGTCTTTTACCATACTTTTCATCTGACGCAACGTTACCTTCATCAGTACCCCCATCATAGAACCACTCAAACATGTCGGGATATTTGTTACAATCCTTAAAACTAACTTTCTCTTCTGTTAGTACTTTTTTTACTATTTTCTGTAAATCACTTTCTGTTAAGGTGATTATATTACCATTTTTTTTAATCTTCATAATTTATTTTTTTTATAATTTAGGACAACATGTTTTACATACTTTAGAAAAGTCAATTACCTTTCCTTTTGGTCTTCTTTTTTTGATTTTAAATTTTCTAAAGAATTTTTTAATCTTTCTTCCGGTTGACTTTCTCCACGATTTCCAATCAAAAGATGTACTAACATCAACTTTAATACCTAAATTAGGTGTGACGGCAACTATAAAATTTTCACTTTCCGAATTAACTATAAACACATCAGGCATCCTTAGTGTGACACCAATACCAAATGTTGCCATCCTATATGGTGAATAAACATTTTCATACTCCTCAACTAATTCTTGTTGACTAATTTTATATCCAGTTAGTTTACTCGCCAGTGCTGCAGAGTTTTTAGAACGATTACCAAAAAATTGTCTAGGGGTAAGTTTTTTACTCGTAGATTTTTCATATCTTTTATATGCATCTATAAACATTTTTCCATAATATTCACTATTCAATGGTACTGCCGTACCATCTGCGAATACTCCGTCTAATTTGTTCCAACCAGGACCCACATTAGGTTTAGTTTGTGACAAAACATCATTAATATCGTCTACATACCCTTTTAAAAACGTATTAGCACCTCTAATTGCAGCATTTTTCATAGTATTTATTCTAGCTTCTGCTAATGCTACATTATTTGCTTCAGAATAATTTTTTGAATTTGATCCGTATGCAGTTCTAACTTTACTAGTAGATGAGTAAGCATATAAATCTAAGGATAAAATTTCAATATTTAAATCTTCTGCAATTTTGGGGTGTTGTTTTCTTAATTCTTCTACCTCTGCTTCTTTTTCATTAATCATATCCCTAATTTCCTTCATAATTAATTGAATTGCCTTTCTAGCTTTATCAGATAATTTATCCCCATCATCTGGAAACAAATCTCTTGCTTCTTCACTACCTTTTTCTGTTTCGGGATTAGGTGGGTATTGTACTACCGGAATTTCACCAGTTACCATTCTTGGTATTTTTTCTGTTTTTACGTCTTTTTCCCAACCTACTATAGAATCACTAGCGTCATTGAAAATATCTATATCGTCCACATATGCAAACATCTTACTTATTTCTGTAATATTTTTTTCTTTAACTTTACCTTTATTTATTACATCTATAAGTTCTGTTAATACATTTTTACGATATCGTATTGCTTCTTCTGGTTTCACCGTAACTAATACCTCATCTTTCTCATCAACATCCACTTCTAAACCTGCAGAGCTAGTACCTTTTAATGTATCTTTAAGTTCTTTATAACGATTTTTAATATCGTTATAAATTTTTTCTTTATCATCTACATCTACGTCTAAATCAGGATGTATTGGGGTATAACTACTGTTATTAACTACTATGAATGGTTCTATGAGATCTAAAATATCCATAATTTCATCCTTAGCAATTAATATATTATTTTTTTGCATTTCCACCAATTCAGTATTTAGTTTACCAATAGCAGTTTTAATATTTGGATCATTCACTTTATTAGCAATATCAATCGCAGTTACGAATACACCCTTTAATTTTTTATTTAAATCTCTATCAAATTGATTTTGATCTTCAGAAGAACCTTTCTTTTTTTGATTACCTTTTGATTTAGAGATACCATAATATATATCACCAAATAACCAACTCCTTAGCGATTTTCTTGTTTCTACAGAATCATTAGCCTCAAACCATGCTAACATAGACTGATAAATTTCACTATCTTTATAAGGTGCATTAAAATAATTATCAACAGACTCAACGTATTTTACGATAGATTTAATTTTTGCATTTTCCCAACTAAATTTACCACCTTTAGTCCAATCAAATAACTCTGGCTCATCTGTCTCTTGTTCATTAATTAATCTGTGGGTTAATATTCTTTCTTCGAATAGTTTGTCATAAGATGTAGTATTATCCCTATATTCTTTTGAGTCGAAATTCATTAACTTCCTCATTCTATAAATTTCTTCTGTTAAATTTTGTTTTTTCATATTATATAAATATATTGGAATACTAAAAAAAAAACATTGTTTTATTTGTCTATTCGATTAATTTGCCGTATATTTGTATAAATCAAACAACATGAAAAAGTTAATCACATTATTATTAGTATTAGTAACCTTAAATGGTTATAGTCAATATGTTCTAAGCGTAGAGGACATTAATGTAGACTCTATAGAGTATTATATGTTCGAAATGTTAAACGAACATAGAGATTCTATTGGGAAAAATAAAATGTACAGATCATTAACTTGTAAAAAGTCTGGAGAACATTTTTTGGATTACATCAAAAAATATAACCAAACACTAAAAGAAAGTGGTCACACTCAACTATACCCAATTAATGGGATTAAGACGTTGAGACGAGCAAGTGATAGACATAATTATTTTTATAATGAAGGTACTATAACTTATTGTGAAGGTTTAAAGACATCACCAAAATTCGAATTCTATGGTGAAATTATAACTAGAGATTATGTAAAGTGTGGTGAACATTGGAGTCGTAGAAGATGGGTGGGATCAACTACCCCATTTAGGGTAATTAACAATAAAGATATTGCGAGAAATCTTTTAAATAACTTTATGGAATCAGAAGGACATTACAACATAATGGCATCTATATGGGGACACATAAAAAATAATTTATATAGAGGTTATTTTAGAGTGATAATAACCCCATATAATAATGAAAAGGTTAATATATATGCAATAGGTTTTTTTGACTCTTCTTGGATATGTAACTCTTTCGAAAATGAGTTTACCGAATACAGTGGTAATTATAATAAACTTTATTGATTAATCATCCTTTCTAAATTGTAAATTAATTATTCTAATCTCTTCGTTTTTTGGGTTATTTAGGGGTCTTGATCTTAGACTATCAGGAGTTGTTGCATATGCAAACCATTGATTTTTTATTCTAAAATACGTAAAACCATTAATTTTTTTAATTTCATTAGTCGTATATGTTAATGGTTGACCATAAAGAGTGTATGGGTCATTAGCTTTCGCATTAAAAAACCTAGTGCGACCACCAACGTTTCCGTTATTAGCAAATGCATTTCCAATTTCAGATTTACCATCCATACGCCGATCCATATTCATTATAATATCACCCCTTCCAGCATTAACAACAATTTGTTGACGAGTACATTTCACATTCTTTAAAATTGTGTCACTATTTAACTTACCAAAATTAAGTTCATTTACTTTTTCTGCCCTAACATATACTTTCTTTGTTGAATATCTATTACCCATTCCTGAAGATATATCCGTATAAACATCAACGATTTGTTCCGACTTTTGAGTTGTATCATTTACTGAAATTCCAGGAAGAATATCTAATTTTCCATTTATATTAACATAAATATTTGTTGGATATAAACCTGATTTTACTGAATTTTCATATTCTTTTCTTTTTTTAATCATATCCTCATACTCTTTCTTTTTAACGGGATCGGTAATTACTACTTTATGAATAGGTGCGTTTGGGTTTAATAAAATAGACCTATATTTACCCCCTCTTTTACCTTCTTGACCTCTGTGGTTAATTGGTGTTAATTCTTTTATTTCTATTTTTTCACCTGTTTCTTCTTTGATTGCATTTATTAATGCCATTTTAAAATTAAACGCTCTTTCTTTTGCTAAAAAAGTATTCATTTGATCTAATTCATCATCAGTATATTCACTTTGTTTTTTCTTTTTCATCCCACCATATTTATGGTCTAATTTTTGGTAACTTGAAGGTATGTCCCAAGTGGGGTTTGCTTTGTCGGCTTGTCCTTGAATTGTGACATTATTTAATTTATCTAAACCTCCCGCATTAATATATCTTACAAATTGACTTACAATTTTTCGAAATTGATCAAAGACGGTTTGATTTTCTAATCTAGGCATTACCATATTATCAGGATAAAAGTCTAAAAATTCCCCAACATTAAATTCTTGTATGGTATATCCGGGTTCATCTTTAGTATGAGAGGTATAGGTGGGTATATCAAAATTTTCTGGTTTTACATCAATTCTCTCTGTAGACATACTCCATAACATCCCTTCGTCATCACCTATATTATATGCTGCAGGATACCCAATAGATTGTAAAGTTAAATACGCAGTACCTGTATTTTTTTCATTCCAATCTGCCTGTCTACTACTGATTGCAATGTTACCATCACCTTTACTTTTTTTAGATTTTCTTTTGTTTTTTCTATATTTACGCCTGTCTTTATCAAACAGTTGTTCCGATAAAATATCATGCGAATTATTCTTATAGGTAAACCCCATAAGTTCTCTCATACGTTTCTGTTCTTCAGTTAAGGATTTCATACTAAAAAAAATTATCTTCTACGAGCAACTCTTCTTCTAGACTCGTTTATTTTTCTTTTCTTTTCAGTTTTAACTTGATTTACAATGTTTTCGATTAAACTAACCATTTCAGATTCTGTTAATCTAATTGTTTTTTTTCTTGACATGTCTTAATATTTTTATAATATTTGTTATTATATATTATAAATATAAGAATAAAGTAAAAAAATTAAATTTTTACTTTGTTTTTAATACGTTATAAATTTTGATTAGTTCTAATTCACTTAAATTTTTAATGGCAGCGAAATAAATTATTGCCAATTCTAAACTATGTGAATGGTGAGTATGAATCACTTCATCGGTATCTCTATGTGTTAAAATGTATTTCCCCATATTTTTTTTTATAAATATAAGAAAATAAATCCATAAAAACAAATTTTAACTACCACCTAAGAATCCTAAACCACCTAAGTCTTTTTCCCAAGATCTATATTGTTCTAAATTCTCTGGAGATAAATTTGTTAAGTCTTTATCGTTAATAACAAACCTTGCCATATTTTCTTGTGACAGTTGCTCCAATACACTAACATCAATTCTTCTTAATGGGTTATCATGTATATTCAACACAAATAGTCCTTTTAATTGTCCATAATCTTTTCCTGGTGCTTCTGTTATCTGATTATCGTTAAGTGTTAATATCTCTAATGAGTCTTTAGGTAAATGTGATACCGGTGGAACACTAGTTAAACCACAGTTGTTGGCAGAAATTCTATTGGCATTTGTAAATTCAGAACAGTTAGGTAATTCAGTTAAATTCATATCACTGAAATCTAATACTTCCATACTTCTATCTAAATAATCTGTTATGATAACACCATCAGTGTTTTCCATTAACCATTTTAAATATTTGTTGTTTTGTAATGCCCCCTGTTGTTCACTAGCTAATCTACGTATTGAGGCAACACCATCTTTATATACTTCATCAGAAATAACTTCTTTAACGTCACCACCAAATTTATTAAGATATTTCAAGTATTTACTATCCATTAAACCAGCACCGTTTTTAATTTCGTGTGTTGCTAATGCACCTAAATCTTTTTTGAAAAATTCCATTAGTCCAGGAAACCTTTTTATTACGTCTGCTAATTTAAGACTTGATCTACCCTCTATACTAGTATTACTTTGATCATGTAATTGTCCAGATTCCCAGTGAAACTGTAGTGGGTAAACATCACTATCAGAATGTTCTTCTTTTCCAAAAAGAGTTTTAGGGAGTATTACATAGTATTCTGACTTACTACCATCTGGTCTTAGGTAACTACCCTGTCTATAAGAATCAAAATAGGAAGAACCACTTCTTCTCGTACACCAAGTTGCTAACGGACCTAATGGGTCACAACTAGATTCTTGTGTATCTGGTTGATATACCAATACGTCATTATCTCTATAGGCTAATTTTGCATGACCTATATCAATATATTTTTTTAATTTACCCCATAAACCACCATCTTCATCGTCATCACTTTCTATAAATGGTCTTACAACAGAATAAAGATGTGCGATATCTCTATACTGTGTAATATCACTTACATTTTGTGGTGCGTCTGGTCTATTTGGTGCACCTGTTTTAAATGTTTTTTTCTTTCTTACTTTTTCGAATACCTCTAAAAATTCTCTAGCTTCAGGTAAATCTTCAGATATAAATCTAATTGCTTGATCCACATCTCCATCTTTTAAGTGTCTTAAAAATACTGTAATAATCCATTGTACAAATTCTTTTTTTGTAGATGGATCAGCTTCTACAATATCATTAAAAATTTCATCCGTTAATACTACTTTACTTTTACCTTTTTTATTGGTTACAATATATGCAATATCTAAACCGTTATGTTGATCTTGTATAGGTTCTACTTTTTCTTTGGATTGAGTCATCCCACCAGCGGGTCTATCACCATCCTCAAAATCCTCTTGTTCATTTTCACCATCCGTTGCTTTATCCAATACTTTTGGATCAATTACGTATTGATTTCTTAAGAAATCTACTCTATCTTCCTTTAATAAAGTTTTATATTGATTTTCGTTAATTACGTATTTCATTTTTTACTTTTTTTATATAAATATATGTTAAATTGATTTAATTAACAAATTTAACCTACTACTTTTATTACTAACCTTTTTAACTACGTCTTTAAACACTTTTTTATCGTCTTCTTTATCCGTAATTCTATATTTAATTTCATCCACCAAAGTTATTTCATTTAGTATGTATAATTCATCTAAGATATTATCATAATTAATCCATCTTCTTTTTATATCTGTTCTCGCACCATTAATTTGCTCAAACACAAATACTTTGTAACTGTGTTCTAACTCATCACCCATCATTCTACTTTATATTTATTTATTACATATTTACCAAATTTGTGATTACCTATCGTTTTAATTGGCACCCATTCTTTATACCAAACATTACCACCATACTCTTTATGTTTTATCTTCTTTTTCCATGGAAAACCACCTGTTTTTTTAGGGTTGTAGTAATGTGTTGATCCACCTGTTATGTCGTTTTTATAATCACCTTTTAGTATTTTAATTGCATTATTTAACTGTTTATGGTTTTTAACGTCCCACATTTCATAAACTTCTTCTTTAGTCTTACCATCATAATTTTTAGAATTCCAACAACTAAAATCACCTTTATTTACCATTGCTTGTGATGACATTGTAGGGTATTTTTTAAATTCTTTCGTAATATTAGTTGATGGTAAACGATTATATAGTACATTCGACACTGCTTTCATCGCCTTATAAGTGTTTTCTTCACCACCCGCTTCCGCAACCAGTGTTAAAATCACAATTTTATCTTCATCACTAAGTTTATCGAATAAAGAAGTTTCATTTTTAGATAATAATTTAATAAGTGTCCTTTTTCCAATTTTAACTGACTCATCACAATTTTTAACACCCATTAATTCACATATCGCACTTAATGTTTTACCCCCAAAGTAACCTTTAGGTAAAGATTTATCCATTAGTCCTTTTTCTTGTAATTTATTTTGTATAGATACAATTGCTGACCCTTTTTCATTGTTACAGTACCCAAAAGACAGTGTTTCACCATTAAGTAAGTCTTTAAGTGTTGTTTTTTCACTGATTTTTACATCATTAGGACATGGGTTAGACGTAACCCCCTTAATTATTTCATTTATTTGTCTTTCTGTTATAATAATTTTCATATTTATAAATATATGAAAAAACCATTAAATAAAAATAAAAATAATAGAAAAATAAGTGGTAAAAATACCTTAAACAACAAAATTCGTTATAAAATACGTAAAATAACCAAAAAATACCCTAAAATTAAACAAAAAATCAAAAATATTAAGGATTTAGAGAAAAAATTGTATTATGCTATGGTTTGGGGGGTTACTGAAGAGCAACCTTTACAGATTTTAGAGAATTCTGATAAAAGAGGGTGGAAAAATCATCATTTAGATCATATTTACCCTATTGCGATGGGTTTTCATAACAAAATACCACCTAAAAAAGTGGGGAATATAAAAAATTTACGTTTTATACCGTATAAAGATAACCTTAGTAAGGGTGCTACACTAACTAAAGAGTCTAGAAACGCCTTACGAAGGTTAAAAAGGTTAAAATAACCTAAATTATGCTCTGGTTGGTTTAAAAGTGTGAAAAAGTTTCTGTGCTTCTTCTACTAATATAGATTTCTTTTTCTCTAAGTCATCTATACGTTTTAGTTGATCTTTATTTAAATCCATTCCGGCAGCTTCAGATTTAATGTCTGCAACTAACCCATCTAATTTATCATGTTTTAATAATAAACTATGATAATACTCTGCTTTTTGATCGTTATTCATTTTTTTATTTTTTTTTAATGTAATTTTTTACAGTAATTAGTTCGTAAAAACAACCATTATCTGTATTTTCATTTAATATCTCTACTAAATTTTTCATATAAACTGCGTCCTTACTATCTAAAACTTGACTATGACCATCAGTCATAAAAACATGAACATCCTTTCCTGTTTTTTCCCGATGCGACTTTTTTATCATATAAGATTCATCATTCATAATATAAGTATAAGTATTAATTTATTAATATAAATAGTTAATTAAAACTATTTACTATCTTCTTTAGGTGTAGTATCTACCTCCTCTATTTCCATAGATTTTTTTTGTAACTCTTGCATATACTCCTCAAATTTAACCTTCATCTTTCGATCAAATGATTTCTTTTCAGAGTTAATTCTAGCAGTTCTCGCTCTAGATTTTTGTTTTTGATTTTTTCTATGTTTACTTTTAGGCATAATTATTATTTTTTTATAAATTAAATATAAATTATTTTTATTGGAATGTCAAATATTTATTAGTATGAAGTTTTTAGATTTATTAAAAGAAAATAAAAAAAAATATTATGTGGGTGATAGTAACATACATAATAAAGGTGTGTTTGCACAACAAAACTTAAAAAAAGGTGATGAGATAGGTTTATTACATACTATCAATGAATTATACTCTGACTATTCTTTTGAGGAGTTGGGTCACTATCATAATCATAGTGATAAACCAAACTGTCATAATAAATTAATTGATAATAAAAGATATTTAGTTGCATCTAAAGATATTAAAAAAGGGGATGAGTTAACTACTGACTATACATTACAACCTGATTTAGAACAACCTAAAAACTTCAATATTAATGAAAACAAAATGACACCTCAAAAAGATGGTTATAGAACTTATTCACCTTTTAAAAATTTGGATTATATAATAATAAATGGTGGTGGTGTAGATTGTGACAATATAGTATATGATTTAATTTTAATTGGTGATGATAAAGAAATTAAGTTCTGTAAAAAGAATTCTGGTTCACACTACTTTAAAAATTCAAATAAAGTTATTGAGATACCCCTAAAAAATGCGGAAAACCATAAAGATATATTAAGAGATACTAAATCATTTAATAAATGGGTTAATCAAAAAATTAAAACTTTTAAAGATAAAAATACTGTAATAGATTTTTTATCCTAAATCATAAATATCTGGATTATCATCACCAAAAGACCTAACCATTTCTCCCGCTTTTGCGTTTGCTTGATCTTCCCACGGAGAACCGTTCTCCCCTTCTTCTTCTCTACCATTTAATTCACCCCTCTCATTTTGTTTATGATGTACTAATTCATGAGCTACGGAACGAATAATATCAGGTAATGACCTATTTTTCCCTAATACTGTTACTTTTTTATTTATCATATCATAACTCGCCAATGTTTCTACATCTTCAGAGTCATTTGTTATGTCTACAGTAAAATCATTATCTAAATCTAAATCTACCTTTGCAAAATCCACAAAATCATCTATTTTATTTTCGCTCAGTTTTCGTGATCCCCACCTTTGGGGTATATTGAGATTTAGATTATTCCTTTCTATCACCTTTATTTTATCGTGAGGTAATAAAACTTTTAAATTTCTACCATTTTCCCATTTAACGATTACATGTTCCTCAGTGACACTACCAAAGGATACCGTCTTTATATCCTCAACAACACCTTTTGTACCTGGAAGTATAGGATTGGGATCGTCCCCCTCCATCTCTACCATTTCAATAACATCCCCAGGCATCGGATATTCATCTTTATATAGATGTCTTACAAATTTAGTTACAATAGGTAAAACTATTTCCTTATCTTTAGAAGGTAATAAAGAATAAGTATTAATGATATGAGGTAATACTTCACGCATAAGAAGACTATAAATAGTGCCAAACTGATTACTTATAACCTCATCCATTTTTATGGTTAAATAGTTTAAATTACTTATATAATCATCATTAAATGTTTCTACTAAATCATCAAAAATAACATCACTTAGAGTTCTTTTTTGTGTTTCTTCTTTGAGTATTTTTTTTATTAGAGATTTCATATAATATAAATATAGGTTAGTTAGATAAAAAAATGCATATTTTTAGTGTTAGAATATACATGATATGATTATATGTAATAATCTTTTATTTTGTACTAGTAGATAAAACTTTAGTTTTTGTGGACTTTGTTTTAACATTTAAATCCTTCGCTAATTTTACTAAGTCTTGTTCAGTCAGCCTAATAGAACCTCTTCTTGTTTTCATATTATAAGTGTCTTATATTTAAATAAATATCTGTAATTACATAAAAGAACTATACTCATCGTATAATCTATTATTTAAGTACTCATTAAATTCTTGTTTATCTATTGTTCCTGCACCACCATATCTGAAATGTTTATGCTCATCTATACTTACTGGTTCACCGAATAAAACATCTGCCTCATTACCACCCCAAACATCATCCCACTCCCTTTCTACTATGGTAGTAACGACTTCACTCCAATCATATCCTTGTTCTAAACTCTCTGCTAGTACAAGATATCCATCTTCATGATTCAATATATCACAAACCGCTATCCTACCTTTTAAAGTGTGAGTACCCCAATCCCATTTACCATTTATTTTATCGGTTACTTCGTGTACCCCATCTAAAAAGTCTTCATGTAATGCATTTATATCAGCACTGTGTTGTGCGGAACTATATGCGCAACCAATCGCACTTTCTAATTCACCGGATTTAATAAAATCCCTTAAGGTTTCATCTTCCTCTTTTTGTGAGTCATATATTTTTATTATGATTTTCATGTTCTCTTCACTAATATAGTCTAATTGATATTCGTCATAATAACATTCGTAATCACCATACTCATAATCATAGTCATCTTCTAAAAACCTTTTTACCATATTTTGTATTCCATAATCACCCTCTCTAAACATATATGAAATTTCGTCTGCCTCAAATACAAAATTAACATAGTCATCACATCCACCACCGTACTTTGTAAAGTAATTCTCAACAAGTCTAATTTCTTCAACTGATGTAAGACCCATATGTCTAAGATGTTTATCAATAAATTTTTCAATACCATCCCTATCTATGATTTTATACGCACCTAATTCAAACTTAGTGAAGTTTGGTGTCTCCTCATTTAATATTTTTCTAATTAGTTTTTTCAATTGAATATTTTTTTTGTTGAGTCTTTTAAAGCATCTGTGTGAGCACCTTTACCATATAAACTATTTTTATTATCTTCTGGTATACCATCCATTGCACCTTTACCCCTTTTCCAGCTATCAGAGTTAACATAGAAATTATCAGAATACATTTTATCCCATTTTTTTTTACCGGCCTCTGATGACCATGGCTCAATACAATATGTCATTTGGGTTGGTATGTAGTAAGGTGTTAATTCATTAGCTAAAGTACAACCCGCACTAAATAAAACTAATTTTTCTACGTTAAGCATATTATCTTCCAAAAATGTAAAAAGTTCTGAATTTGACCACTTATGATCGTCATAATTAAAATATTTAATGATTTTATCTGTTTCGCCTACAGAATTTTTAAATGCGTCATATTGTGACTGATGTGATATACCAGTTTTGTTTGTACCCGCGACAAAAACTATATAACTATCATTATTAGTTTCTTCCTTTAATATTTTCCTAATTAACTTCTCCATTTACTCATTATATTTTCAACCGATACACTCTCAATTAGTGTAATAGATTTTATAACATTTTTATTTGTTATTGCAATTTCGCCCACACCATAAAAACCATCTGCGTTGTCTAACATTATCTGTTCTGCGTCCTGTTGACCTTTACTAAATGCCTTACCTAAACAACCGCCAGGATAATAATCTACAATGATTGCATTTGGGTCAATTATGACTTCATATATCATCGCTTTTGAATTTTCCCTCCCCACATGATCAGCATATTTAAAAGCTTTCTCAAAAGCGTATTTAGATGACGCTTTAGGGTGTAAAGGTTTACCGGGATTAAACAAATCACCTTTATTTGGTGTTAAATAAAATCCCATACAACCAGACTTACTAGACCCGTACCTGCCAGAGTCTTTTAACTGAATGGGTGTTCTCTTTAAAATTAAATTGTCTAATGTTATTTCCCCTAACATATTGGATGCTCCATGATATTGTAAAACATCAAAAGAATCTATAACACCACCATATCCTGGCCAATCAATAGAATTTAACTCATCGATTTTTTTTGATATATTTAAATCGACATTTAATTCCTCCTTTAATATTTTTCTAATTAATTTTTTCATTACCAATCCATATCGTGTTCTTCAGGATAATCATTTATGGGATCATTATCCATATATTTTTTTATTCTATCAAATAAATATTGATAAATAATACTATAAAATTCCATATCTCTTGATTCACCACCAAAGATATCTAGTATCGCTAACTCCACTGCACTAACAAATTGATCGTTATCTTCCGCATGTACTACATTATATATGTCGTGTGTACCTGTAGGGTAATGGAATGTACCACTACACCCATAACAATAATTTTTAGCGATAGGTTCTACATCATCAAAATAAACGGTATACGTTGTGGAATTATCGGATTTAACAATCATATCTATATTAATGATACTATCTAAATATTTTATTAATGAAGGTAATATTTTTTTGTTAGTGAAGTATTCTTGCCATTGTGTAGACATAATTTTTTTATAGTCCTCAATTCTTTCACTATACTCTTCCCTTAAAATTTTTTTAATTAAATTTTTCATCCTTTAATAATATCCCACAATTTATCTTTATTGGTTTTAATAATATCAAAATTATAAGGTCTCATTTGACTCATTTGTTTTTTAGTGGACATAGAATAACCTTGTTCATTCTCAAACCATTGTCCATCCTTATAGACAAAAACAGGATACCAATCATATGAAAATACTACATATGCACCATTGTTATATTCTGCGTGTGTATTACTACCTTTAAATGGTATTCTATTAACCACTAAATCTCTCGCCCTAATATTGGCGGTTTTCATCTTTTTATCCTTTATATCTTTTCTAACTAAAGGATTATTAGATACAGTACTTACATTATCTTTAAATAGTTGATACATCTCAAACGCATCCATACCAACAATACTCATTACGTTATTAAGGTAATTTAAAATTTTTTGATACGGTGTTCTAGCATCGAAACCTTCACGCTTTAATATCTCTATCATTTTCCTTTGATAGTTGTCTTGTTGTGTGGATACCTCTTCGTTTAATATTTTACGTATAATTTCTTTCATATTCTTTAAATAAATATTTGGAATATTAAATAAATTTCCGTATATTTGTATTAAATCAAACATTATGAATAAACACAGAGTTTTCAAACACCCCAAAACAAACATTCCCTATATAGATACTGATGATGCAATAGTAGGGTATTCTAAAAGTGATATAGCAAAAAGTGAGAATAACGATTGTTGTGTAAGAGCGTTTGCATCTGTCACTGAATCACCTTACGATGATGCTCACTCATACGTCAAAAAAATATTTAAAAGAAAGAAAGGTGAAGGTACTCCTCGTTTCCCACTTACAATGAGTGAAAGAGAAGGTTTAAAGACGTTAAATGGTTATAAGTATAAAGAGTTAAAGAACCACGATAAAACTACGTTTAAGAAGCCCGTTAGGTATTACTGTTGGGAAGATTATAAATATAAATATCGATATGTGGAACGTACATTAGATAGTAAGTATTACCCACTTATAACTACCTATGGTAAAACTAGAGCCAGTCAAATGACGGTGGGTACGTTTATTAAAGAATATAATGTGGGTAGATACCTAATACATGTTAGAGGACACGCCTTCACAATTATTGATGGGATAGTGGTAGGTAACCCATGGGATTCTAAACAATTAAAGTGTAGAATAGTAGGTGCATATAAATTTTATAAAAAATGAATAATTTAAGTTTATTTGAGTATTTTATAGTATTTATTTCTATAACCTTTATTTTCTGGGGCGGATACCTTATTGGTATTAATAAAGATAAGTTGTTTCCGCAAGAAGACGAAAAGACTCTTAAAGAATTAGATTTAGAGTTAGAAGAAGCTTTAGAAATAGAGGATTACGAACAAGCAATAAAAATAACAAAAAAAATAGAAAAAAAGAAAAAATGAGTGACACAATTACCCAAGATTATGACGAAACAACAGAAAAATTAATTTGTACCGACATTGTAGAATGTTATCTTCTAGACAATTACCCACACCTTTATAATACAACTACGAGAAGTGGTATTAAAATATGGGTTGAGAAATACTTAGAATCTAAGAAGTAAGTTTTTGTCCGTGATAATTTTCTAAGTCAGATATTAAATCTTCATGATATGGTTTAAAGTCTTCCTTAGTCCAACCATCAGTAAAACTTTCATTATTTAATGTGACTTCATATGCTCTTTTACCTCTAAAAAATTTTGACTGACTACCAGCACCTAAATAGTCTATATGACCATATCTTGAATCATTTATGAATTTCATATAGTCTTCTATTTTTGAAAAATCATAATCCCTATCAAGATGACCACCCCAGTCCTCTTGTCTAAGTATTAATGAGGGAGTATATTCTAAATCCCAATCACCTATTAAAATAGAATTCATTGCGTTTAAACTACTAGTTTTAAATATGTAGTAAAGTGCTGCATTATAAACATCCTCAATCTCACTATGAGTTAAACCATACATATCACCATAAAAATGTCTAAATCTATTAAATAACCAATCTCCCCTTAGACTATTTAACATCCCATTTTTTTGAAGTCTAACAGGTTCAAAATTACCATCATAAGTCGGTTCTATCATACCATTGAAAACCCAAAATCTCTCATCTTCACTTATAGTCTTAATAACTTTTTCTTTTACTTTATCTATAAATTGTTTTTGTTTGTTTATGTAATTTTGTTGTTTATTTTCTGCCAATATCCATTCTTCATTCCAATATGCCCATTCGTCATCTCTTTGGTAATTATTTATTTGTTCTATAATTTCATCACTTATGATTTCTGATATTACTGGAATTGTTGGATCGTCAGCACCAGAAGATAAACCTTCTTTCTTTAAATATTCTCTAACTAAGTCGGGAATATTTCTTCTGACTACACTTATACTATCTTCTGTTAACCCTAAATTATCGTTCCACCTATATAATAATTGTGGTAGACTATGTTCACTATCAAAACCCAACCCATTAAAATCAAATAAAACTTTAAAGGATCTTAAAACAGTCATTTTTAAAATATCAGTTACTACTCTATTTATAAACCCACTCTTATGATATACCTTACCAACATTCTGTCTAATCTGAGGTGCAGTTTGTTCAGTTAATGAAGAACGAAGATTTACCAATTTCCTTACATATCCTTTATCTTTTGCAACATTATATGTATTTTGTGTCAATTTTTTTGCAATTGGTGCAACTATAGGATCATCAAAATGTCTATTTTGTATTCTTTTTGGTTCACCTATACCCATTGTTTTAAATAGATAATATGCGACTAAGTTAGATAAAGTACTCAACACAAATTCATAATCAAATACCCCCAGTGTACTATGGTAAGGGTCATAATAAAAATCAATATTTCTACTAAGGTGACTATCTCTAAACCCATAGTCTACAGTATTAAAATTTATACTCTCTTTACCATATCTAAAATTCTTTTCAATATCCCTAACCACCTTATCAATTAAAGATTCTATTTGTTTACTTTCCCTCATTACAATAGGTGCATTTGGCATATTATCCTCTTTAAAATATTTGTTATATAGTTTAGGTATGAAAAACCTAGCCAAAACATTTATTATATCATCAATATTAAAGTACCCATACCGATCTTCAAAAAGTATAAAAAAGTCATTAAGAGTTTGGGATAAAATATCTCTAGTAATATCAACCAATGGTTGACCTCTCTCATGCATTATTTCTAAGTCACTTATTGATAATTGATAAGACATATTTTTATCCCATCCGAACCAAAAATCATAATAAGGATCCCCATCTTCTATTGAAGGGGGACTTAGATGAATACTGTCCATCAGTTCATCAGAAACTTTCTCAAGGAATTTATATGAATTAGATTGTGTTTCCATCTAAAAATAAATATCAGTTCTTTTTATAAAAAGTATGTGGTTTCCCATTATCATCAAAAACAGTAAATTCACTATATGGATTTTCCGAAACTATATTAGGGTTAGATAGTAATTCTTTTTTAATGACATTAAATGGTTTTCTTTTAACCCACCTTTCCATCTCACTTTTAATGTTAATGTTTTCAGTTATATAAAAATTTTTTTCTATATCTTTTAATTCCTCATCCATATGTATATAACCCCTATTTTTTAAAGCATCTACTCTCTCTTCATATGTAATTAATCTCCTATAATTAACTAAAAATTCTTCTTCACTTAAATTAGATAATTTACTTTTTAATAATTTATTATCATCAGTTTTAGAAGTAATATATATTTCTTGTTTATGAATTTTAGATTTAGAATACTTTCCCATAATTTATTTTATTATATAAATATCTGAGCATAAAAAAACCCTCAGTATTGAGGGTTTTAATATATTAGTTTTTAATATTTTATGATTTAATGAAACTTTTTAATTTTCTATATTGAGATTCTGTAAGAGTATTTAATACTTTACTGTATTTTTTTCCTTCTGCGAAGTTAGTACCTTCTTCATCTCTATCTTCATGATCTTCATCGTAACCCATATCTTTCTTAAGTGCGTCTAAATGTTCTTCGATAGCTTTGATTCTGTCATGTGGTGCCATATCTTCTTCCATATGATGTTTCTCATCTTCCATTTCATCTTCTCTATGTTCGTCAGCACCTTCGTCCTCACCATAGTTGTAAGTTTCTTCACCTTCAGAATCTTCATTCACTGCTTTACCACAATTTTTGTCACATTGTGCCTTTTGTTTATCATCACAATCTTTATAATCACAATCAAAATTTTCTTGACAGTATTTGTTTTTTTCTTCCATTGTCACCTCTTTAGATTGTTCATTAACTACATCACCATGATCTTCTTCATCTTTTTCTAATTCATCTTTAGATTCAGGTGCATCAACACCGATAACGTCATCTTCATTAACCACGTCACCATGATCTTCTTCATCTTTATCAAGTGCTCCTGCAGATTCAGGTGCATCAACACCCATTACTCCGGTTTCTTCAAAGTCTTCATTTAACAAACTAAGACCCATTAGTCTTCTCATATCATTTGTTTCTTTTAACATGTGTTTTTTCATTACTATTATTTTTTAGTATCTCTTTTATTAATCTTATCTTCTATTCTCTCAATTTGGGTTTCTACAGAAGTATCTATATCATTTAATATTTTATTAACTTCAGTACCATATTCAGTACTTTTTAACATCTCATTTAATTCTTTTAACTTATCTATGATTTCTTCAATTCTTCGATTTTTACCGCTATTCATACGAGACTCTCTATCTTCAGATAGAAATCTTTTGATTTTAAATTTATTAATAATCTCTTTAACTTCCGTTTCTGTTAAGTTTACTATTTTACCGTTTTTTTTGATCTTCATCACAAATCTTTTTTTATATAAATATACAGTTTTATTAAAAAATTACCTTTTTAGTTTTAGTTCGTTGGTTTTAACTGGTTTAATTAATTCAGTACCTATACTAAAATTTTGTTTTAATATTACACTATCCTTTATTATTTTTACTACGGTGTAAGTGGAGTCACACCAAATTACAGTCGAACCCACTGTTATTTCATCACTCAAATCACATAATTTTTTAATAAATATTTGGTAATTTAAAATATATTTGTTATATTTGAATAAATATAGATATATGAAACGTTTAACAATTATTATCGGAACTTTACTGATGACATTATTTCTTTATGGTTGTGCATCTACAGTAAAATGTGACGCATATGGTTACAATGAGGTAACTATCGAAGGGGATGACAATGTATAAAAAAAATTATAAAAATGAGTAGTAGATTATTAGAAGGTATTAAAAATTATTATTTAGATGAAGATATAATGACTGCAGATGGTTTTGATAATGCCGTTATTGGTATTGATGATAAAACTATGAGAGTTATTTATTCTGTTACTAAATGTATCGAAATAATGATGACAGAAATGGATATGAGTATGGAGGAATCTATGGAATTCTTTGAATTTAATGTTAAAGGATCAGAAGTAGGTAAAAGGACACCTATATGGTGCGAAGATATGTTAATAGAATAATATTAAAATTCCCTACGTTTTTTTTCTATCTCCGATTTGAACTGGCGTGGTTGATCCCACCATCCATCACCTGTTTCTCTGAAATCTCGTTCACTTTTAAAATTCCCCTCTTTATCGACATCAACTACCTTAACTCTTCTATTCCCATCACTAAAATCTGAATTGTTTGCAATGGCATTTATTTTTTGTTTATAATCGGCAAATAACCTTTCTATATTCTTTTTAAACTCTACAGTAACTTTCTCCGCTTCTTCACTATAGGTTTTTAGGTTATCAATTGCATCTTTAACGTCATATAATTCATAATTACCTTTATCGGGTGCCGTATGAGCCAATTTTTCTGTTTTGGGTTGGTAGTAAGGTGTAAAATATTCAATGTCACTACTACTCAATAAGTTATATGGTTCATAATTAATATGTGGATCATCACCAAAAGATCCATGACCTTTACTCTCTATGTCTGTTTCACGAACACCTGCCGACAAATTCCATGATTCAGGATTTATACTAAATGATATTCTTTTCTTTATTTGTGGAATATATGTTCTCCACCCATATTTAGACCTTGCCACTTCTAACTCTGTTTCTGGTGACATATTAATCTCTGGTGATGTTAAATCATCAGAATTAAATTCTTCTTTAAGTATCTTTTGAATAAGATGTTTCATATATTATAAATATATGAATAGATTAATTGCGTCTATTAATTAAAAGATTTCTTTCTCTATTTCAGTTTTTTTCTTTTTTATCCCAAGAAACTAAAGACCATCTCCATCCAACATTAAGGGAGTGAATGTATTCACCCCGTCCCCAATATCCAGTACCCATTTCTGCACATAAAGTAAAGAATCCTAATTGTTTAATTTTAATATTATATTGAGCATAGAGCATACCTGGGTTAATCCTAACGCCTAAAGTAATGCTAGCGTTTTCTTTGCCTCCATGATCATAATAAGACCCCATACCAAATTTTGCAGTCCATACATCAGGAAAAGAAACTCCGGCTGACATATCAATTAAACTGTAACCACCAAAATCAAACACATATCCCATAGATATTGATTGAAATGTTAGATTGCTAACTTCCCAACCTTTTGTACTAAAGTTAGGAATGATCGGTTTTCCACCTGAAATACCAATTCCGGTATTTGATTCAATATATATTTCGTTGTCTGGACGAAATGTCCTAGTTTGACCCAAAAGGAGTGTAGGGAGTAGTAATACTATTAGTAGATGTTTCATATATAATAATGGTTGTTAAATATAAAGTTGTTATTTAATAATAAATACGAATATTTAACCCCCCATTAAGAAAGTATTGTAAAAGTTATGTAATAAATATAGAAATATGTTACTTTTTTATTTAATATCCTTTTGTGAAAGAGTCCCAGTATTCTTCAGTTTTCTCCCATATCTCCCCCTGTAATGAACCCCAAACACTATTCCATTCACTACCAGTGATTCCATACGTATTTTCTATATGATTCATTAAGTTAACGTGCCAGTTAGTATTTGGTGCACTAATATCTTTAGTAAATGCATCGTCTGAAACAACCGCAGATAAAAAATCATCATCTCTAATACTTGCAGAATAGTTTATCATAGGTAAATAAACCAACCCCCTATCAAAGTCCCACACTATTTCTCTAAGAACCATATCAACAATTTTATCTGTATATCCCAAATCTACACTTTCACTTAGTTTAGATCTTCTTGCATCTCTTCTATCGAAAAACCTTTTAAAATATTTATTATATATTTCATTATAATACAGATACATTACTTCGTACATTTCCCCACCTGTTAATCCATACATATCTAAATAATCTGTTATAATCTTAGGTACTAAATAATGATCGGGATTATCAATTACTTCTTTACAATAGTGGGCACTCAACACAAATCTACCATTCGGTTTAGCAGCAATAAATGGTGTTACTACACTCGCCGCATCAAATTCTCTATAAGGTACAGTCTCATCTATCATTCTAATTACAACCTTTTTTAAGTATTCTTTTTGTCTATCGTAATTAGGTTCTATTTGTTCCGATAATTGATTATCTATATAATTGTATTGAAAATTAAGTTTTAAGTTAGGTATTATTTCTCGAATTTTATCACCCAAATAGTTAATAATTCCACCATAATTATTATAAATCTTAGTATATCTACTACCATTGTTACCAACATTAAGTGTGATAAAAACCACCAAATCAAAATGTCCTACGTTACGCATAACTTCATCCACCACAATACTTTCAACGGAATTTATTTCTTTAATTGATTCTTCATCAATCCAGTCCTCTTGTATTAACAATTTCAGTTCTTGATTTAGTAATTTCTCTACATTATTTTTAAATTTTTCAGACTTATCATAGTTTTCGATTAAATATTCTTTTTGTTTATCTTCAATAGATTCATTAAGTCTATTAAATCTACTAATGGGTAAGTCATATAAATTTTTAAGTTTATCTTTAAAAATAAAATTTAGTTTATCGTGTACAAATTTCATTTCATCTTTATTTAACCCAAAAATATCAGTACAATAGTTATGAAAATTAGGTCTACTGTTATATGGATCCTTACTATCAAAATAAGTTTTTAATTCCGTATCAATACCTAAAGGAAAGGTCAACCAAGGAAAAAATATTTCCCCTTTTTTATTAAATGGTACTTCAGCAGTTTTTTTAATATTAGTTTCTCTAACTATTGTATCTATTACCTTATCTATGTATTCTTTTTGTTTATCTACACTCTCATTAATAGTTCCTTCACTATTTGCATACTCATTACCAAAAAATCGTGCACCTTCAAAATACTTTTCCCATACGTAGTCTGACTCATGTTCTATTAAATCGAATACTTCAATCATTTCCTGATCAAAATTCCATCTATGATCTTTAAATCTTTCAGGATAAATATCATAAATAGCTGACATTACCCCATCAGATCCAAATATCTCCCAAGTATCACTAAATGGAAACTTAATAGTATATAAATTGAGGTGATCAGTATCGTACTTAGTTCTATTAACTAAATGTTCTACTATCTTATCTAAATATTTTTTCTTCCTACTATCCATTATCGTTAGGTGTTATCTTAATGGACTTACCATCAATTTCTACTTTAAAATCATTTGGTGAAAGGTTTTCGAAATAATCTTTTAAATATTTGATCTTACCGTCTTTTCCTTTCATTGTGGTGGGAACATCCACTTGTCTTACATAAGGTGGTTTAGGGGGTTTCTTTTCCACCCATTTAACAGTATTTTTGTCTGTAGCGTAGGTATCGAAATCATCTTTCGTTGTAAACTCCCAATACTCATCACCTTTACGTTTTCTATAATAAGTGTCACCACCTATATCTCTTACTTGGTATTCGTACTGAGAAACCTCTTCTAATAATATTTTTCTTATGATATCTCTCATATCTTTTCTATATCTAAATATTGTGCCCCTCTACCTTTATCCTTTAAAGTTATTTCTTTTTCGTGTGGATAAAGAATGTTATTATTTAATGTCTCCATTACGTCTACTTCACTCTTAGGTACTTTAACAGTTATTAAATATGCGTATTCCCCTTGTCCGTGTCCATATATACTACCTCTATCGTGATGGTTATTGATTAAGTCCGTCCTATCTTGTGAATAATGACTACCTAATTCATCGTAGTTAATATCATTTACATCATCTAAATATAATACCCTATATAGAAATAATTCTTCTGGTAAAGTTTTAACCCACTTAATCATATCACCTAACTCCTCTGTTGCAATTTCTTCTGGTGTATCCATAACTTCAAAAGACTGTAATAGTGATTTATGTTCATCACCAGTTAAATCTTGTTCAGTTATAATTGCATTATCTGGTATATCCAGATCCGGATATATTGTTCTAAGTTGTTTTATTTTTAATTTTTCTTTAAACATTTCCCATAAAAAAGCACTTTCTCTGGTTTTTGCAATACTCTTACCTGTAGGAAACATTATTTGTTTATCCCCTACACCATATATATCATCTACATATTTCTCAAACCTACTGTGTCTATACTCATTCATAAATCCAAAATATTCAAATTTTCCGAAAGGGGTTAATAGAAGATAATCACCATCAGATAAATCCCCAACGGATTCTAACTTAGTTTCTTTATCCAGTCTATCAACAACCTTTTTTAAAAACCTAATTTCTTTACTATCAATCCTTTTAAAGAATGGTATATTAGTATCAGTACTTAATATATCAATACCTTTAGCCTTTAATAAATTTATGTTTTGTTCTATAGACCTTTCATCCCATTCAGGATAATGTTGTTCTCTTAATGACTCCAACCCTTTTCTAGTCTTTTCATCTGCATGAATATAACCACTTAAATATATATTTTTAGAGTTTAAACTGTCCCATACAATGCCTGACACCATTTCTGTCTCTGCCTGTGTTAATCCGTATGTATTTTTAGCATGTTTTTCTAAACCCGTCCAAAAACCATAATGACCTGTGGAATTATCATTCCACGGACCGTACCCTCTCATCTTAGCACCTGGAATATCATAGTCATCAAGTTCTATTTCTTTTATAATAGAGTCTGCAACCTTAAATAGATATTTAAGATTCATACCTTTAGGTTTTTCTGTAGATTCATTAAGTTTTTTTAGGGAATAGTAATTGGTATGAATCTGATCGAAATACTTATTCCACACATAATTAATTTCTTCATTGGTTAACCCATAAACATCTCTACAATGATTTACTGTATGTGTTAATAATCTATTGTAAAAATAATCTTTCCGATCAAACATCCTTCTCACATTCCATTTTTCATCTGGATAGCTAGGTAAACTTATCATACCCTCAGAAGGATATAAAATAGTTTCCTTAACAAGTTGTTCAATAATCTTATCTAAGACTCTACCTTGTCTATCTGATTCATTTAAGGATTGTTGTTTACTAAGATAAATAACCATCGCCTCATCAGCGTCTTGTTTATTCATCTCATACTTATCCATAAAAATGGATTTAATCTTTTCATCGTTGGTTAATTTTTTATTCTTACTAAATAAATCATCCACATCTTTATTTACTCTACTACTTAGAGATTCGTTTAACATAGCACCAATATCAAATACCTCATCACCTCTCATCCATTTTTCTGGTTTACTGGTAGGTACTTTGTCATCCTCATCCATTTCTAAATAACTTTTATATATATTGTTATAAAGTTTAATATAATAGTTATAAATCACTTTTACCATTTCTTCAGAATTTAGACCATATATATTAGTTAGGTGATCTTTTTCGTAGTCTTCTATGTATTCCCATCTTCTTTTATTTCTTCTAAGTACACTGTTTCTTACAGTGTCCATTCCAAAATGCTCAATAGGTTCTCCTGTCCTTGTGTTAATAAGTGCAAAAATTATTTCTACACGTATTAAGTGCAATTCTTTTTTTTCTAAGCTTTTATTTCTATTTTCCCAAAATCTATACTGTGATTCTTTAAGTAATCTCTCTACAACCCTATCTAAATATTCTTTTTGTCTATCGTTGGATTCAGATAACATATTATCCTCATAACCTTGTGTTTCAACAATCTTTTTAAGTATTATCGTGTAAAGTGTAAGAATATTGTTTATGTCTTTATCTTCCACACCTAAATAATTGTGAAGATAGTCATGTGTCTCACTATGATTTTCAAGACGGTAGTAATTATTATATTTAAAATATAAATCATAACGATCCCCCATAACTGGACTATCATTATCGAACTTACTGTGTTGTATTAAGTGTTTAAGAACTTTTTTATAAAAAGGCGTATCAAAATAAGAGTGCCAAAATTCACCTACAACGTTATTTCTAACTTCATCTAAGATATCATCTATCCAAGCATCATACATCAGTCTATTATCCCTTTTCATTACAATAATAAATATCCATATAATATAAAAAAAATAAAGGTGTGGTGATATAAAAAAAACCCATCATTTCTGATGAGGTTAATAACATTACGACTATAATCCGTTTTATTTAATGTTTACTATGATAATGTAATGGTATTTTAAATGTTGTACCAAAAGTAGGGTGTAATTCTAAATTAATAGGTTCATTACCATGACTATCATGATGTCCAAAAGAACTTTCAACATCTACTTCAATATCATGATGTGGACCTAAGTGAGGAAATTCTAATTTTAAATGATTAGAATATGGGTCATAATGTGCATGTAAATTATGATTAAGAGTATCCATAAAATTACTATCATGATTACTATGTATACCATTTTCTATTTCATGTTGTAAATGACTAAAAACCTCTTCATCATGATGTGCAATTTTCTCTAATATATCCTCCAAATGTTCATCGGTTAATTTCACATATAAACTACCTGTTTCATGTTGTTCAATTAATACTCTTTTTACAATTTTTTTAAGGTCAGATTCCGTTAATCTAATTACCTCACCATTCTTTTTAATTTTCACAATATAATGTTTTTTATTTAATCTTTATTAAAGAGCTTCACCTAAAGATTTAATGAAGTTATCCATGTTAAAATCTGTCTTAATCTCATTTTTCTTATTAAATGATGAATCAGTAAGAAATATTCTAGGTACACCTTGCCATTTACCAGTCTCACTAGCCATACCAGTCCCAAGTTCACCACCAAACTCCTCTGTTGTTTTTTCTAAGTCTTCTTGAAGTGTTTTACCATCAGAACATTTTGTAGATCTACAACCCTCTGTGTCAGCCATCCAGTCTTTATTTTCACACCAAAGATTTAAACCAATAACATTATTGAAATCTGCCCATTTTTGGAAGTCTTCACTTTTATCTGTAATCTTTTTTATTTTTTTACAAGGTCCACACCATGGTCTACTAAACATTAAAAGGACAGGTCCATCATGATTTTTAATATCTGCGGAACATTCTTTCCATTCCATAGTTTTCGGTACAGTTGCGTCATAGTCAACCACAGTTTTATGTCTAAGGAAATGGTCAATATCCCCCTTATCTTTACCCTGTTCTTTTAGGATAAGTCTTTTAAATTGATTTTCGTTAACCAGTATTTTCATAATAGTTGTTTTCTATTTTTTAGTGGATATACAACATTTAGTGTCACACCACCCTAAACATAACTTATTAAAAGTTATCTTACATATTAATTTACAAATCTTTTGTTTCATATATTATAAATATAACAACTTATTAAAAACAACAAATTAAGAAGAGGGGGCTGGGGGAGAAGTCGACAGTTCCGCCGGTCAATTTTAAATATGACATAAGTATTACAAAAGTAATTTATGTGTTTTTAAGGTGTGGTGTCGTTAGGATCTAATACACCATCGTTATCATCATCAATGTCCAATCTATTAGGAATTCCGTCACCATCACTATCTTGTGTAGTCACCAGTTCCATAGATGCCTTATTAGGGTTTAATAAAATAAACTCAGGTTTACCGAATAGATTTTTACCACTTATGTAATCATAACCCTTACTAATTAAATCTCTCAAAGTCCGTTGTGAGATTCGTTCTACATTAGTGTCATAATCATAACTTTTAGAATCCCCATCCATAGTTATTTTATGTAACCCACTATCAGGATTAGACTGATGATATTTTAATGCAAAAGAATCACCACCCATATCTGGTGACATATAGAAACCAGCGTAGTTCTTACCTTTTTTCTGTTGTCTCTGTGATGATCTTAAAACATCTATATCAGTTATAGTGGCATCTATAGGTAAACCACCATGATAAAATACCTTTTGTGAACCCTCTTTTAAGATTAACTTTTTAAACTGACTTTCATTAACGATTATTTTCATACTATATAAATATAGTCAAAAACAAAAAGAGGGGGCTGGGGGAGATTTCGACAGTTCAGCGAGTCAAGAAAATAAATGACAAAAGTATTACTTTATTAAGTTTCATCTGGAGGAAATAAGTCATCTAATAATGAACCACCCACCAATAGTAATATCCCCAATAAAAAAAATATTACCATCATTTCATTATGAACTTTACAAAATTCTTTATAAGTTCGTATAAAACGATTATTGTAAGTATTTTTTCAATATCATCCATTTATCTTTAATAATACTGCATCAATATATTTTCCCAAAGCGTAAGGTATTTCTTTTTTAGATAAACCATATATGTTTTTAACATGTAATGAAAAATTATGAGATAATTTACTTATAGGAAAAAATTTTATAGTTTGTAGTTCTCTCTGCATCTCAATAAATGAATCCTCCGTAAATACCGAATCATAAAACGGTGTCACTAAGAGAGCGCGATACATAGTATCCGATACCTCTGTTTCAGATACCATCCGATTCACCACCTTATCTAAATATTTTTTAACGTTATCTTCCATTGTTTAGTCTATCTTCAATAATTGGCTTATATTTATCCCACACATAATAACTCTCATCATCGTTTAATCCATATACATCTCTACAATGCTGAGTGAAGGAAGGTGGGGTGGTCGAGTAAGGTGAAGGGGTGAGAAAAAACTTGGGGACATAGTATGATTCAAAAGGATAAGCGTAATAGGAATTAAAAAAAGGCATATAAAGTGTTTCCTCATCAAAATCTATGTTAGTTTCCCTAACTAAACTATTTAATACGTTATTTAAATATTTATTTTCCATTAGTAGTCGTTTATCGATCGAAGTTAATAATGTCCTTAGTCCCCATTACATTATAATATTTATTATAAATGTCATTATCTACATAATATTTACGTATCTCACCATGTATAATACCTAGATACATAAAATGTACGTATCTTAACTCGTCTTTAGTTAACCCATATATCTTTTTACAATATCTAATAAAAGGTCCTGAAAAAGGTAATGTATACTGAAAACTATAAGTGGTATTTTCAAAAAAGGGATAGTTTATTCTCCATTTTTCATAATCTATATCAGTCTCCCTTAATAGTTGTTCTACCACCTTATCTAAATACCCTTTTTGTTTGACATCTAAATCTTTTGTGAAATTCTTTATAAATTCAGTATCATCCATATAAGGTAAAACATCCACATGACTCTCGTTAATGGTGGTATTTTCAAATAACTCGAAACCAAACATAGGATTATTGTATTTAAACCATTTATAATAATTAGGAAGAATATAATCCTCTATCTCTTCATTAGATAAACCATATATATCTCTACAATGTTTATGAAAATGACTACTTTGATTTCTAGGGTAATAAGGTGACAATGTAGTAAAGTTACTAAACGGATATTTCCACCAGTAATTTAAGATACCATTATCTGTAGTCGTTTTAAATTTTGTTTCAGATTTTAACCTTTCTAATATCCTATCTAAATATTCTTTTTGTTTATCTACACTCTCATTAATATCATGTCTACCCATATTCCATGTAGTTGCAACATTAGATTTATTTCTTCTAAGTCTGTTTAATATTTCCTTTTCTATAATTTCTATATATCTACGCCATAGTATTACCGACTCCTCATAAGTTACCCCATAGATATCATTACAATACTTTTTAAATCGACCCGGATACTTATGATTTTCCCATCTACCGTCCATCCATTGGGAAACGGACAATAAAGAATCAGAACTTAATTCAGGTTGTTTAAAGTTTGCAAATGGAAACGTTATCTTACTATCGGTTATGACAGTCTCTTTGAGTAACCTATTTAATACCTTATCTAAAAAATTTTTTTGTTTGTCCATTACTCCTCTCTGTGTTCACAATCCTTTTTATGTTTAAACCATCCACCACATTTACACTTTACATAGAATATCACTGGACCTACTATCGGAGTGGACGCAACTAAAGTCCATACATTTGGATGCCAATGATCCCCACAAATACCGAACACATGTTTAAGAAACTCTACTACCATATTACTAAATATATTTGAATACTAAAAAATACCTGGAAAATTTTTTCCCATTACACTTTTTCCACCAGAAATGGGTGTTGTTTACACAATAAGTTTTTGTGGAGTTAATCTCGCCTGATATCCATAACCTTTACTCCACCTTTCTTCATTACTATTGGAAAAGGGATAATCGTTCTTTTCATACTCATTTGAAATAAGGTACTCCACCGCCTTATCGTAGTCCTTAAAAAATAAATCGGATTTATGATCATATCCTCTATCCCAGTTCTCACCCATACTAATGTGATAGATATCCGTAGTGGGTAATTCTGTTTGTTCTCTTAGTACCTTTTCTATAATCTTTTTCATAATAATATAAATATACGAAAAAAAAGTCATATTTACAAACTCTAAAAAATTCCTGGAAAATTTACGGAGAACATCACACCCCCTTATTTCATCGAAACACCCCCAGAGGGAAGGGGGGATACGTAGGGGTACAGGAGGGGGGGACCCCCCAGAGGGGTTAAATAGGGGGGAGGTTTTAATGATATACATAGACTCCCCCTCTCTACTACTCTACTATATGTTCCTATACAAATATACGAATAATAAATGACAATATCAAATAATGGGGCATAAAAAAAGGGGGGAAATACTTTGTATGAAACTCTATATTCCTACCCCCTTTCAAGGGTTCTTAGGTTAAAACTATTGGGGATTGTTTTACCTCATCTTCCCTGTTTAATGATCTGTTGTGCGCTGGTAACCAATCTAACTTTATATTTAACAACCAAACTATCTGAAAGAACTTACATTCGTAAAGATATGACAGATTGTGTTACCTCAACATTGTGACCATTATATCAAACAACTATAGTATAAATATATGTATTCTATTTGGAATAGTCAACACCTATACGTTTTTTCTTTTTTTCCTTATACTTCTCCCAGTATTCATCATTATAATATTCCATATATATACGCTCCATTTGAATATCTCTTTCAGTTACTACAATAGGTAGTCTATATATTTCATCATAGTCATATGGATTTACTTTACACTTCATCATCCTTTTTCGTTGTTAGTATGATTAAAAATATTAATAGTACCACTGGCCATATTGTTATTACAAATATTCTCTCTAACATAGAGAACTGACGGAACGGTTCATCATCCTTTATGATCATAATCTCATCCGCATAATACCTCGCAGATATCTCCATTATAAATGTGAACAGTACCCCTATCGAAAAATAATATATCATAAGTATAAATATACGAATAATATTTCATAAAAAAAAGTCCCTTATTATTTGGTAGTCTCATTTTTTTTTCGTACCTTTATATTATGGGTCTGGTTCTGAAATATAACCGAAAGAGTGGACTCCACCCTGCGTTATACTTTTTTATTTTATATATAGGGCGTAACGGAGTCTACCCTATTAGAGGTGATGTTCCTCTGACCCGTCTCGGACTCTCATCCACTGACAATACAAATATACGAATAATTTTTGACACTACCAAATTTTTTAACACTTATTTTAAAATAAAAAACAAAAAGGATGAGGTTTGTATATATGGATATTTTTTTGTATATTTGTAATATGGAGGATGAAGAAGTATTAGAGTATTGGGCAACTTTTGAGACACCAACTTATTTATCTGAACTTAATCGTTTATTTGGGATTGGTAGTTTAACTGATGCCTATAATAAAGTAGAATCAGTTAAAAGACTAGGTGAGATAGGTGTTCATGTAACCTTCTACAATAGAGATAAAATTATACACAACTATGGGAAATAAATTTAAAACGTTTACTCCGAGGGTAGATACCAAACGGAGATTAGTTATGACACGATTCTACGCTGGTGTCCGTAATGAGAATTCATTCTGTTATGTTATTCATCGTATTACTAAAAAGAATACTATAGATAAAAGATTTAAATATCTATACTGTTATAGTGATGATGACTATACTAATGTAAAAGAATTTAATCACTCACTAACTGGTGAACCATATCGGATCTACAAAAGTTCCTTTAAGGGTATATTTAAATTAAAGGACAAATTAAATCCTGTAAACATATGGAAACATTCGCAAGAAATATCTCAGACATCACCACAACCGATCTGTTCGTAATGACATTATTAGTCGGTGGATTAATAGGACTGATGATACACATCTTCTACGATGATGAGGTGTAGTGGTAAAGAGTGGGAAAGGTACAGTAAAATGTTAATAACTTTATGGGAGAATCATTGATTTTGTCATAAAAAATACGTATATTTATATACATCCTAAAAATTCTGGAAACAAAAATTAGTGTGAATTAACGGAGGACGCAATGTTATTTACTACTTTTGTGCACTAATGTTAACGATATTCCCACTTTTTCCCACCTTAGAGTACGTTTTTAATAAAATACCCTATTATAATGAGGCACAGGTGTTTTTACATAAAGGTACAGTATTATAATTTAATTGTGACAGTATTAGGTACAACCTAAGAGTATATCTATTTAAATAAATGATTGTATATTACCTACACATTTAAGTGTCTTATACGGTCTTATTTTAGGTCATAAAAAAACCCCTATAATATATAGAGGTTTAAATATTATATTAATTTAATTACTGGTATATTTTTTATTCCTTTATTTACATAAGAGTGGAATCTGTGCCACCCATCTTCTATAAATTCAAATCCATTATTAGGTGATAATATAATGGGAAATACTGAATCTCCATAATCTTCTTTACTTTCTTCTCTATACCATTTATGATATTCATTAAAGTTATCGAAATCTAATTCTTCGTAGTCATTTCTTATTCCTTCTATAATATCATTAACATCCATTATACCATATAGGAATTTTTTATTACCATATACATTGGCGTATTGATTAATTATATAGTTAACCTCATCTTCATTAAACCAATTTACTAATGATGGATCCGCTGGTACATCTTCTTCCCATTCTACAGGTTCCCCACTAACCATATATGTCATTAATCCTCTTTTATATTCATAGGGTAGATTGTTGAATGTTGAAAGGGTTAATTCTTTATATTTTATACTTTCTCTTAATATTTTTCTAATAAGGTTTTTCATATAGTAATAAATATCATTATGATCGTGAGTTATGAATCATCATCCTTTTTGATTTTATATTTTACGTATAGAAGTGATTCCCTTAATATTCCATATACAACCCGAAGGTATGTCCCAAGTAGACCATAACATTCTTTCATTTAATTCTCTGGGATTAATAATAATTTCTACACCATCCCAATCGGTTGCAACCTTAGACCAATCCACATCCATATTATCATATTTATTTCTTATACCATATTTGTTTAGAAATTGTTCTTCGTTCTCCTTACCTAAAGTTAGTATTGTGGAGTCATTGGTTTGTATATCATATGTGTGTTGTAACAGATTAGAAACTTCCTCTCTGGTGAACATAGAACGATCTAGAAAATCAATCCACTCCGTACCAAAGGAAAACCATAACCCTTTAGGTTTAAAATCAATGGATTGTTCACTAATAGGGACATTCTTAAATTTTAATCGGTCTTCTTTTGATATATGAATTTTATCGGTAGCACTAATCTTATTAATAACCGATTTATCTATCTCTTCCTTTAATATTTTTCTAATAAGGTTTTTCATATAGTAATAAATATCACTATAATCATGATTAATAAATCATCATCCTTTTTTGTTTACAAATAGATGTTTTTTATTTATATTTAAATTATGGGTAGAAAAAATTGGGACTATAAAACCACTCGTAATAGTATATCTAATCAAGTATATAATGGTTTTAAAATTACGGGAGATAAAAAATATAATAAGTCAGTAATTAAAAAGTATTTTGTTGATGATAATAAACTAACTGAAGGTGAAAAGAAAATATATCAGTCATTGAGGGAACAAGAATTTAATTTTACTGATAAACAATTTGATCTTATTTATTCTATCTATAAGAGGTATAATAAGTAAACCATCATCCTTTTTGATTTTATCTTTTTATATAAATATAAGGGATATTAATCAAACTCACCATTTATTATATTTACTATTTCTTCTTCATAATTCTCACCCACATATGTAAGTACATCTTCATATATATTATACAATATTCTTTGTGCAAGTCTTTGAATGTCTTGTTCTAAATGTGGATTCACTAAGTTAGGGTCATTATATGTTACTGTCTTTTCACCATTTCTATAACTCAAAGAATGTGACTTTGTTCTAATTGCATTTTTTATTTCTTTCTCAATCTTACTAGTATTTACACCTCTATACGGAGAATAATCATAGTGATCATCAGAGTATTCTTTTTGTTCACTTATTACCCTTTTAACAATTCTATGAATGTCTGTTTCGTTTATTTTAATCTTCTTCATATAAATATCAAATTAAATTTTTCGTTGTATACTATCAATTATACCTTGACCATATTCAAATACCATAGTCCTCTCATTATCATTCAATGTTTTATCTTCCATTGCATCTTCTAATATTTGTTGTATTTCCCCTATATCGTATTCAGTAAGGTCATCATATTCGTCATAATAACCAGTCTCCAAATGAATCGCAAACTCGGACAGTTCCTCTAACCAAAAATCCATTCCTTTAGGTTCAAACTCCATTTGTTCATCTAAATTTATAATGTCATCTTCACTATAATAATCATCAGGTTTGTTACCGTACTGATAATTTCTATCGTCATAACCTGCATGTCCACTATTATAGTTTATTCTATCATCATATCTTCTACTCTCTTCTTCTGCATCTTCTATAAATTTATGTAACAAATCTGCGTACTCAATAACGTTTAGTGTAGAAAGGGTTTCATAACCTAACTCTTCTTCGAACTCCTCTATCCAACCTGATGCTAAATCACCATATCCGTACTTATATTTCATAAGTTCCAATACTACGTCTATATCAACTTCATATCTATTAAATGCTCTTTGTTCATTTAAATATGAATCGACATTTTGAATTTCAGTTTCTTCAGATAATATTCTCTTTATAATGTTTGTTGTTGTTTTCATACCTTTATTTATTTCTTTCTAATTTATCTTTAATCTGTTGAAAAATCTTTATTCCTTCTTCGTATGAGTCAGGAATATCTAAAAGTTCCTCTGCCTCTATCTCAGGTATCTCCATTGAAAGTCCTTCTTCATCGCGAAGTCCACGATTTAATTGTAGTATTATATTATATTCTACATTACCCTCTTCTTCATCATAATCAAATGATTCTTGTAATTCTGGAAGTGCACCCAATGCAGGAATAGCTCTTTTTCTAACACCACCATATCCACCGGCAGAACCACCTCTAACTACAACATCATAAATTCTTCTTAACATTTCTCTATCTTCTGATGTAAAAGAAACTGGACGACTTTCTTCTTCCGACCACGCACTTTCATTCATAACGTCTTTTACAATACTTTGTAAATCTTTTTCTTTTAATTTAATTGTTTTCATATTTTTATACTTTTATTTTTCCATATCTCTTAAATCTAATTTAATTAGATAGGGAGATTTTCCAGATACTTTATCTAACAACAATGTTGTTAAACCATAATTACCTTTATTAGTTGTTAAATTATCAACCGGTAATTTTATAATAGAAACTCTACCAGTTCGTTTAAAATTATTTTCAGTCTCATTGGAGAACTCTACCTCACCTTTTTCATCCGAAGTACCAGATGTTTGTGTAACATTACCAATCTTATATAAAGGGTCTTTTTCAAATATAATATTTATATATCCACTTAAATTACCTTTACCCTTTTTACCTTTTAATACTATAACATTCCTATCAAATGTAAAATCACTAATGATAGAACTACCAGAGTTACCAACCCTTATATTAACTTCGGGTGTTTTTTTTTTACGTTGCTCGTTTAAATTATTCATTCTATCGGTAAATCTCCTTACTATGGTTGGTATCATATCACCCATTTTTTCTATGTGATCTTGTAGGGGACTTATTTTTTTTGCAATATTTAAAGACAATTGATCTTTAGTCATATCCATTCCCATACCACTTATACCTGAAAATTCTTTCTTCTGACTCACATCTACCAATAATCTCAAATAGTTATGTATTTTTTTTAGTCCACCTAAAAATGAACCTATAATCTTTTTAAAATCATCATCAATATAAACTTCATTACTAAGAATATTAATTCTTTCCATATACTCATTAATTGCGGAGTTTAAATTATATGTTCCCACTAATAGTTCGTGTTTACTTAAATTACCCTCAACCATTTTTTGACTTATATCTTGTATCATCTGAATAAGGTTTGCAGTTCTCATACTTATCTCACCATGTACTAATCCACCATGTGATGCCATTATGTCTACACTGTCATACCCACCTACTTCATTGAGTATTCTCTTTAATTGTGATTCTGTTAATTTAATTTTCATCTTGCATTATGATTAATAATATTATTCATAGGTGATTTAAATACTCTTAATACTACCCCTGAATTACTAATTAAAGTACCACCGTTACATATTTTTTTATCTTTTTCTAAAATGTCTGTAATAGGTATTTCATCACCTAATTCGTCAAAACTAGTTAAACCTCGACACGCAGTTTGTTCCCCGACACTGTTACTACTACTAACATTTAATCTTTTCCATGACATCATACTAGGACTATTACCCCTTTCTAATACAATTGCAATTTTACCATCAGATATCATTTCTCTTACGGATTTGTCTTTAACTTTTCCTACAACACCAACTTCATCAAATAAAGGTTTTTCTGCATCATTTAATTGTGTTTCAACCACATCAACATAGTCTTTAGAGTCTATTAGTGTAAACATCATAGGTGAGCGTAATTCAAACTTTCCACCCCAACCGTCAGAATCGAATTTAACTCCCCTAAACATTTTTGCAGTATCACTTACCATTACAAATTCATTATTATTTGTAAAACCAAATTTAACTGTTTCAGTACTGATGATATTTTCTAAATTTCTTTCTACTGAATATTTTAATAAACTATCTATTTTTTCTAATAGTTTATTTACTAGTTTTTTCTTTTCATCATCCCCATTAGACTCTTTTATAACTCTTTTAACAATTCGGTGTAAATCTGATTCTTTTAATTTTATCGTTTTCATAATTTTATATTTAGTTATTATTCTGATAAAGTGAACTTAAATCCAATACCAACTCAAAACTGTCTCCGTCAGTTGTTTCACAACTAATTTCAGTAGTACCTAAATAAAATCTTCCATCTCTTTCAGTACCACTAGTTAAAGTTGCTATTGGTAATTTAATTTGTGCACCCTTAGAATAATTTTTCACCTTTAAAGATTTATCTGCAGGTAATTTACTTTCGTCATTAGGTGTAGAAATAATCTTAGCATTTTCAATTTTAGGTGTATATAGAATTGTTATAAGTAAATCTCTACCGAAATAACCTGTTTTTGCCTCTTTGGTAGTTTTAATATAAATTTTAGATGTTCCTGTTTTTTGACTATATGGTATATTTTCAATACCAGCGTCTAAAATATCTAATTGTATTTTAAAACTTTCTAACTTTAATTCAGATTCATTTTCTTTTATTACCCTTTTTACGATACGGTGTAAATCTGATTCTGTTAATTTTATAGTTTTCATTTATTTATCTTTCTATATAAATATAGTCAAAAACAATAAAATGAATACGTTAATCTATTTTGTCTGGAAACTTTTCGTTAAGTAAGTGAATACAAAAACCAATAAACAAAAAACCAATAATACACACACACTCAACCATATTAGTTTTATTTACGAATTTTAAACCATTTCATAAACGGTCTCGTTAAATCTTTTCCAATATAGTAACAGTTATATGATGATCTGATTACATCTTCTATGGGGTCTCCTTTACAATAGTCTGTAGTAAATTCCTCCACTAATGGTGTTAGATTTTTTTTCCTATCTAACCAATACTCACCTTCAGGAAAGTCAGATAAATTATCAGTAAAATGAGTTAATAATATACCATTAGGTTTTAATAACTGTAATAATGTATCCATATGTCCTTCTTGTAGAAACTTTATTTGACTTTCACTATCCAACTCCACCAATATTATATCATAAGTGGTAGTGTAGTCTTTATATGTGAATATGTTTCCCTCTATAAAGTTAACATTAAACTCATCACACAAATCTTTTACTGTTGGGTCCATGTTAATTACATCTATGTTACACCCTTTTTCTTTAAAGTATACTGAGGTATTGAGTCCCCCACAACCAAAACCACCGACATCTAATACTCCCATACCTTCTTTTATGGTAATATCATATAAGAAAGGTAACGTATAATGTAGGTAATTTTTTTCTAATTCATCCTTACCCCAACCCGAATAAAATTTATTATCTTCCACTAGTTCTATAATCTATTTTGTATTTTATTCACTGTCTTTAACTTTAATTACTTCACCGCCTACACCGTTAGTATAATCTCTATATGCATATAATTTACCATTTTCTGTGTAAAAATTATGTCTACCAACTGCCTTACCGTTTACAAATTGACCGTCAGAAACAATATTACCATTTTTTGCAAAACCTAAAGTCTGACCGTCTAGTTTTCCATTATTAAAATATTTTTTAGAGTATACGGGGTTGTTTTTAACTTCTTTGTCACTAAGTTCATATTTCGTAATTGCACCTGTTTTATCTTTACCACTATATGTTTCCTTAGTTTCATCCCAATACCTAATCGACCATCCAGTAAATGGTTTACCAGTCACTTTATGAAGCATATTAGGTTTTTTATACTCTAGATTTTTATGCCACACTTCATTAGTATCGGATTCATTCAACAACCTTTTAAGTTGGGATTCTGTTAATGTAATTTTCATTTTAGTATTTTTATATAAATATGTTGGTAATGTCAAAAATAATTAGTATATTTGTTATATGAAAAAACTATTCTATTACTTTATAATCAGACTTACAACAAGACACGCATTAACTGCGGTGAGTATTTACGAATCTATTTACCAACCTAAAATAGAAAACCCAGTAATTGTTATTAATAACAACACTGGGTCAATATCTAATTCTTCTAACTCGGATAAACCCGAAAATAAAAAACAAGAAATAATAGATTCTTTAGGTTACTTAAAATCTAAATCGGTTAAAAGTAAACAAGATAAGAGTTCTATCTCAATGTTAGAAGGTGTCCTTGCAACTATGAGTTAATTAATTTCTTCTCCCTATTGGTGAAGGTAAATCTCTACCAGTTTTTTCACATAAAAACATCATTAAACTTTCGTCGCTAGGGGATAAACCTTCATGTTGTTTAAAACAATCACACATAGCTCTTTCAGATGATCCCATTTTTGGTATTACCGTTTCCCAAAAATCACCCTTATTGATTCCTCTACCTCTTTTATTTCTTAGAAAATATTTCTTTGTGTTTATAAAGTAATCAGTTTTTCTACAATCATCTTTTTTCTGTTTCTTTGGTTTCTTTTCATCTCCACCACCTATTAATGGTTCTTTTTTACATTTACATTTACCTTTGTCTGTAGTTTCTATATCAATAGTCGTTTTACCTAACATTCTATTTTTATAATCGAACTTAATTACGTCTTTACATTTACCATCTTCGGCATAGTCAGATTCAACTTCAGATAAAAAAGATTCTACATCCATTTCTCTTCCATTGTATTTAATCTTTACTGCACCTTTAGTTCCTTTACCAAAATTTGTATCGATTTTACCTTTCTTAGAGTATGCATCATCTTCTAATCTTTCTTTTGCTTTTTGTCTAGCTTTAGCATCTGTAGGACATTTCATAAATGCCTCAATTTCTTTTTTATGCTCCTGTCCTTTGTTAGGGGCATCTTCAGTTAAGACTCTCTTTACGATTCTTTTTAAATCACTTTCAGATAGTCTTATAACTTTTCCGTTCTTTTTAATTCTCATTTTTTTATTGTTTTAAATCTATTATTTATTTTTATATAAATACCTACAAATTAATAAAAAACAATTTTTAATCAGAATTTCTACAATGAACTAAAAGATTTCTTTCTCTACCATTCATAGGTGTCTGTAAAAATCTACACCTATCTAAATCAATCACCTCTAACTCTATGAGTTCTTTAATGGTGCGTGATGATACTTTACCCCAATTAATATAAGGATGGACGATACCTGTTTGTTCATCTATCTGTTTATAATTCCATATCTCGTTTAAGAGTTCTCTAACTCTAACGTTTCTTCTAATTACTTCTTTAGGGTATCTCATTTAATAAAGATAATATATATATTTTACATATCCAAATAAACCTCTTCACTATTTAAGTCTAAAGACTCATTTACATAGTTTTCTAATTTCTTTGTTGGGGTTAATGTATGTAGATTTTTATTTGATTTGATTTTATATCTAATGGTTAGTCGTTGGTGTGATGTTGATCTACCTCTGTTAGAAAGATAAAATTTTATATTTTTTATAGGTATAAAAATGTAATCATCCACAATTATACCTTTAATATTTTTTCTATATAGTTTTAAAATTTGCTCTCCTACAGTATTATTTTTTAAGTATGTATAAACACCACCAATGATGAGGTTATATATTTCCATATAGACATCGCTTTTTAAAATTGGTGATTTAGATACTTTTACTGGTGATGTAAGTGGTTCACTATAATAAGAGTCGGTAGTTTTAATATTAATTTTTTTAATCTCTACCCTATCACCCTTTTTTAATACACCACCTATATTTTCTTCTACTACCACATCATACTTATCAATATCCTTAAGTGTTTTAATATGAGATTCAATGTTATTAGTTATATATGAAATTGCGTCCTTAACTAATACCTTTCTTTCTTTACAATTTTTAGGGTATTTGTCACCTATCTCTATAATTTTATTTGTGAGATATGATATGGGTAATCTGTGGATTATACCTTCATTTTCTCTCTCAAAAGGATATATAAATCCTCTATCTAAAAAAGACTTTTCATATTGTTTATGATTAGATGATTTAAAAATATCATTTATTTTCTCAAAAGTAATACTCTCAATTTTATATCTCTTTTGTTTAATAGTTGATTTTTGTTTTATATTATCACTCTCTATGAGATCGTAGATATTATTAATTGTTTTATATAACCTATGGAAAAAAATGTATGTAGTATATCTTTTTAATTCTTTATTTAAATTAAACCATACTAACCTATAAATTTCTTCACCTAAGTAGTCATAAATAACCTTTAACTTATCATTGATGTTACTTTTTTCACCATCACCACCATAATGATAATAATAAGGGTCATCATCAAAATAGTCACAGATATAGAAGTCTACTATCTTTAAGTAATCATATTTTTGTATCTCTTTACCCACAAATAATGTCATTTGATTCTCATACATTTACGGTAAACCTACTATTTTTATTTTAAAAAGTCAATATGGTAGAAGGTTTTACTGGTTTGGGGCTTTAACCCAGTCGCTTTACTCTCCCAACTATTCTCCTACCTAATTGACTTAAAAGTAATAATATTAATATTTACCCTGTAAATAAACATATATCACTTGTGGTATTCTTACACACTTATGGGGTTTACCATTTTTATCCATACAATCTATTTCTTCTAACTGGTTTAAATATTTTTTAACACTATAAGGTGCATTACTTAAAACCCTTTCAATATAAAACTTACTATATAGTTTATTACTATCATAATAAGACTCTTTTAATATTTTACGTATTTTATCTCTCATCTATCTTATATTAATCGTACCCTTTCCTCATTAACTCAACTTGCCATTTACTATCTGAGAATAACTGCATCTCTATTACTGGTCTCACTTTATATAATAATGGGGAAAAAGATATAATATATTCCCTTATAATATCTTGTATTTCTTCTTGTATTTCCCAACCAAAATTATCATCGTTTAATGCATCATAAATAGAAAATTCTTTTAATTCATATTCTCCATCACCCTCTTGTACGTTTATATGAACACTTCCTTTAGGATATATTGTAGCATCTATCACTATCATATCTGTTAATATATTAAAGTTTAAGTTTTTTGAACCCGACTCATCGATCAATGAAGATACGTATCCTTTATCGAAATTACCGTTTATCCCATTACCATCCCCATTAAAAGCATCGGCTATATTGTCAATAGTAAACTTAAAATCATAATTACCGATACCAACATCTAAAGGGAAATCTTTATCCAGTAACCATATTTTTTTACCTACAGGTATATTTCTTAAATCCTCCTGTATTTTTTGTCTAATGTAAAGTGCCATATCAGTATCAATACCGTAAATATCTATAAATTGTTTGGTACGCATAGAATCAGTTTCCCACCTTTTTAAGACTTTATCAACATACACCTTTTTGTTATTAGGAATAACAACCTCAGTCTGTTCTTTCAATATTTTACGAATGATATCTCTCACACTTATAAATATAAGGATATACTTTTAAATTACCAACCTCTACGTTTAACATCTTGATAAACCCATACTACATTTCCAATCAAACCACCGTAGGCTGCAATAGCTACTGCAATCTTTAAATACCATGTATCTAAGTAACCATCCTTCACCCAACCCGGATAAAGTATACAAAACGCCAATAGTAATATTATGGATGCAACATCCATTACTCTTCTGAAAACAAATTTTCTATTATTTAAACTCATATTTATGTTTTTTTATATAATATTATTTTATATAAATAAATATGTACGAAATATTATTTCGTTATAACCATTTGTGTTTTTTGAAATAGTACCACATACCAACCGCAGTACCAATAGTGAGTACTGTGAATATCCAAAAACCGTGATGGTTACTTAAGAATGGTACGTCATCGAAGTTCATCCCAAATATTCCTGTGTAAAATGAAAGAGGTAAAAAAATGGTTGACCATATTGTTAAAAGATTTAATCTCTTATTCATTAATTCATTATTAGACTTATCTAACATAGCTTCTAATATTAAATGTAGTTCCAATAAATCATGATGATCTTTTTTATTATCAATTAATATTTTCTTTAATAAATAAAACTCTTTGATGTCAATATCTTTACCTGTGAAGATATCGTCTTCTATTTCTTTAATTCTTATTTCTAATTCTTTTCTTTCCATAAGTCTAATGTCCATAAAACTGATTCTGTTAAATATAACACACCTACCAACATCATCCCATAGTGTGTCCATTCCCCTTGTGAACCGAAGGTGAAGTCTTGATATATTGATGGTATTGCAGAACCCATAATAGATAAACTAAATAATAGTTTAACCCATTTATTATTTAAAATCGATTTGATTTTATTTTCTTTTTTGGGTTTTAGTTTATTAACCAACCAATGATAGTCATTATGTTTTTTGGTTGCTAATAATCTAAATGATATTTCGTCTGCTAATTTATTATCTTTTTTCATTTTAGTTTAACATATATGCAACTTGTGATTCTTCTTTTGATACAGACTCTAAATCCTCAAACCTTTCAGAGTTATATCCATTCCAAGGCAAACCAAATTTAGTTCTTCCTTTATTTCTTATACCCACCAACATGTAAGCTTTCTGATCAAAACCATTTATAAATGATTCTCTTACAGTGTAGGTTTGTCCTTCAACAACCTCAGCACCTAATGGAAGTTGTTTATCATTAATACAAATTACTTTTTTCATATTTTATTTTTTAAATCAGTCCATTTAAAAGACTCTACAATTTCTCTTTTTTTAGTCATTGCCCATACAGGACTACTAGTTCTACCACCGTCACTTCCGTGTATAATTACTACATTGAAGAAGTTTTCTAATATGTCTTTTGCTTCTTTTGCAGTCTCAAAACCATATCTAGGAGAACTAGGGAAGTTCGCAATAAATACACTATCGTTACTCATTGTTCTTAAAACATCCTCAATAGTTCTTCGCATCATTTGTTCCGATCCCTGCACATTTAGGACATTACTAGCAAAAACTATGTCGTACTTTCTTTTTAATGCGTTAGGATCGTGATGACTATCGTTGATGTTATCGCTAAAATCGTGTGCCGTCACATCTAATCCCATATCTCTTAGAGCGTAAGTGTGTTTAGCATCTTTTCCTGACCCAAAATCTAAAATCTTTATATTATTGTTACCCGTATCTTTTATATATTGTAATACCATTCTTGGTGTCAGTGCTTTAGGTCCGACTGCACCACTACTTCTACTAGATTTATTCGCCTTCATAATCTCTTCAGGACTAATATCTGTGTAACTCATTTCATTAATTAACTCACCCATTTGTTTAGTGTTTTCATTTATTTGAGGTAATATATTATTATCCCAATAATTTTTATACCCTATTTTATTAAAATTTATATTGGGTATACTTAACCATTCTTTACTTCTATCCATTGAATCTGATACATTAAACCCTTGATAGTCATCACCAACAAATAACCATTTATGGTGATAAATCTGAGGTGACTTTCTTTGTTCCATATACCTAATACTACCATCTCCCCTTATTAAAACTGCATCACCAACCAACGGCTCCTCTGCAATGTCCCAATCTGGTGAAGAAATAAAAGTTACATTACCATTTTTTTCATCATATTTTACAATATCATAATTAAAATCTTGTGGTAATTTATCTTTTGCATTATCTACAATTGTTGTAGGTAACCTATCTTCGACACTCTTATGTAAATATATTGTACTACCAACTTGTTTACCCACACCATATTTTGGGGACTTCTTTATTACCGTACCTTTTTCTGTTTTAATCATAATAGTACATTTTTTTAAAATCTTTTAATTGGTGGTAAGTCGAGAGGTTTACTAGGTATCTTATTTACCTTCAAAGCGTCTGCAGGATACTTACTTTGGATATCTAAAATGTTTAACTTATCTATACGATCTTGTTCTTGTTTTTCTTTTGCTTTCTTTTCTAAATATGCTTTTCGTTCTTCCGCTTCTTTTTGTTTCTTCTTTAAATATTTTAATGTAGTAAAAAAATTATCAAAAACATCATGTTTCTTACTCATAAAAGATGGTGTAAACATGTCTTTTCTACTTTTTGGGTTATCCACTACCCCACCAAACTTATCTATAAAATGAAAATACATAAATCTATCCGCCTTACTATTACTCATATGGAAATGGTTACCTGTCGCACCACCACTAGGTTTTTTATATTCATTAATTAATCCAAAGGTTTGGTAAGGTATTTGACCTTCTGCTAATAGTTCTATTATTGCCTTTTCTATTTTGGCAAGTGATTCATTTGAGCTAAGTGAAGAAACACTACCATTCTTTTCATCCATAGTTCCTGCAATAAAATCTATTGCCGTCCCATCAGCATGTGCACTACCAGGAAATTTATTTTGGTGAAATAAGTCATCTCCACCGGTGATAACTAATGGGATACCTGATTTTTTAGAAATTAAATGTACATATTTAACCAAAGAAGTGTCAAAATCAGTTTTTCCATCAGTTCTACTATGCCCAACACCGGATATTAACTCAGGAATATATTCCTCACCATACCTCTCAATGTATTTTTCTATTTTATCAATTTGTTCCGGAGTTGCATCAGGATATATATTATACCAAGTATTACCTCTATCAAAACTACTAGCCCTAGAATGTTTTTTTACTGGTATTCCATATAAAATAGCAGTATCTAACACATCTAATGCATCCATAGACTCATTTAAAACTAATTTTAATTGTCTTTCAGTTAATTTAATTTTCATAATTCCTTTTAATATAAATATATTAAGAATTAGAAAGTCTATCGTAATCTTCTCTTTTAATAACTACATAACCACCAAGCCAATAACCAAATACCTCATCAGAAAATTTCTTCTCCATATTGAAGTCTTTTATATTAAAATTATAAACTTCATCATAAAATGATTCGTTGGGAAATCTCACCAACATTTTTTCTTTATCTTCTAACTCTTCTTTACTCATCTTTGTTTTGATTTCTCTTCAATAATCCACGAATGTTTTTTAAAAATAATCACAGGTTTTTCAGTTTCTGGTGTGTAATCCCATGATTTATAAACCATAAACCCCATATGGGTTTGTGCGAGATATAAGGTATCTCTATTCGTACTAATTACTGAAATTACTGTTGACGTATCTATTGTTTGAGATATTACTGGTAGGGAAATAAACATCCCAACGATTAAAACTATTTTTTTCATATATTTTTATTTTAAAACAAATATAATGAAAATAACTTTAATAACCAAATTTATTTTTCCATCATTTTTCTAAGTATCTCAATGTATGATTCATAATACTTATCTTCTAATAATAATAAATCTAATAAATCATCGACTTGATCTTCAAAGGAACGAAAGTCCCCAATAAATAAAACCTCACCTAAAGAAGTAAAAGGATTAGTGTCATTATCACTCGTTTTTAATATCCATATGTCCGCTTTAGGGAAGTAAAATACGTTTTTATAATCCATCATCTTCAAAATTTATGTCTCCTAATGGAAATTCGTCATCATCATATTCTTTTAATAATGACTCAATTTCTATTTTATTATTCTGATAGAACTGTAAGTCTTCAGGTGCAGTTAAGTCTTCGCCAGCAATTAGACGTAAAACAAAATATCTTACGTCATTAAATAAATTATCCATCACCTTTTAGATTAAAATAAATCAGTTAGTCTTTTCACTATTGATTCATATATTCTATTAAAAGAATTTCTTATTTTTATAAGAATACTTTCTCTTATTTCATCTTGTGTAGATAACATATTTTCTACTTTAGCTTCAATATCATCTATAGTTGACTCTAATTTTCTTTTGAAAAGTTTTTCTTGTTCTAAAATATATGATGCCACTTCATCTGCGTTAATCATATCATTTTCTACTTGTTTAAGTATGTCTTCACATACACCTCTTAATCTTTGAGCATAGTCAATCGTAAGTTCTTCAATTATAGAGTTTAATTGATCGTAAAATTCTTCTTTATTCATTGGTTTGGTTGTTAAATATAAAGTTGTTATTTAATAATAAATACGAATATTTAACCCCCTATTAAGAAAGTATTGTAAAAGTTATGTAATTAAGGGAATTATTTACCTATTTTGTCCTTTTCGGAGATAGTTAGAAGGTTTTTTACTTTAACATGAGACATAATAACCTCTTTTAATTGGGTAATACTATCCCAAACTATACTGTGTTCTGATTGTGGTTTATACTCACCCACTACCCCATAGGTAAATATAGTATTAGGTTCTAATGTTAGATAACCATGTGCATATTCTTTTGAGACAAAAAGTGGTTCAGAATCTTTATCTAATGTATAAAAATATACTACTCTAGTTTTAAGGTTATATAATATATCCAACACCTTTCCTTGTATTACTTTAACAGTTTTCTCTTGTGCGTGTTTCCCATTTTGATAATGTAAACCTCTGAAGGTATAAACATTGGGGTTCGTAACGATATTTACTTGATCACAATTGGATGTGTCAAATAAAACAAAGTCCCCTCTTTCGTCAGTAAATTTCTTAACCATATTTTTTAATTTTTGTGAACCGGGAAGGATTCGAACCTTCGACCGCCTGCTTAGAAGGCAGGTGCTCTATCCAGCTGAGCTACCGGTCCAATATGTACTCGGAGCGGGAATCGAACCCGCACTCCCAAATGGGAACAAGATTTTAAGTCTTGCGTGTCTACCTATTCCACCACCCGAGCGCTCATTATATTATTAAAGTATTCAATAACATATTTGGCATATGAAGTAAGAACTTCCCTACCTTCAAATACGAATATCTCTTTACCTTTATTTACTGAATCGTTATACAGTAATTTAAACTTATCTATGTTTTCTAAACTAATCATTTTCATTAGTGTTAACACCCGGAATTGGGTTATATTGATGTTGATTCATTAATAGCTTCTGATAACCTTTGGTTACCTCGTCTAATCTTTCTAATAAATCTTCGATTCTTTCTTCTTTATCTTCGATTATTTTATATAATCTTTTATTTTCTGTTTCTAAACCTAATTTTGATAAACTCATAATTCAAATATAATAATAATATTTTAATAAAACAAACTATTTTTTAATATTTGTCGATCCTTTTTTGTATTCTGGTTCAAATGGGCAATGTTTACATCTGGCACCACAACAAAACTTTCTGTTTTTTAAATATGATTCTGTTAAAACCACAAAACCATTCTCATAATAATAATCCTTGTCTTCTATCAACTTACCCATAAAAAGTATATTTGAGAGGTAACTGATATTCTGTAAAATCATGTGGTAACCCATAATTATAATCACCAAAACAGATATCATATTTTTCTACCCACCTTAATTTTAACAAGTCTAACACTGTAGTTATTTCTTTAGGTTGTAACCCATCACTAATTAAAAAGTTTGTTATTCTTCTTGTTGCGTTTATAACATTGAATATAGTACATTTATTATAACTACCACATCTATAAGCGGTATGGTTACCCTCCATATCAAATTTAAAAACAAACCATATACATTCTTCACCATCACTATTTATTTGCATCGTCACCTCTGTACCATCAACAATACGATCAACTAAATATTTATAGTATTTTTGGTTGGATATTTGAACTTTGGTATTACTTACCTTGTCCTCTATATTTTTTAACATAGTTTTTTGCGTTTTTACTTCTAGATGTTTTACTTTTTGCGTGTACGCCTTTTCTTTTCTTTTTTGCAACTTCTAATTGGTTGCTACTACCTCTTGCCATATTTTTTTTATTTAAAGATATAAATAACTTTTTTAATTGTCAAATTTATTTTAAGTTATTTAAAACTATTTTTGATACTTTATTATAATCTACACTATCACCATATTCTTTTTTAAAGGAATCAATAATTTTACCTATATCTTTTAGTGGAGAATAGTTGTAAGTAAAAATAATTAAATTTAAATAGTCTTGAATTTCCTCTTCCGATATGTTTATTGTGTCTACCATTTTATTTTTTAAATATCACATTTTTAGATAAAGCAACTTTAATATATTTTTCTAAGAAAGCTTCTTTTTCTTCATCTGTTTCTAAACTATCCCAATACCATATACTACTGTTAGTATGTTGTGTTATTTGAGTATCTAAATTATTACAAGATTTTTCTAACTCGTCTATCTCATCCTCAAACTCACTTACATCCATATCTAATTTAATTGCCAACATTACTAACCCACCTAAATCACTATTTTTTTGTGCAATTATTACTTTATCGTATATGTTTGTCATATCAGTTTTATCATCCCCATCTCCTAATTTGTCTGGATGACATTTCACCACCATTTTTCTAAACAGTTTTTTGAATTTGGGTGGTAAAGTATTATTTATTTCGTCACTTTCTCTGTCTGAAGTTTCTCCAGACACAACCTCTTCATTGTAATTTTTAAAAGTATAACCATTATCTATTATAGTGGTTTTAAATGTACCATCAATGGAAGATAGTATTTCTTCAATATCGTTTAACTCTTCAGTTAGATATTCATATTTTCTCACCAACCTCTTAAAATTAATATTCTTTTTCACTATAGATTTATCAATAAATATAAGATTATTTTATCTCCGTCTTATTTTTTTTATTTAATTCTTCTTTATAATATTTTCTACATACTGGTATATAAGACTCATTACCCCCTATAGATATTTGTTCACCCTCAAAAACAGACTCACCATTAATTTTTCTAAGATTCATGGTGGCCTTATCACCAAACTCACAGATCGTTTTTAACTCTTCTATCTTATCTGCGAGTGACATTAAATAACAAGATCCCTCAAAAGGCTCTCCTCTATAATCAATTCTTAAACCATAAGTAATAACATTTATATCTAACTTATCTACTATATCAGTTAGTTGCCATATGTGTTTTTTTGTTAAGAATTGTACCTCATCAATTAATACACAATCGTACTCATTGACAGAGTGTTGTAATTTTACATATTGAAATATATCTGTGGTATCACTTATGGAAATCGCTGGCATACTTAAACCAACTCTTGATGTTATTTTATCTAATCCATGTCTATTATCAAACTTAGAAGTTAGTAGTAAAACGTTTTTATTTCTTTCTTCATAGTTATAGGCAGTTTTTAATAAATCTAAAGATTTACCTGCACCCATAGTCGCATACCTAAAATATAATTTACTCATTATTTTTTATTTAAATATAGTTAATTATTTAAACTAAATCAATAAGTACTTACTTAATATTCAAATGCATCTCCACAGTCAGAATAATAGACATCTTCCTCAAAAGAATGTCCTGCACAAGGTGGAACACGTTTCTTTACTTCATTTTCAATTTTAAGTTCTGATAACTTATTAACTAACCATTCAAAATCAACATGATTTTTGGTTGATAGGAGTTTGAAGGAAATCTCCTCCGCTATTTTTTTTGCTTCACTATTTTCCATATTTATTTTTTTTTAAAATATATCGTAATAATTTATATCTAAACTTATACATCATTACTAATATAAATACCTTCTATTTGTTCTCCTAACTCATCGAATACATCAATGTCTAATTTACCATCACCACTGTAAGTAATTTTTACAATGTATTCGCCTAAATCTATTTCTTTAGTTTCTTCTTTACTCATTTTTGATTTTTTGATTTAAATTTTTTTGATTCACTTTTTTGTGCGTGTTTTGTTTTTCTACCTTTTACTCGTTCTCTCCACAGTTTGAATGATGATTCTTTTAAGTTAGTTCTCATTATCTTTCTAACCTCATTCTCCTTTACCCCAAACTGAAATTCAATAGCATCAAAAGGTGTACGATCTTCCCATGCCATTTCTATGATTCTATCTATTTCTTCTTTACTCATCTTTGTTTTAATTAAGTCTTTCTTTAGTTGTCTTTGTTAAAAATCTCATAAAATCAGATTGCAACCATAAATCTAATTGATTCTCTCCGCATATCCTCATTGAAGTCTTAGTTCGTTTTAGAAACCGTTCACCTCTAGTATTCTTTATAAATGTTTCAAATTCTTCTTTACTCATATTCCTTTATATAAAATGATGATATTTGTGGGTAGGTTTTACCACCAAACTCCACATCCATATAATAACTTTTCCCTTGACCAAAGGCGTGTAAATCCCACCCTACTTTCTTAACTATTCCTTCCTTACCTACCAATGATTTTAAGTCATAAGGATAGAATGATTTAATTGGATCATCTGGTGGATTTGTATCTCCATCTATAGTTACTTTTGTTCCCACATCAAAGTAATAATTCCATTCTCTTTCCTCAATTAATTCTTTTAGTTTTTCTTTACTCATCTTTGTTTTGGTTTTTAATATTCAACACCCATTCCAGTAAAACAATCATACTACATTGTGTTTCGAATTGATGATGTTTTTCAGATATGCCCCACAAACCCCCATTTGGTGGATTATTTAAGAAATGAGATAATTCATCTTTATGTTCATTCATTTTTATTAATTTTTCATATATTTCTTCTCTACTTTTCATCTTTGTTTTGATTTTTAATATCTCTGAGGTTTAACTTCGTTTTAACTTTTACACCCACTAACCCACAAGCAAGGAAATCACTAACTTCTGTCCACTTACTATATCCATCCATTTGTGAATATTTACTTTTGACTACTTTACTCATCTTTGTTTTGGTTTATTAAAATTGTTACATTATCTCCTTTTAATGGTTTACTATCTATCCCATTAAACATTTTTACAAACCATTCCAAGGACTCTACCTTGCCAACCATACCATCTATTTCAATATCGTCACCAACCTTAATATCCATACAGTTATTGTCACCAACATGAAAGGTGTATGCATCTCTTTGCAACTGAGATAAAAATAGTTTATCAAACTTAACAACTTTAATCATCTTTGTTTTGGTTTAATATTGTATATTCTGCGTACATATCGGAAAACCATTCTTCCAATGTTCCTTTGTAGTTACACTTTTCCATATCCATTAATGATATCGATAAGAATCTTCTACTTCTTTCTTTTACTATGTAATCAATGAATGTCATCTTCGTTTTGGTTTAATGTTTTTGTGTAATATCGTGAATTGATGGGTTTTTTTGCAAACCTTGATAATTTGTTTTGTTCCTTTCTCCATATTTTTTTATTCCAAGGTGCATATGAAACTCCATTGATGTTTATATAATCTGATGTTAGGCAATAATCTGGTTCTCCTAGTAAATATCTTTTATATGCTTTAGGACCCATATACTTTATGAATTGTTTTTTCTTCTTTCTTGGAAGTTTAGGTCGCGGAACCCATTTTATATAAACTATTCCTTCTTTACTCATCTTTGTTTTGGTTTAATAAAATTCCACAATCTCTTAAAGAAATTTAACACACCTCTAAACAATGTTCTTTTTGGTGGTGTAACTAAATCATATGATAACAACGTATAATCAGTAATCTTACCATCCTTATCAACTTTACCTGTACCTCTACTTGCTATGTATATTTTCTTACTCATCATCTTTATTTTTGTTTTCTACCATGGCCATATTTTTGGTGGGAACGCATTTTCCCACTGGCGATTAAACTGCCTTCGTTCTTCTCTCCACTTTAATAAATCCTCAGATATCTCCAACTCTGTCTTCTCTATGTTCTGCTTTTGTCTTTCTATCATTTTTTTAACCAACTTTTTTTGTTTGGAATAGAGTCTATGTTGGTAAATTAATAAACAGACTAGGGTTATTGTTAATGGTATCTGAATCCATAAGTATAATGTAAAGCTCATCTTTGTCTGGGTTTATTTATAAGTAACTTTGTTAATTCTTCTTCAACATCAGGATGATAATATACATCAAGTCCATTCCACCAACTAACAAAAGATTCTTCACCTATTCGTTTCTTTAATTGTTTCTTCTTCTTTCTGGGTAATCTACCGTACCATTCTTTATTATTTTCACAAACTTTCCATTCATGTCGTGATGGTATCACCTCACCCTTAACCTCAATGGTTTCTACCTGTATGTTAATCTCTTTACTCATCTTTGTTTTGGTTTAACCATTCTTTAATTTCTCTTGACATCTCATCAAAGGTTATCCCTTGTGTGTCAGCCATATCTTGAATCTGTTTATCGGTAAGTATTAAAAAGTCAGCCATAGGTTCTCTGTTCTTATGGATTTCATTAGATTCCTTTAGTAACTTACTGACTAATTCCTTATCTTCTTTACTCATCTCTTTTTTGGTTTAAATGTTCTGATAGATTTAGGGATATAGGGTAATATTGTAACCTTATCACCATACTCTTCTTTAATGGACTTTATTATAGTCTCTCTTGTTTCTTTGCCATACCAACTAAAATCTTCT
>WLWH01000006.1_pt1 | contig 274725 bp, 371 predicted proteins | sample 6712741 | NCBI WGS metagenome assembly WLWH01 (sample SAMN12718694, study PRJNA515312) | sponge metagenome | isolation source: marine sponge | host: Mycale hentscheli | place: New Zealand: South Island, Marlborough, Capsize Point | collected 2003-05-01 | reverse complement strand
ACTTCGCAATGTTTATGCAGAATGAAGACTTCTCAAAAGAGCCTGAAGAAGGCGAAGGCGGAGAGCCTGGTGAAGGCGGTCAAGGTACTGGAATGCCTGGCGGTATGGATGATCATGATGGTTGGGGCGAAGATGCATCTGATCAAGACCGGGAAATCATCCGCGGTAAGATGAAGCAAGTCCTAGCAGACGCTGTTAAGGAATGCGATAATAAGGGTCAATGGGGAAGCGTTCCCGCTGAAACGCGTGCTGAACTACGTAGTATGATCTCCAAGGATATCCCATGGCAAACAGTCCTTAAGAAGTTCCTTGGTTTCAGTCGCCGTGCAGACCGTGCTACATCTAGAATGCGCCTTAACAAGAAGTACCCCGGTGTTCACAGTGGTTTCAAGCGTGGATATACTTCATCGGTTGCAGTCTATATCGACCAGTCTGGTTCAGTAGGCAACCGGGAATTAGAACTTCTTTTCGGAGAATTGACTAATCTAGCGCGTCATACTGAGTTTACTACTTACCACTTCGATACCACCATTGATGAAGATAGTAAGACTACCTGGCGTTCTGGTAAGACTCCGGAACCACACCGAACACGATGCGGTGGTACCTGTTTCGTTGCTCCCACCAAGCATGCTAACTTGCACCGTAAGAGCTACGATGGTTACCTTATTCTGACTGACGGTTACGCATCTGATCCCGGTCCTTCTCGACTACGTCGTGGTTGGATCATTACACCGGACGGTGCTAAGCAGGACTGGATGACTCGCGGTAATGACTTCGTCATCGAAATGAAGTGGCCGGCTGAAAAAGAAGAAGCGGCATAAACTAAAAACTGCTAAGTAAAAAACCCCAATAATATCAATAGGTTAGAGCTATGTATCACCAATACCAGAACCCGTTCACAGCAGAAAACTTTCACATCATGTATCTGTTCTCCCTGAAGATGCTCTCAATCTGGTGGCCAGTACTGCTAGTAGCAGCTGTAGGGACTTACTGGGTCTATAAGCAAGAAGAGAAAGAGCTAGCAAAACAGAGGCTCCGGTACCCAGCCCGTAAGGGGCCCCAGAGGTAGGCCCCCAGAGGCGGGGCGGTTTAGGCCCCCAGGTAGGCCCCAAAAATGACATTTCGAGGCCCCCATATAGGCCCCTCTGCAGGCTCAGTCGGGCCTTCTGCGGGGACTGGGTGCCTAAGGCTGGAAATTTTTTTCTGGAAAACTTTTTCATTTGGTTGCCTTTTTTCTGAGAGCAATATAAAACTAAAACCCCTAACTTTTAAAAATTTTTCCCGAGAATTTTCAGACAATGGAGCAACAATGAGCAACAAAGATTTTAATGAAGGTGATACCGTTTGGTACTATGATACACGTGGGGGCGTCTTTCCTGCCACAGTGGCTTTAGTCCAGGACGATGGTAGATACTTCATCCAACTAAAACAAAAGGCTTGGGGAGGGACGAGCGCATTCACTACATCAGCTAGGAGAATCAGTAGCCGCCAACCAGATACGAATAGTCTTGGTGATGGAGAAGTCCGGGCTGAAGCCTGGATCGAGCAGTTATTTCAGAACATGGAGGGCTAGTATGTATATAGTGGTAATTAAGAATGAAAAGGGCCAAGTTGTTCGAACGCTATATTCACGGCAATACGGAGATCTCAAGGCTGCTCTCGTAGTAGCTTATGGGATAGCAGCAGGAATGAAAGAAAGATGCCACGTAGAATACAGGATGACATCATGGATCTAAATATAGATGTTGGAGACCTAGTCAAGCTTGATTGGCGTGAAGAGTGTTCGTACGGAGTAAGGTTCGGGACTGTAATAAGCAAAAACAGCAATGAGCTCAGCTTCAAGGTAATGATGTACAAGGCCGGTCTCGGGCAGTTTACCCGGTGGATCCACACTAGTCGATTGGAGAGGGTAACTCCCGTAGGATGCCTATGAGTAATCGTAATCGGTTCAAAGTGGGAGACTTAGTCGAGTGGACTGTCGGTAAGACCAATGAGAGCGTGCAGGGGATAGTCATCTCATACAAAGAGATGCCTAGTCACCTACACTATCCGGGGAAGAAAGGCGTGACATCTGGCATTATGCTAGAAGTACTCTTCGAAAGTACTCCTACCTGGGTATCGGAAAACCAGTGCCGTGTTATATCGGAGAAACCGTGAAAAATCTAGATTAACGTGATATAATATTAGTAAGGTGGGGGCCAAAAGAGGCGCATGCCCACTCATACTCAACTAGTCCGAGGCGCACGCCCGGACCGTACTCTTGGAAAGGGGTATTACATGGATAGTCGGAATTTTGAGCTAAATAAAGAAGATGCAAATAAACGTCGATCCGCGTTAAACACCTTATTGGCAGATTTTGATGTACCGGCTCGCCGTATTAGCGAGTTAACCCCGGCTAATCTTCGTTGGTTGAAAAGGAATATCGCGATTAACAATGGCAGTAATCCCATGCTTTTTGTAGTCCAAGATCTGTTATCTTGGTTAGTCCGGTGGGAAAACAAAAAAAGCCGGGAAGTTAGCCAATAAAATGCGAGAAACTCCTTTTATTTCTGGGTCCCTCAGTCATTACGCTGATAATGGCAGGTCTGGTAGGTATGAATCATTAGATCCCACCGAAGGTGGGATTGACGGGCCAGTCTGGAATAGCGTATTGCATTCTAGTAACATATCTATTGGTTCACTGGTCGAGTCAGTATCTAAAAAGGCATTTTATGCCCGGAATCAACAAGCGATCGTGTACTGCCGAGGTTGGTTTCATCGCGACGAAGTGTTTGGCCCGCAGGCAAATCCGGAACAGTGGCCATTTCTAGTCCCCACTTTGTTAGTTAGTATTCTAGGTGAAAAGCCGGCAAGCCGGCGAGAGTTAGTAGCGTTTAGAGAAGTATTGAAACCAGATAATAGAAGTAGTTTAGAAGTGACTGAAGATTTTTCGGTACCCGTTTGGGTATCGGAATATTCGAAGTTCGAAAAACTATGTGGTGTCTGGAACGGTAACCCTATGTGGAGAGTAATCGAGTAACCGCGTATCTCTCGTATTCCTCGGTCATGTGGCTTTGTTGGGGAAGCGGGGGGCTTGCCCACAAAGTCGCGTATTAAATGGAGAAAAAATGGTAAAAGTAACTTTTGCTCGAGAAAAAGACCTCGGCCCTTTGTGCCGAGCTAATGAGTTTGCTAACAGCTTCATAAGTAACATGGTTTGGCATACTTTCGCTGATGAACTAGCCAAACAGCAAGTTGAAATCGATGAAGGTTTAGTTGAAGATCCGGACAATGAGCAATTGCTTCGCGAGAAAATCCTCCTAAAGGAGGGTTGGCTTAAGCTAATAAAAGAATATGTTCATGAAGCGTAAAAAAAATTGGCCTCGAAAAAACCGGCACGGCCGGTTTATCTTAATATTATGAAAACATCGTTAAAAAAAACCAAAAACAAAATCTGGCAATTCCAATCTCAGATCATTTCTGAGGCTCTTAAAGCAATGGGGTATAAAACCATATATGGAACAGACCAAGAAGATCGCGTCGAGTTTGACAGCAAGGCTGTCTTTATCAATTCAAGGAACCATCCGGAAAATAAGTTCTATACACTGCTTCATGAGTACGGGCATGCGTTTATTTTCGAAAATCTATCTGAAAAATTCGCCGCAGACCACCCGATGTATTTTCGAAATATCGCCGGCCAGAGTGAAAAATCAAAGTCTGCTCGAGTATCAATCGTAGCTGAAGAAATTGAAGCTTGGAAAATTGGAAGACAATTTGCCAGAAACCTTTATATGCATATCGATGAAGAAAAGTATGATAAGCATATGACAGAAAATCTAATGAGTTATATAAATTGGGCTTCTAATCCAAAAGATTTTTAGGCCCTCGAAAAAAACCGGCAAGCCGGTTTAAAATTAATCTATCTTTTTTAATTTTCTTTTCCGTTTCTGTGAAATTATCTTCTCAGTATGGTATAATATTAATAACGGTGGGGAAATAACCCGGCTTAGTTACACAGGAGTTAAAAATGGCTAAAATTAAAAAAGGCGCTTTGGTTCAACTTAACAGCAATATTTGCTTTACTTCAGAAAACGGAGGTCTTCGAAAATATCCGATTTCTAATTATGAAAATGATGAAAAAGGAATCGTTGAGGGATTTAGAATGATTTCAACTGCTGAAATGACTGAATGGTACGAAAGTGAAGAATCCAGAGGGATGGACTCCGCTGGTGAAAGCAAGCTTCCTCCAACTTTTTCTACTGTGCAAATTCAAAAAAGTCGCCCCTACACCGTTCTCAAAGCTCGATGTGTCGGAAACTGGGGATGGAGACGCCACGGGGGTCAAACCCTAATATTGGACACAGAAACTGGACACGAAGTCTATATCAAAAGAGAATACTTGGAGGCTGTATAATGACTATTGAAGAAATTTATCTAGAAGCTGGATTGACATCAGCGGAAATTGCTAGTATGCCTAGCCACATCAAGGGTTATGATCCGAATGTTCCAGACTTTTTTGATACTACCGCTTTTACTAAGCTGTATGATTACTTTACTTGGCACACCGGGGAGATGCCTTACGGCACTGCTAAAGCGCGCGATGGAGATCCAGAAACTTGGATTCTCGATAGATTGAGTTGCGAAGATCCAAATGAAGACGGGTGATTTAGTAAGACACACTCCGTATAAATCTAAAAGAAAGTATTTAAAAGCAATCTACGAAGGTGCAGAACGCGATTATGATTTTTCTATCGGAGTAGTGGTTAAGACTAAAAAAAACTTGTCTTTAGTATATTACAACTCTTTTGCTAGCAACTTAAGTTGGTATGAAAATAGCGAGATAGTAAAAATCATTGATTGTTAATGTCAAAGAAGGAAAAATGAAAGTCTATCCATGCAATAGTACAATTAAGGGTATTCCAAACTATTATAAAGTTTATGAAAAATGGTTAAGCAATTATAAAAAATCTGGTAATAATCAAGATAGAGTAATGGCTTTTCACTATGCAAGAGTAGCAGAAGAAATGGGCCAGGCTTTAATTTATGAAGATGATGTAACTTTGGAGATTGATAATGAAAATTAGAACTAGCGATTTAGATAACGAAACTATAGTAATCGAAGTAGAAAAAGGAGACACTGGAGACGTTGTAGAAATGCTTGATAGCAAAGAAAATGGATTTGCAATTTTTGGCGAAGGAGTAGATATTCCTATGGCTGTTGTAGATGGAAGACTCTTTACACATGACTGGTTTACAGCAGACCACCTTATCGCTATTGAAGCTCATGAATTAGGTCATATTCGTATGCAAACTATAGACGAATCAACTGCAGAAAAAGAAGGAATTAGACTACTAAAGTTAAATAATTTAGATGACGCAGCTGAACTTCTTATCTCCAGGGGAATTGCTTAGCGTTATTAAAACATTTTTTCTTGAAAACATTTTTAACATTATTAATATAATTTGCACCTCTAAATTTGATAATGGAGAATTAAACCATGAGAAATAGTGATCTAAATTTTTGGAACTCTCTTGTTAAGGGTTTAACAATAGAGGAAAATTCCGGTAGTTGGTGGAGAATACCTTTGGTCGTATTTTCTCTTTTTATTGTCTTAGCGTCTATTTAAATGTTTATTTTCTTTTTAATCAGTTTTTTATCTTCTAATATTAATTCAGCGAATATGTGCACTATTGATAGATGCGAAAATGAATACTGTATATTAGAAACTCCAAAAGGCTTAGTAGAAATAAAAAGAAAACCTCAGCACAAAGAGGGCGAAAGAATCAAGTGTACGCCAGGATAATCGACCTTACATAATCTTGAAAATCTAGTAAAATAATGATATAATTCTATTGAAGTCTATATGATTTCAGTAGAATTTTTGTATATCGGTGTTTTATGAATATATTCATTTTAGATAGAGATCCCCAAGTTTCAGCTAGATATCACTGCGATAAGCATGTTGTTAAGATGATATTAGAAGCTGGCCAAATGTTATCTACTGCGCATTGGGTACTTTGGATGAAAAAATTAGGAGTAACTAGAAAAGACTTTAAGCTAGTTAGAGATCTTAAACTTTATTTAAAAGCCGAGGTTCCTTTAGAGCACCAGCCAGAATGGTCTCTAACTCACATCAACCATCCTTGTTGCATATGGACTAGAGAAACAGTTAGCAACTATTACTGGCACGCTAGATTAATGAGAGGGCTATTAGATCAATATACTATTCGATATGAAAAAAAGCATAAATCTGAAACTATATGGAAATGGCTTGACAAATATCCACCACCTGGAATAAAAGACGCTGCTATAACAGACTATCCAATATGCATGCCTGACGCTTATAAGATCAGCACTAATCCGGTAGAGTGCTATAGAGAATATTATCTTAAAGATAAAGTGCGCATTGCGAAATGGAAAAATGGAAAAATTCCAGAATGGTGGAAGAATGAAAAATCATAAAGGAACTCAAGACAAAAGATTACGTAAACTAACGAATACTATCACCAGAAGTATTATGGCAATATATGATGGAAGAACTGCTAGTTTAGACTACAAAGCTATTAACGAAGATGATATTATAGTTGACCCCAGTACTAGTAACCCCAGCATTTATGAAATAATAGCTGGGTGTTTTCCTCTTAAGTTTGATCCAGAGTCAATAGACTTAGATATATTTGAAGATGGTGAAATTGATAATACACTTGTCGTTGTTTTAGAAATAGATAAAAAAGCAGAAAATTTTAATGTTTCTGCTTCTGACAAAGACATTACTGGAGTTTATGATCTGGGTATTCATATAGCCATTGAAACTCCTCAAGCTTTTAAAAACTCGCATAGAAATATTTTAAGAAACGAAGTTGCAAATTCTGTAAGACATGAACTTGAGCATATTACACAGGGCGAAGTTAGCGATCAACCAGGTAAAGCTTTTTCTAGAGGAGACAAATATTATAGATTTACTAACGCCCCAGACTCTGTTGAAACTAGCTACGCAAAGTATCTTCTTAAACCAGAAGAAATACCTGCTCACGTAAGAGGATATGCTCAAAATGCAAAATCTCTTAAACTATTTTCAGAGTCTGTTGAAGATCTTCTTCTAAACTACTTAAATAAAAAACTAATTAAAGAAAAAGAAAAATTTATAGTAAAAAGCACTTGGATAGACTGGGCAAGAGATAATATTAACAGAAAAAATTACAAAAACTCTTAGAATCTCCTAATTAATCTATAGGAGAAGATGATTGTTTGCTATAAAAAAACTTAAAGATTCAATTTTTTTATTTAAATGCATTATCTTATTCAATTTTTTTGATATAGTTTTTACTCTTTATGCTGTCGAGTCTGGTTATGCTATAGAAGCAAACCCAATAATGCGTAGTTTACTAGAAAAAAGTCCTGTTACATTTGCAGCGTCAAAGTTATTTTTAGTTTCTACCGGATCTTATTTTATATTAATCAACCAAGAATTTAAGATCGCTCGAATAGCTTTGAAAATCTGTTTTTTTGCGTACGCTTTTATTTTCTTGTATCACTTGACTGGAGTTTTGTTTCTAAAATAAAACAAAAAAAGACTCCTCCTAGAATACTTAATAATACGCGAAAAGTACTAGGAGGAGAAGATGGAAGAGTTAGTGTCTTCCGGAGATTTAGTTATAGTTTCTAAGTTACAATCACCAGCAGCTAGTATAATATCTAATTCGAGTGGCGGAACCGCGATTGTTTTAGATGTTGAAATTTCTAGGCTTATTGGAAATGGTTCATCCGAGAATATTAAAATGTACAAAGTTTTAATAGATGGTAAAATTTCTCATATAACATTAGATAGAATAACAAAAATTTTAAGGAAAAAGAAAAATGAAAAAATTCTGGCAAACAGATTTTATCCCTAAGAACATGCAAAAACTTATTGAAGATACTCTTAAGAACGCTCAAAATATAGCTTCTACAGGGAACACTCCAGCTAAGATGCCCAAGGATGCAGCAGCTGATTTTGTTGAAGCTATAAAAGATATGCAAAAAGAAGCTATTAAAAAGAAAGAAAAAATCAAAGCAGAAAAAGAAAATAGTAAAGATTTAGCTAGCGATATTTCTGAGAAAACAGAAGAAAAAAAATAAAGCTGGTTAATTTGCAAAATAATCTAAAGAGAGGCTTCGGCCTCTCTTTTTGTTTATAGTTATTTAAAAGCATTAATGGAGAAACTAAGTGTACGAGTATAAAGCCTATGTAAGAAAAGTTTATGATGGTGATACCATAACAGTCGATATCGATCTTGGTTTTGGGGTAGTTCTTAAAAATCAAAAAATAAGACTTTCTAGAATAAACACACCTGAGATTAGAGGAGACTCAAGAGAAAATGGGCTAAAAGTTAGAAATTTAGTCAGGGATAGAATTTCTAATAAGTGGATTACAGTAAAAACTACTAAAGATAAAAAAGGAAAATACGGAAGATGGTTAGGCGAAATTTATTGTAGCGGCTCAAAAGAGTCAATCAATCAGTGGCTTTTAAACGAAGGCCACGCAAAAGCTTATTGATCGTCTTATTTTTTAAGCTTTTTATTCATACTTAAATGTAAAGGAAAAATAAGATGAAATTTCCAATATTTTATGAAAACTCTAAACTTCCTGTCTGGCTTTCTTATCTTGCTCCAATAAATATTTGGGCTATAAGTTTTGGGTTTTGGGTTTGGTGTCGAGGCAAATTATCTGACACCACCAAAAGGCATGAAGCTATTCACTATAAGCAACAGCTGGAACTTCTTTTTATTTTCCAGTGGATACTTTATGTATTTTTTTGGCTGTATGGATTAGCTAAATATAGAAATGGCAAAGAAGCTTATTATGAAATTCCATTTGAGAGAGAAGCTTATTATAATGAAGAAAATGTTGAATATTTAAAAGGAAGAAAGTTATTTAGTTGGATATTTTATATAAAAAAGCCTGGATATAAAAAATGAAAAAAGCAGATTTACTTTTATTAAAAGATATTCATAAAAATGAAACAGCAATATTTTTTGGGTCAGGGCCTTCAATCAATAAGTTTGATTTTGAATCTATAACAAATGAAATCATTGTTGGTGTTAATGAAACAATCTTATTACCTATTCAGTTAGATTATCTTTTTGTTAGGGATTTTGCAAACTCTAGGGTTGAAGCACTAAAAAAAGAACTCAACAAATATGAAGCGAAAAAGAAGAAATTTGTTGGGGTTGATAATAGACCTAATCATGGTGGTTCAATAAAAGGCGCATATTATTATAAAACAATAACTAAAAAAAATAAGAAAGATATACAACCCTTAACTTTAGATTTAGCTAAAAAAGATATCGCAATATGGGGGTCAACTTCATTCGATGTTATGCAGTTTTTATTTTGGATGGGTTTTAAAAAAATTTATCTCGTTGGTCACGATTGTAATTATTCAAATGGAACTATCGGGGTTTCTAGCAAATTAGGCGGCGTAACACAAAAAATAATAAACCAGTGGATAGCACTCCGTAAATGGAAAGAAGAGAATTATTCAGAAGTTGAGATTTTTTTAATAAATCCAGTTTCGTTAAAAACAGACGTTTTTCCAGAAGGAAAAATTATCAAAAAAACTAACCACTAAACTGAGAAATATTTATGTCTGATAACAAAATAATCGGAGAATGGCAAGGAAAAAGATTCGGGTTTGAAGACAAAGAAAAAAGTACTTTTAATTTTTTAGTAAATAGACTAAGAAAACTACACGAAAATTACGGGGTTATTGGAATAAAGCAGTCTTTTGAAGACGAAGGTGCTATATTAGCAGACGTCTTGACAATGAGAAGAATAACAGAACTATGCGACTTAAAAATGTATGTTAAAGTCGGAGGTTGCGAAGCAATAACAGATATTAATAATTGTGCAACTATGGGAATAGACTCGATTATTCCACCAATGATAGAAACTCCATATGCATTTCAGAAATTTGCTAGTGCAGTTAAAAATATAGAAAACACTGAATTTTATTTTCTTTGTGAAACTAAAACTGCATTTTCAAACCTTGATTCAATACTTAAAACCCCAGAAGCTTCTATTTTAAGTGGCGTTATTCTGGGTAGGTCTGACTTTACAAAATCTTACGGTAAAGAAAAAAGTAAAGTTAATAGCAGATTTATCGCCAATAAAGTTAAAAAAGCGTTTTTAAAAGCAAAATCAAAAAATCTTAAAACAACGATGGGTGGTAATATTTCTTTAGAAAGCAGCGAATTCATTAAAGAATTATTCAGTTTAAATCTTTTAGATAAAATAGAAACTAGAAATATTGTTGTAGAACTAAGCAAAAATAATGTAGATAATTTAGAAGAAACAATAACAGAAATTATTTCTTACGAGATTGATTGGCTAACTTTTAAAGCGCAAAATTATAACAATATAGGAAGCGCATACGAAAAAAGATCAGAAATTTTAAAAAATCGAGCTAAAAAGTGAGTGAACAAAGATATAAAACACTTAAAAAATTGCTAGACTCTGAAGATTGCTTTAAAATGATTTGCGGGGCTGGTAATGAAGACAAAGAATATGTGAAAAAGCTAGCTTTAGTCTATACGCTAGCTGGTGCTAAAGTTTTAGATATTTCTGCAAACGTAGAAGTTGTTAAGTACGCAGTGCAAGGTATAGATTTAGCGTTTAAAAAAGCTGAATTTTTAAATATTGATATTCCACACAGACCTTTTATAATGGTTTCTATTGGCATGCCAGGAGATCATCACGTTAGAAAATCTTACATTGATCCTCTTACATGCATCTCTTGTGGACTTTGCGCGCCAGTTTGCCCTACTGATGCCATACCATACGACTTTCACATAAAAGATAATCTAGAAAAATTTATATCTCTTGGCGGGTCTTACGAAAAAGAAGATCAGTCAAAAGAAATAGTGATAAAAGATCTATGTATTGGTTGCGGTAAATGCAGTAATATTTGCCCTAAACCAGATATAATAAGCTATAGGCATAATGATAGAGAATTGAGAAATTTGCTGCCCAAGTGTTTAGATGCCGGCGCAGAGTGTTTTGAATTACATGCTGGAGTTGGAGACGATGAAGTTGTCATGAAAGAGTGGGAGCTTTTAAATGAGGTTAACCCAAACAACTTTAACTCTCTGTGTTTAGACAGACTAAATTTAGGCAATTTAAATTTAGAGAAGAGAATAGAAAAAGCCGTAGCCGTTTCGGGGAATAGAACAATCATTCAGGCAGATGGTTACCCAATGAGTGGAGGAGAAAATAATGAAAACACAACTCTTCAAGCTGTTGCGTGCGCTGATGTTATAAACAAAAAATTTAATATGAGACTAAATAGAAAAAAAGACAAAACCTTGCAGGCGAAAGCAAAAATAGCTTCTACAAGAAAATATAGAAAACATGGACACAAAAACAACGTTTATATAGTTCTGTCTGGCGGAACAAATGAATTGTCAAAAAAGCTATCTAACCAGTGTAGCGTAAGAGTAAACGGAGTTGCGATCGGTACTTACGCTAGAGATATAATAGAGTCGCAAGTTCAAGATCCAAATTTTTATTCTGATGACTCTATTATTCTAGAAGCTTATAGAATCGCTAACAAACTAGTGGCATCTAACGTGGAAGAAAAATATGAGTGATTTCTTAACAATAGCTGTAGACTTTGACGGGACATTGTGCGAATATGCTTTTCCGGAAATTGGAGAGCAATCTAAAGAGCAAAAAAAGCTTATGGAAATATTAATTTCTATGAGGGAAGAAGGGCATAAGATTATTTTGTGGACTAACAGAGGGGATAATGACAGATATCCAGTTCTTTCGCAAGCTGTTCAATGGTGTAAAGAAAAGGGTCTCGAGTTTGATGCTGTTAATTCAAATATCTCTGGTCAAAAAAAGATTTCTGGCTATAGTCCTAAAGTAATGGCTGATTATTATATAGATGATAAAGTTTTAGAATTTACAGACTTGGAATCTCGTAAAAATGTATTGCTTAAACTTTTAAAAATAAAGGAGCAAAATGCTTAAAGCTTTAATTGCAGTAAGATCAGGCTCATTGCGCGTAAAAAATAAAAACATTCGCGCTTTTGCTGGTTCTAATTTATTGACTATAAAAATTAAGCAACTCCAAAGAGTTTCTGGCATAGCGGAAATTTGCGTAAGTTCTGATTCTCAAGAAATGCTAGATATAGCAAGAAATCTCGGCGTAACTCCAATAGAGCGACCCGCTAGATTTGCAAGCAATGAGTGTTCTATTAATGAAGCTTGGGAATATATGGCAAAAAAAATGGATTGTGAACACATTCTATATACTAACGTTACAAACCCTTTAGTCAAAGATGAAACTTATAAAAAGTGTATAGAAAAATATTCGTTAAATTCTGTTACTTCTTCTTATAAATCTTTAAACACAGTAAGCTTAGTTAAAGAATTTCTTTGGTTGAATGGAGAACCGCTAAATTATAAATCAAGCGCTCAACCAAGATCTCAGGACTTGCCGGATGTTTTTCACCCTAATTTTGCTATAAACATTATTAAAAGAGAAACAATGATAAATTCTAGAAGTGTTATATCAGACAATTTTTTTCCTTTCCACCTTGGGAAGATTGAATCTATAGACATAGATGACAAAGAAGATTTTAAAATGGCTGAACTTTTATATTTAAATAAGTAGAACAACCATTATTTTTATAATAGTTCACGAGTTATCATCAGGGGTTTTGTTTTGAGATTGTTAAGAGAATATATTCATATTTTGCTCGAAGTACTTCAGAGCCACACTAGGGAACCAGAAGTAGGTAGTATGGTTGTTAACATTAATCCAAGCTGTAAACATTATCAAAGTCTTGGAAATGTCTTGGATATTTCAAGTTTACCAAATGATGCCGGCAAAATAGTAACATATGAATGCCAAAACTCAGGAGTTAATTGGAGCCAAGGAGATATTTTAAAAAAGACTATGGACCAACTCGAGTCTTACAAGGGTTTACATAATGAAAATTACTAGAAAACAAATTAGAAATATTCTTAAAGAAGTGATCGACCCAGTCAAAGTAAAGACCGTTGCTCCAGAGGATTATAATCCACCTGTCTGGTCTGACCGAGTAGAGCCAAGATCAAGTGAAAACCCACAAAGGAGAGTCGGTAATTTTTTTATGACTAAAGCTAGCGACGGTATGCCGAGTCGCGGCTATGGGACCCTTAAAAATTTAAAAAACTTCTACATTGTCTTGCCAGACGGTGAGGCTGTACGTATTGGTTCGTTTAAAGGTGATCCAGCTCCTGATATTAAAAAAGTTAAGGATGGCGTAAGATATTTAGAGGCCCTTGACTCTGGAGTGAGTGTATTACCAATTTCAGATCACCTAAACCCAACAGAAGAAGATATGGCAAACATGTTGTCTATGCAGGAACAAATCACGGCTGTTGCGAAGGCGTTTAAGATATGAAATTATTCCGATGGCTTAAGCATAGGCTGGCTCATAAGCTGGAACATTTTTCCTCTGACAAGCTAAAGACTTTTTTAAAAGAAAACGGTCTGGCTTTTGTTGTCATATTTTTAATGTGGGAAGTTGTCGAAGATTTAGTCTTTCCTATAATTTTTGTGTTTTTAGGAAACAACATTCATCCAGCTTTTTATGCTGGAGCTCCAGCGTCTATTTTATTGTGTTTCCACTGGTTAGCTATTCCTTTTCTTTGGGGAGCTTGGCTTAAAATCAAAGGAAAAAAAGATGACTAATTTTTTATCTCAGCTTTTAAAAGAAAATATAGCTTTAGAAAAGTTAATTATGATTCCAGGTCCGCCAAAGACAGCTGACAGAATCAAAGAGTTAAGCATAATAGAAAACCAGTACCATAATAGGAAAAACCCTGAAAGTACCCAGCAAGTCTTAGATATGAAAATGACAAAGCTTTTTAATTCTATTATAAAAAGAGCCGGAAAAGCTTGCAATAAGAAGGAAATTAAAAAGCTTAAAAACGAAATAAAACCGATTATTAAGCTTCATAAACTTTATTTTAATGCTCTAAGGCCAAGCGATTTATCTAAAAAAATAGGCCAAAATATAGAGTTTGATAACTTAAAAACTGCGCAAAGCCCATCATATCCTTCTGGCCATACAACCCAAGCATTTTATTTGGCAGGAAAACTAAGCAAAGAATATCCTAATCTAGAAAACAGCTTTTATAAATTAGCTAATATGATAGCAGATTCCAGAGTAGATAGAGGCGTGCATTTTCCTTCTGATAATGAAGCTGGTAAATTATTAGCTAAAAAATTACTAGATAAAGGTTAATTCATGAATCTACTCCGTGAATACATAAGAGAGTTACTAACTGAATCTGCTATCCCTTCTAAAATCATGTCGATGATCGATAGACTAGAAGACGAAGAAGGCGGCAAAGTTAAAATCCATAAATATCAAGTACTAGTAAAAGACCGGCAAATGAAAACCTTGGCTCAAGTTAGCTTCGATCCCACCGGCGGTATGTATGGTAAATGCTTAGGAGCAGATGTCGTAAGTTTTTCTGAAGCAGAAGGCGGGTACGGTCCATTGGCCTATGACCTCGCGATTGAAGCTACAGGTGGTCTTGCACCAGACCGAACAGAGGTTTCTAATTCTGCACGTAATGTTTGGGCTTATTATGAAAAGAATCGACCTGACGTTAATGTTCAGCAATTAGATGATCTTAGAAACAAGCTAACACCCGAAGATCAAGATAATTGCGAACAGCTAGCGGCTGCAAAAGACGATTCAGTTGGTACAGGTGATGATGACTGGAATTGGGAAGCTTCATCTCTTAGTAAAGTATATAGCAAATCAGGTACACCAGTTATCGATGAGCTGCGTAAACGTGGGATGCTGGTAGAAAAATGAAACTACTCCGCGAATACATAAGAGTTCTACTCGAGCAAGGACAAGGATCGAAAGGTAGTCTTGTCGTAGTTGACGTCCAACCAGAGTACGAAAGTAACACACCGTTCGATATTGGTGATATGTTAAGGACTGCTGCAGAAGATTATTCCAGAGTGCTATTTTTGTTCAATGGTGAAGACACACTCGGCATGGTTTCAGAATCTGCACTGAAGAACTTCTATCTTGAAAAGCTTGACTACGATGAAGAAGTGTTTGATGAACTGTTGTCTAAATCAGAATTTTTTGACAAAGGCTACGGGTTCTTTAGGGACGTCATGGATTCCGATGTTTGCTTTGACCGCAATCAGGTTGTGAAAATCGTCAAATACATGATTGGTAAAGACATTCAAGATATTCGTGACCTTGAAGAAGAAGACATTGAAGCTATCGGGGTTAGTGAATTATTGTTCGATGATCTTGAAGATTATGGATTTTGGGTTCCTGACCTGTCTGATGAGCTACCTAAATGGAGTGGATCAGATCTTGCAGGCGGCGCCAGAAACGAATGTATGGCCGAAGTTGAGATACTCGGCGCAGCACAAGGATTAAGCTTCAATCACGTTGACCAGTTTATATATGAAGGTGACAATAGATACACAGAAGCCTTGACAGAGGCTGCTGCGTCTATAGCTCTCGGCCAGTGTTATCCGTTTGCAAACAAGATGGCGCAGAAGTGGTCAGATGACCACATCGACCAAACCAAACCTCCTGGCAAGGGAGTTCACCCAGATATCGACAACAAAAACAAGTTCAAGGTTGTGCATGGGCGAATCACAGATAAGTTCAGCGGAGAGAGTGTAAACCATGCTTGGGTTGAAATGGATGGTGTGGTCTTCGATGACCAAACTAAGCACACAAAACCAAATGGTATACCTAAAGACACTTACTACGACTTATATCAGCCACAAGTTTCCGACGAGTATACAGCTGAAGAGTCTATGATTAACTGTGTAAAGTCTGGACATCAAGGGCCGTGGAAATGAAACTACTTCGTGAATACATAAGAGAACTACTAGCTGAAGACCTTGGTGAAAAGGTTTGGTCAGAAAAAGCCCCTGAAGGTAGCCGTCACCAAGGTGAAGAGCCAGACACTGAAATAGAGTCAGGTCTGTACACAGCTATTAAGTTCTTTCTAAACAAGGGGGATACTACACTCTGGGATCAGGAGCGCAAAGACGCTTTTGATAAAGCAACAACAGATCCACGCTACAATGATGTGTTCAAGTACGAAACCTCAGGTAAGCTTTACAGGGGTATGAGGATCAGTGGTCCGTGGGACGTTGAAAGAGACTACGGCATACCAGACTCTGATTGGATGAGGCAACTGAATAGTCAGACAAGTCCTAAGAAGGTAAAAGGTGTCTTGAAAAATATGTCGGAAATGATACCAGTGACAACAGTGTACGAACCAGTCCCCAGAACAAATGGCTTTTCTTCGTGGACGCCAGACTTTAATGTCGCAAAGAGGTTCGCGGGTCAAGTTCGAGACAGCGGGTCAAATACCGAGATGGGTATCATACTAGTGGCTGATGCTTCTGGCGGAAAGTTTTTAGACATGACTGGAATTTATGCGTTCAAAGGCTTGGAGCGTTATCAAGGCGAATCCGAGCGAATAAGCATAGGCGATGTCCAGCTCGAGGGCGTGTATTTCATCCAGCCAAACAAGACGAGATGGTGGATATGAACCTGCTTCGTGAGTACATAAGAGAGCTTTTAACAGAAGACCCAGTGGGTTTTGTCCATGACCTTGCAGCCGCGTCAGATGAATTTGGCAGAAAAGGTGAAGAATTCTTTGGTGGTGATCCAGGAAAAGGTGGGGGCCGGGCAATCAAGCGAGCATTCAATGCAAATGCAGATCACAAATGGCTGGCAACCTTAGACACTGTTCACTGGACTGGCGATTTTTATGCAATGGAAGGACTAAAAGGAAAAGGCAAAGACGAGCTATCTGTAACAATGACCATTCCTGGCGAAGACTTCGACTGGCCACTTGACTATGGCTTATGGGTCAAAGGGCGAATAACACTCGCTGCGAATGAGCAAGATGATCTGTTCTCTGGCTTCTACGGAGACTACGGTTCGGGTAAAGGAATGAGTGGTTTATCCAGAAAGCAAGCCGCACATAGAGACGCGTCGTCCGGTAGAAACAAACGGCCACAAGTTTCAAAGGATTATAGCCGGTATGACCGACTTAAGCGTGGCAACGATTTCAGCGAGAAGATGGCAAGAGAAAATATTCCTTATGTCTTAGACCAATCAACCTGGAACCCGAGCAAAACGAAGTCTAATAACGAAGCACTAGTAGATAACTGGAGGCCAGTTGGTATCATCCTTACCAGAGGTGATGAAATAAATGCCATTTCAGGCCTAGACTATATTGAGGGTACAAAGGAAGATATTGAAGAATTTGCCATGGGCGTAATAAAAAAGATTATGCTGACAGCGATTGAGCTTGGCGTTCCAGTCTACGATACAGAGCGTGAAATGCTATGGAGCCCAAAATGAGTCTACTACGTGAATATATAAGGGGATTGATATCAGAAGCTAATGAATATTCTTGGAATATTTCTAATAAGAAAAATTTAATGTTAGATAAAGAAGCTTTAGAAAAAGAAGATAGAGAAAATCAATACCATTATTTAAAGTCCATGGGTTTAGTAGAGTCTAGATTTAAACAAATGTTTAAGAAAAAATTTACTAATTTAAGAAAACACATTCAAAATTCTTCTTTCTTGAGTGCTGACCCAGCTGGAGATGGCGATTATAATGACTGGTCTTCAGAAGCTTCTGAAGTTTTAAGAGATGATTTAAACGACTATTTTGATTCTGTATTTTCCCCAGGATATTTGACTGCAATAGTTAAAGTGTCTTTACTGCCAGAAGATGCTGGAGATATAACTAAAGACGATATACTAAAAGGTGCAGTATATGAATTTAGAGATGGTCTGCACTTCATAGAAGTTATTCTAGCAAGTATTGATGATGGATCTACCATCTCTAGTGTTCCGGGGTCAGACGATAAAATCTACGAGGTTATATCGCATGAACTACTTCATATGCAACAGTTTTTAAAATTCTCTAAAGGTAAACCAACTGACAAGCTTTGGAGAGAATTTATTAAAGACTACTCTGAAAAAGGCGGCCCTTCTGGGATGGGAGAAGATTATTTTTATTATGATAAAATTGATGGGGCTTCTGAACTTGAAACTTTTTCTTTTCAAATCGCAAATGAGCTTTTAGCATCTTTAGGTAAATCAAAAGCTATCAAAAATATAAATAATAATAATCTTAATAATCTTAGAAATAATTCAGCTTCTTTTAGAGACATTGAATCACGATCTAAAATCGATCGGCCAGAGTTTAAAGAGATGTTAAGAAGAACAAAGCAGTATTTAAAATTATCGTAATTAAAGTAGGAAAAATTGAAACTAAATAGAGACAACATTTCAGGAAACGTCGTAAAAAGCAACGAAACTTATTCAGTTATCGATAATAATTTTTTAACTAACTTAGTGGTTTCTAAAACTATACTTCATCCAAGTAAAGAAACAGGCGGGCATTTTCATAAAGGCCAAGAAGAAGTTTACCAATTTTTATATGGTGAAGGAGAAATGGTTGTTGGTACCAGTAAGTTTAAAGTAACAGCTGGTGACACTATTTTAATACCCGATGGATTATACCATAAAGTTTGGAATCATTCTAAAGTCGAAGATTTAATTTTCATCTGTGTTTTTGACGGTAAGAGGAACCACAAATGAGTTTAGTTAGAAACTTTATAAAATTAATAATAAAAGAGCAGCTTTCTGGTCAGCAGCCAGTAGGCTATGGAAAAAATTATCATACAGTTAACCCGAAGCCAAACACGTGGGAAAATTACGATGGGTTAAGTTATTCTATTAGCTCTGGGGGAGATGGAAGTTATTATGCCAGCGTCGATGTTGATGAATATCCAGAACTTTCTTTACCAGTTAGAAAATTTTCTGATGAATATTCTGCAGAATGGTGGGTTAGAGATAATTATGAAAAACTTCATCGATTACTGCTGTCCAAGCAATCCTCCGTGTGAAGCTTGAAACTCTGAAACAAATGCACGTAATTCGTTAAAAGTCGTGCATATAGCTACACTATGAAATCCCGGAATTGAAGAGTGAACCACTCCTATTATTTCCCCTTTAGAGTTTAAAACTGAAGAACCAGAACTTCCTTCTCTGGCTGAAATAGTATATATCGAATCAATTCCTTGCGATGAAAATATATCTCCAGAGTAATATCCATCGAACAGGGGTACCATTCCCGGACTAAAAAAAGCCATTGGCGAAGCAACATTATATACTCTATCTCCAATTGAAACTTCATTTTTAGAAATTTCAACAGGTGGAGCTTCCATTCCCTCTACTTCAAGTATGCACAGATCATTTGCTACGTTTGTCAGCACTATGCTAGCGTCGTATCGATTACCGTGAAAATCAGTTATGGATATTTTTTTAGTAAAGTTTTCCATAGCAGACATCGCAGTAAAAGGCGGCGGGTTACAAACATGATTAGCAGTTAAAACAGCGGAGTTTCCATTTTGAGTATATCCTATAGCCATGCCAGAACCTTTTGAGCTAATTGTTCCAGCTGGAGCTCCTCCGGCACTAGATTCTGGAAAATCTAGTTCTATAGAAATAAAAGCGAAAGATTCATATGGAAAATCAAAGCTTTCGTTTTGTTGGTACAGTGTTTTGTGATAGAGCTCGTGAATCTCGTAAACGGCCCCAATTAAAAAAATGGATAATAAAACTCTGTAAAAAAATTTCCAGGTAGATTTAAACTTCACAAAAACCCCCTATATTATTTTAAATATACAACAAAACAGTAGTAGAGTAACATGAATAACAAAACTATGATTTTATTCGATATGGACGGCACTTTAACTCCAGCTCGAAAACCGGCAGAAGATTTTTTAAAGCCTCACATTAAAAGACTTTTAGAAGTAGCAAATATTGGTATAGTCACTGGAAGTGACATGGATTATTTGTTGCAACAATGTGAAAGTCTTTGGACAGGTGACGACGGTTGCGATCCTTCTAAAATAACTCTCATGCCCTGCAATGGAACAAAAGTGTATAAGTGGAAAGATTCTTGTAAGTCAAAATTTAATAATTGGAATTTAATAGAGTCTAATGACATGAGAAAGTTTATGGGAGATGAGTCATTCGATAATTTAATGAAACTATTGATAAGCGCTCAATATGCATATATTTCAAAAAATCCGGAGCATCCTTTAACTGGGCATTTCTTTTGCTATAGAGATAGCATGATAAACTGGTGTCCAGTTGGCAGAAATGCGAGAGATGAAGAAAGAAAGAAATTTATAGAATTCGACATTAAGTCAAAGTCAAGAATTAGATTAATGACCGGTGTTCAAACTCTTTCAGAAAAAACTTTAAATTCTGAAATTGTTTTTGCTTTAGGTGGAAATACCAGCATTGATATTTATCCAAAAGGGTGGGATAAAACTTTTGCTTTAAACCACTTAAAAGATTATGTGTGCTGGTTTGTTGGAGATAGATGCGAACCAACTGGAAATGATTACACTATTTACGAGCATCTTAAAAAAGATTTTAGAGCTTTTAAAACTACTGGGCCTGAAGAAACAGCTGAGATAATAGAAAAAATTATTTCTATAATTAAAATTAAATAGACTTACGAAGTTGAAAATATAAATTCCCAAATGCACGTTAAATCAACATTGCCATGGTTGCTGGTGGGTTCAACTTGGATACCTAGAACATCACCACTTAAGAATCTATTATTACTTGTAAAGTTTGCTGTATAAACAATGTTTGCGTTAGAAGCATTAATAGCGGCTGTTGATACAGGCGATCCTGGGTTTCCAAAATTTTCCGTTCCATCACTAATCTTCATTAAAGAAAGAGTAGTTGCTCCAGGAGTCCCGGTGGTTCTAAATTTTATTTGAACTAACCTTCCACCTGCAGGCGCAACAAATTTATTGTTAACTTGATCGCCATCAAGACTATCTGACCCAGCTGTGTTAAATTTCATTAGACACGCGCCTGATCCGGATGTGTTTGTATACTTGTGAGTTGTAAAGTGCGTCATTACTAGCGTTGATTCATCGATATCATCACCAGTGATAGAATCATTTTTAATCTGTTCGCCGCGAATTTTTCCAGTCATTTTTACCCCTGTTTTTAGTAAGTATTTTCATCTTGGAAAAATTTTCTCTATAAAACTAACAAACTTAACATAAAAAGACTTAGATTCTTTTTTGTTTCTTTTTAATCTAATCATCCCCATCTGGTTTTCTCGAGGAAGACAAGCGTCGTCAATTATAGTCATTAAGTCGTTATACATGTTTACTGCATTTGAAGTCAGTCTAAATCGGTCTCCTCTGCCAGCCAAAATTATATCTTCCCATTCATCGCCATCTCTATCTTCTGGAACAAACACATATAACTTAAAGTCTATAGTTCCTCTTAGTGCTTCTATTAGTTTAGCGTCAGTAATGTTTGGCTGTAAAAAGCTTTGCGGTTCTTCATCAGAAAATACTATTATAATTCTTTGAGCGTTATTTCTCCACGATATTGAAAATCTTTCTTTTATCGGCGAAGAATTAACTTGAAATGGCCAGTTTGCTGCGGCAACATCGACGGTTCTATTCGCGGTGATACTTTCTATAGAGAAGTATATAGCATCTTTTAACATTTCTTTGCCTGTATCCATTCCTTCATTTCCTAAAGCAGCGAATGCAGCAAGAAATTGTTCAAAAGGAGATATGTTTTTAACTCTTATTAAAGACTCTACATTTCGAATCGATTCTTTTGGTCCGATAATAAGGCCCCACTGTAGCACATTTTCAGCTGCAAACTGTTGCGCAAATCTAGCTAGCGATATTCTAACAGCCTCTATTTCTTCATCCATAGAGCCAGACCAGTCAATTATAAAAAGTATGTCTGTATCTCTAATATTATCGCCGTAATCAACTTCACCATCGCAGTCATTGTCTGAACCATCACAAATTTCAGGGCTAGGTAATACTTCATCTAGACAAACACCGATTTGAAATACCCCATTTAGTTCATTTCCCCATGCGCCTGTTTGACATATTGCACTTCCCGGTACACATACACCCGTAAATAAAAGGTCGGGATTTCCTGTATAGCAATCTTGAATTAAATTTTCGTCCACCAGCTGATCACAATCTTCATCAAAATTGTTGCATTCTTCTTGTTGAACTATCATACCAATATTGATATCGCAAATCTGGCCTGGGGGCGTTGGTATATGATTACATAGAGCAGTACAGGGCGTCATTATATATTCTATACAGCTTTCGTCAGCGCATTCACAAGTTTTAAAACCTTGGCCGCAAAGTAGAGGAGGCTCAGTGCAGGGAACTAATATACCAACATCTTCTTGGCTACATAAACACTCTAATTCTTCATCTACTCTACCATCACAGTCGTTATCCGCGCCGTCGCAGTTTTCTTCTATCGGTCTTCTCGCGGTACATGATATCCAACTTCCAGCTTGACAAACTTCAAATCCTCTTTCGCATAAAGTATTACACTCTCTAATCAAGTCTTCGTCAGTTTCGCCATCACAATTATTATCAATATTATCGCAAGATTCAGCAGGCACTGGGCCGCAAGCACCGCAGACGTTTCTTTGGTTTTCATCTATCTCACCATCGCAATCGTCATCTAAGTAGTTGCACCTTTCTTCTTCTGGTTCGCAAATAACACATTCGCCATAAGATATATCTCCTTTAGTACACAATATTTCTTGTTCGCCTTGTACTCCTTCTATTTCGCACTGCACTGTTATTGTTATATCGTTTTCGATCCCAGGAGGGCACTCTAGCACGGTGTTGCAACCACTCCTTGATAGAACCTCATTAGGAGAGCAAGTTAAATCTCTAGCCCTATCGCAGACCCTAAAATCATCATCGCAAATATTCATAACAATTTCAGCTGCTGAAACCCCTAAACCGTTAGGCGGACAATACCACATCTGAGTCTGGCAACACTCCGGTTTACAGTTGCAGAAATTTTCGCTTGAACTTGTTATCGACTGGCAAGGATTTAAATAAGAATCGATTTGTTTCCAGTCAATAATAAAAGCGTCTAAACTATTATCGGTTTGCATATCTCCAAGGATTCTATTATTTTTATTTTCGTTAATTGATATCTGACTAGCGTCGCTACAAGATATAGATAATAAAATTATTAGATATTTAAGTAGACTTTTTTTCATTTTTAGTTCCATATACTTATTTTTATGAAATTCCTCATGAAATTAATGCTCTTTGCTTTAATTATTTGCATACCGCAAGGATGCTCTTATAGGTGGACTGCAAACCCAGTTATCGACAAATCTTACGAAAATTGCCAGCAGGGTATTAATAATTTTCCCCAAATGGTTTTTATACCTGGATATAAAAAATCTGCTATACTAGTTGATGACTGCAAATATTTTAGAAGAGAGAAAATAGCAATCTCGCTGCAAGCTTTTGAGCTTAGCTGGGATTCTCGTTTTGGCAAATCAAGAGACGTTTCCAACAATTTAAATGACATTATAATTGTTTTTAGTTTTGAGAAAAGAAAATCAATGGGATATACGACTACAGGCGAATTAATTTATAACGCAAATTTGCTTGGAGCAACAATTTCAAAGAACTCCATTTGGATTCATGTAAATCCCTCTATTGATAGGGTTTGCGACACTTCTTTAGTCCATGAACTGGTACATGCCAGTATATGGTCAATCAACAAAGCTCACGGAGACCCTGATCACACAGGCCAAAACTTTTTAGGCTGGACTGAAAACCATAATGTTTTCATTCAAAATCTTAATAAGCATCTTTGCAAATTAGGCATTTAGCATAAAAATTGGCCATTTTTTAAAAAATAATAATTACTGAGGAATGTAAAACCTTGATATTAATGTTATAATAATACAAAGTGATATTTGAGAGTTTTATGCAAAAAGAGTACCAGAAATTTTTTCCTTATGATGAAATAAGAGATTCACAAAAGCAAGCTATTGAATTTGCTTTAAATTCTTTTATTGATGAAAATAAAAGATTTGTAATAGTAGAGGCTGGAACTGGCGTAGGAAAAAGCGCTATAGGTTACACAGTCGCAAAATATCTTAACAGCAGAGTTTTAAAACAAGAAGATTCATACGAAAAAGGAGCTTATTTTTTAACTACTCAAAAAATACTTCAAGAGCAATATATTAAAGATTTTGGTAGTTGCGGTATGATGTCAGTTAAATCTTCTTCAAATTATACTTGCGATTATAATTCTAAAAACACTTGCGCAGAAAGCCAAAGGCTTTTAAAGGTTACTGACAAAAAATCAAGATTTTTTAAAAAATGTACTTTTGAATGTAACTATAAAAAGTCTAAAGAAAACTTTATTGCAGCAGAAACTGGAGTAACTAATTTTGCTTATTTTTTAGCTGAAACTTATTATTCAGGCAAAATAAAGCCGAGAGACCTGCTTATTGTAGATGAAGCTCATAACTGTGATATGCAGTTAAGTAAATTTATTGAAATGAGTATATCTGAAAAGTTTTCTAATCAAGTTCTTAACATTAAGTTTCCAGAGAGCCCTACTCAGTTGCAAGCTATTGGGTGGATAGTTGAGCACTATGAACCCAAGCTCAAACTCCACGTTGCTCATATGGAATCGATTTTAGAAAAATATTCCAGCTTAAGAGATAAGCTTGATCAATTTATTAATATTTCTCAAAAATACGAAATGCTAGACAAGCATTTATGTAAGCTTCATCGATTTTTAGAAATATATGAAAAAGATAATTGGATCATGAATGCTGTTGAATCTAATTTTCAGAAATCAAAAAAGCTAGAATTTAAGCCAGTTTGTGTAGCACCACACTCTGAAGATATACTTTTTAAGAGTGGTAAAAAAGTGCTAATGATGTCAGCAACGATATTAGATTTTAGCGGGTTTTGCGAAACTCTTGGAATCAAAGAAGAAGAAGCGGCTTTTATTTCTATACCTTCTCCATTTCCTTCTGAGAATAAGCCAATCTTGTACTCTGGTGTAGGAAAGATGAGTTCTTCTAGTATTGATGAAACTCTTCCAAAAATGGCTACTGCAATTAAAGAAATATTAAAAGAGCACAAAAATGACAAAGGTATTATTCATTGTCACTCCTATAAAGTTGCACATTATTTAAAGAAAAAAATTAGAAGTAGTAGAATATTAATTCACAACTCTGAAAATAGAGACGAAATACTTAAGAAGCATATTGGATCTAAAAACCCGACAGTTTTATTATCTCCATCTATGACTGAGGGGGTGGATCTTAAAGGAGAAATTAGTAGATTTCAAGTTCTTTGTAAGGTTCCATATCCATACTTGGGAGATAAGTTAATAAAAAAGAAAATGAATAAATGGCGTTGGTGGTACCCGCTACAAACCGCTAAAACGGTTGTTCAGTCGGTCGGAAGAAGTATCAGAAGCAAAGATGATTATGCTGTTACTTATATTTTAGATTCTGATTGGGAAAGATTTTATAACAGAAATTCTGGTTATTTTCCAGAAGATTTTAAAAGGAGTATCTTATGACTAAGATTTTTAAAGATATTAACAAACTAGCAGACCATCTTAAAGCAAAAAACTATGAAGTTCATGTAACATCGGGTGGCTTTGATCCATTACACGTCGGTCACCTAAGGTGTATTCAAGAATCAGCTCAAATAGCCCAAAAAGGTAAAAGAGAAGGAAATGCTTGGACACCCGGCGTTTTAGTTGTAATAGTAAATGGAGATGGATTTTTAACTCGAAAGAAAAAATATGCCTTTATGACTTGTGAAGAGAGAATGGAAATAATTGCAGGTTTAGAGGGTGTTGACTATGTCGTGGAGTGGGATGATGGGTCTCAAACTGTTTGCGGAGCTTTAGAAATACTTAAGCCAAACTTTTTTCTTAAAGGCGGGGACAGAGATAACAGAGATAATGTTCCAGAATTTGATATTTGTAAAGAAATAGATTGCAAAATTATTTTTAATGTAGGTGGAGGCAAGGTTCAAAGCTCTTCAACCTTAGTTAAAAACTCTCGAAAGTAATTGAATATTTATTTTATAGTTAGCTTTTTTAAGGAGAATTATCTTGGGCAAAGAAAATCACGGAGCAGGTGGCTTGATACAATATACTGAAAAGTATATGGATCTTAAACTGCACTTTACAAAATATAATTACATTTCAAAATTTGATGGTTCTGTTATAACCGGCAAAGACTGTTTATTATATAAAGAAGAGCTAGATTACATACTAAATTGTCTGGGACAAAACAAGGATAAAAGTGTTTTAGAGTTTGGGTGTGGAGGATCCACCGTAATTTTATCTCAATACGCTAAAAATATAGTCAGTTTAGAAACTCATTCAATGTGGTCTTCAGAAATTGCTGAATTTCTAAAATCAGAAAAAATTGATAACGTAACAATTCATAATAAAAGATCCAATATCTCAGATTATAATAAGTTTGATTTTATTTTTATTGACAGCTATAGAGAAACTAGGGGTTCAGCACTTCAGCTAGTGTTAGATGAAGGTATTTGCCATGACAAAACCCTAATATTTTTTCATGACTGGAAGAAATATTATCACGAAGTTAACCCAATTTTGTCTTCTGGATTAGTAGAGCTTGTCGATACTGTTAACGTTCACTGGCCACCTTCTGATTCTGGAAAGCCGAATGTTGCTCACCTGGGTGTTTTAAGGAAAAAGAAAAATGCCTAAGAAAAAGAAAAATCGTCGACCTGGCGCTGGTTTTGTAATCGTAAAAAAGCTTGACGGCGAATGGAAAGTTTTAGGTCTTAGACTTTATGGCCGATACGATTTACCAAAAGGCGGAGTCGATAGAGCAGATAATGGAAATAGATTTATCACTGCCCAAAGAGAGTGTGAAGAAGAATGCGGAATTATTGTAAATGTAGAAGACTTAAAGTGGGGAGTAGACAGCATTCAAGTTGGACATGTTACAGTTTTTTTAGCTGAAACTCTACAAGAACCTAAAATAACTCCAAACCCTAAATCAGGAATTATTGAGCACCATGGGGCAGAGTGGTTAGATTGGGACACAATGGAACAAAAAGTGTATGGTTATTTAGCCCCTGCAGTTGTTTGGGCTAGAAACAAAATAGATTCTTGAATTAATATTAAAATAAAGTTAAGAGGATATTTAGTTATATGTCTATATTTAAAGAACACAAAACAATTGCCGATCGATCTTCTTCTGATAGAAGAAGACATAGAGAAAAAATAGACAGAGCTATCAAAGACGGTATTCATAACATAGTTGCTGAAGAGTCTATTATTGGCAAAGACGGTAAGAAAAAAATAAAAATACCCGTAAGAGGAATTAAAGAGTATAGATTTGTTTATGGCAACAATTCTGGATCTAGTGTTGGAGCTGCTCCAGGGAAGAATATCAAACGTGGAGATAAGTTTGGGAATCAACAATCTCAGCAACAAGCCCCAGGAGATAAAGCCAGCAACAAAGGTAAAGGCGAAGAGTACTACGAAGTAGAAATAACTCTTGACGAATTATCTGAATATCTCTTTAACGATCTTGAGCTTCCTGATTTAGTAAAAAAATCTATTAAAAAATTAGAATCTGAAAAGATTAAAAGAAAAGGCTATAGAAATCAAGGCATTAGGCCTCGACTAGATAAAAAAGAAACTGTTAAAAGAATGCTTAGAAGAAAGAATATGTCTAAGAGAGACAGTGACAGTGAAGATCCAGAAGAGTTTCCTTTTAATGAAAGAGATTTAAAGTATAAACACTTTAAGAGTTCTACTTCTTATTCTTCTAATGCTGTTATATTTTTTGTAATGGATATTTCTGGAAGTATGGGAAAACAAAAAAAATATTTAGCAAGAAGTTTTTTCTTTCTACTATATCATTTTATTAGGTCTAGATACGAAAAAACTGAATTAGTTTTTATTGCTCACGATGTAGAAGCTTATGAAGTTAATGAAGAGCAATTTTTTACGCGAGGTAACGGTGGTGGAACTGTTGCATCTTCTGCTTTGACTCTTTTAGACGATATCATTTTAAAAAGATACCACCCTGATAGCTGGAACTTATATGCATTCCAATGTAGCGATGGTGACAACTGGGGAGATGATAATTCTGTTGTTTTAGATTATCTTTCTAAAATAAAAAGTAAGTGCCAGCTCTATGGATACTGCGAAATAGAACCCTCAGAATCTCAGCTTAAGTGGGTAGATGAAACAAGTTTGTGGGGTTGTATGAAACCAATGCAAGATTCTAGTTTTAAAATGGCTAAAGTAAGCGCTAAAAATGATATATGGGAAGCTTTTAATCACTTTTTTGGAGGTAAAATAGCAAATGTCTAACTGGTCTATAAAAGAGTTAAAAGAGTGGGATGATAAAATTATTGAACTCTCAAAAGAAGAAGGTCTAGATTGGTTTCCAATTAATTACGAAGTTTGTGATTATTATGAAATGATAGGACATATGTCTTATCACGGTATGCCTTCCCACTACAACCATTGGTCTTTTGGAAAGAGTTTTGAAAGAACTCACCAGATGTATAACCTTGGAATGTCTGGTTTACCGTACGAACTCATTATAAATAGCAATCCCTCTATCGCTTATTTGATGAGAGAAAATCCCTTATATCTTCAAATATTAATTATGGCTCATTGTGTTGGCCATAGCGATTTTTTCAAAAATAACAGAATGTTTTCTGATACTAGACCAGAATCAATAGTTTCCAGCATGAGGAATGCTAAAAAAAGGATTCAAAGCTATATAGAAAACCCTCATATTGGTATAGAAAAAGTAGAAAAATTTCTAGATTCTCTACACGCAGTTCAATTTAATGTTTATAGAACTCCTAAAAAATATGTTTCTAATAAAAAGAAAAAGAGCGAACTTTTAGATAAGATAAACAAAAAAATTACTGCTGGTCAATCTCCAGACACCAGTATACTAAACCAAATTCCGTTAGAGCCAGAACAAGATTTATTTTCTTTCTTATTAGAACACGGAAAAGGTTACGAAGATTGGGAAGTTGATTTAATAGAAATAGCAAAAAGAGAAGCTTATTATTTCATGCCTCAAATTCAAACAAAAATCATGAATGAAGGGTGGGCTTCATACTGGCACTATAATCTAATGCATAAATTAGAATTGCCACAAAAATACCACATTCCATTTTTAAAAAGCCACAATCAAGTAGTTCAGCCCCACGTTGGTAGTATCAATCCTTATCATATGGGTTTTCATTTATTTAATAAAATAGAAGAACGATATGGGAAAGAAGAAATGTTCGTCGCAAGAAGTGTTTCTCATGATGAAGCTTTTATAAGACAATACTTAACGCAAGAAGATTGTGAAGAATTAAACTTATTTGCGTATTCTTCTCATCCGAACCATTATTTAATAGATGACGTTTCTGATAGCACGGGATGGAAAGACGTGAAAAATATATTAGTTAATCAAGTCGGAGCGAATACAATTCCAAAAATATATGTACAATCAATAGACGAGGGTGATATATTGGTTCTTCACCACGAACATGATGGAAGAGATTTAGAGTTAGACTATGCTGAAAGAGTCGTAGATCATGTAAGCCACTTGTGGAAAAGTGGCCTAGTTAAGTTGATGACCATAATTGAAGACGAACCATTTGAAATCTGAGGTAAAAAATGAGCAGTAAAAATAAAAAGTTTTTAGATTTAATCGAAAAGCACAGGGGCGGTAAGAAAAAGGAAAAGTTTAGTGGTAACTTTTTAGACTATCTAAATGTTGTTTCTAAAGATCCTAATGTCGTTAAAAGTGCGCACAAGCGACTACATGATGCGATTGAGCAGTATGGCGTTGGAAATATAGCTAATGAAGATCCAAGAAAAAGAAAAATCTTTGATGGCGACAACTTAAAAATATATGATTACTTTAAAGATGAATTCTTCGGAAATGAAAGAGTAATTTATAAAATCATGAGGTTCTTACGCTCTGCATCGCTTAAAGGAGAAGAAAGCCGACAAGTCTTGTTACTTATGGGTCCAGTTGGAGCTGGAAAATCTGCTTTAACAGAACATATTAAGAGAGCACTCGAGCAGCAGCCTTATTTTCATATTGAAGGTGATCCTCAAAGGGGAGAGCCATTACAGTTAATCCCTAGAAGCCTCAGAGAGAACTTTGAAAAGGAACTTAAGGTTTCTATTGAGGGTGACCTTAGTCCTGTCGCTAGAGACAATCTGCTTAGAAACTTTGAGGGTAAGTTTGAAACCGTTCCTGTTGTTGAATCTACTTTTTCTCAGAGAGGTAGAAGAGGAATTGCCGTAGTTCCACCTATGGATGCAAACTCTCAGGATGTTTCAGTATTAATCGGCTCAGAAGACATATCAAAACTAGACAGATACGCAGAAGATGACGCAAGAATTCTGTCTTTAAATGGTGCTTTCAATGTTGGTAATCGAGGAATTGTAGAATTAGTAGAGGTATTTAAGAATGAAATTGAATTCCTACACACTATCATTACTGCAACTCAAGAAAAAAGAGTTCCCTCTCCTGGAAAACATGATATGGTTCACTTTGATGGTGTTATTTTAGCTCACTGCAACGAAAGTGAGTGGAATCGGTTTAAAAGCGAACACACTAACGAAGCAATTTTAGATAGAATTGTGAAGATTAATGTACCATATGTTTTAGAGTTAGATCAAGAAATTAAGATTTACGAGAAAATGCTTTCTAGATCTGATTTTAAATATCATATTGCACCTCACACAATTAGGGTGGCATCGATGTTTTCTGTTCTTTCTAGAATTCACGAAACTCAAAAGTGCGATTTATTAACTAAGATGAAAATCTATAACGGCGAAGAAGTAATTGAAAAAGGCCGGGTTAAAAAAATAGATATTAAAGATTTAAGAGCTGAAGTTCGTGAAGAAGGAATGAAAGGGATTTCTACCAGATTTATTATGAAAGCAATTGACACTGCTCTTACTGATTCTGAAAAGGGTTTTATTACTCCAGTCTCAATAATGCATTCAATAGCAAGTCAAGTAAACGAGCAAATCCCAGATCAAGCTTTTAGAGAAAAATGCTTAGAAATCATTCAAACTGTTGTTAGAGAAGAATACCTTAGCATGCTTGAAACTGAAATTGCAAAAGCATTTATTACAGCTTACGAAGAGCAAGCGCAAGCATTATTTGATACTTACTTAGACAATGCAGAAGCTCACACGACTAGACAAAACATTAAAGATAGAATAACAAAAGAAGAAATGGAGCCTGACGAGCAGTTTATGAGAGCTATAGAAGAGCAAATTGGTATTAATGGTTCTTCTAGAGATGGATTCCGTAGTGATGTTACTGCCTATATGTTTGCAAAAATGAGAAGAGGAGAGAAGGTAGATTATAGAAGTTATGAGCCGCTGGCTGAAGCTATCGAATCTTATCTTATATCTTCAGTGAAAGACATGGCTAGAATTGTAACTAAATCAAAAACTAGAGACGAAGATCAGCAGAAAAAATACAGCGAAATGATACAAACCATGATTGACGATTATGGTTATACTGCTGATTCCGCTGAAGAAGTACTAATTTATGCGAGTAATAATCTTTGGCGCGATAGCTAAGGAGATAAAATGAAAGTAACGTTTGGTTTACCAGAGATCGTAAGCTCTTTTGGTTGTTTAGGTTTAGTACAGTCTAATTATTGGGTTGGTGGCGGACTACTTGCGCTAGGTGTAATTGGCTCATTTCTTAGATTTGCAATAGACACTCAAGAAAAAAAAGAAAGTAGCCAAAAAATAGAAAACGGCCTTAAGAGTCTTAAGCAGGCTTTTTCTAACGCAGCAAATCCATGGGATGTTTCTGATAAAAACGTGCACTAATGTATACTAAAACGAAGAACACAAATAATGTTTTTACTAGTGCAATTATAGAGAAAATCACAAGCAATCAAGACAAATTAAAAAAAGAAAGTCTTTCTATTTCTTATGGTAAATCTATATTACCAGTTTTTTGTCTAGATTCTTTCAGATTAATTTATGAGTTTAATCCTGCTAACGAAGAAGAAAGAATTTTTCGAAGCACTCTTATTAAAAACATGCAAGACTCAGAATTGAACTGTCCTGGTAGTTCATTTCTTGCTAATATATCCTTACTTAAATCTCTTCAAAGGCCCTCTAGTGAAATCGTGGGTGCTCTAGAAGAACTAAAAAGACTGTCTCTCAAATCTAGAAGAGGCGATAAAAAAGATTTACTTAAATTTCTAGAAAATTTAGTTTTAGATAGAGATTTACTTGATCTTAGTAAAAAAATAGTAGAACTAGGTGGCTTAAGTGGTGGCTGCGATATCGTTGAGTCTTATGAGTATTATGACGAGATAGTCATAGAAAATTCCAGTAAGTTTAAAGTTAGAATTAACCCTTCTTTTTCTGTATCTACAGGGACAAAAATATTCGAAGCTTCGAACAGCTATTTAATAATAGCTGATGGTGTTATAGATTCAGTTTCAGAAATTCATCATGTTTTAGAGCATTTTCATAAAATTCAAAAAAACTGTTTTATAGTTTGCCGTGGATATTCTAATGATGTTTTAAAAACATTGTCAGAAAATCTTAAGATGAAAAAACTCAGTGTCATACCTTGCGAATTAGTAGTAGATTTAAAATCTATTAATTCACTAAAAGACATATCAATAGTCTCTGGCGAAAAGTTAACTAGCAATTTAGCAGGAGAAAACTTTTCTTCCATTGATGTTGATGAGCTTAAGCCAGTCAACTTCATAAAAGCAACTTCAGATTTTATGGAAATAAAAAACCCATCACAACAAAAAAATATAATATCGCTAATAGAAAAAATTAGAAAAAATATTTTAGAAGAAAATATAGAAGATAAAGTAAATCTTTTACAAAACAGAATATCTTCTATCAATCCAAGAAGAGTTGTTCTAAAAATATCCAATCATAATAAAGATAGCTTTGGAATTAAAAAAGATAGAATAAAAACTATTATTTCATTAATTAACAACTGCTGTCACTCTGGGTTTATTTCATTGAAAAATAGAATAAAAAATCCATTGTTAATAGATATTATAGAAGAGGTTAATCACCTCGGGATAGAGCAATTTCCAGCGATGGCATTCTTTAAAGGGCTAGAAACAGGATTGATTAATTCAAAAATGATAGATAGTTCTCGAAAGATTATTGTAAGAGAATCTTAACATTTGCTATGGATATTGATAAATTTCAGATTATAGCCAATAAAATTTTTGGAGGTATTATGCCAAGGGCAAAAAAAGCGACAGCTAAACAAAAAGTAGTTGAGGAGAAAATCGTGAAAGAAGGACAAGTCGGAAGATTAGTAGTGGATACTTTAAGTATCATGACAAATAGCTTTAAGCAAAGTTTAGTTGCTGACGATACAGTAAATAAAGACGAGCTAAGAAAAATATTTTCTATACTAGAAAGTCATGAAGTAAGCACTAGAAACAAAGCTTTAGATCAAGTTAGCAGTTTATTTAAAAAGTAAATGAGATCTTCAAAGCATATAATACAATGTAGGTGCGTTTTAAACCAATTTAGAAATAAAAAAAATCCACCTCTACATAAATTTATTGCTTTTTCTTCTCTTGACGATGATGATAAAGTTGAGCCAACTTTTGTTTCTTGTAATAATTGCGGTATTACTCATAAAATAGTTGATCTATGCAAATCAGAAATACTAGAAAATTCTGAAAATTCTCCAGTTATTACTATCAAAGATATATTAATGTCTTTGCCATCAGAATTAAGAGAAATATTTGAATCTTATGAAGTTGATTTAGCCACAATGCAAAATGCTTTATGGATAATTGATAATCAACTTTGGGGATCTAAATTAATTTTATTAAAAAAAGAATTAGAAGACAGAGTAGAGGGCAAATACTTAGTCTTTAAGCAACCAAACCAATATAGGATAGAAACTTTTTTAGAGGAAAACAATGAGCTTAAATACTGAAGCACCTAGCTTAGAAGAATCGATACAAGCTAGAGAGATAGTTCAAGAAATTCTTAGATTTGGAGCTAATCAAAACCAACTTTTAAAAATAATTTATCTTTTAAGTTTAGAACTAGAAGATAGAAACCTGTTAGAAACTATAACAGACGAACTGCGACCTTTACTTTTTGAAGAAAGCAGTAAAAATATTAAGAGTTCAATTATTACGGAGTAGATGATACTATGGACAATGCAATTTTACAAAAATGGACAGAATTAAAGACACTAGTAGAGAGCTTAGAACTTGATGTTCACAAGCATGCAAGTGGAAACGCTTCAGCAGGAGTAAGAGCAAGAAGAGGGCTAAGGCTTTTAAAGAATGAATCAGCAGCTTTAGTTAAAGCTTCTTTAGAGTTTGAAAAAACTAAAAAGGCTGATTAAATCAATTCTTCTTTGTTTACTAAGTTTTGAACTTTTTCCAAAATTGATTTTTCTATTTGGCAAATTCTCATTCTGGTTACATTAAAAATGCCTCCTATCTCTTGTAGGGTTAGGGGGCCTTTTTTTGCTCCGATTAACGCGCAATTCAAGTTGCCGTTAGAGTTTATCCAATATCTACAATCACTTTTTTTACAAGATAAATTTATTTTTTTATGTTCGTTGAAACAGGATGTACCTTTTATTATGTCGTCTTTGTTCATTATTTTTTTTAACCCGTCATAGTTAATATTATATGGAATAATATATTTCTACTTGGGTTATTGTACAGATGGAGTTTAATTTATGGGCCTTAGAAAATTTTTAGTAATTGACACCAACGTTCTTTTATATGATATGAAGTCAATTCATTCTTTCCCTGGGAATGATGTAATCATTCCAATCATAGTTTTAGATGAGTTAGATAGGTTTAAAGAAAAACCAGGACTGTTAGGTGAATCAGCTAGATATGTTAACCGTTATCTAGACCAGGTTAGAGAACTTGGAAACATTAGTGAAGGTATATTATTAGAAGATATTGACCAATCAATCAGAGTTGAGCTAGGGGCTTCAGACAGTAAAAAAATAAGGGGTCTAGATGCTTCAAAGGGCGATAACCAGATAATTTTAACATCTTTACTAGTAAAAGAAAAAAATCCAGATGCTGCTGTGAAAGTAGTAACTAAAGATATTAATCTTAGAGTGAAATGCGATGCTTATAGCATTGAGGCTGAAGATTATTTTAAAGATGATCTAAAGATAGATAAGGAATACTCTGGATGGAGAAACATTTCTTTAGATAAAAAAAGCATTGATAGCTTTTTTGATTGTGGTTTTATAGAATATGATAGTAGTGAATTAAATGAAAATGAATTTATTCAAGCAGACTTCAATAGCCAGTCTTTAATAGGGGTGTATCGAAATGGCAAAATATCTAAATTAAATCAAAGCATATCTAAAACTATCGGTATATCTCCAAGAAACAAAGAGCAGTCTTATGCGATAGAAGCTTTAAGAGACCAAAAAATACCTCTTGTTACCTTAACTGGAATTGCAGGTTCTGGTAAAACTTTTCTTTCATTAATGGCAGCTTTAGAAGGTATATCTGAAGGCACTTACTCTAGAATAGTTATAACAAGGTCTTTGCAGCCAGTTGGAAGAGACATAGGATATTTGCCTGGAGATTTAAAAGAAAAAATGGACCCATGGTTAGGGCCAATCTTTGATAACTTGAAACATGCTTTTAAAGATACGTCATATTTTGAGATTATGATGGAAAAAGGAAAAATAGAAATAGCACCTCTTAGTTTTATTAGAGGTAGAACATTCCCTGACAGCTTTGTTATAGTTGATGAATCACAAAATGCTAGTATTCATGAACTTAAGACTATCGTGACTAGAGTTGGTGAGAATTCAAAAATAGTTTTATTAGGAGACACAGACCAAATAGATACTCCTTATATTAATAAGAAATCTAATGGACTAAGTATTGTTGTAGAGAAGTTTAAAGATAGCTTGCTTCACGCACATGTTCACTTGCCTAAAGGTCAGCGGTCAAATCTTGCCACTGAAGCTTCCAGAAGGTTATAATTAGTGTTAAGGAGAAATCATGCCTGTTATTAATAGAAATAAAAATCAATGGAGAAAAGTTTATCCTGGTGTAAGAAGAACCCCGGTTTACGAAAACCTTCAAAGAATGGAAGTTGGTAGGTTAATTTTTAGTAATTCTGATAAAGAAACTTTTAATTTTACTAATAATTACGATAAACCACCTTTAATAACCGCGTCTCCTTTTGGGACTGACGCTAATGTAAGCGTTAACTGTATAGAAATATCAAACGCTTCAGCGACTTTTGTTGCTAGCGCAAAATTCACAGGTGAAATGCATATTCACATTGTGGAGGACATGTAATGGCACAGATACCAGAAAAGGGGCCACTTAAAAGAGACACACTTGTTTCTGATTATACTATTGAGCACCTTTCTGTTTCTGTCACCAATACTGAAACCGGTAGATTTGAGTTTGCTAAACAGCATAAGTTTTTACCAGTGGTGGTTTTTAATAACTTAACTAACGAGTCAAATTATCATAATAACATATATTTGACTGAGCTAACAAACGCTGGTCAATGGGCTACAGGAAGTATAACGATAGCTGGAGGAACAACGCCAGCAGATCTTAACGGTGATACTTTTACTTTAAAAAATAAGCAGTCGTTTGAGCAAGTTTTTACTTTTAATAATTCTGACACTGTTTTAACTAATGGTTCTATTGGATTATTGGGAGCTTTAGATGAGTCAACAATAATGACTAGAGCTAAAACTTCTATTAATAATGTTGGAGCACTGCAAATATCAGCCGGTTCTATAACTGCTGGAAGCGGCACTAGCGCAACTGCTACAGATGGGATAATATTTACTGCATTTGCTGTAGATAACCAAACTCTTACAGTAACCTTACCGGCTGGATACGGAGCAGATGCGGGAAAAGCTGTCGAAATAGTATTTCAAGACACCGCGGGAATGAGTGGTACTCCAACCGCAAATCAAATTTTTGTGCATCAAGGTGTAGGTACAGCGGCAGGGATTCTCAACCTTAAGAGAGCAATCAACGGTTTTTCGAATGACACCACAGTTAAATATGGATCAGGTATTGCTGGTGGTATAACAAGCGGAATTTCAAGTTTAACCGCCGCTAATGGTACAACCGCGGCTAGGCTTTCTCTTACTGCTGATATCACAGGTGGATTAGGTAATAGTATAACGCTTGCAACAACCGTAACTGGTGCCACTGTTAGCGCATCACTTTCGGGAGGTGCCATCTCTCAAACTCTAGAAGTTATGCAAGACCTAACTGGCTCCGCAGGTAATACTACTATTGATATGTCTGGCGTAACTGGTGGTTCTTCTGTTAATTTTGCTAACGGTAATAATTATGGTAGTGGTTCGTTTGCTTCAAACGAAACTTTTACTGGAACTTTAAAGATGAGAGCTGTTTCTTTACAGAGAGAACAGAAATTTTAAATTATTTATGAAAATATGTGGGTTATAGAAAATGGCAACTGATTTTAGATCACAAAGAATTAGGACCAATGCTCTTATTGCAAGTAGGTCAGACGCAGGTAACGCTAGCTTTATTATTTATAGTGGATCTGCAGCATCTAACTTTTCAGGAGGCATATCAAACTCTGACATGCTAACTGGAGTTGGCACAGATACATTTTTGTTTGTTTCTGGAACAAGAACTAATGACGTTCACATGCGCCGCGGAAATCCTAAATCCGCTGTAGCGCTTTTTGGTGGAGACTTAGTAGTTTCTGGAACTATTTATGCAGATAGACAAGTTATTGAAGTTGATGAACTAGTAACTGGAAGTCTTTTACTTTCTGGTGCGCTTATTGTATCTCGAAGCATAAGCGTTGGGGAAAATATTTCTCTTGATGTTGGACAACACGGCGGAACTCAAACTGGTTACTTAAATTTTAGTTCTACTAGTGGTACCTCAGGTTTTGGTTTTAGAACTAATGCTGGAACAATGGAGTTTAAAAACTCCGGTGGTACTTGGGCAACTTTTGGTGCTGGTTCCTTTTCTAGTTTTAATTTAGCTGGTGATGCTGGTTCTGCTCAAGCGATAAATGACGGAAATACTGTAACAATTTCTGGTGGTACTGGAATTGATACAACTACAGCTACCGGCACCGATACTGTAACAGTGAGTTTAGATTATGCTGGGACAGATAATTTTATTGATGTAGCAACTGACTTAGAGGGAACGCCAATTGCTTCTGGCGACGCTATAGTTTATCATGATGCAGATGACAATAATATCAAAAAAGGACTGATATCAGATCTTCCATTCGGCGCAGGGACTATGTCCAGCTTTACAATACGAGATCCATCTTCAAATACTAGCACCATAGTAAATGGAGATACTCTAAACTTTGTTAATACATCGAACGAAACAACAGTTGTAGTCAGTGGCGATAATGTAACGATTGGACTGCCTGCGACTGGAGTTTCAGCAGCCTCATATACAAGCGCTAACATTACTGTGGATGTTAACGGAAGAATTACTGCTGCATCTAATGGATCTGCTTCATTCTCTGGCTTCAATATTAAAGGCGACTCCGGATCTACAGCGGTTGGAAGCGGTGATAATGTAATAATTGCAGGTGGAACTGGAATAGATACAGCGGAGTCAAGTGGGACAGTTACAGTAACCCTTGATTATGCTGGAACTGATAACTATATTGATGCAACGCCGACAAATCTTGAGGGTACTCCAATTGGAGGTTCTGACACAATAGCTTACCATGATGCTGATGATAATAATGTTAAAAAAGGACTAGTATCAGATCTACCATTTGCTGCAGGAACTATGTCTAGCTTTACTTTGGCAGGAGACAGTGGGACGGGCCAAACAATAAGTCAGGGAAATACCTTGACTGTAGCAGGTGGAACTGCCCTTACAACGGTTGCAGCTTCTACAGATACTGTCACTGTTAGTCTAGATAATACTGCAGTCACTGCTGCTAGTTATACTAACGCAGACATCACAGTGGATGCTCAGGGAAGAATTACTGCAGCTGCTAATGGTTCTGGCGGAGGCATGTCAAGCTGGAATGCTAACGGAGCTATTGGCGGAAATGAAGTAGTAACAAATGGAACTACCTTAAATTTTAGAGGAGATCTTGGGGTTATAACCAAAACAAATGTATCCGGACATGCTGATACAGTTTTTGTAATACCATCTGGTTCTGAAGTTGGTAATTCACAAATTTTTGGAGCTACAGGTTTTAAGAACAAATTTGCTTATCAAAGTGATCCAGTAAATACCGGTGTTTATAAAGCAAATTACTTCTTTAATTCCCAAGCTAATATTAAATTATCTACTTTTAACACACTATTTGAAGGCTCTGGAGTGGGTAATACTGAAAATGATAGACCTAATTTTATGGTTGGACTTGATGGCCCTAATAACGCTGCAGATGGCGCAGACGCTGTAATATTACAAGTAACACCTCCGCAACGTCAAACTAGATTTCCAGGAAGTCAATCAACAGATGCTTCAGATCAAGAATTTAGATTAAAATGTTTCTACTATATTCCTGGAACTAGTAATGCACAATTTGATTCACAAAAAATTGATTTAAGAATTTGTGGAAGGGTTCTTCGCGAAACTGCAATTCCTGGTGGTGACAACAATGAGTTTATGTGGTTTCATGCTGATAATACTTCTAACGGCTCATTAAGCGATAACTCAACTACTACGCCAACCGGTTGGGGTAATGGGGCTTCTGCTACTTTGGGGCAAGATTTTGCTCAAGGATGGGCTAGTTGGAATACTTCAATTAGTAATGGCGACCCCAACAGTCTCCTAACCATGGACCCTATTTCTAGTAAAGGGAAGGCATATTTAGCATGTTCAGTTTCTCAAACTTTAAAACTTGGCGAAGTCGTTAACTCCGGAGCTAGTTCACTTTGCGAATGGAATGATCAATATCAGATTGCAGTAGCTAGAAATAGACTTAATACTGGAAATACTATTTTAAATCAATCTAACGTGACTGCGATTGATACTTACCCAGGGGTATTCTACATTTGGAAAATTGAACTTGAGTGGATAGAATAGAAGATTATTACATTCTTCTGCCTCCTATCAGTCTACTGAACAGTCTACTACTGTATAACTGATGTACTGTTTTTTAATTAGTAGATAATAGTTCATCAGTTCTACAGTTTCAGTTTCAGTACTGATTCAGCTAACAGATTTATAGTAAGCATTTCTTTAATAATTGTACAAGTAAAAAAAACTAAATAATTTTTCTATGTTAGCTATAGCATATGCATAGGAGCTTGTTTTAAATGTTTAATTCACCATTTCTAGAAAAGAATTTAATAGAAATCCCAGATGATTGCGACGTAGTTTTTGTCGCCGATCTTTTCGTTGAAGATTATGTAGGAGGAGCTGAATTAACTTCAGAAGCTCTTATAGAGTCTTGTCCTTTAAAAGTACACAAAGTTAAAAGTGCTGATTTAAATCTTGAAGTTTTAGAATCTGGACATAAAAAATACTGGGTTTTCGGAAATTTTGCTCAGTTAAATTTAGAATTAATACCGACAATTGTTGCAAACCTTAATTACTCAATTTTAGAATATGATTATAAATTTTGTAAATATCGCTCTATAGAAAAACATAAGGCTGCAGAAAATATTGATTGCGACTGCCATGAGCAAATGAACGGAAAGTTAATATCAGCGTTTATGTATGGCTCAAAATCTCTTTGGTGGATGTCCGAAGATCAAAGAAAAATATATCTAGAAAGATTTCCTTTTTTAGATGAAAGAGAAAATACTGTTTTATCTAGCGTTTTTAACGAAACGTTCTTTATTGCTTTAAAGATGCTTAGAGAAAAATACTCTGGTCACCCTAAAAAAGGTTGGTTGGTGCTAGGTTCAACTAGCTGGATAAAAGGTTATCAACAAGCTGAGCAATGGTGTAAAGACAATAATAAAGAATATGAAGTTCTTTGGAATTTGCCATACGAAGAAGTTTTAGAAAAAATGGCCCAAGCCGAAGGTTTCGTTTACTTACCTCAAGGTGGTGATACGTGCCCTAGAATGGTAATCGAAGCAAAGCTTTTGGGCTGCAAAATCCATCTTAACAACGATGTACAACATGCTAAAGAAATATGGTTTGATACAGACGACATGTTCGATACAGAAGCTTATTTATATGCTGCTAGAGAAAGATTTTGGACAGCTATCCAAGCTTCAATGAACTATATTCCAAATATATCTGGATATACGACAACCCAAAACGCTTTAAGTCAAGGTTATCCGGTTTCCCAATGTTTGCAATCTTTACTTGGCTTCTGTACAGAGGTAGTCGTAGTAGATGGCGGCTCTAATGACGGAACGTGGGAAGAACTACAAACAATGGCAGCTATGCAGGGTGATGGAAGATTAAAGGTTTACCAAGTAGAAAGAGATTGGTCACACCCAAGACATGCAGTTTTTGATGGATTACAAAAAGCAGAGGCTAGAAGTAGATGCACCGGTGATTACTGCTGGCAAATGGATAGTGACGAAATAGTCCATGAGCAAGACTATGAAAAAATAATTCAATTCTGTAGAAGTTTTCCATCTCACAGTGATATAGTTGCACTTCCGGTTATTGAATATTGGGGCTCTTTAGAAAAAGTAAGAATGGATATTAATCCTTGGAAGTGGCGGTTAAGTAAAAACAAAAAACACATAACGCATGGTATACCCAAAGAGTTAAGAAGAGAAGATGAAAAAGGAAATTTATACGCTAGCCTTGGAACAGATGGCTGCGACTATATTCATGCGGAAACATTTGAAAGACTTCCATTTACGGGATTTTATAGCAAACCAGTCGACGATTGTAGGCTAGCAGGTTTGTCTGGAAACAATGAAGCTAAAAAAGAATATGAAGATTGGTTTAATAGAGTCGTTGAATTGCTTCCAGGCGTTCATCATTATTCTTGGTTTGATTTAGAAAGAAAAATTAAAACATACAAAAACTACTGGTCTAAGCACTGGCAAAGTTTGTACAATATCGACCAAGATGATACTATAGAAAATAATATGTTTTTTAATAAAACGTGGTCAGAAGTTACAGAAAGTGATATCAAAAATTTATCTAATAAACTTTCTGAAGAAATGGGAGGCTGGATATTTCATTCAAAAGTAGATTTTGATAAACCAACCCCGCACATATCTTGCCAAAGAAATCAACCAAAGGTTATGGAATAAAATGAATTTTAACAGCGTTTTTAATGATACATCTTTAAAAGAAAATAGCGAAGAGATTTTGTCTAAAATTGATTACTCAATATTTGAAGAAGAAAAAGAAATAATCGAAAAGCTTAAAGCGCTTAAAGGCGATAATAATTGGGAATTAGCTAGAGATAACGAAAAGTTTGAATTAGTTGAAAGAGAGTATTCTTTTGGAACTAGATTAACTTATGTACCAAAAGGCAATGATAGTAACAGCAATTTAGAACTTCAAGGGTCTAGAGGTCTTTCATTTAATGACGGCGATGATTTAGAGTCAATGGTAAACAAGTTTGTTTTATTTTCAACTCAACTTTCTGAATCTGATAAACTAAGAATAAATGAACTAAACAATGTTATTAAGCATTGCAGAGAAAATTTAAATAATCTAACAGATCAGACTAAAGATGCAAATGTAAAATCAGCAATTAGAAAAGCTTTTTTAGAACAAAACAAGAGGTTTGCAGAAATTGGTTTTAGAGTTCCTCATATTTTAAGGTATTATAAAGAAAAGCAAGGATTCGAACAATCTACAGGGTTTGACATTAATGAACTTTCAGTTAAAATTTGTAAAAAGTTAAACTGGGATGTTAGATTCGGCGATTTAGCTGATTGGGATCAAGATATTTCTGAATTTGATATTGTGGTTGCTTATCACGTTTTTGAGCATGTTAGTGACCCATTAGAGTCTTTAAAAAATGTAAGAAATTCTGCTAAACATGGATGTATCTTTCATATAGAAATACCAATTGAGCCTGGTACGCCAAGATTAAGCTATGGCCACTTATTTCCTTTTGAAAAAGGAGATTTGGAGAGTATGCTTGTTGAAGCAGGATTTATACCAATAAGTAACTCAAACATCCCGCACTCTGGTGGCCCTGCTATTGAGAGAATAACCGCAGTAGTTTGCAACCCATAGGATTTAAAAAATGAATCGATTTGTTTTTATTATGCCTGCGTATAATGCGGAGGATACAGTTGCGAGAACAATATTGTCGGTATGGTTTCAAAGTTTTCCAGATTGGAAAATTATTATTAGAGATGATATGTCAACAGATTCGACTATCGATGTTATTACAAATATACGAAATAATTTGGGACTAACTGAAGACAAAATCTCTGTCGTAAAAAACACTGAAAAAAAATGGGAAGTCGCAAATATACTAGACATGTTAAAAGAATGTGAACCCAATGACATTATTTGTCGTTTAGATGCTGATGATTATCTTTGTGATTGTGATACTTTAGCTATACTAAACCATAGATATTCCACTATGAAAGTAGATGCTATTTGGACCAACCACCGGTGGGGTTTAACAAATATGAATATATCCGCTCCTTTACCTAAAGACGCAGATCCGTATACTCACCCATGGGTTTCTTCTCATTTAAAAACTTTTCGAAAAAAACTAATTGACGAGGTTTGTGACAAAAATTTTAGAGGTGAAGACGGAGAATACTTTAAGAGAATCGGTGATCAAGCGATATACTTGCCAGTTTTAAAAGTAGCAAATGGAAACTGGCACCATGAGCCTATTGTTTCATATCATTATAAAATTGACCTTTCCCCTGAAACTTTTCAAACGAATGACGCTAAATATCAAAAAAACGAAGCTGAATTTTTAAGATCTAGAGGTTTTGTGGAGAAAAAAGTTGTCTAAAATATTTTTTAATAGAATTCCTAGAGAAGAAGCTTATGGCGGTGGAAGTCATTTTGTTACATCGATGGTTAATTACCTAAAAAAGCATAATCACGACGTTGTTTTTCACTTAGAAGAAAATATCGATCTTATTTTTATGATTGACCCGCGACCAGGAGATATAGGGTATTCTATTAATCATATTTTAGAATACAAAGCAAAAAATCCTGATGTAAAAATAATTCATAGAGTTAACGAAAACGATGCTAGAAAAAATACAGATTTCATGGATGAAATACTGATGCAATCAGCTAGCTTTGCTGATAGAGTAGTTTTTATAAGTGAGTGGCTTAAGCAGTATTTTGTAGAAAAAGGATTTAATCAAGGCCAAGATTGCCCAGTGATTTATAATGGCTGCAACTTAGATCACTTTTATCCTAGTCTAAGTTTAGAAAATAAAAAAACAGAAAAAATAAAATTAGTTACTCACCATTGGTCTGATAATTGGCTAAAGGGTTTTGATTTATATAGTTCTTTAGATCAACACATTTTAGAAAATCCAGAATTTAATTTCGAATTAACTTACGTTGGAAGATATTCTAACCAGTATACTCCAAAAGCGACAAACTTAGTTAATCCTTTATGGGGCCCCAGCTTAGGGTTAGAGCTTCGTAAACATGACATTTATATAACTGCATCTAGACAAGAACCGTGCGGAATGCATCATGTCGAAGGCGCTGCAAGCGGTTTGCCAGTTATATACCATAAAGACTGTGGTGGCATTAATGAGCTTTGTAAAAACCACGGGCTAGAATATTCAGGGTTTGATGACTTTTTAGTTAAGCTAAAATTAATTTCTGAAAATTTAAGTGAATATAGAAATAAAATTGATAGAAAATCTTTAGATATAGATTTATGCTGCAGCCTTTTTTATGATGAGATAAAGAGGCTACTTTGATTAAAGTTTATATGGACAACGTAAATTTTAGTTCTTCAACAGGCCCTAATACATTTGGGACGAGATTAGCTGAAGAATTTGTGAGTTCTAAAAAAATACAGTTAGTAAATAAAAATGAAAATTGCGATATATTTTTATGTTTTATAGAGCCAACTATAGCGCCTAAAGCAAATTCAAAATTAGTTCAAAGATTAGATGGCATATGGTTTAAGCCAGACCAATTTCAGTCTCATAACGAACTTATAAAGTGGGCTTATCATAAATCCAGCGCTGTTATTTGGCAATCACAATTTGATAAAAATATGACAACGAAATGGTGGGGCCAAAAAAAAGGAAAAGTGATAGGGAATGGAATTTCTTTAAAAGATGTAGAAATATCTGATGATGTAAAAGCTTTGAAAGATAAGTTTGATAAAATATTTGTATGTTCTGCTAGTTGGCACCGGCAAAAAAGGCTGAAAGAAAATACTGAGTTTTTTTTAAAAAACGCTGGAAAAAATGATGGATTAATAGTCATGGGCAAAAACCCAGATTTTACAGTACAAGATTCAAGAATTTTTTATCCAGGAAATCTTTCTCATAATCAGTGTTTAGAGATCTATAAAGCTTCGGATTGGATGATTCATTTAGCCTGGTTAGACCACTGTCCAAACGTAGTGGTCGAAGCAATATCTCAAGATTGCCCAGTGATTTGCACAGAGTCAGGCGGAACTAGTGAAATAGTAAAAAATAACGGCATCGTTATTCCAGAAAAAAACCACTACAACTACGAGCTTTGTGATTATGACTCTCCTCCCGAAATCGATATTCCAAAATTCGATAGATTCCAAAAAATTAAAATAAAAAAAGAATACTTGAGCATTAAAAAAGTAAGTGAAAACTACATAAAGCTTTTCGAAAATTTAATTTGAAATTTCGATACATTTTAAAAAACCTATTATATTATTAATCGAGGTATTTTATTATGGATAAACCACACATAGCTACTATAGCTATAACTTCTTTTAATCGATTCAAATATACAAAAGCCCTGCTTAAGTCTTTAGAGTGTTTATCTAGAGACTTATTTTACTTTATAGTTGTAGATAATTGTTCGGTAGAGCCGGGACTACAAGAATTTATTATAGAAAAAGAATCGGCTGGAGAAATACATAAAGCGATAATTAGAAAACCAGAAGATAGAAACTGGATTAATGACGAGTATATAGCAAAAAATTTAATAATCGAAAATTCCCCAACTGACTCTATTTTATTTTTGCAAGATGACCTTTGTTTTGTCGGTAATGAAAACTCTTTAATTAATATTGTTAATGATTTTAAAGAGCTTCCAGGTTTATGCCTTGAAATGAATGGAGTCAGAAAATATACAGTTAATTCAAGATTTGCCTCTAAGAGACTAGTTACTGGAAAATCTGGATTTAAATACTGGGCTAATGATGATAACCATTTTCAAACAATGGGTCTATTTAAGAAGCAGGCTTTTAATGCTTTTGGCCCTTACCCAGTTAATTGGCCTAATGAAAAGCAATATTGGGGAAGATCTGAAGATTGGTATGACCAAACAATTAAAAGCAACTGGAAAAATATGCAGATTAATATAGCATGCCACGTTCCTATGTTTTTACCTGTTTGGAATGATATTCGCGGCGGGTATGCTTTTATTAGAGAAGATAGAAGGTACGGGCAATACTCTGAGCCTCCTCATAAGTCTGGCTTATATTACCAGCATATAGATGAAAAAGATTATCTAGATTTACAATCTGGGGATTCTCCGCTATCATTTATTGACATAGCAAAACCCTTGAGCTGGAATTATGCTAAAAATGAAATCGGTGATCAAAAAAAGTATTCTCAAAAAGCAATAATGGAAGAAGAGTTTGGAGTACCTCTTACGGAGAAAACATGAAGATTTTTACTTTACCATCTTCGGAAAATTGGATATGTGATAGATTTACTGAAGAGTGGAAACGACATGCTGTAGATTTAGATACAGAAGATATTTTATCTTGTGATATTATTTGGCTTTTAGCAGATTGGTGTTGGAATCAGATAGATCCAAAAATACTTTCTCAGAAAAAAGTTGTAGCTTCTGTCCACCATATTACTCCAGACAAGTTTGACGAAAAAGAAAAACAGTTATTTAATTTAAGAGATCAGTTTATAGACGCTTATCATGTTCCCTGCGAAAAAACAAGAAAGCAAATTGAGGATATTACTACAAAACCGATTTATACATTTCCTTTTTGGGTCAATCAAGAAATGTGGAAGAATAAAAGATCTCAAAAATTATTTCTTAGAGAAAAGTATAGTTTAAGCAAAGATTCTTTTTTGATAGGCTCTTTTCAAAGAGATACAGAAGGCCATGACTTAATTTCTCCAAAGCTAGAAAAAGGCCCAGATCTTTTTTGCGACGCTGTCGAAAGATTCAATAAAGAAAAAGGCAACGTCGAAGTAGTTTTGGCAGGGTGGAGAAGGCAATACGTTATGAAAAGACTTGACGAAGCAGGCATAAAATACCACTACACGGAACTTCCTCCTTTTGATGTTATTAATGATCTTTATAACTGCTTAGATCTCTACATAGTCGCAGCAAGATATGAGGGAGGCCCGCAAGCAATAGTCGAATGTGCTTCTAATGGCACTCCTATTATATCTACTGCTGTTGGTTTAGCTCCTGAAATCTTACCAGAAGAATCAATATTTGTCCCCGGTGAAGAGTTAAGCGCGGCATATGATGTTGAAAAATGCTACGATAAAGTAAGCAATATATTCATGCCGAATGGCTTTGCAGATTTTAGAAACATGTTTGTTGAGGTATCAGAGTGAGAAAAGTAGAAAAACCGTGGGGCCACGAGATAATTTGGGCTGAAACAAAAGACTATGTTGGAAAACTTTTGCACATAAAAAAAGGTCATAGGCTTTCAAAACAATACCACGAAGTAAAAGAAGAAACCCTTTATGTAATAAAAGGCGTTTTATACAACGAAGATAAAAACAATAAAATTATCAAGGTTAACACTGGCGAAAGTTTTCATGTTAACGTAGGCCAAGTACATAGATTTGGTGCTGTAGAAAATGATGTTGAAGTTATAGAAGTCTCTACTCCGCATTTATCAGACGTAGTGAGACTGGAAGACGATTATAGGAGAACAGATGAAAATTAAAATTGGAATTATTGGGCAAGGGTTTGTGGGCTCAGCTATAAGAGAAGGCCTATCAGGGTTTTATGAAACACTAACTTACGATTTAGATTCTGAAAAATGTAATAGTACGCATAGGAAAGTTTGCGAAGAATCAAACATTATATTTGTTTGCTTACCAACCCCAATGAGAAAAAGTGGAGAATGCGACACTAGAATTCTAGAGTCTGCTATTAAAGGTGTTGAAGAAGCTACAGATTTTGGCGAAAAAAATAATCCTGTTTTAGTTATTAAATCTACAGTACCCCCAGGAACGACTAGAAGAATAAATGATTCTTGTGACTTGGAAGTATGCTTTAGTCCAGAGTTTTTAACAGAAGCTAATTCTTTCGAAGATTTTAAAAACCAAACTAGAATCATAATTGGAGGAAACGATGGAGCAGGCCCCAAAGTTATCAAGAGTATGTTTAGAAAACCTTTTCCAAAAATTCCAATTGTAATAACTAAATCAGACACAGCAGAAATGGTAAAATACTATATCAACTGTTTTTTAGCAACAAAAGTAATTTTTGCAAACCAAATGCATTCAATTTGTGAAAGTTCTAAAATTGATTATGACAAAGTGTGCGAATATGCTTTATATGATCAAAGAATTGGCAAGTCTCATTTAGCAGTACCAGGACCAGACGGAGATTTTGGTTTTGGCGGTCATTGCTTTCCAAAAGATTTACAAGCAATGAAGTATTTTGCAGAAAGCTTTAAAGTAAACCCGCAACTTTTTAAAGTCGTTTCTGACTTTAATAATAGAATAAGAAACGATAGAGATTGGGAAAAAATGGCTGGTAGAGCTGTTTCAGATGACTAAAGAAGAAATAAATAAAGCATCAAAAGAATTTCAAGGTTTAATTGATAAAATAAAGATCTTAAATTCAGAAATAGAAGATCTTAAAGCTTTTTCTAATAGTATCGAATATATGGTAAGCGAATTTAATTTACTAGAAAAGCCTTTAGTCGATTTGACTTCTTGGCTTTTTGACGATGAAGGAATTCTTAGAGACGAGCACCGCGGAGAAGGTGAAAATCGACTAAACAAAGTTTTAGTTTCTCATTTAGTAAATGTTCAAAATCGCCAGTTATCATTTCTTATATCTTGGTGCCAAGATGTTAGAAGCAAAGTAAAGACAGTAAATATAAAAAACGCAGATTTGCAAGAAGAGTTAAATAATTCATTTTTGCTTTACAATAGACTTTGCACGCAACTTCCGGCTGAAGTTTTAGAAAATATATTGCAAAAAGGATAAGCGGTGTTATTTGAAAAAGCAGATTTAGAATTTCTTATAGAAGCCAAAAAACGAGCTCCAGATTCTTTAGTAGAAAAATTAAAATCAACGCAGTCAATATTCAATATGCACATTCCAAAAACTGGAGGAACTTTTTTTAGTTCTTTTTTCTCGCAGTTGCCAGTCGAGCTTTACCACAACAATCACTTTAAGTGCAACCCAAATTTTTCTTTATATCCTGATCCAACAGATTCTATTCCAAGAAACGAATTATTTCAAAATCAGCCTGGCTTTAACAATAGCATAAAAATATCAATTGTTCGAAATCCTTTTGACTGGTTAACTAGCTATTATTTCCACGAAGAAGGTAACGATAATTTACCCTGGCAAAAAGTTTTAGGCGTCGGAAATTGTAGAGCTATGTATAACACTTTTGAAAAATTTGTAGAAGCATATTGCGATGATTCTTTATATTGGCCAGAAGGTTTAAAAATGTTTAAATCATGTTATCCATTTCAAATTTTTGATAATAATGGAAATTGTCAAGCGGATTTTATAATAAAAAATGGAAGCAATAATGAATTAAGTAAAGCTATTTTTAATATTTCGATACTTCTAGGTTGCCCAATGAAGGAATCGATTAAAGCTTTTGAAAGATCAAATAAAAGACTTAGCGCTGTTAAAAAGAAAAATTATAAAAAATACTATCAAGACAGTATGATTGAAAAACTATCAGAAAAATGGGAAAACATTTTAAAGACTTTTAACTTTGATTTTTTTGGCTCTACAGTTAAAGATGAAATCATAATAGACGGTGCCATATTTTTTCTAAATAAAGATTTAAAATTAGTGAGAAAATTATGAAAATTTTAATTACTGCTGCTGGCTCTCCAGGTTTTTTAAGCTTTTGTAAATCGCTAAAACAAAATAACTTGGGTTTAGACATAGAAATTCATTCTTGCGATGCTAATCCAGAATCAATTGGGTTTAATTTTAGCTCTAGCTATTTTGTTGCTCCTTTTGGAGACGACGCAGAATACATTCCAAAAGTTTATGAGTACTGTTTTATGAATGATATAAGCGTTATAATTCCTTGTTCTGACACAGAGCTAATTCCGTTAAGTCAAAATATAAAAACTTTTGAAGAAATCGGCTGCAAAATACTAACCTCTGAAGAAAGATCGCTAATTAGAGTTTTAGATAAGTCTAATTTATTAGAAGAGTGCTTAAAAGATGATTCTCTTAAAAGCTTATGTCCTGAATATTTTGAGTGCAAAAACTATTTAGAATTTAAAAAAGCTTATAAAAATATTTCATCAACTGGAAAAAAAGTTTGTATTAAACCAAGTAAATCTTATGGGAGTAGAGGCTTTCGGGTTATAGAAGAGTTAGAAACACCATACGAGTTATTTGGAAAAAAAGCAAGCTTTAATAAAATAACTTATAAAAACTTAAAAGAAATACTCAAAAAAGGAGATTTTCCACCAATATTAGTTATGGAATACTTAGAAGGCGAAGAGTTTAGTGTTGATTGTCTTAAATTTTTCTCTGACTTTTATTGCGTATCTAGAAGAAGAGACAGTGTGACCAATGGAATATGCTCTACTGGCGAAGCGGTTTATAGAAAAGAATTGATAGATTTTTCTGAAATTCTTTGTGATAAATTTAAGTTAGCATACAACGTTAATATACAATTTAAGTACGACTCTTGTGGAAATCCCAAAATTTTAGAAATTAACCCAAGAGTTGCAGGGACAATGGAGTTAAGTAGAGGCGCTGGGATAAACTTTATTGAAATAGCCCTATGTAAAGCTTTAAGCATAATACCCCAAAAAGATAACTACAAAGTTAAGTGGGGAATTAAAATGAAAAGAGTTTGGGAAGAAGTCTTTTCACTAGAAGATAAAGCGTTTATCATGAATAACACTAAAGGTATGTTAGAAAACAATGGAATTTTTTAAGTCAGATAGATTTACACCAAATGGAAAGCAGAAAGTCGCGTTAGTAGACATTGACGAAACAATCTGCTTTTATCCCTCAGAAAGAAAATATGATCTTTCAGAGCCAAAATATGAAAATATAAAAAAAATTAATGATTTGTACGATGCTGGCTGGAAAATAGTTTATTGGACAGCGAGAGGTGCAGTTTCGAAAAGAGACTATTATAGTCATACTAAAAAGCAATTAGATTCTTGGGGCTGTAAATATCACGAATTAGTAACCGGAACGTCTCCTAATCCAAAACCTCATTTTGACTTAGTTATCGACGATAAAGCAAAAAGAATAGAAGAATTGTGAATTTACTCGAAACATTTCTAGAGTTTTTTTTATAATTTAAAATGTCATGAATTTATCTAGCTTAAATAAAATACTAGTAATCTCTCCTCACCCAGATGACAGTGAGTATTCTTGCTTTGGAATAATAAGCAAACTAAATTGCGAAACCAGCGTTTTAGTTTGCTCTTCTGGCGGAGAAGGAGATGAAACAAATAAGCAAAATAGGCTTGAAGAAGTCTTTGCTTTTTGGAAAGACTTTCCTTTAGTTGATATTGTTCATGAAGACTTTTTAAAATTAGGATATCACGAAGTGGTAAAATTTTTAGACCAATATTTTAATTCTAATTTTTTTGATGCTATTTTTATACCTTCTGAAAATGATACTAATCAAGAGCACAGGCTTATATCACAAATCTGTAAATCTAGTTTAAGAAATAAATCTACCGTTTTATTTGAATACCAAACTCCTTCAACTACTCACGATTGGATTCCTAATTTTTGGTTAAGTATTGAGCCTAGTTTAGAAGATAAAAAGAAAAGACTTCAAAAAAATTTTAAAAGTCAAACTAGAAAATCTTATTTTAAGTCAGAATATATTAACTGTTTTCATCAAGACTGGCAAGCTTTTAAGCGCGGCATAAGTTTTTGTGAAAAATATAAATTAATTTCTTGGATGTGCAAATGAATAAATTATACCTTGTAAACAGAGACACTGTTATGTCTAAAAGTGGAAATAAGTTTGTTCCATTTTTATTTGAATTTCAAAAGCCCGCTGAATACCTAAGAGACAATCATGGCGCTATTATTTGTAGTCAATCAGAATTCTTTAACGGTATTTCAGAAACTTTAACTGAAGATGATGTTGCTATTATTTTCATATCGGTAAAAAATGAAGAATATATTAAGAAGTTAGCTAATTGCAAAGCTCAAAAACTTTTAAGAGTTATTGATCCATCTAAATCAGATAAAGTCTTGTTTAAAGAACCTTTAGAGCTTCATAGCAAAGTTAACTTTAGCGGGTTTATAATTTGTTACCACAATGAAGATCACATAAAATACTTGTTCGAAAAACACAATGTAGATTCTATAACTTGGCCTCACTCTTTAGATTTTTCCAACGCTCCAGAAAATCATTCATATACAAAAACAGGAGTGTGGATTTCCGCTGGTCAACAACATGAAAAATTTTACCCTTGCCGCTGGAACTTAACAAAAATTCTTAATGAAGAATTTCACAGTGAAGGCGTTATTCTTCCTCATCCAGGGTATGATATTGACAACTTAATGCACCCTTATGTGGGAGAAAAATTCTTAAATTTTATTTCAGACTTTGTTTTTATGCCAGTAGGCGTTGGTATCAATGATGGATTTCATATGAAGTTTATTGAAGCCGCGTGGGCTAATGTTTTACCAATAGGAACTGTTCCTTCATATGTTCCAGAATACGCTAAAAAGTGCATTCCACTTTCTAATATGGATCCTTCGAATTATAATAAAGAAGAAGTTGTTTCTGAAATTAAAAAACTCTTAAACGAGCCAGAATTACTAGTTGCACACATTAGAGACTGGCGGCTTTTTTGCAAAACTTTTTATGATTTAGAAGTGGTCCAAGAAAATTTTATGCACAGCTTAAAAGGAATAGTTAAATGAAAATATGCGGGTTTCACTCATGGCATGATTGCGCTTTTTGCGTTTTAGAAGACGGTCGACCGTTAATACATGCAGAGTTAGAAAGATATACTAGAGAAAAAGAGCCAAAAGGCGATGGGTTAGATTTTTTTTACGAATCTTATCCAGAGTCTGAAGATGTCAAACACTTTGTTCACGTTTTAGACGTTTCTGAAGGAGGAATAAAGCAGAGGCATAGAGAGTCTTTTGATAAAATGGAAAAACAGCTTAAAAAAAATGAAGGCAGATTTTATGTAGTCGGCCACCATATGGCTCATGCTGCTCACGCATTTTATTCCAGCAACATGGACGACGCATTAATAATAACGATAGATGGCGGTGGTCCAGAGTTAAACGCTGAAGGCTATCCAATGACTACTACCTTAGGTTACTTTAGTGGAGAAGGAAAGTTAATTCAGAGGGTTGCTGTAGCCCCATATTCTAATATTGATATAGGCGGATTTTGGACTCATTGCACTAAAGAAATATTTGGTCTTTCAGGTGGATATCCCAAAGGACACCAAGCCGGCACTGTTATGGCTATGGCTTGTATGGGAGACAGATCAAAGTGGTCTGATTATTTTTTAAAATCTGGTCTTAAACCTGATACTTTTGTCCACAAAAAACAAAGAAACAATTTTTACGATGCTGTTAAAAATGGTAAAAAAGACCAGTGGTACGGAACTCTTCCACCAAAGCTTGTTGAAAAAAATGCAGATATTGTAAACGGACAAATTGATTTTCCAGCACTTAAAAAATTAGCTCAAGAAAGCGAGCAAAATAGTTTTGATATTGCAGCCGGAATTCAAGAAGCAACTGAACAATATATTTTTGCTATTATTGAAGATGGATTAAAAAATATTCCAGGTAAAAGAAATCTATGTTTATCAGGCGGAGTTGCTTTAAATTCTGTTGTAGTAGGAAAAATTAAATCTAAATTCAAAGAACAAATAGACAAAATTTTTGTAGCCCCAGTTCCTTACGACGCTGGATTAACTCTAGGCGCAGCTCAATATGTTTGGCATCATGAGCTCAAAAACGAAAGAATAAAATGGGAAGATAATTTTACTCCTTACCTGGGAGAAAAATATTCTAAAGAAGATGTTGTTGCAGCTTTAGAAAATTCTAGTTTAACTTACGAAGATTGCGACGACAACAAGGTTTTAGATTATCTAGCAGATGAAAAAATAGTGTCAGTGTTTGGCGGCGGATCTGAGTCAGGTAGAAGAGCGCTGGGAAATAGAAGTATCCTGGCAGACCCCAGAAGTCCAAATATGAAAGACTTAATTAACGAAAAAGTAAAGCACCGACAGTGGTTCCGCCCATTCGCTCCTTCGATTCTTAGAGAAGAAGTTAAAAATTGGTTTGTAGAAGATATTGACAGTCCATATATGTCTTTTGTTATTCCATTTAAAGATGAAGTTTTGGAAAAAGTTCCTGCAGTTGTTCACTTTAATAAAACTGCAAGATTACAAACTGTAACTGAGAATGATAATAAATGGTATTACAACTTTATTAAGCAGTGGCAAGTTAAGTCTGGAGTTCCAATTCTTCTAAATACTTCTTTTAATGACAGAGAGCCGATTGTTGAAACCCCAACACACGCTATAAACTGTTTTTCTAGAACTGAAATCGATTATTTGTACTTTTTCGATTATAATATAATTTGTAAAAAACCAACATAATTAAGATTGGAGTGGTTATGTCTAAAATTTTAGTTACGGGTGGATTAGGTTTTGTGGGTTCACATCTTGTGGATTCTTTGCATTCGCAAGGCCACAAAGTCACAGTCATTGATAATCTTTGCTCAGAGTCAAGCTCAAGAGATTATATTATTGATGGCGTAAACTATTTAATAGAAGATGTTAGAGATATTGATTCTCTAGATTTATCTAAAGATTACGAAGTCGTATATCATTTAGCGGCTTTAGCAAGGATTCAACCTAGTTTTAAAAATCCAGTAAAATATTTTTCTATAGACGCTTTAGGAACTTGCAAGGTTTTAGAGTTTGCAAGAAAGTGTAACGCTCGCTTAGTTTATGCTGGCTCTAGTTCAGCTTATGGTGGACCTAAATTAAATCCGTATGCCTTTGCAAAATACACAGGCGAAGAATTGTGCAGGATGTATTCTAGCGTTTACGGAATGAGTACAGTCGTAGCGAGATTTTTTAATGTTTACGGAGATCGTCAACCAACTTCTGGACCATATGCCACGGTTGTGGGAGTTTTTGAAGGTCAAACTTCAAAAAATGCTGCCTTAACAATAACTGGTACTGGCGAGCAAAGAAGAGATTTTACCCATTATAGTGACATCGTATCCGGATTTGAAGCCTTATCTAAAAAAGATTTCTCTGGCGAAGTATTTCAGCTTGGAACTGGAGTTAATTATTCAATTAATGAATTAGCTTCTTTTTTTAATAGAGACGTAAAATATATACCAGCAAGACCCGGAGAGGCTGAAATAACTTTAGCTGATTTTTCTGAAATGCACAAAAAAACTGGTTGGAAACCAAAAGTTAATCTAGAAGACTACGTAAAGTCTTGGGTAAGTAATAACTCATAGCCATTAATAACAAATTATGGCTTGAACATATAAAAACCTTTGTTTATAATTTAAAATAAAGGATTGTTATGAACTCGTTTCCAACCAACAAAGGTCATATTTCTTACTCTGAGGTCAAAACCTGGAAAGATTGTCCATATAGGCATAAGCTAGCTTATATAGACAAAATTGACCTTGGCGAAGATTCTCCATACTTAGACTACGGAACCTTGCTTCACGAGCAGCTTGAGCTTTATCTAAACACAAAAACCATGGATTTGGATGATTTAGAAAAAAAGTTAAGATTGGCTTGGGAAGAAAAAGGTTTCGATACAAAAGAATATATCGAAAAGCAAGCTCAGCACAGAAAGTCAAATGGGTGGAAGCCAAAAGCCCATGTTTATATTGACGAATGGGTAGAATGGGCTAAAAATTCCTTAAACGATATTCCAGATTTTTTAGATTCAAATTTTATTAATTGGAAAACAATATCAGCCGAAGAGTATCTTTATGAAAATATGCCAGGGCAAGATATAAAATTTAAAGGCTATATTGATGCTATCATAGAATGCGAAAACGCTAAAGGAAAAAAAGAAATCTGGGTACTTGACTGGAAAACTGCAAATTCTGGCGGGTGGTATTGGACTAAAACAAAAGACTTTTTAACGCATGCTCAAATATCTGCTTACAAAATGTTTTGGAGAAAAAAGAAAGAGCTTGGAATAAGAGACCTTAAGTGTGGGTTTGTTTTACTAAAAAGAGGAGCTAAGCCAGGCAAAACTTGCCAGCTATTATCTGTTTCCTCAGGCCCGAAAATGGAAGAGAGAGTAGAGCAGATGATAAGTAGCATGTTAACTGCAGTAAAAAGAGGGTTATTTTTAAAAAATAGATCTTCTTGTACGTTTTGCGAATACAAGGATACTGAGCATTGTACTTAGATTCCTTTTATTATTTGCACGGGCGGGTTTTAAACCTGCCCAGTTTTGTTTAAGATTACAGTAAAGTTCGGAGAATCATGAAAAAGAAAAAAATATTAATGCTTTCTGATCACGCATTATCTACAAGCGGCGTTGGGTGTCAGTCAAGGTTTCTCATAGAGGGCCTTCTTCAAAAATATCCTGGTGAATGGAGCTTTAGGCAATTTGGCGCAGCGATAAAGCACGAAAATTATGACGTAGTTCAAGTAAACCCTGATTTTATTATTAAGCCAACAGATGGCTTTGGCTCTGCAGAGCTAATAAGGCAAACTCTTGCGGTAGAAAAACCAGATTTAGTTTTGATCTTTACAGATCCTAGATTTTTTGAATGGCTCTTCGCGATTGAGGAAGAAATTCACCAAGTTTGCCCTATAGCTTGGTGGCATGTTTGGGACAATTATCCATATCCAAAGTTTAACGAGAATTTTTATAAAGCGACTGATTTAATCAACTGCCACTCTCATCTAACTTATACAATGATTAAAGATCATTTTCCAGAAAAAACAAACTTTGTTCCTCATGCTTTACCTGAAACACTTTATTTTCCTATACCAGAAAATCAATTGCCTGAAATAAAACGCCAAATTCTTGGTCCAGGAACAGAAGAAGATTTTGTTTTGTTTTGGGTAAATAGAAACGCAAGAAGAAAAAGGCCTAATGATGTGTTGCTGGCTTGGAGTAAGTTTGTCGATAAGATTCAAGCTGAAGGAAAAACTAACGCTAAATTAATAATGCACACAGACCCTAAAGACCCAGAAGGGCCTGACTTAATGTCGACGGCCGAAGCTTTGGGTTTACCACAAAATAGCATAATTTTCTCTACAGATAGAATTGATTTCAGCAAAATGAATTTACTTCACAATATATCTGATGCCTGTATTAATATTTCTTATGCAGAAGGATTTGGGCTAGCAACTTTAGAAGCAATGCAAACTGGTAAACCAATCATAGCTCAAAAAACTGGCGGATTAACTCGGCAAGTAGTAGACCACAGAGATGGATCAGAAAATGGCGTTGCTCTAACACCCTCTATTCAATCTTTAGTTGGATCTCAACAAGTTCCATATATTTACGAAGATTATTGTAGCGTAGAAGAAGTTTCTGAAGCAATTTATAAATTATATTCTATGAAAAAATCAGAAAGAAAAGAGCTTGGAAAAAAAGCTAGAGACTATGTTATGTCAGAATTTTCTTATGAAAAAACTATAGATTTGTGGCATGAAACCATGACAGAAACAATAGAAAATTGGGAATCAAGATACGAGAGATGGAGGATTGAAGAAAAATGAATAAAACCGTAGTTATAAGAGGGCCTCTTCTTACGATGTCTGGATATGGAACTCATTCTCGCCAAATATTTAGTTGGCTTAAAACTAAAGATGTAAAAATACATTCTCAGATTCTTTCTTGGGGAATCACGCCATGGTATGTAAATGCAGATAAACTTGACGGATTAGTTGGCGAAATTATGGATACGGCAAGTGAACCTCAGTCTCGTCCAGATTTTTCTTTTCAAATTCAACTACCAAACGAGTGGGACCCTAATTTAGCAAAATATAACGTCGGAATAACTGCTGCTGTAGAGACTGATAAGTGTAACCCTGAGTGGATTCAACACTGCAACAAAATGTCTCTAGTGGTAGTTCCTTCTAAACACATTAAAAAAACTCTTGAAAACAGTGGCAACTTAAAAACTAGAGTAGAAGTTATTCCTGAAGCTTTTTATGACTGTTTGTTAGAAAGTAAAAATGAAAAAAATCTAAACTTAAATTTAAATACCACTTTTAATTTTTTAATCTTTGGTCAACTTACTGGGTTTGATTCCGATACAGATAGAAAAAATACTTACAACACTGTCCGGTGGCTTTGCGAAGAATTTAAAAATGAAAAAGACGTTGGCATAGTAATAAAAACAAACCACGGAAGAAACACTATATCAGACAGAGAAGTGTGCTCTAAGCTTTTTTCTAATATAGTAAGTCAAATTAGAAAAGGGCCATACCCAAAATTATACCTCTTACACGGATCTTTAGAGCCAGAAGAAATACAGAGTGTATACCAAAACCCTAAAATAAAAGCCATAGTTTCAGCGACTAGAGGCGAAGGTTGGGGCCTGCCTCTTTTAGAGGCAGCAGCTACTGGCTTACCGGTAATAGCAACAAATTGGTCTGGTCACTTAGATTTCCTCAACAAAGGAAAATTTATATCTTTAGAGTACGACTTAAAGCCGATTGCAAACGCTAGAATAGATAATCGCATTTTTATGCAAGGTTCAAAATGGGCTGAAGTTAGAGAAAAAGATTTTAAGAAAAAGTTGAGAAAGTTTTATGAGTCTTCAAGCACCCCCAAGGAGTGGGCAGAAGCTTTATCAGAAAAAATCAAAAACTCTTTTTCTCAAAAAGCTGTAAACGAAAATTATAATAAGTGCTTTAGCGGGCTGCTATGACCACATTAGAAATAATTCTTATATGTTCTAACATTTTATTTTTAACAGCTCTAGGGGTGTCAATTTATTTTAATGTTAAACATGGTATTTTTATACTAAGAATTATAGACTCTATAGAAAGTGTTTTAGACATTTTGGACGAAAAATATAACAGCATATCAAAAGTTCTAGAAATACCTCTTTTCTATGATAGCCCTCAGATTAGAAATGTCGTAGATGATATAAGGATCTGTAGGGACTCTTTACTAGAGTCTGCAAATTTACTTACTAAAGTTCAGCAGGAAGAAAATGAAGAAAAAGAGGATAATTAGAAGATCGAAATCTAAAAACAGAAAGTTATATTTTACTGAAGACACTCAATTAGCAATCGTTGAATACCAAGATGCTTCTCTTGAAGAAGAAAAGCACGAGATATATAAGCTTAGAATACAGCCAGCGTTTGATAAACTTGCAGAAAATTTAATTCTCATATATGGATTTGCAAAATACGAGACGTTTGACATATTAAAAAACGACTGCGTTTCTTTTTGTTATGAAACATTAAATAAGTTTGATAACTCTAAAGGAAAAAAAGCTTTTTCTTATTTTAATGTTGTAGCAAAAAATTGGCTTATACTAAATTCTAGAAGAAAAAGAAGAACTGTTGATGGCCACTTAAGCATATCAAATCAAGAGTCAATGAACGCGCAAGACAAGATTGCGGTTGCAATGCACCAATATGTTCCTAGTCCAGACGATGAAATGATAGCTAAAGAACACCGTGCAGAAATTTTAAACGTATTACTTATAATAAAGTCAAAAGTTGAGCGCCGGAATGACGTGGCTTGTATAGACGCAATTATAAAAGTCTTTGAAATGGTTGACCAACTCGACTTTTTAAATAAAAGAGCAATATTTGTATATGTTAGAGAAATTAGCGGGTTAAACTCTAAACAACTTTCATCCGCAATGTCTACTGTTAGAAAGCACTATAGAGAAATTAACAAAGGCGATAATTTTATATTTTAGGAAAAGATATGGAAAAAATATTAGAAAGATTAGAGAAGTCTAAGAAAAAAGTAAAAGAATTTTCAGACCTTTTAGACTCTATAGATTCTATGGAAGGTAAAAAGAAGGCTCTTTGGAAAGAAATATATGAAAATGCAATTAATGATAGAGAAAATGCATTTATTTTATTCAACGAAGCTTATACATCAATGATGAACACGGCTGCAGAGCATATATCGCTAGGGCCAATTTTAAACAAATACTTAGAAAGAATGAATAAATCTAATGAGCAATTATTAAAATTAGCTGATTTAATAGCTAAAGCAGAAGAGCAGTCGACTAAAATCAATCCAGACGATGTATTCTCTAAAATATCGGATTAAAAATGGACGTTAGAGTAACATCAGTATCATCGCCATCGGCATCAGACGCAGTAGAAAGGTCTTCACCTGGCGGTGGAAAAATAATCTACAAGGCTGTTGTTGTAGAATTTTTAAATGATCCAAGCTTTTATACCCAAGAAAAACTACAAGAATTTTTTGGTCAAAATGTTGAAAATGAAGAAAATGATCCACACTCAAATCAAAGAGTTTCAAATGCACAATTTTTAAACTCTGCTCCAAGAAACAGTTGCGTAGTTCAAATAGTAACTCAAGGCATGGGGAAATCTAAAAAGCCTATTTTAGCTTTTCCTTTTTTTCCGCCGCACCTTTGTTTTCCAGCTAAAACTGGAGAGCAAGTTTGGGTAATTTCGGAGTCTACTAGTGTCGGAGAATTAGTTTACTGGATGTGCCGTGTGCCGGAAGCTTTGTCTATTGACGACGCAAACTATACACACGGAGATAGAAAGTTGGTGACAGCATCCTCTCTTTCTACTAGCGAAAGACTTGAATCTAACGATGAAGAAAACGAAAACAAACTGCCGAGTTTTCCAAACGGAGGAGAGTCTGCAGCATCAAGTACGCTTAAACCGATAATTGGTACAAATGAAAAAACTCCTTTCGAAGATCAAGAAAACTCTTATGATGTTTTAGTCAGTGAATCAGAATCATATTTAAACTTTGTTCCTGAAATTGTTCCAAGACTTACTAAAAGGCCTGGCGACATGGTTTTACAAGGGTCTAACAACACGGCGATAATTTTAGGAGAAGATAGAGGGTGGGATTATGAATCAGACCCTGCTAGTTCAGAAAATAGTAATGCCATAGACGGATACGAAAACACCTCGGGCTTTAAAGGCACTATAGATATAGTCGCTGGTAGAGGGAGATTTTTTAATAATGAGCTAATTGCAGAAACTACAAAGTCAGCAAAGGGTGATGATCCTGAAAATACCCAGCCTAGAATTATTGCAAATGAAAGAAAAGATGAAACTTCTTATATTGAAACTGACAAAAACACATCAGTAAATGATTTAACTCCTCATCCCCCTGAAGGAGACCCAGATTTAGTTAGGGATTGCTCTAGAATATATGTTTCTATGAAAACTAATGGAGATAAAGCTTTTGGGGTTAGCAATACTACACTTGCTAACTCAATGAATTCTGGGATTGACTCTCCTATCGAAGATATTGATGAATCTCCTTTTGTAGTAATGAAATCAGACGAAGTAAGGATTATAGCTACAAAAAATGAAGACGAAAATGTTAATGGTACTATTAGAATAATAAAGCAAGGTACCAAAGATGATGATTTAGCGACTATCTGTCTTTTAAGTGACGGAACAGTTCAAATAAGTGGATCTAAAATTTATTTAGGGAGGTCAACATCAGATGGCGGCGCTGGCGGCGGCCCAGGAGCTGGCGAATCACAGCCTTACGTAAAATACCAAGATTTAGAAAATCTTTGGAATTCTTTTATGGATGAAATGTCGGCGTTTTGTGACACAGTTTTAACTCACACTACCCCGGGATATGGAGCTCCGTCTCCACAGTTAAACCAAGCTGTTACTAAATTAAAAACTAATATTGCTTCAAAGCATAAGCCAGATATAGTAAACGTCAAGTCAGAAAGAATTTTTGGAGAATAAAAAATGCCACTTTCAGCTGCTACATCAGGATTAGAACAAGAAATTAAAGCTGCTTATAAAAACTGTAAAACTAATGGGGAAAAAAATAAAGCTAATCCTGAATCAATAATTTCTCAACTGTCGCAAGAGCTTTCAAATGCTATTCATTCTTACATGACAGCTGCTTTAGTAACTACAACAGTAACTGTTGACGTTGGACAGCCTGATAGTGTGGGTGGCGCAACAATAGTTCCAGGAAACGGTGCCGGAACTGGTAACCTAACTTAGGAGTATAAATTGCCATTATCAGCTGGATTACCAATATTAAAAAATGAAATTGAATCTGCTTATATAAAAGTTAAAAATAGTGGATCTCAAAATAACGCTAGCCATACTTCAATAATTAAGCAACTTTCTAATGATCTTGGAACTGCGATTCACAAGTATATGGAAACAGCATTAGTTACAACACAAATAACTGTAGATCCTGGCGCAATGAATGCTGCAGGCTCTCCAGCAGCCACTGCAGTTCCAACGGCGTCTTATGTTACACCTGGAAATGGGACTGGGACTGGGACAATTTCTTTTAAATCCCCTGACATTCAGAGTTTAATAAGTTCTCTAGAAAAGGCTTTTTTAAAAGTAGAAAAAAGCAGCGAAAAAAATAAAGCTAATCCAGACTTAATAATAGCAACTTTAGCGACTGATTTAAAAGTTGCTATTGACACTTTCGCACTAACAGCATTAGTAGAGACTGAAACAACAATTAATCCTGGACAAATAGTAACCGGCTATATGGCTATAGCTGGCCCTGCAACTGTTCCTGTTCCTGCAACTAGTTTATTGGGAACTGGTAAAGGAAAAGGAGATCCTGCTATTAGCGAGGGCTTATCTTAAAATCTCTGGTTAAAGATTCATCATAAATTTGCGTGGTGAATAATTATTTACAATTAAGGAAGGCAAAATGACAGAACAAAACCAGAATTACAAAGTCTATGATTTTGATTCAGTGGGTGAAACTCCTGAAACTATTAGATCTAATGCCAGAACCACCGCTGAACAAGTCATTCCAATCAGCATTAAAACACCCATGGCTATTAATCGATCTACTGGTGATACTTTTGTTATGAATATGTCTATTTTAGATTCAATAAAAGATAATTTTAAAAATTTACTTTTAACAAACCATGGCGAAAGATTGGGACAGTATGATTTTGGAGCAAATCTCATGGAGCTTACCATGGAATTAGGAGATGATGCTTTTGATTCAGAGGCAATAAGAAGAATTAAAGTAGCGTGTAAAAAATATCTTCCTTATGTTTCTTTAAGTACTTTTGAACCAATAGTAAATAGAAATGATGGCGTGCCAGGAATTGCGCAAGTTGGCGTAAGAATAACTTATACAATTCCCTTAGCGAGTTCGGCACCTCAACAGATAGAAGTAATACTATATTCTGCAGGATAAAATAAATGGCGATTAAAACATCGAAAACAAACTCAAAGCTGAGTTCAAAAAATTATTTAGCTAAAGACTTTAATGGCTTTAGAGAAGAATTAATTTCATATTCAAAAAATTATTTTTCTGATAAAATTAGAGATTTTTCCGAAAGTAGTGTAAGTGGAATGTTTGTAGAGCTTGCGGCTTATGTTGGGGATTCTATGTCTTTTTATCTTAACCACCAGTTTAACGAATTAATTCCAGAGTCTGCAATAGAAACAAGAAATGTTATAACTCACGCAAGAAATGCTGGAGTTAAGTTTTCCGGAGCAGCCCCGTCTGCGGTGGTAGTAACTTTCTATATAGAAGTTCCATCTGCACAATTAAGTGACGGCACTTATTTTCCAGACACTAATGCGTTTCCGATAATACAAAGCGGCACTGTTTTAAATTCTAGCGCTGGAGTATCTTTTACCTTAACTGAAGATTTAGATTTTTCTAGTAAAAATTCTGATGGAGTTTTGCTCTGCACGTACAATGTCTCTTTTACAGATTCTTCTGGAAATCCAGCAAAATATATTATAACTAAAGATATTGAATGCTTGTCAGGTCAAATTAGAGAAGATTCTTTTGATATACCTTCGAATATTGTACCTTTTAGAACAATAACTCTTACTAGAGCTGATGTTTCTCAAATATTGGAGTTAGTTGATTCTAGTGGAAATCAATATTATGAAGTAGAAAGTTTAGCTCAAGACACGGTTTTTAGAAGAGTTCAGAATTATGATTTCGATAGAGATAACGTTTCTGATTCTCTTGAAGTTATACCAGCTCCTTATAGATATACGACATCAGTTGGTTTTACTTCTCGTAATACTACCATCCAGTTTGGTTCTGGAGACGCTAACTCAACAGAAGACGATATCATTCCAGACCCTAGCGATTTAGCTTTACCCCTCTATGGAAAAAAAGTCTTTTCAAAGTTTTCTATTGACCCGAACAGCTTACTAAAGACTAAAACGTTAGGTATAAGTCCCTCAGGGACCACCCTGAAGTGTACTTATAGATATGGTGGTGGTATAACCCACAATGTCGCTCCGGAGTCAATCAGAGGCATTTCCTCTTTACAGATAACTTTTCCAAACAACCCATCTACCGATGTACAAAACAGTGTAATAAAATCTTTAGATTTAAAAAATAAAAAATCTGCTGCTGGGGCTGCTGCAGCACCTACACTCGAAGAATTAAGAAGTTTAATCGCTCCAGCTAGAAACCAACAAAACAGAATTGTTACGCAGCAAGATTTGTTAGCTAGACTCTATACTCTTCCAACTAATTTTGGAAAAATATACCGAGCTGGACTTCGCAAAAATGAAGAAAACCCATTATCTACAGAGCTTTATTTACTTTGTAAAGATTCAGGCGGAAATCTAACTATTGCTCCAGACACTTTAAAGAAAAATATTAGAATTTATTTAAACGAGTTTAGATTAATATCAGATGCTATCGATGTTTTAGACGGGGCAGTAGTAAACTATAAAGTAAACTTTGGAATTGTTTGTACTCCTTCTTCAAACAAAAGTTCGGTTTTGTCAAATGTGATAAACAACATTAAGAATATAAGCGACACTAAATTCTTTCAAATAGATCAACCTATAGTAGAGTCAGATATTATTAACGCGATTATTAACACACAAGGCGTTTTATCTTTAGTATCTTTAGAAGTAACAAACGTTTTTGGCAATAACAGTAATAGAGATTATTCTGACATAGAGTTTGATATGCAAAGAAATCTTTATAAAGGATTAATAGTCGGGCCGCCTGGATCGATGTTTGAAATAAAATACCCAAACCAAGACATAACTGGAACGGCAGAATAAAATGTATATTATATTAACAGCTAGCAAAGACACTTACATAACTGATAAAATTATAGACAACGATTTTAGAGTAAAAGATTCTAACGTTGGTAAAGCAGGTACAATTGATATATTCAAGCTCTATGAAGAGTCGACGTTTATGTCTGGATCGACTAGACTCAGTGGTTCTATTGGAGAAATATCGCGAGGCTTATTAAAATTTGACCTAGATTCTCTTTATGCCTTGACTGGCTCTAGCTTAGATTTAAACTCAAGTAATTTTACTGCAAAGTTAAAGCTTTATGATATAATGGGAGGACAAGCAACGCCTTCTGATTACAGCCTAGTTGTATACCCACTTTCTCAATCTTTCGACGAAGGAGTCGGAAGAGACGTATCATCTTTTGGGGATTTAGATGTCGCAAATTTTGTTACTGCATCAGTTTCTAATAGCACAGCAAACTTATGGTTTGTTTCTGGAGCTAACTCAGGAGGGCTTTTAGGATCTAGCGACTTAGACATAATTCATTCAGCGACTAATGCTTCCCCAGGTTTTTCTTCGCATGTAGACTTTGGGGCATCTCAAAAATTTGAAAAAGGCAACGAAGACTTAATTTTAGATATAACTAAAATTGTAAGCGCTTCAATCGCTGGACAAATTAAAAACCACGGTTTAAGACTCTCATTTTCAGGGTCAGACGAAACAGATAATAAAACAAGGTTTGTAAAAAGGTTTGCATCTCGCCATTCTTCAAACATACTAAAAGTTCCGCAAATTCATGTTTCTTGGAATGACAGTATAACAGACAATCACGAAGACTTTGTTTTTGACGCGTCAGGTTCTTTGTACTTGCAGAATTATGTAAGAGGTTTACCCGCAAATTTAATGTCTGGGTCTACAGGCGCTGGAGCTTCTGAGATAACAGGTGAAAATTGCATTTTATTAAAATTACAAAAACAAAATTTTACGTACATAATAACGGGTTCGCAGAGAACTGCAGGCACGGATAATAGTAATATTACAGGGTCTTATTATGTAGATTTTGTACTAGACACATTTGATAATAGAGTAGTAAACGCTTCTAATGAAACCTTTATAGATTTGATAAATAATAGTGGCTCAATTACTTTTGACACATACTGGATTTCTACTGATGAAAGTCTTGGATATCACACGGGTTCTTTAGTGGTTAACACTTCTAGAAAAACCAGCTTTAAACAGCAGCCTTCAGACTTAATGTTTAACTTCACTAATCTAGAATCTGAATATAACAGAAAAGATGAGGTATATCTAAGTGTTTTTGTCGAAGACCTATCTAGAGAAGATAAAGTATATAAAGTTCCATACTCGAAGTCAAGTATAAGTTTAAGCAGAGTTTATTATAGATTAAGAGAAGCTTCTTCAGGAAAAACAATAATTCCGTTCGATGAAATAACAAATAGCACCAAGCTATCATCAGACGGAAATGGCCTTTCTTTCTTTTTTAGGATGTCGAGTCTAAACAAGGGATACAGTTATTACTTTGACTTATTGGTAAAAGACTATGGCGAAAATAGAATATACGAAAAAATAAGTGGCAAATTTAAGGTAGTTTAATGTCTAACACATTTTCAAACGGCAATTTATTTTCGCCGATGCTAATACAGAAAACCCTAGAAGGGTCTGGTGCAGTCATAGGAGCTACTGCAAATGACTACTCTGGCTCTAATACAACAGGAAGTAATTCGTTTGCTTTTGACGACCCAGGGAGTGCACTTAAGTCAACTCAACAACTGCCGATTGATTGGTCAAAGTTTGAAAAACACACGTTTTTTAATTCAGCAGAATCTAAAGTTAACGTAGCTTTTGATACTATTATTAACTACTATCCTTTTGATGGAACTAAAGAAGAGATACAAGAGTTTTTAAATAATCTAACTGGTTTTGAAAGACACGTTTTCAGTAACTTCCCAAAGCAAACAGGATATCTTTTATTTTCTGGAACTATGCCTGGAGAAAATCCTAGCGGTGGATTTAACTCTGGGGCTGGAAACTGGATACAAGTAGACGATGTCGCAGGAAGCTTATACCCTTCACTATCTAGAAATAATACTGGAATGAACATCATGGATCCAGGTCTAGATTCAATTTCGTTTCAGTTTTTTATTAATATACCGCCAGAGTCTTCTGACAGCCAAATAATATTTCAGAAAAAGTCTTTAAAAAATCACGGATATTCGCTTTTCGTTTCAGAATCTAATGCAAATAAAGCAAAGTTAGTTTTTATAGCGTCTAGCGGGTCTAGCGCGATGTCTGCAAGTTATGAAATACCGAAAAACAAATTTGTTCATATAACGACAAATTTAGATAGAGAATCGAGCGGGCTTAACACACTTAAACTTTTTCATACTGGAACGCTAGTCGCAAGTAGTTCAAACTCTGTAAAGTTTGGCCCTTTAGATTTTCAATCTTCTCCTCTTTATATAGGGTCTGGTTCTTCTCATCCACTCGGTTCTTTAGATAGCATTTCTTTTAATCCAGTTACAACGTTAAGCGCTTCTATAGACGATTTTAGATGTTATCACGGTTTAAGAAAATCTAGAGATATTAAATCAAATTACCAAATGTCTGCTTTTCCAAATAAATACTTAAAGCTATATTTTAAATTTAATGAAGCTTCAGGATCTTATTCTAACAGTTCAGTAGTGTTAGATTCTTCAGGAAACTCTTTACATTCTAGAGTAAATAATTTTCATACTTCCTCTAGGGATTTAAGAATGGGTTTAACGCCACTTTCTTTAGAAAGCCCTAGCATTAATCCGGTTCTATTTCCTGGAAATACATTTGTAAGATCATATAACACAAGCTTATTAAATTTAGCATCTCAATATGATAACAATAACCCCAACTTAATAACTAATTTAATTCCAAAACATTATCTTTTAGAATCAGATTTAGCTCAAGGATTTAGTAATGAATTCGCAGATACTGGAAAAGCTTATGGTTCTACAATAGACTTTCCTGGCGGAGGCCAAATAGGTCAGCCTCAAATAATATCTGCGCTGCTATTTTCTTGGGCGAAGTTTTTTGATGAAATAAAGCTTTTTATAGACCACTTTGGAAAACTTTTAAAAGTGGATTATGATGATAAAGACGGAATATCTGATTGGATGCTTCCATTTTTAGGAAAATATTATGGTTTTGAATTACCAAACAATTTTTCTAACGCATCTTATAGCCAGTACATCTTAGGGGAAAACTTAAAAAGAGATCCTGAGATATCTGAAAAATCTTTGTTTAAAGTTCAGACTGAAATATGGAGAAGGATATTAGTAAATTTAAATTCTATAATCCAGTCTAAAGGAACAGTCGGCGGAGTCAAAGCTGTTATGCGAGCGGCTGGGATTAATCCTGAGACCATGTTTAGGTTTAGAGAGTTCGGTGGATCAAGAACGATAACAACTAGTGACGCTAGAAGATCTAGGACTGAAATAGCTTCACAACTCTGGCTTTCTTCTAGCGAGTCTAGAGTTATATCACCATTTTTATCTGCATCAAGAGTTTCTCCTGGATATCCATATGCTTCAAATACTTCTTCTCCTAGAAGAAGTGATGGATTGTTCACTAGCGGCTCTTGGACATATGAGGGTCTTTATCAATTTAACTTTCCGTTTCAAACATCTTTACCACTAACGCAAAGCTTAGTAAGAATGTGGGCAACAGGCTCTACAGGAGATTCTGCTGTTGGGGCAGGGGGTTTATTATCTAACTTAGTTGCCTTTGGTACTGGTAGCACCAATGGCATGACCGGATCTTTAAAATTATATTTAAGGCCATCTTCAAGAAACGCAGACGGTTCGATGGGGCTAATTCTCACAGGTGTTAACATCTTTGATAAAGATCGATGGCACATTTCTTTTGGTAGAAATATTGGAAGTTCTACAGGATCTTTTGCAACAGCTTCGTATTTTGTAAGGGCTGCTAAATCAATAAATGGAGAAATAGTTCAATTTCATCAAACGTCTTCAATTGTTAATTTAGGACCAAAAGAGTTTGATGCTTTTTCACAATCTTCAGATGAGTATAATGCTTCAGGAAGTTATTTTGAAATTGGCAAAAAAAGCAGCTTTACTGCTATAAGCACTGCGGGTAGCAAGTTTTTAAATGCTAGTTCTATTATAACAGACTCTGACGCGCGTGCAACTGATTTAAGCGCAAGATTGTCAGGAGTCAGATTTTGGAGTAAGGCGTTAAACGCTAAAGAAACAAAAGAGCATGCTAGAAACTTTAAAAGCCTTGGAGTCGAAAATCCTCAAGTTAATTTTAACTTCGTGACTACAGTTTCAGGATCTTGGGAGAGAATGAGAATCGATGCTAGCGTAGACCAAATAGTAACAGAGTCAAATGTTTCTGGTCAAATGCACATATTCGATTTTTCACAAAACAATCTACATTTAACAGCATCTGGTCTAGAAGCGTCAAAGCAAATAATACGCCCAGCTAGATTTGATTATTCTATTTTAGACCCTTCATTTGGAGAGAGAAGCGCTGATAATAAAATTAGAATAAAGGGATTCCAGAATTCTTTAAATATTGAAGAGTTTAATACTCTTAAATCTCCCGTTAGACAAATAGAGCCTGGCCAACCCACTCTAGACGATCCAAGGTTCAGCATAGAAATTTCTTCAGTTGGTGCTTTAAATGAAGATATTGTAAATCTATTAGCTGGATTAGATTGGCTAGATAGCGCTATTGGTAACCCAGAATTACAGTTTGCTTCAAACTATCCAGACCTTCGAAGATTAAGAGAAGTTTATTTCCAACGATTAACTGATAAAGTTAATTTTGAAAACTTATTTCTTTTTTATAAATGGTTTGATGATTCATTATCTATTATAATAGAGAGATTAGTTCCTAGAACAACAAAGTATTTAGGTATCAACTTCGTTATTGAGTCTCACTTTTTAGAGCGCCCGAAATTTAGAAATATGAATAATAACATCTACTTATCAGCGTCTGACAGAAGAGGGATCAGCAATGAATTACTTATCGCGGTTTTAACTGGGATGTTAAAGAGGTTTTAAATGTCGACTTATAATCCAGACTTTTCTAAAATAAGAATGACAGTTGTTCCTGCATTAAGTGAATCTTTACCATACGCGCAGGGCTATCAAGTTAAAAATACATACTGGTCAAACAGAACTTTGCCTGCTCTTGGAAGAGGCCCTGACGTACTATTTTTTAGTTCTTCAGCTGGCGTAGTAAATGTTTCTGAAAGAAACTATTTTGATGATAGTATAATTGGAAAAATAGTAGTAACCGGTGAAAGCCTGCAAGCAGAAATTTCTTCTGATCAAGGACGTTTAGAGACTAGATTTGGCTATAATTATGATGGCTTTACTATGGGCATATCAGATTTTGACCCTGTAAAAACTGACCCATACAGGGACAAAGAATATTTTGACCCAGTTCAATATATTAAAAACCCAGATGTCATGACGTGGCCTGTTGTTTTAGAAGATCCTGCTGCCGTTGACCACTTAGATTTAAACGGAGTTTTAGAACCACTTACAATAAGAAATGTAGTTGGTATGTCTAGTCTTTTTGTTGGAGACCACTTTGACCCCGAACCGCACTCTATAAGAGGGGCACTCGGCGGAAAATACGCACAAGAACCATACGCTAGATATAACTTAATAACTGAATATTACGAACCAGGTGACTCTAGCACTAACTACCCGTTTAACTATGTAGTAGACCATCGATTATATGAAGGGTTCTCTGAATATGTTCCAGATTCTACTTACACTGATAATGATAATGAAAAAATCGACCCTTTTATAGAGTCTACAATAAATGAAATTGTTTTTAAAAACGTGCAAGATGATTCTATCAGAGAGTATTTAGTTCATAATGTTATGACCTCTTCGATTGATAGCCGGCCAACGCCAAATTCAAAAGTTATTTGTTGTGGGTTTAATTATGACAACACTCCATTCGGGACTGACTCCATAATTTATGGAGGATTAAAAAAATGAAAAAAGATTACAGAGTAAAAATTCCTTATGACTTAAGAAAGCCTTTTGGAGACTATAGAAGTAATGGCGAATTACTTCAATATTTTCAACTGTATTCTTCAGATGATAAGTCTTTAGACAGCGTTCTTCCTAACTTAGTTAACTCATCAGGAATGCCCTGCGTGGGATCGCAAATTAATCTCTTAAGGGATACACCATTTACTAAACTGGCTAAATACAGCAGCAATCTAGAAGCTACTGATGAATCTTATTATAGAATCCAATATGGAAACCAAATTAACAAACCGTTTGTTAATGACGACAATCCGTTTTCAATCTCTTTTTGGATAAGGCTTCCTTCTTTAGGCGTTACTTCTCCTGATAATGAAAGCGTGGTTTTTAATAAAATCGAAGCTGGAAAACCTTCTAGTAGTTGGGAAAGTAACGGAGAGATGGCTCTTACATATATGTCTTCTACCAGAACTTTTCTTTTTCAGCTCGCCGGTACTTCAGATTTATCCAACCCAGGCACTTTTTCAAGTGTAGTATTAAGTTTTTCTACAGTTGCTATTGATACTCTAAAAAATGTAAAATTTCGAGATGGAGAGTGGATACATATCACAGTTGTAAAGAAGCAAGGCGAATCTTTTGATAATGGCGGTACATTTCTTCTTAGACAAGATCCTACTGGCACTTATGTAGACTCATGGATAAAAATTTATGTCAATGGGTCTGATGCAACTAACACCACTGCAGGCTCAATCACTGGATATAACGCAGGAACTGCTTCGGGACCTGCAGTCGCTAAATTTAAGCCAAACAAATTCCAGGGTGATATAACTCTCGGAAGAGGAAAAGGAGACGCAACTAGCCAGCCAGCCGTTAATAACACTGCGTGCGGGTTGTATGACTTTGCAGTTTGGAGAAAAGTATTAACAAACTCTGAGATTAATGAAATTTGGTCTAGATCTCAGTATTCTAAAAGTTCAGGTTTTCTTACAGTTTCTCCAAGAGTTCAAGCTAGAAAACAAATAAACAGTGAAATCTCTTATTTACCAGTCAAAAATACCCCGAAAGTAAGTCTTTCAAATAAGCCTTTTGACGAAAGTAAGTACACGATATTTAAGCCAACAACAATACCTTTAGAGCAAATTTATATCACTGATATAAAACCAGCTTTACCAACAAAAATATTTTTATCTAAAAACTCTAGAATTTCTTATGAAAGACCTGCAAAAATAAAGATAGAAAGTGCAGTTGGTTTTACTACTTTAAATGAAAAAACATATTTTGCTCGCCCAAGACAAATTACAAAAACTATATCTTCTATTACAAAGGCTAATCCAGGGGTAATAACAACCGCCGGCGTTCATGAAATAGAAGATGGCCAGAAAGTTCAGATCTCAAATAATGATGGGATGTTTGAGCTAAACAACAAGAGTTACTTTGCAGACGTTATTTCTACAACAACTTTTGCGTTGTATCAAGATGAGGCTTTGACACTACCTCTAGATACATCAAGCTTCCAAACTTACGTTTCTAACTCTGGGAAGATGACCGCTAATGAGCTAAAAACAGTTCAGCTTTATGAAGATTATAATGCGACGCTTCCTCTAGACACCTCTGGGACAAATATAACAGGAGCTACAAACGCAAATCCGTGCGTTGTAACCACAGCAGTTAATCATGGCTTCGTTGATAAAACTAAAATAGAAATTAGTTCTGTCGGTGGCATGACAAACTTAAATGGTAATCAATATTATGTTAAAGTAGTTAGTGAAACCACTTTTTCGATTTATACTGATTATAGTTTATCTGCTGCAGTTGATGCGATAGCTTTTCCGAGTTATACATCTGGTGGTAGCCTTAAGCAAGTTTGGATTTCCAATGGATTAATAACGATTACTAGGCCACTTCAAAATCTTCAATACCCGATTAATCTTCCTTATGATAACGGTGGAGATTTATACCGAACTGATCTTACTGGCTCTTTACTTTCTTCTCCAAACGAAATGCCAAATATTATTGCACCTGGAATAGAAAGTTTTTCTATAATTCAAAATTACTATGATGAAACTTCTTTGTCGGAAAAACAGGCAGTTAATAATCCATTTAATGATTCTCTAGTTTTACCAAATGGCGCTGGAAAATTTTACGGAGCCACTAAATCTATTGCTGGTTTTAGCAGAAAAGTAAGAGATAAGACTCAAATAATTTTAGAGCTTCCGTTAAACGAAGATGCTGATATTACAAGATATTCTGCGCAGTGGGATCTTAATAATGTAAAAAATTATGATGGGACTACAGCTTTAAATCCCCACAGCGGATCTGGCGGTAGGTTCGAAGGTAAAGAAAAAACAGGATTTTTATATTATAATAAATCTCGAGGAGTATGGGAGCAAAAAGGCTTATTTGAAGAAGTTAGAGACAGAAAAGGGTCAAAAAGTGCAACAGCCGTAATAAACCTTACAGGCGGACAGCCCCAAAATGGAGAAAATTTTACCATTGAAGACTCAGTTGGGACTTCTTATAAGCTTAGCATGGACACCTCGACTTCAATAGCTTATGCAACTCCTGGTCCACCTTTTGTAATGAATATTGGTGCACAGTTTGGTGGTGGCCAACCCTTTACTTTAGATAGGCTGCAACAAAGAATTTTAGACGCCATTAACAGCGGTTTAGCAAACCCCACTTTTATGGGATCTAACACGGTTTTGAGAATAACAGCAAAGCCTGTTGTAACTACTGATGGCACTTACCAGATTGTGCTGACTCAGACAGATGTTGGCCCCGCTGGAAATAAAGCAATCACTGCCGGCGGCGTAACTGGACTAACGATTCCATCATTTTTTAGTGGAGGTATTACAGGGCTATATACGCTTGAAGAAACAGCTCAAAAATTAAAGCTCCAAAAGTTTGACTTTATCGACCAAAGTACGCAACAATATTCTCATACTTCTTCTGCAGTTTTTAGCTCGGGATCTTCTCACATAATGCGAATGTTTCACCCTGGAGGAGCTACTGATGGTCAAGGTCAATATTTTGGCCAAACAAGCACTATATCTGGAGAGTTAGCAAACGCAGATATATCTTTAGCAAAAAATATAGGTTATCCAACACTTTCTAATAGTGCGCCAAATGCGACTCAATACTTTGCAACCAGTAGTCAAACTATTAAAATGTCTGATTACATATCAGAGCCTTTTATATTAGAAAAAGTAGTTTTAGAAATACCAGAAGTTGAAGCTACAAAAACTTTTGACTATCCTGGTGAATATGATTCTGATGGATCTTCAAGACCTCAAGATGACTACGTGTTCTTTTTAATGAGGCAATGGAGAAGAGTAACAGCTCAAGAATCATCTTGGGTAGACACAAGTTTTTCTGATAAAAAATTCGAATCGATTATTTCGTCAAGTATGAGATATATTATATGTTCTGGCTCAGCCTGCTTTTATAATAATAAAAGAAGACTTCCTGGAAATTCTCCAGCTAGTGGATATGCAGAATGGAGCCCGCACAATACCCCAGCTTTTTCTCATGACTTTAATAAAGATATTGAAATAGCCCAAGATGTTCTAGAGATGAAATACAACGGGTTGATGCAGTTACCAATGGTTCCTGCAGTCGCTAGTAAAAAATCGCTAGGAAACTATTTTGTTCCAGGTTGGGATGGCCACAGAGGTCTTTACATAACTCAATCAGACTACTCTAGGCTTCTTATAACGACTTCTTCAAACGGGGAACCAGGCCTTTTGCAGCCAGGAAGGGTTAATTCTTTTTGGCCAGGTGGAACAAGTACAACTCCTCTCTTTACTTCTTTAACTGGTAGTAGAGAAGATTTATCTAAATCTAGTTTAAAACTTGCTTCTTATAAGACTAATAGTCCGCAGTATTATGGAAAAAATATTAATAACCCAAGTATGGTGGACGAAAGAACTTTCTTCGAATTAGATTTTAAAAATCCCGGTCCTGGACAACAAAGCCGATATCAATTTATCGACCCAAGATCATTTAAAACTTTTGGGGCTGGCGCCACCGAAGAGTTGTTGCCTACCTCTACGGGTATTAGCGGATCTTGGGCAGCTGGTTACCCCGACAACTTACAAGAATCAAACGCAGAATCCCCGTACCTTCTTTTTCCAGAAGATGAATTAATATTGGGCGTTGACGCAGCGCTAGGTTTAACTGCTAGAATGGCTGCTGGAGTAACAGCAGATGCAGTCGACAAAGATGGAAATAAGATAGCAGATCAAAGTAAATACCACAAATATATTAGAGGGGCTAACAACTTAACTGGGTCTGTTTTATCTATAAGAAGCGGACAACCGATGATATTGAGGTTGTACGGGTCTCTAGTTAAAGACCAAATACAGGCTCCAGACTATCCAAAGCTAGACATATCTCAACCAGAAATTACTGACACCATAGTTGGAAATCATGTGTTGGATCAGTACGATGTATCTTTAAAAGTTGAAAACTCTGGATCTTATAGAGAAAGACTTTTAACAGGTTCTTTAACGACTGTTGACGAGTCTGGAACTAGAAGACCAACTACTGGCGTTGGAATATTTAGTACTGCAACAGGCACTCCATTTCAATTAAGAGCTGCAGAAAATTCTAATGATTATGCTAATAGCTTAGCTGGCGGTGGAACAAGAATATTTACGCCAGATAACAGTACAGTTATAACTGCTTCTATTCCGAGTGGAATAACTGGATTTACCTATGGCACAGGCCACCCGCTAGCAGGTCAGCCTTTAGAAAAAATATATATTAGATTCTATTACGACGGCGAATCTGGGGATATTGGTTGGCGAGCAAAGATGAAGGCATCTGGAGGAAGTAGCTTTTGGTATACTGCATTTGGTTGGCCTACAGGGTTTGGAAGTGGAGTTTTAAGACAGTGGCCTGACACTCGAAAAACCGGCGAAGTTAATCCAGACGAATGGATAATAAAATTGGGCGGTTTAAAGAATGCTTCAGCATCTCCGGGTTGGGAAAATAGCACTACCTCAGAAGACAGCTTTACTTCCCAAATTTCTCTTAGTTTTACTAATGACGACTATTATGGAACAAGAGTAATAAAAGGCCTAGACGTTGGAGGGCAAACTTATAGCCCTTATTCTCTCCCGATGTCTGGCTTAGAAGTAGTTGACGCTGGTAATGGTTCTGTAAGAATTAATGTAACCGGAAACCCTCAGTTAGGTAATCAAATAACGTTTACAGAAGGCAGGGTGCAAGATGGTTTAGATAATTTCTACGTAACAGGATCTACGCCGAAAACTGTCTCTAGTATTTCTCAAGCTAGTCCAGCTTTAGTTACAGTCAGTACAACTAGTAATATTGCATACGGGCAGCAAGTAAACTTTAGCGTTAATATTTCAAGCGGAGACGCCAGCGTTTTTGATAGTAAGATTTTTGCAAAACCAGTTACTCCCACTACGTTTGAGCTTTATCAAGATAACGGGCTTGATACCGCTGTTGATACGACAAGCATAGTTTTTACAGGAGTTCAAACTTACACTATAGAAGGTGTAGAGACTCCAAGTATTAAAATAAATCAATCTATTTCTGGATCAGCGTATAGTGTAATACCAAATGGGTTTAGCGGTCTTCAAGGCGGCTTAGTAACAATCAACGCTATTAGAGAAGTTGCTGCTACTACTAACAAAGGCAATATGGGAGAATACGGAACATTTCAAAGGTTCTCTCGCCATACTAACAAGCAAGAAACTTATTATGATTCTGCTGTTCCGATGCTTTTAGACGTGTGGAAGTGCTTAGGTAGAGTACCTAGTAGCTTAGATGTTCTAGATTTTACTACGGCAGGAACCCCGGCAGGAACCCCACAATTAGAATTACTTTTGTATGGAATAACTGCAGGAGAAAAATATTTAGGTACTGGAGCTGGTGGTTCATCTCCAGGCGGCATGCCATCAATAGACGTTCCTGGGGGAGCATTTTCTTCAGACTGGTGGGGAGCGTTTCCGTTTGAACCTAAGTTTCTAGAAGTTCCACCCCCAGAAGATTTAGAGAGTGATGTAGAACCTGAAAAAGTTCAGAGAATTTTTGGAGAATCTGCAGTCACAGACAATGAAGGCCGCGTAGCAGCTTCTTTATACTGGATATCTAATGACACATATCCGGGCTGGGGTCAAAGTTATCAATCTATTAGTAAAAAAGGAGCAGCTTCCGGAAGTTTAGGCTTTGATTGGCAAGATTTACTTAACGGGCCAAATAACGATATTGGAAAAACTAGTTCTACCAACGGAAATGCTCAGGTCGGCTTAATTATCTCTATGGAAAATCAAACTTTCGGATTAGATCCTTCTTATTTAGATTTAGCAAAATCTAGTTTAAAAGTTTTTTATGGAATTGGAGATGGACCTGGTGGGTTAATTAACAATTCGCCAGAAGATTATTTATATCCAACTTCCGATTCATATTCTGGGCAAGACGGTTTAGCAGACTCAAACGGAAAATATCCTAATTACTTTAAGATTTTTAGAAGATCTAAAAAACCAAGAGGGTGGAAATATGGTCTAATAAACGCATTACCGCAAAGTATGACTGCTGTTTTTAGAGCTGACTCTTTTGGTCAATTCAGAGATATGCTAGAAGGACGACCCTATGCTGTTGTAAAAGAAGCTGGGTCAGCAGAAGAAAATAACTACAATACTGCTCCGGTTGAAGTTAAGTTTGTTCAACCAACTTGGTCGACACCAAACCCTAAAGTTCTTCAACCCGTACCGCCGATTGAGACTAGGTCCGGCAATTTATCGTTTTTTGCTACTAGCTCTTTTCCGTATTTTGACTCTTGGGGTGTTTATGGAGATTATCCTTTTGGTAGAGACAGGCCGGAAGAAATAAGTACTAATGAAATAGAGTTGGTTTTTGCAGATGAGTCTGATTAACCAAAGAGGTCGATAATGGCAAAAAAAACTAAAGCAGTATCTACTTCAAGGCTTAGAAAAAATAACCAGATTACGCTTAAAGATAAAAAAACAGGCGAAATCAAAAGTTCAATTTTTACTAAAGATACTCAATTTGGAATCCCTGGAGAGTCAATAAGAAAACAGCCGACTGTAAGATCTTATGGGAATATAAAAGCATATGCTGGTCTTTCAGGCTCTCTTCAAACTTTAACATCTGGTGTATCATATTTGGTAGCCGGCTCCGGTGTAACTATACAAACTGGCTCAAATGGACAAATCACCATAACTGCCGGGTCTATTTCCCCCGCTGATGCCCTGACTTTTGGTAATGGATTTACACCTTATAACGCAGCGTACAATGGCACAGCGCCTATTTCTATGGCGGTTTTAGCTGAATCTAATAAAGGTTTAACGTCTACAAGCAGCGGAATAAAAATAGATTTTGGAAATTTAATAGTCAACAATAGTCCTACTACTTCTTTTGACTTAATTACTCGAAGTGGAACAGACGTATATAGCACGCCAATTAGCAGCGTTTTAAGTTTAGGAATAAGCTCTAACGTTACGCTTAATAATCCAATAACTTTTGGTAACGGTGTTGAAGACGCTAATGGAAATAGTTCATATGATAACACATCAGCTGTTAATTTAAGAGCTAAAGCAGCATCAAATAAAGGCATTAGCGTTTCTAGTAACGGGCTAGAAATAAGCCCATCTAATTTAACCTCAGCTGTAGTAGCTAGTTCTGATAAAGTAATAATTGGAGATGCTAATGATAGCGATAACGCTAAATACGTTACAGCTCAGTCTATAGCAGATTTAGCTTCAGTAGGAAATTTAGCAAATTCTCTTACTTTGGGAAATGGATTATCTCCGAGCGCAGTTTTTAATGGATCCAGCCCGATAACTGTTAGTGTTTCAAATGCAGATGCGACTTTATCAGTTGGTAGCTCTGGTGTTTCTGTTTTAAAAGTTCCAAATTCTTTAGTGCAAGGGAATGGAATATCCAGTTTTACTTTTGATGGATCTTCTGCGCAGTCAGTATCTATTAATACTCCATCAAATAGCGGTTTAAGAGCTGATAATACTGGTTTATACTTAAAACTTTCTAATCTTCCAGACGCAACTTTTAATGGAAATGATTATCTTTCTTTTTACGATGTTTCTAGCGGCGTTAACGGAATATCAAAAGGGACTATTAATAGTTTCAGAACGCAAATAATAGACCCAGCTGTGCAAGACCTTTTAATTTCTGATAATAGCTGGACTGGAAAAAATATATTTTCTAATATTTCTGGCTCTATTACTCACTTGCCAGACGGAAATTCTTATCTTAATGCCGGCTCTAACATAACAATAACTTCAGCTTCAAATGGCCAAATTACTATTGCTGCTGCAGCATCAGCGCCGGTTACTTCGTCAATATCAAATGTGACCCAAGCTTCTCCAGGCATTGTAACCACAACAACTCCACACAATTTATCAGAAAATCAATCTGCAACAATAACTGACGTTACCGGAATGACAGAGCTGAATGGAAATAAATATTATGCAGACGTTTTGACTAATGACACTTTTGCTCTTTATTCTGACTCTTCACTATCTACAGCAGTAAATACTTCAGCGTTTACTGCATATGTTTCTGGGGGAAAAGTCACTGGTGGAGGCGGCTCAGCTAATTCAACATCTCCATTTATAACTTGGCAAGTAGATTCTGAGTTAGATAATGAAAGAATACTTTCTTCTTCTTCTGGACTAGACATCACTAACGACGGTTCAAATTTAGTGATAAGATCTACACCAAGAAAAGTTTTTTACAAAGTAACAGGGTCTCTACATGCCTCTAGCGTTGCGTTAGATATACCTGGTGCAAGATTTAACGATAATTCTTATGATCTTGACAAAACAGACGTATATTTAAATGGTGTATTGTTATTATCGGGGTCTGGTTTAGATTACAGCTTAGCTGGAAATCAAAATTCTATTCTTTTTGAATTTGATTTAACAGAAGATGATCGAGTAACAGTAAAGTTTTCTTAGTGAATACATACTTATAAGATATGAGGAAAACAAACGATGTATGAAACAAGCGATCTCGGAATAGCAGCATACCTAATGCTGAAAAATTATAATCTGAAGTCTTGTGATGTTCTTCCTTCTGGCAGGTATTCATTTCAATTTGAAGACCCTGATGGAAAGGCACAAGACCTTTCAATGGAGTTCCTACAGAGCGATTTTTCAAAGTACGACGACAAAATGCGTACTCTTAGAAAAATGCTAAAATTTAGACCGAGAAAATAGTTTTTAGGAACTCGATATTATATTTATAAGAAATAGTTTTAGGTTACCGTTGATAAGTCCTTTGTTTGAAGTGTTTTTAAGCTATTAACACACAAAAAGGAGAAATATAATGGCTATTATATCAAGAGTAAGACTCAATCAAGTAACTGGGTCATACGCAACTGGTTCAAACATTAATCTAAGAATTAGTGATCAGCTTCCCGCTGCAGGAACCGGTTCTTTCGCTGAACTTAAAGGTAACGATGCGTTATCTCACTTAGCTTCAGCTATTAAAAGAATTCATAATCATGATTCTTTTTCAGAAGCTGCCCCTGGCGTCTTCAACATAACCCTTCAACCTTTGACCGATGCTAACCGTGATCTTGGAGCTTCTTCTAAGAACTGGGCACAGCTTCATGGTCGAGCACTTCAGTCGGCTGCTGGTTTAGATATTGACGCTCTAGCAGGGTCTGTTACTATTGATGCTGCAGGCACCGGTGCCGGTGTCTCTATTGGTGGTAAAGGTAACTCTGACCTTACGGTTGATCCAAATGATAGTGGCAACTATACAATTGGAATTCAAGGCGCTAACGCTGGTAGTGGTAAAGTTGCATTAGATATTGATGCAGACGGACTACTTACTATGGACGGCGCTCAAGGAATCAAGATTGGTAACACAGCCCAATCTTCAGTTCAGGTCGGTGCAACTGCATTTGCCGTAACTGGTTCAGGCGCTGTCAGTCTAGTTTCTACGACAGGCGGTGTTGCAATTGAAGCGAAGGGTTCTTCTCAGAAGCTACTTCTTAACGATGGATTCATAGAGTCTAACGCGATCGTTGTCGGCGGTGGTATTCACCTTTCGGATAGCGCTTCTGAAGTAACGTCCTTTAAGAGTAACTTCGTTGGGATCACTAGTATTCTTGGCGCTTTAAACTCTGCAGCTGGTAATCTTGGCGAAGTGAACTCTTACGTGAGACCAGGAGCCGGATCATTACCATTGGCTGTTATGAAAGGCGGCGTCCAGGTAATCTTTAGTGGCGGTATGGCTGACGGAACTACAATGACAATTGGAGCTTATGGTTCTTCCGGTGTGGCTAACGTTACATTCACAGCTCGATCCAGTAGCGCAAGCGGCGATGAATTCCTCGTGGGGTCTAGTGCTACAGATCAGAATACGAAGTTTGCTGCAATGGTTCTTGCTTCTTCAGAAGTGAAAGCAGTTAATTCTGTAGCAGCTAATTCATCTGTTATATTATTTACGAATGCAACTAACAGCACTTCATTGCCATCGCTATCACTTCCATCTGGAGTATCTTCTTTGTTCTACACTTTTGCTGATTCTTCGGCTCCAAGTGCTCAAGCTAACAAGAACTTCACTCCAGCTTCTGGAGAGGAAATTGATCTTTCCGCCTTATCGGTTGCTGAAATGACTAGTAAGGTTGATATATACTTAAACGGACAGTTGCTTCACCATGATATGGCCGGTCTTCCTGTAGGTGAAGTCGATGTATCTTTGGAGAGAATAACTAGCCCTGCTAATGTATCGTTTAACTTTGCTTATGAGTTAGCTCCAGACGATAGAGTAACTGTAAAAGTTAGATAATAACTTAACCAGTTGTTAATCAACACCTAAGCGGGAGGAAATTTTCCTCCCGCTTTTTTTATTGTATTCATAAAAAAAATATATTTATGATAAAGTTATCATTCAAACAAAACTGCGGAGATAATATGGAAGACACGATTGATTTAGCTTGGATTAAAAATATTCTAAAAATAGAATTTGAAAACGCTCAAAAAGACTGGAAAGTATTTTCAGATGCGAGAGAAAGTGTTTGTTCTTCTGTGGAACAATTAAACGTATTAAAAAATTCTCTTCATCCATTTATTGAAGAATCTATAGAAGAAGCTAATGCAGCAGCTTCTGATGGCGAAGCTCAAAAATGTATAGATATTTTACAGAAAGCACTCGAAGAAATTAAAGACTTTTTAAATCTTCAGCCGATATTAGTTTCAAAAGAAATAGAAAAAGTCGAGCTAGGAATGAAGGCGGCAATTGACAAGTCAAAAACTTTGCAAAACATTGAATACCAGTCAATTGAAAGAGTGAAATATCTTGTAGATTTAGAAAAAAAAGTTTCTTCTGAAATTGATGAAGATACTACGGGTTCGAGAAAAAAGCCAAAGCAAAGAAAACCTGGAACTAAACCAGATAAACTAAAAGATGTAAGAAAAGCGATTGAAAGAGTTAAAAAGAGAAAAAGCCAAAAGAAAGTTTCTAAAAAAGAAGAAAATAAAGAAGAGTGATCTTTTTATGATATAGCATATTTAAGATAAATAGGGAGTGTGTTTTGGCTGGAATATTAGATAGTAAGACCCGAGTTATGGATACTTTAATAACTGTTACGGGTAGAAACCAAGCGTCTAGAGGTGATTTAGATGTAAAATTTGCCTCTATAACTGACAGACAAATTAATTACGTTACTGGCTCTGGAGGCATTTTAGAAGACTTAAGTGTTAAACTTTATTTTGAAGCTGCATCAGATGATAACGATACTATAGTTTTTGAAAACGACGCAAATGGAAATTTGCAACCTTTTGTTAGCGACGACTACACAATATATGGAGGTTTAGCTTTTGACGTAACAGCATCCCAAAGCACAAAAAGTGTTGGTGGATCTCACGGAGCAGTAACTTTTGAAAAAGGTAGCATAGAGATAGTTACTGAAAATGTTATGTCTTCTTCAATGAACAATTTTAAAAGACTGATGGTCGTAGGTTCGAGAAACTTATCTAAATACGATAATAGTGAACAGTTTTCTATCTCTAAAAAGAGTACTGATTTTTATATAACTAATGATTCTCCAATAAAAACAAATCCTTCAGAAGGAGCAATTAAATCTGTAGACCAAATAGAGAGTGTATTCCAAGACCACAAATTGGGAAATTTATTAAACTATAGATTTTTACCGCCCAATACAAAACCATATACCGGCGCTTTAACTGGCAGTACTTTAGCTAACTACAATCAAATTAATCAAAAATCTATAGACACTTATGAAAAACTGCAGTCTTACTTAGAGGATAAACCTTACGAAGAGTTTATTTTTACTAAAACGTCTCTTTCTAATAATATACTTGCACAGATATATTCAACAGATATAACGACAAACTCTATTGACAAACTAGCAATTATTGATGCTGGCGAATTTGACGTTGATACAGGTCCAAACCCGCATCTTTTATTTGCTGGAAAATTATATAGAGATAGCGTTGGAGCACTTACTTTTGTCAACATATTTACTATAGTGATGGAATAATATGACTTTTTCACCAGATACTTCAGTATTAGAAACTTTTGAAGCAATTTACCCTGATCCTTCTGTAAAAGCTTCTTTGATTGAGTCGACTGATGGCTTAAATAAAAAAATCGACCTAGAATTCTTTTTTGCTATACGAATGAGCGAAATTTTAGACAAAGATTATAGCGTGATTGAATATTACATTTCATCTGAAACAAGCGGTGAAAGTTATAGCTTTTTTTCTGGAGACACATCTTCTATAGAGGAAGATATACTTGGGTGGGCTAAAACAAAATATGAAAGTCCATCTGCACACGAAGAAAAATATAATTCATATTTCCACAAAGAAGATACACTATATAGCATTTTACCTGATTCTTTAGTTGGTTCTCCAGAAACATCTTACGAAAGAGAATTTGAGTTCTTTCAACGTGGTACAGTGCAAGAAGCTGTAGTACCGCTTACTGGATATGTAGTACAAGGCAGTGACGAGTCTCTCCAAGAAGCGCATCAAGACTGCGAAGCTATAAAATCTATGCCTTCGGGTGCTGTTGCTAATTTGCCTTTTCCAAGACTAACAACAACGCAGGCATCAGAAGGCTTACCCGGAGCAAAATTTCCTCTAGACTCTTATGTAAGTGAACAATTACGTTTTTATTCTAATTTACTAGATGTAGATTTATCTAATAAAGAAAACATGCTAGAAGTAGTAACAGAACAAACTAATTATTGGCCAGTCAAATTAAGAGCTACAATGGAGTTTTCGCAATCAGAATTTCCAATAATTAATTCTTTACTGCTTAAAGATAGTTTAACACTAACAATTAAATTAAAAAAGGCAGATTCTTTTGAAGCAGAAGCAATTATATCTCCAATAGAGTTTAGCCTTAGAGATGCTATTTTAAAAAGTACATCAGATTTAATTCCGCTAAGAGTAACGGTTTTACCTCCCGGAGAATCGAACACAAAGGTTTATGACGTTCTTACGATTACAAACGAAAATGGGTGTTCTGTCAGCGGAAAAATTGGACTATACGGATATAGTGACTCTCTAGGTTCTATGTCTAAAGGGTTTTTTCATAATTTTGTAGTTCCTGCATCTTCTGAAATCCAAGTGCCAATGATGGATTCAGTTAAATTTCCCAGTAGATTTTATCAAGGATATTGTGTAAATTCTGTTTATCAACAGTTTAAAGGGCTAATAAATGATGTGGCAACTCCAACTCCGCAAGTTCCTTTTCATGCTTACCTTCCGTATATATCAAATAACAATTTACCACAACACTCAGACCCTAAAATTTTAGGCGTACTAAATTCTGAATCTATGGAGTGGACTATTTATTTAATAAACATTCCTCCATATATTGATAAAGTCCGGTTTTATGCTCGCCCTTCTAAAAAAAGAGGGCAAGCAGCATATAGAAGTCCAGGAATTTCTAGAGGAAAAAATTCTAGATGGGCATTTATAGAAAAATCTCCATCATCAATAGGAGAGAAATTAAGCTCTAATTCTACTTCTATAACTTTTCCTGCTGCATCTATTTCTAAAGAGTCTGCTTACGAAATTTTAGCTGATTTAGAAATTGAAGATGCTGTAGTAGATACTGTTTGCACACCTATTTATAATACTAAAGTAAGAGGAATAAAAAGTAGAGTAGATTGCAACTTAGGCGTAATATCGGCTTCAGGGGATAACTCCACAGACTTAGTATCTCTTTCAGCTTCTGTAAGTCCTACTTCAGACAGTATAATTGATTCTTTAATAAGTCAAACGACTATAACAAACGAATATTTAGAGTCTTTTAACGAAGCTATGGCAGAATCAACTGTTAACGTTTGGTATAGATTATTTAGGTGTAACATTGGAGGAAACGGGGATTTTGAAGATTTAGGGTTTTATAACTCTGGAAACCATAGAGTGCCTGTTGATTCTGATTCTTCAATAACAAGAGTTTATATAGCTAGAGTGTACGCCCTTACTATAGGGCAACTAATGATTTCTAATCCACCAACAGCTATTTCCCCTGCTTGGCCTGGGACTGGAGGTGGAAGTCAACAATATTTTAAAAACTATTCTAAGTTTAACAGCACCACTTCAGAAGTCTTTGATAAACTCCCTAATAGTGAATACCTAACTACGACTCGCGTTTCTCTAGGGGCATATACGGGTTATCAAATGGTTTCTTCTGTAAGCTCAGGAGAAAAAGTGTCTCCGACTTTTTCTCTTTTTAGAACAGAATATGATCAGGTTAAAAAAATTCGAGTATTGTCTTGGAGTGTAGAAGAGTCTGGGGCTAATTATGTTCCGGAATATTATATCGTCTTAGCAGAATATGGAGGAGTAACCGCTCCAGTCGCTTGGGCTATAAATGAAATTGGTGGCAGCAATCAAAAACAATTTGCAGTAAAAGATAACGTGCTTTCTAAAGCCATTGGAACTATAAACTATAAAGTTTATGCAGTTTATATGGACGGAATAGTTAGTAATACTGGATTATCACAAACCGTAGGAGTTTCAGATAATCGATTCGAAAAGTTTTTTAATTTAAGATGAGAGTAAGATGAGTTCTAGTTCAGACCAAGTGCTTGATGGAAGCGTGCTACAGCAGTCTCCAACAAACACTTATAAAAAAAATATAGCTTCTACGAGTTTTTCAACAATACAGCTTGGTGACTCTGTTACGCAAAATTATGCAGGGGTTGTTACTTCTACTGGAATAACCATAGACCCCAATCCTCCAATTAACAATTTAATCAATTCAAAAAAACTTTGCGTTTATAGGCCTGAAAGTATAGCAATGCTTGATTTTAAATCAGCGGCAGAAGGTAATTTTTTAGGGCTAGATACTACAAGTAAATTATTTAATGAAAGAGTTTTAAAAAGAAAAATTCAGCTTGAATCTGTTATTAACAGTATAGATCAAATAAAGATTTCAGACCCTGATTTATATAATAACGCAGTCTCTCAATATGAAGCGGCCATTGCATCAGCTGCGGCTGAAATCGCACTTCTTAAAATAGCTTATCAATTTAAAGTATATGCAGAAATTGGCCCGTCATTTACTTCTTGGATAAAAAATTATCAATTTGATCCTTTTGATTACGGGGAAGCTACCAGATTAATACCGACAGGAAGAGTGTTAAAATCAGATACTAATCCAGAATTTATAAGATTTATGAACAAATCAATGGGTTGGAAATCTTCAGGTTTTGATGTTTATGGTATTTTAAAAAATACCTTAGAGAACGGAAAAGACGCTACACTATTTTTGCAGTTTATTTCTGATTTAGCATTTTCGTGCTGCTTTGGTACTCCAAGCATGGTGCTGGGTGCTGGTAGATTTAAAGCCGAGTCTACAAACTTACTGTTTTCGACTGACGAATTAGCATTAGTTCCAAAAACAAACACAAAAGTTGTTTTAGTTACAGACGGCGATGGAAGCAAAGAGTTAAGGTCTCTCGACGTATCTAAATCTGGGCTAATCAGATTATCAAGAGATTTAACCGCTTCATACCAAATTGGAAAAATTGCGATAGGGGCTGGAGATGAAAACCAAGAATTAAAAAGCATGCTGCAGAGACATGTAGAATCAGATTTCTTTTCCAAAACAACAAAGTTTAATAAATCTCTATTTGGTAAAATTGCGGGATGGGATCCTTACGGCGCAGCAGTTCCTGATATATCAAAAAGAGGATCAAATTCAAAATTAAAATACTATTTGCCAGATTTTACTAGTTATGAATCTGGAATTATTTCAAAGCTATTTACCTCTGATTTTAAAACGCTAATAATCTCTAGTGAATCAGACTCTTACCAGTCTAGAGAGTCATCTTCTGCAGTGGGAACTGATTATTACGAAACATCTTATGCGGGGGTAAAAGATTTAGTCCAAGAAGCTTTTAGCTCTAATAACACTGGAATAAATCTTGGGTTATATAATAACACCATAAGTGGATTTCAAAACAACTTAGAAGATTTTTCAAACATATTTTTACAACTTTTTAAGCTTCTGGATAAGTCTGGAACAATAAAAGCCTCAGATTCTTTATTGTCAGAAAACTTTCACCCTACATCTCCAGCTGGAATATACAAATCAGTAATGAAAGTATATTCTGAGAGATTTGCTCCAAATGTTGATAGCTGCATAGGGCTCAATCCATCTACTATAGTTTCTAAATATGGCCTGGATCCAGAAAACATAGGGCAGCCAATTCAATCTGTACAAGAAAAACTGAGAGAGTACAACAACGATTTTGCAAAGTGTTGGGGAATTTTCTTGATGATTAAGTTTCCAGAGACTGTTAAAAAAATTATAGAAAAATTTGTTGAAGATTACAAACGCGGATATTTGACTTTTTCTGATACCGTGATTATAGAAGAAAATGATGAGACTGGTGAAGAAAAAGAAATTAGAAATAATGTTCTTCCCGGTAGTGAAACTGTTGTAGATTTATCTGGAAAAAGAGGTTCTCTTTATTCTTACTTACAGTTACTACACAAAGATTTTGTATCTGAAGTTAGCGATTCTCTTAACAGTGATATAGATAATGAAGCTTCAGATTTTGCTTATATGGAAATTGGCACATCTTATAAAGACGGAAGTTATTTAAGCCACCAATACTCAGGCTTGTGGGCGCCAATGTCTCCAACGAGAGCTTTTACTGGAACTTATAACTTAGAAAAATACCAAGCTGAATCATTTGGTTTTAACTATTTGCAAAATATTGAACTACTTTTTAATAATCAGGTACCATCAAATGATTTATTTTTTAGTAGTTATGAGATGATTAATCAGCAATTTGGAAATATTAGTCTTGGCGGTGAAGGCGGAATCGGTCGCGATGGCGATATGGGTGCTTTAGCTTCTAGGAAAAATATGCATAATGGTATTGTGTTCAATCGAGCCTTGCAAAACAATTGTATTTGGTGGGCTGAAAATGAAGCTGGCGTAGTTTATCCGGCTGCAATACTGCCTATTGCAGCCGGTGCTATAGACGCAGTCATGACTGTTTTATACGAATGCCTTTCAGAAAATCTTCAAGTTTTACCAGTGTCCGCTGCAGATTCAGTATGGCCTTCAATAGATTCTAAAAACCCGCCTTATAGTAAAGAATATGAAGTAACCTCATGCTATCGTCAATCTGTTGGGTCTTTTGACGGAAATCTAAGTTATTGGGTGCCAGTTTTAAATGCACTTAAAGAAAACGTGGTTAGAAGTGAAGACTTAACTACTTACTTTGGAAATAATAGTTTAGCGTCAATTTTATCAGGAGTGGTAGACGCTTTCGCTACTTCAGACGAGTTATTTTCAAGTAACTTTACTATGATGACTGCTGGAGTATCTTCTAAAGATCAGGTAGAAGGATCAGCTGGGGCAGTTCCAATTACTTCCATGACTTATGCTTGGGATTATACAGATTATGGTAATGACGCTGATAATGCTACTTATAATAATAATATTGCAGGTGGAAGCAGTAGAAAAGCTTGGAGTGCAAGCGTTAGATCTAAAGGCGATGGAAACAGCATTAATACCAGCGTACAAGGAAATGAATATACCGGTTCTGGAATTATGGCAGGAATCAATTGGTCTTCTTATTTAGATACCCAAGAAATTCTAGGTGGAAATTCTGGCGGAGCTGGAGATAATGCATACGTTGCTTCAATATCTTCTAACATAACAGAATATACCAGTTACATAGCCGGTTATGGAATATGGGTTTTCGGAGCTTTAGAGTCTGCCTTACCTTCAGCATCTACGATTACACCTAGCGATGCAACTCCAAGTATGTGGCTAGATAAAACCTCTTCTTCGCAAAACTGGCAAGACGTAGTAACTAGCGGTGAATTATTTGCTCTAAATATGGTCGGATTAGTATCTGCTTTTTATTTTCTTGCTGCGGGTCTTGCCACAGCAGATTCTGAAGATCAAATAAACGATATTATGGCTTCATTTGAAAACATCCAAGAGTTTTTATCGGGCCTTATTTCTGGAAGTCTTTTAAGAGTTGAAGAACTTTCTGGATTAAATGATGTCCCAACAAATATATGGCAATTAGCGTGTTATAGTGGGAATTTAGATAGCGACGCTACGAGCTCTCCAATGAGAAAAATTTTAGATTTGTCGCTTACAGATCTTGTAAACTACGTTAATTCTCCTGAATCCCTTATTTCAGAAGGAGGAATATTAGATGTTGATGGTTCTAGTAGCGCGCATTATGATTATTCAGTAGGAAATCAAAAACTAAGCGCTAGCTTGTATAAAGTAATGAGCACATTTTTGGATTATGCAGCAGAAGATGTAAGACTTGGCGTAGCTCTAGACATGATAAGAAACTATGGAGAAAGAATCGAAAAATATTCTGAAACCGCTGTTGATGGTTTATCCACCGAAGAAGGTTCAGAAGAAAGTTCTTTAGAAAAATTAATTTCTGATCTCTCTAAAACAGTAGCGGGCAATGATGTACTAGAGAATTTAACGCCAAGGCAATTATCTCTTAAGTCTGCAACTTTAGAAAGACAAAAATCTTTAACTGAAAATGCGTATATATCAAATTCAGAAATTATAAGTGACAGTGAAATTAGCGCTATTAGAGTTTTATTATCAGAACCTCAATTGTTGGCTGAAGAAGGTAGAAACGCTAAAACATTCGTAGTTGGTTTCTCAGCAGGGATGTTTGATGCTGTTGCACCACCGGAAAATTCTATGAATTACCAAGGTCCAACCGCATATAGCTCCACTATAACCCCATTAAATTTTAGCGGCGGAAAGCATTGTCCTCTTTACGGATTAAGATACCAGGTTCAAGTTCCAGATTATCCACTTATAAGTTTTATTCCTAAGTTGTTTAGGTTTGATTATGAATTATTCGTTTTATCTGGTGCATTTGATAACGTAGACTTTGATGCAATTTCAAACTTTAATGATTTAGTTAGACAAACAGAATTTACAAGAATAAGATATTTGACAGTTGAGTCTAGCCCAGGTTCAACAGAACAAATAACAAAAATTGATTCATCTTCTAAAGAAATATTATCTAATATGATATCTATTGATTCTCCTGGAAATTCTCACCTTTATGATATATACGCAAATACTCTATCATCTTATTTACTTGAAAAGTATTACAAACTATTGATAGGGCTATCAGCGTCTGAAGATGATTTAGGTACAGCTGGCGGTGGTCTATCGATACCGATTAATGAATATGCTGTAGATTTATCGGCAGCATTGTCTTCTATATATACAGATTTAGAGTCCGGACTATCTCAAGAAAAAATTGACAACCTCTTTATGAAATCTTCTGATATAGAAAGCTTAAGTTATAACGCTCTTCGCCCAGACGCAGAATCAAATATAAGTTCTATTTCCAAATATAGCGACTTAGTTTCTAGTTTTAGCGCAGAAATTGAATCAGGAGAATTTACTAATATTGACTTATCAGCTTTTGAAAGCTTTACAAACGCTTCAAGTTCAAGGCTTTTTAGCGCAGAATCTATGAGAGATAAAATAATAGCGGCTAAATATTTTGATAGAATTAACTACGTTTTAGTTGATCCAGATGAATTTTTAATTGCTTCTACTAATGTTTGGGAAGCTGAAATTGCCAGAAAAGGTGGTGAAGTATCTGCGTATATTGTAGACAGATACAGCGCTTTCATAACAGAACTAGTTGCATTGGGTAAAATAGTCCCTTACGAATATGATGAAATTGGAAACGTGGTTTATTATAAAATGTCTCCAAGGCCTGATGAGGGTGATTTATCTTTTGCTTCGGTATTTAGTACTTTGATAAGATCTCATAGTGTACAAGATCCTTACCAGAAATCTTTAAGGCCAGAAGTATCCGCGGATTTAATAATTAATACAGTTGAGGTTTCTTCATGAGTGTCGATAATTCATCTCCTACATTTTCTAGTTTTGCTTTTGACGTTCCAGAACCTAAAAATCTTTCTGGAGATTTTTTATATCACTATTTTGTAAAAAATGAAAGTATAAGCAATGATCCATATTCAGATACACAAGCATGGATAAGACACGGTGGAAAACCAGATGTTGCTGGCGCTCCAGCTTCAACTGGTACACCGGCGAGAGAAATAAAACTAAGCTTTACTCCTTTTAGAAATATAACAAACCTTTCACCTTCTGCTGCTCAATGGCGAAGAGAGGCGTGGCTTAAAAATGATGCTTCTAAAATAATGTCAGAAGTGCAAGTGCAAACTCAAAGAACTTGTTTTCTTTCTTTGCAAGATGATAACTTAGCTGATGAACTTCAGTCAATAGTAGACTCTGAGTTGATCAAACAAAAAGTTGAGTCGAGAGGATTAAGTCCTTTGGAGGCAGCATTAAAATATAACTCTATTACTTCTGATAAAATTAATGCAGATGATATTTTAGAAGTAACTAATATAGAAGCTAATTCAAATTTAACTTACTATGATCCAGTTTCTGGTAAAGATGTAACTGTTCAAAAGCTGGCTGGAGCTTCTGAGTATTCAGTTGGTTGTTTTTTAAATAGAAAATTTGTTTCTGACATATTAGAAAAATCAGAAAGCACGCCGTTTAGTCCGCTCTGGGGAACAGTTTCTTCAGTTTTAACTGAGGCTAAATCTATTCAAGACGAAGCTACTTATACTTTAGATTCAAATCAAGGGTCTTTTTCAGATTATTCTTTTACAGCTAGACCGGTCCATAACACCATTGTGACTTCTAATAGTTACCCTGCGTCAGTAGAGCCTGTTGGATATATCATTTTTAAATATGAGCTAGAGCCTTCTGGTAACTTAGTAGAGCTAGAAAGTATAGTTATTAGTGATGAAAATTTATCTTGCTGGTATGATAAATCAGTTGTGTATGGAAAAACGTATAGGTACAAAATTCAATCAGTTTTTAAATTAGCAACCTCTTCTTCTTCTTTTCACGAAGCAGAAAACAATATAAACTATAATCATTATTTAATTGGATCTAGAAGTACTCCTTATATCGACGTTATATGCAAGGAGTCGGTGCCTCCCCCTCCTCCTATTAATATAGAGTTCTTTTTATCTTCAAATCAAAAAATGATGATTTTTTGGGATATGCCGTTTAATAAGCAAGAAGATATTAAAAGATTTCAAATTTTTAGAAGAGAAAAACTAGAAGACCCTTATACTTTAATTAATGAGTTAGATTTCGATGATAGCTTAGTTCAAATAGACAGAAGCGAAAAAATACCAGACTACTCAAAAACAAAGCTTAAGTTTTCAAAAACTTCTTATGAAGATTTTGATTTTAATTTTGATAAAACATATTATTATGCTATTTGTTCGGTAGATGCGCATGATTTATCTTCTCCTTATTCGACGCAGTTTAAAGTAAAATACTCAAGAATAGACGGTAAAATGGAAGCTAGGGTAATAGCTTTTTCTGGAGCTCCAAAGCCTTATCCTAATTTTACTCTAAAACAAAATCTAGTTTTAGACTGCATAAAAGATAGCGGCCATAAATCTATGAAAGTATATTTTGACCCTGAGTGTTTAATTTTAGAGGGAGTTAAAAATAGAGTTGAAACTGGTGATGAAGTTTCAATTTATAGAGATCAAGAAAAATTGCTGGAAACAAACAACGAATATCCAATGTACAAGCTCCAAGTAATCAATTTAGACTGGCAGCAAGATAAAAAAATAAACTTATATCTAAAAAGAGCCTCAGATCTTTTTGAAAATATTGATTTAAAGCTGCCCGGAGAATAAACAAGTTTATGAATTTTATTTTTGCTGTATAATTAAATTGGAGAATTCACCATTGTTCGAAGCAAATGGATTTATAATATAAGAAAATTTACTATATTTAGTGATGAGGATTAAAAATGGGATTTTTAGATCATTCTACAAATAATATCATTGTAGATGCTGTTCTTACAGACGCTGGTAGAAAAACGCTAGCAAAGAATGATGGTAGTTTCGTAATTTCTAAATTTGCGTTTGGAGATGATGAGATAGACTACAACACTATTAAAAGGTTTGGTGTTACAGTTGGAAAAGAAAAGATTTCCAAAAACACACCAGTGTTTGAAGCACAAACTAATGGAGATCTTGCTTTAAAGTATAGATTGCTAAGCGTTAGTACTCCAGATTTAGTGATATTGCCAGTGCTGGCTGTGTCTTTTTCAGGAGTTGGAAATAGCTACAATAGATCAGGCACGACAACTGGAGACATAGAGGTGACTCAGAAAATGTTATCTTCTGGTACAGCTCAAGTTCCTGTTGACCTAGTAGATTCAAACTTTGTAGTTCAATATGATAACAGGTTTCTATCTGTTCAAAGAACTGATGGCCAAGGCAGCGGAGTTAAATCAGTGTCTAACAACATAGCTACTAGAACCGTAGCTGCTAGTTCTACGTCTAGTCCTTGGAATGGTGGACTAGTTAATTTAAGAGTTAGCGTAAATTCTTTTAGCGATGATTTTTACAACACTTATTCGTCTGATTTAGGCGCAACAAACCCCGTCATTAAAACATTGGTTCAAATTTCTGGAAGATCTAGTGGAAGCACAGTAATCCAAGAATTTTTAATATACAAAACTTAATGACTATAAGAAAGCAAATTAAGCGAGAGAGTTAAATGGGAAGTTTTAAAACTATTACAGACAGTGAGATTTCACAAACAACTAGCGTGTTAAATCAGTTAGTTGACGTGATTCAAGAAGACGTCTCTGGGTCTGCTACAAGAAAAAAATATCAAGTCTTTGTTACTGGTGGGATTGGTCCTGGAATAACTAGCTCACTTTTTCAAACCGTTTATGACCAGGATTTCTCTCTTCAAACCGCCAACGCGGTTTTAGACATGACTGTTGGGCTATTTTCGGGAAGTGCAACAGTATCCGATTGTAAAAGAGGAACAGACCTTCAAGGCAAAGCTCTTTTTCCTTCATCTTCAGTAATGATGAGAGAAAAGATTTCGATATATGAACAATATGCGCAGCTATTACTTGGAGATGCTACTTCTTCTTTTTATGCGCCAGGCATTAATACTTTTGATTCAAACATCACAAATGGCCATGGAAAAGATATAGAAAACGGCCCAACAGGCTCTAAAATAGAACACGCTCTTTTTGTTAACTATAAAAGGCTATTTGCAAGAGATGAAATAAAAAGAGAAACTTTTGCAATGCGGCTTTTCGTTACTGGCGTTTTTGATGGATCAGTTCACGATAGAACTATAATGGGTCCAACTTTTGATAATGGGTATACTGGTTCTAATATTAATAGGACTACTCCTTCTGGATCTTTGATTATAGCAGATGTAGGCGCTTCTCAAACTCAACTTAAGTTTTTTGGTGGAGATGTGGGGTATATTAAAAATACAGCTGCGACCGATCAATATATGGGTCTTATTTGGTATGACCACGGTATCGCTGTTTTAGATATGGGTAAATGCTTTATGCCTGACCAACACATGTCTGGGACTATAGGCGCAATGTCAAACGGCGTTAATGGTACTGCAATTGCAGGCCAAACTGTTTTAGGCTCTAACTCAGGTTGCGATAACCCTAACGCAACTTTTATACCAGATTTACTAGTATCAGCTTCTGTAGATGACATCGTAGACCACCTTTCTTCTTGTAGGTTCGGTTCTGGATCTCAGACTACTTCAACGTTTCAAAACGTTACAAATATTAATTCTACTCTGTACTTTTGTAGAGCTAATGCAGATGAGTTTAACTACTCTTCAAATCCGACTTTTAGAGACACAAGCGGTAATATTGTAGTTGTTGACCAAAGTGATTCTAACGCTAGAACTTTTTCATTCGTAACCACAGTCGGTCTATACAATGAGAGCAGCGAGCTTTTGGCTGTTGCAAAACTCTCAAGGCCAATTGAGAAAAACGACGAAAGAGATTTATCTGTTAGAGTTAGATTAGATTTTTAAGATGGTCCAGAGTTTTAAATGGCTTTTATACCTATTACAAAGGAACACATAGATTCAGTAACCTTGGAGATGCACCCAAAGAGAGAATTCTCTTCATCTTCTATTAATGGTATAACTGGTTCTGTATATGTGTACGCTAACAGATCTTCTGTAAATCGACAGAGGTTTGAGTCTTCTCCATTTGAAAGTTATGCAGTAGACGACAATTTAGAAACTATTGATTATGTTTTTAAAGAAACTGCGTATAGTTCAGAGTTTGAAAACCTAGTTTTGGGAAACGAGACCGCAGCAGAATTCGGCACAACAGATAGAAGTTTTGCTTATTCTTCTTATTTAGATAAAGTCAATTCTGCAAAAGTTTCTCCAGAGCTTAACAAGTTTATGGAGATTTATAGGTTTAAGCCTTCTTTTAGTTTCACTAGTAACACGTTGAGAAAAAACACAGTTAAAGACGTGCTTTACAAGTATTACTCTGGAAAATATCCTCAATTAGACTGGGCATATACAAACTACAATTGTCTTACTTTTTTTACTTCGTCTACTGTCAGTTCTAACTCTGCTCTAATTTACCCTGCTCCATGTTCTGGAAAAACTAACAACCAATATATTAGTAATGATGCATTCTCAGTTTCTTTTTGGGTTAATCCGAGAAGAACAACCGCCGGCCCTCTAGAAGAATATAAAGCCGGTACTATTATGCATATATCTTCATCGCTAGCTATATCAATAGTTTCTGGTTCTGAAAAAGATGACTTTGGTAGGCCTGAAGCTTTTAGAGTTTTAATGCAAGTAAGTCAGTCTGCAGACAATCCACCTTCTAATGTTGATCTTTCTGTAAGCAACAATTCTAGATCTTATCCAAATGATTTAACTTTTTTGTCTAAAGACAATTCTCTCAAGCTAAACAACTGGCATCATGTAACTATATCTTGGGATTCTTTGCATAATTTTGGAACAGGGTCAATATACATTGATAATGATCTAGAAAATAAAAATAATTTTTTAATAGCTTCTAGCTCTATAAATGATTCTCACTTAACTGATTTTTGTCCTCTAATTATTGGTAACTTCTACGATGGCCCCAACGGTGGAAGCGGAAATATGAATAAATTCTTCAATGCCGGCGCTGCGGCGGCTGAAGGGGTCGAAAACCGTGGTCCTGCTATTGGAGAAATAATCGAGCCATCTACTCTTAGTCATAAACCAAATGTTGATGTACACGATATAAGAATATACAATAAGTACTTAAGTGATTCAGAGAGGGAAGACTGCATATCTACGGGGCCAAGAAATTTAGATAACCTATTATTTTATTTGCCTACTTTCTTTGTTAAAGAAAGCCCTAATCGCACACTTTTAAAAACCCCATACCTTACCAAGGTAACATCTTCTTCGACCCCTTTTAATGTTGATTTATCTTACGGCGTTGGGGGGTATGATGTTAATTTAGAAAACTTCACAAGAGACTTTGTTAACAAAATATATCCAAGACACTTTTGCTTAACAGCTTCAGCAGTAACCGCGGACACTCTTTATGCTACTGCAAACGAAATTAACTGGGAAAAAGGCGACTATTCTAATTACTTTAGGACTCGACAGCTTTTTTTGCTTCCTAATGATAACGGAAGTTTTACTCCAAATTTTGAACTCCTGCAAAGCGGGAACATTTCACCTCGTCCTGTAGAAGGATCTGAAACTGATAGATTTGTAAACGATTTAGGGAATTTAGATTATTCTCTTGTCAGCTTAAGAAACCTAATATCAACTGCTAGCGCTGCAGCATTTGACCCAGGCGCTAATTATGACTTACCGATAGGCGAAAAAAATGATATAGCAACTGAATTAGCTGGCGGATCTTTGTATGATCCCGCAAACCCAAGGTTGGGAGTTGATAATTTACCTTATGAACTGACAGTACTTCAAAGAACTATGGATAATTCTTCTAACGAATTGTATTTTTTTGATATATCAAATTTATTTTACGGAAATAAGATTCTTCCAGGCTCTTTTGTTATTGAAGATACATCTTTAACAGGTTCTTCGGGGGGAGTTGGAATAAAAGTAAAAGATAACAGTCAAGGCAATCTTTATAGAGCAGACTCATTAACTCCTCATGCGACTTGGAGTAGTGTAGGAAATATATTATATGAAGAGGGAATAGCAGTAATAAAGTCTGCAAATATTCCTCTTTTCGGTCAAGAGCAATTTAAAATTAGCTTTACAGGATTACATAATGTACATACTTACGAAGTTAATGTAATATTATCACCGAACCTATTTACTTCATCTTCTAATCCGACTTTTAAAGGTGGGAAGCCAGATGATTTCTCTAATGATGCTTTAGCAAAATATGTCGCATTTAACAGTATTCAACTTCATGATGATAATTTAAACGTGATAACAAGAACTAATTTAGCTCAGCCAATTATTAAAAAAATTGGTGACAAATATTTGGTAAGGATAAAGATAGATTATTAATGATAGTTTGCGGATTAGACATATCAACTTCCTGCATTGGAATATGCATTTTAAATACTAAAATCGATAAAGAGTATTTTTATTCAATAAATCCTAAAGGAAAAAGCTGGCTAGAAAAATCTATTTCTATTAAACCGTATCTGGAAAAATTATTTTCAGAACACAAAATAGATAAAGTATACATAGAAGAAAATCTGCAAGCATTTCGTCCAGGGTTATCTTCAGCTAAAACGTTAATGGCGTTATCTAGGTTTAATGGTATAGTTTCTTTTATCATAATGGATTCTTATGATATCGAGCCAGAATTTTTAAATGTTAATTCTGCAAGAAAATCTCTTGGGATAAAAATACAGAGAAAATCTGATAAGTCAACTAAAGAACAGGTGCTCGATTGGGTAAACACAAAAGTTGATTATAAGTGGCCAACTAAAATATTAAAAAGTGGTAAAAGAAAAGGCGAAGAAGTTTTAGAAAGCAGCACTTACGATATGGCTGATGCTTTTGTTATAGCGCAGGCAGGCTTAGTATAATCTTAAGACTAGATTTCTTTGTACAACAGGATTAATTGTATACAATTCTATTATGTCTGGCGATTTATCTCAAAAAACTAATTTTTTAAAAAATACTTTTGGGCCTGGCCCAGTTAATAGAGGCGGAATTGCTGTTAACTGTCCTGCTTGCTCAAAAGATAAGCCAGAAAAAAAGAAGTTAATTATAAGGATAGTTGACGGCACTCACCACTGTTGGGTTTGCGACCTCAAAGGAAAAACCCTTAAGTATACGATTAAAAAATTCTATCCTAAAAGCTATAGAGCTTATGTTTCTATTTACGGTGAAAATGCTGAACTTTTAGAAAATGTTAAAGAAGAATATGAGAAGCCGGTTACCCCTCAAGGGTTTAAACTGTTGGCCCAGAATATAAACTCTAGGGATCCAGATTTAAGAGATACAATATCATATATTAAAAGTAGAAAACTAAATCTGAGGGATATGTGGAGATTTAAATTAGGTAGCTGCACTTCTGGAAAATTTAAAAGGCGATTAATCATTCCGTCTTTTGATTCAGAGGGTGACTTAAACTATTATGTTGCTAGATCTATAGATGGAAAGTTCCCTAAATATATTAACGCAAAATACCCTAAAAGAGACTTTGTTTTTAACGAAATAAACCTAGATTATAATTCTCCAATAACATTAGTCGAAGGACCCTTTGACTTATTTAATTCAGGAGAAAATTCTACTTGTATACTTGGATCTTCTATTTCTGAAAAATATATGCTGTTTAGAAAAATAATCCAAAATCAAACACCGGTTTATTTAGCTTTAGACCCAGACGCAAAATTAAAAACAATGAAAATAGCTGAAAAATTCTATGAGTATGGAATAAAAACTTACTTTGTAGACTGTTCTAGCTTTGAAGACGTTGGTGAAATGTCTAAAAAAGAATTCTTACAAAGAAAAAACGCCGCTAGGCTTTGGAAACCATCTGATAAACTTGTTCATTTAATAAGCAAAATTAGATCAGGTTCAGTAATTTAGGAGATTTGATGTTTAAATGCATTCACATATCTGACGTTCACTTTAGAGGAATGTCTAGGCACACAGAATATAGAGAGTCTTTCGAAGATTTCTTTAAAAAGGCAAAAAAACTTAAGCCAGATGCGATATTTGTTGGAGGAGATATTGTTCACTCCAAAACGCAAGGTATCTCTCCTGAGTTAATCGATATTTTAAGTTGGTGGTTTAGGGGATTAAATGATATAGCTCCTACTCACATTATTTTAGGAAATCACGATGGCCTAATATCAAATAAGCATCGTCAAGATGCTATTACCCCAATTATTAACGCCTTGGAACTAGACCAAACTTTTTTATACAAAGATTCTGGTATATATCCCATAGGCATCCCGGGATATAACTGGGGCGTGTTTTCTTGTTTTGATGAAGAAAATTGGCCAAACGTAAAGCCAAAAAAGGGAGAAATAAATATAGCGGCTTATCATGGTGGTGTTTTAGGTTCTACAACAGACATCAATTGGGATATTGAGGGCGAAATAGAGACTTCTTTTTTCGATGGTTTCGACTTTGCATTTTTAGGCGATATCCACAAAATGCAATATTTAGACGCTGATAAAAGAATAGCTTATCCCGGCTCTTCAATTCAACAGAATTACGGTGAAGATCCCGGTAAGGGATTTTTGTATTGGGAAATAGAAAATAAAGACAAATTTACTAGCAAGTTTTATTCAATTGAGCACACTCAACCATTTGTAACAATTAGCTGGGCTGGAAATGTATACGATACAGTAGAAAAAGCAAAAAAATATAAGAAAAAATCTAGATTTAGAATTAAATCAGAGTTTGCTATTCCCCAAGCTGAAATAAAGCAATTACATTCAGAGCTTCAAGAAAAACTTAGCGCTTCTGAAATTGTTTTTAAATATGATAGCTTTGAAAATGCTCCTGTTGCTACTTTTTCAGATGGAAAAGAGCTTCTTAATATGAGAGACCCAGCGGTTCTCATGAGGCTGCTAAAAGAATTTTATATAGAAAAAGAAGTAACTGAAGAAGAATGGGAAAAAATAGAGCAAATTATTAAAAGGCAGATTTCTTCTGTTTCTAAAGTAGATTCTCCCAGAAATATAAAATGGTCTTTAAAGGAAATGAAATTTTCTAACACATTTGCTTATGGTAAAGACAACAAAATTAACTTTAGTAACCTAAGCGGAATCATTGGTCTTTTTGGAAGAAACAGGTCTGGTAAAAGTAGTATTCCAGGAACATTGATGTACACTCTTTTTAATTCTACTGATAGAGGTTCTATTAAAAACCTTCACGTTATCAACACCAGAAAAGGCCACTGCATATCTGAAGTAGATTTTGAAGTTAATGGAACTACATACCGAGTAGAAAGGCAATCAGTTAAAAAGCAAAATAGAAAAGGAATTGTAAGCGCTTCTACACAAGCAAATTTTTGGCAAGTTGATTCTTCTGGAAACGCAATAGACATGAGTGGAGAGCAAAGAAGAGATACAGACAAATTATTAAGAGATTTAGTCGGTACAAAAGAGAATTTTTTATTAACTTCATTTGCTTCTCAAGGAGATATGAATGCGTTTATTAAAAATAGAGCAACTCAAAGAAAACAAATACTTTCTCATTTTTTAGATTTAGATATTTTTGAAAAATTATTAGAGTCTGTAAAAGAAGAGTCTAACTTAACAAAAAGCCTTTTATCTAAATACCCAGAAAGAGAGTGGAAATCTTTAATTTTAGAAAAAGCTTTAAAACTAAGAAACTTTCAGACTGAAAGAGATACAGCAGAATCTAAATACGCTACAGTCCAGCAAAGACTACAATCTTTAAAGATTCACGCAGCTAGTCAAAACGCTCAAGATATAGTAACACCAACGGATGTCAAAAATCAAGAGACACAGATAAAAATATCTGAAAGTAGATTAAAGAGCATAGAAGAAAACGAAAAAGAGCTTAATGAATCTATAGATTCTCTTAACCTTAAAATTTTTAAAATAGAAGAAATTAAAAGCCAGTTTCCTATTAAAGATTTAAGAGAAAGATTAATAGCTCAAAATGATCTAGAAAGAACTCTTCGAGATTTGCAGCATGATAAAGAACTTGAAAACCAGCTTCTTACCAGCAAGAAAAAACTGGCTAAAAAACTAGAGCCTTGCGATTGTTTTGAACATTTACCAAGTTGTCAATACGTCAAAGAGTCTGATAAGCATAAGAAGCAAATTGAGAATCAAGTTCAAAAAGTTAATGAATCTCAAGAAAAAGTGGAAGCTGCACAAAAGTCATTAAAAATAATTCAACGAGAAAATCTCCAGGAAAAAATCAACAAATATCAAAAATTGTTAGAGGGAGAATCTAAGTTTAAAATTGAAATTTCTGATTTAAGAGTATTACAGGGAGAAAGCGAAAGAGAAAAAATTAATTTAACTGACAGTTTAATTCATATGAAAGACGAATTAAAAAGCTTAAACTCTAGAGTTGTAAATTCTAAAGAAGTAAGCGAATTAGATAAATTAAAAAATCAAATTTTTGAAATTGAAACTGAGCTTAAATTGACTGATGCAAAAAGATTAAGCTTAAGTGAAAATATAGGTTTAATAAGTTCAGAGCTTAAAAGGCTTGAAGAAGAAAAAGAAGAATACTCAAAACTCTTAGGAGAGTGGAGAATATTTGAGCTTATTATGAGGGCTTTTGATAAAAGAGGAATCCCGATTCAGATATTGAGCTCACAACTTCCTAAAATAAACTCAGAAATTTCTAAGATTTTGCAAGGAGTAGTTGGCTTTACTGTTGAGCTTGAAGCTGATTCTGCCTCAAATGCAATGGATATATACATAAACTATGGAGATAGTAAAAGAATTATTGAATGCGGGTCTGGAATGGAGAAAATGATTTCTTCTTTAGCGATGCGTGTAGCGTTAATTAATGTTTCATCTCTTCCAAAAAGTGATATTTTAATTATAGATGAAGGTTTCGGCGCTTTAGATGAAATGAATGTAGAAGCTTGCAATAGACTTTTAATCTCTCTTAAGAGGTGGTTTAAGTGTATCTTTGTAATATCTCATATTGACGCTGTTAAAGATGCAGCTGATAATATCATCGAAATAACCAGTAAAGGAAAAGATTCTAAAGTTGTTGTGGAATAGTTATGAATACTGATAATTTTATACCGTTTGAGTGCCCAGTTTGCTTAACTCTTATGAGAGATGCAAGAGATGTTTTTTCTTTTTTTAGCAGTAATTGCTGCTTAGATTGTAAAAGAGAATACTTAATACCAAACGGAATGGAAAAAGCTGATGTCGAAAAAATTAAAAAATCAGATAAAAAAGCTTTGAGAAAGAAAAGAAATATTATGCCTAGTTATATTTTAAGGTGAGGAAATCATGAAATCAAATCAAATCAATGTACTTGGAAACATATTAGAAACTAGTTGGGGCAAATCAAGCCAAGACTATAATTGCACTTATAGAATTGAGGGAAATCTTCTTAGATTAATGTACAGTTCTATTGTTTATTTAGCTTCTGAGAGATCAATGAACTCTCAAATACCAGAAGCTTCTAGCCATGCGAATGAAAGGGTTAAAGCTAGAATTGATTCTGCTAAAAAAGAATATAAGCAAGAAACCGGTGAAGCTCTTAAGTTAAAAGAGCTTAAGAATGCTGATGACATTGAATATATTCAAGCGTCTTCAATGAGCCCTAGAAAAGTTATTCTTTTTAGAAAATATGTAGACCTTGAAATAAGCTGATGGCGGCGAATAATAAGCAGAGACAGATAAAAGAAATAATAAAGTGCGGAAAAGACCCTTCACACTTCTTCAATAAGTATGTGAAGATTCAGCACCCTACGAGAGGGACAATTTCTTTTAAGACATATCCATTTCAAGATGATTGCGTTAAAGATTTTAACGATCATAGGTTTAATGTAATTGTCAAATCTAGACAGTTGGGGTTATCAACTTTAACTGCTGCTTATGCCGTTTGGTTAGCGATTTTTTATAAAGATAAAAATATACTAGTAATTGCTACTAAGCTTGCAGTAGCAATGAACTTTATAAAAAAAGTTAAAACCGCTATAAGGAGTCTCCCGCCATGGTTAGTTTTACCAGAAATTATAACTAATAATAAACAGTCTATAGAGTTTTCAAATGGCTCTGCAATAAAAGCTGTACCAACCTCAGAAGACGCTGGTCGTTCTGAAGCGCTTTCCTTATTAATTGTAGATGAAGCAGCTTTTGTAAGAAACTTTGATGAGCTCTGGATGGGTCTTTACCCCACACTATCTACTGGTGGTAGAGCAATTATATTATCTACCCCAAATGGTGTTGGTGGACAGTACTATGATCTTTACACGAAAGCAGAGTCTGGTGAAAATGAATTTAATCCGATTAGACTTCCTTGGGATGTACACCCCGAAAGAAAAGAAGACTGGTTTGAAAATGAGTGTAAAAATTTAGATGAAAAACAAGTTGCACAAGAGCTTATGTGCGATTTTGCAGCTTCAGGCGACACTTTTCTTTCTATAGAAGAAATAAAGTACTTGTCTTACTGTGTAAAAACCCCAATAGAAAAGTGGGGCCCTGAAAATAATGTTTGGGTATGGAAGTACTCTTTAGCTAGCCACAAATATATTATATCCGCTGATGTTGCTAGAGGAGACTCTAAAGATTATTCTACATTTCACGTTATTGATACCAATGAATCTGAAGTTGTGGCAGAGTTTAAAGGAAAAATTCCACCAGATCAATTTGCAGGACTTTTAGTTGAAGCAGCTAAAAGGTATAATGACGCTTTGCTGTGTCCGGAAAGCAATACGTATGGATATGCTGTTTTAGTAAGAATTCAAGACTTAGGATATCAAAACATTTATTTCAAAAGAGAAAAAGAAAAATATGAAGTTTTGTATGGTAACGGATCAATTGGTAAGGCGGGATTTTCAACTCAAGGAAATAGCAGAGCTCAAATCTTAACAAAGCTCGAGCAAGTAATAAGAAATAAAGAAGTTCATATATATTCTTCAAGACTTTATGAAGAAATGAAAACTTTTGTTTGGAAAGGTAATAAAGCCCAAGCAATGAGAGATAAAAACGATGACCTCGTAATGTCTCTTGCGATCGGTATTTGGCTTTATGATACTACAAATGGAAGAAACAAGCAGTCGGTAGATATAAACGCTACCATGTTAGCGGCCATGGGCGTACATAAAAACTCTCCGCCCGCTACTTTAGATCCTAATTTAAGAGATCACGCTCGAATTAATCCTTTTAAACCAGTTGTGTTAAAAAATATTCCGGGAGAAAATTCTGAAGATAAATCCCCTCACCCGGTTTACGGAAACATGGATTGGTTGATAAAATAGTAACAGTTAGTTTATTGTGGAAAAAGTATGTCAAATAAAAACCCATCATTATTCGGAAGATTAACCCAGCTTTTTAGAGCTGGGCCTTCTATCAAAAGAAGAGTTAGGACTTTTGATCCTGACGCAACTTCAAAGAGCTCTTTAGAGCAATTTAAAGCTGCACATAGAGACGTTTACTCTAGTACTTTAAGTGCTTATGGATCTTTTGATAGAATGGCTAGATATTCAGATTTTTCTGAAATGGAAGCTACTCCTGAAATAGCTTCTGCGTTAGATATTTACTCTGAAGAAACTGCATCTCCAGACGAAAAAGGAAATGCGCTGCACATCTATTCAGAAAATAGAAAAATTAGAGAATTGCTAAGAACTCTTTTTTATGATACGCTAAATGTAGATTTTAATTTAACTTTGTGGGTTAGAAATCTTTGCAAGTACGGAGACTTTTTTCTTTTTAATGACGTAGATCCCCAGTATGGTATTATAGGTGCGTATCCTATTCCTATATCAGAGATAGAAAGAGAAGAGGGATACGATGCTGATGATCCTGCAGCAGTTAGATTTAGATGGATGACTCAAGGGAACCAAGTTTTAGAAAACTGGCAAGTAACCCACTTTAGGCTTTTAGCTAATGATGCTTTTCTCCCGTATGGTTCAAGCGTTTTAGATCCAGCGAGAAGAATATGGCGTCAGTTAATTCTTATTGAAGATGCAATGCTGGTTTACAGAGTTATTCGAGCACCAGAAAGAAGAGTTTTTTATATAGATATTGGAAATGTTCCGCCTGATAATGCAGCCGAATATTTAGAACAAGCTCGAGCTTCACTTAAGACAAACCCAGTTATTAATAAGAACGATGGCAGAGTTGACCTCAGATACAATCCACTCTCAGTAGATGAGGATTACTTTATTCCTGTTAGAGGTGGTGACTCAGGGACAAAAATCGAATCTCTTGCTGGTGGACAAAATACAGCAGCTATTGAAGACGTTGAATACATACAAAAGAAAATGTTCGCTGCGCTTAAAGTTCCTAGAGCTTACCTTGGATATGATGAAGAAATTGGATCTAAAGCAACATTAGCCCAGGAAGATATTCGATTTAGTAGGACTATAGCTAGGATTCAAAAAACAGTTATTGCAGAATTAAATAAGATAGCAATGATCCATTTATATTCACATGGCTTTGATGGAGAAGATTTAATAGATTTTAATCTTAAGCTTTCTAATCCATCTTCTATAGCCCAGCAGCAAAAATTGGAATTAATAAGTACTCGATTTGATATTGCTGGAAAAGTTCCAGAAGGAATGGTCGATAAAAGATGGGTCAGAAAAAATGTTTTAGGTCTTACTGATGAAGAAATTGACCATATTGAAGAAGGAATGTTAAACGACGCTAAATCAGCAGCGGAGCTTGAAAGCGCTGGATCTGCTGAAGCTGGCGGCGGCGGAGATGAAGGCGGCGGAGATGAAGGTGGAGGGCTCTTCGCCTCTGACAATATATCAGGCAAAATACTAGACTCTCTTCCAGTAAACCAGACCAAAGGCAAGTCTTCTTTTAACGAGCTAGACCAAGATGAGAATTATGATGAAGACGAAGATGATATAGTAAGGCTTAGCATTGATGACGAAGAAGGGTTGATAAAAGTAGACAACATGGTTAAAAATGTTTGGGGTGAACCATTAAAAAAATCTAGAAAAAATACTAACTCTAGTGGAAATATTCATAGCCCAGATTTTAAAAGCATAACAGGCGTTGGGAAAAGCACTAGAAAAAGAGACTCAATGAATGAGCCATATGATCAGAGTTTTTTTAGAAACCCTTTTGGTGAAGGTCTTATAGATAAATTAGAAGAAGAAGGAAGTCTAGCAGAGACGTCAGAGTCTCCTAGATTAAATAATAGATCTATTTCCTTTTTAAATAACTTATCTAAGGTGATAAGTAATAAACAGAGTACTAGTTTATTGAGTGAAGACTCTGACTTAGAGCTTGAGATCATTGATGAAAATCTCACGGTGAAAAATGCCTTGAGCGGGGATGATGATGAAACATAATAAAAAAAGAAATGTCGGTATAATTTATGAACAACTAGCTCAGTCTTTTTCTGAGTCTTTAGTTGAAAAAAACCAGAAAAAAGCAATGCTGGTAAAGAAAATAATAGACCAACATTTTCATAAAGATGGCGAAATATTTAAAGAGTTTAAGATTTTTAATGCTTTAGTTAAAGTTTATGCAAGTAGCGATTCTTTAGCAACTAATATTTTAAAAGAAGCTAAAGAAGCCACAAGGTCTTTAAACAGAAAGAAACTTGATATAGAAAAATCTCTTCTTATAAAAGATATTAACTACACTTTAAATGAAAACAGTTTTTACTCTAGAAATATCTTGGAATATAGAAACCTGGCAACTGTTCAAAGCTTAATGAACTTATGGTGCCAAAATTCTAAAAACGATTTAGAAAAACTAGTTATTTTTGAGGGGAAAGCTCATAACATTCTTAGGGAAGAAAAAACTAAGATTAATATAAAAGAGCAAGTAGACGGAAATATTGATAATTTAGTTGTAAGAGTAATGGAAGAAAAATTTCAAAAGAAGTATAAATCAATACTTTCAGAAACTCAATCTAAAATAATTCAAAGTTATGTATGCGAAGACCACGAGCGCTTTAAATCGATATTAAAAGAAGTTAAACACCAAGTTATCGAGAAAACAAAAAGCTATAGTGGCGTTTGTGAAAATAAGATTCTTTTGGAAAAATCTGAAAAAGTTTTGTCTAACCTAAACATGCTGAACGAAAATATAGTTGACGATGAAAATGTTGCAAAGTTTTTATTAGCTTGCAAACTATGTGAACAACTAGAGGAATCGCAAAAATGAATAAAAAGCTACTAACAAGTTGGCAGCCATTTGATTATAGCGCTGATATGATAAAAGAATCAAGAGAATCTAATGGCGGAAAAATTGTCTTAAAAGGTGTTCTTCAAAAAGCTGAAACTTTAAATCAAAACGGCAGAGTTTATCCGTCTATCATCTTAGAAAGAGAAGTTAGAAACTATCAAAAGTTTATTCAAGAAAATAGAGCTCTTGGAGAATGTGACCACCCTGAAAGTTCTGTTGTGGAATTAAAAAATGTTTCTCATATTGTTAGAGAAGCTTACATGGATGGAGATGTATGTTACGGGTCTGTTGAGTTATTAGATACTCCAGCCGGTAAAATATTACAGAGCCTTGTTGAATCTGGCGTCACACTCGGTATTTCTTCAAGAGGAGTTGGTTCTACTCGCCGGTCTGGCGATACTGACGTTGTCCAAGATGATTTTCAGCTAATCTGCTGGGACTTTGTTTCAGAACCATCAACTCCCGGAGCGTTTATGATGAGAGAAGGAAGAGAAATTTCAGAATCAGATCTCAATAAACATTTTAATCAAACTGATAAAATTGATAGAATATTTAATGATATTTTGAATTGGGAGAAATAAAATGGCAAAAGTTCACAAATCAAATCATACTTACGCACCAGAATACCAAATATCAGGTATACCGTTTGTATCTTCTAGCGCTGGAACAGAGGTTGCAGATGGTGCAGCTACACAGCTTAATTTTCCAGGAGTAACTCGGTGGGTTCAAATAAGAAATATTGGTAGCAACCCTCTTCATGTAGGTTTTACAGCGCTTGGAGTCGTTGGCAAAGGCGCAGCTACTGGGTCTAATCCAGTCGATGGAAATTCTCATCCACCAACCGCAGGACACGCTACAGAATTAGAAGCAACAGCAAATCACAAAAACTATTTTGTAATACCCGCAGCTGGCGCTAATGCTGATAATGCTACTTCAGTAAGGTGGGAACTTAAGTGTACAAAATTATTTTTTGCAGGCAGTGGCGGAACTACTGGGTTTTCAGTTGTTGCAGGAATTACTGCAATTCCAGAAACAAATTACTTTTTATTGTCTGGATCTCAAGGGTTCAGGGGAGTTGGTTAAGTTATGGCTAAAATGTCAAAAAGTCAGTTAAAGAGTTTAATTAAAGAATGTTTAGTAGAAGTTTTAGTTGAGGGTTTAAATCCTAGTTTATCAAGTGTTAGTAACTTAAAAGAGTCTAAAAGTTCCAGAAAAAAACGCCCTACGAGTTCATCTAGGCGACCTGCCTTAGATAACATAAGAATGAATAACAAAATTCAAGAGAGCGTATCTTTGGCAACTGCAGACCCTATATTAGGTGAAATGCTAGCAGATACTGCCGCAACAACTCTTCAAGAGCAAATTGAAGGAAGTAAGGATTCACGTTCTTCACACCGTCAACAAGTAGCAGCTAATGGAGACGACGCAGCTAAAATAATGAGTGGGGCTGATCCCACTGATGTTTTTGGGGATGCAGCAAATAATTGGGCAGCCCTAGCTTTTAACAATGTAGAAAAATAATTTTAAGTATAATTAGTTGAAAGTGTGATAATTAATTAAAAGTCATTTTTAAGGAGTCCAAAATGCCAAGAATCAAAAAGCTTACGCCAAAATTGCTGCGTAGAATGATTATTGAAGAAAGAAGAAAACTGCAAGAAACTTCTGATCCAGTCGCTGCTGGAATTGAAGATCCTGCAAAAGTTTCTGCCGAAGAGGTAGACGCTGATGCGCAAGCACAAACTTTAGAGAAAGATATCGATCATCTTAAAGTGTTAAAAGTTCAAGAGTCAAAACTTCGTAAGAGGTTAAGAGAAGTTAGTAGTCGAAGAAGAAAAGTTTCAAATAGAATTAAAAGAAAACTATAAGGAAATAAAAAATGGCAACTAAACAAGGAACAACGACTCGTCTTGGCCCCAACGGTACTGGTACTCTTGGAGCTATTGGCGGACTTTCAGAAAGTAATACAACCGTCTTAAGTAGTATATTTCCGGGTTCTCCTGTGGGAAGTGTGGATGCGTTAAACGATGATGGGTCTAAAAATCCAGAGTCTAACCCTATCTATAAGCATTATATTAGTGTAGCTAGAGGCACTATCACCGGAAACTCTGATTTTGGAGATGTTGATTTAACTTTTAACACCGCTAATAATCAGTTAGGAGACAAGGGACCTAATGAGTTAGGCGAAGCAAGTACGGGCGCTGGTGGTTTACCAGCAAACGCATTTGTTCCGAATCCTACTTCGCCTGGCGTTGGAGAAGGAGTAAATCCAGCTTCAATGGCAGCAGCTCCTGAAAGCTTTGTAGGGAAAGCAGCAAATGCCACTCCTTTCAATGGAGACGGGTCTCAAAAAGGCGTCAAAGAATCTTCAGCGCAGCAGGCTTTAGCCGCTTCGACTTTAGGTCAATATGGATTAGGTAGCTCACCTTATGGTGGGTAACTAAGACTACTGAAGATTTTTAATCGTGATACCGAAGCACCCCACATCTATTACTGGTTATCCTTACGATAGCAGAAACGATGTGGGGTATGGTATTTCTAAAGCTAAATTTCATACTCCTAGAATTTTTAACCAATATTCAGAAGAACCTGAAGAAGAAGAAGAAGAATTGGAAAATTATATTAATGATAAAACATATAATGCCGTCTTAAGTAAGCTTTTAAAGTACTCTTCAGGTGATCCTTTAGCAAAGAAAAAGTCAGATCCATTTTACTATGCTGGCGCAGCGACTAAAATATCAGAGACTTCAACTGCAAAAGGAATGGTACCTTTTCCAAAAATGTATAATAAAAAAACTTCATCAGGAACAGGGGGAACGGGGACAGCTCTTCCTAATTCTGGGCCAACTTCAGGGTTTAGAACTAACTCTAGACCGACTGGGACAAAAAGAGGATTTTCAAAAAGTCCATACCCCAGCGCTGAAGAGGACAATAGTTTAAGTTATACTTTGGAAGATATACTTAATTCTGACGTGGACGAGAAACACTTAAATAATTTACGAAAAGTAGTATTTTTAATTCACAAAGAACAAGAATACAAAAAATAGGTATGGAATAAGCACTTTGAAAGTTATATTTAATTCAAAATGCCTACGCAGGTGGAAAATATGAGTTTAAACCTTTATCAAGAAGCCATTATTGAAGCTAAGCAGCTTAGACAAGTTGCTGAGCAGAATGCAAAAAATAAAATTATTGAAGCTTTGACGCCTCAAATTCAAGTCATGATAGAACAACAACTATCAGATGACTTAGATGATTTAGAGAGCGAACCAGCTTTAGAAAACGAAATAGAAGTCGATCAAGACTTAGAAGATTCACCACTTCCTCAAAGTGAAGAGCTTCCTCCTTTAACTTTAGATTTAGGGTCAGCTCTAGATTTAGATTCAAGTGAGTTGGAAGATTTTAATGATGAAGAAGATGACGACGACGATGATTCTGATATCACGTTAGATGTTGACGGTGAATTAAAACTAGATTTTGAGAGTGATGATGACGACGATGACGACGACGATGAAGACGAGCTTTTATTAAGTAAGTCAGGCGTCGAAATGCTTGAGTCATATATTCACAAGTCAAGAAATAAGAAAATTGTTAATAAAGTTAATGTTTTAGAGAGTAAAGTTAAAAATTTAAATAAAGCAATAGGGGCTGTAGATTTTCGAAAGTTAACTCTTTCTGAAAAGAAAATAGCCTTGACGTACTATGGCAGATTATTAAATGAACTGTTTAGTTTGTCGCAAAGCGTAATAATTATGAGCGAGTCTGTTGACGAGAGACTCGAATACCGAATTCTAGGAATGCTTAAGGAGATAAAAGATATGTCTAGGAGAAAAGATAGGTCAGCGTTCCGTAGACTCTTCGAAGAGTTGACTCAAGATGAGGGGCTCCGTGAACAGGAAGATGATACGGCCGAAGCTGAAGATAATGAAGAAGCTACAGAAGCTGCAGACGTAGATGTCGATGCTGCACAGGGCGCACTTGAAGATTTAGGTGCTGCACTTGGGCTTGACGTTAACGTTGAAGATGAAGGTGGCGATGATGAGGACGAGGACGACGAAGAAGTTGAACTCGAGCTTGAAGAAGGCGATCACGCTGATGAGGGAGAAGATGAAATGGATGAGACTGAGGACGAAATGGACGAAGTATACGAAATTTCTGAAGCTGCCATCGCAAGAGAACTTCGCCGTATGAGAAAAATTAGAGAGCAGTCTGAAGCTGCTGTCGAAGCAGATCCAGCACTTCAACACGGTGGTGAAGAAGTCGGTGATGTTATTCTTGATGTTGATGAAGAAGATCTCATTAACGCTTTAGCAGACGAAATTGGCGATACTGATGTACCAGCTACACCACCCATGGTTGCAGCTGAATCAAGACGTCGACGCAGAAGAAATTCTAGAAGAAATCTTGGTGAATCCAGAGTTTCTAGAGAAAATAACAGACTCAAAAAACAACTACAAGAAATGAACCTATTTAATGCCAAGTTGCTATTCGCAAATAAGCTCATGCAAAATCGTGGACTTTCGACTAAGCAGCAACGCACAATCGTTGAAGCACTTGATAAGGCATCAACAATAAAAGAAGCTAAGGTCTTATACCAAGCACTTAGCAATTCACTACAGCACAGATCAGGAAAGTCCCTTAATGAGGGATCATCCCGATTGCTATCATCCGCATCCAGATCAACCCGGTCGGCAGCCCCGGCGAAAAGTGGTGTTGAGGTCGACAGATGGGCAGTCCTTGCTGGACTTCACAACAAATAAACCCTTAAAAGGAGAAAACTAAAATGAGTAATAAGAAATTTTCACTCGAACAGTTGACCGAGGGTATTCGACAACGACACGTCGGAACCCATAACCGTCGACTGGTAGAAAAGTGGGCCCGAACAGGACTTCTAAGAGGTCTTGAGGGAACAACCCGCGAGAACATGGCAACTTTGCTTGAGAACCAAGCAGCCCAGGTTCTTAGAGAGGCTAACAGTCTTTCAACTGGAGGTGGTAATCTAACTGCTTCTGGCGATATTCGTGGTTTTACTAATATCGCATTCCCAATCGTTCGCAGAGTATTTGGCGGATTAGTGGCAAATGAGCTGGTTTCAATCCAGCCTATGAGTCTCCCATCCGGTCTTTTATTCTACCTCGATTATACTTACGGCACACCAAAGGGTGGAGCTGCTGGAATGGGAGCAACCTATAATTCAGGTTCTTCCGTATACAATGCTCCAACTGGCAAAGGCGTACGCTCTGGTTCACTCGGCGTTGGCGGTCAATATGACTTAGCTGGCTCTGGTTACTCTAGAGTAAGCAAAACCAATGCACTTGACCCCCTCGATTCGCCTTTCGTATTTAGAGGTGCTCACGGTGCTTCTGGAACTAGCATTTCTGCAGCAACCGTTGCAGCCGCTACTGGTTCTGACGGTAAGCTTCTTCAGTTCGATCCTCAGATCTGTACTGCCATTGAAGCTGGTCTTAGTCACAATCTTTCCGGTGCAGCAAACTACTCGTTTATTGGTGTTAAAGCCAGCTTATTGAGTGGCTCTGATCTTACACAGATCAAAGATGTAGCACTTTTTGCAGATGACACTGATACGCCACCAATCAATATCAAGACTATTGGTAATGATGTTAATGGTTCTGCTATTCAAGATGGTCTTGGGGTATTTAACGTACGCCGACTTAACCAGCTTGGTACTTGGAACGGAAGCACATTCGTAGCTGATCCGCTTGCAGATCCAAATGCTTCAACCACTGTTGTTCTTATGGTTGTTTCTGGTGTTATTGAGGGTAATGTAGCTGGCGCAACTGCGGCAAAGACATCTGGTCGAGCCACTGTTGGTTATCTCGCTTCACCTTCATTAAGCACTGGAACTGGTGATACTCTAGTTATTCCAACATTCGAGTCTGATTTTGGATCTTCTCCATCTCCGGAAATTCCTGAGATTGATATTAAGATTGAATCAATTGCAGTTACTGCAGTTACTCGTAAGCTTCGCGCTCGTTGGTCTCCAGAGCTAGCTCAGGACTTGAACGCTTATCACAGCCTTGACGCTGAGGTTGAGCTTACTCAGATTCTCTCTGAGCAGGTTGCACTAGAGCTTGATAGAGAGATTCTTAATGATCTCCTTACGCAAGCTAAGACTAACTACTACTGGTCTAGAGCACCTGGCAAGTTTGTTAACAAGACAAATGGTTCTCTCGTATCTCGTGGATCTAGCCTCGAGGCTGGTCCAGCATTCACTGGTACTGTCCGTGAATGGTATGAGACGCTTACAGAGACTATTATCGATGTTGCAAATGAAATTCACCGCTTAACTCTTCGTGGTTCTGCTAACTTCATCGTGGTTAGTCCTGATGTTGCTACAATCCTCGAAGCCTCAGTTCTTTACCGTCCTAAGTACACCTTGGACGGAGACGGACAGGTAGGCGGACCAATGAGCATCGGTGCTGATGTAGCTGGTACTCTTAGTAATCGCTTCACAGTCTATAAGGACCCTTACTTCCCACGGAACAAGGTACTTATTGGATACAAGGGCGGAAGTTACTTAGAGACTGGATATGTCTACGCACCTTATGTACCACTTATCGTCACTCCAACGATCTTCGCACCAGAGGACTTCACCCCGCGTAAGGGTGTTATGACTCGCTACGGTAAGAAGATGGTTCGTTCTGACTTCTACGGTACAGTTACTTGTATGGATATGAACATTATCTAATAAATCAGTTAATTCTGGTATAAGGGCAGCTTTTCGGAGCTGCCCTTTTTTTTATTCATATTAATTTATTTAATTAAGCGTAAGTATTATATTTAGAGATAGGCCCGATTTGTTATAATCACTTGACACCCGCAAGAAATCGGAATCATCGGGAGCAAAAAGGAGAAAAGATTATGCCCTCAATTACATATGATCCCAATAAAGGGATAATTTCTAGAGCAGGGTCAGGCTTTACAGTGCGAGGTCCTATAACCCAAGCAACTGAAACGCTGACAATTGCCACAACAGAAACAGCAACATTAACTAACCATGGAGTTAGTTCTATCACAACATCAGGCGGAGCTTCTGGAGATGTTACTTTACCAGACGGTACTAACATCGGAGACGAAAAATTTGTTGTATTAGCATCTGATGGTGGAGATTTAACTTTAGTAGTTACTACACACGAAACGTCAGCAGACGAAAACTTTACAGCCGCTGAAGCTGGAGATTGTATTCTCCTAATGTGGGGTGGAACCAAATGGTACACCGTAGCTAATAACGGCATGGCCACTTAATAAAAGGAGATTAGAAATGCCCAAAGTTAAATACTCAGCAGGACAAGGTCTTGTTACAACCCCAGGAAGTGGGTTCGTAGTAGGTACCCAACTTAGACAAGATTTGCAGACTTTAGCACCAGATGTAGGTGGAACAGCAACTCTTAAAAATTATGGAATAACTTCAATTGATACTACAGCTGGTGCTTCTGGAGTTTTAACTCTTCCAGACGGATCTATCGTTGGACAACTTAAAACAATTGTTTTAACCACTGATAACGGTGACGCGCAAGTTGAAGTAACAAGCCACGTTGATGGAGCTGGCGGAAACACTTTTACAGCAGCAGATGCAGCCGATTTTTTAGTTCTTATTTGGAACGGAACAAAGTGGGACACAGTCAAAAACACAGGGTGGGCTGTATCATGATAAATTTTAGAATTAAAGGAGGGCATCATGCCTAAGGTAGTATATACACCAGGAAAAGGATTAGTTGAACAGCCCGGTACTGGATTTTTCATTAAAGGTGTTGGAGTTTCTGGAGTAGAAAACACAGTAGAGTTTAAAGGTGGCTTGTACACCATTACTTGTGAAACTGACGTCGCCGGCGGATTAAATGATAAAGGTTTTGTCTTTTACGATAGAGACGGAGCTTCTTATGGAATCGGATTCAACGTTGGTGCTGCAGGCGGCGGTGCTCCAGCGGCTGACAACCAACTTACAGTAGCATTTGCTAACGGTCGAGTTGCTGCTTCTATTGCTTCTGATATAGTTTCAGCGGCTGATGGCGACGGAACTTTTAATGCAAAGTTTGAGTTTGAAGCTGCAGGCGCAGTTTTAAGTATTTACGTTTTAGAGTGCGGTGAAATGTCCGTACCAGGCGTTAAAAGTGATGATACGGGGTTTGCTACCGGACTAGCTTTATCTCATGACGGCTCTGGAACACTAAGCGCTTCAGCAAATTCAAACGTTACTTTAGCTTCTGCATCAGATGTTGCTAATGTTGAAAATGAAGTTCCGTTGGCAGACGGAAGCGTGATAGGCCAAAGAATCACAATACACCAAACTACTCAACCATCTAATACTTTTATAAAGCTTACAGGTAAATTTACTGATGGTACTCATAGTAGAACTACATGCACGTTTGCAGCGCTGGATGCCGATCACTGGGTAAGTTTAATCTGGAATGGTTTAAGGTGGGCAGATTTAGGAGATGACGGGGTTACATTCGGCTAATTTAGTCTCTTTTATAATTTGATACTAAGGGTGGCAGTTCATATTGCCACCCTTTTTATTTTAACTTAATAATTAATAGTATAATATTATGCGTATTGTGATTTTACGCTTTAAAGAAAGAGATGAGAAATGGCTAGTAGTATGAAATCGGCTTTAGAGCCAACAGAATACCCTAGAAAGTCTAAAAAAAAAGATCACGATAAAAAAAAGAAAATAGAGGTAAAAAAAGATATGAGCACGCAAGATTATGATGATGATTTCGACTTTGTAGAATCATACGACGAAGATCCCGCAGGCGGCGACGAAAGGATGCTTCCAGAAAACGAAGCTCCATCAGCAATATCCTGTGCTTTTGTCGGTATTGGTGGTGGTGGAGGAAAGTTAGCAAAAGCTTTTTTAGATTTAGGCTTTAACAAAACTCTTCTAGTTAACACAACAGAAAAAGACCAGCCTGCAGGAGTTCCGGAAGAACACTTTTTATTATTGCCAGGAGCTGATGGCGTAGGCAAGGACGTGGACTTAGGAAAAGAGGTCCTTAGTAATAATGGTGCTTTAGTAGAAGATACACTCAGAACCCGGATCGGGAAAGTAGATTGGTTATTTGTATTAGCCGGCGGTGGTGGAGGTACTGGTAGTGCTTGCCATAGCCTGCAGTCTTCTTTTGAAAGATATATGAGTTCTGTAGGGTCTGAAGGAAAAGTTGTTTATGTTGTAACGAAACCATCAGCTCAAGAACTATTAAACCCGACAATAAAAACAAACTCTAATTCAGTTTTAAAAGATGTAGCTAATCAGCCTCACATTGTTATAGATAATGAAAGACAACTACAGCTTCTTAGAGGAAAAGTAGGCCTTCTCGGAATGTATCCGGCGGCTAATAAAAACTTTTCAAAGCTTATTGCGCAAGTTCTTAAACTTGCTAATGAAAATTCTCCTATTCAAACTTTTGACTCAAAAGATTTAGAAAAATGTTTAGCATCTCCAGGCAGAATGTTAGTTGGCAGCACTATTGTTAGAGACGTTTCAGACAGAGATCTTGGATCGACTTTATATCAAGGGTGCATTAAATCATCTCCATGCCCTGCTCCTGCAAAACATTCTAAAACAGGAGTTATGCTTTTAGTTGTAACCCCAGAGATTGCTGCTGACCCAGAAGTATCTAATAAAATCGAGGCTGCATTTTCTTATGTTGGCGGAAGAACTGATACCTTATTCAGCGGCGTATATTTGAAAGAAAAGCTTCCCGGCTTAATTGCAATATCTATTTTAGGCGGAATGTAATAAAATTAAAAAAAATTATTTTTACTTTTCTATGTAAAATTTACACGCAGATTTCCATCGGGGAAACACTTACCAAATATGCTCTAAGAATCTATTGATTTCTATTTTATACTTATGAATGACGTAGAAATGGAGCGCTCATGTCATCAACAGCTTTTTATAAAACTTTGAATCCCACTCCTTTTGGAATCTTTGATAGCGAAGAAAACTTTCAAAAAGATGCAGACTCTATAGTATTATATGTCAAAAGAAAACTTGGCGACGACATTCTTAGCGTTGAGCTTACTAAAAAACAGATCTGGGCTTGCTTTGAAGAATCAACGATGGAGTATGGTACTTTAATTAACGAGTATCAAACAAAATCTCAGCTTTCTAATTTAATGGGACTGTCTACAGGTTCAAACGTTCAAGGCAAATACGCACATGAAACTATGGACTTTATCTTACGGCTAGCAGATCCATATGCACAAGAAGCTGGAATTGGTGGTTCATACAATACTCTTTCGGGATCTATACAATTAAATAGAAACCAGCAAGATTACGATATATACAAAAGTCTTAAAGATGAAAGTGGAAACTTAATATTCTCTTCTAGTTTAAATTCTGGTGGTTCTGGAAAAATGAAAATACTAGAAGTTTTCCACTTTTCTCCGCAAGCAGCATATAGATTTTTTGATACAACGTCCGCAATAAATTATCTTAATAACGAATTTTCTTTTGAGTCTTTTACTCCAGAAACGGTATTTTATGTTTTACCAGTTTTTGAAGACGTTCTTCGCGGTGGACAAATGGATATGTCTAATAGAGTTCGTAGATCTAATTTTTCTTATAGAACTCAAGGAACTAGCATCAGGATTTTTCCAACCCCAACAGAAGAAAGTCCTAAAAAACTTTGGTTTCGAGTAGGTTTTGGATCAGATCCATTTAATCCAGCTTATAATGACGGCTCTATAGAAGGTGTATCAATGCCTTCAAATATTCCTTTTGACTGGATAAAATATGAAACTATTAACAGCATGGGAAAGCAGTGGATTTTTGATTACACTCTAGCTACAAGCAAAGAATTACTAGGAATAGTAAGATCAAAATTTAGCTCTGTCCCAATACCTGGTGGCGATTTGCAATTAAATGGTTCTGATATGATTTCTCAAGGAAGAGAAGACCAAGACAAGCTAAAATCTAACATGAAAGAATGGTTAGAAAGTTTAACGTACGAAAAAATGGTTGAAGGAGAAGCTACAAAAGCAGAAAATCTCCAAAAAGTTCTAAAAACAATACCAATACCCATGGGTAAATGCATTATAATAGGATAAAAAATGGCTAGGCTTTTCGTAACTCCAAGAGAGCTTGATTTAATATCAGATATCTCAAAAGAAATAATAAAAGATGTCGTTGGACAAAAAGTTTTTTACTATAAAGTAAGAAAAGATTTATCTAAAGTTCACGATGTTTATGAAGAATCAGAGATTAAAATTTATGATAATCCTGTCGAGATTGACGCAAGAGTAGAGTGGAATCAAGCGAACTTCACAACTACTCAATTTGGCGGAGAGCAATTTTCTGAAATCACGGTTTGGTTTCAATATAGAGATGTTATACACAAGCAAATTGACGTAGAAGCAGGAGACTATGTTTCTTATGGAGATACTTTTTTTGAAATAACTTCTGCTGTTTTAGATGGAACTATTTATGGACAAGTAGAATATAATACTGGATATCTTCTTAAGTGTCGTCAAGCAAGAAAAGGGCTTATTAATAAAATACCACATGGACCAACTGACGAAGGCTATTCTGATCCAGATGCAGTTCAAAAGACTTTTGTTCAACAAAGAGGATTTGAAACTAATCGCTTAGGTGAAACTGGAGATGTAAGAACTCTAGTTGAACAAGGAAAGTTAGATCCGCCAATTTCTAATGAGCCAGCCGAAGTTTCTCCAAGGGGCGATGATTCTGGAATAAGCTCTTCTTTTTATGCTGATGAAGGCATAGAGGACAAATAAGGATGTCTACCTATTATCAAACAGGAAACGGTCTGAACCCATACGGGTCTTCTAAAGATACAGGAGACGTTGTAGTCCCTTCGTGCACAATTGAAGATGTAGATAGAGCGCTTTTTAATTTGTTTGATAAAGATTTAGATTTATATTTTGAAGATGACGGTAAAAACTCTAAAAGAATTCCAGTTGTTTTTGCTACTGGAGAAAGATTTGCTATCTTAAGAAGAAAAAAGCCTTTAAGAGATAAAGCCGGTGCATTAATTTTACCCTTAGTTTCTATTTTAAGATCTGGAATAAGCCAAAACGCTACTCGTGGTGCCGGGACTAATCAAAATGCTGACATTGTTATAAAAAAGAAATTGTCACCAAAAGATGCAGAATATCAAAGAATAGTTAATAAAGAAGGATTACAAAATCAAGATGATAGAGCAGATAATTCTCACAAGCTTAATCCCAAGGGAAGCGGAACAGCCCCGGGAGAAATAGCTAGGCGAAGTGCTGACACTGAAATATCTCAAGATTTTCAATCTGGAAGACTGTTATCAAACAAGGTAAATAATAACATATATGAAGTTTACACAGTAAGAGCACCTAAATACTTTACAGCAACTTACGATGTTACTATATGGGCACAATATATGCAACAAATGAATAGGGTTTTAACCGCTATTCTTTCTTCTTACCATAGCCAGTCTACAAGATCATTTAGGGTAGAAACTGACAAAGGTTACTACTTTACAGCGTTTTTTGGTGAAAATTTAGGATCAGAATTAAATTTTACTGATTTCTCCGATCAGGAGAGAATAATTAAGTATACAATGACTGTTGAGGTAACAGGTTATATTATTAATCCAGAATTTCCAGGTGGAGAATCTACAGTGAGAAAATACACTTCAGCTCCACAGATTTCTTTTGATATGGTCCAAGTAAATGCAATGCCAGTTCCAATAAAAACAGAGGGGATTCCAAGTGAAGACCCCAACCAATATATTTTAGAAGATCTCAGAACTCTTGACGAGCCACAACCGTCATCAGTAATAGGCGGTAAGGCTGTTACAGAAAATCCAGAGTTTTATAAAACTACTTCAGTTGGTGGCACTGAAGCTGGTAGAGATCCGTTGAGAGTTAAAAGAGTTTACACAGATAAAATAACAGGAAAAACAGTTTCTCAAGATTTACCTATTAAATCTAGAATAGCCAGAAAAGGGGAAACTGTTTATAAAGAACAACTAACATTTGATTTAGGTGAAATAGTCCTAACACCAAAATAGTTTTTTGAGTTTGAGATTAATACTTACTATAGACAGCGTAAGAGCTTGAGGAGATAAAACATGGCAGAAACAACTTTCCGATCTCCAGGATTTTTTGAGCAGGAGATAGACTTATCTCAGGAGAAATCGAGTCCGGTTGGAACTCCTGCAGGAGTCATTGGCACTGCAGAGAAAGGACCGGCATTTGTTCCTGTAACAATAGGGTCTTTTGCAGATTTTGAAACGAGATTTGGTTCACTAAACCCAGATAGATTTGGTCCGTATGCGGTTAAATCTTATTTTGATCAGAGAACTAACGATACAGGCCAAGGTGCCGCAGTAACTTATACTAGGGTATTAGGAGCGGGTGCTAATGCAACTTCAGCTGATATCACAAACACTCAAATTTTTGGAGTAACCAAAAATGCGGGTTTTAAAGTATTAAGTTCCAGCGCCGGTGCAGGCAAAGATTATAGTGACACAAACCCAACTGCAAGAGGCGCGGTACAGTTTTTAGTAGCTACACACCATGTCTCAGCTTCAGAAGAAGGCGTTGGATATCCACAGTTTAGTGATAACTCTAGTTTCCCTGATTTAGCAACAAGAGGATCAGCGGCAAACAACTACGGGAATGCAAACGATGTTTCTTTAGTAAGAGGAGTTTTGCTTAACTCTACAGGGTCAAGATGCTTAGTGGCAAGCTATAATCAGCATATCAATGGATCTTGGCTTAGAGGCACCGAAACTGGTAAATTGCTAGCGACTCAATTGTACGGTACAACTACATCAATAAAAAATAACCCTCAATTCCAGACATTTAAGCTTGTTTTATCTTCTTCATCTGGGCAGTCATTTGGAAATGATGACAGCGTTCCTGGTTTAAGAATATATACTGCTTCTTTAAACCCTGCTAGTCCTCACTATATTAGTAAAGTCTTGAATACTTCGCCAGATTTATTTCAAGAGACTGAACATTTACTTTATTTAGATTACGCAGTAGAAGACGAATTAGCACCAGTAAGTAATAATGCTAATGCTATTGCTATTTTATCAGGGTCTGGCATTACAAACAACGTTGGTCTTGGCGACAATTGGATGAATTCTTTTGGTAGATATGATTCTAGATATACTTCACCAAGAACCCCTGATTTCATATCTCAGCCTTACGGAACTCAAGAATATAACTTATTCCACGTAGAGTCTTTAAGTGATGGAGCTTATGCGAACACACAGCTAAAGATTTCTATTAGTAATTTAGTAGCTTCAACAAATCCAAACAATAAGTTTGGAACTTTCAATCTTGAAGTAAGAAAACTAAGAGATTCAGATACGGCAAAAGAGTTTGTAGAAGTTTTTCCAAACTTATCTTTAAATCCAAATGATGAAAGATTTATAGGTAAACAAATTGGAGACATGAAAGCTAAATACAACTTTGATGCTGAAGATCCAAATGAAAGAAGAGTGATTGTTACGGGTAAATACCCCAATAGATCTTCAAATATAAGAGTTGTTATAAACAGCGATGTATATGACAAAGTCATACCTAATGACGCTATGCCTTTTGGATTTAGAGGAATTCCTGTTCTTAAAACAACAGATACTCTAACAGACATCCGAAATGGAGTTTCTTCATATGGTTCAACTATAACAACTAGCGAAAATCACAACTTTAGACTACAGTCAAACTCTGATAATAAAAGCGTTACTCCAGTTGATAGTGGAATGAATATAACTCTTACCGGCTCTATTGTTCCACCAATACCCTTTAGATTTAAAGTCACTCGCGGCGCTGTTAAACAAACAGATCTGCAGTTCAAAGGCGATGTTGGTGAAAATGAATCAGTAGATCCTAGATTTTATTGGGGAGTTAATACTACTAAGCTGAATGTTTCTTCTTCTTATAACAGTACAGGCGGAACAGTACCAACTCTTAATCCAAACCCAGGCACTGAGTTTAATCCATTGATTTTAGCTTATAGTAAATTTAATGGAATTGAAAATGTCGACAATGTTGTAACTGGATCTGGTAAAGATGTATTCAACAACAACAAGTTTACTTTAGCTCGAGTTGCTCTTTATAATTCAGAAACAAATTTTAGCAATTTAACTGGTTCAGCTAATGAGCATATGATTCAAGCTGCGTATTTTAGAAGTTCTGATCCAGACGGAACAAACTATAGAATTAATGATTCAGTCGGTTCTCATGGCCAAAGAATTACTTTTGCTTCTTTGATACAGTCAAGCTCAGTCAAGTTTAATAGATTTTCTGATTTTGCAAAGTTTACGACTATTTTCTACGGAGGATTTGACGGACTTAATGTTTTAGATAAAGACAGTAGACTTATGAGAGATAAAGCGGCGTCTATAGATGCTGGCGGAAAAGCCGGCTCATCTTTTACAGGCGGTCTTGGTCTTAAAGGAACTGATGATTCAACAATGTCTGGTGCAGGTGTACTAAACAATGTGGTTTCTGCTTACAGAAAAGCCACTGAGTTAATGACAGACCCAATGATGGTAAGAACACACATCTTAGCTATTCCGGGCATGAGAGATCAAAATATAACTAATTATGCATTAAGATTGAACAAAGATTACTCAATGTCATTCTATATAATGGATATGCAGCATTATAATGAAGGTGAAACTCGTCTCTTCGATGATTCTACTTCATACTCAGATCCACGAGAGACTGCTGAACAATTTTTATCCAGAGGAGTTGATAATAACTATGCTGGGACATACTATCCAGATGTTTACATTGAAGACACTGTTAATAACAGAAACGTCAAAGTACCATCTTCAGTAGTCGCTCTTGGCGCACTTGGAAATAATGACAAGGTTGGATATCCATGGTTTGCACCAGCAGGATTCTCAAGAGGAAGCCTAACAAGTGTACGTAATATTGAAGTTAGGTTAAATACTGCTGATAGAGACACACTTTATGACGCAAGAATTAATCCAATTGCTAACTTCAGTGGTGGTCAACACGTTATCTTTGGTCAGAAAACACTTCAGCAAGCAAAAACTGCGCTTGATAGAGTTAATGTTAGAAGAATGCTTCTAGAAGTCAAAAGGCTGATAATTCAAATTGCAGATAAATTCTTATTTGAACCAAACACTGCTGCTACTAGAAATAAATTTGCAGCACAAATCGCTCCAATACTAGCGTTAGTTCAAGCTCAAGAAGGAATTGAAAAATTCTCAGTTATTTGTGATTCAACTAATAATTCAGCTGAAGACGTAGAAGGAAATAAAATGAACGGACGAATTGTTATCGTCCCGACTAGAACAATCGAGTTTATCGCAATCGACTTTATTATAACAAAATCAGGCGTAGAATTCGCGTAAGTGAATATGTATCTTAAAGCTTAAAGATATTAGGAGAAATAAATGAGCGGAGAATTAACATTCAGAAGTCCCGGCGTTGGAACCAGGGAAATCGACCTAAGCGGCCCTGAGGCGATTTCTCCTTTGGGTACTCCTGCCGGTATTATTGGGACGTCACTACAAGGCCCAGCTTTTGTGCCGATAACGGTTGGAACTTGGCAAAATTTTGTCGTTACATTCGGAAATACAGACGGAGAAAAATTAGGGCCTCTTGCAATGTACGAGTGGATGCAAAAAGCTAAAGCTGGAACTTATGTTAGAGTATTGGGCGTTGGAGATGCTAAAAAGCGTTTAACCAATGCAGGATCAGATAATGACGGTAATGCTATTGAAGCTGGTGGAGTTAAAAACGCTGGGTTTACAGTTGGCCAAAGGCTTCCTAAGGAAAACGGTTATCTTGGAGATAATCCATATGCAAGCACAAGCGCAGAAATATCAGGTAGAACCTATATGCTAGCTGCTTTTATGTCAGAATCAAACGGTTCAGATTACCTTAGCTCAGCAGGCATTCAAAACGCAGCCGAGGTTGGAACTGTTGCAGCTACTACTAAGTTAACTTCAACGGTAGGAGCCTTTGCACACAGTACAAGCTTTACAATCAATGTTCCTGTAGCTGCTGGTGGAGAATCTGGCGACGTTACCATTCTTTTCGGTGATGGCTTAGGCACCGGTGCTGCAAACCAGATAAGAATCCGTCGTGATGCAGGTGGGGTGGCTGTTGCGGCAGACAACCTTGCACAAGCCCTTGTTTTTGCAATCAATGGAACAGAACCAGCCGGTGCTACTCCAAGCGGAGGAGGAACATACGTTGCAACTGATGTTGGATTTGCTACCAGCGGTCGTGGCGCATCAGGAATTCAAGGCGTTACGGCTACCCTACAAGGATCTGCAGTGATTATTACTGCTGATGCCCTTGGAACTGCGGCTAACTCTACAGTGCTAACAGATGTTCTTGGAACTCCTATTGCAACAGCAGGAGGAGCTGATCCTTTAGCTCTGGCAGGCGGCGCAACCGGCATTCCATCAGTTCCGATCCTACGAGGAGTATTAATGGTACCGTCCGGTGTTGTTGCTTCTCTTAAGAGTGCTGGTTATACTTCTAATACTCCAGTAGATGCACAAAAACCAACAGCTGCAACAGGCGGAGGTTTTGTTGGAGACGTAAATATATCTTCAACCAATGATTATGGAATAACTTTACTGTTAAATGGACATATTAATACTGAAGCAAATCCAAACTCTATTCAGGCTTCACTTTCTCCACTAAGCCCGACTTACATTGGGAATGTTTTAAATACTGATCCACAAAAAATTCAAGAAGCTGGACACCTTTTATATAATCACTACCCAATTCACCCAACTGTTGCAGTTGTAACCGGTGCTGGTGTTATGAAGAGAGGCGAAGAGTTTATTCAGTCAGGTTCTAACTTAGAGCCGATTGCTCTCTTGCTAACTAGTTCTCTTGGAAGAAACGTCGGTAGTGCAACTAAGCCAAACTACGAAGGGTTCCAAGATAGATTCCGCACGGCGTTCTCTCCTTGGGTAACATCTCAGAAGTTTGGTTCTGACTTTAAGCAGTTATTTAAAGTTCACTCACTAGATGACGGTGTTAACGGATCAAAATATAGGCTTCAAGTTGAAAATATTAAATCTTCTAATATAGCTGGTGGATATGGCCAGTTTGATCTTAAGGTAATGAGAGTTAATCCACCCAACGGGATTGCTCCTTCCGAAGATGGTGCAGTAGAGTCTTACAACGGTGTAAACCTTGATCCTTCTTCTGACAATTACATTGCAAAAAGAGTTGGAGACTATAGCAAGTATTACGACTTTGATAAAATGGCAGGAAACCAAAGACTGGTAGTTGATGGTACTCACCCTAACGTATCAAATTATATTCGAATCGAAATGCACCCTGATGTGACTAACGGAAACATGGAAAAAGAAGCACTTCCATTGGGATATCGAGGCCCTCACCACTTAGTAACTTCAGGATCAGAGATATTTTTAGCTGAATCTGCTGCAATGTCTGATAAGGGCGGAGATACTGAATACTTCAGAACTACCTCCGTTATGAGAGAAATTAATGAGCCGCCAAACCCGATAAGACGGAACATATCTATTGGAACAGATCCATCTAGAGAAGTCAACAATAGACTTCCTTGGGGATTCCAATTTGAAAATGTAGATTCTGCTCTAGAGCCAAATAGAAACGCTAGCGTTGTTAACAATTCTTCTCTAGCCTTCTTAAAGCATTATCCTTACCATCAGACTTCAAATAGAAAGTCTTGGGTTGGTGATAACAAGGGTACTTTAGATGCCACGGGAACGGTTCTAGATTCCTCTAGATTTAATAATAATGAATTCAATATGGAATATATTCAAATTCATACAAAATCAATCTCAGACACAGTCGACGCTCAGCAGTGGGCATTCGCAGCCTATAGAAGAAATGGAAAGCTTTCAGGTTCGCTTAGAAAACAAGACGGGACTTATGATGAAGGTCGATTCTTAAATGCTTCTAAAGATTTTAATGATCCAGCATCTACTACATATCTAAAGTTTACATTCCCGCTTCAGGGTGGGTTTGATGGTGTTAATGTCTTCGACCAAGAAAAAGCTAAAATTTCTAATTTAGCTGCTTCTCGCGAAATGGACGATGAAAACCAAGGACAATCTTCTGGTGGAACAGTAGCGACTTACATGAAGGCAGTCGACGTTATGGCTGAAAAATCTGACGTTGATATTCAAGTATTAGCTCTTCCTGGAATTAGAGAAACTAAAATCACCAATCACGCTCTTCAGAAAACTGAAGAAAGATTCGATGCTATTTACATTATGGATATTGAAGAAAGAGATATTTTAAATAATCTCGTAACTTCTTCTATGGACCAAAATATAAGCGTAGCAAATACCGTAGATAACTTTAAGAGTAGAACTTTAGATTCATCTTTTGGAGCTGCTTACTTCCCTGATATTCTAATTACAGATCCATCAACGCTAACAAATGTTAGAGCTGCACCTTCTACAGCAGTTATAGGGGCTTTTGCAAATAATGACTCTATTGCCAAGCCGTGGAATGCCCCGGCTGGTAATACAAGGGGCGTAATGCCAAGAGTTGTTCAATCAACTGTTGCGCTAAGTGTTGAGAATATGAATTCATTATATGATGGAGACATTAATCCTCTAGTTAAGTTCCAGAACGCTGAAGGAGTAGTAATTAACGGTCAAAAGACGTTACTTGCTGTAGATTCTGCTCTGGATAGAATTAACGTAAGACGGCTTCTTATCGATATTCGTAGAAAAGTCCGCCGAGTTGCTGATGGCTTTATATTTGAGCCAAATAAAGCTTCAACTCTTGCGTCATTCTCACAGGCAGTAACACCGATATTACAGTCTGTTCAACAACAGTCTGGTGTAGAGAAATTTAAAGTGTTGATAGATACAACAACAACTACACAGGCCGATATTGAAAATAACACAATTAGAGGTAAAATCTTCTTACAACCAGTAAGAACAGTAGAGTTTATCTCGCTAGATTTCGTAGTTACAAACAACGGTACAGAAATTTAGTAATTAACATGCTAAGCTTAATAATTAAGACTATAGAGGAGTAATAAAATGGCAGAAACATTAGGCGTAGGAGATATGCTACCCAATAAGTTCGAACCCAAAAGAAAGTTTCGATGGGTTTTCGCTATAGAGGGTATCGACGCATTCTTAATGAAATCAGCAAACCGACCAAGCGTAACGATCGGTGAGCAAACTTTAGAGTATATTAACTCTAAGCGTTATCTTGCGGGCAAGATGAGTTACGAAACAATTAGTGTTACTCTTTATGACCCAATTGCACCTTCGGGAGCTCAACAGGTTATGGAATGGGTAAGAACTCACACTGAGTCTGTATCTGGAAGATCTGGGTATGCTGATTTCTACAAAAGAGATTGTCAGCTTAAGATGCTTGATCCAGTAGGAACAGTCGTAGAGCTTTGGGATCTTAAAGGTTGCTTTTTAACTAACGCCGCTTTTGGTGATTTAGATTATGCTACTGAAGATCCAACTGATATTTCGCTTACTATCAGATTTGATAACTGCGTACTTCAGTACTAAAATAAAGGTTATTGCTCCAGAACACTTGCGGGGAAAGTTTACTTTCTTTCCCCGCTTTTGTGTTTAGTTAACGCTAATTGAAAGGCCTGCATGCAAAATTTACCAATTTTTATAGTAGGGCACTCTCATACTGGAACAAGCATTTTAAGATCAGTAATCGGGCACTGCATAGACGTTTTCGATATTGATGAAGAGACAAATGCTAGAGAGTTATTGAAGCTTGCTCGTGAAGTTCCTGAAAGTAAAGCTCGAAAGTTTGCCTTAGCAAAGCGCCCTTCATGGTCATACTTCTCACACTTCTACAAAACCGAGTTTGAGAAATCTAACCTTCAAGTAATATTTGTTATAAGAAACCCCTACTTTGTATTCACAAGTCTTCGCTCTCGATTTAAGTCATACCTCCAGTTCGAAGCTTGTGGGCTGCGAGGCTTTTCTCTCTTTGAAGATTATTCAAGAGAGTTTTATCGCAGAAAGTTTATTGACCCGCATGAGAGAATACACTGCATTAGATATGAAGATTTTTTCGATAACGAGCATAGAGAAATAACTGATATTTTAGATAAGATCGGAGTTCCATGGACTCACGAAATTTTTGATAATTCTAAATATAAAAATAAATTAAATGGCGAGATAACCAACCACTCTAATCTTCATCATTGTAAAAGGTCAAATCAGATTAACAAGCCATTTGTCTACGCAGATAAAGATCCTTCTAAGATAGACTTAGATCCCAAAGAGATAGATTTGATAAAAAATTCTTTCTGCATGAAAATGATTTATCCAGAATTTAATTTACAGTGATCAAATCGATTTTATTTTACAAAACCCATTAATATAATTTGATTATTAAGTAAGATCAATTGCTTAACAGGAGTAAATTTAATGTCAGACAACAATGATCAGAGACCGCGCAACGAAGTATTTAGCGGTGGTCCGCAAAGCCCGAATCCACAAGGTCTTCCCACAAGCAACGTGATGAAAGACGATTTTAATTTTGAGATTCCGGTAGAACAAGTTCCATTACCCTCACGAGGTATTACTTACCCAGCAGATTCTCCAATGCATGGAAAAGAAAGTGTTTCTATTAGAGCAATGACAGCTAGAGAAGAAGATATTCTAACGTCAAAAGCTTTAATTAAAAAAGGAACAGTGATTTCTGAACTTCTTAAATCTTGTGTCGTTGATACAGGGTTTGTTCCAGAAGTTATGCTCACTGGAGATAGAAATGCATTAATGGTTGCTCTAAGAGTCACAGGTTACGGTACAGAATATAGAGTTGAAGTCGATTGCCCCGCTTGCGGAACTCGATCAAAGCAAGAATTCAACTTAGCAGAGTTACCGATTAAAAGACTCTCTCTTAACCCAGTCGTAGAGGGATCAAACCTTTTTGTAGCTGATCTTCCTGTTACTAAAAAGAGAGTAGAATTTAAGTTTCTTACTGGAAAAGAAGAAAAAGAAATAAGCCAACTTCAAGAAAGAAGAAAAAAGCAGGGACAAAAAACTGATAACTTAGTAACGACTCGACTTACTTATAGTATTCATTCAGTTGATGGAATTACTGATAGAAACAAAATTCAATTCTTTATCAGAAACATGCCGGCTAGAGATTCATTGTATTTGAGAAGATTTATTGATAAACATGAACCAGGTATTGAAATGAAATCCTGGATGGACTGCCCTTCTTGCCTGGAGTCCTCGGAGGTAAAACTGCCCCTTGGGGCCACGTTTTTTTGGCCTGACTCCGAATGATAAAGAGGTATATTTAGAGCAAATATTTTTGCTTATGTATTATATGGGCTTTTCTTTTCAAGAATGTTATAGACTTCCTATCTGGCAAAGAAATTGGTTTATGACAAGGCTTAATAAAGAAATTGAAAAAGCCCAAGGTGCAAGTAAATCACCGACCTCAAATGATCCTCAAACAAGGTCACTCCAAGGAAGAAGCAGAGAACAAGTTCCAGCAAGATTACGTAGATTTACTTAGAAGGTTATATTTATAGGGTAAACTAGGAGTTTTTTGTGGACAATTCTATTAAAAAAAATATAGTAGCTAGTTCTGCTGCTTACATTTTAGGACTAAAACCAGCTGTTAAAATATCTGGTACTAAAAATCAAAAAAAGGTTTTTAGCGAAGTGTTAACCTCTTCTAAGCATCTATATCGAATGCTTCAAGAAGGCAATGATTCTTTACTAGAAAAATCTTTAGCTGCTAAAAAGCAATCTGCTAAAGAGTTTCGTAAAGTGTTTGGTTGGAGTTGGCCCTTCTAGTGGCTAAATTTATATTCTAATATTGTCTTATTTTTTTTATAAAGGAAATACTTAATAGAAGAATAAAGATTAATTCTAGGGCCATTAGAGGAAATAATGAGCGATCCTATAGATCCAGGGCAAATAGACTTACAATCGGCGCTTAATGACGTCCTTCGCCAAAGGACTGAAATAATAGAAAGCCAAAATTCCGCTATGTCTGGCCAAGGCAATCTTGCGTCTTCTCTTAATGACTTACTTGGAGGAGTTCAAGAATCTGCAAGCAATGCTTCTGGCGGAATGGGAAACCTTTCTGACGCTCTAGGTGGATTAGTCGATCAGTCTGGTGAAGGCGAATCAAACATGGCGGGCTTTATGGAATCCTTAATGGATAGTAAAGCAGCTTCAGTCGGTCTAGGCGTTGGTTTAGCCAAGATTGGATTTGATGGCGTCATTGCTAAAGCTAAAGCTGTAAAAGCTGCAATAAGCGGTATGCTTGGCCCATTTTCTATGATTACAAACCTTATTGGCGGAATTGCTAAAGCTGCTTCAGCCGGCTTTGGTTTTTTAAGTAAAGCAGCCTCTGAAGCGCATGGCAACGGTCTAGAAGTAACAAAAGCTTGGGAGACTGTTAAGAAAACTATAAGCACAGTTGGTCCAGGTTTTGATAATGTAAAAACAGCTGTATCTAATCTCGGTATGGAAGGCGCTAGCATGACTGCCATGTTTGGTCGCGGCCCGGGAGGAATGGCAGCTGCAATTGCTTATGCAGGAGACTTAGCTACAGGGCTTGGTGAAACCTTTACAATGGTTGGTCAAGACTTTGCAAAAAATGTTGACACCTTTGTTTTGGCTAACAAAGGACTTGGTATTTCAGCTGACGGAATGAAGAATATGTATCTTCAAGCCGCTCATTCAGGCCAAGAGCTAAGCGACGTCTTAGCAGACCAAGCAAAAATGTCAGTACACTTATCAGAAAGCTTCGGCGTCGACGCAAAGCATATTGGTAAAAATCTAGATTCAATGGCGCAGGATTTTGCCACTTTTGGTGGATTGAGTCAAAAAGAGTTAGCTGCCACAGCAGCTTACGCAGCTAAGTTAGGCGTCGGAATGAAAGCCTTGCAAGGGATTGTTGGTAAGACTGATGATTTCGAGGGAGCTGCTACGGCTGCGAGTGAATTAGCTTCTACCTTTGGTATGAATATTGATGCCATGGACTTAATGACAGCTGACCCTGCCGAGAAGCTTCAGATGATGAGAGACGCTTTCCAAGAAACAGGCAAGTCTTTCGCAGATATGAGCCGCCAAGAAAAACAAAGAATGGCTGACCTAACTGGTATGGATGTTGCTGACTTAGCTGGTGCTCTTAATCCAGAAAATGCTGAAGTAGACTTTAGTTCTATGGAAGACGCTGCGGCAGCCGCACAAAACGGAGCAATAACGCAGGAAGAAGCAAACGTTAAACTAGCTAAATCTCTTGACAAAGTTGTAGAAGCTATGCAAGGCGTTGGTAAAGAAAGCTTCTTTGGAGCTTTTACGGATGGGCTAACAAAAGGCATAATGAATAGCCCAGAAATGCTAGGAATATTAAAAGATTTATCGAAAGCAATGAATGTAGTGTTTAAAGCTGGAAAACAAGTTGGCCGAATGTTTGCTAAAGAGTTAGGTCCAGGCGGCGCGCTTCAGTTTGTCGGTGATTTCTTAAGAAACGCTTTTGATCCAAAAATTATGCAAAAAAGAATGGATGGAGTCATTGGTTCATTTAAAGAGTTTTTTGCCGCTTTAAAAGATCCAGATAAATCAGTTGATGCCTTTGGAAATTTAATCACTAATTTAATGGATAATATATTTGGCGGAGCTGAAGGCGTAACTTCTGGCGGTATAAAAATTAAAAACTTTTTTATTAAAATGTTTGATTTTGCTTTTGGGTTAATGATTGGCGCTATTCCAGGAATCTTGATAGGAGGAGTTAATTTTATAATAAACCTTCTTGATGGCTTTACAGCTAAAATGGCTGGAGAAGAAAATAAAACTGCTGATGGAGTATCAAAAACAATGTACCCAATGATTCAGGGTGCTTTTACAAAGTTAGCCAGCAGTTTAGGAAAAATAGACTTTAAAGGCCTTCTCTCATCTATTGGAAAATTTCTAATGACCGCTGTAAAAGAATATCCAAATGTTTTTATTGGTATTGCAGCCTACATGTTTGGTGGCCCATTGATCGCCGCAGGTTTTGCTGCAGCTAAAGCTGGTGCAGTTACAGCCATTGCTAAGGGAATGAAAGGCTTATTAAGCGCTGGCGCAAAAGCTGCTAAAAACCCCAGGGCAATCGCAGATGTTGGAGCTAGAGTAGCCCCTAACTTATCAGCAGGCATAGCTAAAGGAGCTGCAGTATTTTCAAGATTAGCTGGTCCAGTAGCAATTGTTGCTGCTGTAGCTGGGCTTGGTAATTCAATAAATAAACTTCAAGAAGTTCATGGTAAAAGAATGACTGAGCAGTATGGTAAAGCCAATATGCAGGCTGGGATATTTGCTGGCGGTTTAATTGATACTATAACGTTTGGACTTTTACCAGATAGTGTTATAACAGCTATAGCGGACTTATTTGCTAAAATGACTAACGCGATTGGTCGCGGACTAGAAGCTATAGGCTTAGGTGCGCTAGCAGACTTATTTGCCGAAACTTTTGACTTTATAATTGATTACATTTCCGGGTTTAGCGATATTATATACGGTATTTTTACTGGTGACGGTGATCGAGTAACCAAAGGGTTTGTAAGCATGTGGGGTGGCGCTTTAGAGTTTATTAAAAATATTCCAGGAAAAGTGTTATCTTTATTGTCTGGTGTAATAAAATCAGTTGCTTCAATAACTCAAAAAGTTGCTATTTGGATATTTACCGATGGATTAAAAATGCTAATCAACGCTGTTACTAATGTTGTTAAAGCCATCGGAGGCGCTCTTTGGAATGGTATAACAGCAGTAGTTGATATGGTGTTTAATCCTGTTGATACGTTTAAAAAAGCTTTTGATTGGGGAAAGGGTTTAGTTAGCGGAATGTGGGATGCTATTAAAGGATTACCCGGTTACCTTTTGGGGCTTATGGTAGATATGTGGGTTGCTATAGCTGAATATTGGGGTTTTGCTTCTCCAGCGACTAAAATGATAGAACTAGGCGTAGGGTTACTTCAAGGATTATTAAATGGCTTGGGGGCTATAGCAACAAAAGTGGCAGAGCTATTCTCAGCTGCTTGGGGAGCTATAACTTCAATATTTAGTTTTGACATATTTTATAACTTAGGATCAAGAATTTGGGAAGGCCTTAAAGGCGGTCTAGGAAAAATTGGCGAAAAGTTTAAAGGGTTATTTGGAGCTGCTTGGGGCTTAGTAAAAAGAATATTCAGTGGATCTCCAATCGATTCTCCTCGAGGAGCTGGCGGTAAGCTAGGTTCTGGAATTAGCCGCGGACTTGGAAAAGGCCTTAAAAATATAGGGCCACAAATGCAGCAAGCAGCTTTAGACGGCCTATCAGCTCTTGGCGAAACTATGATGAAAGGCGCTGCGGTTGTTGGTGAAAATTTTGTAGCAGCTTTTGGTAATTTAGCTCAAGGAATATTTCAACAACTTGGGATATTAGGCGGAATGGTTCAAGAATTCTTCAGCCAATGGTTAGATGCTAGCATAAGATCTATAACTAGCGTTGTAGAAGTATTCTCGTTTGGGTTTAATACTATGATATCGCTACTACAAAATGGAGCTCAGGCAATCTTTGGGATATTTCAAGGCATTTCTGAGGTGCTATTTGGGTTCTTTAGTGGCATAGTAGAAGTAGCGGCTTCAAATATGAATGCGGTTATTAATACTATAGTAAATGGATTCAAGGGAGTTTTTGAAGTATTTTCTATGGCTAGAGATTTTGTTTTAGAAACTTTTTCTGGAATAGGCCAAACCCTGGTTTCCATATTTAGCTCAGCTATAACAGCAGTAGTTTCTGTAGTAACAAACGGAATCCGCGGAATGGTTAATGTTCTTGGAGGAGCGCTTAGATTAGTTGGCAATATAATATCAGTTACTGCTGGTCTTGGTTCTTTAGGTAGTTTAGTCAGCGCAATCGGCAGTGGGTTAAGCTTCTTTGGTCCTGACCCTAAAGATGCACAAAAACAACTTAAATCTTTTGAATATACTTTCAATGCAATGCATAGAACTCAAGTGGCTTTAAAAAGGCTTGAAAAATCTCTATCAGGAAGTAAAGCTCAGACAGAGCATATGGCTGAAAGAATAGCTTCTGTAGTGGATGCATATAATGAAAGTAACGCTATGCTATCAGACATAAGGCCAGTAAATATAGACGCAGTTCTCCAGCAAGTAAATGAATCATTAAAAGTTAAAAGAGATAATTTAACTATCAAGCAAGAAAATGTCAATATTCATATTAACATGCGGGTTACAATGGAAGCTGGAGATGTGCTGAAAGCGATTGAACAAACTCCAAGGGGCAAACAAATTGAATTCAAGACTCAGTAAAAGGAAATAAAATGAAAGACGAAAAAAAGAAAATAAACTATAAAGAGAGAATTGGTACTGGACCTTTTGGTGTTGGAAAATCAGAAGAAGTAGCAGATACAAATATTTATGAATTCACAACAGCAACCGAACAGTATTCTGAATTAACTAAAGATTTAACGCCTGAACAACTTGAGCATGTTGAAAAAGAAACAAAGATTTTTGCTGATAAATACCAAAACTTCTTTGATATGTTTTCAAAATTAATGGCTGACCCAAAAGGTAAAGAAGCTATTTTAAAAGAATTTAAGAAAAGAACTGGCGCCAAATAATTAGTTATAAGGATAATTTACAGATATGTCATCAGAAACTCCAAAGCCACCTGCCGGAACTTATACCTCTACAGTAGAACCAGACGTTTCCGGAATATCTCCAGAGGCAGTTGTTCCTGGGATATCTGACTTAAATACCGAAGCGCTTGAAACCCTTGGCTCTTGGATGTTAGGAGTAACTGAGAGAAACTATTTTGCGCCAGAAAGGCCATTAGAGGTTTCAGACAATGAAGACTCAAACCAATCTTTAGGAACTCCTGCTTCATCAGTCATTTCAGGTGAAGAATCTACTGATAATGGTTTTATGCAAACAGTAACAGAGGTTGCTAGAATTTATTATGAAAATATCTCAGACGGTGGTACACCTGCTGCGATGGGCGGTGGCGCGCTAGGAAATTTAACTACAAGCGGGCTTCTAGATAAAACATCACAAACCCAAGGGCATGAACTTTTAGCTAAAATTGTTGGAGACGAATGGTCAGCTATAATGTCTCAAAGCCCTACGGAGTCTGAAGAGCCACACCCTAAGTCTCAGTTGATTAGAGAAAAAGTTTCTGAAGTTTTAAACCATAATAGGTTTCAACCAGGAGGGGCTTCTCCATATATCGATGATAAAGATTATTCTCACGGAATGTTTACTCTTCAAAAACAGCTTGGTAGATATCAACCTAGCCAAGAGGAAGAAGGGGCTGCTTTTGACGCTTTAGCTAAAATAGCTTTTTCTAGCATGATTGCCGCTACAGGTGGATCTGGAGCAGGTACAAGTAAAGATGGAGCAATTACAGATGGAATACCGGTTCAGATAGGCCTCACAAGAGTTGATACAGCTGATATGAGGCCAAACATATCGTCAATTGGTGGAACAAATGCAATATCAAGTACAGACTCTTTAATAGATCAAGATGGCATATTGTGGAAGTACGGTCTGGAAAATAACTCTAAAGAGGAATACAGCAATAAGTCTTATGGAGTTTTAAATTCTCACGTTGAGCAATTTGGCGGCCCAATGCCAATTGGAATGATCGTTTTAGCTGTTTTAGCTGCTGTAGCAACAATAATAGCAGCTTTAGTTATCTCTTTAATATGCTCACTGCTTTTATTGTTCGGACCAGAACCAAGTGTTTCTCCGCCGTATCCATATCCCATGGGCGCTAGAAACGGAATGCTTCCTCAAGGTAAAGCCTCTTTTTCCTCGGTTATATTAGAATTTTTAGGAGTTCCAAGATTAAAAACTAGAGAAGGTGCGTTCGATTTTTTCATATCCACGCTAGAAGGCTGTTTAATGTTTTTCTTCAGAATTTCTGACGTTATTTCTTCTGGATATTTTTTAGTCGTTTCAAGAGCTGCAATGAGAGACCTTGAGCAAATTTCCGACGCTATGGAACAAGCAGAATTTGCCTCAGTGACCGGCGCCGCTGAGGGAGTTTTCTTACTCTTAGAATCGTTTGCAACTTCAACTTCTTGGAGATTTACTATGCAAATGGCGCGTTTAGGAGATATAATAAATATGTCTGGCGGCCTTCTCGGTAAGAGAGATATGCCGCTTTCTCCTGAAGAGGGTGGAGTTAATGCTCCTAACTCTGCAAGATTACTAATCCAAAACCTTCATTTAAAAAGTCGTTCAAAAACTATAGGTGAAAATTCAGATTATAGAAGGGCGCTTCGCTTTGGCTCTTTACCAACAAAATATTTGTTGCCAGTAAGCGTACTTGGATCTAATGCAGCTTTAGGGAGAAATAAAGCTTTTAATGCTTTAGCAAAATCTCAAGAATCTGGTTATGGCTTTGATGCTTTAGGAAATAAAATTGGTAAATTTGGAGGGTTTAAAAGTGATAAACAAGAAAACACTGTTAGGGGAGGGCGATTTACTGCAAGTGAAAGAATGGAAATTGAAAACCAGCTCGAGTCTTATTATTTTCCATTCTATTTTCAAGATTTAAGAACTAATGAAATATTGGCACTTCATACTTTTGTTGAAGGATTAACAGACTCTTTTACTCCGCAATGGAACCAAGTGACTGGGTTCGGTAGAATGGATGATATTCAAATTTATAAATCTACAAAAAGAAATATGGGCCTGTCATTTTACATGGTCGCCACGAGCCCTGCAGACATGGACGAACTTTATTATGGTATAAATAAGTTAGTAACAATGGTATATCCTCAATGGTCTAAAGGTACTCAAAAACAGACTGCAGATGGTGAAAAATTTATAATTCCTTTTTCACAAGTTCCAACTGCTTCGCCGCTTGTCAGGTTAAGGCTTGGTGAACTTTGGTCTTCTAACTATTCTTTAGCTAATATTGCTAGACTTTTTGGGCTTGGAACTGATTCTTTTCAAGTGAAGGGTGGTGGTAAATTTGGTGATTCAGGCAGCGCGACCGAAGTGAATAAATCTTACGGTCATTCTAGCCTCACTGATGCTTCTGTAGCAGAAGAGAAATACAATGAAGTGCTAGAAACAATACAAAAAAAGCTAAAGAATGTTAACACTTCACCTACACCGATGGAAGCATTAACCGCGAATTCAACTGCCTTAACCGGTTTACCACTTATCGTTCAGCCGGAGAACGGATACAACATTGGGTGGAAAGTCATTGTTAACGCTGACAAATACGATACACTGGGTACAAACCTAGCCGTGTTAAACATGGAAAAAACTGGTAAATCACTTAAAATAGACAAAAATGCATCTCAAAATGAACGAAAAGGAGAAGTCATAGGATTTAGTATTCAACCAATTGATGCCATTACTGGTGGCCGGGAAGGCTCCACCGGTGTCGTCGCTAACCTTGGTGTAGCAGACGCGAAATTCGTTAAATACGCTGTAAAACTTGAGCATCAGAAAAATTCTGACGACCAAAATATTATCATGTGCACCGAAGCTGATCTTCAGCCTGATTTTGATGATGTTGTTTCAGATACAATTAACACAGTTCTTGCCGGCGCCGGTGGCGCCTTTCCAAACCCATTCAAACCCCCTGCCCCAGCAGTTACTTTTGAAAAAGCTGTTGGAATTAGTAACTTTTTTAGTGATGCCGGTGATGGGTCAACACAAAACTCTATAATCAGAAGCTTTAAAGAGTCTGGCGGTAGAGGAATTGCGGGAGCTATAACTTCGCTAGATTTTGACTGGAATATGGCTCCTTGGGGTGAAGAATACGGCTCTAGAGCACCGACTTATGTAAAAGTAACAATTGGATTTTCACCAATTCACGATATTCCTCTTGGCTTAGATCAATCTGGTGGAATTAGGGCTCCTGCTTATAATGTCGGAAATATTGTTCGAAATATTTTTGGTACTCAAGATGAAGAATCTATTGAAGCTGCTTTAGCAGCTGCGAATGCAGGATCACAACCCGCTGTGGTACCAGCCGACGCGCCGGCGGAACCCCCAGCCGAATAAACAGTAAATAAAAAGAGACAAAATGAGAAGAAATACCAGAACCCCAATATTAAAAGGTAATAAGCTTATCGGCACTGGGCGTGCTGGAATTGCAATTTATCGAGCGGTAAAAAACGGGAATATAAAAGTTGAGTATAGAATTCTTAAAGGCGGAGAACGACTAGATATTTTAGCTGGAAGAATATATGGAAATTCTTCTCTATGGTGGGTAATAGCAGCTGCTAGTGGGATTGGGTGGAATCTACAAGTTCCCCCTGGAATTCAATTAGTAATTCCGCTTGATTTAAACGAAGTTTCTATGGTGGTTGAATAATGCCTGGCCCAAAAGAAAATCAAATGAAAGATGCAATCCAAAAGCTTTCTAAATATGGGAAAGTTGCAGACACGAGTGCTTTTTATGAAAAGGTTTTGTCCGCGGCAGGTACTAGCAGTAATACGCAAGCCCCGCTAAATTTGACAAGCGAAGTTTTAGAAACTTTTATTAGCATGTTTGACGGTTCTAAATATATGAACTCGATACTTCTCACGTTAAATGAAAAACTCAATGGTGTCCCTGTCGACAACCTTGTAACTTTAACTGGAAAATTCAACATCATCGCCGCGAATTCTTCGAGTCCGGGGCAAGGAATGAAGAATGGTAGTTGTTCTATTGAGCGAATGATGGGAGATTATGCTCCAGCTGTCGGTTCAAATAATCCTTCAAAAACTGCTGGACAGACAGGCATTTCTCTAGCCGCTGTTTATCCAGCAGCTTTAAATTATGCCCAAAGAGGAACTGGCGCAGTTGAAGTTTTTATGAATATGATTCCTACTCTAGAGTGGTCAAGAGCAACTCCTTATATGGATATACAGGTTATTACGCCAGGCGCAGAAATGACGAGCGAAGGAAGAATTTCTGGTTTAGGCCAGCTTAAATTTTTAAACGGAAAAGTTTCTAGAACTATGGACACTGCTGACTACAAAATAGGTACGTCTCAAACCAAAGCAGTTTCTGATCAACAAACGCAAGCGCAACAAGAGAATCCTACTGCTAAGTTTTCTTCAGCTGGGATGGAAATATTTACTTCACCGCAAACTCTTGTTCCTGCTAATGAAGAGTATAGGAGTTACGCTAGCATTGCTGAACTTGAAGCTGGAGAAAGAAATGCTCTTGGAGAGGCAAATCCTTTTCCAGGGCAGCCAGGTTCTGGTCGATCTGCTCCTGTAATTGATAGAATGAGGCCATTTATGTCTCTTACTTCAGTTTCAATAAAAGTAATGCCTACCCGTGGAATGATGTCGACAAAAAGAGCTGAAATCAACTTAACTCTTCATGATAGATCTAGGCTTTCTGAAATAGCAGAACTAGTTAGTCCATCTATGTTTGGAAAAACTGAGCTACTTTTAGAATATGGGTGGTCGCATCCAGATTCACCTGGCGGAAACGGTAATACTGATAATCCCTTCGGTTCATTTATAGACTCTCTTAGAGTTGTAGAGAAATATGGAGTCTTTAACTCTAAATATACCTTTACTGATGACGGACAAGTTCAAATTAATTTATATTGTGTAACTAGAGGAGATACTGCGGCAAGAGTTACAAATGTGGGGATTAGTAAAAAAGCAGTACCATTGTTTAGAGCTATAGAATCACTTATAGAAGCCATTAGAAATTATCAAGATAGATTGGTTGAAACGCAGCCTTCAATGGCTAATGTTACCGGAATGTCTTCAATTGCAAGCTTAAGCCCAACTAATGCTGCAGAACTTTTTGGCGACGAAGAAGTTATGACGGAAATTCAAAATTTTATCGATAATAGCCAAAACTCATCAGCTGCTGCGCTAGCAATTACTTTAGATAAAACTGTAAAGGCTGTAGAGTTAGCTCAAACTACAGTCGCTGCCGAAATGCAAAATAAGATAAATATTGCCGAATCGAAAGGTGATCCTTTTTTAAAACCAAAAAGTGCTGCAGCAGATTCTTCTACTGTACTGCCTCAGTGGGCCAATCACCCATACTCTCCTAAAGATACTAGTAATTGGTGCTCTTTTGGTCGATTTGCTTCTCTGTTCATAGCGCATCCTTTAGCTAATACGGGCAAGTTTGATGATATTCAAATGTACTTTTACACTTTTAATGAAAAAGCTGGCTGGTTACACAATTGCAACATTTCGCAATTTCCACTAGATTTGAGTGGAACTAATCCAAAAGGGCTAAAGAGTAGATTAACAGATTTTGCTAAAGAAAAGCTACAAATATCAGTAAACGATATTATGAATTGGCTAAACACTAATTATTTTTCTAATATGGCTGCTAAAGCTTATGGTTTTAAACTTGGTGACGATGTTCTTTTTAAAAGAAATGACGAAGGTGCTGCAGAAATAAATAGCTCTCCTAACGGCCGAGGTAACACAATCAGACAACAAAACTTTAGTAATTATAAAGATCAGGTTTTAGAACAGGCTTATGGACCTGGGCACTCCCCAACTTTTACTCTTCCCAGAGTTCAGATGATTGCAGAGGCAATTCCCCACGTTCAAGCAGAAAACGCAGCTTCAGATACACCTGGAAGAGAAGGAACAATTTTAAGGCTACATTTTGTAGATCAGTCAGCCTCTAAATTTAGTAGTTTACACGAATTACTACTTTCTCAAAGAAATGACCAAATTGGCCTTGTTAATAGTGTTGCTAATAGTATAAATCACGGTCCAGATGGCTCTGATTGGCAAACTCTAAGAACAAATTTAGAGCAAGCTATGGCTGGTGTTGACGGTGATTCATTTTTCGAAGATGTCGGAGGTTACCGAAGAGTAAAAGGTGGAATTCCTTCCTTAGTTCACAAGATAAAACAAACATCTCCAACTATAGAGTGGGGTACACAAAACGGTTCAATGAAATCTATTTCTGTAGCTTCTATGCACAATTCTTCAGATGCAACTATACATATGTTAAGAGCGCAAAGAGAAGGCGGAGGCGATGCCGCAGGGCCAGCCGGCTCAATCGATAGAGGTTTGCCACAAAGAGTTATGCCAATGACATTTGCTGGTGAGTGTCTAGGTTGCCCTGTTTTACAGTTTGGCCAAAAGTTTTTTATGGAAACAGGCACAGGAACTACAGTCGACAATATATACGCTGTAAGCGGCTTAGAACACAAAATTACACCAGGGGATTTTTCTACGTCTTTTAGTATGCTTCCACTTGATTCTTACGGAAGATACGAGTCTAGCTTATCCCAAGTAAATAGAGCTATTGCAAAATTAAATTCAAGTAGCTAGTAATTAATTTATTTTTGAAAAAAACCAGTTTCAATGATATGATATTATCATGAAAATAGCTATACATGAAAAAAGATTTGCGAAAAATTCTTCTTTAGTAAGTGAAAAAGATTCTTTTACTTGGAAAAAACATGCTCCTGATGATTCTTATGTGTTAGGAAATGCAAGTAGCTTAACATCTATAGACCCAATTTTTGAAATTCTTGAAAAAAGCTCACCAGATTTAATAAGCAAAAAAACGGCTAAAGCATTTAAGGCTTTGGGTGTAAACGCAGATTGTTTGCCTATAGATGCTGTGCAATCTTCTCAACAAATGATTTTAAATGCGAAAGAATCTTTTATAGAGGCTAGAATGGCCCTAGAAGAAATCAAATCTTGGGGATACTTAGATACCTTAATGAACAACTATCGAACCCTGAAGAGTTTACAGAGGGCCGTTATCGATATAGAGAAGCTAAAGGCTTCTTTTAATTCAGGAAAAATTAAAAATAAGTCTGTTTTAAAGAATTTTAAAGTTCAAAGGGACGGATTTTTAGATATACCAATATATAGCTTGACTAAGACTTTGACTGGTCGAATGACTATAGTTTCTGGCCCTCAAATTTTAACTGCGCCTAAGTTTGTAAGAAGTTATCTTAAGTCTAGCTTTGAAGAAGGAAATATAGTTCAGATAGATTTTGTTTCTTTAGAGCCAAGAGTAGCTATACAGTCTCAAGGGGAAATTTTAACTGAAGATGTGTATGAATATATAAGAAGTTTAGTGTTTTCAAAAAAAGTTTCTAGAAGAGTTGTTAAAAAACTTGTTTTATGTGCTATATATGGAGCCTCAGAGGCTACATTAAAAAAAGATATTCCTCCAGAATTTAATTTAGCTCAAGCTGTTAAACAGACTAAGCAAATATTGAATTTTGAAAAAATTGTAAAAAAGCAAAAAGCAAACTACAAAAAAGAGCAAAAAATATACAATTACTTCGGCCGGCCTATCACACCTCAGGATTCTAGAGACTCACTTTTGTATAACAACTATGTGCAATCTACAGCTGTTGATGTTTCTTTAGCGGGTTTTAAAAAAATTATAGATTCTTTACCCTTAGGTTGTCGTCCTCTATTTTTCATACATGATGCACTAATTTTAGATATAAAAAAAGAAAATCTAGAAGAGTTCAAGAAGCAAAGTTCTAGCATACATATAGATAATATGGGTGAATTTCCTTTAGATTTCCAAATTTTAAGTTGATTTAATTAAAAAGAGAATTTTAGATGAATAAAGAAAATTTTTTAAGAAAACAAATACAAATAATGCTTAATGAGCAAGAGCAAGAGCAAGAAACCCCTAAGCCAAGTATTAGGTCAGTCGGTGTAGGTCGCGGAGGCTGGAAAGGTAACATTAAAGATGCGGGTGCTTTAGCAAAAGAAAATCCTTCTAAATTAATGAAAAATTTAAAGGTTTCAGACTTAAATAAAAAATCTGAAGATTTAGACTTGCTTCAAGATCTTTTACAAAAAGCGTCTTCCGGAACAGACGAAATGAAAAATGTTTTTTCCTATAAAGAAAACCAACCAACAGCTAGAGACCCTAAAGGTAATGTTCTAAAAAGTGTTACTTTGCAAGTAAAAACTGTTTCTCCAAGAGATGCTCAAAAATATATTGAACATACCATCGTAGGAGCTACTTCAGCTTTTAGTATTGACTGGAGCAATAAAGTAGAAATAACAAAAAGTGGAAATAACATTGTGGTTTATTTAAAATGAATAGTCAATTATTAAAAAAGTTTATATTAAAAATCTTAAAAGAGCAAGATGAAGTTCTTGGAGAGCCTGATTTATCTAAAGAAGACGAAAGAGACAACCACGACGATGAAAAAGATGAGCAAGTTGTTGCACCTGCAGTCGCTGGATACACTCTTCCTTTAGGCGATTCTAACAATAATAGTACTCCAGAAAAAAGAAAAAAAGTGGCTAAGAAAAATTACGGCGGTAAAGCCTCTAATAAAAAAGACACGAATTGGTATAAATGAATCTTTTGCTTATTTTACTCACATTTTTTTCTTGTTCTAGTTCGACAGAAAAAGAAAATAAAGAAAAATGTGAACCAATACTTCAAAAAATAATAAATAAGCAAAAATTAAGAGAAGTAGCTAGAAAAGACTTTCAGATAACAATAAATTGGTATACCCAAGGAAAAATATCAGAAGATCAGTGGGTTTTAGAAAGAGATCTTTGGTTAAATAAAGAGAATCAACTTTTAAAAGAAGTGAATAAGCTTTACGAAACTTCTTACAAAATAAAATGCCTAGAGTAGAAACTAAGTTTGAGACTAATGATATTGTCGCAGTTTTTGGCGGATCAATAAGCAAAGACGAAAAAAGTGCTAATCAAATTTCTATATGCAAAGTTTTGATATGCGGCCAAAAAGATTTAATAGTTCAAGAGTGCAGATCCTCTAGTTTTTCTGGGGGAGAATACACATTTAAGGTTTCAAAAAACCTTTGCCATAAATTATTTTTAGACCCAGTTGTTTTAGAAAAAAGTGATATACTTCTTCCTGAGATTGGCGATTTAGTCATGTCATACGAAAAAGAAACGTATGCCAAAAAAGAACCAGTTAAAAAAACTGGTATTTTATATAAAATTATCTACAAATATGGTAAACCATACAAGGGTAGCATTATTTGCGGAAGCAAAATGGTTGAAGTACAGTACGAAGATCTTATTGTGATTCAATCAAATAAAGAGGAATAAAATGTGTGGAATATATTTTTATCAAGGAAGTGCGCGCAAAGAAGAATTAAAAAATCAATCTGCAAAAATCCAATATAGGGGTCCTGACTCCAGTAATACCATTGTTAACTTAGAAAACTTTTTTTCTTTTCATAGATTAGCGATTAATGGTTTAAGTGATAAAGGAAATCAGCCTTTCACAAAAGGCGAGCTTACAATGGTTTGTAATGGTGAAATTTATAACCACAAAGAATTAGAAACTAAATATAAAATTTTAAATAAAACCGGTTCTGATTGCGAAGTTGTTTTAGAGATGTTTGATATGTTTGGCATAGAAAAAACAGTTAAACAGCTAGATGGCGTTTTTATGTTTGTTATTCATGATTCTAAAAATAACAGAACTTACGCAGCAAGAGACGCTTTTGGCGTTCGTCCAGGGTTTTTAGGCACTGGGTTTTGTGAGTTTGGTATATCTTCTGAAGCAAAAACTCTTTTAAAGACGTTTCCAGGTAATGTAAAGCCTTTTCTTCCTGGAACTTGGTGGGATTCCAAGCAGCCTTTAAAGTTTAATAAATGGTATGATCGATCATATACAAAATTAAATAAAGAAGATTCTTATTTTTTTGAAACTACAAAAAATTCTTTAGTAAACGCTGTTAGAAAAAGGTTACTCTCAGAAAGAGAGATTGGTTGTTTACTATCAGGCGGTTTAGATTCTAGCTTAATAGCTTCTTTAGTAAGAAGAGAGTCGGGAAAAAAAATTAAAACCTTTTCAGTTGGCATGCCTGGATCAATTGATTTAGAATACGCAGAAAAAGTAGCTAAATTCATAGATTCTGATCACCACAGTGTTGAAATATCTGCAGAAGATTTTTTAAATGCTATAGAAGAAGTAATCTACAAAATAGAATCATATGACACTACAACAGTAAGAGCTTCAGTTGGAAACTTTCTAATATCAAAGTATATATCAGAAAATACTAATGTCAAAGTAGTGTTTAACGGAGATGGCTCAGACGAAGTTTGTTCTGGTTATATATATGGAAGAAATGCGCCTACTCCAAATGATCTTTATAAAGATTCAGAAAGATTATTGAAAGAAATTTATTTATATGATGTACTGAGATCTGATAGAAGCATAAGTTCGAATGGTTTAGAGCCTAGAACTCCATTCTTAGATAAAGAATTTGTGAACTCTTATATGTCTATCCCAGGTGAAAATAGAGTCTTTGACGGAAAAAATCGTATAGAAAAATATATTCTAAGAAAATCTTTTGAGCCAGAAAATCTTTTACCAAACGAAGTTCTTTGGCGTAAAAAATGCGCTTTTTCTGATGGCGTAAGTGATATTAAAAAATCTTGGCACAAAATAATTCAAGGCCATGTCGACGCAAAAATATCAGACAAAGAATTTAAAAAATACAATGACGCTTATATACATTGCCAGCCTTTTCTAAAAGAAAGTTTTTACTATAGAAAAGTTTTTGAAGATTTTTTTGGCAAAAAATCAGAAAACTTAATTCCTTCTTTTTGGATGCCAAAATGGACAAATGTCCAAGATCCAAGCGCAAGAGAAATTCCTGGATATAACGAATAATAATTTGAACAACTAACTTATTTTTGATAATATTCTTATATGGTAATTCTTGCCATATTTTAAAAATTAGACTTTGATCATTTACAAATTTTGGAGGTTAAAATGGCACTAGATCTAAACGCAATCCGCGCAAAACTAAATAAGCTTTCTGGCAACTCGAGTCGACGAGATACTCTTTGGCGACCAACAGAGGGTGAAGAACACGTAGTTCGAATCATCGCGTTTCCTGATAATGAAGGCCAACCGTTTAAAGAGCGTTGGTTTTATTACAATATTGGAAACAACCCAGGCCTTTTGGCGCCACATCAATTTGGGAGCGCAGATCCTATCCAAGAACTCATTAATGAGCTTCGTACAGATGGAAATAAGGAAAGCTACGAGTTGGCTAAAAAGTTATACCCAAAGATGCGTGCATATGCTGCTGTTGTGGTTCGTGGAGAAGAAGACAAGGGCGTTCGGCTTTGGTCTTTCGGTAAAACCGTTTACCAGTCTCTACTAAATATTATGCTTGATGAAGATTACGGTGACATTACTGACATGACTCAAGGGCGAGACGTAAAGGTTGTTTGTAACAAGCCACCTGGTCGGATGTATGCAGTAACTGACGTTCGCCCTCGCGGAAAAGCGACTCCTCTTGGGGAAAACCAAAAACAGGCTTCAGGTTGGGTAAAGAATATTCCAAACCTTGATGACATGTATACGTGCAAGACTTATGATGAGCTATCTAATATTGTTAATGCTTGGATTGGTGGTGAAGACTCTTCCAGTGAAAACAATGAAGGTACTAGTCGAAATAGTGGTAGTGATACCAGCACTAGCGCAGCGACTATTCCTGTAAAAAAGAACGCGCCAACCACTAGCGATGACGCTGCTACAAAGAAGTATCAAAGTCTAGATGACGCTTTTGCGGATCTTGAAGATGACTTTGAGTAATCTAAGTTTTTAAGCTTTAAATTTTAAGGGGGAGCTTTTTAGCTCCCCCTTTTCTTTATTAAAATCATGAACATACACGAAAATAAGTTTATATTTCATCATGGAGGTTTTCATGGCAAAAACAAAAAACGAAAGTGACGACTTTACGTCAGACTTAATTAAGTCTTTAAACAAAGAGCACGGAACAAGAGTTGCTTACAACTTAGAAAAAGACGAATCCCCAACTCATGTAAAAAGGTGGATTAGCACAGGCTCAAAACAGCTAGATTACATAGTTTCTAATAGAAAAAACGGCGGATTGCCAGAGGGAAGAATAGTTGAAATTTTTGGCCCTCCATCTATTGGTAAATCTCACATAGCAATTCAAATAGCTAGAACTACTCAAAAAATGGGTGGAATCGTAGTTTATATTGATACTGAAAATGCAACAAGTGTTGAAAATTTAAAGCTTCTTGGTGTTGACATATCTAAGCGATTTGTTTACGTTGATACTCACTGTACCGAAGAAGTGCTTTCTATAGCTGAATCAACTATTATGAAAGCTAGAGCAATGAATAAAGATGTGCCTATCACAATTATTTGGGATTCTGTTGCAGCTTCTTCTCCAAAAGCAGAACTAGATGGAACTTATGAACAAAATTCAATAGGCTTGCAAGCAAGAGCTATTTCTAAAGGAATGAGAAAAATCACAGGAGTAATTGGAGAAACTAATACTCTGTTCATAATTCTAAATCAAATTAGAACTAAGATCGGTGTTATGTTTGGTGATCCAACTACTACTCCCGGCGGTAAAGCTATTCCTTTTCATTCTTCAGTAAGAATAAAGCTTGGCGCAGGATCTCAAATTAAAAATAAAGACAAAGAAGTTATAGGAATTAATGTTTCTGCCAAGATAATCAAAAATAAAGTTTCTGCACCTTTTAGAACTTGCAACTTCGAAATTCACTTCGGTAAAGGTATTTACGAACACGAGCAAGTTTTCGACTTATTAAGAAAACATGGTCCAGCTACAGTAGAAGATAACCAAATTGAAATATCAGGAACTGGAGCGTGGAAGAAATTGATCGTTGCTAGTACTAAAACAGGCGAAGTAAAGGTTGAAAAAAAGTTTTATAAAGCTGATTTTATCGATGTTTGGAAAGATCCAGAATATCGTTCTTTTGTTGATGATTTACTTGAAGCTGCAATGGTTAAAAAAATAGAGTCAAAAGACATGGATATTGACATGGAGTCTTATGAAGAAGTAAGGTCTATAGCTCTAGAAATGGATTTGGACGTCGACGTGGAAGGCTGATTTTGGATTCTTCAGTTTTATTAGTTGATGGTTTAAATTTTTTCATGAGGCATTTTACAGTAAATCCCTCAACAAATGATAATGGCCAACACGTTGGTGGCACTTTGGGGTTTCTTAAAGGTATCCAGTTGTTAATCGACATGCTAAACCCAGAAAAAGTTTACGTTATTTGGGAAGGTGGCGGATCCCCAAGAAGAAGAGCTATCTATAAAGACTATAAGTCGGGAAAAAGGCCTGTTAAGCTTAATAGATTTTATGACTCTGATATCCCTAATACAGTAGGTAATAGGAACTATCAAATTAATTTAATAACTAAACTACTGGGCTATTCTGGTATCCCGCAGCTATATGTATCTGATTGCGAAGCAGATGATGTAATAGGATACATCGTCAAAAACAAGCTAAAGCAAGAAAAGATAACTATTATTTCTTCTGATAAAGACTATTATCAGCTTTTAGAAAAGAATAGAGTACAAATTTGGTCTCCTGGTCAAAAAAAAATCTTAACAGATCTTTCTATTTTTGAAAGGTTTGGGATACTTCCTGTAAATTTTTGTGTAGCTAGATGCTTTTGCGGAGATGGTTCTGACGGAATAAGAGGAATAAAAGGTGCCGGGTTACGTACTCTTATTAAACGTTTTCCAGAATTAACAGGCGAAGAATTTGTTAGCGTAGAAGAGATACTTAAACTTAGCGAAACTCGGTCAGCTAATTCTAAAATAAAGCTTTATAGTCAAATTAACTCTGATAGTGAAGTTCCGAGAATCAACTGGAAACTTATGAATCTAGACGCAATAACTTTATCAGCGAACCAAATAGAAAAAATTAACTATAGAATCGATACTATAGACACAGAGTTAAATAAAATAAGTTTTATGAGAACCTTAATAAGAGAAGGAATTAGGGTTTTTGATGCCAATAAATTTTTTATGACCGCAAGGTCAATATTTTAAAGTAGGAGAGTAGCATGGTAGAAGCAGCGTATGAGCTTGCGCCTAAGCCTGGACAGGCTTGGTTTGGACAATATGGAAAACATTTTCAAGAAAAGATTTTTCAAGCTTTAATATCTGACCCCAAATTTGCAGCACAAATGATTGAAGTGATGCACCCAGATTTTTTTGAAATTAAGTATCTTCAATATCTAACAGAAAAATATTTTTCTTATAAGACGAAGTATGGTTCTTTTCCAAGCTTAAAACTTATAGTTTCAATAGTTAGAGATGAATTAACAGATGACTCAACGCTACTTTTAAGAGAGCAAGTTGTCGAGTTTCTTCACAGGCTTAAATCTAATCCTGATCTTGGAGATCAAAACTACGTAAAAGAAAAGTCATTAGATTTTTGCAAAACTCAAGCGTTTAAAGAAGCCCTAGAGCAGTCAGTTGAGCTTATAGCTACGGAAAAATTTGAGTCTGTAGTTGGATTAATGAAGACTGCAGTTTCAATGGGAATGAGCAACACCACTGGTCATGATTTTTTTGAAGATATGGAAACTAGATTTAAAAAGTCTACTCGAGTAGTTGTTCCAACTGGTTTGACTAGGCTGGATGCTCACGATATTTTTAGAGGCGGCTTAGGAAAAGGAGAGATTGGCGTAATAACAGCTAATACTGGAGTTGGAAAATCTCACTGGCTAGTTCAAATGGGCGTTAACGCTATGAAAGCCGGAAGAAACGTTGTTCATTATACTTTTGAGCTGTCTGAAGAAAATGTTGGAATTAGATATGACTCTTGCTTAACTGACATCGCAAGCAATGAAATTGTAGATAGAAAAGAAGAAGTAAAAGAATTTTATTCTAAAAAAGAAGATATCGGCCGCCTTTTTATTAAAGAATACCCAACTGGATCGGCCAGCGTTGTGACAATTAAAAATCATTTAGATAAACTATTACTCAAAGACTTTAAACCCAATATAATTATCGTAGACTATGCTGATATTATGAGAAGCACTCGTTCTTATGATTCACTTCGGCATGAACTTAAATTAGTTTATGAAGAGCTAAGAAATCTTTCGATGGAGCTAAATATCCCAATCTGGACAGCCAGCCAAGCAAATAGAGATTCTGCAAATTCAGATATTGTGGGTCTTGAAAATATGTCTGAAGCTTACGGCAAGGCTATGGTTGCTGATGTTGTTATTTCTATTTCTAGAAAAGCTACTGAAAAAGCAGGTGGAACTGGAAGGCTGTATATTGCTAAAAACAGAGCAGGGAGAGATGGATTGTTATTTCCTATCTCAATAGATACATCTAAGTCAAAATTTGATATACTTGATGAAAACCATCTTACACTAAACGAAGCGATTCAGGAAGATAAAAATGATATGAAATCTAAATTAAGAGAAAAATGGAAAGATGTAAGGAGTATGTGATGACAATGACTTGGTCCTACGACGAAGCCTTTAAAAGAACAAAAGAATATTTCGGGGGAGATGAATTAGCAGCTTCTGCTGTAGTTGGAAAATATCTTCTAAAAGATAAAGATAATAATTTTTTAGAAAAAGACCCTGATGATTTGCACAGGAGATTAGCTTCTGAGTTTGCCAGAATTGAAAAAAAGTTTGAAACTAACGCATTATCAGAAGATGAAATCTATGATTTACTAAAAGACTTTAACTATATAATCCCTCAGGGCTCCCCCATGTACGGGATTGGAAATGACCACGCCGTTGTAAGTCTTTCTAATTGCGTTGTTGTTTCTTCTCCAACTGATGATGTAAGTTCTATTATGAATCGTGGAAAAGACTTAGCTAACCTTTTTAAAAGAAGGTGTGGAGTCGGAATTGATATATCCACCCTTAGACCGGAAGGCTCCAATGTTTCAAATAGCGCTGGAACAACTACAGGGGCTTGGAGTTTTGCAGATTTTTACAGCTATGTCTGTCGCATGATAGGCCAAAATGGTCGCCGCGGCGCTCTTATGGTAACAATGGATGTTCGCCACCCAGATATTGAAAAGTTCGTAACTATGAAGCACGACCTTACAAAAGTCACTGGTGCAAATGTTTCTGTAAAAATAAACGATGATTTTATGTTGGCAGTTGAAAATAAACAGCCGTTTATTTTGCAGTTTCCTGTAGATTCAGAAAATCCTGAATACTCCAAAGAAATAGATGCTTGTAAACTTTGGGAAGAAATTGTAAGTAGCGCAACTAAGACAGCTGAGCCTGGTTTAATGATGTGGGACAATATTACTAAAAATCTTCCAGCTCATGAATATTCTGACGTTGGTTTTAAAACTGTAACAACTAATCCTTGCGGAGAAATCCCATTAAGCCCTTATGATTCTTGCCGCCTTATTGCTTTAAATTTGGTAAACTTTGTTGAAAATCCATATACTGATAACGCTGCTTTTAATTATGAAAAATTTGGTTCTGTCGCATCAAAAGCGATGAGGCTAAGCGACGATTTAGTCGAGCTAGAAATAGAAAAGCTTCATAAAATTCTAGAAAAAGTAGATACTGAAGATGAAAAAGTACTCTGGAATAAGCTTTTAGAAGCATGTGCTAATGGTCGAAGAACTGGTCTCGGAACTTTGGGGCTAGGAGATACTTTATATAAGTTAGGCGTAACTTATGGATCTGAAGAATCCATTTCACTAATTGATTCTATTTATGAGTGTTTGAAAAACAATGCTTATGGAGAATCTATTAATCTATCTCAAGAACGTGGAGCTTTTAAAGTTTTTGACTGGAATAAAGAAAAGAACAATGAGTTTATTTCTTCTTTTGATGAAAAAACAAGATCCAGGATGGAAAAACATGGAAGAAGAAACATATCAATTTTAACAAATGCGCCTACTGGGACATGCTCAATTGCTGCCCAAACCTCTAGCGGCATAGAGCCAATTTTTAGGCTTGGTTACACTAGAAGAAAAAAGATTAACCCCAACGATAAAGATGCTAGAGTAGATTTTGTTGATGAACTAGGAGACAAGTGGCAGGAATTTGAAGTATATCACCACGAAGTTAAAAATTACTGGTCTATAGCTGGTAATTGTGATATAAAAGATTTGCCAGACTATTTTGTTTCTTCCGATGAGATTGATTGGGGTGGCCGAATAAAAGTTCAATCAGCTATTCAACGGCATATAGACCATTCAATAAGCTCGACAATCAACCTTCCAAAGGGAACTAGCACTGATGTAGTTAGTAAACTTTATTTAGATTCTTGGAAGTTAGGTCTTAAAGGAGTTACAATTTATGTTGATGGATCTAGGTCTGGTGTTTTAGTAACTAAAGAAGAAAAGTCGAAAAACGAAGCATCGGTCCAGCATGCACAAAAAAGGCCTGACGTAGTAAAGTGTGAAATTCATAGAGCTAAAATATCTGGTGAAGACTGGACAATATTAGTCGGCGTTATTGATGGTAAACCATTTGAAATCTTTGGTGGACTCTCAGAGTATGTCGAGATTCCCAGAAAATACACAGAAGGTAAGATTAGAAAGCGGTTGAGGAAAACTGTTGCTAACAAATATGATTTAATCGTAGGTAAAGACGGAGACGAGTTTATTATAAAAGATATAGTTAAGGTTTTTGACAACCCTAACCACACATCTTTTACTAGAACTATTTCTTTGACTCTTAGGCACCAAGTTCCACTGCAGTTTTTAGTAGAACAACTTCAAAAAGATAGAGGAGCTGATATGTTTAGCTTTTCTAAAGTTGTTGCTAGATGTTTAAAAAAATATATAGCTGATGGAACCAAAGTCAGTAATGGTGTTATTGAAAATTGTTGCGAAACGCCAGATATTGTATACCAAGAAGGTTGTGCAACTTGTTTAAGTTGCGGATACGCTAAATGCGGATAATTAATTAAATAAAACTTAAAATAGGATAGAAAAAATTATGAAATGGACTACAGATGTTTCTCCTCTCATTAAAGAAGTTGAGCTAAGAAAGACGCCTGTCATTATAACTGTTAATAAGTTTGATGAAAAATCTGCTAAAGATTTTCAACAACAAGTTGCTTTAGCCCATAATACTGGCCAGAAAATTATTCCAGTTGTCATTGATTCTTACGGAGGCCAAGTATATAGTCTCATGAGCATGGTTAGCGCTATTAAGAATTCTGAGATTCCTGTTGCAACAATCGTAGAAGGCAAAGCAATGAGCTGTGGAGCAGTTTTGTTTTCTTTTGGCGAAGAGGGATATAGGTTTATGGACCCCAACGCGACAGTCATGATTCATGACGTTTCTTCTATGGATTTTGGAAAAGTTGAAGAACTAAAAGCTGGAGCTAATGAAGCTGATAGACTAAACACAATCATTTATACAATGATGGCTCAAAATTGTGGAAAAAAAGATGACTATTTTATGAAAATTGTAGATAAGAAAAAACACGCTGATTGGTTTTTAGATGGAAATGAGTCTAAAAAGCATAATCTTGCTAATCACTTAAGAATTCCTAAAATAAGTATTAAAATAGGCGTTAATATCGATTTTGAATAAAGGCAAAGAAAATGGACAAACTATTTTATAATCAAGCTTCTCAAGAAAAATTAGGTTGGGAACCATCTTGGTTCGGTCACGATCAAAATGACGAAGACTTAATTGAAAAAGTAAAAATTTGGCAAAAATCTAGTCGACTAAAAGCTGACGGTTTGGTTGGGCCTATGACTTATAGAAGAGTTTGGACAGAAAGAGAATCTAGCATATCCAGCTACGAACCTAGAAAAAATGCGTTTCATTCAGGAAATAAACATATAGTCCATAATGGAAAGTTTTTACCAATTGAGTGGGAAAAGGTCGTTTTGTGGGATGAGCCTGATGGTTTAAAGTGTAAAAAAGGTTCTTACACAGATTACTCAGGAAAAGAAGATAGAAACCCGACATTTTTTGTTAATCATTGGGATGTTTGCTTATCAGCTCAAAGTTGTTCAAAAGTCTTGAATAAAAGAGGAATTTCAGTACATTACTGTATAGACAATGATGGAACTATATACCAGCTTTTAGATACTCAGCATAAGGCTTGGCAAGCAGGTGGATCGATGTGGAATACTAAAAGCATTGGAGTGGAAATATCTAATGCTTATTACACGAAATACCAAAACTGGTATGTTAAAAACGGGTTTGGTGAAAGGCCAATAGCTGAAAATGTTCATTGTCATAAAAGAAAATTAGAAGATCACCTAGATTTTTACCCAGTTCAACTTGAAGCTCTTAAAGCTCTTTGGAAAGCGATACATATCGGATTAGGTATACCACTTGATTATCCTAAAAATTCTCAAGGAGAATTAGATCAAGGCGTAAATAAAACCTGCGAAAAAGGAAAATTTTCAGGTTTTATAAATCACTATAATCTTACTAGAAAAAAAATAGATTGTGCTGGTTTAGATATACCTAGATTAATATCAGAAATCGAGAAAACGAATCTATATTGTTTGGATTAATCTATGGATTTCGATTGGAAAAAAATGAATCTTCTTTCTACTCACCTTTGTAAAACTAGCGATATAGGCTTCCATGGAAACTTATTCGGCGGTCAACTTTTAGCTTGGCTTGATGAAGCTGGAGCTGCACTTTCTGCAGAATTTGCTGAAACTGGAAGAGTTGTCACAAAACATATATCCGAAGTAAACTTTCAGAGCCCAGTAAGGCCTGGTCAGTTAATTAAGATATATGGTAAAATATTAAAGGTTGGCAGAACTTCTTTAACCATAGAAGTTGAAGCTCGAAGGCACAGTATTTACAACGGCACACAAAAGCCTGTTTGTAAGTGCGAAATGACATTTGTTAGAATTGACGGAGATGGTGAAGCAGTTCCAATTCCGCCTCATATTCATGAAAAATTTAAAGAAAATAATAAATTAAAAGACCCTGAATAAAAGAATCGCCATGAAAAAGACTTCAGAATTAATAGAAGATATTCTTAGAAATAAATTAGTTTGGAACTCTAAAACTAAAAAATATAAAAAAATTTTGCTATATAGATCTCTAGAGATAACTGGCTCTATTTAAGCTAAAATATTCTAAAAATCTTTAATACTTATAAAGGTGGAAGTTAATCACTAAGGTTTTTGTAGATGGACAAAGAAGCTAAGTCTGGAATAATAAAACTAAGAGAATTAAGAGACCATCTTTGCTCTAAACAATCTGAGTGGAGAAAAGCTTTTAAAGTCAAAGATTCAATTGTTGAAGAGTTAAGAGTTCTAAAAAAATTAGCTGTTGATCCGGAAATAAGTAATGAAGTTATAGTCAGTAAAATCGACTGTTTGCTTATATTAATTGATCCAGAAAGACAAGAAGACCTGGAGAAATCAAATGTCTGAAAATGGATGGGCTGAATATTCTCGTCTAGTATTAAAAGAGTTGGAAACTTTAGCGACCAGTATTCAGTCTTTAAATACAGAGATTCAAGACTTAAAGCAAGAAATTGCAAGAATGAGAGAAAGAGAAGATAGAGTTGACGAACTTCGAACTTGGAAAGATAAGATAGACGAAGTAGCTTCTCCAACTCAACTGCAAACTATGGTAAAAGAAGTTGATGAGCTTAAGCAATTTAAGACAAAAGCAATAACAGTTTTTGCTGTTGTTCAATTCTCCATGGGCGCTATAATTTTTGCAATGAAATTTATGTAAAAACAATAATTTAGCGACTATTAAAAACTGATTGATTAATTTCTGTTATACTTATTTCAGGATTTAAATAAAACGGTACTTAAATGATAGTTGCTCAAATAATTTTAGCTTGGCTATATAGCCACTTTTTTGAATATCTAACTCACAGATATGTCTTGCATGGTAAAGGCAAGCTCATGAAAGTTTTCAAACACCACTTTGCTCACCACCATAAAGTTTCTAGAAAAAACGAAATGTACGATGTAGATTATCATCGTTTTTGGAAAATAAATTTTGAAAATTCTAGCTTAATTTTAGCAGCAATATTACATTTACCAATAGTTTTCTTTTTTCCTTATGCTTATGCAACACTTGTATTTAGTATTTTTAGCTATTACGTTGTTCATAGAAAAGCCCACATTGACGTAGAGTGGGGAAAAAAGTGGGTCCCATGGCACTATGACCACCATATGGCGAAAAACCAGCATGTTAACTGGGGCGTGAGATTACCTATTATAGACTATATTTTTGGAACTAGAGTTAAGCCCTAGTTTTTATCAAATTTTCTTAGCCTCGCTACTCCGTCTATTATACTTACGTAAGTTTGGTGAGTAACCCAGTCTCCAGCGTTGATGTATGTTTTTATTTTTTGGTCTGCATTAACCCAAATTATCGCTTCTGGTAAATGATTGTGGCCCATTATAAAAACGTCTACTTCGGGGTGGTGTTTTATTATGTGAATAGCGCTTCTTAGCTTATGTTTTTTAATTTGTTTTTCTGTCCACCAAGTAGTAAAATCAAAATTAAATGTAAACTCAAGCATATTTTGTAAGACTGACAAAAATTTTACGAATATTTTATTGTGCAAAACGCCCCTATCATAATCATCTCCATGCTCTATTCTGAATTTTCTATTTTTAGATTTAAATTCATACTTTTTCTTAAACTCTACGTTTCCAATTTTTTGGCCAACTAAATTTATTAAACCCTCATCGTGATTTCCGACAATATAAACTATTTTTTTTGTATAATCTATTGATTTAGCTATTTCTAAACACCTTTTTGTAAAGACAGGTATTTTTATAAAGTCTATTATATCTCCTGCCAATATTAGTTCGTCATAGTCTTCTGATTTTAAAAAATCTAATAATAGTTGAGATTTGTAGAACTTACTGCCAATATGAAGATCTGATATTACGATTCTTTTCATGAACAATTCCGCATCTATATATAAAATATCACTTTAGGAGGATAATAAAATGCCCGAAGGACCAGAGTGCAGGCGTTTAGCTGAGTCTGTTGCTAAGTATGTATCAAATAAAAAACTTATAGAAGTAGAAATTTTATCTGGGAGATACACTAAAAAGCTTCCGAGCGGAATAGATTCTTTTAACGAGAACTTCCCAATAAAAGTTGCGGGAGTTGGTGTACATGGAAAGTTTATTTATTGGATACTTGACAAAGAGTTTTCTATTTGGAATACTTTGGGAATGACGGGTTCTTGGGGAGCTACAGAAAGAAAACATTCAAGACTCAAGTTTAAATTTGAAGATGGAACTCATATATTTTTTAATGATCAAAGAAATTTTGGGACTTTAAAATTCGTAAGAGGAAAACACCAGCTTATAGAAAAACTACAGTCTTTAGGCCCAGATATGCTATCTGAAGATGTAAGTTCAGAAAAATTTATATCAAGACTTAGAAAAAAAAATAATCAAAATATTTGCAAAGTATTAATGGACCAATCGATTGTTTGCGGTATTGGAAATTACATAAAAGCAGACTCTTTATGGCTTTCTAAAATCAACCCGCATCTTTTAGTCAAAGAAATGTCAGATCAAAAATTGATTGTTTTAAATGAAAGTATTAAAAAAGTAATAAGAGAGAGTTATGAATCAGGTGGAGCTACAATAAGATCATATAAAAATTTCAGTGGTGAACCTGGAGAATACGCAGAGAGATTTTTGGTTTATAATAGAAAAACTGATTCTGAAGGGAATCAAGTAGTAAGAGAAAAAACACCCGACGGGAGGACTACTCATTGGAGCCCCGTTTATCAAACAGGAGATATTAAATGAGCGATACACAAAATACAAATGGATTAAAATTAAGCGATTCTGCTATTGCGCATGTTGCTAAAGTACTACAAGTTGCACTTTTAACTGGAACAGATATTGTAGACAATCTTAGACTAGCTAACTTTGAAGAAAAAGACGGAGAATTATCTTTAACTAAAGAAAGCGAAGAAGTGTTTGCAGCAAACCTACAGAGGTTAATGGAAGAAATTCCAGCTGAGCAGACCGAGTTTAGTCTTCAAGAAAATTCTCCTTTTAAGTCATAAACTCTTAAAAATTCATACTTATAAAAGAACAAAACTAGGCGTCTTTTATGAGTTATAACAAAAATAAAAAGCTTGCAAAAGCTAAGTTTAATAAAAAATTTAAAGAATGGAAGTATCTCAAAGAACTAGAAAAAGACACTAGAGAGCTTCTTTCTTTATATGACTCAGATTTAAGCGAAGTTATATCAGATTTGCATCAATATTCTATAAAGGGTGTTGATATTGAAGCTGAAGAAAATATTAGAGAAAAAAATCAAAAAGAAAAAGAAGAGATAAGAAATAAAGCGAGAGCCAGCTTATCAGAAGAAGAAATTCTAGAAGAAGAGTCAGATTTTGAATCTAAGAGCGCTAAGTCTGAAAATGCAGCTACTCCTGGATGGGTTAAAAAATTATATAAAAAATTAGCTTTAGCAACCCACCCCGACAAAATCTCTAGAATGGACATATCAAAAAGTGATAAACTTAGAAGGCAAGAGATTTTTAAACTAGCTTCAAGTTTTTTAGATTCTAAAGATTATGATTCTCTTATGGAGTTTGCTGGTGAGCTTGGAATAGAGTTTGAGGTTGAAGAAGAGGGTCAAGTAGAAATAATTAAAAGCTCTTTAAAAAAACTAGATTCTAACATTAGTTCTTTAAAAAATCAAGTAGCTTGGAGCTGGGGAGAGTCAGAAAGCGCTAAAGAAAAACTTGAGTGCTTAATGTGGGTTAGAGAAGAGCTGTCTCTTTCTAAAATTCCAGAAAATATAATAAAAGAGTATCTTGAGTCAAGAGAAAAAGACGAAGTAGATACTTGGATTGAAAAATATGTAAACGTTGAACATCCTTCTCCAGTAAGTAATAATACAAAAAAGAAAATAACCAGAGAGAGTCGAAACATTCCACCTCCTAGAAAACCAAATGAAAGGCCAATTTTTAATAATCGGAGAAAATAATGGAAACTATCAATTCTGGAGATTTAGTAATTTTTACTGATAATTGCTCGGGAGTAAGTCAAAAACTCTGCAACGGATATGTTCAAATGCATTTTGGCTTTCACAATGATCCTTTTGCTAATATTATGGCAGGAGAAACAGGGATACTTCTCAAGAAAAGTTATTATGAAGAAGTTGGTGAATGTTTTTGCGAAATTCTTATAGGGTCAGAAGTGTTTTTTGATATTTCTTCTAAATTTTTAGAAAAAGTTTTACCAACACCCACCGTCTAATCTAGCAGTCCCATCTTTATCTACGCTAAAAGTTTTTATTTTTATTTCTGGAAAATGCTTGTCGCACATTGAAGCTATAGCTTTAACATTTCCCAAATTATCATCATAAAAAAATATATTTTTTGGATTATATGCTTCTATGTATTTTTCCATAGCAATTACTTTAGCACTTGGCCCCACTCCAATATCACCAGCTGTTGTAATGTTTCCAAAAGCAAGATCTATTCCTTGACCAGACAAAAAGTTTTTTATATCTTGCCTATTTGTAGGCGCAGCTTTTCTTCCGCCAATACCTGAAACTTTTTTTGATCCGCCTCTTGCAGTTATAATGACTACTCTAGAGTTTGGTTCAGAGTTAGCTTTTTTTACTAAATTTAGTATATTTTCTATCGGAGAAGATCCTTCTACATCTATCGAGGCAGTTTTTGTAAAGTCATACTCGTCTTTAAGCTCAATTGAGTTTAGGTATTCTAAATCTTCTCTATGAGCTTTTTCATACTTAGCAAAATCTCCTGAATTAAACCAAATAATTTCGTTTTCTGAGTCGGGGTTTTCTATTTCTTCAATATCAAGACTATTTTGGTGTATCCATTCTCTAAATTCTGGATCACTTTTCCCGTCAATTTTAGATCTTTTTACTCCTATCATGCTAGGGGTAATTGCCAAAGTGTCGTCAAAATCAAAAGCAAATAAATTTTCTACATTAACCATTGTTCAATTCCTCCGTTATAATTATAATAGAATAAAGAGAGTAGGTACATCTTCATGAAACAAATTAGAGCACTTATTAGAGAAATTATAAAAGAACAAGTAGTTGGATATACAGCTCCTTCAAAAGATTCTTCTAGTTCTTCAGATGATTCAGATTCTTCTGGAGAAGAAGATTTCATTCAGCAAGGAGATCTTTCTAGCTCAGCTCCTTCCCACCCTACCGAAACTGGCGATGCAGAAGATTTAGAGCAGCTTCAAACTCAGAGGCAACAAATAAACCAGCAACGTCAAGACGATCTAGATAAAGGCGATGCAGTTTCTGCGAATTACGACGGCAGGATAGCTAAAAAACTTCAAAAAAGTACGGGGTAATCGTGAAAAATCTCTAGTATTGTGGTATAATAGTAATATACAAACACAACACAAGAGAGTTTTATGAAATATCCTTCAAAGTTTTTTGGACTACATTCCCATTCTGGGTTTAGTACGTTTGATGGTCTTGGTTACCCCCAAGAGCATATTGATTTTTGTAGAAAGAACGGTCTAGATGGCTGGTCTCTAACAGACCATGGCCACATGAATGGTTTCGCTCATGCTTACTTGCATGCTCAGAAACTTAATAAAGCCGGCGCAAATTTCAAGTTTATCCCTGGATGTGAAATGTATGTTCATCCAGATTTAGAGCTTTGGCGAGCGCAATATGAAATTAAGAAAGCCGCAAAGAAAGGTGACAAATCTGCTATTGCTGCTATTCTTGATGCTCACGAGCATATTAAAACTAAGTTAGTTGCTGTAGTAGATGGCGATGATGAAACTGTCAATTTAGACACTGAAGGCGCTAACCTTACAGTTGAAAATGAAGAAGAGTCTAAGTCTACAAAGTATTATGATCCAATCAAGCGCCGTCACCACATGGTGGTTCTCCCTAAGACTTCTGAAGGCCTTAGGAGACTCTTTGGGCTAGTATCCCAAGGTTATATGGATGGATTCTATAGATTCCCACGCGTTGACTATAAGATGATTAAAGAGGCTGCTGAAGGTGGTCACCTTATGCTTTCTACAGCTTGTATCGGTGGCCCTTTAGCTTATGAAGCTTTTAGTCGACTCCAAGGGTATGAGTTCGAGCGCTTGACACCTCAACTTTTAGATAATACAGATATCTTTAAAGATATTCAAACCGGGGTTGCAAATACAGTAGACCAGCTTGTTGATGCTGTTGGTATGCAAAATGTTATGCTTGAGCTTCAGTTTAATAAGCTGCCAGCTCAGCATCTAGTCAACAGGGCGATTATTGAGTTTGCTAGAAATAACTCTATGACTGATCAGCTTATTGTAACTTGCGATTCCCACTATGCTTCTCCAGACCACTGGAAAGAGCGAGAGTTATATAAGAAGCTTGGCTGGCTTAATTATAAAGAATTTAATCCTGATAGTCTTCCAAAATCTAAAGACGATCTTAAGTGCGAGCTTTACCCAAAGAATGCTGAGCAAGTTTGGGATACGTATCTGGAAGTTAAGCAGGGTCATGATTTCTATGATGATGATCTTATGTTTGCGGCAGTTGAAAGAACTCATGATGTTGCTCATGAAATGATTGGTGATATTCACCCTGATAGAAAGATGAAGCTTCCATCTTACGTTATTCCTGAAGATACAACTGCGAATAGAGCGCTCTTACAGGCTTGTAAAGAGGGGCTTAAGTCTCGTGGATTACACACTGACCCTGAATATATTGAAAGGCTTAAGTGGGAACTCACAATCATCAAAGAAAAAGACTTTGCTGAATATTTCTTAACTATGAAAGCAATTATCGATATCGCTAGAGATAAGATGTTTGTGGGTCCAGGTCGAGGATCTGGTGCTGGTTCTTTGGTGAATTATGTTCTTAAAATTACTGACGTTGATCCGATAGAATATGGTCTTTTGTTCGAGCGTTTTCTAAGCATTGATCGCTCTGATGCGCCAGATATTGATAACGATGTAGCAGATAGAGATGAATTGATTAATTTGTTACGCGAGAAATTTGGCGATGATAACATTATTCCAATTTCTAATTACAACACCTTTAAGTTAAAAAGCTTGATAAAAGATGTGTCGAGATTTTATGGAATAGAGTTTGCAGAAGTTAACAAAGCTTTGGCTCCTTTAGAAAGAGATGTTCGAAGAGGTCGTAAAAGTGATGACGACGCTGAAGATAGTTTTGATATCAGCATTAAAGAGGCAATCAAATATTCAGATTCTCTCAGAAGCTATTTAGAAAAATACCCCGAAGTTATTGAGCCGATAGGTGTTCTATTTAAACAAAACAAAGCCCTTGGTAGGCATGCTGGCGGTGTTATTATATCTGAAAATATTCCTCAGCAAATGCCACTAATCATGGCTCGCGGAGAACTTCAAACTCCTTGGACTGAGGGTATGACCAATAAACACCTTGAAGAATTTGGTTGGATTAAGTTTGATTTGCTGGGCCTTGAAACTCTCAGGATAATCGAAAGAACTATCGAGCAGATTCTTAAAAAGAATGGTGTTGAAAATCCTAATTTTGAAGAAGTTTTAGAGTGGTATAATGATAATATCGCGCCTAACGTAATAAACTTTGATGACCAGCACGTTTATAAAAATATTTATCATGCTGGTAAGTGGGCTGGAATCTTTCAATGCACCCAACGAGGCGCGCAAGCTTTATTTAAAAGAGCTAAGCCAGAAAGTGTAGTTGACCTTGCTACATTGACTTCTATCTATCGCCCTGGTCCCCTTAGCGCAAAAGTTGATAAACTATATATCCAGAATAAAAAGCGCCCAGAGGTTGTGGAATACGGCCATCCACTAATTAAAGAAGTCCTTGAAGAAACTTACGGCTGTATTATTTTCCAAGAGCAAGTTATGGCCCTATGTCATCAAGTCGCTGGTATTCCTAAAGATGAGTGCAATGCTATGCGAAAAATGATGAAGCCAGTAAGTTCTGGAAGTGACAATATTGATAAAGCTAAAAAGCTTCGTAAGCAATTTATAACCGGCGCTGTGAAAAACGGTGTAAGCGAGTCAATTGCAAAAAGCTTATATGATAAAATCTTGTTCTTTGCAGGATACGGATTCAACAAGTCGCATGCCGTTTCTTATGCTATCAATTCTTATCACTGCGCTTGGCTAATGACTTATTACGAAGATGAGTGGGTAAAAGCATATCTTGAAGCTGCCTCTGGAAACCCAAAGAAGTTAGCAAAAGCAGTTAGTGAAGTGAAAGGTTTGGGATACAAGATTGTTCCTATTGACATTAACTACGCTGAAAAGACGTGGACTTCAGTCGGGGATAAAAAGTTAATGCCGTCTTTTCTTTCTTGCAAAGGCATCGGTTCCGCTGCAGTCGACGAGATTTTGCAAAATAGGCCATATCGATCAATTGAAGATTTGCTATGGAAAGAAGACGGTTCCTGGAAACACTCAAAGTTTAACAAGCGTGCTTTAGAGTCTCTTGTAAAAATTCGTGGGCTTAAGTCTTTAAATCTAGTAGGCGAAAACCGCACGTTCACTTCTTATAAACAGATGTCAGAGATCATGGAAGAAGGATACGGCAACTTTAAGAAAAGAACTAAAAAAGAACCAAGAAAGGGTATTAACTTATTTTACGAAGCAATCGCCGAATCTGTTAGCGTTCCTGAATGGGAGCAAAAAGAGTTGATGGAATTTGAGAGTAATTTGCTAGGCTCTGTAAACGTTGAAGCTTTGTTATCTGAAGATCTAGTTAGAAAACTAGAAAATAAAAATATTAAAGCTATTGATGACTGGTCTGAAAAAGAATACTACTGGTTTATGGTTACATCAGCGATGCCTAAGTTAACTAAAAACAAAAAGCCTTATTTTTTACTTACTGGTATTTCTTCAACTGGAAAAACAACAAAAATATTTTGTTGGGGTACTCCAAAAGATGCTAACATTGATCCATATAGTTTTTGCGTCGCAGAAATTGACAAAAATGATTTTGGTTGTTCCACTAAGTGGCATCGATTAAAAATAATTGAATTATAAACTGAACATTACTAATAAAATTTGTATGATTGTATAGGTACAAAAAATGATATATAAAAACTTAAATGAAGCTTTTGTAGAAGAATTATCTGCATTAAAAACCAATGGATCTATAGTGAACTCTAGAGGCTCTAAGCAACTAGAAAGGACATTCGTAAATTTTACGATTAAAGATCCATCTCAGTTAGATATCGAAGTTCCTGCTAGAAAGTTTAGTAGAAACTATGGAATCGCTGAGTGGCTTTGGTATATTTCTGCTAACCCTAAAGTAAACAACATTTCTAAACTGGCTTCAATATGGGATAATATTAAAGACAACTATGGAGAAGCAGAATCAAATTATGGAACTTACATATTTTCAGTTCCTCCTAACAGCTCTAAAACCCAATGGCAATGGGTTGTTGATGAACTAGTTTCTGATATTGATTCTCGAAGAGCAACCATTGTGATAAACCAGCCTTATCATAAAGAAAAAAATGCAAAAGATTATCCTTGTACTCATTATATTCAATTCTTTATAAGAGGCGGTAAATTGGACATGGGTGTTTACATGAGGTCTAATGATGCTGTTTTTGGTTTTTGCAACGATGTTTTTACCTTTGCTTTATTTCAACAACTTTTATTAAACGAACTAAATCAGCGCGGCTTAAATCTGGAACTAGGTACATATAACCATTCGGCTGGAAGCTTTCATATCTATGAAAGACATTTTGAGATGATGAATAAAATACTTAACAACTATTACGCAAAAGTTTCCGGTAATTACCCAGAGTTTAGCAAGACTTTATTAAAGCCAGAGCTAACATATGAAAAAATCTTAAGCATTGGCGCTGGTATGTCTTTGAAAGATGTTCAAAAAATTGATATTACAAACCATGTTAAAAACACAGAAGGAGCAATATTTCAATGACTAATATTCTTAAGAAGGCTAATGAAATTGTTAACGAAAGATCTGAAGAAAAAGAAAGAGAGTACGGCGCTTTTAGCGAAGGCTTTGAAAGAGCTGCATCAATTGCTTCTGGCATGTCTGGCAAAGCATGGAGTGCTGACGATATGTTCATCGCAATGATTGCTTTAAAGTTTTCAAGGCAATCTTATAATTTTAAAGAAGACAATCTTTTAGACGCTGTAGCTTATATAGGGGCTTGGCAAAATTACATTAATGAAAAACAAGGTAAAAATAATAATGGATAAAAACAACGTAGAAAAATTGGTCAAACTTAGAACTCACTCAATTAGTTTTTATAAAACTCTTGAAAGTCCTAGTTCACCAACTTCACTTATGAACACTAACAAAACTGCATATTTTTGTGAACAAATTATTTCTAGTATAGACGAACTTATTAAAGATTACGTAACTTTCGAAAAAAAGGAGTAAAGAATGAACGTAAAAAATGACATTGCTGACTTAGTTAGCGAATTGATGAGAATTGATGGAGAAAAGCAACTTTTAAACGAGGAGCAGAAGCAGCTTTTTGAAGATTATAAAAACAAGCTTGACATAAAGTCAGTAAAAGCAGCTATTAGAATCGCTAAGATTAAAACTCGCGTAGAAATTTCTGACGATAGTTTAGATGAAATGATCGAAGCTGCTGAATCTAAATTGGGGTAAAAATGAAAACTATTAAAATGTCTAAAGTTAGAGAAGTAAAAACTCCAACTCGCGGAACCCCAGGTTCAGCTGGCCTTGATTTTTATGTTCCAGAAGGCTTTATAGGATCAGTATCGCCTGGCCAAGATATCTGTATTCCTTCTGGTTTAAGAGTAAATGTTCCTAAGGGATATGCTTTTGTGGCTTTTAATAAAAGTGGTATTTCTTTAAATAAAAAGTTAAACGTGGGAGCATGCGTAGTTGATGAAGATTATCAAGGTGAAATCCATATCCACTTATTCAACTCAGGCAAAGAAACAATTAAGATTGAAGAAGGCGATAAAATAATCCAGTTTGTTTTACTTCCAGTTCAATATCCGGGAGTAAAAGTCGTAGCAGATAAAGAGTTATTTCAAATTAAATCAACCAGAGGCACCGGTGGATTCGGTAGCACAGGAGCGTAAATTGAAAGTATTTACAGATATTGCTAAAAACATTCCTAAAAATGCAAAAATTGGAATTGATGGCTTAGAGAGAAATATACCAACTAGAAAGCATAGTCACAACGCTGCGTGGGTTTGGCTATACAAGAACATGCTACATGCAGCCGGTTGGGAAAATGTAGATATTCTTGGTAATCATGATACCTATGAAGGCTATGATGCTATGATATTCTATCCCGGTATTGCGTATGCAGGAACGATTAATTTCTTCTTTGGCGTTGATGATAATGTTGTTCGAAGATTTTCGAGAATTCAGTCTTTTGAGGGACCAACGTTTATCATGAATCATGAAATGCCACTGATCGGCACAACGATCAAAGGGCGCTTGCATAATAAATCTACTAGCTCTAAGGTTGGGCAACTAGACTTAGATAAGCTAGATAATATCTGTAAAAATACTTTAGGGTTTAATTATGTTGAAAAATCTACAAAACTCTGCTTTGGAGACAGCCATTGTTTTTCTACTTGGCTACCCGGGTATTCTGTATGCAGAAACGACGGCCTTACTCTTTTTTCTGCTCTTAGAGATGGGATAAAAGAGACTATAGAGTCTAAATCTGGCGTTGAAGTCAAAGATTTGACTCACCTTACTTTTTATATGGGAAATATTGACATTAGGCATCACCTTATGAGACAAGAAACCCCCTATGAAGATATTTCATCTATGGCGGAAGACTTAAATACTCAGCTTAAGTCTCTAGGTGTTCCAAACGTTGAAATAGTTCATACGCTTCCTATTGAAAATATTTCTAGAAAACTTCCAAAAACAGGGTATTATAAAAAGACTCCCTATTATGGAAAGTGGGAAGAAAGAGTAAAGCTAGTCAATACATTCAATGCAGCTATTGATACAATATCTATAGAGAATGGTTGGAAAGTTTTTGCTTGGCCGAAAACATTTTTAAACGAAAATGAAGAGCTGGATTTTGAATTTATGGAACGACCCAAAAGCGTTCATTTAAGTCCGATGTCATATAGGTGGGATTTATTTAACAATGCACATAATCCACGACATAATAACAAATAAGATTAACTCATAGGAGAGAAACAAATGGCGAAGAATAAAAATATTAGAGTTGCGATTGTGGGAGTTGGAAACTGTGCTAACTCTCTCTTTCAAGGCCTAACATATTATGCTGGATATACAGCTGGTCAAGAAAGAGATGGCGTAATGAAAAGCCGCATTGGAGGATATGCAGTTTCAGATATCCAAGTAGTTGCGGCTTTTGACGTTGATAAGAGAAAAGTTGGTAAATGCTTTAGAGAGGCTATGTGGGCTAAGCCAAACTGCACTCCTGAGTATGAAGCAAATGTTCCTGATGGCCCTATTGTCCAAATGGGGCCGGTCTTTGACGGCATTCCTAGTTTGATGGAAGACTATCCAGATGATGAAGCTTTTCGAGTATCAGACTCAACGCCCGTAGACGTAGCTAAAGTTCTTACAGACCTTAAGGTTGATATTCTAATCAACTATCTTCCTGTTGGTTCTCAGAAAGCGACTGAGTGGTATGCAGAGCAGTGTTTGAAAGCCGGAGTTTCTCTCCTAAACTGTATTCCAGTGTTTATTGCTTCAAACCCTGAGTGGGAACAAAAGTTTATTGATGCAGGAATCCCTCTTATTGGAGATGACATGAAGTCTCAGTTTGGAGCCTCTATTATGTCTCAAATGCTTCAAGAGCTAGCTTTTGCTAGAGGGCTAAATGTTAAAGCTCATATTCAAAGAAATGTTGGTGGAAATACAGATTTTTTAAATATGGTTGACCAGTCTCGTCTTAAGTATAAGAAAGTTTCTAAGGAAAATGTCATTAGGTCTCAGCATGTAATTCGCGGAGTAGATCCAGATGAATCTTTTCTTCATGCAGGCCCTTCTGAGTATATTAGATACTACAAAGATAATAAAGTCGCAAATTTTCGAATTGAGATGGAAGGATTTCTAGGCGCGCCAGTTGTTTTAGATGCTCAACTTTCAGTAATTGATTCTCCAAACTCTGGAGGAGTTGTTATTGACGCCGCTAGATACCTAAAGGTTGCTAGAGAAATGGGAATTGTAGGAGCTCTTCGAGGCCCTTCAGCTTCTACTCAAAAAACCCCGCCGCAGCAACTTATGTTTGCAGAAACTCTTTATGAGTGTGATGCTCTTTCAGAGCGTCAACTTACAAGATTTACCAAGAGACAAACTAACCCTTATGAAGCTAAAGAGCTTTACAAGATTTGCCCTTCACATAACAAAGAGGTAGAGTAGATATGCCGAAGATTCACGAACAGACTGGTATGAGATTTAATCCTTCTATTCCTGCTTTCGAAGAATGCGTAATAAAGTTTAATCCGAGAAAAAATATGTGGTACAGGCCAGATACTTTTGATCTAAGTTCTATTAAAGAATGTATTGATAACTACACCTGCATTCCTGTTGAAGGGAAAACTGTTTTGGATCTAGGCGCAAACATTGGCGGTTTCGCTAAGATGTGTTTAGACAATGGGGCTAAAAAAATAATTGCTTTAGAACCTTGCCCACACAATTTTCAGCTTCTTGAAATCAATGCCCCGGGAGTAGTTTGCGTCAATGCTGCGGTTTGCGAAAAAGATGAAAACGAGGTAGTATTTCATTATGCTAAATCTAAAAGAAATTCAGTTTCTTCTTCAACAGTAAAACGAAGAAATGCTTCTGCAACTTCAATTGCAGTTCCTGGATTATCTTTTTCTGGGCTGTTGGAAAAATATAAGCCAGAAGTTTTAAAGATTGATATTGAAGGAAAAGAGTATGATATTTTAGATTCAATCTCTAAAATCCCTGATTTTGTTGAAGTGGTTGGAATTGAGTTCCATAACACACGGTCGCCTTTTGATCAGTACCCAGAGTTATTTTTTCCTGAAGATGTGTGGGAAAAAAAGGAACATCCAATCTTAATGTACGGAACTAAAAAAGTTTTAGATTACACATTTTTTAGGAGATAACATGAAGTGCAACGGTTTTGACATTGATGGTGTAATCCATCTTGGAGAGGGTGTTTGTGGTATTCGACCTGGACCAGGAGACGTAATTATTACTGGGCGCAGTTTTGAAGAAGAAGCTGAAACTTTAGCTTTTCTTCGTCGTAACGGTATTAATAACCCTGTTTTTTTTAACCAATGCCACTATGACGAAAAAACGAGAGAAGGTTCTGGGTGGCATAAGGGCGAAACTATTAAAATTCTTCACAGAGCTGGATTAAGCATTCAATATTTTTTTGAAGATGATGAAGTTCAAAAAGCTTCAATCGAAGAAAAGCTTGAAGAGGTTTCTGTTTGGAATATTGGAACTAAGGTTATTCATGTAAATAATCCGCATGTAGCTAAAGAAAATCGCCGGCACTTAGAGGATTTGGATGACTAATAAAGATTTACTGGGTTACTCTGATCAAGAGCTTTTTGACGAAATACCTCAATATAAAAAAGACGAGTTCTTAACATTCATAAAAGAGCTAAATCGTAGAGAGTATCTTGTTCGGTTTGATAAATCTTGTACTTTTGACACTTTTGATCATCTGCCGGGAACTTCGCATAAATATAAAATAGGGTTTAAGGTTGATGGTAAGTCAGTACCTTACTTCCACCCAAACCGTAGCTTTCACGATGAGATTATTTGGTTAAACGAGAACCTCTTCTACAACCCTCAAGCTACTTTTGAAGATAAACTTATTAACGCTGCGATTGTTAAATTCTATGGGCCATCTAAGACCCTTAAAATGATAGTAGAAGAAACAGGTGAAAAATTTGTTGTTTATGACAAGTTTATAAATGATAAAAGCTACACTGAAAAGCTTTGCGTTAATTTAGAAACAGCTGTAAAAAATAAGTCAAAAATCTATGGTACTACTGAACTAAGAACAAGCCTTCAAACAGCTGCTAGAAACCACGCAAGAAGTGTGGGCTCTCCAATCGATAAACTAGAAAACATGTCTGCAGCTGATAGATCTAAAAGGATGCTTAGGCCTTCAGATATTTTATTTTGGTTTACGTATCTAGGGCCCCAGTGGGTAAATTTTTATAAATCAAAACCCACAATGGAGGAATCTTTTAAGTTTTTAAACTCTTATAAGGGTATTGGGAATTATTATGGTTACCACTTTAGCTGTAACTTAGCTCGAATGCCGGGAGTTGGAAATTTAATATTTAAAGGAATTTCTGGAAACATCGATGAAGATGATGAGTATGTAGTTCCCGGTGTTGGCGCAATGCATGCCATTAATTGGTTTTATGAACACCGAGGTCATTCTATAAATGACAAGGTTGGAAAAAAGTTTATAAACGCGATTAGGCGCCATCAAAATAATTTTTTCGATCTTAAAAGTTCTGATAAGTCAGATTATTATATGAAAAAAGTTTCAGAGTTAGGTTATTTTACTAATTTTGGATGTGAAATTTCTTGTTGCCAATTTGGGGTTTACAGGAAATTAAGAGAAGATAAAAAGTTAGCTAATAGAAGAGCTTCCGCACCAATTTCAAAAGAGGAAATAAAAATGATTATTACGCCAAAGTCCATAATGCAAAAGTTTGGATTTATGAAAGAAAAAGAAACTGAGCAAGAGACCTCAGAAAAAATAGAAGTAAATTCTAAACAAGACCTTTATGGAAATTCTGCAGTTCAAGAAATGATGGCAGAACCTAATTTAGCAAGTGAAGGTTTAGATTTTTCAGCAACTGATAAAGAAACACAAATTCTTTCAATTATGTCTTCTTTTGGAGGCGCTTGCAAGCATTCAGATATTGCTAAAGTCATCGAACAAAAAGGGTATTCGCACTACAAGCAATCTAGCAACTGGAAAGAAAGCTGGGCTATACTACAAAAGCTGGTTAAAAAAGGAATAGTGGTAAAAGAAGATAAAACATATCGGAGACTCTAATGCAAGATCTAAAGTGGGGCACAATTATACCATTAATTGGAGGGAGTGCGATAGGGTGTTATAACGCCACTAAAAAAAAGCCGGAATACCACTTAAGTTATTCTGCTTTTGATGCTAACGAAAAATATCTTACTGAATACTGGAAAGATGTTCCAAGAATCGTTTTAGATGAAGGCGGAAAAATACCTTCTGGAGAGATTGATTTTATAAATTCAGTTTGTCCTTGCGCAGGTTTAAGTCAATTAAATACTTCTAGGAGTATTGAAAAAAGAGAAGAAAAAAACTACTGGATGTATGAATCTTCAAAAAGAATACTTGGAGATCTTAGGCCGAAAGTTTACTGGGGAGAAAATGCTCCCGGCCTTTTTACTAATTCAGGCGCGTACGTAAGAGATAAGCTAAAAGATTTCGCCCAGCAATACGGGTATACTTTTTCTCTCTACAAAACTGATACTCAGCGCCATGGCATACCTCAGCGTAGAGTAAGAACATTTTATTTTTTCTGGAGAGATTCTAATCCGGCTATTTTAAATTACTTTAATACTCCAGCGCCTAATTTTGCTGATTATATAAAAGAAATTCCTAGAAAAGCTTCTCTTCAAGACCAATTTAATATAAACGGAAAAATAACAGACAGTTTTGATTCCTATGCTTTTATATTGCAACATTTAAAAATGACTCATAGAGAATTTGTTCAAAGTAACGATGGTGGATCAGTACACTCAGTTTATTCTTATTTGTCAGAAAATAATCTTTTAAAAGAATGCATTGATTGGATTGAAAAAAATATAGAAGGCGAAGAAACGAAAGAGCACAGAAGAATTAAGTCGATTTATGAAAAAGTTAAATCTGGCGGTAGATTCATGGACGCTTCTCCTGGATATTATCATAAAAGAACTAACGCTATAGTTGGTAGAACATTAACTCATTTAATGCACCCTTTAGAAGACAGGGGGATGTCAATTAGAGAGCTTCTTCACATGATGGGGCTTCCTCATGATTTTGAGATGCCTGATAGGCGTCAAATTAACGTAATAGCTCAAAATGTACCAACTTGTACATCAAGAGATATGACAACTCAAGTTGTTGCATACTTAAACGGTAACTTGAAAATTGCAGAGAATAGTTTTTTGATGCAAAACAACTTAAAAGAGGAGATTACGTTATGCGAGCCCTTGTAACTGGCGGATGTGGATTTATTGGATCTTGTTTGTCTAAAAAACTAGTAGACAGTGGGTGGACTGTTGATATTGTTGATGATATGTCCAATGGCCATTTAGAGTTTTTAGATAACTATTCATTTCGAGTAGTCCCTATACAGCTTGGCGCTCACTTTGAAGAAAAGGCGAGTAGGAAAAAAGAAGATATTCTGGTACTTCAAGGAGACTTTACTCATAACGAAGTTGTTCGTAGGGTAGTCGAAAAAAAATATGACACTATTTTTCACTTAGCGGCTAATCCAAGGGTAGAATATTCAGTTCAGTGCCCCTTAGAGACTACTGACGAAAACCTAACTAAGACGATTAAGTTGTTTACCCACTCTATTGGAAACGTCAATAGAGTTGTTTTCTCTTCTAGCTGTTCTGTGTATGGAGACCCGTTTTTTCTTCCAACTACTGAAGATCATGGAAAAAATCCAAATAGCCCTTATGCGTTACAAAAACTTTGCGCAGAAGATTATGCTAAGTTATACTCGAAAATTTATAATATCGACATTGTTTCTTTAAGGTATTTTAACGTATACGGTCCTAACCAATATGGAGGATCCCCATATTCCACAGCCATAGTTTCTTGGTGTGACAAAGTAAAAAATGGTAAATCGCTAAGAAGTGATGGTGATGGAACTCAAACGAGAGATATGATTTTTGTTGAAGATGTTGCTCAAGCAAATATACTAGCTGCGAATAGAAAAGAAAAGTTTTCTGGAGATTGTATAAACATTGGAACAGGAAAATCTTATTCTAACAACGAAATTTTAGATAAATTTAAAGATAAGTTTGAGAATATTAAAATCACAAATGCTCCATCAAGACCTGGAGACGTGAAACACACTTTATGCTGTGTTAAGACAGCTAGAGAAAAACTTGGGTTTACCGCCGAGCATAGCTTAGATTTAGGCTTAGAAAAAATATTTTCTTGGTGGGAATTAGCATGAAAAATGAATTTGTGATGTTTGTGGGTCCAATGTTTGGCGGAAAGACAACTAAGCTGTTGAGTGCAATTGATCGTTACAAATATCAAGGTAAAGATATTCATGTTTTCAAACCAATAGTAGACGAAAGATATTCCAAAGAAGAAGTTGTAACTCACTGGGGAGCTAAAATTCCAGCTACCCGAATTAATTCAGAAAATATGCATGACTCTTTTCAGCCAATCTTTCACAGCGACCAAAAAGTCGTAGTTGCAGTCGATGAAGCTTTTATGATAGAGGGAGTAGGCAAAGTTTTAGTAGATCTATTTCAGCGAGGCCACACAATACTTGTTTCTTCTCTTCAGCTTTCTTCAGACTTTACCCCATACAAAGAGATTCAAGCAATGATGCCATATGCTACTAAAGTTGAAGTCTGTCCCGCTGTTTGCTCGACTTGTGGAGCGGATGCTCATTACACTAAAAAAATCGGTGGTAGAATTGACCACCAAATTGAGGTTGGCGGTACTGAAATGTATCAGCCCAAGTGTTTTTCTCATTTTAGTGCTTAGAATCGAAACAAATTATAGATTTTTGATAGAATAATTAAGAGTAATATTATGATTGATGACGCAAAAACATGTTGGAATGGTAAATCCACAAGGCAAGAAAAACCTTGGGGACATGAGCTAATTTGGGCGACAATCCGAGGAATTAGTGCAAAAATTCTTTTCATGAATAAAGGTGAGTCGACTAGCTTAAAGTATTACAAACACAAAAACGAAGTTCTTTTAGTTAGAAAAGGAAGAATAAGAGTTGCTTGGGCTGATGAAAATTATCATGACAATAAGTTTCCATCAGATATTCAAATTACTTTGCTAAAAGAAGGAGACGTATTTTGTATTCAATCTTTTTGCCCTTATCGAATAACAGCTTTGGAAGATGCAGAAGTTTTTGAAATAGGCGACGCGCAAAACAGCGAAAGAGTTTTGTTGTTTGATGAAGAACAAATAAAAGAATTCAACGATAATAATTTTGAAAAAGAAGAGGTTTAATATGCCAATTGTGGAACCCTCTGTTATTGATTGCGTAATTTACCATGCAGATTGCACTGATGGATTTGGTGCCGCTTATTCTGCTTGGAAACTTTTGGGTAATCGTGCAGAATACTACCCGTGCAAACACGGTACAACTCCACCTGATGTTAAAGGTAAAAATGTAGCTATTTTAGATTTTTCGTTTGATAATGAGACGACAAAAAAAATGATTGATTTAGCAGATGGCTTAATAGTAATAGACCATCATAAATCAGCAATGGTTGAATTACACGATATATCTAATACGCATTTTGATATGACAAAAAGCGGTGCTATGCTTTCTTGGGAATTTTTTCATCCAGGCAAAGAGCCACCAAAATTTATAAAGTATATTCAAGATAGAGACTTGTGGAAGTGGGAGCTAGAATACTCTAAAGAGTTTAGTGCAGCATTTGATATGGTTCCTTTTGAGTTTGAAGAGTTTGAAAAGTACGAAGATGATTCTGTTTTTGATGATGCGTGCAAAAGAGGCTCTTACATTTTGGCGTACAGCAAGACAGTTGTAAAGAAAGTTTGTGAAAAAGCTCAGCCAAGAAAACTTGATAGCAAAGATGTTTTAGTGGTTAACGCATCTCACTGGATGTCTGAGATCGGTGCACGTCTTGCTCCTGATTGCGACTTTGCTATGATTTGGTATTGGGATCATGAAGCTAAACATACGAAAGTTAGTCTTAGAGCTTTCCATGAGACTGTTGATGTTTCTGAAATATCAAAAAAATTCGGTGGCGGAGGCCATAAAAAAGCTGCTGGATTTCAACTTCCAGCCGGAAAACACGTAGAAGATTTATTTGATAAGCCAAAGCAAACTAGAAGAAAAAGATCAGTTAAATCAAAAAGTGAAAAAGCTGGTAGTGAAAAATGAGGCCTTCTTGGGATCAGATATGGATGGATTTTGCGCTTAATATATCTAAAAGGTCTTATGACCCAAGATTTCAAGTTGGCGCAATTGTTGTAACTGAAGATAATTGCCAGGTTTTAGCAATTGGTTATAATGGAAACTATTCAGGCGGACCAAACGAAGTAGAGTCAGATACTCCTGGAAAATCTGGAATGCTTCATGCTGAAATTAACGCTCTTTTAAAAATGGACTATAACAATCCAAAAAAGAAAAAGCTATACTTGACTCTATCTCCTTGTAGAATGTGTTCTAAGGCAATTATTAATGCAGGGATAAATGAAGTCGTCTACAAAGAAGCTTATAGAGATTTATCGGGAGTGGAATTGTTAAAAAAGAGTGGCATTATTGTAAGGTCCTTTTAACGTCCGACATAATAGTTAATAATTAGAATGTAAATGAGGGCAAGAATGTCAAGTTTTAATAACAACTTTTATCAAAAAAACTTAGGAGCACTAGAGTCTATTTATGCCAAGACTCTCTCGGAAGATATAACCCTTCACGAAGCTAATGGCTACCTTATATTAGAAAAACTAGAGCAAGAAGATATTGAAGCTTTAAGAAAGCAGTCTGCTGATCTTGAAAAAATCATAAAGAAAAATAAGCAGATTGTATCTAAAGTTGACTCTTTATCTCCAATGACAGATTGGCTAGATGCAACGCTTAAGCAAGCTAGTAAAGCTAGCGACCTAGCATCAAAGCTAGATTTAGGAAGCCCTAAGTGGGGAGATAAAAAGAAGTTATCTAAAACTCTTAAGAATCTAGCTTTTATAAACCAGCAAGGTGCTACTGGACTGGATTCTTTTACTAAAGCAACCCAGCTTTTAGCAAAAAATATAAAAGGAAAAATTGAGCCAAACATTAAGTTTTCTGAATTACCTGAAGACGGGAAATTAACCGCTAAAGATATTCAGTCAGGCATAGAAAAAGCTTTTAAGTCTAAAAGTTCTTTTGCTGATAAAGCAAAAGGTTTTCTGAAAACTTTAGGCGGTATGCTTCCGAAAGGCTCTGAAGAGTTTCCATTAAAAGCGGTTGCTCAAGCTCTCATGGATTTAAATTTCAATGAGCTAGAAAGCATTACTAAGAGTTTAAATTCAGATATTCCAGAAATTAGTGATGATTCTCTTAAAGATTTTGCTCAACCAGCTGATAGTTTAGCTGGTGGTTCTGAATCTGGTTCTGAAGATGGTGTCATCGCTGACGATCTCGTCGGTAAAGCAGGTAATAAATGGATAGAAAAGCTTAAAGGTGACGGAGCCTCTGACGGTTTAATTGCTATTGGTAAAAAATGGTTAAAAAGCGTCATGGCCGATCGAGATTTTCAAAAAAAGGTCGTAGGCGAATCTATAAAATCTGAATCTAATTGGAATAATTTAAGCTTTCTTCTAGAAGATAACAGCCAACACCTAATTATTGAAAAAGTGGTTTGGGATGACTTAGTTCAAGCTTTTATTAAAAATAAACCTTCAGAAATTAAAGCTTTAACCCCAAATGATGTAGAGCCAATTATAGCTCCTTTTGCTCAGTTCATGGCTGACGAAGGGCTTGAAGTTGTTGATAAAAACGGAAAGCCTTTTAAAATTCCAGTCGAAGATTTAGAAGATGAGCTAGATGATGCTGAAGAGTTAGATCCAACCTTAGCTGATGAAGAAGACGCTGAAGGCGAAGAAGCTGAAGAGGGAGCTGAAGGCGAAGAAACTTCTGAGAAACTTAAGTGGTCAGAAATTAGTTCGGCTGTTTCAGATATAGCAAAAGATAAAGAACTGACTAAACTAGTGCTTAAGAATCTTGAAAAAGAAGACTCTTTTAAAGCAGCTCTAGAAGATAAAATAGTTTTTGAATCTAAAATCAACTCCCCGTACATTAGCAATTTTTCTGTTAGTTCTCTAATTTATGAACAACTAAGTTTTGATGATCTTAAATCAGCAGGTGGAGCTAAAGATTTAGATGACGAAGTAAATGCTGACGAATTGTTCAGTGATGTTGCTTCTGCATTGAATGATAAAGTCGGTGAAGAGGTTGTCACTAATATTCCAGCACCTGCCGATGAAGAAGGCGAAGAAGGCGAAGAAGGTGAAAGTAGCGAAGAGCTTGAAGCTGCTTTAGAGGATTTACCTGAGTTAATGGATGAATTTGAAGCTGAAGCTGAAGAAGACGAAGATGCAGCTTTAGATGCTTTAGAAGACCCTGCTGAAGAATTAGGTCTAGACCCAGAATCTTTAGCTGATATCTTAGATGATCCAGAGGCTTTACAACAAGCAGCTGAAGAAGCAGAAGCAGACCCAAATGAGCTTGCAGGCGCTATTGATACAGCGGAAGAAGATTTATCTGGCGAGGTTGAAAATCCTGAAGATGACCCAGGAGAAGTAGAAGACTTAGTCGACCAAGCTATATCTAGCGCTGAGGATCCGGATGATGATGAAGAAGCTGTAGAAAAAGCTATATTGACAGCAATTGATGATTGGGAAGAGCAGCTTTCTGACAGACAGCAAAAAAGAATTAATGCCAAGGGTAGGTTAAGTAAACTTAAAAAAGCGATGGGAGATGTCACGCCTCCCGAAGTAGAGCCCCCAACTGATCCAGATAAAGTTGCAGCTGCTGGAGACGGTTGGGCTAAAGATAATAAAATCGATGATCCGAAAAGTACTTTAGGAAATCCAAAAAACTTTTCTCCAAAAGAACTTCAAAAACTGATTGATCTTTTTCCAAAAATCGCCACTGAAATTGAAGATGAAGATGGTGCAGAAGAAAAAGCAGATCCTAAAACTTACAAAAGAACTGATTTTGAAAAGAAGCTAGAAGATGCTTTTAAAACTGCAGCACCAGATATTGCTGATTCCGGCGGAGGAATGTTGGCCGTGGCTTTATCAGACTGGATTATGAACAACGAAGTTGAAGAGGTTGTTCTAGAGTCTAGATCTCTTGACATGCTTCTTTTAGAAAAATATGATTTTGCTGCTATAGCAAAATTTATGAAAGATGAATTATCTGACGTTGCTAGCGAAATGGGCTATGAAGGTAAAGAAGACGCAGTGCTAGCTGACTTTTTAAGAGCGGTAGAGCCAGTCTTGGGAGAAGAAGGAATAGAGATAAATGGAATTCCAACTTCTTCTGTTGAAAATGAAGACTCTGAAGGTGAAGAAGGTGAAGAAGAAGAGTTAGATCCAAAAGATCCTGATTCTGAGCTTACACCGGAAGAAAGAAAAGAAGACGATGAAGTTGGAGAGAAAATTGCTAAGCAAATTGGTAAAATACCAATTAGCAAACTCGAGTTAGCTGCTATTCTTAAAAAATTCCCTGGAGTAGCTGGAAAAGGTCAAAAAGCAACAAGGGCTCGAAGAAAACTAAGAAAAGCAATAAATGTTGCTGCTGGAAGAGAAATCTTTGAAGAAGCTATCGATTTTGATACTTCAAGTAAAAAATACATTTTAGAGGAATCTACTGAAATCGACGCCATGGCAAGGTGGAGAAAATTAGCAGGATTAGAATAATGATTAAAATGAGAAAAATCCTTTTGAAGGAATACACAGAAAAATTGCTTATGGCATTATCCGAAGTGGATGCTGTAGATAAAAACGGAAATATAATAATCTCTAAAGATCTTAAAGTAAGACACAAAGAGAGTGGCTATGAATACACTGTTGATGATGTAACTTCTGGAGAAGACGGAATTCAAGTTATTTTAAGAGACCCTGAAGAGCCCAGAGTTGAACCCGAAGGAGAAGAGGGTATGATTACTGATGTATCCCTTCCACATAACCACCCGCGGTCATACAGTGCCCATCTTGATACAAACGAATTTAAGCCTGAAGACACTGAAGAAAAAACTCTTTATGTAATAGATAAAGATGAGTTTGAAAAAGATTACGAAATAGACTGATAAGATACTTATAGTGCAGAGGAAATCAAATGTCTAAAGACAAAAACAATTTAAATGAAGATATAATAAAGGCTATAAGAGAAGGCCTGGGGTTACCTAAAGAAAAATTAAAAGAAGCTTATGTAACTCAAGCTAAGAAGTTTAATTTATCAACGGAGCTTCTAAGCAATAAAACTAAACAAGCTCATCAACAGTTATTTGAAAAATACGTAGATGATTTAAATAAAATATCGGCTCAGTTAGATACTGCCAATAGAGAAGACGCGAATTCAAATGATTCAACTTTTAGATCTTTGAAAATTGACGAAACTTATAATTGTAACGCTGCTTTTCTCCACGCTCTTTATTTTGAAAATATTTCAGATGCTCACTCAAAAATAAGCATGGATAGTTTAAGTTATATGAGGTTTGAAAGAGATTTTGGCACATTTGATGCTTGGCAAAAAGATTTTATTGCATGCGCAATGAGCTCTAGGAATGGTTGGGCTATAACAGTTTATAATGGTTTTCTAAAAAGATATATGAATATCGTTGTAGACCTTCATAGTTTGAATGTTCCAATTAATTGCTACCCAGTTCTAGTTTTAGATATGTGGGAGCACTCTTACTATAAAGATTATGTAAACGATAAAAAATCTTATATTTTTGCGATGATGAAACAACTTGATTGGTCAACAATAGAAAATAGAGTAAAAGAATCTGAAAAAATTGCAAAGGTATTAAAATGAAAAGAGAAGAATTAAAAGAATACTTTAGAACTCTTTACGGAGAAGGATTTTCTGAAAAAAAGCTTTTAAAAGAGCAAGAAGAAGATATTTTTGGCGACGATGAAGGCGATGAAGAAGAAGAAGCTGAAGAGGGTGATGAAGAAGAAGGTGGTGATGAAGAAGAAGCTGGATCAGAAGACTCTGAAAAAAGTGAAGAATCTGAAGCCGATGAAAAGGTCAAGATTGAGGCGGGCGACGAAGTCAGGCTAGGAAAACAATTTGATATAGCTATTGATTCTTTGTTACAAGACTACGAAATGAATGCTATTAAAAGTGCTCAAATTCATCAATCAGCTGAAAAAGAACTAGAAATTGCAAATGAGTGGATTAACGGAAGTTTAACTAATTTACTTTTTGAACAAGAAGAAACTATTAGCGAGTTAGACATTGATATTGATTTATTTTCTAATGATGTTGCTCGATTAATAAACAACTACGATGCTTTAATGGATATGGAATCTATTATCTTTAATAAAGCTAAAGAGTTTCTTATAATAAAATATGGCGAAGATGTTGCAGAAGCATTTTCAGAAGCCTTAAGAGTCAACTTTGGTCTTAATTTCGATTCAGAAATCGAGCAATTAGAAGATATTGAAGCTGCTGCTCCGTTAGCTGTTGGAGCTGGCGGAGGCGCTAGTGCATAATGAGTAGATTCCAGCTAAAAAAATCTATTCACGTTAATCTCAATAAAGAGACTCATGCTGAGTTTAGGATGAAGCTTTTTAAAAGGGGATTATCTATGCAGGAAGTTTTTGAGTTTTTAGCAGTTAAAATAGTTGATGATAATCAGGAGTTAATTAAATTTTTAGATCAAATAGAATACAATAAAAAAAATGGATCTAAATTAAAGCAATTAAATTCTACTGACGCTGAAAGTATTTTTGACGTAATAGAACAAGAAAATCCCTGGGAGAATAAGTGAATATATTTAAAAGATGGACTTCTAATGATAGCTTTTCTACAAATCAAGAAAAAAGACTTAAAGATCTTGAAAGAAAAAATTGCGATTTAGAAAAAAAGATTTTAGGGCAAGAAATTCAAATTCAAGAAACAAAATCTTCTCTCAAAGAAACTCAAATTTCTTTAAATATTGTATTAAATTCTTATCAAGCTTTAGCTGAAGAAATAAATAATATATACGATGCGCTTCAAGCATCGTTAAAACCAAGGTCTGAAAATGATTTAATATATTCTTTAAGAGACTACGGAAGCGACGATGATGATGACGGTAATTGGAATTAGGAGATAAAAAATGTTTATGGCAGATAACGACGTAGATATCCAAGAGATAGATGCAAAACAAAGCGGTGAAAAACTAGGAATTATTGATAGAGTCGTTGGACGAGTGATTTCTAGAAAGTTTTTCGTTTTCTTAACAGCAACTGGATTGATGGCTTGGGCTAATCTTGAAAGCGATACTTGGGGCATGATTGCTATGATATATATTGGCGGTCAGTCTGTAATCGACGCTGCAATTGCTTGGAAACACGGAAAATAAATCATGACTTGGACTCTTTTTTGGATTAGCGCCAAAGCCTTTTTTAAGAAATTTCTTGCTTGGTGTAAAAAATACTGGCAGTTTTTAGTAGGCGCAGCTATTCCAGTCGTTATAATGATCTTAGCTGGAAAAAAAGGCTCTGGAAGACTTTTAAAAAGAGTTCAAGAAGACCATGAAAAAGAATTAGAAGCAATTGAAAATGCTAGACTTAGAGAGTTAGAAAAGCTTAAAAGAGCTTCAGACGATTATAAGCAATCTCTTGAAGATATTGAAAAAAAATACAATGAGCTTTCTGAAGACTTAGAAGAAGAAAAAAAGCAGAAGATAGAGTCTCTTCTTAAAGAAAACAAAGAAGATCCTGAAGCGCTTACTGAAAAAATATCAGAGATAATGGGTTTCGATCTTTATAATTAAACAAAGATTATAATAATTTTTGAGGGCTAACTAAATGAAACTAACTAAAAAACAATTAGTAAAAATAATCAGAGAAGAAAAATACAAGTTTCTCAAGGAATCAACAAGCGTTGACGAGATTGACTTAGATAATCCATCCGGAGCTAACGGAGATCACCACTGGCCAAGAGTTGAGTGGAGCAACATATATGATCTTGTTGATAAGTGGCAAAAAATGGAAGAAGAATCTTTTGACCCAGGAGATCCTAGCATGTCAAAAAATGATGAGCTGAGTCAAAGTGAAGCAAAATCTTATTGGCAAGAACAAGTAGAGGATGCAGCAATTGATCTAGAGAGTGAACTTACTCAAGCAATTAGAAAAGCAGCTTTAGCTGCAATGAAATCAGTTTCAGAAAAATTAGTTAACGGCGAATTCGCTTAGGAGATACAAAAATGTCAAAATCATTGTCAGAACTTTATGGTTTTAAAAAGTCTGGAAAAAAGATTGGCTCTCGCGAGCTAAAGAAAATTATTATAGAAGAATACAAGGTTGTTTTGAGAGAACAAGAAGAAGCTTCTGAAGAAAGTGGTTTTGCTTCTGTCACTGTTGGCACTAATATTGCTGATTTAGATACTGCTGATGCTTATAAGCAGTTGACCTCAGGAGATGAGAATGCTCCTTTGATCCAGGCGATGTTTAAAGCAACTGATAAAAAAGACGAAGATGGAAATTCTAAGACTGGATGGGCACCTGGTGCGATAAAAAAAGCTGGGGGAGTTGAGGCTATTAAAAGCTGGGCTGAGAGTCTTGGTGAATCTGAACTTAGTTCAAGAATTTCTAGCGTGTCTTCTGCTCTTCCGGGAACAGGCCTCCCTAAGAAAGATATGCCTGCTTTAGAAGGAGAAGATGCACCAGCGGTTAAAGATGCACTTTCCCCTGGTGGAAAATACAATATCGATTTCGAAGCTGACTACGCTGGTGATGAAGAAAGTCTAGACGCTTGGATTTCTTCACTTGAAAAAGAAGACCAAGAAAGACTTAAGCAAGGCAATGAGCCGGCTGTTAAAGAAGAAAGCTACCTCAGAGAAGAAAAGTTTCCAGCGCCAGGTACGATTAAGGGCGGTGGCGCTGATCCAGTTGGACAAGCCTTAGCTTTTTTAGTTAAAGGAAAACACGATGGAAACCAGTCAGACGATAATATCGATGTTGAAGTAAGCAGCACTATTGCTAATAGCGACATGGTTCCAACGCAAAGTAATATCTTAGCTGGTAAGTCTTTGCTTTTTGCTTTCTTGCAAGGTACTGGTAACACAGATCTTTCAGACATGGGCGGGGCTTTTGTAACTTCTGCAGGCGAAATTTTAGATGGGCACCATAGGTGGTCAGGCGCGTACATTGGAACTGGTGGCGGACTTAACCACAGCAATGTTCATAAAGTTGGTGGTAAAGCTGCGAACATTCTTCCAGCTCTTACTGCAATTGGTAACGCAATTGGAAGAACGCAAAAAGAAAGCATCTATTCTCAAGATCAAGTAATCATGGAAAGATGGAATAAGCTAGCTGGAGTCTTAAAAGACTAAACAAAGTAAGCGCTGAAATTAGAATTGTATTATGAGAAAATTTATTGCTTATTTTACCTGTTTAGTCTTTTTAGCGCAAATATCTTTCTTTCCTTTAGTTTCGCATGCTCAAGATTTAGAAAGTTCAACCTCTGAGAACGAAAAAGTAACGACTCTTTCACTTGGAGAATCAGCTCCTTTTGCCGGAACTCTTTTTAGCACTGAAGCCACTGCTAGAATGTTAGCTGAGCTTGAGCTAAGTAGAGAATCTTGCGACTTAAGAGTTTCTAGAGCGGTTGAAGAAAATCAAGCTAGTTGTCAATTACAAATTGATAGATTGAGAATTACTTCTGAAACTAATCAGGAAATTTTTAACTCAAGGCTCGAAATAAAGAATGGCCAAATAAGTTTTCTGCAAGAAAGATATGAACCGCCTAGTTGGTTTGAGCACCCAGCTTTTTGGATAACCGTTGGATTGGTTGTTGGAGCTGGAGCTACGATAGGCGTAACTTACGCAGTTAATACTCCATAACCAAATTTTGCCTATTAATATGCTTTAAGAATAATAGTTATATTCTGGAGGAGCTTATGAGTAAAAAATTAAAAAAATTTGCTAGAAAAATTCTTTTTGAAGACACTTGGCAAAAATATGGTTCCGAATATATGTCTCACCCTGTAGGGCAAGGAAAAACTGAAGAAAGTTATTTAGAAGATTTACCAGTTAACCCTTCAGATTTAATGCCAAATAGAATTGCTATTGAAAAGCCTCCGATAGAAGACGAGAAGTATGTGCCTAACAACCACATTGAGTTAAGTAGCGCATTAGCTGCTATAGGTGAAGAAGTTCCAGACTCAAAAGTGGAAAAATTTTATCATACTGTAAAAAACCAACTTGACTCAATCGAAAATTTAAGTGTTGATGATGACACTCCAACAGAAGAGCAAGAAGAACAAGAAGCTAATCAAGTCAAATTAGATTCAAATAAATCAGCGCTGGCTGGAGAGAAAATGAATTACGAAAATAGAATAAGAAAAATTATTAGAAACATGCTTTTGAATGAAGCTTATTGGGGAGATATTAAGCTTGGCGGAAACCATTACCCAGAAGAAGAATCAGAAGAAGATTTTATCGACCCTGCTGATGTTGAAGATGAAACATATCGCGGTAATAAAAGAGAGATTAAAGGAAAATATGTTGCTCCTTATTATGGAAAATCTGGAGATTCTGGAGTAACGGTTGGAATACAAAGGTTGTTTGCAAATTATCTACAGCATATTGGTGATGTAGAAGACGAAGATATAAAAGACGCAACAGATTATATTTCTTTTCACTTTCAAGAACTAGACCCTTCTTTTTCAGACCCCGATGTTTTGAGAGTGCTTAGAACTTTTATCTTTAAAAAGATTGTGAAAGACGCTCTTAAAAATGATAAAGAAGTATCTGCAACTTTTTTACCAGACGTCGTCGCTTATGTTAAAAAACTAAGAAAAGGCGACATGAAAAGTTTACTTCAGAGAGCAAGAACTGAGACCGCAGATGAAAAAAAGTCAGATATAGAATTTGTTGAATTATTAAAAAATGAAGATCCAGAGCAATACAGTTTGTTTATACAAATGTTTCCGAGCTATGAAAAATGAATCTAAAAATCTTAATGGAAGGCTACTTACAAGAATCAACACCTGAAAAAATTCAGAGTTCTTTGTTTGGAAAAATAGACAAAGAGTTCCCAGTTCAGGTGAAAAAAAATCCTGATTGGAAAAAAGTAGAAAATCCAGAAAGATTAGAAAGAGTATTCAGCTTTGATAACGAAAATCAAGTAATTCAATTTTTGTTTGAAGTTATAAAATATGAAAAACAATCAAACCATAATGGAAAATTAATAACTCAAGGAAAATCAGTTACAGTAGAAGTTTATACTCATACAGTCGAATCGATTACTGAGTTAGATATAGAGTATGCAAAAGAATTAAGCGGCATTTATTCGGATGTTAAAGACTATGAGTGAAAATGAACTAAACAGAGTCCTTAGTAATCCTGAAAATTTAATAGTTAGTGATTCTTTAAAAGATAGAATAGACTTCGGATCAGAAAAATCTAATTTAAAAAATTTATATGAGTCTAAATTCTCAGTCAAAAGCAAATCGTTTATTGGGAGATTATCAAGCTTTTCTAAAGAAAAAGAAACTGCTGGAAAGATATCAAGTTTCTGTTTTTATTGCCAAGAAGATTTCTTAAAAGATTTACTAGAAATAAATACAGAAGATGATTGCACTTTAGAGTTAGCTGGTTTAAAAATTATTGGAAAATTAGAAACTTTTGAAGTTTGCGTAGTAGAATCAGAACTGCAAGTAAATATTTCAGTTTTAGAACATAGTTAATATCGGAGGTTCAAATGAGTAATTCTAACTATTTTGATAAATTTATGGACGATTTAGAAAAAAGAGTTCAAAAAAACCAAGAGCGAAAAACAATCAGCAAGCAAGAAAAAGATCTCCAAGATAGGAGAAGGCTTCGAGTTAGAAGACATCAAGAGCTTTGGCAAAACAGAATTAAGTGGAGAAGATAATGTCGATTAAAGAAAAAAGTATTGCAAACATCGACGAAGATTTTTTAAAAAAGCTTTTAGAAGAGCATGTTCATAATTCTGTAAGAAAAACTATTTCTCATCTTATTTTAGAAGAAAACGAAGAAAAGAAAAACCAAAAAGATTTATCTAAAAAAATAGATAAGCAGGGACTAAGAGCAGAGCAAGAAGAAACTTCAAAGCAAGAAGAAAAAGAAGAAAACTTAGATAGTGATGAAGACTCTAAGGAAGATGATACCACGAAAATCAAAGCTCAAAAACTTCCAGAAACTATGGAGTCTGAAGATATTTCACGTATGCTGAATATAATAAGAGCTGGGAAATCTCTTAAAGACCCGAAAGTTAAAGAACGATTTGACGCTTGGTTTGGTTCTCTTTCTCCTGCTGAAAAAGTAGCTCTAAAAGGATTTCTCGACGGAATGGCTCAAATTATAACAGGCGATTCAGAGCCAGAAAAAGCTTCTAAACCAAGTAGTCCTCCTTATAATGTAAAAATGACTTCAGCGTCAAGCCCAAAACCAAGAAAATCTTCTCCTGATGATAAAGATGCTCAAAAGCCATCTGGCATCGACGCGCCGATTGTAGTCGGCGAGGTTAACGATATATCCGAAATCAAAAAAAGGTTTTTTAGTCGGAAAACGTGAAAAAAGCCTCGATTTGTGATATAATATTTATATAACAACAAAGGAGTTTTTTATGGGTTCACTTGGCGGTCATATGATGCACTTGTGGGAGGACAGAGGTCTTTCTTTTGGTGATCTAAAGGAAATCATTAGCCAAACTTGCAGTGGCCATCTAGAGGCCACAGAGAAATTCGATGGGATCAATATCCACTTTAGGGTTGATTCATCTGGAGATCTTAGATTTGCAAGAAGCGGCTCAGATCAAAAAACAGGCGGGTTAACGCAAGCTCAATTTTCTAAACTTATGGAAAATCACCCTGCCAAGCAAACATTTGTTGATGGAGCAGAATCTCTTTATCGATTAGCTAAGAAGTCTTTTTGGCCTCTTGGGTTTAGTGGAAGAAATTGGATTAATTGCGATATTATCAATAAGCATAGGCCGATGACTCTTGATTATGATGAGTGTGCTGTTGTTTTTCATGGCGTAAAAAACTTTTCTGGCGCTGAAGTTTCTCCAGCTCTCCACGAAAGCTTTATTAAATACGCGTCAGACTGTTCTCAATATTCAGTAATGATTAATGAGAATGAGTGGAGAGTTTGCGCTCCAGTTAGCGTAAATATTCCAGATCTTAGAGGTGAAGGAATTCTCAGCAATTTTGAAAACTCTATTAAAACCTTAATGAAAGCTTCAAATTGCAATGAAAATTCAAAAATTGAAGATTTTGCGAGATTTATGGTTTATGAAGGTGTCATTGCCCCCTTAAATCTTTCTCCATCAAGAAGCGAAAAGCTGCTATCTCATATTTTTCAAGACGGTGGAACTAGACTGGTCGATATAAAGAAAGGTCTTTCTCTAAGTCTAGCTAAAAAAGTTTCTGAAGTTGGAGCTGCGAAAAACAGAAACAAGGTAATTGGTGGATCTGTTTTGCCTCTTGAGCTAATTGTTACTTATGTAGGTGCCCAGGTTTTAGAGAGTGTTAGTTCTTGTATGATTAAAAATCCAGCTCAAGAAAAAAGCAGACTTTTAGAATCAGTTGAAGCTTCAGAATTAGTTTGTGAAGTATATTCAGATGAATACTCTCAACAAAGATCTGCTATGCTTAAGAAGTATATTGAAAAATTTAATTCTTGTGGAAGAATTACACCTGCTATTGAAGGTGTCGTTTTTGAACACGGAGAGCGCCAGTACAAATTGACTGGTAATTTTGCCCCAATTAATCATATTTTAGGGATTCCAAGATATGGAAGAGGAAAAATACCTCCAGTGGATAGTCAGTATGATATTAAAGATATGATCGAAGAGATTGATTTAATCAAAAACATGTCAACTTTTTAAGAAACAACATATTTTCTCGCAGGCTATTCACACTCTGGAAACACAGCGTAAGTAATTACAATTTCAGAGTCTTCGGGTGGAGGAGTGTTAAAAATTATAGATCCACTTGGTTCATTAAAATACCAATCGTGGTTTGGCAATGAATCTATAGTTACCCAAATAGTGTCTTCAATTGGTCTTTCTGACAAATTAAATTCAACTAACCCGAGAGAGTCTCTAGCTAATTCTTCCATTGGAGTTCCCCAATCTTCTGCGCAGATAGATAAGAAAGTTCCTCCCATTTCTACTACAGCATTATTATATTCAACCCCAGCTGTAGCCCCGCCATTTGAAGTACATCCACCGGGCACATCTCCAGCAACTGCGTGAGCTACAGACAGAGAAGCGCTCCCTTTTAGAGATTTTAAGTGGCTAGCCATATCTACTCCTAGCGGCATGATTGTTGAGAAATCATCTTCATCTGAAATCCAAATAACAACTAGTCTAGCTCCCTCTCTTAAGAAAGTTGATCCCGGAGCAGCATCTCCACCTCCATTAGTGGCTTGAAATGTCATATCAAACCCTTTTTCGTGTGGACTTCCCGTCGCGCCTATTGAAGCTATTTGGCTCATTGCTTCTCCTACAGGGTCAGGGGTTGTTGAGTTAATAATATCTCCAACAAAATCTGGGTCATCAGTTGTTATAAAAGCTATTTGATAATCTACCCCGGAGGTAGCAAAAACATTAATGAATGTATCAAAATTATTTGCTAACTGAGTCTGATTTGCGATCATTGAACCGGAATTATCTACTACAAATAAAATATCTGCCGGGGTGACTTCTCCCTGGTCATGAACGTCTATTACTATTCTTTCATAGTCTCCATTTCCAGCTTGTAGCGCATCTACCTCTGGTTTAGCTGGGTCGTTAGAAAATATTTTAGCAAAAGCATCATCTTCCACCATATCAGTTGGAAGATATTCTACGTTTAAATAAATTTCTTCTCCAGGATTCAAAGTCCATGGAAAAATCCCATTAGCACTTTCGGGGTCTGAAAATAAATCTTGCGGTGTAGAAACATAATAATCTATATCATATATTTCTAAGTCTACATTTCCTTCATTGGATATAACAATTTCCACAAAATCATCGCAACCTATGTAAGTTAAACCAAAGTCATATTCGTCTGGTTTAACAGAAATCACAGGAGCATCCCCTGATCCACCTAAAGGTATGTATATTGTAGGTTCATCTTCATCATTAGAAACTATCACGAGATAGTCTTCGTTTAACTCGTATGTATTGGGATCGTAAGATATAATCAAATCAGTAGAACCAGAAGGTTCGAGAGTCGATGGGTAAGAATTTTCTATATTAAAATTTTGATTTGATTCTTCAAGATATATTGATTCTAATTTTAGATTTTCATTTCCAATATTTTGTATCGTTATTGTTACTTCAGAAGATTCGCCAGATGCATTTAGAGCTCCAAAGTTATTTTCTTTAGGACTAACTTCTATTTCCGGCCCTCTTTCAATAACTTTGCTTAAATTATAATCACTACACCCAGTTAAGCAGATTGCTAAAACTGTAAATAGGAATTTTGTCATGATTTCTCCAGTTATGATTTAAAACAGAGAACTACGACTAAACTTAAGAACTATAACTCAATAACTTTGCTTATCTCCTTCATTGTAGATTCATTTATGGGCTCCATCCAGACAACTGTTTCTATTAGTTGCGCATTTCCTCTAACCCAGTCTACTCCGATTGCTACTACTACTCCAATTAAATCCCCGTTATCATCTATTGCTCCAGCACCAGATGAGCCTGGCCAAGCAAATCCTTGCAAAATATATCGGTTATCTCTAAACCCTGCTATATGAGCGCCAGCTGTAAACAAGTTATATCCACTTGGAAATCCGCTATAAACTAGCTCTGTTCCCACCTTAGGCCTATTTGATAAAGGGGATATTTTAATACTTTTATTATTTTTAAGCCTTACTAGTTTAACCAAGGCTATATCTTGATTTTCTGATTTAAACTCTATACTTCCAAGAGTAGTTTCACCAAAAGCTTCGATTATAACGATTTTAGAAGTTTCAATAACGTGCCTAGCTGTTAAAACATAAAAGTCGTTTTTAATTTTTACTAATGTGCCTGAACCATGCCCAGTGTTAGTTAAAACTTTAACAGAGGATTTTCTACTTTTTTCTTGATATTTTCTAACCGCTATATTAGAAGATAGTATTTTATTAAATTCTAAGGGTGGAGTGCTAGACTGCACAGGAGTTGCGATTAAAAAGCTTAAAATAAACAAACTGTATAAAAATCGTTTCATATTTATTAACCCACCATATAATATACTTATAGAAGAAATAGAGTTTTTATCTCGATAGGTTATAAAGTTATGAAAGAATTTACTGAAAAAGAAATAAGAGAAGCCCTGAGAGGAATCTTGGAAGAAAACAAAAATCCAAAAAATATTCTCAAAGAACAATATGCAGTCAATGTGGGTTGGGATGAGCTGTATGCTGGCTTAATAGAGCCTTGGATTAATGTCTTAAAGATAGCTAAAGTTGAAGCTCAAAAAACCTTAGCAAATGTTTTGTTTTTGTTTAAAGTTGCTATAACTTTCAACGCACAAAAACTTCAAAACCTAACAGACAGGCATAAAGATAGACAAAAGATGCTTGATAATAAAACTCAAGAGCTTTTAAATAAATATCCGACCACTGCAGATGGTACTGCTATAGCTTTTATGCTTAACCCCGGGGCTTATATAGCAGGCAAAGCTATATCAGCTGGTTCCACTGGAGCTTCTGAAGTTGCAGATTTTTTTCGTGAATCTGGATTTGGAGATTGGTCTCCAGGAGAACTTGAGTCTCCAGATGGAAATGCAGAAAAAAGAGCTAGAGAAAGAGATCAATCTAATCCAATTTTTAAAGCGCTAAGAGCTTTAGACAGTTTGTTTATGGCTGGATATGAAGCTCCAGGTAGTATTTTGATAGAGCAACCAGAAGAGCCTGAAGAAGAATTAGAAGAAGACTATTCTGAAGTAACAATAACTGAAGATTCTATTAACACTATTTTAGAGCTTAGTGGTGCATTTAGTGGTTTAAAGCAAGCGCAAGATCAATTAGAAGAAGATGCTAAAGAGTTTTTAAGTAGTGTGAAAAACGCTAAATCTCTAACAGATGTTTTAGCTTCAAGTAAAAAAATATCGAACTTAAGTCAATATATGGAATTTTTAGAAGAAATTAAAAAAATAAGCCCTGAAACCGCAACAACAAGTAAAGCTGCACTTGAAAGTGCTTTGGAGTCTGATGTTAAAAAAATATTGGCTTCAGAAGGAGCAGAAGATGAAGCTGCTCAATCTTATTTAAAAAGCCAAGGTATAACAGATCCAACTGAAGAAGAAAAAGCGGGTGTAACTGAAGAGCAAAAAATGTCTCAAATAAGAGCTATAGCTTTCGGAAACATACTCGGGAGATTAAGGGCCGGAGCTGAAGAGTCGATAAACGGTATTTACACCAACCACAAGTCATTATACGATACTCTATATAGCGAAAATATAGACCCGGTTGTTAAGTCTATTGTAGATAATTCACCATATGGAAAATCTATGGAAGAAGCTAAAAAAATATTAGAAGAAATAAAGAGATCGTCAGTATCGCTAGGTGCTTAAATGTTTAAAGAACCAAGAAGTTCGCTACCACAATTTTTTATACACGAAAATATAGAGTGTAAAAACTCTTCTATTCATGGAGTTGGAGTTTTTGCTAAAAAAGATATTCCAGCTAGAACAATAATAGAATCATGCGCTGTTTTGCCTTTTCACGTTGACACTCTTCATACACTACAAGAGGCTAATGACAACGAAAGGCACGTGCTGCAAGACTATGTTTTTAAATGGAAGCCAGGTCATTTTTGCATAGCTTGGGGTTGGGTAAGCCTTTATAACCACAAAGACGAAAACAACGCTCAGTGGCGAACTAATCACGAATTAAAATCTATTGAAATAACCACAGTTAAAGAAATTAAAGCTGGAGAAGAGATTTTTATAAAATATATGCCAACTAAACTGAAAGCTTTGCTTTGGTTTACTCAAGAAGGCGACGAGACAAGAATAGAAGATCAACAAGCAGCGACAGATATGCTGAATGGCAAAACAAATTTGTGGGATCTTCCTTAATAGTTTTTCTTATACAATTGGTCTGAAAAATATAAAATCCAATTATTAGGAGGAACATTAAATGTCTGAAAAATCACAACAAAGCTGGGTTCCAGAAATCTGTTACGAAGAAGAAGCCGAAGGTATCAGTTCACACATACCTTTTATTCAGGTGCCAAACGATCAAGAAATGCCAAAGCTTCTTTATATTTTTGAATCTAGAGAAACTGGGGAGTTCGAGCCGGGTTTGCAAGGTGAGCCTGTTCCGGTAGTTCAGCTAGACTTACATCAATTTGCAAGCTTAAATATTCTTAAAGAAAAATTTGATGCTCAATCTTATGATTATATTAGGTTAGCTTTGGGCTTAGAGCCTTTGCAAGAAGCTGTTAAAAAAGGCATGGCCGTTACTGAGAATGTTAGATCTACTGTAGGTCACATAGTCGATTCAAAAAGTTTAAAATCTTCTGGTTTTGGACTAGGCGTATTCCCCCAAGAAAAAGATTCTGAATAACAAACAAATACGTGAAAAACCCTCCTTTCTGTGATATAATAATATTATAGTTACATTACAGAGGAGGATTTGTGCAGTATTTAACTAAAGAAATGGCAGTTTCTGCTATTTTAAAGATGAAAAATTTTCATCAATCTCTAGTGGGAATTCATGAAGAATACAATTTAGATTTCTTTTCAGATCTTGGCCGTAGAAACATTTTAATGTCAAGACCTCAAGAAGTTTTTTTCTGTGAACAGATCAAAAAAAGTTTTCCAAGCGCAAACTCTGATGGTAGAACTGGTCAGCCTGATATTATGGTTCCAGAGATTAATAGAGAGCTTGAGTGTAAAATCACCACAAAGCGAAAAGGCGGGTCTTGGGCTTTTCAAGCAGACTACGCTACTTTAGAGAGAAAAGGTTCTTGCGACTTTTTATACGTTTGCTGTAACGAAGATTTTTCTGAATTCGCAGTTTTTTATTTTGATAATCTGACAACAGAAAACTTTAAGCCTCCAGCCCCGGGATCAAGAGGGAAATCAAGGCTTATGTTGCGAACTTGTGTAAACCAGTGTCATGTACTCGTTGGATCACTGCATGAAAGAAATAAAGTTTTTCTAAAGAAAGCAAATGAAAAACTAATTTCCTCTACCACAAATAGCGAAAAGAAAAAAGCTCAGAAGTCTATAGATTTTTGGAACAGTTCAGAAAAAAGTTATACTATTGTTTTAGAAGAAATCTAATGGAGCGCTAATGGAATACAAAGTTGGACAAATAATTTATTTACTAGATGTTAAAAGGAACGCGGTTCTTCCTGCTAGAGTTTACGAACAAGTAACCAAAAGGACTATTGATGGAGAAGAAGAGTTTTTCTTCGTAGAAGTTCCCGGCGCAAGTGATTTACTAAATCTCTCAGATTTTGAAGGATTAGTTTTTGATGAATCAGAAAAAGTAAAAAACCACTTATTCGAAACTCTTAAAGCTAATATAGACTCAATCGTTGAAAAAGCTGCTGTGGAATCAGTGGAACGATGGGGTGAATTAAAAAAAGCTCCTTTAAATAAAAATAAAAAGAAAGAAGTTCCAGAAGATCAAACTATTATAGACTTAGGAGATGGCCGTGTTGCAAGATTCAAAGACTAAAGTAGCTATTTTAGACGGATATAATCTTCTCTATAGAGCTAGATACTCCGCGCGATGGCAGACGCCTGGGCCACATACTATTACTTATAATTTTTTTCGATCTTTAAGAAAGCTTCTAGAAGATATTGATTGTGAAAAAATTTATTTTGTTTTAGAGGGTTATCCAAAAGCAAGAATGGAAGCTAGCCCAGACTATAAAGGGACGAGAGAGTATGAAAAAGATGAAAGTTATTCTCTTCAAAAGAAAGAGATAATTGAAATATTAGAAAAATACTTTCCTGTTACTCTAGCTAGACACCCAGATTATGAATGCGATGATGTAATTGCTCACATCGCAAAAGAAGTTCACGGAAAAGATGAGGCGATCGTTGTCTCTACTGACACTGATTTCTATCAGCTTTTTTCTTTAGATAATGTAAAAATTTATAACCCGATTAAAAAGTCTTTTGTTGAAAAAATTGATTTTGATTATGTTACTTGGAAAGCTTTAAGAGGGGATTCTGCCGATAATATACACGGCTTCAAAGGAGTTGGCGATAAAACCGCACTTAAACTTACTAATGATACAAAGTTGTTGAGGGAGTTTTTAGATAAGGAAGAAGGTCGCCAAGACAAGTTTACTCATAATCATTTTATGATTAAATTTCATAATCTAGAAAATTTAGAACTTTTGCGTTTTTCTAAATCTACTTTTGATGAAAAAGCTGCCTTAGAAGAATTTAAAAAATTTGACTTTAAGTCTATGGTTAAAGAAAAGCCATGGAAAAAATTTACAGATACTTTCAAGGATTTGAAATGACTAACCAAAAATATCTTAACTCAATTCAATTAGAAAGACTTCGATCTTCTGAGATTTTGTCTAGAGAAGAAGTTGCCTATTGGGCTGGGGACATTCTAGTTGCTGAGCACGTAATAACTGGAGAAAAAAGAGCGCTTCATGAAGGGGCTAGAGTGCTTAACGAATCTTCTAACCCCACTTTATTGAAGGGGTAAAAAAATGAATGAAGAAAACAGAGTTTTAGTTTTTTCTCAAGATGCTAGAGAAAAACTTCTAGATGGCGTAAATATTTTAGCAGACGCAGTAAAAACAACAATGGGTCCATCTGGCCAAAATGTTATCATTGAGTCTGAATTTGGACCTCCTATCTTGACTAAAGATGGAGTAACTGTAGCAAGGTCAATTAATTTAAAAGATCAATACATGAACCTCGGAGTTCAACTTGTTAAAGAAGCTGCTTCTAGAACAGCAGAGACTGCTGGTGACGGAACAACTACCGCAACAGTTTTGTCGCAAGCTTTATTTCAAGAAGGTTTAAAGCTTTTATCTTCTGGCCACGATCCTGCTAAAGTTCGAGAAGGTATGTTAGCAGCTAAAAATGAAATACTCAAAGAAATAGACAAAATGGCAGTTCCCGTTAATGGCAATGATGATATTATTAACATTGGCGCTATTTCTGCAAACGGAGATTTTCAAATTGGAGAACTTCTTTGTAGCGCCATGAAGTCAGTTGGAAAAGACGGAGTAATTACTGTTGAAGAAGCAAAAGGTTTTCTTACTTCTCTTGATGTAGTCGACGGTCTTAAGCTAAACAGAGGTTTTGTTTCTCCGTATTTTGTTACTGACGGAGATCGTTTAGTTTGTGAACTAGAAAATCCTTTAGTTTTATTAGCAAATAGAAATATCGAGTCAATTAACGATTTACTTCCTATTTTAGAGGGTTGCCACAGAGAAAATAAGTCATTAATAGTAGTAGCGGATGACATAGATCCAGAAGCCTTAAAGGCTATAGTTGCTAATTCCTTAAGAGGAATTTTAAAAGTCTGCGTAATTAAAAGCCCTGAGTTTGGAAACTCTAGGGTTGATACCATGAGTGACTTGGGCTTAATGTTTAAAACTCACGTTTACTCTTCTGCAGATGAAATGCCCAAATCAATCGAAGATCTAGGCACTGTCAAAAGAGTTTCCGTTAGTCGATATGAGTCAATATTTGTCACAAAAGACCTTGACAAAGATACGATATCTAAAAGAGTTTCAGCTATTAAAAACTCTTTATTTTCTTCTGGGCTTGATTCTTCTGAAGAAGAAGTTCTTAGAAGGAGATTATCTAATTTAGCAGGTGCAGTTGCTGTTTTAAAAGTTGGGGGAGCCACTGAAACTGAACTGAAAGAAAGAAAAGATAGAGTTGAAGACGCTCTCCACGCAACTCAAGCAGCTGTAGAAGAAGGCATTTTGCCTGGAGGGGGCTTAGCTCTTTTAAGAGCTTCAAGCAAGTTATCTCCAAGAAAATCTTGGGAAAATGATTATCGAGCTGGATACTGCATGGTTTTAGAAGCTGTAAAAGCTCCTTGTAGAAACATTAGTAGTAACTGTGGCGAATCTCCAGATTTAATTATGCATAAAATATTAGAGCAAGAAAGTTTCTACGGTTACGATGCTAGAAACAAAAAGTTCGGAGATTTACTAGAACTAGGAATTATCGATCCAAAAAAAGTTGTTAGGTGTGCTTTAGAAAACTCTATCTCAGCAGCTAACTCTCTTTTATCTGTTGGTTGTTCTATAGTTTTTGATAAATAATTCCGTTTCTGTGAAAAAAACTACTCGATGGTATATAATCTATATATCAGTTAATGCTAAGGATAAAAGCTAGGAGTATTCATGGATTAATAAGTTAAATAATTTGTCTGTTTTCGTGAAAAACGTTTTGAATTATGATATAATATAGAAGTTAGTTAAATTTATTAATCACAAAAAGGAGATATGTGATGTCGCCAGCTAACGCTAACGCAGCAAGAAATGGAAAGATTATGAACTCTACAGAGATTGGAAAAGTTTCAGATGGGGAACTGAATCGTCAGTTTTCTGGATTGAGAAAGCTTCTTAAGGTAAGTAAGTTTTCAGATAAGAAGCGTCTAGAATTGGAAGTCCAACTTTGCTACATCCAGCGCGAAATGGAAATTCGCGAAAAGCGTAAAACAGCGCACGAGGAATATACGAGAAGTCGCCCTCGTCGTTATCGACCTCGATCTAATTAAAAAGATCAAAAACAATTAAAATTTAAAAATTAAAAATTTAGAATAGGAGCATTTTATGCATAATGAATTATCTTCTTTTTTCAAAGAAGTTGGAAAATATGATCTCTTGACGAAAGCTCAAGAAGTTGAGCTAGCGCAAAAAATTGAAGCTGGTGATAAACGAGCTAGAGACAGGATGATCGCTTCAAACTTGCGTCTAGCTATTAGCTTAGCTAAAAACTACACAAACTCTGGCTGTAATCTAGAGGATCTTATCCAAGAATCTAGCTTGGGTTTGATTAAAGCTGTTGATCGCTTTGATTGGCGTAGGGGATTTAAGTTTAGCACATATGCTGTTTGGTGGATTAAGCAAGCACTTCGAAAGCATGTCGCCAGTAACTCTTCTCAGATTAAACTTCCTACACACGCTCGAAATGTTTTGTGGAAGATGAAAGTTGCAAAAGAAGAATATGAAGAAGAGTTTGGTGTTGAACCATCTCAAGAAGAAATTGCAGATATTTTAGGGATTAAAAAGGCTACTCTTGACGCTATTATTAAAAGCTCAAGGCCTACAATCTCAATTGACGCTTCTGTTTCTTGGGGAGATGGTGAAGGCCGTAAAATTTCTGAAATCATTCCAGACGATGCAGCTCCAATCGATTCGCTTATTGAAAGAGATGAAATTTCTGCTATTATTAAGTCTGCACTAGGAACTCTCTCGAAGAGAGAAGAGCTAGTTATTAGATTGAGGTTTGGGATTGAAGAATCAGAGACCGATCATCAAAATTTTCCAATTACAAAAAAAGAATTACGCAAACTTAAGGAGCGTGTATAATGAGTATGCCAAAAGGACATAAAGTAGAATCAGGTTATGCAACTGTCAGTAGTGCAGATGGGTGTCTTGGATATCGAGAAATTGCAGAAAAAATGACTGAAGATGGCCATGATATGAACCATTCTACTGCAAGAAATGTTTTTCTTCGAGCAATGAGAAAAATTGCTAAACCTATCTCTGATAGCTACGGAGGTAGAGACGCGCAAGATCTTGCGAACGACCCTGGGTTTCAATCTTGCGTACAAGAAATTATTACTGAATATATTGATATTTAATAATATTAAGCCGTACAGGAGGTTGACGTGCCCATTAGATGGAATAATTACCTAGCATTAAGAAATACAACTGCTAAAAGTTATATTGATGATATGCAAATCAAAAACTATGAAGAGCTTTTATCTTATATAGATTTAAAAGATATTTTGCCACCGACTCGTGAAGAAGTATCAGAGTTTTTCTCCAGTCAGCAAAAAGCTGTCTCTGTTAAAACTGAAAAAAGAAAAACTACTAAAAATAAACCAGTTGCTAAAGTAAGTTCTTCTAATATAGAAAAACCAGAAGAAAAGAAAGTTGACATATCTCAACGCAAACCAAGATCTACTAGAAGAAGTAGAGCAAAAAAGCCTTTGCCTAAAAGTTAAGACATAATGTCTTTCTATAAAGGCATGCTATTATCAATGGGGAGAATGGCTTTGCTGTTTTCCCCATTAGTGATTTTGCAGTCTATTTTACGTAACAAATTAGAGAGTGAGAACTTAAGTTGAAAAATTTTAAAATACCAAAACCTTTAATATATTATGGGCTTGGAATTAATACTGGAATGTTTTTTTTTGGTATTGCACTAGACAGCTGGAATATTGCTATTTTATCTATAGCTAATAGTATATTTTGTTTATTCCCTCTTTTTGCAGAGGGCGAGGAAGAATAATGCCATATAGAACAATTAAGCAATGGCCTAACAAAGCCCTGAAAAGAATCTCAGAACATGCAAGCAAAGAAGATATAGTATCAATATCAAAAGATTTAATAGACACTCTTAGGGTCGCTAGGGGCGCTGGGCTAGCGGCACCACAAATAGATTTACATAAAAAAGTTTTTGTGATAGACGTTTCTAAGTTTGGTTGCGAAAATCCAGATGGAAATGGAGATTTTTGGGTAGTCGCTAATCCTTCTTTTTCAAATGAAAAAGGGTCTTGGAAGTGGAAAGAAGCATGCTTGTCAGTTCCTATTATTTCTTGTAGCGTAGAAAGATATGAAACGCTTACTATGAAATATACTGACATAAATGGAATAGAAAAAACCGTAAATATGAATCCACCTCTTTCTTTGGGCGTTCAACACGAAGCTGATCATCTAGAAGGCAAAACAATTTTAGACAGAATTGGAAAAATTCAGTCAAATATGTATAAGAGAAAAATAAGGAAATCTATATTAAAAAATTCAAATTTACAAAAAAACCTTGAAGAAGAATCTAAACTAAAAATAGGCCGCTCTAAGAAAAAAAGCAATCTCTCTAATCAAGAGAGGAAAAGAAGAAAATTAAACAAGAGAAGAAATCAAAATAAAAAGTAAAAAAGAATTATATTTATAAGCATGCCGGGAGGTCAATATGGAAAATGAAAATTTTCATGTAGAGCTTGATAGAATGTTTAGATATTCACTTACTAGATTTTATTCTATGGGGCCAAAACAACTTTCTTTAGCAAAAGAAAAAATTAAATCTAAAACTATGGAAACTTGCAATATCGATGATTGTTCTTACGAAGAACTCTTTGAAGATCTTAGAATTGAAAATGGCTGGGGTGAAATTCAAGCTATGGCATATTTTGAAACTTCTATAATGTTTGAATGATTTTGATATAATAGTTATTCTAGGAGGTCATTATGGATATTGAAAATGTTATTAGTTTAGCGCTAGGCTCTACTCTTTTAGAAGAGTCACTCGCTGACGAAGTTTTAAATTATGGAATATCAGCTTTTTTAGAAGCTGGATGTTCTTATGAAGATGCGCTAAGTTTAATAGAAACCGCGACTTTAAGTAAGAGTAGAGCAACTAATGAAAAATTGTTTTACCCCGAAGAGAAAGTAGATGAATCTTGATCACGTTGCTATTAACGTGAGATCTATAGATTCTTCTGTTCAGTGGTATTCAGAAAATTTAGAGTTAGAAGTATTGTATCAAGATGAAAGCTGGGCAATGCTGAAAGTAGGGCAAACTAAAATAGCTCTTACAGTTGCAAGCCAGCATCCTCCCCATCTGGGATTTTCTGTAGAAAACCTTGGTGATATACCTTGTGAGTCACCTAAATACCACAGAGATGGATCTGCGTATCACTATATTAGCGATCCGGATGGTAACGCTATTGAATTTGTTTATTATCCTCCAGATTCATTATAATTAGAAATAAAGTAGGGGTTATTGTGAGCAATCCAAAATCTTGGAAAGAAAAAGTAGACGTTAGCAATTTAGTAAACGTGATTTTAAAAGAAGCCGTAGCTATAGAGGTTGGTGGGTCTAGCTTTGTTTCTTCTCCTGAAGAAACTATTGATTCTGTTGTAGGTGCTCTTAAGAGTTCTGGATCTATTCCAGAAGACTCTAGCCCTATAAGCGTAGAAGACGTGCCAGAGTTAGCAAAAGTAGTTTGTAAACATATAGATGGAAAACAGGAAGATGGCCCTGTAGTAAATTATTTTGCTAAAAAATGGGCTGTTCTTAAGATAGAAAATAAATCTCTCTTTGATGTTCTTTCTACCGGAGCGCAAGGAGACCCAACATTGGGAAAATCTTCTGCACCCTCAGGGACTCAATGGATTATGGATATTGCGGGTGGACCCCAACCATCAATCGGAAGAGGAGAACTCTTATTTGGATTACTCCACGGCTTAGAAGCAGGAGATGGCGGCCCTGAAGACGCAGATTTAAAATCTGGAAGTACTGAATATCATGTAAAATATTTTGCAGATACTTCAAAAGCAATTAAAGGCCCAACAAATGCTAGAGCTTCTAATTACATAAGTGAAGTTTTTTCTAGTGGGCCAATGGAAAGTTCTGCTGGATTCTATAAATACGTCAAAGAAGCCGTTGAGAGTATTTTTACTAAAAAAGGGACCTACAATTCCATTATCGACAAATATATTTCTGATAACCCGCCTCCAGTTGAAGAAAAAGAAAATGAAGTTAAAGGGATTATATCTTGGTATGTTGCTTATGTTGCTAAAAACTCTCTTGTGCGTGGAGAAAAACCTGGTGAAAAATTTATAGTTCTAATCACGGGCGATTCAAAATTTCAAGTTGAAGAACTAAGTTCACGTAGTCTAAGGTTACCCCCATACCCAAACCGGCAAGAGTCTAACGGGAGAATAAGTTACAACTTACAGCTTGACGGACCAGCCCAAGTTGCCGCAGCTTATTTTCCGCAGCTTATTGAAGCAACGCCAGCAGCTGCTTACTCAATAGTACAACAAATAGCTTCGGGAGAAGAAATAGAGGGAAGGCAAATTGTAGATATTGCAGGGTCTAGAAAATCAGCTGGTATTTCTTTACCTGATTCACTAGAAGCTAAACTCAAGCAATCTTATTCTAATAGAGAGCAGCCAAACAGGAGTTACTCGATTGGCGCTAGTGATATTAGCCGTAATGCAGCTTGGGAAAATTATTTAAAACCTCTTGATTCTAGCACTTGGCCTGCAAGAGGAGAAGAGCTAGTAAAATTCCTAAAAAATACTTCAATCGCTAAATCTACAAAAACCTGGTTATTAAATAACTTTGAAGATCAAAAAGTCCAAGAATTTTTAGGAAGTTTAGAAAAAATTAAATCTGCTAATGAAAAAGATTTTAAAGAGAAATCTGAATTTATATCTTTTTTAAATGAGTCTTTGTTTCTTAGTATAAAAATAGATAATATTTTAAAAGAAGACTTAAACAGAGCAGATAAAAAAGAAATCGATAAGATGATTTTAAAGAGGATTGAAGCTGACAGAGTCCAACAAAGAAAAGACTTTCAAGCAAATCTGCAAAAAGAACTTAAATCTTCAAAGTTTCAAAAAGCTATAATGGAATTAGCAAATCAAGAACTAAGCAAAGAACTTAAAGGAAAAGAGCTTCAAGCTTCAGTTTTAGAAATAACTAAGAAAGTAATTAAGAAACTCTATAGGGAACTAAGTTATTCTTATAACCCTGTTATTGATAGAATTAAATTATAGAGTATATATAAAATAAAAGTTTCCCTTTGGAGAAAAAAATGAAATCAGTTAAGTTGGTTAGTGTAGCTGCACTATATTTTTGTGTGTTTGCTTATAACTCTGGATGGATAGACAATACCCCAGAAGAAAAGCAGACATCTCAACAGCCTCAAAGCGCTCAAACATACATTATCCCCCTAATGAAAATAAATGGAATTCAAGTCAGGCCTGAAGACCTTATGGATACTCCCTGATTTTTCTTGAACAATTTCTAATTTTTTGATATTATTAATCTAAAAGGAGGAATTTATGCCAAGTGTATTATCGAGCTAAAAATCTAGCGCTTTCTAATGGAAGAACGTACCACTTAGCTGCTGTTTTGAAAAGAAATGGAAAGGTAGTTAGAATTGGTGCAAACACCAATAAAACACACCCAAGATTCAAAAGACAGTACGAAGATGGTTCTTGGGCTTCTCACATGCATGCTGAAATGAATGTTTTGCGTTTTTCTCAGCCTGGTGATGAAATAGAAGTTTTAAGATTTTCTAAATGTAGTCATGATCTAACAATGGCAAAGCCTTGTTCACTGTGCATGAATGAAATTAAAAAATCTGGTATTAAATCTGTAAGTTACACCGACTGGGAAGGTAACTGGGTAAAAATCAAAATTTAGTTTTGATTTTATCTTATGGGTATGAGGAATAAATGGCTATTAAAAAAGGCGACTTAGTAGTTGTAGACTTTGTAAAAGTAGAAAGAATGTCTTTTGTAGAAGTTCAACAAGAGCTGTTTTCTTCTTTAAATAATTTAAACGAAAAAGACTATTTAATAGTCGTAGCAGCTCCTTATGAGCATAATCACCCAATGCTGGGGCAAACTAGTGGTAGAAACGGAGTTTTTGTTTACAACGCATTATCGATTTGTGTAGATTTACTTTTGGGAGACAAAGTTTTTAAATCTGTGCCCATAAAATATCTAAAGAGAGTAACGCCCTAATGGAAGATTTTTACAACATTTTAGGAGTGCCTAGAAATGCTTCACAAGAAGATATAAAAAAAGCTTATCGTAAACTAGCAGTAAAATATCACCCTGATAAAAACCAAGGAAATTCTGCGGCAGAAGAAAAATTTAAAAAAATATCTGAAGCTTATTCAATTTTATCAGATGAGCAAAAAAAAGCCGAATATGATAACCCAAATTTATTTAACTCACAACCAAATAGGTCTGGAAGAAATCCATTTGGCGATTTTGCAGATATCTTTGGAGATTTCTTTTCTTCTGGGTTTGGTCAAAACTTTTCTGGAAACACTAGAAGCTCTACTCAAAATCACCAAAGAAAAAATTCCGATGTTAAGCTAAGAATAAAAATTTCTTTTATGGATTGTGTAAAAGGAGCTTCGAAAACTTTAAAATATAAAAAGCTTTTTAGCTGTAAGACTTGCAGTGGTTCTGGTTCTTCTTCGGGCGAAACACTAGTATGCAGAAGATGTGGTGGAAATGGTAAAATGGGTTCGCGCCACGGAAGTATTATAGTTGAAACTACTTGTCCAGGGTGCGCTGGCACCGGTAAAGAACCGCAACCAGCCTGTTTCGCATGTCGAGGAACTGGAGCAAAAGAAAGCACGGCTAGCATTGTAATAAAAATTCCTAAGGGAATTAAAAGCGGACAAACAATGAGGATTGCTCAAAAAGGTAACGAAGTTGATAGATCGTCACAGCCTGGAGACCTCTTTGTTGAAATAGTCTCAGAAAATACTTATGGAAAATTTTCTAGAAACGGTTTAAACATACAGTCTCAAGAAAAAATACCTTTTGCTACAGCTACACTTGGCGGTTTTATTTCAGTGGAAACTATTTGGGGCAAAAAGAATTTAAGAATACCGAGAGGTTGTCAACCTGGATCAACGCTGGTTTTAGAAAACACGGGAATGGTTGACCATAAAGGTTCTTCAGGGAATCATCACATTGATATTCAAATAAAAGTTCCTGTTAACTTAAACAAAAAACAAGAAGCATTAGTAGAAAAAATTCGAGATGTTTTATGATACTTTCGCCACTTTTAACTGGGTCTCTGTATATTGTCTTGATCCACATCTTAGTTTGGTTTTCTTCTAATGGACAATTTATAAAAAATAATTCTTTTTTCTCAAACTACGCTCTTTTATTTGCTATGTGCGCTGGTCCAGTTATAGGCTTTCTAGGCTATCATGGATCTAGATTGATATATTATGCTTTAGAAGGAAGCGTTTGGCAGATTAGATTTATCGGGTTTGGTTTATCTTATTTAGTTTTTCCAGTATTAACCTGGCTTATTCTTGGAGAGACAATGTTTACTGCAAAAACCATGGTTTGTATTTTCTTGTCTCTCATGATTATCTTCATTCAAGTCTATTTTTAAAGATTTCGGAAAATAATAATACTATAGTTTATTTTTTTGTGCTTAAGATTTTTGATGGAGTAACTATAAACTCGTTCCAAAGATTAGTTCTTCTTTCTGTGCTACATCTATCTAGATCATAACATATGTTATTAATATCTTTTCCGGGATATTCTAGCCTGTATAAATTACATGCTCTTCTCCCACTATCTGTAGCTAAAGATTTAATATCACTTCTAAAAGCTCCTCTTACGTTGCCTATTAGAGTAACGCAGATTATCGATTCTTTTCTAAAAAATGGTCGGTCCATGTAAGTAAAAGCAGAAATATCAAAGTCTTCATTATTAGAAATAGCTTTATTTAGCCTTTCTAAACCTTTTTCACTAGTGTAGTGATTAACCACTTTCAGGTTATTTATTTTACCGTATATTTGACTCGTGTAGTTTTCATCAAGCAGAACGTAAGGTTCTAAGTCTCCTCGAGAATAAAAGTATGCAAACTTAAGTTTTGAGATATTAGGGAAATAGTTACCGAACTCATTTTCTATTCCCCAAACTCTGTGATTTACAAAATCTTCTATGAAATCTAAAACATTTTTTTCTGTCATAAGCTCGTATCTAGGCTCTTCAATATTTAGCAAATAACCGAAATTTTCACTTATAATCTTTATAAACAAATCAAAATCTTCTTGACTACAAAAGCTTGCATGCTTACAACTAAGTTTTCCACTTCTAGAGTCAAGCCCGCGAGACTGTAGATCTAAAAGAGAATCAGCAATTTTTTCCCACTCTTCTATAGTTTTAAAAGCAGAAGCTGGCTTAATATATCCGAGAACTCTATCCATTTTTAATCACCACTTTACAGCCTGGTTTAATATCATGAGAATTAAACCAGCCTCTGTTTGTTTCAAGAGCGTACTTACAAGCATCTTTAGAAGAAATGCTGTCAAGGCTGAATGGATCCATATTCTCTATGTTGGTTATTACACCATCTTCGTTTATATAAGCTATAGACAAAGGTATGTGAGTATCTTTCATCCAAAAAGATCTATTAGCAGATTCAGGAAAAACAAACAACATTCCTGCATCTGCTGGCAATTCTTTTCTATACATTAAACCTATAGACCTTTTTAGCGGCGTGTCAGCTATTTCTACACTTAAAGGTCTGCCGTTTATCGTTATACTTTTTTTCACTTTGTACATTTCCTGTTTCAGTTTTATTATAATTATTAATGCGCGAATGATAATAAACTAAAGAAAGGAGAATCATCATGACAAACGATAACTGCAAGTGCTGTGAATGCTGTAGCTGTGATTGCAACGGCTGTTGTTAATAAATAAAGGGGGCGTACCGGTTTCGACGGGGTAGAATCAAGGGGAGAGTGCAAGCAGGAAAGATACATCCTTGAAAGTTCAAAAAAACTTAATTGCCAACAATAACGACAATTACGAATACGCCTTAGCGGCTTAATCGGGTGGTTTCCTAAAACCATCTAACCAATTTAGGATAAGTGGGTGATCCCACCGAAATAAACAAGATCAAAATGGTTCCCTGCTTTGCAGGTGGATTTCCAAGGTCACATAGGAAATGGGAAAATTTGTGAATACCTTTCTAGTTTGGGAATAAACTAGATAAGCTTGTGAACGACTCAAACTAAGGCTATTGCGGACGCGGGTTCGATTCCCGCCGCCTCCACCATTTTGTCATGTTGTGAAAGTTTATGATAACTTTAACTGAAATAGCTGCGAATAAAGTAAAAGAACTTCTTGATAAAAAAGAAGAGACTGGCGTAAGAGTGGGAGTAAATGGCGGCGGATGTTCCGGCTTCACTTATAAACTAGATTTTGGAAATAAGAGAGAAAAAGATCGAGTTGTCGAGAGCCATGGAGTTGAAATCTATATTGACACCAAAAGTTACCTCTATTTGATGGGTACTCAAATTGACTACGTTGACGAGCTTCTCCAGTCAGGATTTAAATTTGTTAACCCAAACGCTAAAAGAACTTGCGGTTGTGGAGAATCTTTCTCCGTTTGATTTAGGGTAATATGGACTTTTCTTTATTTGATTTACATTTTTTTGATGGGTTTTTTAAGATTTGCGTAGCTGCTATTTTAGGTGCAGCTGTTGGTCTTGAAAGAGAGTTTACTGGAAATCCAGCTGGATTAAGAACCCATATTATTTTAGGAATAGGCGCCGCTCTTGCCAGCTCTTTATCTATTTCTTTTTCTCAAGATTTCTCAAACCCTCAGTTTGGAAGTGACCCAGCAAGAATAGTTGCTCAAGTTGTGAGTGGAGTCGGGTTTCTTGGAGCTGGCGCTATCATGAAATTTGGGGTTAGCGTTAAGGGTTTAACTACAGCCACGAGCTTGTGGACTACTGCCATAATCGGTATAGCGTGTGGAGCTGGATACTACGAACTAGCAGTGTCTTCGACTATATTGGTTTTAGTAGCATTAGTGTTAGTTAATAAGCTAGGATCAAAATTCTTGACTGGATATAGAAACAGGGAGTTCAAAGTAAAAATTTCAGATAGACCCGGAATTTTAGACGAGCTAAGAACGAGGCTTGAGCAAAAACGAGTCAGCATCTTATCTCTTAACGCTGCTATGTCAGATAAAAAGACTTTAAAAGTAGATATGGTTATACGCCTTCCGGGAGATCTAAGAATGGACTCTTTAATCAATGTTGTAAATGAACTAGAAGAAACTCAATCAATTAGTATTGACTAGTTGTACAAGCTTCTTTTACTGATTATTATTAAATCAGCCTTGAAAAAGGCGCCCATAACACACACACACAAAGGAGAAAAAAATGGGTGATAAGAATAAGAGCGGTTACGAACTGCGTACAGACTTGCTAGGAATGGCAATGGGAATCGTTAGCGAACGAGTTCAACGTGAAATGGAAAATGAACATATGAAGCCTGAAGGGCAGCGACAATCAGTCGTACCCTTCACGACTGAAGATATAATCATTGAAGCGGAAAAGTTGTATAACTTCGTACAGCAGAAGTAATTAGAGTAAATACCGCAGGGAGGCACGGGTTACAGGTGCCTTATTTTTTATGGTAGATAAAGTCTCTTTTAGTTCTCTTGGGATAAACCAAGAAGAATTTAATGAAAAAACTAGAAGACAGTACGAAGACGAAGTCTTAGCTTTGTTAAAATACCGTACAATAGACAATTGGACAGAAAAAGCTTTTATTTCTCTTTTGTTTGAAATAAATCTTTTAAGGTCTAAAAATCAAAAAAATTCTGATTAGGGGTGTACACCCAAAAATCAGTGTTTATATTTTAACTGACTTTGCGAATCGCCGAATGGGGTTCAAAAAGTCATTTTGTAAACTCGCTTAATAAAAAAAGGAGAAAAGCAATGAGTACACAACTAGCGCACCGCTATGCGCCCAGCCTTCTTGGTAGAGGCGTTTTCGACGATATTTTAGGAACGTTTTTTGATGATGTTCCAACCTTTGTTCAACGTACGACGCAGGGGTATCCTGTTGTCGACATATTTCAAAATAACCATGGATCTACTGTTATGGAGTTTGCTTTGGCGGGCTTCTCTCGTAAAGATATTAGTATTGAAGTTAAACCAGAAACGCGTTCCATTACTGTCTCAGCTAAGTTAACTGATGAAACAACATTAACTGATGGCTTACAACAAAGTTCTCGAAGAATTGCTCGCAGAAATTTTGCTAAAACATACGTGAATTATGATGATAATCTCGATCTTGCAAAGTCTTCTGCGAAATTTGAAAACGGTCTTTTGATTATTGAAGTACCCCAAAGAGCTGAAACTCAACCACTTTCAATTGAAATTAAATAAAGGAGTCAAGCGTGAGTAAAGTAATCGGAATCGACTTGGGCACAACTAACTCTTGTGTTTCAGTCATAGAAGGAAATCAGCCCGCTATTATTACTAATGAAGAGGGCGCTAGAACTACCCCGTCTGTAGTAGCTTTTACTAAAGACGGAGACCGCTTAGTTGGCGCTTCTGCTAGGCGCCAAGCAGTAGTCAACCCTGAATCCACTATATACTCTGCAAAGAGATTTATGGGTATGAGGTTTGACGAAATCAAGAGTGATTTAAGTAAGGTGCCTTATGGCGTAGTCAAATCTAAAAACGGAGGTTGCAACATCGTTGCAGGAGATAAAAATTTGTCTCCACCTGAAGTTTCTGCTCAAGTTTTACTTAAACTTAAAAGAAGCGCTGAAAAATATCTAGGACAAGAGGTCAAACAGGCGGTTATTACGGTGCCTGCCTACTTTAACGATGCTCAGCGTCAAGCAACTAAAGATGCTGGTAAGATTGCTGGTTTGGAAGTAAAGAGAATTATTAACGAACCAACTGCCGCAGCTTTAGCTTATGGGCTTGAGCAAAAAGGAGAAAAGAAAGTTGCTGTATATGATTTAGGCGGCGGAACTTTCGATATCTCTATTTTAGAAATTGCTGATGGTGTAATTGAAGTCCTTAGTACAAATGGTGATACTCATTTGGGCGGTGATGATGTTGATGAAATCATTATAGAAAAAATCTTAACTGATTTTAAGCAAGAAAATGGAGTGGACGTTTCCAGAGACCCAGTTGTAATGCAAAGAGTTAAGGAAGCTGCTGAAAAAGCAAAGATTGAGTTATCTTCAGCTCAAAAAACCGATATTAATCTTCCGTTTTTTACTGCAGATGCCTCAGGCCCAAAGCATTTAGTTCAAACTATTAGTAGGTCTGAATTTGAGAGAATGATAGACTCTTTTGTTTCTAAGACAATGCTTCCTGTAAAAAATGCATTAAACGACGCGGGCTTATCTAAAGAAGACATTGACGAAGTTATTATGGTTGGTGGATCTACTAGAATTCCACTTGTCAAAAAGACTGTAGAGGAATTCTTTGGTAAAGACTCTAATAATTCTGTTAATCCAGATGAAGTGGTCGCTCTAGGGGCAGCAGTTCAAGGAGGGGTGTTTACTGGAGATGTTACTGATATTCTATTACTAGATGTGACTCCACTTTCTTTAGGAATCGAGACTCTTGGGGGAGTAACTACAGTTTTGATTCCCAGAAATACAACTATTCCAGCAGCTAAAACAGAAGTTTTTAGCACTGCTGCTGATAATCAAATGGCTGTTGATATTCATGTTCTTCAGGGAGAAAGAAAATTTTCTAATGACAATCGATCTTTAGGAAAATTTCAGCTTTCTGGAATTCCACCAGCCCCGAGAGGTATACCTCAAATTGAAGTTAAGTTTGATTTAGATGCTAATGGCATCCTTAGTGTTTCAGCCAAAGACAAAGCTTCTGGTAAAGAACAAAACATCGTAATTCAAGGTCAAGGCGGATTATCAGAATCAGATATCGACCAAATGGTTTCAGACGCCGAAGCCGCAGAAGAGCAAGACAAACAAAAGTTGGAAGAAGTTGAAGATAGAAATAAATTAGACACTTTAATTTATCAATCTGAAAAGACTTTAAAAGAGCACGAAGAAAAACTATCTGTTGAGTCTAAGTCTAATCTTTCAGAAAAGATTTCTGAAGCTAAATCCAGTCTAGACTCAGGTATTGATCTTAAAGAATCTTATTCTTTGCTTGAATCTTGCCTTCATGGTTTAGCTTCTGAAATGTATGAAAGCCCGCAAGAAGATAATGCTTCTTCTTCACAGGAAGAAGATATTATAGATGCAGAGTTTGAGTCAACTGAAAGCAGCTAAAATAAATTAATTTGCATTAAAGCCCTGGTTTTCCAGGGCTTTTTTGTATAAAATCCTTGTAGATAATAATTAAATAAAACAGCGAGGCTTTTATGCGGTGGTTATTTCTTTCATTTTTATTCTTTTCTGCTTGTCAAAGCGGCTGTGAAAAGAAAAACGATACTTCAGTACCTTTTAACCCTATACATTGGACAGAATGCGGTTACGAAATCGGAGATCATGCGTGCGATTTTACATTAATAGATCAAAACAACGAAAGTTGGAACTTATATGACAACTATGGAAAAACTATAGTTTTAGATTTTAGTACTGAGTGGTGTGGATATTGTCACAAAGCTGCAGAAACAACTCAATCAATTCAAGATGAATATTCTTCTGCCGGCTTAATTTATACGACTATTTTAATTGAAGATATGGCTGGAAATTCTCCTCCTCTAAAAGAAGCAGTTGAGCGCTGGTGTAGCCATTATGAAATAACAGCGCCTGTTTTATCTTCAGGTAGAGAGCTAGTTGCTGAAAGTGTTTGGGGCATATCTAGCTGGCCGACTTTTTATATATTAAATGAAGATTTAGTTATAATAGAGATAATAAGAGGATACAATGAAGTAATGCTTGTTGAAGCAATTAAAAATGCTTTAGAAGAAAACTAAAATAAAAGGAGTTTCTATGATAGAAACATTCGATAGTTTAAGTAAGATAATTGGAAAAACTCCTTTAATAAAGATAAATGATAAAATCTATGCTAAGCTAGAAACATATAACCCCACAGGTTCTGTTAAAGATAGAATGGTTTTTTATGTTGTTAAAAAAGCTCTTGATTCTGGTGAAATAAAAAAAGGAACAGTTCTTTGTGAAGCCACTAGTGGAAATACTGGGATAGCATTGAGCTCAATTGCTGCTTCTTTGGGGTTGAAGTGCATTATTTTTATGCCCTCTGACATGTCAGAAGAAAGAAGGCAAATGATGAGAGTTTATGGTGCTGAAATTGTTGATGCTCCAGCTAGTGATTTTGAATCAGCAATAAAAATGAGAGATGATTATCTACAAAAAAATGTTAACTCTTGGTCTCCTAATCAATTTCACAATCCAATAAATGTTGAATGTCACAAAATGATTACAGCTAGAGAAATTTCTAGCCAAGTAGAATTTTTAGGGAAAAAATGGTCTGCTTTTATACACGGCTCCGGAACAGGTGGTACAATTGAGGGCATTAGGCAGTATTTAAAATCTGATAAGTATGGAGAAAACTTAAGCGAAACTAAGTTGTGTATGGTTGTTCCAGCAGAATCTCCTCATGGAATTCAAGGTATCGGCGACGGTAAAGATTTTTTAGCTGATCCTGAACAAATGGATTCGTTAATCGTGGTAAAAACTGAAGATGCTATAGAAAGAGCTAAAAAATTTGCTGCTTCTACTGGTCTTCTCGTTGGAATAAGTTCGGGAGCAAATTTATTAGCAGCTGAAAGATGGGTTTCTGAAAACAGCTTTCCCGGTATAGTCGTAACAATGCTTTGTGATCGCGGCGAAAGATACATGAGTATCTACTAAATCTTCTTGTACAATTAACTAAAAAATGATAGGATATTAATATGATAAAACCTGGCGATAGAGTCACGCTCTTTAGTGACATGAGAGTTAAAGGAACAGTTATTTCTTTAGAAAGAGCTAAAGCACAGCAGTGGTTTGTTGGTGGAGCTTCTGACGTAAAAACTACAGCTACAATAAGGTTTGACGATGGCAATGAAGCTATTTTATCAATTGAACTTTTAATGCCTTTACACGAGTAAGAATTTGACTAGTCCATTTGAATTTGTTTTAAAAAATTTAGTAAATCTTCACAATGAAACTGCAATGTTAGAAATCTGTAGTTGGGATGAAGACAAACTGGCGATTCTCTACAAGAATTTAGAGAGTTCATTACTTGAAGTAAACACTCCCATCACAGAAAATTTAAAAACATTTTGTTCTCAGCAGTTTTATATAGAAAGAGAAAACAGAGAAAGCTTATATGAGTTACTAGAGCAAGCAATGATAAATGAATTAAAAGAAATATCAAATAAACAAATGGAGTATGAAAATTGAAGCACTTAACTAAAGATGGAAAAACAGTAACTATTGAGCTTATGGAAAAGCTAGACCCTCCTTCTTGTGAAAGAAGTAAAGATGATTTAGCTATTATATTTTTAGACGTAGAAACTACTGGGTTAAACTCTGGTAGAGATAGAGTGATTCAGCTTTGTGTACGCCCAGTTTTAGTAAATAAAGAAACTTATAAAGTTTCAGCTATAGCTAAAAGTAAAACATTTCATCAAGACCCGGGTTTTCCACTCCCAGAAGAAATTATTGATCTAACAAATATTACTGATGAAGATGTTTCTGGTCAATCAATCGACTGGTCTTGGTTGCATTCAACTATAAGCAAAGCAGATTTTGTTGTCTGTCATAATGCTGCATTTGATAGAGGGTTTGTAGAAAATGAATTTAGAAGAAACGACTTAAAGTCTACTGAAACTATTTGGGCTTGTTCAATGAGTCAAATTTTTTGGAGAAATTTTTGTCGTCCCTCTAGAGCTCTAGAAGTAATTTGTGCATGGTCTGGATTCTTTTACGGTTCTCACCAAGCAGCTAATGATGTAGATGCTATGATAACTGTAATTAGACAAAACAACAAAATGCAAGAATTGTTAACTACTGCTTCAGCTTCTGATTATAGAGTTTTTGCAATGAATAGTCCTAGAGATAAAAATACTGATTTAAAGATGAGAAAATATCGGTGGGACCCAAATGTAAGTTGCTGGTATAAGAATCTTTCTAATGAAGAAAGCGCCAAAGAAGAAGTTGAATGGTTGTCTTCTTGGGATTCTAAAGTAGAGCCGCAAATGTTTGAAGTAGAATCAAAATATAGATATTTGCCAGACGGATAAAAAAACTAGTTCCAAATATATCGATCTAGTTGAATAATTAAGAATGTCTAGGAGAAATTATTATGGCATCTACTATTAACAATGCAAAGCTAACCGTGATTCTTAAAGAGCAAGTAAAACTCAACAATAATGATTATGGTAATAGAAACTCAGTTGAAATTCCTGGGGTAAACGAAGTATCTCAGAGAATTTTGTCAATTCCGACTAATGACAACACTTCGATTCTAATTCTTTCTGACTCAATTGGAGCTGGAACTTACGGAGTCGATAATATAAAATACGCTAGATTAACAAATTTAGATAATAAGAATTTTGTAAGACTTAGTTTTGTTTCCGGTTCTAGTGGAACTGATTATAACAGATATGATGTTAGGTTAGACGCAAGACAATCTTACATTTTTACAAATTCAAAAATGTCAGGTTCAGCTGAAGGAGATTCTTTTGGAGCTTTCGTAACTTTTACTTCTTTAACAGCTAAAGCAGATACATCAACTGTAGATTTAGAGTTGTTTTTAGCTTCTTCATAGTGGGTTTTTTTAAAAAATTTATACCTTCTAATATTTTTTTAGCTCTTATTTCTCTTTTTATAGCTATTTCTATTTTTATTTGGGTGAAAAACAATCCGGAAAAAACTACCAACGCAATTGAAAAAAATAGTTTCTCGCATCAATGCGATTGATAAAAAACTGTTTTTAGATTCTTGTAAAAAAGGTCCGGAAGTAATAGAATATATTTCTGTTGGTTTAATAATAAGTGGTTTTGTATATTTACATGTATTAAAAGATTGCGTTTGGAGTAATAAAAAATGAGAAAAATCGGATTAGTTCCAGTTTCTGGAAAACCTTATCACGCCGGTCACCACGCAGTAGTTGAAATAGCTTCTGCAGAAAATGACGAAGTTATTCTTTTTATTTCGACTTCTGATCGCCTTAGAAAAGGCGAGTTCCCGATTTATGGCAAAGATATGGCACGCATTTGGAAAGAAGAGCTCGAGCCAATAATGCCGTCAAATGTTCGAATAGAATATGGCGGCTCTCCAGTTAGAAAAGTTTACATGGCTATTGAAAACGCATGCGCTTCAGCTGGTGACGACACGTACACAGTTTATTCTGACCCAGAAGACACAGCTCAAAATTATCCAAACCGCTCTAGAGAACAATACATGCAACCACTTTGCGATCTTGGAAAAGTGGTGTTTGCAGCAGAGGAAGATCCAGCAAAATTAACTCGAGGTGTTGGCACCCCAAATATAAGCGGAACAAAATTGAGACAGTATCTTGAAGATGGTGACTTTAACAGCTTTTCTGCATATATGCCTGCAGGCGTAAACGCAAGAAATGTTTTCGATATTTTAAGATCTCAAGTTAATGAAAGCTTAGTAAAAGATTTTGTTTTTGCGGTGTTAAAATGAGTAAATTAAAAACTTTTATCACCGCAACTTTAAGTGAAGCTAGAACTAAAGTTGCGGGAGATTTATCTGCAGAAGAACTAATAAGCTTAATAAATTACTCAATAAGTGGATCAGGCGTTTATAGTTTTACAGAAAAATTTGCTGGAAGCCACGTTGAGCTGCTCTTAAATAAAGACGGAGATTTTTATTCTAAATCAAAGTCTTCACGCAGCGCTGGTGTAGATTGGCAATCTCCAGCTGGTTTATCTAAGAAAGTTTCTGGTGCTATGATTTCATTATCGCAGCCAGCAAGTTCGAGAAGGTTTGCTTTTGAGTTTATAGATTCTGTTAGAAGACCTGACTATATAAACTATTTGATTGGTGAACAACCAGTTGCTGTAGAATACAGCGGAGAGCTATCTAAAGAAGAAGCAAATTCCATCAATAATTCTCAAAGTGAGATTAGAATTATATCATCAGAAGACATTCAGAGAGATGATTTTATCTTATCTTCAGAACAAATCTCAAAACTTGAAGAGTTAAAACTAGAGCTTGAATCTGGAAATTTAAAGAGAAAAGAAGAAAAATCTTTAGCTAAAGAAATTTCTAAAATCATAGGTTCAAGCGTTAGTAGTAGCATGTTGGGAGGACCAATTGAAGGGTTAATGGTTAAATCTGATTCTGGAAGTTTTAAGATACCAAACCCTCAATATGCTAATATTCAAAGATTGCAAGCACCTCTTTATGCAATGTTTTCAGGTCGAGGCGGAGTAAGCAAGAGAGATATTAAAGCTCGATTAATTTCTCCTGCGGCTTCAGATAGATTAATTCAAGACATATATGACTATGCTAACTCAGTAAACGAGTTGCCTTCTGGTTTCAGAAGCTTTTTATCTCCTGAAGAGGCTGAAGAAATAATCAGTTTATTAGACGATTCTTTGTCTGGAGATTCTAATGCGGGAAAATTAACTTACGCAAAATTAAATAAAAGAATCAACGACAAAAGCTCTTGGGTTAATACTTGAAAAAATAAAAAAAAGGGGAAACTGTGAAAAACTGCGCTGCTTGTGATATAATAATAATGTCTGGTGGAAAAGAGGCTTGAATGCAAAGCAGTTTAGTTTTTTTAGAGTATTTAAACACGGGGTTAATCCCTATTAAAAGTTTTGACCAGCCTTCAATCGAAGAGTTCGATAATTTTATAAAAACACTTTCCCCAGAAGAAAAAAGAGTTGCTACGAGAAAGTTTAGAAAAATTTTTCGTGAAATAATAAAAAAAGAAATCAATTCTTCTAGAAACCCAGATATCACTCTGAGTTATCTTATTAAAAGGTATGGGTATACTATTAAAAAGCCAAACAAATGGCAGATGAGAGCACGTAGAAGGCTAGTACACAATCAAATTGTTAAAGACTATGAACGTAAGTTTGGAGAAGAAAAATGAGTAATCGATTAGTAGTATCTTATTTGTTCTTAATTTCTCTTGGGTTTTTAGGAGCTCATAGACTTTATCTTGGTAAATGGTTTACTGGCACTATTTATTTTTTAACTGCTGGTTTTTGTGGGCTAGGACTAATATTTGATTTTTTCGCTCTTCCATTTATGGTAAAGGATGATTGCAGATGCCAGTAAAAAAGAAGCCAGCTAAGAAAAAAGCCGTGAGAAGAAAAAGCAATAAACCTGTAGAAAGAAGAGAAATTGTTTCTGAATTTTCAGGTTGGTCTAAAGGAGACTTGGTTTGGTTTCCAATGAGACACGGAGCTGCTCCACACCAAGGAGAAATTCAAGAGTTTCACCCTAAAGACAGGTTAGCTCCGTGCGCTTCAGTTTGGGATATTACTGAGGGTGGCTATAGAGTCATTCCAATGGATTATATTTTTGAAGACAAAAAAGAGGCAAAAAAATCTAGAGAGTCTTATCTTAATCTTCTAGAATCTTTATCAAAAAAGGCAAAAATATGAAAACGCAACTAGTACCTCCATCATTTCAAAAAATAGGTATAATCGCTGGAAATTTTGATGTAATTCATCCAGGCTATATAAGAATGTTTAAAGAAGCAAAATCTGTTTGCGATCGGCTAGTTGTGGGTTTGCACACTGATCCCTCTATTGAGAGACCACAGAAGTTGAAGCCGATATTAAGCATAGAAGAAAGAACTGAAATGCTTTTGTCAATAAGGTATATTGATAAAGTTATTCCTTATGACACTGAAAGTGATTTAGTAGATCTGCTTGAGTATCTCAATCCGTCTATACGGATACTTGGTTCAGACTACAAGGACAGAGGCTTTACTGGAGATCATCTAAATATTCCTATACACTTTCATGAGAGAAGCCATCAGTGGTCAACTACAAAATTTAAAAATCTTATAGCAGAAAGTTTAAAAAATTAAAAAATTGTTGTAAAACTGGCATGATTTTGATAGAATAATAATATAACATGCGCCCGTAGCTCAGCTGGATAGAGCAACGGCCTTCTAAGCCGTGGGTCACAGGTTCGAATCCTGTCGGGCGTGCCACTTTATTTCTTGGAGTAACCTATGGGTACAGAAATCGATAAAATGTACAGTAACCATAGAGTTCAACTATTTTTTACAGTTTTTAATGGCTCTTTTGCAATTTTATCTTATTTTAACGAAAGTTACAAATGGGCAGCATTTTCTGGAATATTTTCATTTTTATGTTTTATAAATTTTATTAATTGCTTAAATAAGCGGGTGTAGCTCAATTGGTAGAGCGTCAGCCTTCCAAGCTGAATGTTGTGAGTTCGAGTCTCATCACCCGCTCCACTAAACTGCTTAGGCTTTTTAGTGATACTAGTGTAAGTCTTTCGAGGCTTAATAATAACCTGGGCACTTGGGAATATATTATAAATAGGTGAAAAGAGCCAGTGTCGGCTCTAGTAACCACCTCTAGCTAGGAGATAAGATGACAGTTAACCTTGGATATGCATGCATAAACATGACTCTTCAAGAAGAAGAAAAAGTTCAATGCAACAGAACCATGATAAAAAGAACATTTTTGTCAAAGGGCGTTCCTTACGCTAGCGAATTAGCTCTTTCAAACGTAAAAGCTTTAAAAAGGGTCATTGAATGGAATAACGAAAATGGAATTTCAGTTTATAGAATGACTTCTTGTCTTTTTCCCTGGGTTTCTGAGTATGAAATTGAAGATCTTCCTCATTTTGAAGAAATTTCTAAGATAATGAAAGAAGCGGGAAGAATTGCTATGGAAGCTGGGCAAAGGCTGAGTTTTCATCCAGGGCAATTTTGCGTTTTAGCTAGCCCAACTGAAAAAGTTGTTTCTAATGCTGCAAAAGAACTAAACAAGCACGCTCAAATGATGGATATTATGGAGCTCCCTAAATCCCCTGCAGCAAAAATCAACATCCACGTAGGCGGAGCTTATGGAGAGCATGAAAAAGCCCTTAACCGTTTTTGTGAAAACACTATTAAACACCTTACTGATTCTGCTATTTCAAGACTCACTGTAGAAAACGATGATAAACCAAACGTTTTTTCTACTAAAATGCTCTATGATGGTGTATACAAGAAAATCGGTATTCCAATTGTTTTTGATTCTCACCATCACGAACTAGGCCCCCAAGATATTGATTATCATGATGCTTTTCATCTAGCTCGTAGTACTTGGCCAGAAGGTATCAAACAACAATGCCACCACTCTAACTCTAAGCGAAACTATGAAGACTCTAAAGCTCCAAAAGTTTCACATTCTGCTTGGTTTTATACTCCGTTTGAAAACTACGGAAAAAACGTAGACGTAGTGCTAGAGTGTAAAGCAAAAGAAAGAGCTTTGTTTAAGTATGTTGATGATTTTGGTTTAGTTTAATATTTAGTATAGGACTATCTAAGTCCTGAATGGTTAAAACATATGAGCAATTGGTTTACTGGCTCTGGAGAACCTATATCATTTCATGAGCTTATGCTTAGCATAGAAACTTATGTTAAAAACGGCGGTAAAGTTTTTATAGGAACTGATAGTCAAATAAAGAGCGATAACTGCACTTTTGTTACTGCGATTTGCTTATATGGAAAACTAGACAAGCACTATGCTACTTATTTTTTTAATAGACAGCATTTAGAGAAAAAAGGATATAAAAATTTAAGGTCTAGAATCATGAAAGAAGTTCAGAATTCTATAGATATTTCTATGGACCTTATGGAAAAATATCCTTCTGCTGAAATTGAAGTTCATGTAGACGTTGGCACGACTAATCGTTCTGCAACTCGACATTTTGTTGACGCAATTAATGGATGGGTAAAAGGTATTGGTTTTAAGTGTAAAGTCAAGCCTTATTCTTGGGCTTCTAGTTCCATTGCAGATTCCCACACTAAATAGAGAAATAAAATGACAGAAAAATCATACAAAAATATTCATTTTTTAACAAGCCAAGACGCTAGATCAATTAGAATTCTTTGCGAATATGAAGAACCAAAATCTAGATTAGATTCAAACAAAGTAAATGATACAATTGTCTTTTTTGGTTCAGCAAGAGCTGTTTCTTCATCTAAAGCTTTAGAGAATTTAGAAAAAGCAAAAAAATCTAGTTTACCTCAAGATGAAAAAGATTTAGAAATTAAAAAAGCTAGTAGAGCTTTAAAGCTTTCAGAATACTACGACGCAACAGTTTCTCTGTCAGAAAAGTTAGTAAACTGGAGTCAAAAAGAAAATCTAGGATACCACGTTGTTACTGGCGGCGGCCCAGGGCTTATGGAGGCTGCAAACAAAGGGGCTTTTGCAGCTTCTAAAGATAAAAGTATTGGGCTTGGAATATCTTTGCCATTTGAATCAAGTTTAAATGAGTATATTACTGAAGATTTAGACTTTGAATTCCATTATTTTTTTACTAGAAAGTATTGGTTTCTCTACTACTGCAAAGCTATGGTTGTTTGTCCAGGCGGTTTTGGAACTATGGATGAGCTTTTTGAAACTTTAACTCTTAGGCAAACTGGTAAGATTAAAAAGGATATTCCAACTGTTCTTTTGGGAAAAAAGTTTTGGGATTCTTTCATGAATATTGACTCTCTTGTAGAATACGGCGTAATCTCAGAATCGGATAAAGATTTGTTTTTAGTAACAGATTCAATTGATGAAGCTTTTAATTTTCTAACAAAAGAAATTAAGAAAAATAACGAAAAAATTGAACAACAATGATTTAATGAGTATAATCAATAAGATTAGAAAATTAAAAAATATTTGATATAGAAAAGGAAAAAATAGACCAAGTTTTCGGGTCTAAAAACTCTGGTAGAATTACTGGCTCCAGAGCAGAGGTGAAAGCCAATGATAGAAAAAACTCCGATTGGAAAGTTATCATTCTTATGATATGGCCGACCAACTAAGAGGGGGGATGAGTTAAGGGGGGTGGTACCCTTGAAAATCATCCAGTAAGCTTAGGCATGGGTTCTCATACCACTGAGAAAATACTGCTGAAGCTATTCGCGAACTTGTAGATTCATCGCGAAAACAGGAAAAGGCACCACCAAGAAATAATCTTGGGAAGGAGTTTCCATTAAGATCCTCCAGAATCTGACTGCTATTGGCAGAAGTCTCTCTGGCGAAACTGGCAACAGGTTCGTTGTCCCGAAAGGGGTTGTATGGACTATCTCCCAAGGGTAGAAAATATGACGGGCAACCGCGAGGTGAAGTGTACAGCTTACTCAAAGGCGCTCAGAATGTTAATAGCAGTATGGCGTGCTGTTCCGTAGTCTTACGGCTGAGAACAGGGAGAAATCTTGTGAACGGTATTATTAGCCGGTGTGTTCACATCTAACCCGAGAAGGGGACAAGCTCAAAAGGCTTGATGGTCACAAGAATTTAAGGAGCCCGGGAATGCGGGGCTCCTTTTTTTTATTTGGAGGAAACACCTTGAATCAGCTGTTTAGGTTCAGCGGAGAAAAAAATGTTTAAGAAAATTTTAATTTGTACTCTTTATCTTTTAGTTGCCATGCCACTAATTGGCTGTCCTCAAGCTACAGCTGTTACTACAGGCGTTAACTGGTAAAAGTTTTGATTGGGCTTGTACACTAAGCAAGCAAATTATATTATTATATTTCCCCATATAGCACGGGGTAAAAAGTGCTGATTATTAACAAGAAAAAAGAGGATTTAATGAAGTACATACTAATGACGCTTATGTCTATTTTTGCTATCACATTCGCAGGCTGCGGAGATAAAGACGAAGACACTGCAGACGCAGCTGTCGTAGAGCCGGCAGATGCTGGAGAAGGCGGAGCTGAAGAAGGAGACGCTGGTTCTGAAGAGGATTCAGGAGACGCTGGTTCTGAAGAGGATTCAGGAGATGCTGGTTCTGAAGAGTCAGAAGAACAAGACGGAGGATCTGAAGATGAGTAGACGAAATATTGCAATTGGAGTCGGATTAGTAGCTTTAGTATTTTTTGGTTATGTGTATACGCAAACTGGAAATGAAGCCGCTACAACTACGGCGACTACTACGGCAACTACGACGACAAACACTACTACTACAGTTCCAGTTTCTAACGTTACAGAAAATCTAGAGGAAAACACTCAAGATAATTCTGCAACTACGACTGGAACTACTTCTAGCGAAGAAAACGAGTAGTAAAAAATCTAAAAAAAATTTTTTTGGCGTGGTTTATACCACGCTTTTTTTTTAAAAAAAACCACAAATAACATGAAAAATAAGAGTTTCGTGGATACAATAATAACAGTTAGGAATTAGGAATTAACTACATATCGGCTAATAGCTCAATCAGGTTAGAGCGCTCGTCTCATAAACGAGGGGTTCCGAGTTCGAGTCTCGGTTAGCCGACCATTTAAAATTTGGAGATTCTATGGAAAGCCATTTGAAAAAAATAAATAAATTAGGATTTCTTGAGCATCTTACTCTAAAAGAAGTTTGGCCTTCAGAAGAAAAAGATTTTACTCCATGGCTTTCTAGAAATCTTGACTACTTGATAAATGCTACCAGCATTGAAATGGAGTGTATTGATACTGAGCTTAGAGCTGGAGATGGCCAACGCCACGTTGATATGCTGGTTGAAATGCAAGACGGACAGTTAGCAGTTATTGAAAACCAGTATGGTAAAGCCGATCCCAGTCATGGATGGAGAACTTTACACTATGCAAGAGCGCTAGGAGCTAAAGTTGCTTTTTGGATATTCGAAGATATATGCTCAGACGATGAAAAATTAATAAGTTTTTTAAACCAACATGAATTGATTAATATTGTTGGAGTTCAAGCAACAGTTTGTAGAATTGGAAACTCACTTCCAGCTTTAGATTTTCGAATTATTCCTTCTAGTCAAGAAACTTTAAATGAAATTATTTTAAAGTCTAAATCTTCTAGAGAAGCAACTGAAAAAGAAATGTTTTACGGAGATTTTTTTCCAACTATGATGGCTGAATTGCACGGAAGAAATCCCCGGCTTGGAAAAGGCCATTATTCAAATACGCGTGGCCACTGGAATTATTACTGTAGCTGGAATTCAGCTTTTGGTAGTCGAAATCCATGGGAAGCAGCGTTTAGTCAAAAAAGAGGTACAGAAGGTTTTTACTATATTCATCTTATGTTAAGAAGAGAACATGCGAAAGAAAATTTTCTATACGTTCAAAGCCAGATTGAAAATCTAACAAAAGATATTTCACTAGACTTTAAAATTAGCTGGGATTACGATGAGGATAGAAAATCTCAAAAAATTAAATTTATTTATCCAAAGCCCGTGAATGTTGATACAATTAGCCATGCTGAAGTTAAAGACTTAATCGATTGGACTACCTCTATTTTGCCACAGCTCGAATCTAATCTTTCTTCAATTAAGAAGACTAAAGATAACCCTGAAGAATTCTTAAAAACTGTTGAAAACTCATGATTAGAATGTCAATGAAACTTCCTCACCAAATTGCGGTAGCTGTTTCTGGAGGTTGTGATTCTATGGCGGCTTTAGATTTTTTATCAAAAAACAAAGATATTTTAGCGCTTCATTTTAATCACGGCACTGATCATGCTTCAGAAGCTGAATCAACTGTTTTAAATTATTGCAAAAGTAAAGATATTCCGCTTATTATTGGTCGTTTAGAAGAAGACATCCCTAAGGGAGTTTCTAGAGAAGAATTTTGGAGAGATCAAAGATATAGTTTTTTTGATAAAGCAATATCTTCTTTAGATTCAGATATTCCAGTTGTTACTTGTCATCACTTAGATGATCTTGTTGAGACTTGGATTTTTACATCTCTTCACGGTTCTTCTACAATGATTCCTTCTAGAAGAAAGAATTATTACCGACCATTTTTAATAACAAGAAAAACAAATTTTGAAGATTGGTGTGATAGAAAGGGTGTTCCATTTGTAGAAGATCCTAGCAATTTAGACATATCTTTTATGAGAAATTTTATTCGTCATGAATTAGTTCCTAAAGCTCTTAGAGTTAATCCGGGATTACCAAAAGTTTTGAGGAAAAAAGTTTTAAACAACCCACTAGTTGTTAACTAGAATTAAACGGAGAAATAATGAAAGGAAGCAAAAGCCAGAGACAAAATCAACACGTTAAAAAATTAAATTCTAAAATTAAAAAATTTAAATCTCGTGGAAAAAACACAGAAAAACTTGAAAAAGAACTTGGATATATGATGGGCGATGAGCGTCCAAAATTCAAGACGGGCCGTGATGTAGATCCGCGTCTTAAGAAGAAGTTTTAAAAACGGGGTGTAGCGCAGTCTGGTAGCGTATCTGGTTTGGGACCAGAGGGTCGTTGGTTCGAATCCAACCATCCCGACCAATTAACATTTCAGCAGTTGCTGAAAAGCTATTATAAAGGAAAAACAAAATGGCAAAAGTAGAAAATGGAAATAAAGTTAGCGTTCATTATCGAGGTACGCTTAATGATGGAACTGAGTTTGATAGCTCTTATAGTCGTAATGAACCAATCACCTTCACTGTTGGTTCTGGGCAAATGATTTCGGGGTTTGACGCAGCAATTCCGGGAATGGAAGTTGGAGAGAAAAAGACAATTTCTATCGAATCAAGTGAAGCTTACGGAGATAAGAATGATGAAGCAGTTCAAACTGTTCCTCGAGAAATGTTTCCACCAGAGTTTCAGTTCATTGTGGGAGCTACTATTCAAGGCCAAAATCAAGATGGCCAGCCTTTTATGGCAAAGATTTGCTCTGAAGAAGAAAACGGAGTTGTTTTAGATTTTAATCACCCACTTGCAGGAGAAGATCTAAACTTTGATATTGAATTAACGGAAATTTCTTAGCTAAAGAAATCGCCACTGTAGCTCAGTTGGTAGAGCAGCTGATTTGTAATCAGCCGGTCGGAGGTTCGAGTCCTCTCAGTGGCTCCATTTAATTTTAATTTTTCGAGAGGTTTAAATGCAAAAAAAATCTATTGATCTTTACGGCGATGGTATTGGTAAAGTTGACTATGTTTCTCACATGGGAACAGATCTGACTGTTGTTAATAGCGCTAGGGTTAGTTTTGGAGTTGAAAAAAATGAAATTGACGAAAAAGACAAAAAGCTTATCAATTATCTCATCAAACACAAACACACTTCAACTTTGGAGCACAATGTTATTACTTTTAGGTTTTGTGTTCCTCTTTTCATTCGCTCTCAGCACCATCGCCATCGAACGTGGTCTTATAATGAAATTTCTAGACGTTATACTGACGTAGACCTTAGTTTTTATGAACCAAAAAGTTTTAGAACTCAGCATAGATCAAATCGTCAAGCGAGTAATGTACAAGATTTAATCAACCCTGATATGTCTAACGGAGTTATGGCTGGGATGAAAGCTTCCGATATGGTCGGAAGTCACCACAAACAGTCTCTTTTTATATATCAAAGACTTATTGACGAGGGAGTTTGTAGAGAACAAGCTCGCGGCATTTTACCGCAAAATCTTTATACTGAATACTACGGAACAGTTAATCTTTCTAATCTTTTAAAATTTGTTGAGCTTCGTACTCACGAAGGAGCTCAGTGGGAGATTCAACGCGTTGGTGAAGCTTGTTTAGAAATTGCTTCCGAACTTTTTCCTGAAACTGTTGGAGCTTATCAAGCGCATCACAAGACTCAAGATCAACCATGACTATAATTCCAGAAATTGTTTGTTTATCTTTGTGGATGGCAGTCGGAGCGCATTCAAATCCTTTAGTTGGAGATTCTAATTATGAAACCTGCATTAGCATAGCAGAGGAATCTAACACTCAAGGAGTTAATCCAGTTTTGGCTATTTCTATTGGGTGGGTAGAATCTAGATTTAGAAACCCAGTTTCAAGCGCTGGCGCTCGAGGCCCTCTGCAGATAATCCCTAGATACTGGTGTCCAAACGGCAGGCTTCGCGGCTGCGATCTAACAAAAAGCGGAGTTGCGGCAATAGAAAACTTCTACGTTAGATATTCGAGAACAGGAATGTGCGGAGGGGATTTTCTAAATGTAGAGCGATATAATGATTGGTTAAATCCATTGTGTCACTATAACAGCGGAAACAGGTGCAACAGGTCTTCAAGATCTTATGCTAGAACTGTTGTTAGGATTGCTAAAGCTACTTCTGAAAACTATATTTCTGTTCATACAGAATAGCTAAACGTTTTTTATACTATATACTTTTTCGACGCAAGATTCAGATATGTTTATTATCATGCCAGATTCATTCATAACAACGAACACCATGGATATCCATCCTGAATTTCCGTAAAACTCAGACTTTTGAATATCGATTACAATTGCTAGTTTTCCGTTACTAAAGTATTTTCCCTTAAGAGATACAAAATCTCCAATTTTTATTTTGAGATTTTTCATAAAATTAAGTATTGTACTCTTAAGGTTATCTTGATAGAATTTAATTATAGATCTCAAAGGGGTATCTAAATGAAAGATTGTGTAAGTTTTGACGATGTTTTAATCGTCCCTAGATATAGCGAAATTATATCTCGCAAAGAAATATCTATATCTTCAGAGTTGAGCAAAAATATTAAACTGAATATTCCAATTATTTCTGCTCCTATGGACACTGTTACAGAAGATGAGATGTCTACAGCTTTGGCTGAAAATGGCGGATTAGGAATTATTCACAGGTACAATAGCGTTTCCGATCAATCTAGTTTGATTGAAGATACCACTGGTTTAGTTGGGGCTGCCATTGGAGTTACTGGAGATTATCTTGAAAGAGCTGAATCTCTTTTAAATAGCGGCGCAAAGGTTTTATGCGTTGATATTGCTCATGGTCACCATGCCTTAATGAGACACGCTCTTAAAACTCTGAGAAATACTTTCGGTTGGGATGTTACGATTATAGCTGGAAATGTAGCAACTCTAAATGCTTTTAATGACCTTTCTGATTGGGGAGCTGATGCTGTTAGGGTTGGTATAGGTGGTGGATCGATTTGTTCCACTAGGATTCAAACTGGGCACGGCATGCCTACTCTTCAGTCAGTTATGGAATGTTCAAATTCAGATAGACCAGCAAAAATTATTGCAGATGGTGGAATTAAAAATAGTGGAGACATTGTTAAAGCCCTTGGGGCTGGAGCTGATTTTGTAATGCTTGGGTCTCTTTTGTCTGGAACTCCAGAGTCTCCAGGTGGAGTGAAAATAGACTCAAACGGCAATAAAACAAAAGTTTATAGAGGGATGGCGAGTAAAGATGCTCAAATTAATTGGCGAGGACATACAGCTTCTATAGAAGGCGTATCTTCTACAGTTTTACTTAAGCCAAGTGTTGACAAAGTTTTAGAAGAATTAACGCTAAATATTAGAAGTGGATTCTCTTATTCTGGTAGTAAAAACCTTAGGGAGTTTCAAGCTAAATCCACTTTCGTAAAACAGAGTTCTGCCGGCGCACTCGAAAGCTCGACTCATATTTTGAGTAGGTAGCTAGTATGAGTGAAGATAATATAATAGACATTCAAAGCATACTCCAAGAAAAAAAGTCTGAACAAGCTGAAGAAAAAATTGAGAACTATGCTGTTAAATTAAGCGTCATGCTAAATTTAATGGATGAAATCTTAGACGACATCGAAGAATCTAATATAAACTGGTCTAAAGTAGATGAGCATCAAAAAGAAGTTATAGAGTGTATTTCTACTTTAGGAATGATGATGGAAGTTTATGCTGGCTGGTCTAGACATTTTTAGTGTCGACACAGATTTCCGCCTTGGGGATATGGTTTATATCAATTCCCAAAACTATTTTTTTGATTTAGGATATACTCAAAATAACTATTTTGACAAATCAAAATTTTCTGGTATAGTAATTCAAGTTCCAGAAAACACGAGTTCAGGTAAATACTTATGTCTTGCTACACTTGTTGGGGTGCTAGTAGACGGTGAAATAAATTGGTATATGCCTAATGAATTATTTAAAATTAGAACAAGGGCACTTAATAAAGACCCCTGATGGAATAGGGATATTTATGAAAATAGGCGTTCGTCAGGTTTTAGACAAAAATACGGCCTTCAGTTTAGAAAAAGTTGCTTTAGTTTTAATAAACAATGAAACTAAGTGGTACGATTTAAAAGACGTTGAAATTATTTCTTAGTCAATTTTAGTTTGGATTTCCAATTATTATTTTAGTGTGCGGCGTATTTCCAAACCATTTTGTATACCAACCATTAGATCCTTTAAATAAAGCTGGAGCATTTGGGTCTGGGTGAGCTCCATGCCATTCATATCTATCTCCATCAAGAAGTTTTGCAACCTCTGCTTCAGATTCAATAGCTGGAGCTCCTCTGCTTAGTAAGGCATAAGCAGCTTTTCCGCTTACTTCTCCCCACCAATTTCCAATTCCTTCGACAGATCCACCACTTCGAAGTTCAGCGCCTTTATCTTTGTACGTTTTTATTGATTTTTGGCTTCCGTCATGACCAACACCCGCTGATTTTGTTCCAAATTCTGGTTTTCCAAAAATTGTAAGGTCAATTTCGTCATCGTTGTCGTGATCTATTGCTAGCCAATAACGATATCTATTAAGACTTTCGGTCCCTTGTCCAGTAATTTTAATATGCCCGCCTTCCATTCCAGCGTAAGCGTTATTAACAAGATCGTATAAATGATTTTGAACAGTTTCAAATTCTGGTGTGCCTGGCTGAAGAGCTACCCATTGACCTTTTGGGATATTTCTTTTAGAGTTTAGAGAAAGCTCTTCATTTTCAAAGCTATCAAGCTCTTCTTTAATTAACTCTCTTAGTAATTTTTTAAATGATTCCAATTTTTTATTACTCCAAAACTATGCTATTTAGCTTTTTTGTCAACAATTTAAGATAAGTATAATTTTAACAAAGATAAATCTCAGATAAAACTAAGTATAGTCTATGATACTTTTTAAATAGTATAGTTATTATTAAGAGAGGGTTACACTATGAAGCGATTAATTTTTTCTGTTTTTCTGTTTTCAATCATTCAGGGTTGCGCAACAGTTTCTAAAAAGAAATCTGGAAAACAACAATTTCAAGGAACAGGATCTTTTTGTTTAGATAGCTATATTTTAAGATCTGCGGCAGATGGATGTCAAGATTGGGTAATTAGAGAAATAGAGGGAGTTCGTGAGTTAAAGTGTAAAAAGAAGTCTCACGGCGAAAAAAATATTTGGACTGATTCTACATTTGTGTTCTTTCAAAAATCTTCTAACGTACCAATGATTCCAAGTTTTCGACCAATTTGCATAGACGAAAAATCAGTTTTTGGTGTAATTTCTACTGAAAGATTGAAATAGCGTTAAGCTTAAAATTAAATAAAAAAATTTAGTTTTATATGAAAAATATAGCTATCTTTGATATAATCTATTATATCGGCAGCTAAGCAAGAATTACGCCTGAGTGGTGGAATTGGTAGACACAAGAGACTTAAAATCTCTCGCCCCACGGGCATGCGGGTTCGATTCCCGCCTCAGGTACCATATCTTTGACAACAAGATTAATGAGAGGAAAAATTGAAATGGATACATGCATTTAAAAAAGTTAAGCCTTTTGATTATATAAAAAAGGCTAGCGCTTTTTCAGTAGGGGTTTTTATTGGAGTTTGCTATGGATCAATAGTTTCTACAATAACAGCTTATTTTATTTTAAGCGCTTTATAAAAAAAGATACAAGAAAGAAAAAAGGTAATCAGGTGAATTAAGTAACCCAGAACGAATACAAAGCAAAAACTACTTTTATAATAATGATACACAATCCGACATAGCTCAGTTGGTAGAGCAGGTGGCTGTTAACCACCGGGTCGTAGGTTCGAGTCCTACTGTCGGAGCCATTATAAATCAGGATATATAAATGAATAAGTACAACCAAAGTAGAATCAAAGATATAGAGTTAGCTAGCTGGGGTAGAAAAGAAATTAATTTAGCTGAAGCTGAAATGCCCGGGCTAATGGCTTTGAGAGAAAAATATTCAAGCTTAAAACCACTTAAAGGTGCAAGAATTTCTGGCTGTCTTCACATGACTATACAAACAGCAGTCCTTATTGAGACTTTAGTAGATCTCGGCGCAGAAGTTAGGTGGATGACCTGTAACATATTTTCAACCCAAGACCATGCTGCTGCTGCAATTGCTGCCAGCAATATTCCTGTATTTGCTTGGAAAGGAATGTCGGAAGAAGAATATGAAGAGTGCCTAGAAGAAGTTTGTAATTTCGGCTCTTATTCCCCTCACATAGACGGACCAAATTTAATTCTTGATGACGGTGGAGATCTTACAAAGTATATTTTTGAGAAAAAGCCAGAACTGCTTAGAAGAATCAGGGGGGTTTCTGAAGAAACTACAACTGGCGTTTTAAGACTTAGAGAATATGAATCTTCTGGAAAACTTCCAATCCCTGCAATTAATGTAAATGATTCAGTAACAAAGTCAAAGTTTGACAACAAGTACGGCTGCAAAGAAAGTTGCGTAGATGCTATTCGTAGAGCTACAGATATCATGATGGCTGGAAAAGTAGCGGTTGTTGCTGGTTACGGTGATGTTGGAAAAGGTTCGGCGGCTTCACTTTCTTCAGCAGGTTGTCGAGTAATCGTTACTGAAATTGATCCAATTTGTGCTTTGCAAGCTGTCATGGACGGATATCAAGTCATGACAATGAAAAATGCTATTAAAGAAGCAAATATAGTCGTCACAGCTACCGGCAACTGCAACGTTGTAAATCAAAAACATTTTTCTAGTATGAACCACAATACAATCGTTTGCAATATAGGCCATTTCGATAACGAGATTGACGTTTCTTGGCTTAATAACAATTGTGAAAGGGTAAATATAAAACCACAAGTCGACTTATACAGAGTGCCACACGCGTCCCCCGTTGGTGGTAAACTGTTAAAAGATATTATTCTTTTAGCTGAGGGTCGTTTAGTTAATCTAGGCTGTGCAACTGGACACCCAAGTTTTGTTATGTCAGCTTCTTTCACTAATCAAGTTTTAGCTCAAATAGAGTTATATCAAAACTACGAAAATTACGACAACAAGCTTTATACTCTTCCAAAAGTTTTAGACGAGGAAGTTGCAAGACTACACTTGTCACACGTTAATGCCGAGTTAGAAACTCTTACAGATACTCAGTCTTCTTATATTGGAGTCGAAAATTCTGGCCCTTATAAACCAGAAGATTATCGGTATTAATATGAATAGAGATTTAAAGGGAAAAATTGTTTTTGCTTCTGCTGCATTCGTAACATTTTCGTTATGCCTTTACGCAACATTTCAACTCTCGGAAATGCTAAGCCGGTGGTTAGCGAACTATTAACCGGCGAAGCCGGTTTTTTTCGAGGGGGGGGCTAAAAAAAACAAAAAAAGGTTTGATAAAGCTTGAACAAGTTGCCCCCCGTGAATATTATATAACTGTTGCTAAGGAAAGCAACATGGCTTTAAAAAAACAAGGAGAATAAAGCATGACATACAGTAACCAGAAGACAACCGCACGATTCACATATGAGATTAACCGAAATGATACTAGCCACAAGGCTGGTGCAAATACCCTTACGATTGCAACTAACCCGTCTAGCGATAGCCGTTACGCTACCGGCGCAGTTGGACTCACTATGTCGGTTCGTGAAGCTAAGGTTCTTCAGAGCTTTCTTAATCGAGAGTTTTCAGATACTTCTTCCACTATCCCAACTATGTAAGCTTTAAAACCTTTTAAGAGGTTTAAAGAGGGCGGTTTATCCGCCCTCTTTTTTTTTGTCGAATTTGTGAAATATTGTTTCTGTTGTGGTATAATAAAACTATAAAGGATCAAAAGGTTATCCTTTTTAAACTAAATGAAAGGTCAAAAGATGACCAAGAAGATTAAAGTTGGAGATAGAGTTTACTACCGAGCACCACGGATTGCAGACCGAAAGAAAGGTTCTAAGCCAGAGTTTACAGTGGTAGAACTTTATGACGGTGGTAGCATGGCTAAAGTCAAACACGACAAAGGCTACATCTTCACTGGTTACATCGTGGACCGAATGACTAAGTACGAAGGAGTTTCATAATGCAAAATTATAAAATAATTTTTGTTAATCCTGGTAAGAGAAATAGCTGGTATATAGCCAAGCTTGGTACAGCACCGGCGACCTATGCTCACAAAGATCTCAATACGCTAGAACAGCTTATTCGTAGGGATGGTCACACCTTTTATTACTCTTGGTCAGATGAACTTCCAGAAACAGAAGAAGTTACGCTTTTCAAGCTATAACTCCCCGAAGGGGTCGGCCCGCGATGAAAATTATTTTTTAAATTACTATTCCGTTTTCGTGAAATAGTCCTCAAAATATGATATAATAATACTATAATTAAGGAGGCAAAAAACATGGCTTATGTTAAACCCAAAGACGTAGTTCTTATCGACGAAGTTAATTTCGACAACTTCATGGATTACCGCGAGAAGCGCGGTCTCGCGACGGGGTGGGGTTGGATGCATCTTCCTGCTGGTACAATGATGGAGGTTCAAGAGTTGATCTTTCGAACCACCGGCGGGCGGCGGTATCGAAAGACAACAACCGATGAGAATGGGGAGGAAAAGGTGTCCAGGCAGCGCGGGCGCTCCTGCTGGGTGAAATGCAATATTGTTACTCCGATTCACATGATGGGACAAGAACACACAATCCCGAGTTGGTTACTTAAGAAAGCTGTCGTCTCTCACATCGTAGCAGAAGAAAATGAAAAAGTCGCGTAATAAAAATTTGAACCGCCTAAAGGCGGAACAGGGTGCTCGCCGAAAAGCTCATTTCGCTGCGGGCGGAACCCCCGCCATGTGGCGGGGGCGTGCTGCCGTTTTGGATGAATCTGCTTCTAAAGCGCGTAAAGATAAACAGGCCTGCCGTGGCCGCGTGGAGATGAATAAATGGATTTAAATGCAATTCTAGTAACAGCTAAAGGTTTTGCCGAAATGCATTCCCATCTCAAAAATAATCAAAAAATCGCCGCGATCAAGGCCCTTCGGGCCGCTGCGACTCCCCCTCCAGGGGAGAAGTCTCTTGGTCTCCGAGAAGCCAAATACGCTGTAGAGCGTTACTGTTACGACAAGCTTGGTCAGCAGAATATGAAGGGCGCAGTTGCTGAAGGCAAGATTATCGTGGCTAGTCCTATTATAAAAGAGATTATATGCGATTTTGGCACCGGGCCGGTGACGATGAGTGTTGAGGATATGGAGCTTAGAGCTCTCACGCACCTGGAATCCCTCGGTCTCGAGGCCTGCGGCCGAATGCTTGAACTTTGCGAAGTTATCCGGAGCTGGGGAGAAGGCAAGAAGGTTGGAGTTATCGAAGGAGATAATCATGGAGAAGGGTAACTTGGTTCGAATTCGCGCCACCAATCGTAATTATCCAGACGAAGGCCGCATTGGAGTTGTGACCTGGATTGACATGACGTACCCACCGCGTTGTAGCATTTTGATCAATGGTGAAGATGAGTTGTATGACCCGCGCAGCCTAGAGGTAATTAATGAAAGTCGGTGATGTAATATCAGAATCTTTGGAGTTTGGTGTTCCTTGGAGCGAGGCTGAAAAGCGCGACCAAACACAGAAGGGCGTTATTTTCCAAAAGAGTCGAGGCATGTTTTATATTCTCTGGTTTGATACTAATGAATCGTCGTCTCGCACAGACTATTGGGCACGCAGTAACTCGGTCAAGGTGGTCAAATAATGTTTAAGTTTATTAAGTCACTATTCGTTTCGGAACCTGGCGATAAGATTCGTAAGGTTAGAGACCGAAAATATAAAGAGGCTGTTCAGCTACAAAGAAATGGCAACCTAAGAGAATATGCGAAGATCATGAAAGAAATTGAAGATCTTGAAAAACAGTACGTCGAGGTGATTAATGAAAGTCGGTGAACTATACAAGCTCAAGATCCAGTATCACAACAAGGGCTACACTGACTGGGAGAATGCAGTAGCTTTGTATGTAGGTGAAAGTATAATCAACCGCACCGATGGTGTAAGGATTGTAAACTTAGCTTTCCTATTGAACGATGAACACCGCATTACAGATCAATCATTTTTGCGGTGTATTGAGGTGATTAATGAAAGTCGGTGATTTAGTACGTAGTGCATCTAACCTGGTTCGGGTTGGCATTATTATATGGCCATGGTCTCATGTGGGTGCGATAGTTCAGTGGAATGATGGAGAATACGACTTCTTTAAGTTCGAAGACATGGAGGTGTCTAATGAAAGTCGGTGATTTAGTAAGGTTTAAACCCACTGTTTTCTTAGGAGATCATGGTGTTGGCACAGTGATGCAGTTTTTAACTGGCGGATCTTCAAGAAAGAATAATAGTGCTGAAGTTCATTGGCCTAAGTTAAATAAATTTAAGTGGCATGTAGAGAGACACCTTGAGGTTGTAGATGAAAGTCGGTGATTTAGTTAAAGCAGTTTGGTACGATGGAATTATTTTAATTGGTAAATACCAGCGTAAAAATCATCGATATGTTATTCTTCTTGATAAGGAAGGAGAAGAGATTGCGTGTAACCCCTTCTACGTAAGGTTTGAGGTTATCAATGAAGCTAGGCAGTAGGGTAAAGCAGAAATACAAGCAGGGTCTTGAAGAAGAACATCCTGTTTGGATAGTTATAGACCTTAAGTCAAACGCTAAAGGAATCTGGATTAAACTAAACGATGATTTTTATCCAGATACTTGGCATGACTCAAGTTATTATGAGGTGATTAATGAAGTGTGAAGATGAAATTAGCTGTGCTGAGCGTAGGCTATTGGTTTGGAGTTGGATAGGAGTTTTCTCCTCTATTGGTTTTATTGCATATTATCTTTTGAGGTAATTAAAAAGGAAAAAAGCGTTGATCGATACTTTAGATTGGGAAGAATATAAGGGGGATATTAATGTCGGAGATCTTATTAAGATCAAGGAGGGCATGATGCTATATGAGCCAATTGATCCAGTTCTTGTTTTAGAAGCAGATAATGTAACTGGCGTATATGAGATTATGTATCTTAGAAATAACTATGTCGTAGGGTGTGGCCGCATCGACATCAAGGAAGTCGTAAGTGATATTCGAGGTCTTCAGTGATTCTTAATTCTTTTGTTTTAATTGGTACAATTCTATCTTATGATGCTGTTTTTACCACAGTTGAATTTAACACAAACCCCGCGACAAATGGCGGACCTTCGATCGCAGTTTTACCTAATGCAGCTATTCCATGCGAATCAAAGGTCGGAAAGAAAATTTACGTAGTAAAAGACGAAAACATGGATCAACCAACTATTACATGCGAGATTGATACACAATGAAGGTCGGTGATTTAGCCAAAGTTACATGTCAAGAAAAAGAATTCTTGGGAGTAATTGCAGAGATTAGAAAAGAACGAGAGTTATTTAGCGAAAAATATTCTATCATGGAAACCGTAACATATATCAGCATAGCATGTGAAGACGGAGTTCCAGTTTTTGATTTAGACGAAATTATTCTCGAAATTCTTGATGAAAAAGAAAATCGAGCAACTGAATAATTGGAGACAAAAATTGTTCTACAGGGTTATAATCTATAAATGCTACGATGGCACCAGTCTTCTGGGCTATGCAGACAACAGCCTAAAACATATTAAGCGACCATCATGAAAATTTTAATTAGCTCTTGTGTGTATGGAAATAATGTTCGATGGAATGGATCTAATCGAGCATTCGAAGACATTCATGCTTGGGCGATTGATAACAACATTGAGTTAGTTCCTGTCTGCCCAGAAAACGAACTTTTCGGAACTCCTAGAAGCCCAATTAAACTTGAGCAAGTTGGAGACAAAGGAATTGTTGGTTGGATGGCTGGAAAAGATGTTTATAGAAAATTGTTAGATAAAGCTTTTGAGATTACTTCTCGGCATCATGACGCTGTTGGTTTTATTGGTATAGCAGGTTCTCCTTCATGTAGCGTTTCTGTTGGAGTTAAAAATCTCGGATCAACCATCAAGGCTCCAATGCACCAGCAATCTTTATTTCCAACAACAGAAATTAATTCTATGAGAACTGAATTAAATAGAGATATGTTTTTAAAAAGAGTAAGAAAATATGAAAACAGGCGACTTAGTTAATTTTTACACGGATGCATTTCCTTCTGCAAATAGGGAATATATTAATCCAGGAATCATTATTAATGTTAACGATAGCCATCGGCAAATTAGCTATACGGTTCTTTGGGGCGGCGGTAGAATTACTAATGAAACTCCGGGCTATCTAATAAAATTTAGAGAATTAGATGAAAGTCGGTGATTTGATAGAATATAAGCCCCCTCGATCTGATCATGTAGATCTTGGGCTTACTCATCGCTACTTTGGAACCGTTATAGATTTTCCGCCTGTTTCTCACCCAAAACAATTTCAAAAAGTTAAAGTACTAACTGGCGTAGGTATGGAAGAGTGGATATTACAATTTTGCGAAGTGGTTAATGAAAAAGAATAAAATTAAAATGCAGAATCTGTGAAATTATCTTCTCAGTATGATATAATAATACTATAAAGAATAAGGATTGAGGGGTTGCTAAAGTGAATGTCGGTGATTTAATCAAAGTTGATACTGGTCAAACCGGGCTAGTCATTGATTTGGAATATTTGTATCCTGGACACCCCTGCTCTCCTGTTAGAACATACACTGTGCTTTGGAATAACAAAGCCCCTAGATGGTCTGCCTTAAAAGAGAAATCTAACATCTCAGTAATCAACGCATTTTCAGTAACAAAAAAAATTAATACTTCGGAGATAAAATGAAGATTGGCGACTCAGTCATCCACATTGACTACCCTAAAGAAAGCGGATTAATCGTTGCAAAGACCAAAAATTGGCCTGGAAAGCTGCCGGTTTTTCTAGTCAAGTGGGACAATGGGCTGCACCTTTCAAGACACATTGAGCAAGCTTTAAAAGTGGTGGCTAAATGAAGCCCGGCGATTTAGTAAGAAACAAGAACTCAGAAAGCGGAGAGCTCGGCACTTTTGTTGGTTATCGAGTGTTTGACGGAGTATACAAGTGTGCTGAAGTTATGTGGTTTAATCGCAATTCACCTAACGGCGATAGAGTTAGCACGATTCAAACAAATTTGATAGAGGTAGTAAAATGAAGCCTGGTGATATGGTGCAATTTATAAATAAGGACCACACCTCATATCTAAGACTGCATTCTAAGTTAGGCCTGGTTGTGGCAGTTGACAAAAATGCCGCTCTTCGACGCCCCTACAACCAGAATCACTTAGGCTCAAAAGTAACAGTGGTTTTCGGCAATGATCGACCTACTGCGTATACAGAATATTCGCTAAAGGTGTCAAATGAAAGTCGGTGATTTAGTAAAACTAAGAATGTTAGCAACCAAACCATCGCAAAAAGATTATCCTGGCGTAATTGTTAATAAAATATTTGAACCTGACCACGGTTTTGTATTTGAAGTTTTGTGGGCAGATTCGAATAATGTAACTTTCGTTCGCCCTTCAGCAATAGAGTTAATCAACTAAAATCAAAAGAGAGAATTTATGAATAAAACTGTAATATGCCATGACGGATTTTCAATGTCTGTTCAAGCTAGTAAATATCACTATAGTAACCCCAAAAACGATCAAGGCCCTTGGTTTAGTGCTGAGATAGGAGGCATTTCGAAAATTGAGCCTCTCCTTATGGAATTCGCAGAAAACACGGCAAATCCTTTAACAACAGTTTATGGCTGGGTACCTACGGAAGTTGTTTGGGAAGTTGTTGAAAAACATGGGGGCCTTAAGTCTGGAGAGATCCCAGCAATGAAAATAGGCTCTCTTTAATTTTTTTGGAATGTCAATGAAGATCGGTGATTTAGTAATTAGAAAGATTCCAACTCAAAGAGATTATAACAATCCATCTAGAAATGCAGCTCTTACTCAGCGAAATGATCTTGGTTATGGATTAGTTATATCTAAAACAATGGCTGGCTATCCTGAACATCTTTGTCTTAATGTATATTATACTAAAGTAGGCGAGTCATATGACATTGCTGAGAGCTTGATGGAGGTTGTTAGTGAAATTCGAAGTTCGAAAAATTAAGAATCCGACAAAAGGTAGAGAGTGGGGAATCTTTCTTAAAAAAGAATATTGCAAGACTGATGAGCCTGTTTGTTACGGATCTTGCTATACTAAAAAAGCTGCAGAATCTGCGTGCAAAAGGCAAAACAAAGAACATGGAGAAGAAAATGTCTAATATAAAGCAAGAAGGTCAATTCACTCTAGTTAATCGAGATGATGGCAAAATTGTAGTTGCTAGCGATATGGTGTATGACCACATTGGTACTCACGGATCCCTTGGAAAGGGTTCTGTGTTTTCTGGTGGGATTACTCCAGCTATGATTAATGAATTTTTAGTTGGAGCAGATATTCCTAAAGGTGGAGGTGGCATACCTGCTAATTTTCCAGGAGGCGGTTATCTTTTAGTTGCTCCATTCGAATCAGCTATGAAACTTCAAGACGCTGAAATGCGGGAAGGTTCTAAAGAAGATTTTAGCAAGGAGGCTGGCGGAATGGTTCCAGTTCCAGTTGCCGAAGTTCACACTAGCCAACCCATTGAAGACTTTAAAACTGATGAAACTACAGTTTTGGTTTTTCCTTATGACCCGTCTAGGTCTGCTCCGGAGCAAAATGCTTTTGTAGATGAAGACCCAATTCTTTCAGAGGCTCTTAAGGCTGGAAATTTATATGCACTTGCAACCGCTTTTCCAGGAGGTTTTCAAGTAGAGGGTCAAACTGTTCCAAAAGCTACAGAGTGGGGTGGAGTTACAGATCCTAAGTGGGCGGTGATAATTCCTAGTAGCCAAACTGATTCGTTGATGGAAAACTGGAACAGGCTAGCTGGTTTACTAGCAGAATAAAAAACTTTATAAATAAAGAAAGCTGGAGAAAAATTGAGTTTTGTGGTATATAATGAAGCGGGGAAAGTGGACAAGAGAAAAACGAACCGCCTTAAACGTCAAATGGATAAGGCTGTCGAAAAAATTACGAAGACGATTTCCAACGAGCTGGGAAGTTTTCAGGAGATGGTAGAAGAGTCTGGAGCAAACAACGAAAGCTTTCGAAGAGCCGCAGCTCATAGAGCTATGTTAGCCCTCCACAAAGATGGAATGGAAGTATACTTATCTGCCGAGTTTGGAGACTTGTTTGGAGCTTTAGATATTACAGATCCACTAGCTATAAACTCTTGGGTAGATGTAGAAAGACTTCAAAAAGCTAGAGAAAAGTGGGAACAAAAGAAAACAAAGAAAACTACGGGGTAAGCCCTGGAGATTTAGTAAGGTTTATAAAAGAGCAGTGGCCAAGAAAAAATCTTCATGACACTGGTATACTAGAATGGAAAGTTGGAATATTAGTTAATATAAAGCATGGCAATGCATTTGTGTTGAGTGATGGTACAGTAGAGATAATTGATGCGAACGAAATGCAAAAAATTCAATAACACTGGAGAGGTGATCGAGCGGCCGAAGGTGCTCGCCTGGAAAGCGAGTGTAGCTTATGCTACCGTGGGTTCGAATCCCACTCTCTCCGCCACGAGTAAGGTATATTATGTCTAGTTTAGAGTTAGTTGGAGATTTGATACTTTGCGTTAGCATTATTGCGAGTATCATTATTTTTGCGAAAATTAATTGCGACTACTTACCTGAAAATTCTGAATATTTAAAGGAGAAAAGAGATGGACAAAACAGCTCAACAAATGATAGCTCACTATAAAAACTTGCAAGATATGTTTCCTAATAGTTCTATGGTGATGGAAGCTCAAGAACAATATGTGAACATGGCTGCAGGAGGAGATGGCGGACCAGGTTCGTTAAACGGTATTTCTGTTAGAGCTTCTCATTACAAAAATAAGCCTGATTCTTTTTTTAAAGAAGTTGCAACAGAACTCGGGTGGATCTAGTGAACAAAAAACAAATTATCAATATAATTCATAATGCATCAAACGCTGAAGCCTTAGACGCATGGTCTAGGGCTTGTAGAGAATATGAAATGGACCCATCTGCTGAAAATGACTTGCTGGAAATTCACAGCGTTTGTGTAGATAAAATTATGAAAATCGTTAGCGACTATAATATGGTCAAGGAGAAATAATGTCTATTGGAATGTCAACACTTAAGGCCGCACTATCTCATTTTGAATATGAGTCTCGTAAGCATCGAGCAAACTTAATGGTTTACTTAAGTAACCCCGCAGCTGTAGCTGAGCACCCAGACGTAGTCGGTGAAGTTGTAAAGCTTACCCAACTAATTACTGAGGCTGAAGATAATATTGAAACTCTAGAGGGGTTCATCGAAAACTGGTATCAAAACGACGAAAATGTTAGTTCAAGTATGCGAGGATTAGATGATTAAAGCTGGAGATTTAGTAAATAATATTCATACTAGCGATTATAATCACGGGGTTGTTTTGGAAATAGGTTTGAGTGTAACTAATGAAATGTACATGCAAGACGAATCTGAGTTAAAGCTCGTAAGAGAATCGCAGTGTCCCCCAGGGGAATCGTGGAGTTTGCTTACAGAGCCAGACGGTGTAAGAGTAATGTGGGAATGTGGTAATATTAATATCCATTACTCAGACGAGCTGGAGAATATTCGTGAATAAGAGTGAACTTCCAACCCCGGGAGACCTAATTGAAATTGGTTGGGATAATTCATCTCAAAAGCCGTATATCGGAGTAATAACAGAGTTATCTGAAGATTCTGTTTGTGTTCTAGTTAATGGAAATAAAAAATGGTGTAATCTTAAAGAGATGAAAAGAGTGAGTAAGAAAAGTGACAAATAGAGAAAAATATTTAGAACTTATAAGAAAGTTTGCGCAAGAGCTTCATGCTGTTGGCGTAACAGATACTATGAAGGGCTTGATTTCAGATCAATGTGAACAGCACCCAGAAGTTATTTCAGTTAGTACCGGCCCTCAAACAGTAGCAAAGTTTGTCTATAGACATGATGGCTATATTATAGAAGCTACAAACGTGGTTCAACTTTCAATAAAAAAATGTAACCCCTAATTTTAACTGTATTAAATAACGGAGATTCTTTTGTTAGTCGATGATCTTAAAGAAGGAATGATGGTGCAACCTTCGCACCCGCACTTAAGTTTTAGAGTTAGAAGCTGGGCAGCACAAGAAATTAAAGTTTTAGAAGTTTGCCATAACCGCAAAGAACATATTTACCGTGGTGAACTAACACCTGTAAACGCTAAGCAAGTAATGTATCTTGGGGATAGAAAAAAGCTTCAAATTAAAAGCGGCTTTTCTAATCGCTTTGTTTTAGTTAATGGTAACATACACGCCGTTGAGCCTTCTGACTGGCATTGGCTTAAGCCAGTAAAATAAAACAAAAAACTTTTCCGTTTCTGTGAAATTGTTTCCAAAATATGGTATTATTATAATGTAAGGAGGCATAGTACATATGGCTAGGAAACGAAGAAACGATAGAAACCATATCATCTACCAACTAACAGCTCCTAACGGAGATCGTTATTTTGGAGTTACTTTCGCTAGAGGTCGAGCTTATAAAAGGTCTACTAAGATTCGTTTTGAAGCTCACTGCAGAAATGCCTTTGAATACGGACACAACACTTTAATTGCTGAATCTCTAAGAGAGCACGGCTCTAAAAGTTTTGAAAGAGATGTTCTTGAAATTGTTCGCGGAAAAAAGAACGCTCATTCTCGAGAAAGAGAATTAATCTCGATGTATAACCCAGAACTTAATATGGAAGGTATGGGAAGAAAAATTAACAGTGTGAAGAAAGGTTAAAAAAACAATATAAACTAAAGGTTAGTCAAAATGCAATTCTTTTTTAATGCTCTTTTTATTACTCTCGGAATTTTAACTGCGATTCTTATCGTTAATTTTTCCGTAGGTTTTCTTATTAGTTTTTTCAAAACTTTAAAGACTAATTCTAAAAGAGCTGTTCAACTTAAAATGTACGAAGATCGTAAAAAATCAAAAGAACAATAACGAGCGCTCAAAAATCCAAAAACAGATTCGAATCTTAGTCCCTCAAAAGTCTATTAGAGATTTCTATTATTAGTTCGGCTTTTGTGAAATCTTAGTTTAGATATGGTATAATAGTATTATAAAGGAGGCAAGGAAAAAATGGCAAACGAATTTAGTATTAAGGTCGATCGGGTAAAGATTCACTGGGCATCTAAAAGCATGCACAGTTGCGACGTACAATGCGCTCTTTGTGAACGACCAATTGCTAATCGGGTAACCACTCACGTCGCCAAGCGCGTAGGAATGAATGATAAGGGAGAAACGATTTTCGTTCCAATCCCTGAAACAGAACTTCCGAATGATCCGGTTGAGTGGGGAACTTTTATCGGACCTCACTGCGGCAAGCTTCTTCCTAAGACTCACAGGATCACCTACAAAAAGCTTTTTAAAAACCACAGCGACACTTGGATTTAATTGTGATAGAAAATAAATACCCGTTAGTTCTCACCTACAAATGCCCATCAACTAAAATTAAAATAACCGTCGTTTGCTCAACTAGAGTTCGGCTTGAAATGGAAATAGAGAAGATGTTTAAGCGTGGAGGGTGGGGGATCAAATACTCAGTTGCTTGAGTTTTTGTGAGTTAAAAAACTAACCATTTTTATAATATATTTAATGCCAAGCCAAACGGAGGTTGTATGGAATTAGATAAAATTTATGAAGAAGCTGGGCTAGATGATGATGAAATTTTTATGATGGAATCTTATTTAGAAGGAGTTGAAGAATTTCACGGTACTGATAGCTTTGATAAATTGCACGAATATTTTGCTTTTGACATCGGTGAAATGCCTTATGACGTTGTAGACGGTACAAATGGCGATCCCGATGTTTGGATTTTAAATAAACTTTTTGAAATAAGAGATGAGGAATAGTGATTAGAAAAAATATAGTAGTTGGTTCTTTAGTTTTAGATACGAGAACTAACAAAGTTGGAGTCGTTATAAAAGAAAATGTCGTTTGGGTCGACTCTGACAAGCAAACTCATACTTGGGATTATGAAATAATCTCTGGAGAAGAAACAATTTTTGCAGACTTTGATGAAATAAAACTCGTTTAAGATTGAGGTGAGCTTGATTAATTTAAATACTAACTCTTGGCCAGAGTGCTTTGACTGTGGAGAAGAGTTTAACCCCAAAAGAAAACTTCTCGGATACGAACATTGTTTAAGCTGTGGAGATAAATACGCTAAGAAAGAATCAGATCGAAAAGCTAAATGCACAGCCCCACTTTTTAATAAAGGCGCTTACCAGTATGTTGGAAGCTATGAAGACGCTAAAAACGCTGGAAAATAAATGAGAGTTGGTGATGTAGTAATGTTTATAGACGAAGGAAGATATGCAAAGTGGTTTTATGGCCAGCTTGCGATTGTAGAAAGCGCTAACTGCAACGCTGATGGTAAACAGTTCTGCCGAGTAAGATGGATTCAACCAGTTAAATACTTTAATAATTTTACCTCTATTTCTGATTTCAGTGCTGATAAATTTCAAATTTGTGCGGAGAATCTGTGAAATATTCTTTAAAATATGGTATAATAGTACTATAAGGAATAAGGAATAAACCTTTCTTAGCTGGAGAAAAATTATGGAAATCACTATTGGTAACCGCGTTCGCTCTTTCGACTTTCACTATGAGCGATCGCTCGAAGGTCCTCGCTCATGCTACATGGAGGGTGTCGTCAAAGGAATCAAAAAGATTCGGGGCTGCGATCGTTATGTTATTGCAGTTGACCGCTGCGTTTCTGGTGGAAAAGAGCAGCCTGCTCAAAACTATCCCCCAGAAATCTGCCCGCCAGTTAATGGTACTAAGACCACGATGGGTCGAGTTACTGATGGCGTGGAGGTTATATAATGAAAGCCGGTGATTATGTCAATGTTCGAGGACGCAAAGCACAGTGGTTTGAAAAAGAGTCAGGCGCGCCTGATCGTTTTCCAGATTATAATGCACTGATCATAGAAATGAAAGAAGAAGATAGTTTGTTCTATTGCACTATCATGAAGTCTGATGGAAGCACTTGGAACACTTATGAAAAGAATATTATTGGATGTGCATCATGAATGTCGGCGATTTGGTAAAAGTAAATACAAAGTTTTATGGTGCAAAAATCGGCTTGATCGTTAAGCACTGTCAGTTTCACGGCTTTTTTATCCAGTCTGCAGATCATCCACGCGTGATTATCACCGGTGAAGAAGATTGTGAGGTCATTAATGCTGATTAAAAAGGGCGATTTGATTGAGTTTGTTTCTGGTTCTCGAAAGGGAAAACAGGCAATAGTTACGACTGACACCTACACCCACCGCTTTATGGAATCTCAAGACTACGAAATGGAAGCACACGGCATGGGTCACATGGCTGGAGTTTACGGAACAGCTTTTAATGTTGTTGTTCCAGAAACTGGAGACAAGTTTCGAATTAGGCATTCTAGAACAAGATATAAAATAGTCGCGCACGCGGAGGAAAAATAATGAAAGTTCTACTTTTACATGGTAAAGAATCTCAGCCCGGCGGAAGCAAAGCCATTGCAATCCAATCTGCTGGCCATGAGCTAATTAATCCCGATCTTCGGTTTGGGTGGGCTGAGGCTGTTCAGATTGCACAAGATGCTGTTGATGAGTATAACCCCGATGTCGTAGTTGGTTCTTCAAGGGGAGGAGCTTTGGCAGTTAATATTGATACAAACGGCGCTCCTCGAGTTTTGATCGCGCCGGCTTGGAATATGTTTGGAAATGCTAGCACAGTGCCAAGCAATACAGTTATTCTTCACTCTGAAAATGATGATATTGTACCTTTTGAAGACAGCATCGAGCTATCTAAAAGGTCTGGAGCAAAACTTATCTCGGTTGGAAAAGATCACAGAATGAGCGACAGTGAAGCCCTCACCGCTATGGTAAGTTACCTATGATTAGAAAACAAGTTAAACCAGGGGGCAATATAAAGTTCTTAGCGACCTATATTTTTAATAACCCTGGGTGTACAAGCACAGAAGCGCGTAAAGCACTATGCCAACACAATGGCATTAACTGGAAATCAGCAACTGAGATGAGAGGTCAATATACAACATACTTTAATGCTGGCTGGATCGGTGGTACAAGCTGGCCAAAAAATCCCTGTGGTAGATATTGGAAGCGAATGAAACGACCAGACGGAAAAAGCGGTCACCTCGTTACAATAGAGGGTCTAAGCAAAGTTTCAAATTAATAACAACTTTTTAATAAGCCAGCACTAAGCTGGCTTTTTTTTTGTTTTTAGGGTTTATTTTAGCTCCCAAACGATATAATTAAATTACGGTTATAATAACTGAGTGGGATATCGTCAGATTCTGAGCCCACTATCCGTTTGGAGAAAAATAATATGAGAATCACAAGAGTTAGTTTTTTTAAGCTTGCGTTTTTGGATTGTGATTCTCTTTTTAAGAAAATAGAGGTTCACAAAAATGAAGATATCCAGAAAACAAATTAGAAAAATAATAAGAGAAGAATGCGGTGCTCCTGCTTTACCACATGCTGAATTGGTAGCAGTCGAGCCTCAAAGCGCTATTTCAGAAAATATCACGCCTTCGCAAGAAATGATGATAGAGATGGCAGCTGCAAAAAAAGCGCTTCAAATAGTCGTTGAGTCTGCTGAAAATGCTGCAATTGCGTGCGTTAATTGTTCTGAAGAAATAGCAGTTCACGCCCCAGTTATGGAAGCAGTCGTTGCGCAGGCAGAAGCTCTTAAAGAAATGCTTGAAGCTCAAGCCACTGTTATAGCAGAAAATACTGAGTCTAATGCAGTCGAAACTGTTTTAGATTTAGTGAGTCAATAGGAAACAAAATGAAGATTACAAAGAATCAACTTAGAAGACTTATTAGAGAAGAAGCTCAAAAGTTTGAAAAAAGAAATAAAAAGCTAGTCAAAGAACAGTTTGGTGCTATGGACAAAGAATCGCTAAGTCCACTCGCATCGTTTGCGCAAGCGTGGTCTGGTCTAGGAAATGCAGTTCAAGAACAAACAATTACTGTAATTAATGGCTACATTGAAAACAATGAAGAAGCAGTTTATGATGTTAACCCTAACGCTATAGATTTAGCTCACCAAAGACTTCGGCCTCACCTTAGAGGAATAATGGGTGAAGACGCTGATGACGTCCTTGGAGCTCTAGAGTGGGCAAAAGGTATTTTCAAACAAGGTGAAGATGAAGTCGAAGCTGATGCACGCGCTGCAGGAGATAGATAATGAAAATCACAAAAAGACAACTCAAAAAACTTATTGCTGAAGCAAGAATGGGTTCTGTTGGAGTTGGTTTTGTTGGGTGGGGAGCAAATAAGTCTCCAGACTTTTCAAAATCATTTGGCTCTGAAGGCTCATACGCTTCAGATCTTTTAAAGAGTAGAATTAGAAATATTGTTAGAGAAGAAGTCGAAACTCTTTCTTACGAAGAAGAAACGATTAGTGAAGAACAAGCAAACAGTGCAGCTTTAGCAGTTGATAAAGCTTCAGATATTCAAACAGTTTCTGGAGCTTGGGCTGGCGGTTCAAATTTAACGCAATCAATCGATCACTCTAAGGCTGTTGACAGTGAGCCAGTTACTAGAGGTCAAGAAATACTTAAGTTAACTGAATCGCAAATAAGAAAAATTGTTAAAGAAATTTATGATGAAGACGATGATGAATACGCTACAGACATGGAGTTAGAGCTTGAAAATGACCCCCTCACAGTAGATAACATTATTGATGAAGTTGTAACTAGTCTTGAAAATAAATTCTCCGGCAAGTTTTCTGATTTAGAAGTAGAGAATTTTGGTATCGAAGCAGCTAACACTCTAGGCATGCCTCTGGAGAGACTGATTAAAAAGCTTTTTTCGGGGCGGTTTAAATGAAAATCTCAAAACAGCAATTGATAAAAATTATCAAAGAAGAGAAATCTAAGATTTTAAAAGAGTATGAACAGTACGTCGACGAAGATGGCAACATTTGGGATGACGAAGGCAATGTTACTCGTAAAGGTGCAGCGTTTGGTCGCCAATATGGTGGGGATACTTATGGCACCAATGCTCCATGGCAAGGTGGAAGATCACGGTCAAGATATTCTTCAAGTAGAAAAACGACTTCTGTGAGCGCAGGCGCTAATGATAATAAAATTACTGCGATTAAAAAAGCTCTCGAAGTCAAGCCCAATAAATTTCTAACATCAGTTTTAAACCAGCTTCAAGCTAATCGTGGATTATCATCAAAACAAAACACGATTGTGAAAAGGATTTTAACTAAAACTTCTCCAGAAGATGCTAAGCTTTTTGAAAGCTCTAAAAGAGTTATTAAAGAAACAGTAAGTATGACGCTGGTAGAGAATCTAGATCGCGCTATGGAAGCTATCGCTTATGAAATGGATGATCCACAGTGGGCAGCAGAATTTTTGCTTGATCAAGTAAATGGATTTATTGAAAGTTTAAACGACCGACATGGAAGTGGAAGATAATGAAAATTACAAAAAAGCAGTTAAAAAAATTAATATCTGAAGAATCAAAAAACCACACTAAAATGACTAAATTTAATGAGTCAGTAAGAGAAGCTTATGCAGAGCACTTGCTATTGACTCATCCCAGAGCGCTTTTGTCAGAAGGCTTAATTACTACTGTAACTTACAGAAGAGCTATAAAAATGCAAATGCTTAATGAATCTGGTAGAACAAACCTTAGCGTTCAAGAAGGCTTTTTTGATGATGTTAAATCACTAGCTAAAAAAGTTGGTGGTAAAGTAATGAAAAAAGCTAAGGAAATTGGAAATACAGAGATCGACACAAAGAAAGCAGCTAAAAATGCTAAGCGTATCGGTAAAGAAGCTGGAGAGCTAGCTTCTGGAATTGGTTCTGGATTGTGGAATGCATTGGCTCCAGTAGCTAAAAAGCTCGGCGGTGGCGCTGTGGATATGGCTAAAGATGCAATGAAAAGTGCAGTTGATAATTTACCAGCCGCTCTTTCTGCTGTAGAAAAAGTCGTTGGAAAAACTGTCGACTCAGCTGTTAAAGGAGTTAAAGGCGCTGCGGGCGTTGCTGGCGACGCAATTGGTGATGCAGCGCATAGTCTTGCAGGTATGATTGAAAAAGCTAAAGAAGGTTTAGATCTAGAAGATCAAGCCAAAAATAGTCCTGATGTTTTCTTAGCAACATACAAAGTTCTTCAAGATAAGCTAAACGACATGGGAGTTCCTGCTGAAACTCCAGATACAGCTGCTGCTTCACTGGGGGTTTGGGAATCCCCAGACGGACAAAAAGCTTTAGCTCATGGAGCTAAACAAGCTGGTATTACACCAGCTGAGCTTAAAGCAATGACCGCCTTATATGTAACTCAATCTAAATATGTTGACATGGCTTCAAAAGCTAAAGCTAAAATGGCAGAATCCAAAAGAACGCAAGATATTATAAGGTCTTTAGTTAAGGAAATAATATAATGAGAATAACAAAAACAGAGCTCAAAAGAATTATTAGAGAAGAGAAGTCTCGTATACTTTCTGAGCAGGCTGGCAACAATGAAGCATTAATCTTAGTTGATGCTATTCAATATGCAGTTTACGATTCTTTAGACGAAGAAATGGGTATTAAGCCTGAAGAGCTAGAGGAAGTGAAAATGTCCTTACTATCAAAGCAGGCTGAAATTATAGAGGCGATTAGTATTGCTTTTGAAGACTATACAAGAAAACTTAGCATGTCCAGTGGCAAAGCGAGACCGGTAAGATGAAAATAAGTAGAGAAAAATTAAACTTACTAATACAAGAAAGTTTATCAAACCCTAAAAATGCTGTTTATTCGAATATCGAAAGTTTAAAATCTCCAGTTAGAAGAGACATTTTTAATGAAGACTATGTCACTAAGATATTAGGGATCTCTATTCCTCTTAACGAGTCTTATCCTTACACTTCTACACTTCAAAAGCAAATTATTGAAGAACATATTATTTTTGAAGGCTTTTTCAATGACTTTAAAAAATTAGGTGGAGATACAAAAAACGCTGCGCTTGCTTTGAGATATATAATGGGAGATTCTAGTAGACTGGAAACATACGCATCAATTGTTAAAAAAGACATGCAAGAAGCCTACAAGAATCTCGTAAAATTTTTAGAGACAGTAATTGAAGATGTTAAAAGTTTACCTGAAAAAATCTCGAGCAAAGTCACAAAGATTTTAAAGTGGGCTACTTCTCTTGTTGGAAAAATAAAAACTCTTGCAAAAGCAGCTATGAGTTCAGTCGGCTGGAAAGGCGCAATGCTAATATCGGGTGCGCTAGTTGGCATCGGTTATATATGGTCTCAACTTAAAGATGCTGCTCCAGGAATTATAGATGGACTACAAAAAGTTAAAGATTTTGTTTCTAAAAATATAAAAGAGTCTGCAAGAATACTATCTAGTTCTTCACTGCTTGAAGCAGCAAATGCTATAGATTTAATCATAGAGCAAGAAGACAGCGTAATACGAAAAGCTATCGATAAATTAAAAGAAACCATAAAACCTTTATTGGCGAAAGCTAAAGAAATGGGAGTTGAGGCTCTTAAGGGTCTAGCTCTTGAAAGTCTAGAAGGCGCTCTAACAGGCGGAATCGCAACTGCATTTTCCGCATTAAAAAAAGTTTTTGGCGGATCAAAAATGGTTTTTAGTTTTCTTGGAGAACCTTTAAAGAAATTTATTGGAAAAATAGAAGATCCAAAAGAAGAAAAAGAAGAAGCTAACTCTGGAAAAGACGATCCAACTGAAAAAAATGAATCTTTTAAAAGAAAATCACTGCAAATTTCTGAATATCAGATTAGAAAAATAATACGCGAAGAGCTTCAACTTGAATTTTTTGGTATGTTTGACGGAGGATCAGATGATTTTCCTACTTGGTCTAATGGAAAAGTTAATCAGAGAAAACTTGATCAAGATCAAAAAAAGGTTTATAATAAAGGGTATGAATTAGGTTATTCAAATGGGACTTTGCCAACTTCACCAACTGAGTTATTTAAAAAAGCTTACGAAGAAGGTAGAGTCGATATGTCTACGAGCTTAATGTAAAAAATAAAGAGATTTAAATGAAAATCACTAAAAGACAACTCAGAAGAATCATTAAAGAAGAGAAAGCTAAGGTCCTGGATGACTATAGGCAGGCCGACGGCCGCATTTCAGGCAAGGCGCTGTTGGACTTGTACCGCAAGGAGCAGGGTCTAGACCAGTTGTCTCGCGGTGAAGCCATGGCCGAACTTGAGAAAATTCTGGACCAGATTCAGGAGACTTCTAATGACGACTACTCTTCACAGCAAGCGGGCAGAGCTTTAGATCTACTCGCTTTAATAGGTTAAAGAGGACTTAAGATGAAAATTACAAAAAGACAACTTAGAAGAATTATTAGAGAAGCGATGGACATCGTCAATGTAGAGACCGGTGAGGTTTTAGCTTTCGGTGATGACGAACGTAGTGTGGCACCTGATGCTGCTGTTCCTGATCTTATGAAACGTCTTGGTCTGAATATGAGACCTAACGGCACACTCTCAAATGATGACTTTGAAAAGCTGGAAGACGAGACGCTCGGTAAGCAAGATCGAAGATATAATAAGAAGGTCTTCGCTAAGCACACAGCCGATCAAGAAAGACTAAACATCGATAACCTTCTACAGAAACTTAGATACTGGGCTGAGGACGCCGGCCGAGACTACATGGCGGACAATCCAGACGTTGAATTACAAGACATTGCTTATGATCTGGCTGATGCCTGGGAATATGAATTTGAGGCTGATGAGAGAGAAGAGTTGATGTGGCACTTTGATGGTGACCTCAACGACCTTAAGATATATGCTGCAGAGAGTATGGGATGAGAATCACAAGGAAGCAAATCCGCAATCTCATCAAGGAAGCTCTTCTTACAGAGGGATCTTTTACCTTTAGTGTGATCGAAGATGAAGATGATGGTGGTCCAACGGTAGAGATCGACGGGATCCCAACTACTTTCGAGGAAATGATTGCGAGTCTCGAAGGCCAGACCCTAGACTTTGACGATGGTGAAGGACCATTCCAGTTTAACATTGATGACTTTGGTGGCGAAGCCTGGCACCTGGTTCGTAATGGGATCGCTGGATACTACGTTGAGATGTGGGCTGAAATGAATGGCCACACAGCGACCCGTACAGGAGCGTATTACTAAAATGAAGATTACAAAAAGACACCTCAGAAAGCTAATTAAAGAAACTCTCTTATCTGAGTCACAGATGCTCGACATTGTTACTAACTCATACGAAGATGTAGAAGACATTAACATTTTGGCAAACTATGCCTTGAGAAATGACATGCAAGGTGCCCTTAAAGACAAAGAGCTTCAATACTATATTGATAACAATGAAGCTGCGGGATTAGTCGACGAGTCCATGGGTTGGCTCAAGCATGTTGGCGATGAGCAATATGAAATGCCGGCCCCAGCGGGTTGGGATTTAGATAAGGTTTACACTTTCTTTAGTAAGTTCGAAGATGAAGCATATAACGTCTACAGCAAGAAAGCTGCAGCAGCTTCGGCAGCCGCGCCCAACAGGGCAGAGCGCAAAGCGATAGGTAGGGCATTTACATACGATGATGTCTCGGAAGATGAAATATCATCAATAACATTCCAGCTCCGAAAGAAGGGCGGCAAAGTTGTCAACATTAATATGGAAGACGACGGCAACCTCGGGAACATGACTACTGGGATGTCTTCCGAATTCGCCGCAGGGTACGGGACTACGCTAGATAAGGTAGAAAAAACTCTTAGAGATGGTGGCGCTAAAGAGCGGAAGAAGCGCAAGCCAGTCAAGCTTTCAATGCCATATTACGATTGAGATTATAGGAAATAAAATGAAAATCAAGTTAGAAAAAATTAGACAGATAATTCGAGAAGAACTAATAAGAGAGCAATCTTCTAAACCAAATGTAGAGCTTACAGACAATCCAAGCCCTAGAGAAGTAAGTGACGCTTGGCCTGATCGAGTATTTCATAATGGAAACAACGTTTTTAAAACATTCTATGGAGATAACGCGGCTGATGCTCATGATTGGTTAAGTAGAGAAGGTTATGAAGGGCAAGAAGTATATCTTGGCTATGATCCGCAGAGCGACAATTTTGTAATGGGTTTTGATGCTTTTTATGAGGGCGGTCCACAAAGCTATGATGCGATAGATAACTTTGATTCTGAAATGGAAGGCGTGTTTATTCTTCTAGATCCTCGAGGTCGAGCGCTAGAAACTATTTCTTCAATACCAGGTGGAGTTTATGGCGGTGGAAAACTTCGAGGAATTAGAACAGCTTTACCTCAGATTATAGATATAAGGTTAGACTAATGAAACCTTATATGTCTAAAGAAGAAGTATCTCAAGCCATTCGCGATTATTCAAAAGAACTTACTGGTCGAAGAGATTCATACGGTAGTGAAGAAGATATTGGCACTTTAACTCACGATGAGCTAATGGATTATTATGAAGAGATGTTTGATTCTCCAGAAGCTTTAGAATTTCAAGCTCAACGCGAAAAAGAAGATCAAAAATTCTCAGATAGCCAGGTTGGATTTGAAGACCAAGTTCACCCACTTGAAAACTCTCCTTTTAGACAAGGAATGAGTAGAAGAACAGAATCAGTCTATATAAAGGAAAAAAACAAAATGAAAATCACAAAGAAGCAACTAAAAAGAATCATTAAAGAAGAGCAGACCCCATTTAGGCATGTTATTGGCACTGCAAAAGGGATATTCGGCCGCGTTATGCAGATCGACGAAGAAAGCGATGGAAATCTTGTGATCGTTGCAGACGAAGCAGAAGTAGAAAAACACTATGGTGAGTTAATGTCTGCTTTTCCTAATGGCGAAATGACCGAAGACGGCTTTGTCACAGGGGAATACGAAGACATGTCTCGTGCTCCATTTAGAGAATCAAAAAGAAACAACACAGTGAAAGTCACAAAGAAACAACTTAAAAGAATCATCAAAGAAGAGAAAGCAAGGCTTGCTGAGCAGCTCGGCGGAGATCCTGCTGTCGCAGTTTTCACCGTAACCATGAGAGTTGCAGTTGATCCCAACGCCGCTGACATGATCTACAACTCCGTCGAAGATGGAATGGATTTTGATGAAGAAACTGGCGAAGGAATTATTTCTTACGAAATAACAAAAGAGGAATAAGATGAAAATCACAAAGCAACAACTTAGAAGAATCATTAAAGAAGCTATGGGTCAAGATGGTCTCGGTACCCAAGGCGGCCGAGGTACCCGTTCGAATCTGATCATTGTTGATTGGGATGACGACGGAGATGGCCTCGAGCCTCGAGTAGAGCTACATCCGGATGCAGTCGCTGATTATTATGCTATCGCTGCAGAAGAAGGTGAGCATGCTGCAGACCTGGCCGTGACAGAAATGTTGACCGACGACACCGGATATCTTGTCAATGGGTGGGAATGGGCATGAAAATCACAAAGAATCAACTAAGAAGAATTATTAAAGAAGAACTAGAAGAAGGCGGCTTTGCTGGGCACTCCGCATCTGACGCTCTCGTCAATGCGGTGCTTGATATACAGGAGATGCGCGGCGATGCGTATGCTGTAAAGGTTCTTAGAGAGATGGCCGATGATATTGAAAGAGAAGCGATGACCTCGGCCGATCCAGCAATTTAATACAGGGGATACCAAAATGAAAATCACAAGAACACAACTTAGGCAGATTATTAGAGAAGAGAAAGTCCGTATTCTCGCAGAACAAGGACCTCAATTTGACAGTGGGGTGGCTGCTGAAGCTATGGCAGAGCTTAAAGCCGAAGATGCTTTTGATAAGATCCAGAACGAAGCGACTACGGCAGCTACTATAATGGCTAATCTTAGTAGTGATATGGACATTCCACTTATGGACGCTGGACTTCACGAGCTGGCAATGGATATGCGAAAAGCTGAAGAGCTCCTAGACAAAATCAGAGACGCAGCATACAATTTAAGGTAAGGCATAATATGAACTTGGGTGATTTAGTACAATACCGAGAATGGAGAGAAGGCGATCCTGATCGAAACTCTATTCCTAAAGAGAGTCAATCATGGGGCGAAACAGGATTAGTTATTGAAATATGTGACTGGAAAGAAAATGGAACGACTTATCCTGGAGAAGGTGTAATTATAAGTACACTAAAGGGATTTAACGAATGTCATCTCTACGACTTAGAGGTAATCAAATGAAAATTACAGAAAAAAAACTAAGAAAAGCTATCAGAGAAAGTGTTTTGGCTGAACGCGGAACAAATAATCCAAGACTAGTCGATGCAGAACGTAAACTAACAACAGCGATTGTTGAGTGGATTGAACAATATCGACTAGTTATGGGTATGGACCCCAATGATTTTGGCGACGATCGTCGTATAAGGCGAACACTTGATGATATTGTCGGAGGTTTGATAGAATAATGAAAATCACAAGAAGTCAAATAAGAAAAATTATTAGAGAAGAAATAAACGTTGTTTTAGAGACTTCTGAAGAAGATGAATCTATAGAAGATGTCGATGAAAATGATATGATGGTAACTGCCAATGATGAAGCTTGGGCAATTGCAACTCTTAAAGAAGAAACTGTTTCTCTTGAAAAAGGTAGAGATTTAGGATACGGAGAAGGAGAGGGTAGAATGACAAAAAGTCAACTATCCATGATAGCGAGAGAAGCTCAATCTCTGCACGATACTATTTTAGATAATGATGACTTACCTGAGTGGGTACAATCAAAAATCTCAGTTTCAGCAGATAATATATCCAAAGTTAAAGACTACCTAGAGTATAAGATTATGAGAGTAAAAATAGAAGATTCAAGTGAAGATCACGAATTTCTCAGTTCTTTACTAGATATTGTGCAAGAAGGATAATATGAGTTTTAGCGAAAACGAAATAAGAAAAATTATTAGAGAAGAATTAATAAAAAAAGAATCTAATTTTTCTTCTAATGAAATATTCTCAGAAGGATTAAATTTTCATCTCGAGAATAATGTCGGAGTCGATAAAAATATATTTAGACCAGGATCTAAAAAATTCTTTAGTTTATTTAAAGAATTTAGAGATTTATATAAGCTAGGAATATATGAAGCAAAAAATGAAGAAGAAAAAGAGTTGCTTGAATCTGACGTCGGAGAGTTTGCTTCTTTTGATGGAGCATTAGTTCCTTTAGATTTTCCTATACTTGAAGAGTCTGACGAAATAAGAGAAGCAGAGTATAAAGGTAAAAAAGTCGACTTAAATGACCCTAAGCGCGGTTCTGATGGAGCGTATGTATACGTCAACTCAGGAAAAAAAGATAAAGACGGAAAAATAAAAGTTAAAAAAGTCTCCTTCGGGTCTTCAATGCCTGACGCCATGGGTGATAGTGACGCTCATAAAAAGCGGCGTAAAAGCTTTGGTGATAGACATAATTGTTCTGATAAAGATGACAAAACTAAACCAGGGTATTGGTCGTGTCGAGCAACTAAATTCTTTGGTAGAGATATAGCAGGGTGGTGGTAAGATGAATTATCCTTTTAAACAAAAAAGAATAAATGAAAACACGATAATAAGAGTTTTTTCAAAAGATGTCGACACTAATGAATTGGTGTGGCATAGGGATAGAAGCGATCGTCTGATTGAAGTAATAAGCGGTAGAGGTTGGTACATTCAACTAGAAAATAAAATACCTCAGAAGTTAACAGACGGATCTAAAGTTATTATTGAAGCTGGACAATATCATAGGGTTATAAAAGGTGATGGTGATCTTAAGATCAGGATTCACGAAAAGAAAAAAGGCTTGTGGGCTAACATTCACGCTAAAAAGAAGCGTGGTGAAAAATCTAATCCAAGAAGCAAAGAGTATCAATCAGCAAAAAAAGCTGGACAAAGAATTAATAGAAATGAATCAGATTCTATAAAAGAAGCTGAGCCAGAATCTACTATTAAATACAACGCAGACCCAGCTCTTAAGGGAGACCAAACAAAACTTCCTGATAAGTTGCAAAAGGGAATTATTGATAAAGCTCGAAATAGTAAAAGCTCTAAAAAAGAAGTCGATGAAAACGAAAAGTCGAACCACCCATCAAACTATGGCGCACCCGAAGGCAGTAAAAGAGATAAACAACTTGATCAAACTCAGGCTGATTTGAAAAAAGCTAAAAAGCTTCGTAAAGATGGTAAATCTAAACAAGCTAAAGAGTTAGAACAGCGCGCTTATAAAAGAAGAGATAGAATGGAGCGGCAAGAAAGAGAGAAAAATGAATCTTTAAGAATGTCAGAATCTCAAATTAGAGATATGATTAGAGAGTTTCTGATAGAAGAATTATCTGCAAAAGTAAAAAAATCTTTAGACAAAAAAGCTGAAAAGCGCGGTTTTACAAAGGGTTCTGTCTATAAAGAGTTTGAAAAAGGTTTAGCGGCGTTTGCCACGTCCGGATCTAGAAAAGGTATGACCGCACACCAGTGGGCGCATGCTAGAGTCAATTCCGCCAACCCATCTAAGAAGTGGGCTGTTGTGAAGAAATCCAAAGCCAAGAAGAAGAAATGAAAATTACAAAAAGACAACTTAAACAGATCATAAAAGAAGAAATGGGTTCAGCCCCACATCTTAAAGAGTTTTGGGGTAAGAAAAAACAATCCGCACCTGCTAACTCTGACGACTGGAAGCGCCCATTAACAACTGCCTCTAACAAGATGAGTGAGGTTGTTCGAGCATTATGGGGACTGCATGATAATCCGCCTCGTCCAGATCTATTGAAGAAGTCTACTGAACTAATGAAAGAACTAGAAGCAGCAGCTAAAGAAGAAAAACAATGAAAATTACAAAAAGACAACTTCGAAAGATTATAGCTGAAGCTCTTGATCTAGATATTGAAAAGGGCGATGTTATCCTTACTGGAAGATTTAAGAATAAGCGTACTGTCGTAAAAAAAATCGGAGTTGACGATTTGGGACAACCAACTGTTAATGGTATGAAAGCTCTTAGTTTTAGAATTGAAAAACTTATGCCAAAAAGTAAATGGAGCAAAAAAACGCTCGAAGAGCTTGAAGAAGAGGGTGGAGAATGAAAATTACTAAAACCAATCTTCGTAGAATTATTAAGGAATCTCTGCTCATTAAAGAAATGGCTACCCCTGTTTTAGATCGAGAGGCAGCATATTCGAAAGGCTTGTTTGGTGACAGCGCTTCTGTTGCGGTAGGAAAAGATAACGAGATCGTCGTTGATACCGGACAGATTGAAGTAGCAGAAGATATGCGCGATTGGTGGGTTAAAATCTGGCCAAAAGGGTTAATAAAAGGCAACGGAATAATACACACGGGAATTTATAAATGAAAATCACTAAGAGACAACTTAGAAGAGTTATAAATGAGGCTTTAAAATACTCAAGTAGAGGACCATCAAAAGGCCCAATGGCAGAGGTGTGGCGATACTTTGAGGATCTTGGCGGATGGAGATATAAATTAACATCAAACGGAGCTACGTTTATGTTGCCGACATCTTCTTCCGATCAAGAGCATGGCTATTTCGTTTTTGTTAGCTATCAAAGAGGCGAATATACTATGCGGTGGATTAAGCGTGTGCCAACAAGCGAGTACCCTTATTCTAAAGTTCTTCGCCCACAAAACGGGTGGGTAGTTGGTTCTGTCCCAAAAGAAATTAAAGTGGCTGTTGACGAAATTGCTTATGATATAGCAACTCATGAAACAGATTCAAGAAGATAGGGAAAGCGTAATGCCATATAAAACAATAAAGCAAAATTGTACTCGATCTGATGGTAAAAAAGGAAAGTATATCCTTAAATACAAGCCAAAGAAAGCGACTAAGAAAAAGAAAGATAGTGAAGGTTTTGTTAAAGCTGGATGTCACACTTCAAAGAAAAATGCTGACGGACAAAGAGCTGCAATAGAGGCTGGTAAAGATATTAAGGGGCAAGTTTTATCTAGCGGAACTATGAGAATGACAGAGTCTGAAATTAGAAAAATAGTTAGAAAGGTTCTCCTTTCAGAAGAGTTAGACATAGAACTAGTGAAGAGCCTTATGAATCATGCTGATCCAGATGAACTAGAGTCTGCAATTGGAGATTTTATTGGAGGAGATGAGAAACCTCCTGAGGAAACCGCAGAAGATCTAACGACTATGCTTCAAGATAACCCCGAAGCTATTGAAGCTGCTTTAGAAGATGAAGATTCTCCAATCATGGATGTTTTTAAAAATGTTGCAGCTGAAGATGAAGATCTAATGGCTTCATTTAGAGAAAAAATAGCTGGAGAAGAAGAAACTGATAAAAAACCCGAAGGAACTACTGGTACAACTACAACAGAGTCTTTTTTAAGAATAACTAGAGCCCAAATAAGAAATATAATAAGAGAAGCTATTTCTAAATCTAGTGAAGACGAAGGCGAAGATGAAGATGAGTCTCAAGATTTAGATGAAAGAGAGTACGGAAGCGTAGATGTTTCTACCGGAAGTGGTCCGAGCAATGGTGCTAAAAACTTTTATAAAGATAAGGGTGGACCTGCTGGTAATCCTAGAACGTGGTAAAAAATGAGTTTAAAATTAGTTAGAGAAATAATCAGAAATCATCTTTTAGCTGAACAAGGCTTAAGTTTTACAAGTGACGACTTTAAAGATGTATACGCAACGGCAAGAATGGCTCACATGGGTCAAAAAAGAAGAGGTGGAGAAGAATATTTTTCGCACCCTTCGGAAGTCAGAAATATAGTTCGAAGATTTTATCCAAAGGATTATATTTCCCAAATGGCTGCCCTTCTACATGATAGTTTAGAAGACGCTCCGGGCCTTACAGTTGACTCCGTAGAAGAAATGGAGGGTTTCATTAGGGGTTCTATTTCCAACCCAGAAGTGGGAGATGAGGTGCTTCGAGTAGTAAAATCTGTTACTCACGAGAAAGGCGGAAATTACTCTTCATATGTCTTGAGTTTGCTTGGAAATGAAAAAGCTCTTAGAGTAAAGTTAGCTGATATGATTCATAATTTATCTGATTCTCCATCAACGAGACAAAAAGAAAAATATAGAAAAGCTTTAGACTTACTAAGCTCAGAAACAAATGGCATTAACCCACCAGGAATATCAGAAAAACACTGGAAAAAACTATACAGTCTTACTGAGAGCAAAAGAATGAAAGTTAAAAAAAATCAATTAAGAAGAATTATCAGAGAAGCAATTAACGAAGATAGAGCTAGTCGTCTAAATATTGTTTTTGATGTAATGGGAGACACTCCCCAGTTTAAAATACAGCAGTCTGGATATGTTTATGATCTTACAGAATATTCAAGAGAAGACTTTGAAAGCTTTGTGCAAGAATTTGAAACAGATCATTCAGCTCCGATGCCTGAACATCAAGCTGTTCATGATTCTTATGGAATAGGTTTTCCAGATGGAGTTTTATTTCTTCGAGAAGCATGGGATTTTGTCTTTGATATTTTGGAGGATATGTAATGAAAATTACGAAGCGCGAATTAAACCATCTCATTCGAGAAAGTTTTATGAAGAGAAGACACGAGGCAGTTGGAGATGTGGTATTTCAAGTTGTCGATACCACCCCAGGAATCAGTGGCCAAGAACTAGCAAATAAAGTTAATATTCAATACAAAGATCCAAACAACATGCCAGTAACTCAAGACGAAGTATTTGCTGTTTTAGATGATATGATAGAAAATAGCGAAATTTGGCTAGATGAAGAAGAAGATGCTTGGTATATAGCAGGAAGCCCAGAGTCTTTGTCTGCGTTAAATAACAGAGATATTTAAAGAGGTGTAAAATTCTTTCTTCTTTTATATAATATTTATAGATAGGAGGAAGCTGATGCATTGGTTAGAAATCTTAAAGAGGCTCAGAAAAGAGCAAAATAGAGAATATTATAAAGAAGAAAATAGGCCGGCACTTCAGCTTCCCCTACCTATTCCTGCTCCAAAAATAGATATAAAACCCCCTCCTCCCAAAGAGGAAGAAAGAGGGGTTATTATTATAGACATGTTTAGTTTAGAGTAGTTTTTACTCGCATATTAAAGATTCTTGGCAGTCCCATCCAAAAGCTGAAGATTCATCTTCAGTACAGCCTAGCTCTCTAAATGTTTCTTCTTTAGCTAAGTCAATCTGTAGCTCAAACCAAGCTTCTAGATCTCCTATTGCTTCGTCTAAGACTTCCTGAAGTCTTCTTTCAATTTCAGGCAAAACTTCTTCTTCGTAATACGTAGAGCATCTTTGCCAGACTACATCTTGAGCTTCTACGACAGCTTCATCTACAGCTGTTGAGCATTCATCTACAGCGTTAGCAACCGCTTGGTCAACTAACTCTCTGCATTCTGTTATAACTCCTTGAATCTCTTCTTCGGGTATGCACGATAGAGAGTAAAGAGCGAAAAAGCTAGCGCATACTGCGATAGCAACTGGGTATAGTATTTTTTTCATGGGGTGATCTTTCTACAGCCAAGAAGACTGTTAACATATTTTAAGATTTAATTGAAAAAAGTAAAGCTCGGTATTATAATATAACATAGGTGAAAAAGGGGTTTTTTTTGGTGAAGGTAGGAGACTTAGTTAAAATGAAATATTTTGGTTATTGGGAAATATCAAAATCAAAGACTTCTCCGTTAGGCCACTTACCACACAATGATAAGGTGGCTTTAGTTCTCGGGGTTCATCACGGAGCTATCAAAGTATTATTTCCCAATGGGTCTATAAAATCAGACTTATCTGATAAATACGAGATAATATCTTGAAAAGATTTCACCCGGGAGATTTAGTAGTTTTCAAATCAGGAATTATACCCAGCAAAAGAGATGGAAAAGTTATGGTAGTTTTAGAATCTTATGCATATAGAAGAGATCAAGGGATTTACTATCGAGTTATATGCGATGGAGAACTACAAATTCAACACTCTTCACAGTTACGAAAAGCTAAAAAATGAAAAATGGAGATATGGTAAAGTTTCGGGATGTACTAAACTGGAAAACCCAAGAGCTTTCAGAGTGGAAAATTGGTCTTTTAGTTGAATATAGTTCTTTATATAAAATAGCAACAGTACTCTATAGAGGGGATGTTCGAAGAATGAGAGCTCAATATGTTACTAAAGCAGGAAAAAAAGACTACGGAATAGAAACTCAATTAGAAAAAAGTGAATAGCTTGTGAACAAGTAAGGAAAATTTTTTATAATAAAATTATATCCCAGGAAATTATCAAATGTACACCCTTGAAGAAGTCACAAATAAACCAGATCTTTGGTCTAGCGATGATCCAGTTCGCCCAGAGTTAAGTATTGAATTTAAAACAGCTCCAGGAAGAAAAGTTTTCGGTTTAAAAAATGAAAAAGATAAAAACTACGAAGCTTTTATGTGCTGTGCTTTTACTGAAAAAGTTCCTTCAAGTGTAGATGAACTTACTTTGTTTACAAAAGACGCTGGAAAAATCGCTATCCCATATACAGTATGGAGTAAAAAGCGAGGCGCTGGCCGAAAAATAATTCAAATGGTTTTAGAGTTTGCTAAATCAATTAATATTGAGAGGGTTGTTACATTATCTCCTTTGACTGAGATGGCTAGAAAGTTTCATCTTAAAAATAATGCTTTTGAATTTAGAGCTAATGAAAATACAGTCAATTTTGAATATACTCTTTAGAGTGTCCTAATTATTGATACAAGAGGCAAATTGAAAGGTATCTCTTATGTCAAAAATTAAAGGACCAATGGCAAGTTACATCGTTGAGAAAATAAAGAAAGTTTTTAAAAAAAAGAATTATGCATTTTTTGAAAGCGGAAACTACAATCTTAACATTGTCGGTATAAGAAACGAAAGCGGGTCTTCTAAAAATTTCGATGATAATATTATTGTTCTTTACAAGAATAAATCTAGTTGGGTTGTTGAATCTTACTTAGTAACTACTGAGCCGGGCCCAAAAATATTAAAAACTCCGCTTAAATCTGTTCAAGAAAAAGGAACTGCAATCTTGGTTCCTGGCCAGTATAGAAGTGTTTATAAAATTGACTGGCACGGAAGTAAAGACCGCGGTCATATTGCTCTTTGTCAAAGAGCTGGAAAAGTAAAAGTCTGGAGAGATAACAATAGAGACATTAAGCCAGATTATCATGGAGCAGAAGACGAAGGCTGGTACGGAATTAACATCCACAAACATAGAGGTTCTGTAAACAGAGTGAGCGTTGGCGGAGTTTCAGCTGGATGCCAAGTATTTCAAAGCAATAAAGAATTTTCAAGCTTTATGAAAACCTGCAACTTATCTAAAGATTCTTGGGGTAATTCTTTTACTTACACATTGATCGAAGAAAAAGATTTAAATTAAAAAACAATTTCGTTTTTGTGAAATTAAGCTCTCAGTGTGATATAATCTATATATAAGGTGGTTGGCGGTAATCACACTTCAATATGGAGATAATATGCCTCGTAAATCAGCAGCACTTAGACTTAAGCAATCTAAAGATTTGTTTGAAGGTTATGAAAAAAATTCTATTGGAGGATCTTACCAAGGTCGTTTTATTAGTGACATAATTCAAAAGCTTTCAGTGGGCCGTGGGTTAAGTAAACGTCAGCGAGATTGGATTGACAGTTTAATTGAAGAAGGCGTTCCTGAACCAAAGGGAGATCCTGAAACTATTTCAAAACTAGATGCATCTATTTCTCAGTGGCGCGAAAACTCTAGGAGAAACTGGGAAATTAATGTACTTTCCGATTTTAAATCTCAACTAGTTCAAGGAAGAGATCTTTCAGAAAAACAAAAAACTCTTATGGAAAAGCTAGTAAAGAAAGCTGAAGATGATGCTATCGGTGCTAATGTATACACCCCAAATGAAGAAGAGCTTTCAGACCTTAATGCTCTAGTAAAGTTATATGGAGGATACTCTCCTATGTGGCGTTCAGATCGACCTGGTCTAGCAAAAGCTGTTCATATAGTATCAGCCTTTCTGTGCGGAGAATGTGATTTAGAAGTTTATCACTATGAAAAACTTTGTAAGTCGATGTCAGCTAAACTTAAGCAATTTAAAAATCCTCGGTTTTCTAAAGGAGACCTTGGGTGGTCTATTGGTTATGACCAAGATTTAAAAACCCCGACCAATGATATTGTAACGTGTCTTACAGATGTATATGTTTCTGATAATGGTTCAATTGTTAATGATTGGCTAGTCGGTGGATCTGTTATTACTAAGGAACAAGGCACTGTTAAGAAAAGGAGATAAAATGTCTTTAATGAAAATGTTAAAAAATCATGACTGGTTTTATGGTTATAGCGATGATCATAGATACTGGACGGCTGGAGTAGAATCAGAAAAGAAAATTAAATCTAGGCTTTCTGAAACTAATTGTCCGTACAGTATGAAGCAACTTAGAATGGCAGTCAATGATATGATTTTAGAAAATTTTGCTGAAGAAACTCCTGGGGAGTGGTACCGGCAGCCAAGAAAATATAAGAGTATAGCTCCAGTTTATCGATCAGACCTTATTTTTAAAGCTGATCAAGTTCAAATTTTAGCGTGGATTGAGGCACAAAAATGAATGAAGAAAAGAAAGAAAACAAAAAGTATATTGGTCGTTCTGAAATAGTAGATGCGATAAATATAGTTGAAGGCGTAGAAGAATCATCTATCCAAGAAGAAGTTAAAGCTTGGCAATATTTGATTAACACTGGAGTTTGCTGGGAACTGCAGGGTTGGTATCGTCGAACTGCATCTAAATTGATTGAAGACGGAATTTGCCATGAAGCTAGTGAGAGATAAAATACCCGACTTAATAAGAGAGTCAGGAAAAACTCCTGACACTTCTCAAGTTTTTGGAGATCTGTATAAACACATGCTAGCTAGAAAGCTAAGCGAAGAACTAGAAGAATTTATGCAAGACCCCAGCTTAGAAGAAGCTGGAGATATATTGGAAGTAGTGAAGAGTCTTTTTGACATTCATGATCTTAAATTCGCCGATGTATCTAAAGCGGCTGCGAAGAAGAGAAGCGAAAGAGGTTCTTTCCACCAAGGAATAGTTTTGCACGGTGTACTTTAATAAAGTCTTTGATAAATTTTAACAGGAGAAATAATGAGCGAATTAATTTTTAGTGATGGTATGTCTTTTAATACTTCTGGGTCGATGCGACTAGAAAGAAGGTCAGACGGTTTGTACGTAGTTGGTAATCATATGTTGATACCGGTGCAAAGTCGTGAAGAAGGAAGGAAAATTATTAAGGATATGTCTAAAAATGATGATTAATCTAGAGGAAAAAGAGCTTGAAATGCTCATTGATGTAGCTAAAACATTTCAGCATCAGCAAAAAATGTTTATCAATAGTGCTAAAAGCCAGGGTTATCCTGATTCTGTTATAGAAAAAGAAGAAGAAAATTTTAGTGAGCTTTGGGATTTAATCGAAAAACTTTCTAGTTGGAGTAAAAACAAGTCTAAAGCTAAGGGGAGCACAGGAACTGTTGACCCTTTTGAGCTAGATTAATGAAAGTAGGCCCAGTATCTAGAGTTGATAATTCGAAACTTTATGATCGATCAATGATCTGTAATATTTGCAGTATTACTATGTCTAAAAAATTTAAAAACTGTCCAGGATGCGGGAGTCCAAACGTGAGTAAAAGTAAAGAAACAGAGCAACCAGCACCAACTCCTCCGATTCAAAAAGGAGAAGAGATTAAAGTGGTAGAAGAATATAAGCTTTTTGGATATAATGCTAAAGGCCAAGTTGGAGTTTATATTTCTAAAAGTTCTACTACGGGAAAATCTTTAGTTTACTTCCCCAAGCAAGAAGAGTGGGGAGAGCTTGAAGAAGATAAGTATAAAAGACTCAAGCCGGGTAAAATATCAAAAAAAAATAAAGAATTTATTTCTCGAGTTAAAAAAATGGAGTGGACCTGTTGAGTGCTAGAATTAATTTAGGAGACCTAGTCTATAAAACAGAGAGCGATTGGGTACGACATAACCCGTGGATGCTAACAGGAGAATCAAAAATTCGTAAAGAACTTTTTAACGATAACCCTGTCTATGCTGGAGTTGTAATTGAAGAAGTAGACCCGGTAACTGGTCAAGTAAAAATCTTGAATTCTTTCGGAAAAATAGAGGAAGTTCATGAAACGATGCTTGAAGTAAAAGGCTAAGGAGTTTTATAGAATTGAAAATTGGAGATTATGTAAAAATTAAAAACACCCTTGATCTAAACAGAAATGGCGACGAAAGACTAGTCGGAAAAACTGGGATTATAATAGATACTATCGTTTTGGACGATGGCTTTCCTAGTTTCGAAGTTATGCTAGAAGATGAAATTGGGTGGTTTGATGATATTGAGCTTGAAATAGTTTGCTCTTATTAGTAAAAATATATAGCGTGGATAAAGTATGGTAGTTGGAGACTTGGTAAAATATATTAGAAACTGTGACAGTAATTGTAGTTGCGTTTTTTGTTTACATAAAAGCAATAGATTTGGAATTGTTACTGAGTCTTGGATAGATGAAAGTGATTCGCCAAGTATTATCGCGCAATTTGATTTTGGAGAAAATGGTTTTCATAGTCTGATTTCAAAAAGCCACATACACTCTATTAAAAATTTAGAAATAGTAACTTTGTATTGAAAGGAAAAATATGGAAATCATATTGATAATCTTAGGTGTGTATCTTTTGTCTAGAATTTCTAATGCTATTGAATATCAAAAAGCTAAGCAAGAATGGATAAAAGAAGAAATGAACAGGCAAGATAGATTGAATAAACTTTATGGAAGAGAATAGTGCGTTGGAGACACTACGTTTTAGAATGTTCTGATGGATCTTATTATTCTGGATCAACAACAGATCTAGATAGAAGAGTTCAACAACACAATAATAAGAAAGGCTCAAAGTACACTCGCACCAGAACGCCTGTAGATATTGTGTATTTTGCAGCATATCCAGATAGATCTTCCGCTCAAAAAGCTGAATATTCTTTTAAGAAACTAAACAGAAAACAAAAAGAGGATTTCATAAAAAATAGACCTATTTAATATAGAACGGCTTGAAAGAGAATTTTAGTGGTTAAATATAGCAGGACTATAAAAAGTGTTAGTTATTTACAGAAAGATGATAGAGTCCGAATTAGCGTTAACGAATTAGGGAAGTTTCCTATTGGATTAGATATTTCTGTTTATCCAGATGAATTAATGGAATTAGACGGAATATTAAAAAATGATCCTGCTCTAACTCTCGTTGATGGAGATAAAATAAGAGTTTTCTATGGCGGATGCTCTGACCAAATGTTAGTTCAAGCTTCTGGAATAATAGATAACCATATAATTTTTTATAAAACCGGTCTTAAAGAAAAACCCAGTGCTGAAGATGCAGGTTACGACTGGAGAGATTGGTCTGATTATTTTGGATATACTAGAGGAAGTGATTAATACAATATCGAATCATCACCCTGGCTTTAGAGACAAAGAATACGTCTTTAGAAGAAACCAGATAGCAAAAGTAGCAAGATCCTACGTTAAGGGGTCAATAGTTCCAGAAGTAGAATATAGCAAAGAAGAGCACAAAGTTTGGTCTGTCGTTTATAAAAGATTAAGTTTTCTATATGAATCAAAAGCTTGCAAAGAGTTTTTAAGTTGTTTTAAAGAATTTAATTTAAACAAAAATAAAATACCTCAGTTTAAGCAACTAAACCAAAAACTTGAAAGCGTCAAGTTTTCTATATCTCCAGTAGAAGGATTAGTTTCACCTAGAGAATTTCTAGTCTCTTTATCGGAATCTAACATGCTTTGCACGCAGTATATCAGGCATTTTTCGGCTCCAGACTATACTCCAGAGCCTGATATTATTCACGAAGTCTTTGGACACACAGTATTTTTCTTTAATAAAAAAATAAGAGATATTAATAAGCTTTTCGGCCTCGCTGCTTTAAAATCTTCAGATCTTGAAATAGAATCTTTAATGCGAATATATTGGTATACAATGGAGTTCGGCGTTTGCCTTGAAAACGATGAAGTTAAAGCTTATGGGGCTGGTTTATTATCTTCCACTGAAGAACTTTCTAATATTAAAAGTGTAAAACTAAGACGCTTCAATATAGAAGAAATGAAAAAAACCCCTTATGACACGATGGATACCCAGCCGTTACTATTTTGTTCTAAGAATTTAAATCAAAGTATGCAAGCGTTAGATGAACATTTAAGAAAATTATTATAAAATATAACTAAATAAGATTAGGAATCAAAATGAAAACTGGAGATCTTGTTCTCACTTATTCTAATCACCAAGCAATCATCACCGAGGTAGTTGGAAACGATTACGCTTGGTTTTGGTGGATTCCGTGTAAAAACAACGGGATGAATAACTCAGATTTTTCTTTTAGAGGGTTGAACTGCATTAAGTCAATCATTAGCACGGCAAATTAAATATGAAAAAAGGCGATAGCGTAAAAGCAACCTGGAGTGACGGGTTAGTTTTAGTTGGAAAGTATGTGACATCTGAAAGAGGTTATATTATCATAAAAGACTCAGAAGGAAATAGTATTGCTTGCAATCCATCGTCTGTAGAGTTTGAAATTTTAAGAAGTTTTACTGCATCGAAAGAAAAAAATGAATATTGTGACTGCTGTGAATGCGATCCGTGCGATTGCGATTGGGGAAATTGTTGAACGTTAAATATTTTTTAATACCGATATTTCTGTTTTTAGCCTGTGGAGATAATTCTGGAGATATAAATCTTGAATCGCCTAGCGTCTTACCAGGAAAGAATGATTCAGTTTCAGAGTTTCAACCAGAACCATTTGATGTACCATATTTTTACCAATACGATAATTTACTACACCCAAGCTATACATGCCAAAATACTAGCGTCGCCATGGTTTTGTCTTACTTAGGTTGGGAAGGAAGTCCGGATGACATTACCTCTGAGTGGGGGAAAGACTTTGCACAAAGTCCAGATAATTTAAGCTATATGTTTAATACCATATCTAACGAGCATTGGTTACACGGTGTTTTGTGGACTACTACAAACGCTACGCTTGAAGAGTTTAGATCTACAGCATCTCAAGAAAATATTATAATTGTTCATGGATATTTTACGAACTATGGGCATGTTTTAGTCGTTACTGGAAGAGATGCAGAGGGAAATTATGTGGTAAATGATCCTGCTGGAAGATGGGATGAGATATTCAGGGGCGGATATAACCCATCAGTCCCCGGAACTGGCGAAGGTATAGTCTATCCAAAAGAAGATTTCGAAGCCGCTGTGTCTACTTCTGATGGCGCAGGGTTTATGCCAATTTGGTATCATGTATTAATAAATTTGTAATTAGGAGACAAAATGAAAAAGTACCACACCTATTTTTTTGATATTGATGGAACTATCTTTAAATACAGAAAGTTTGAAAGCTACGAAAATAATGAGGCTGAATTAACTCCCGGAGCTTTAAAGAAGCTTTTAGAAATTAGAGAGGCTGGACATACTATTGTCTTAACAACAGCTCGCCCTGAAGATCTTAGGCTTTTTACAATCACAGAGCTTAGAAACTCTGCCGTACCATACGATCAATTAGTGATGGGTTTAGCTCGAGGCCCGAGACATTTAGTAAACGACATGTCTCCAAGCAACCCGGGAGAAAGAGCTATTCCATGGAATTTAGTAAGAGATGAAGGTCTTGAAAAAATTGATGTCTTGAGTATAGAGGGATAAAATGGATAAAGTTTATTATGACGATAGCTGTTATGTTTGCTCCTTAGAAATTAATGCTATCAAAAAGAAAGGAGAAGCATGTGGTATACGGTTCATTGATATTAGTAGCGCTGACTTTGGGTTTGCTGATAGGGACTTTGAAAGTGAAATGATTGGCGAGTTCAACGGCCAGGAAACTTCCGGAATAGAAACTTTTAGGCTAATGTACGAAAAGATGGGATTTAGAAAAACTGTTTGGGTTTCAAGACTCCCCGTCATTAAACAAGTTTTTAACGCAGGATACTACGCGTTTGCTCACTGGATTCGACCACGATTACCAAAGAAAAAATAGCACATAAAAAATAAAAAAACCTTGTAAAAAGCAAGGAAAAATTATACTATCTATATACTAACAAAAAGGAGTCCAACAAATGGAAACAACTAAGAAGCTGATTGATACCTTTACTAAACTTGAGGTTGAACACGACGCAGAGGTTACTCTCACTTATATTGATGGAGTTGATGTAATGCACTATACTGGAGATGCAGAAGAAACTGCAGTTTCAGAGACAGACACTGTCGAGAGGTTGGTAGATGTAGCTCTATCTGGAATTAACTTTCAGCAAAATTTGGTAGAAGATGCTAGAGATCAAGACCACCTAGCAGATTATGAGCGCGGTTCTTTTGGTTTTTCTGAGCATATCCAGGAAAAGATCCAAGACAACTATTGCGATTATTATGATTATATTGATTTCGAAACTCGACAATATGACCATAAGCGGGGACACACTAAGGTTACAGCAACTCTTAATACAGATGTGAAGACTCTTTTGGAGCATAGCGACGGAGATGATCTTTACTGTCTTTATGGATGGACCGCTGAATTTTATACTTCGAACGGAAACGTTTCCATTGAGCTTTAATTTATGAAAAGAGACTGGTCTAAAAATAGAGAAATTCTTAAGTCTATTCCTAATCCAACTAGGGATGCTTATGAAATCAAAATGAAGATTCCAGAACTCACCTTTGAAGGAGTTCGTGGGCAGCCTGATTTTGCACAACTTTATTTGACTTTCTATCCAGGTGATAAAGTTATTGAGTTAAAGTCACTGAAAGAATATTTTTTCGCATTTAGAAACCAAATATATTCTTATGAAAGAATCATCAATGTTGTATATGACGATTTGATGGCTGCTTACGAACCTTCTCGCCTTAGGCTGGTAATGGTATGTAATCCAAGGGGTGGAATATCATCTAAGCTATCGGTCGACTCTGATTGGGGAGTTAGGGGTGGAGAAGATGCTTTCCAAGACTGGGTAGGACAAAAAGAAGAATGGTAATGTCTACTCAAGAAAAAATTCTATCAGGAGCTGTATTCTTTACGGCTGGATTAGCCATAGGGTCTTTAGTAATGTGGATCACATATCACTAATCAGCTCCTTGGATCGAAACTAAGCAGTTTTAGATCTTGCTAAGAATGCAACACAAACTAAGAAACGCTATAGGAACACCAAAGGCACCAAGTACCTCAACATCCCCTACAGCGACTACGTCTACTACGTCATCTGACTGTATAACGGGTACTCTAACAGTATAATATCAGCTCTCCCGCTTCCCTGTCCCTCAGCTCTTGTCAGAAATGGTCAAATGTACATGGACTACGGTCTCTCAGGTACACATAGCCAGACAGTTCATGAGGGTCATATTTTTAATCGAGAATCGTGATGGCAAACTTAGCAAAAAAAAAGACTGCTCTCGCCTTAGCCTACCCATGCGTACGTGATAGGCCAGTTCGACAGCAGCCTATCGACCCCGTAACACTCTCTGTTACATATGATACACCAAGCCGACAAAAAGCCCAATGAAATCAAGGGGTTAGACCATTCTAACTGGTACCGTAACATATCATTTGTTACGGCGTATACTAGATTCTGAGATTAATCACGCATTTTTAACTCCTTATAGTAATATTATATCATACTGCGCGCAGTTTTTCACGTTTTCCGTAGACTTTTTTTGCCCAGCAGTTTCATGAGATTCAGCTGCCCCGCTGCTAGAGTGAATTTTTCTTTCAAAAAGTTGTACATCACCCAACTCGTGATTAAAATTATTACATGATCAAACTACCTGATATGACTAGACTGACTGAGTTGAGCTTCGAAGAATTAGAGATCTTGCGAAAGTACTGGACTTACGAGCTCCAGAAGTCTTTCTATCCTGAGCATGGCATGCCAGAGTTTGACGCAGGAGAATGTGAAGCGCACTTGAGACTTATAGACAAGAGAGCTTCGGAAATTCGTAAGAAAACTAATTCAAGTCAATCCTCTACTAGACTACCGTTTAACTTCGATAACCCGCTTAGTTTTGTAGACGATGTTGAAGACTAGCGGAGAAAAAAATGAAAGATAAAAACCGAGAGCCTGGGAGTTGGGTAGAAATTAAAACTACTCTAAAAGATCGACAAATACTTAAGATCATCGGGTACCGAGGAGAGATGATGCAGTGCGTCGATGACGAGGGAAGGTTGACTACCCTTAAGCCAAGCAGTACAAAAATCTCAAGAATTTTTCAGGTTAAGCCTGATGGAAAAGTTACTGAAGGAATCTAGGAGGATTCAAAATGTCAACAAAGCAAGACACCGAATTCATGGTGTTTGGCTGGCCTAGTGATGAACCTCGCGGCGGCATGCGAGACTATCTAGGAAAAACTAGTTCAAGTGAACCGTGGACGCTAGCAAAGATTCACGATATTGTAGAAATTATGGAAAACGGAGATTGGGAATGGACCGTTGACTATATTGAAGCTTATAACTCTAAAAATTTAGAATTCGTAGGAGCGTGGTGGGTAACACCCGCTGGCAGTTGGGTTAAAACTCAAAGAGCTTAACGAGAAAAATGGAAAATATGATGATTTGGACCGCTGTTATTAAGAAAGACGAGATCTCTTCTTGCATTACTTTTCACGCAGATAATAATCCTGAAGAAGCTTATCGAAATATTTGGAAAGTTTTACTGGCAGATGGCTATGAGATCCTGGGAATTATGAAGGGAAATCACTCTCAAAGTTTCTATGGAGTAGATTTCAAAGCCAATCGTGTAAGAGCTGCAGTGCCGACAACCAGTACTAAGGTCTAAATGGCGTCTAAGCTGTAAATAAAAATTTACATTTATAAAAAAACCTTATTTATTTTTCCGTTTCTGTGAAATAGCACTCCAAATATGGTATAATATTAATATAAAGGATGGAAAAAGGAAATCATCCTAGTTAATCACCCCATTGCCCGGAGGCAAATCATGGCTCGCAAACGTCGATCATTCCCAATTAAGATTTCTAAAGACTATTCTAAGCGCGATGTACAGGAAGCAGTCTTTCTCGATCTTGTTCATAAGCATCCACGCGGTCCAAAAGGCGTCTTAGAAAAGACGGACTATAGTGAATACGACACTGATCCTCAATTAATCGAGCGTACTAAGGGTACGGTTTGCGGTTATAACAGCGTTGATCTATACCGTATGGTGCAAGAAATTCAGAAATCTTCTGCAGATGATAGAGGATATCGGGTTAATGGCCGTGGTACTGATGAGTATGACTACCGAAACTTAGTTCGCGCTCTCTGGCCAAACGTTGGTGAACGTGGTGTTACTCGACGTTCTCGTCGAATTGCTAGCCGAGTTGGAAAAGCAGTCAACTATATCCTTCGAAATGGCATCCCTGGTATTTGGAATGTTCAATGGGGTTATAACGATCTCTCTAGAGCAACTGTTGCTGCTAACAATGAAGTTGATGCTATCAATCAAGCAAAAATCTTTTTCGGTCCTTTCATTAATGAAGATTGGAGACTTAGCGCTAACTTTATCCGAGAAGGTTCTAAGCTCGAATTGATGAATAGTAACAAGCCGATGATTGAAGCGGTTGAAGAACGTAAGAATCGGTGCCGAGCAAAGATTAAAGAACTACAAGATGAGATTGAAAAGTTTGATTGTCTTAAGAGTTTGGTGGAAGTATACTCAGTTAGCTGCTTGGAGGCATAATGTCTGATAATCTTGAAATCATTCGTACATACTCAAAAACTCTCTCTGACTCAGAACTTGCAGTTGCATGGCGTATTTTGTATGAAGAAAATCAGTCTCGTGGAGTAATCAATGGTAAAAAGCTTAAGGGTTCTCTCAAAAAGGGAGATACTGTTGAGTGGACTGGCCGAAATGGAGTTACGACTGGGGAGGTGCATCGTGTCAAGCGTAAGAAAGCCATCATCCTGGAACATCTTAATGGTAAACCAGACTTTTCAGCGCGCTGGGATATTCCTTTGACCATGCTGCGAATTGTTCCACAATAATAAACGTATTTATTATTCCGTTTCTGTGAAATTTGCCTCTCGATATGGTATAATATATATATAAAGAGGTTAAAGGATATACCAATGATTATTACTCCAAAGAAACATTTCAACATTACTTATCGCGAAGCTGGAACTAACAGCTATTACGTCGCTAAATGCGGTAATACTGTCTACACTCGGAAGTCTCTTACTTCTCTCGAGTCGTTCCTCCGCGGTAAAGGTGCTGATTTTTCATATAGTCGAAATAATAATTAAAAAAAAGATGCAGAATCTGTGAAATAGTTATCTGCATGTGGTATAATATATACATAAGGTGGAAGGAACAAAGAGGACCTTCCCGGAACAATCACCCCCCGATCTAGGAGATCAAACATGGATATCAAAACCATTACCACTATCGTTCCTACTCTTCCTCCACACATCGCTGTTCTCATGCGAGGACCAACCGGTGTTGGTAAGTCTCATGTAGCTTCGGCAATTGCCGATACGCTTGGACTTCCGTTCATCGATGTTCGTGGTTCTACGATGCAGGAGGGTGATGTTATTGGTTATCCTGATCTAGAGGCGATGAAGACTTCCGGGGTATCTACTATGGTACTTCCTGCTTGGTTCATGCGGGCAACTCGCGAACCATGCGTTCTAATGCTTGATGAGTTGAACCGAGCGATGCCAGGCGTTATGCAAGGTTTCTTCCAGGTTGTTCTAGACCGTCACCTCGGTAATGATGTCGACGGTATGCCAGTTACTCTTCATCCTGAAACACGGATCGTTGCAGCTGTTAATGCTGGTAATGAATACGATGTTAATGATATGGACCCTGCTCTTCTACGACGCTTTTGGGTTTGCGATGTTGAGCCTACTTGCCAAGACTGGATTGAGTGGGCAGTAGATAATAGCCTTGATTCAGTCTTGGTTGACTTCATCCGACAGAATCCTGTTCACTGGCGAGTTGATCCTTCCTCTGTAGAGCCTGGAACTGTTGTTCCTACTCCAGCCTCTTGGCACCGATTGAATGACAGCCTCGTTCATGCAGAACGCGCTCCTAAGGCGATGGCCGGAGGTAGCTTGGATCCAATGTTCTACGCAATGGCACTAGGGTTTGTTGGTACTGAAGCTGCTATTGCTTTTCAGGACTTTGTTAAGAATTACGAAACCGTTGTTACCGCAGAAGATATCATCACGGGTAAGGTTAAGGCTAAGGATCTTGTCGATGCCACTGCCGGTACTACTAACGGATTGATTGAAAAACTTGCTGTCCATTGCAAGGAAAATGAATGGAACGTTTCCCAAGCCAAGCGGGTTGCAGAACTTGGTAAGGCGTTGGGCGGAGAGATGATGGTCCACCTTTGGAACAAGCTGTCCAGTACTTCCAACTTGAAGAACATTCAAAAGGTTCACAAGCTGATGGGTGCGGAAGTTGTTAAGGTGGTCCAGGCTAGCCGGGGACTCGCTCAAAGCTAGAGTCCGCTAGTCAGGGGGTCGGCTGCTCAGGGGTGACGGCCGGCTCCCCATTTCTCCTTTATTTTTTTGTTGTAAAATAGCAGTTTATTGATATAATATATTATATGTGGGGAATACAGACCAGAGCATTTAAGTTTAAGTGGAATATCTGCCATGCAATGGAGATATAGAGGGGATGGACTTAAATCGTGGTTGCGTAAGCAGAGTCGATATACTGACTTGAGGCTGTATTCAGGCAGGGTAGCGTGGGAGCCCTTCCATTTTTTAAAATTTAACTAATAGTTCGGGTCGTTAGCTCAGTTGGTAGAGCATCTGGCTTTTAACCAGGCGGTCCAGGGTTCGAGCCCCTGACGACCCACCATCGAATAATAGAAAAAGTGTAATAAAATCAATAGGTTAGGAGGAAGTATATGAAAAAGAATATGCTAGCAGTAGTTGCAGCAATTAGTTTCGCAGCTGGATATATATTCGTCGTTTTCTGTGGTGTAGCATTTATCAAATAAGTCAAAATTTAATTCCGTTTCTGTGAAATAACCCCTGTAATATGGTATAATATATATATAAGGATTAAGGATTACGGAGGTCCACATGGCTAAAAACGAAACTACCGCAACAGATCTTGGAAACGAGAAATACAGTGCCACTGAGGCTGAAGCTGCTGCGTTCGACATGAACCCATACTTGGTAGAGCTAATGTGGTCTGAACCATTTTACGCTCAGATCCTCCGCGGTATTACTAAGCGCCGCACCAATCAGATTCCAACTGCTGGAGTCATGGTTAAGGATGGTGAAGTAACCTATATCTATAACCCACGTTTCGTCGCTAGCCTTGCTAAGGACGAGGGTGAAAAGAAGATTAAAGGTCTCAACATTCATGAATGCCTTCACCTAGTTTATAGCCACTGTTCAGAACGAAAGCTAGAACCGCACCGTATCTGGAACTATGCTACTGACTGCGCTATTAACTCTGTTATTCCTCGCGAATTTCTTCCAGACTGTGGTATCATCCCTGGTGAAGGGTTTACTCCGTTGACAGAAGAGCAAAAAGAAAAGATGGAAGATGATCAGATCGAGCGTTACAGCCGAATGTCTGATTTCATTGAAAATCTGCCTAAGGGTCTGAGTTCAGAAGAGTACTTCGCAATGTTTATGCAGAATGAAGACTTCTCAAAAGAGCCTGAAGAAGGCGAAGGCGGAGAGCCTGGTGAAGGCGGTCAAGGTACTGGAATGCCTGGCGGTATGGATGATCATGATGGTTGGGG